>Ga0209163_1000080_pt1 | contig 227051 bp, 203 predicted proteins | sample MTBAKSrepl2MetaG_FD_187457 | JGI IMG/M metagenome (GOLD analysis project Ga0209163, IMG submission 187457) | Enrichment culture microbial communities om Arthur Kill intertidal strait, New Jersey, USA, that are MTBE-degrading - MTBE-AKS2 (Arthur... | ecosystem: Environmental > Aquatic > Marine...
AGGGGTGGCGCCAAAACCCCGATCATGGGGTGGCTCCATAATACCGATCATGAAGTGGCTCCATAACCCCGATCATCGACTGGCTCTAAAACCCCGATCTTCAGGTGGCTCCATAACCCCGATCTTCGAATGGCTCCATGTGGGCGATCATTAACAGCGCAAGGAGCAAATCCGATTTGAGACCCGTGCCATTTTTCATAGGAATAAAAATTTTGTTTGATCGAGGCACCGATCGGCGATAACACATTCCCTCAAATCCGCATAAAATAACCGAAAATAACTCCACACCGTATACTCGTTGACCGAAAATGAGTCTCCAAGAATCAGAAAGGGGCGATTTCCCTTGAAATAGGCAGGAAATCTATTGACATAAGTTTTATAATAAGATATATAGTTTTCCATTATGAAACTTCTTTTCAAGCCATAGATTCCCCGTGCGAATTGGCCTCACACGTTAATTCGCAATCAGGTCGGAGGAACTCCCTTTCTCCCTTCAACGCCTTTAAAGGTCTTATTGTTGAAGGCTGAGCATGATATGCTGACCACGAACTTTCGTTCTGTTTTTCGATGGAGGTGATTATGAGGCAGACTTCATATCGAACGCCAGAGAGGGAGGAGGTTGCTCTAGTAACCGGCTCTCGACGAGGAATCGGGTTCGGAATCGCATTAGCCCTAGCCTCTAATGGTTTTCGCACTATTCTAAATGCCGTATCCCCAGCAAGAAATGCCAAAGCTGCGATCGAAGAGATCAGGGATGCAGGGGGGAAAGCGACCTATATCCGAGCAGACATTTCTAAAAATACTCAGCGGTTGCAACTAATCTCCAAAATCAAGGAAGCTTTTGGTCGACTTGACATTTTGGTGAATAACGCTGGAGTCAGCCCTGAAAGCCGGGAGGATCTTCTTGTCGCTACTGAAGAGAGCTTCGACCGGCTTATCAGAATTAATCTTAAGGGACCCTATTTTCTAAGCCAATTGGTTGCGAATTGGATGGTCGAGCAAAAGCTTACTAACAGCGACCGTAGGCAAATGATCATCAATGTCTCCTCAATCAGTGCCTACACGGCCTCCATAATGAGGGGAGAGTACTGCATCTCAAAAGCAGGCATATCCATGATGACTAAACTCTTTGCCGCAAGACTAGCTGAATACGGAATAGGGGTCTATGAGATTAGGCCTGGGATAATTGCGACTGATATGACCGCGACGGTCAAAGATCACTATGACAAGCTGATAAATGAAGGCCTGATTCCGATCAGAAGCTGGGGAAATCCTGAGAATGTTGGAAAAGCTGTTCTAGCGGTTGCGTTGGGTCACTTTCCTTACTCTACAGCCGAGGTCATAAATGTTGACGGGGGTTTCCATCTTAGAACGCTCTAACAATTTTGCATACTTGGAATTTTCGAGGATACAATAGCTGAGCAGTTTAAGCGTGTAAGTCTCATCAGTTTCTTAAAGAATGATGCGCTAGCTCCAATGAACCTTTGAATATCAAGGAGGTATAACGTGATGCTTGAGTTTTTGTCAGCGCCAATCAAGATTGGTAAAAAGTTCGCACCAAACCGCATTGTCAATCAACCAATGGAATGCAACGATGCGGACCCTTTTGGCAACCCGACCGAATTCACTCTTGATCGATATAAACACTTGGCGGAAGGCACCGCAGGAATCATTTACGTCGAATCCCTAACAGTTTCACCCGCGAGCAGAGCAAGGAGAAATCAGCTTGAGATTACCGAACGCTCAGCAAGAGGCCTTGAAACATTAGTTAATACCATCCGTGGCGTCAATAACAAATCACTCATAATTTTTCAGATTAATCACTCTGGAAACGTGAGTAACGGAGAGTTTTCTGAAATCGTTTCTTACTATCCCACCGGTAATTTATCGGTTCGACTGCTTTCAGACAAAGATATAGAGGAAATCATGAATTCCTTTATCAAAGCCGCCTTGATTTCTCGTGAGGTCGGTGCGGACGGGATTGATCTAAAAATGTGTCATGGGTACTTGGGCGGACAACTTTTACGGCCAGCAAATAATAGGAATGGCCGCTTCGGTGGCAGCTTTGAAAATCGCACAAGCTTTCTAATTCAAACTGCAGAGAAGATTAAGAAAGCATTAAGTGACGACTCATTTATCTTGGGTACAAGAATCTCTTTTTTTGAAGGAATTATAGGCGGTTTTGGTGCAGCGGGCCCCCAGAGTGTTGATGAAGATCCAACCGAGCCGCTAGCATTGGTACGTATAATCGAAAGGCTCGGGTTCGATTTTATTAATGTATCGGCTGGAGTTCCCTCCTTGACGCCAGAGCTCACGCGCCCGACAAAAAGAAACCCAGATGAGATTTATAGACATTTCAACAGAGCCAAAGCGGTCAAAGAGGCAGTTAGGATACCAGTCATCGGATCAGCATACAGCTATCTGCGAGATGGTAAGAATAGATTGACAGGAAATGATGCGTCAAAGAAGAGTCTGATATACTGGGGAGTAAAGAACATCCAAGAGGGGAATGCAGACATGATCGGTATAGGGAGACAGTCGCTGGCCGACCCCCTGTTTGCAAAGAAGGTGCTTGCAAATGAAATAGACTCAGTGAACTTCTGCACTGCGTGCGGCAATTGCAGCACGCTCTTGATGTCGCAGGCCCGTGTGGGTTGCACTGTCTATAACGAAGTTTATAAGAAGGAACTTCAAAATGCTAAGAAGCGCTAGAGAGGAACATAGATCCAAACCGAAAACATCGCACAAAGTATAAGTTACAAATAAGCACAACAATGTCTCGCGGATAAAGTGAGATCCAGTGCAGCGAAAGCTAGCCAAAAAATCGCGAGGCCTGGGTAAACTTACAAGCATCCCATCAAAATGGCTCAAGAGGAAAGCTCACAATTCCTAACAATTGTCAAGACAAGATCACGCGTATTTTGGCAGGTTATGCTTAAGGAAAACTTAGCGAACAGGGCTAAGTTGTAAGGAGGTATCTATGACGAATTGCGTTTGCTGCTTTGGTGAAATAATGCTCAGGCTATCGCCGCCGGGGTACCAGCGTTTTGCCCAAGTTCATTCGTTTGACGCCACTTACGGGGGTGGGGAAGCAAATGTGATTGCCTCTCTTGCCAAATTCGGCGTTCCCGCCCGGTACATAACGCGCTTGCCAGCGAATGAATTAGGCGATGCCTGCATAATGTTTCTGAGGCAATACGGCATTGATACCTCTCAGATCATACGTGGAGGTGAAAGGATAGGCATCTATTTTATAGAGAACGGTGCAATGCAACGAGCTAGTAATGTTATTTACGATCGATCTTATTCATCAATGGCCACAATCAAACCCGGCATGATCGATTGGAAGGCGGCATTGGCTGAAGCCGCCTGGTTCCATTGGACGGGGATCACTCCTGCGATCGGTGGAGGTCCCGCGGAAGTATGCTCTGAAGGTATTCAAAAGGCAAAGGAATTGGGAATCAAGATTTCATGCGACCTGAACTATCGCGCCAAATTGTGGAAATGGGGTAAAACTGCCTTAGAAATTATGGAACAACTCGTAAAGGAGTGCGACTTGTTGATCTGCAATGAGGAAGACGCGGAAAACATATTTGGTATAAAGGCAGATGGTGCAGACTGGAAGTCAGGGGCAGTAAAAGGAGCGAAATACCGACCAGTTGCTGAAAAGCTAATAAATCGATTTCCTAACTTGAAGCTTGTGGCCATAACTTTGCGGGGATCTCTCAACGCAAACCACAACACATGGGCTGGGCTTCTTTTCGATGGGTATGAAATATACATATCCGAGGTTTTTCAGCTCACGCACATTGTCGACAGGGTTGGAGGTGGCGATGCGTTTGCCGCAGGCTTGATTTATGGGCTTATAGAGTTTCAGCAGAATCCACAAAGGGCTCTTGATTTCGCTGTCGCTGCGTCGTGCCTTAAGCATTCTATTTGGGGAGACATAAATCTAGTCACAAGAAATGAGGTAGACAACTTGATAAGTGGAGAAGCATCGGGTCGTGTGTCGCGCTAGGAGAACTACTCCTACATTGTGAGCGAGAAGGAGAGATCGAATGGCAATATGGAAAAGACATGAAGTGATAAACGCCATGTACAAGTTGGGACTTGTGCCAATTTTCTATGAGAACAAGTTTGAAGTAGCCAGGAGTATCGTAAAGGCTTGTTTCGACGGAGGGGCGCGTGTAATAGAGTTTACTAACAGGGGCGAATTCGCCTACAAAGTCTTTGCGGAACTGGCAGAGTTCTTCGCTGAGCAGCAGCCAGAAATTATTTTGGGTGTAGGTTCTGTTATAGACGTGCCCACTGCAGCAGTCTACCTGAACAATGGCGCGAACTTCGTTGTGGGACCTCTTATGAATCCTGACGTTGCTAGGCTCTGTAACAGGCGGAAGGTCTGCTATATCCCTGGATGTGGGACGGTAAGGGAAATTTCGGAGGCAGAAGAACTCGGAGTAGAAATCGTCAAATTTTTCCCAGCAGGAGTCGGAGGAGGTCCCGGATTTGTTAAAGCTGTTCGCCAGCCGTTGCCATGGGTCAGTATCATGCCAACTGGCGGCGTTGAGCCCACATATGAATCGATAGAAGCATGGTTTACAGCAGGAGCTACCTGTGTGGGTATTGGTTCGAAGCTAATCTCAAAACCCTTCATCGATCGTGGAGACTGGGAAGGTTTAAAAAATATGGTCCAAGAATGTTTGGCCATTATTGGAAGGGCAAGAGCTAAGTGAACCGTCATGCTAAGGACGGACTTTAGACCAATCAAAAATCGCTATATGGGTGTTTCATGGAAGTGAAATCTCTCAAAGTTGCTTTGCCTTCGGGGGAACGCTTGAGCTTTCCATTGATTTGCGTGCACTCGCTCATCATCGGGAGCGGTGCGGCAGGGTTAAATGCTGCTCTTCAGTTGCATGCGAATGAAATCAAAGACTTGCTTATTATCACTGAAGGCCTTGAGATGGGGACTTCAATTAATACCGGAAGTGACAAACAAACATACTATAAACTTGCTACTTGCGGTTCACAACCTGACTCTGTATTGGCTGTGGCAAAAGCCCTATTCGGGGGTGGTAGTATGCATGGAGATCTAGCACTTGTTGAGGCTAGCTATTCTACCAGGGCTTTTATGAATTTGGTGAATCTTGGGGTTCCGTTTCCTCGTGATTCTTTTGGGCAATTTGTCGGCTATAGAACAGATCATGACTTGCGGCAGAGGGCGACTTCCGCAGGCCCATATACTTCAAAGGAGATGTGTAATTGTCTAATTCGAGAAGTACGTCAGCGCAATATCGCAATTTGTGAGAAGAGAATGGCAGTGGCGCTTCTGACCCTTGAGAACGAAGATGAGAATCGCATTGCCGGTGCAATCGTTCTAGACTGGGAAAGGGCAAATAAAACAGCGACAAAATGGTTTTCTTGCCTTGAGATCTACTGCGCGGAGAATGTCATTTTTGCTGTGGGCGGCCCCGGAGGTCTCTATAAAACAAGCGTTTATCCCAAGGTACAGTCAGGAGCAATTGGGTTGGCATTTATGGCAGGTGCCGAAGCTCATAATCTACAAGAATCTCAATATGGACTCTCTTCCGTAAAGTTTCGATGGAATGTTTCAGGGTCATATATGCAAGCCATTCCGCGCTTCTTCAGCAGCCCATTTGAGGGACAGGGAGAAGAGCGTGATTTTCTACGAGATTACTTCGAGTCGGAAGGTGAAATGAACAGCGCCATTTTCTTAAAAGGCTACCAGTGGCCTTTTGATACTACTAAAATCGTTCAAGGTTCTTCGATAATCGACGTTTTAGTTTACATTGAAACGGTGGTTAACCAAAGGCGTGTTTGGCTAGATTTTCGTCAGAATTCAGTGTTCTTTCGTGTTGATCAGCTATGCTCGGAAGCGCAAGACTACTTGAAGAGGTCACACGCAAATTTGCAGAGGCCTATAGAGCGCCTTAAGGCAATGAACCCAGATGCAATAGCTTTGTACAAAAGGAACAACATTGATCTGGCAGCCGAGCCTTTGGAGATCTCTGTGTGCGCTCAACATAACAATGGAGGGCTAGCGGGAGATTTGTGGTGGGAATCAACGAATCTCAGACATTTTTTCCCAATTGGTGAAGTTAACGGATCACATGGCGTCACCCGTCCTGGTGGCGCAGCTTTAAATTCAGGCCAGGTAGGAGGCTTCCGTGCCGCAGAATATATTGCCAATCGGTACAGAAAGTTTACCCTAAACATTACAAGGTTTAAAGCAATCGCAAGAAAAGAAATCCTCACCTTATACGCATCTTGGGAGCAACCTGGACAAAAACCATTTGACTGGAACGCTGAGAAAGAAGACTTTCAGAGGCGAATGAGTTCTGCCGGGGGGCATATCAGGCGATTAGACTCGCTCAGAGATGCTGTCAAAGAGGCTTGGAATCAGTGGGCTAGATTAACAACTAATAAGTACAACTTTCCTAACATATCAGAATTACGTGAGGCGATAAATGCCAGACAGTTGTGTTTTTCTCATGCCATTTACCTGGAAGCAATTCTGTTCGCGGTAGAGAGTGGTCTAGGAAGTAGAGGTTCATGCATGGTTCTTGACGCCGATGGAATACAAGCACATCCAAAATTGGGAAAAGAATGGCGGTTTGCCACAGAGAACACAAGGTTTCGATCCATGGTCTTAAAGACGTCTTTTGGAAAAGATTTAAAGGTAGTCAATCAATGGGTTAAGCGGCGCGCTATTCCGAGAACGGACACGTGGTTCGAAACGACCTGGGCGGCGTTTAGGAAGGGCGAGATCTATAGCCATAAGAAATCAACGATTTGACCGATGTATTGTTTACAAAAGGTCCGGATATCCTTCTGAAACTGATCGCCCTAGCCTCATCCCCCCAAAAAAGGCACATAGATCATTCATATGTATTAAATCTTGCCTACCCAGTTAAGAAACTGTTTTGACTTGGCGTTTTGTTGCATTTGTAATCCTCTACTAATAGTGACAGGCAGGGTGCCCGCGCTGAAACTCCGATATGAATTTAAAAAGAAACGACTTTGGCAATCGGTGCGGGCAGAGGGGAGCATTACTAGCATTACTTCTCACTTCTTGTCTCACACTCATCCTTCTATCTCAAAGAACGCTACCGTCACCCCATGAATGTTCGGGGAACAAGCAATGTGAGCGCAGGCAAATAGGCGACTAGCATTAGTATGGTAATCATCATTGCAAGAAGGATAAGAAGGGGTCTGGCGATTTCACTAATGCTTGTTTGCCCAACAGAACATGCTACAAAGGTACACACCCCGACTGGAGGAGTTGCTGCACCTATTGCGAGATTTATGACGACCATGCAACCAAAGTGGATAGGATCGATGCCGAGCTTTGCCGCGATGGGTGTCAGGATAGGAACAAATATAATGATGGCAGGCGAAACATCTAAAAAGCCACCGACCACAAGAAGCAGAATATTAAGAAAACAAATTATCAAAAGCCGCTCTTGGACTGTTTCCAATATCAGGTTAGCCATTTTAAGTGGGATCTCTTGACTTGCCAGTACCCAAGAAAGCGCGGAAGCTGTGGCAATTGTTATCATAACGATAGAGGAAGTGTAACAAGCCCTAGCAAAAATTCGCGGCAAATCTTTGATACTGATCGAACGATAGATTACGGTAACAAGGAAAAGAGCATAAGCGACGGCTACAGCTGCGGCTTCAGTGGCCGTGAAAATCCCAGTAAGAATGCCTCCGATGATAATAACGGCCGTTAGAAGAGCCAAAAAGGATTTGCAAAATGCGGACCACACGCGGCGTATTGAGAACGACTCCCCACGAGGATAGTCGTAGATTCTTGCAAATATATAGCTCACCGCCATAAGACCGATGCCCATTAGTATGCCTGGAACATATCCTCCTAGAAATAGCTTAGCGATGGAGACATTTGCTGTGATTCCATAAATTACCATTGGGATGCTTGGAGGGATAATTACTCCAATGCTGCCAGCTGCGCTCTGAAGTGCGACGCTAAAGGATTTAGAGTAATTTCTTTTCACCATTGCCGGAATCATTACTGAACCCACAGCTGCCACGTCCGCTGCAGCTGAGCCGGATATGCCCGCGAAAAACATTGCTGCCATTACTGTAATCATAGCGAGAGCGCCACGGATAAACCCAACAATCGCTGATGCAAACTCGACGATCCGACGAGAGATATCACCCTGTTCCATAATCTGGCCAGCGAGTACGAAAAATGGAATTGCCATCATGGGGAAGCTATCTGTCCCTTTCATCATGCATTGAATAACGATGGCTGTGGGTATATCGGTAAAGATATAGATGCTGGCAAGGGAGACAAGCCCAACCGCGAAAGCAATTGGGACGTTGATTGCAAAAAGAAGAATTAGTGTGCCGAAGAGAAAAACAGTCACGTATCGAGCTCCCTATAGTGAATAACAGGATCAGAAGGATACTGATTCAAGGGGATCTCTGACCTCTAGACTTCAATCAGAAAAACTCTTAGCTTGAAAGCTAACACAGTTTCGCCTCAACAAAAAATAGTAAAATGTTCGATATAAGTAATATAGACAAAACATAAATTACTGAAATCTGAGAACTCCGCGTGGCTATTGAGGACCACATAAGCTCACAACATTTTTTAGAGATGCTTAACACTCTGTGTGGCGGACATCATAAACTCAAGCCAATACACCTCTTCTTTGAAGTTTGCGAAATTCGCGTTACGAAATATGGTGTAGGCAGAGAGCTGGATAGTGCTTCCGAAATCTCTTGTTGGCAAGTGCAGGGATTTCAAATCGCACAAGATCAAATACTTGTGATGGGCAGCAGAGGGACTTAGATTGGTAAGTGTCTCTGGCGCTGCCTTTGTGCTCGTTTCATCAGAGATAAAAAGCCTGATTCTGAGAACCTCGGCCACATCCATTATTGCTGGTAGCATCTGATGCAACATTTGATCGAGTGCGTCCGCCTCTTCTCCTGGGTTAAGGTTGAACTTAAGCGCGTACAAGTTGGGCGTCCCTGTCGAATGTATTGTTCCCAATGAGTAAATAAGTTTGTAGACTGCTCTGGTGCTGTTTTTGAAATGGGTGAGCGCCTCTTTTGTCCAAGGGGTTAGATGATTAAGCCTATCAAGGTAAGCTTTGCTCTGGGATACTGAGGCATCGTCTAGTTCGTAGAACATAAAGAACTGGGGCGAGTTGCTGGCGTTTCTATAGCGGCACCCCAAATTGAAACCTGGGATATTTATCCGCTCCATGACGTGCTCACAGTTGTGCCATTTTTCAAATTCAGGAAGATAGTCGTCGTCAATATCGGCCCAAATAGCCAATAGCCCCTGAGATGTTCTCTCTTTCATGGCTTCAAACCTTTTGTTATGTCACTTTGAATGTGTCCTACCCCGCAGTTTTTCAGAGGCTTGGACGATGTGGCCTATAAGGTAGTAGGCCATTATGACTGCAGAGATTGGGATTGAGGCGTACACTGCGTCCATTCGTATTTCCATGCCTGCGCTTCTGAATGATTTAGCAGCAATAGTGGTCTCATAACCTTTGAAAATGAGCATTAGGACAAAGACTAGTGATAGAAGGCTAGCTAGAATTTCAACACTGGCTGAAAAACGCGGTGGAAGTTTGTTCACTAGGTAGTCGATACCGAAATGTAGCCTCTGCCCGAGCGCTACGGCTCCTCCTATGAATGAGATCCAGACAAAGATGTAAAGGGCTAGTTCCTCCGACCAAGAAAGTGGTTTTTCAAGGACGTACCGGAAGAAAACTTGGAGGCACACGATTACGAACATAAGGAACATGAATACGGCGAGAAAGAAGTCAGCGAACCGCTTAATCCATTCCTCAAGATTCCGCTTCATTAGGCACTCCTTGAAGGAAGAAACAGTAGCAGAGGGGCTATTGAATACCCTCTGCTGTGGTTTGGACAAATGAGCTCGGTTCAACCACCGATTACTCAGAAGCAGCTTTTTCTATCGTCTTGATCCACTCTGCCGCGTAGGGATATTTTTGAACGTATTTTGACCAGACATTTTTAACGGAGTTTTGGAAAGCCGGAATATCAACATCCCGGATGACAGTTACCCCTGCAGCCGTTAACTTTCCGAAAACTGCATTTTCGTCTTCCAGGTAGATGTACCGACCGTACCACTTGGCTACGTCCGCCGCTTTGCGAATTTGGATCTGGATGTCTCCTGGGAGAGTGTCCCAGTACTTTTTGCTAGCAAAAAGTCCTACGGTACACCAGAATTGCTCCGTGAGGGAGAAAACTTTACACACTTCCCAGTGCTTGGAGGTGTATAAGAGAACCGGACAGTTTTCGGCACCGTCTATCGTCTTCTGTTCTAGAGCGGTGTAAACCTCGGCCCAGGCAATTGGCGTCGCTATGCCACCCATAGCGTTGATGGTGTCAATCATGATATCGCTTGTTGGTACTCTAATTTTCTTGCCTTTAAGGTCAGCCGGGTTGCGTATAGGTGCATTAGTATAAATGGAGCGGGCGCCGTCATCTGAATAAAATAGGCCAACTAGACCGTGCTTGGCGCTGAGCTCGTTGAGAATATTTTGCCCCAACGGACCGTCCTGTATCTTGCTTAGGTGTTGACGGTCTTTGAAAAGATAGGGCAGATCAAAAATCTTGACTTCTGGCATGAACTTGGTCAGGTAAGAGAGGGGGGCTTTTGCCATCTGGATGGTCCCCATCTGCATACCCATGATAGCGTCATCTATGCGGCCAAGCTGTCCAGCGGGAAATACCTTTATTTCCACTTGACCATTGGTGTACTCCTTAACCTTTTCAGCGAAAAACATGTATGTCCTTGGATGCGGGTGGTCGGAACTGAGACTGGAGGCCAATTTTATCTCATACTTGGGTTTCGCCGAAGCCGGTTGCACTGTCAATAAGATAGAACATGCTATGATGAGAGTGAATATCCCGAGTGTGAAAACCAGATTCAAGTTTTTTCCCTTTTTCATGGTGAACCTCCTTATAATAGGGTTAGTGAGAGTTTAATAGAACACTGTCATTTCCATTCACTGGCATTTTTGCCGTCGGTCACTCACTTTGTGTATCCCAATTCTTGAGAGATGTCATCAGCCGCCTCCTTAACTAGGGGGATCATTTTGTTCTCGATCATTTCCCTCGTAACTCTTATACTTGGGCTTGATATACTTATCGCTGCAACAACGTTGCCCTGCGCGTCCCTCACTGGTGCTGCGACGCAGCGCACTCCAAGCTCATTTTCCTCATCATCGATAGCAAACCCATTTTTGCGAACTTCCAAGAGGTGCTGTCTAAGCTTAGCGGGGCTTGTTATTGTTTTATCAGAATGGCGCGCCATACCTCTGGTCTTAAGAACAGTGGCGAGCTGTTTTTCGTCAAGAGCGGCTAGGAGCACCTTTCCTACTGCGCTAGAATGGGCATCGTTTTTCATGCCCACATATGAGGCCATTTTGAGACCATGAGAAACGTTTGGGTTTTCGATTTTGTGCAAATACAATGCTTGGCCTTGATCGAGAACGACGAGGTGTACTACTTCACCGCTTCGTTTGGCCAAAGCGTTGAGTATCGACTCAGATTGTTTACGGATGTCCATATTGCTCAATACCAAGTGGGCGATTGTTAGCAACTTTGGGCCAATCATGTATTTCCTGTTCTGAGGATTCTGGCGCACAAAACCTTGGCTGACGAGCGTCGCCATCAAGTGATATACTGTGCTCTTGTGGAGACCAACAGTTCGAGCTATTTCCACAAGCCCGAGGCCTTCAGAGTTATAGCCCAGCAATTCTATAATAGTTAGAGAGCGAGTTACTGACTGAATTAGATGCGGTTTGATTGAAGTATGGTCGTTCATTTTTCAGTTCTCAAAGATCAGGACGTAGGGCTCTTGTTTCATGGAAATGTGACCGCACGAAATTTTCGAAAGCAAATATGGCGCCAAAAACATTAAGCACGCCTGACTTCTCCTGCACGAAATCGAGGTCAGCGTAGATAAGGGGCGACCCTGAGTTTCATAATGGTAAACGATATATCAGATTGTAAAACAATCTGTCAAGCTTTTTGTTCGAAAAAATTGAGGCGCAGAGAGACGCTTCTTCTAGAAAGTCGGTTCTGCTGCTACCACCGAAGAAGAGTGAACCCATCTGGAGTGTCTAAGGGAATCCATTTCGAAGTTGCTTGTATTTGAGGAGCGGGATGAGGTTTTACCGGTTAGTAGACGAAGACACGGGAGAAGAGTAGATTTTTGTTCCGCAAGAGATTAATTGCAGTGGGGCTAGCAGCCCCTAATGATTTCGATAGGTAAGGGATATCATGGAGATAAAAGAAGAGCACTAGGCCACTTAGGAATCTGGAGCGTTTTTGCGCAGCTAATGGTATTCCTGTTATCCGAAAGACCTTGTTCGGTGCGATCCAAAATGGAGAGGCCGACGCAGTTCCGCCGGCCTCTTCGCTTAACACGATCACACCGATTCTTCACAAGCGCAGCAGCGTCTTGGCCACGATGGTCTTTTCGATCTCCTTGGTCCCCTCGTAGATCTCCACGATCTTGGCGTCGCGGTAAATCCGCTGCACCTTGTACTCGTCGATGTAGCCGTAACCGCCGTGCATCTGGAGGGCCTCGTCCGCGCACCGGACCGCCACCTGGCCTGAGAACCACTTGGCCATGGCCGTGAGGGCATGGTCCATCTTGCCCTTGTCCGTGAGCCACGCCGCTTCGTAGTAAAGATTCCTCGCGGCCCGGATCATGGTTGCCATCTCCGCGATCTTGAACTGGAGGCCCTGAAACGTGGCCAGGGGCGCGCCGAACTGCTGCCGCTTCTTGATGTGGTTGATCGCCTCCTCCAGGGCCGCCCTGGCGATTCCCACGGCCATGCCGCAGATGTGAAGCCTGGTCAGGTTGAAAAAGGCCATCAGGTGTTTGAACCCGTTACCTTCCTGGCCGATCAGGTTGGATGCCGGGATTCGCACGTCGGAAAAGGAGACCTCCGCCGTGTCATTGGCCCTGATCCCGAGCTTGCCGTGGAGCTTGTTGGCCTGGTAGCCCTTCCTGTCCGTTTCCACGAGAAAGAAGCTGTGCCTCTGGTGCCGGCTCGGGTTGTCCGGATCGGTCAGGCAGAAGACGTTCAGGTACTTGGCGATGGTGCCGTTGGTGATGAACATCTTGGAGCCGTTGATGACCCACTCGTCCCCTTTTCGAACCGCCGACGTGATGGCACCCGTCACATCCGAGCCTGCATCCGGTTCGGTGATGGCCGTCCCAATGACCGCATCGCCGCTCACCAGGGGAGGCAGGTATTTCTCCTTCTGCTCCTTGGTCCCGAAAAGCTGAAGGAGTTCGGCCCCGAAGGTGCTCGTGATGACCGCATTGCCCATGCCTGCATCCACGGCCCAGAACTCTTCGGTGATCAGGCAATGCTCCAGGAACCCGAGGCCTGCGCCTCCGTATTCCTCCTTGATGAACACGCCTACGAATCCGAGCTCGCACGCTTTTTTGCGAATGGCGGGATCAAAGGTCTCGTTGCGATCGAACTCCTGGGCCTTTTCCGGCAGGAACTCGCCGAGGGCAAACTCCCGGGCCGCCTTCTGGATGTCTCGCTGTTCTTTGGATAAGGTGAAGTCCATGAATCTCCCCCCGTATAGCTCTCGAACTGCTTCCTTCAATCTGCATTCGAAGTGCGAGGGGCCTCTCCTTCGACTTCGCTCAGGACCCTGAGGCTCTCGAAGGGCTGGTCCCGATCATTTCGCAACCAGGAGGTTGCTCCTACGGCTTCATCGGCTTGCAGATTCGGCTCAAAAATCAGAAATCCAAAATCAAAAATCAAAAATGCTTACCCCATTTTCGCTTTGAGCGCGTCGGCCACCTTGAAGAGGTCTTCCACGACCCCGTAGTCGGCGACCCTGAATATGGGGGCTTTCTTGTCCTTGTTCACCGCGATGACACACCCTGCGCCGCTGATGCCTGCCACGTGCTGGAAGGCGCCGCTGATGCCGAAGGCCAGGTAGACTTTCGGCTTCACCGACTTGCCGGAAGTGCCCACCTGGTGATACTTGGGCAGCCAGTTCTTGTCCACCACGGGCCGCGAGCACGAGAGCACGGCCCCCATGCGGTCGGCCAGCTCCTGCATGACAGGAATCTTGTCGGCTTCCCCCACTCCGCGTCCGATGGAAACCAAGAGATCGGCCTGGGTGATGTCAATGGCCCCCGCGGCCGCGTCCTCGAAAGCCACGAACAGGCGCCGGGCTTCCGGGAGGTCTGCGGGCAGGTCCTTCTTGACGACTTCCCCTTTGTGCTCACCCGCTTTGTCGATGGGGAAAGCGCCGCTTCTCACCGTGACCAGGTACCCCTGGGAATCCTTGAAAGCCACCCTGGAAAAAATCTTCCCTGTGTAGATCTGCCGCACCGCCTTGGGTCGCCCGTCTTCGACCAGGATGTCCACGCAGTCCGTGGCCAGAGGATAACCTGTCCTGATCGAAAGCGCGGGAGCAAAGTCCATGCCCCAGGGTGTGTGTCCCATAAGGGTAAGAAAAGGACGATGCTCCTGGATGAGCCCGGCAAGCAATTCTTTGTAAAGATCCCCGTTGAAGTTTGCGACCCGCTCGTCCTCGAAGACGATCACCCGGTCCGCCCTTTCTTTGATCCCGTTGACAAGTCCTTCGTCCTTCCCGCCGAAGAGCACGGCGGTCAGCGTGTGGGAGAGCTTCTGACAGAGCTCATCGGCCTTCCAGAAGAGCTGGTAGGTGATTTCCCTGACTTCCCCTTTTCTGTGTTCTACAACCACGAATATCTCGCCCATCTATTTGCTCACCCCCTTCTCTTTCAGAATTCGCAATATGGCTTCAGCCACCGTGGCCGGGTCTCCCTCGATGAACTCCGCCCCTTCCGTCTCAGGGGGCAGATACAATTGCTCCACCGTGGTCCACGGCGCCAGGTCCTCCAGGGGCAGGCCCAGGTCTTCCACTTTGACCACATTCAGTTCCTTTTTCGCCGCCTTCCGAATTCCCATGATGGAAACATACCGGGGCTCGTTGATGCCTGTCTGGATGCACAGCAAGGCAGGCGTCTTGATTTTGGACACTTCATCCACGCCCCCTTCGAGCTCCACCCTCACGGTTGCTCCGTCCCCCTCTGAGTCCACGGCTCGCACAACAGATGCGTGGGCCAGACCGAGCAATTCCGCAACCATGGTCCCCACTGATCCTTCGTTCACGTCATCCGCCTGTACACCCGTGAGCACGAGGTCATGGGGCATTCCCTTGATGACCTGTGCAAGCGTCTTTGAAACAGCCACGCTGTCCAGAGAAAGTTTCCCGGGGTCGATCCGGATCGCTTTATCGGCCCCCATGGCCAGGCATCTTCTCAGGACCTCCTCGTCTTCCTCGCTGCCCACCGTGACCGCGGTCACATTTCCACCGTGTTTTTCCTTCAAGAGCACAGCCTCTTCGATCGCGTAGTTGTCCCACTCGTTGATCGAATAGGCAAGCATGTCCTTGCGGATGTCGGTCTTCTGGGGATTGATTTCCAGATCGACTTCCTGTGTGAGCGGAACCCGCTTGACGCACACAATGATCTCCATCCTTCACACCTCCTCACGCGTTAATTAGGTCCGGTTCCACGCAATGAAGAACCGACCCTGAATAGCCCTGCTGACGGCCCTGTTCTGCCCCTATCCCTTTGATATCCAATATTAAAATTTTCTTTAATGAATGAACTCTCATTCATTTTGCGAACCCTACCACAGCCGATGCACCAAGTCAAATTTTTTTGGGCCTTGGAAGGGTGTCCTTGCTTTTTCGGCCCTTTTCAGGGTAAAATAGGCTTCAACTTCGGCCGCAACAGGAGGAGCGTCATGGCAGAAAAGATAAAGCGCCACAGAGTCAAGCTCCCAAGGGAGCTTCCAGCCGTTGTGCTGATGATCGCTTTTGTCGCGCTCTACCCTGGCGGCTCATGGGGCCAGAGTCAAACCTACAAGGCTCCCATCCCCAAAGCTTCGGGCCAGCCCTCCCCTAAGGCGACGGAAAAAGCGCCCGCTCCATCACCCCAGGGGGCAAAGACGGCATCCCTGGACTATGAAAATGAAATAAAGAAGCTCAGCAGCCTCATCGCTGCAAGCGACAAGAACGCCGATGCCTTTTACAACCGCGGGTGGCTTTACGAGCACAAGGGGGACCTTGAGACGGCCGAAAAGGACTACACCAAGGCCATTTCTCTGGATAAGAACCACAAGGAAGCCTATTACAACCGGGGGCTCATCTTCGTCAAAAGGGGAAAACTCGAGGATGCCATAAGGGACTTCTCAGAGGTCCTCAGGCTGGACCCCAACTCCGCGGATGCCTACTGCAACCGCGGGAACGCCTATCTGCAGTCCAAGAAAGCAGGCCGGTCCATAAACGACTATGACGCAGCCTTAAAAATAAGGCCGGACGACCCGGATACGCTGTGTAACCGGGGCATCGCTTATCTCGAAATGGGTAACAAGCCCAAGGCTCTGGATGATTTCAAGAAAGCGGCCGCTGCAGGCCATGTCAAAGCCCGTGAATATCTGAAGACGATGACCCGTTCATCGTGACGCTCTCAGCTCCTGTGGCGAAGCCCTTCCATCTCAGTCTTGATCTTGTTCATCAAAAGCTGGTCCGAGCCGGCAAGCTCCCGGGCTTTCTGAAAATGGAACACGGCCTTGTCCAAAACGCCCGATCTCTTGAAATAAACGCCGAAGTTGTAATGGGCAAGAGCGAGCTTGCCTTCCCTGCCGTAGCTCATTCCCAGGTGGTAGTAGACCTCGTCCCTCACGGGCTTCATGGACGCCAGTCTCTCAAGGAACACGACGGACTTCCGGTAGTCCTCCAGGTTCTGATAGGAAGCGGCGAGGAGGAACAAGGTCGTCCTGTCCCGCTCGTCGACCTTGAGCGCCTTCTCCAGAACACGGATGGCTCTTTCATCCCTGCCCTGCATCTGGTAGGACTGGGCCAGGGCCGTCAGGATGGGCAGCACGTCAGGATCCTTTGTGAGGGCCTTCTCAAGGTACTCCAGGGCTTCGGCATACTGCAACTTCTCCTTGCGCACGAGTCCCACGCCGAAGAGAGCGGGCCCTGAATCGGGATTTTTCGCAAGCGCTTCCTGAAAGAGCCTCTCTGCATTCTCCGGATCACCCGCCTTGGCCGTTACCACCGCTTTGAAATAGGGAAAAAGCCTGCGAAACTTCGTGGTGTCCCGGTTCTCGGGCCGCTCCTTGTAATCTCTCAACATGATCTCTGTGGTGGAGACCCTTTCCGGGCCGCCTGGATGGGTCAGGAGATAGGGCGGGATGGCCTTGGCGTCAACCCAGGTGGCCCGTTCGAGTTTTTTCAGGGTGACCACCATGCCTCCGGGGTTGAAGCCGGCCTGGTCCATGTATTTGTATCCAAGCTGGTCGGCCTGTCTTTCGTCGTCCCGGCTGTAACTGAGCTGCTTCTGCATTCCCGCAGCCATGGAGCCTGTCATGAGCGCTCCCGCAGCCTCTCCTCCGATGAGCATGCCGGCCAGGACGCCTGCCAGGGTCGCGATGGTGACGAGCTTGTTTTGTTCGATTCTTTCCGATATGTGCCTCGCCGAAACATGGGCAATTTCGTGGGCCATCACGGCAGCCAGCTCATCCACGCTTTCCATACCCCGGATAATGCCGGTGAAGAAAAAAACGTGGCCCCCGGGCCCGGCAAAGGCGTTGAGATCGTTTTCCTTGACAATGTAGAAGTGGAAGGGAAAAGGTTTGGTCTCCAGGAACGAGGTCAGGTACTGACCGAGGTCATTGATGTAAGCGTCGCAAAAGTCGTCGTCAAACATCGTGAGTTGTTTGCGCACCGCCTCGCTGAACTTCTCGCCCGCTTCTCTTTCTTCTTCGATGGACAGGGCATATCCCTGCCCGTGAAGCTGTACAAGCAGCATCAAAGAGAGGACCGCCGTGAGGAGGGCCTTTTTAATTTTTCGAAACTTCCTCTTCATACACCTCCACTCTGGGTGCCTCGATCCACAAGCCCTCCAGATCATAAAACTCCCTTACCGGCTGGTAGAAGAGGTGGATGACCACGTCTCCGTAATCCATCAGCACCCAGTGCCCCTCCTGCTCTCCCTCCACCCCGAAGGGTTTGAAACCTTCCTCCCTCATCCTCCGGGTCACATGCTGGCTGATAGCCTGGACTTGCCTGCTCGAGTTCCCGCCGGCAATGATGAAATAGTCGGAAAGGTCGGTCATTTTCCCGACCTCGAAAAGGACAGGATCGACGGCCTTTCTCTCCTTGATGATTTTCAGGCACAAAAGCGCTTTGTCAAGAGACTCCATGGCTCCGGTATAGTCCATTGTTTATAATGTAACATCTTACGCTTTCAGGGACAAGGTAACGGATGGATTTTCCTGCCCCCGCTTTTTCCCTGATCTCCGTGGAGGAGATATCCATGAGCGTGGTTTCAATGAAAAACACCCGGTTTCCCGAAGGGCCGACAAACCGGCCTTCACCGTCCTTTGTGAACGAAATCCCGAGGGAAAACAGGTGGGCTTCCGTGTTTCTGAGAAGCGTTCCAGGCCTTTGGATCACCACGAAATGGGCATAATCGAAGAGATCCCGGTAATCCTTCCAGGTTTCGATTTCCAGGAACGCGTCCGTACCCAGGACGAAGAAGAGTTCCAGGTCCGACGGGTGGAGGCGGTGAAATTCCTTGAGCGTTTCAATGGAATAGGAAAAGCCTTTTCTGCGTCCCTCCAGGTCCAGGGCGGTGAGAAGGGAAGACCCTTCGACCGCAAGCCTGGCCATCTCGAATCGGTGATGGAAGCTAGTGACCTCCTTACCGCCCTTGTGGGGCGGAGAGGCGGCGGGAATGATATAGACCTTTTCGAGATCGAATGCCTCTCCGACTTCTTCGGCAAGGCGAAGGTGTCCCAGGTGGATGGGATCAAAGGTGCCTCCAAGGATTCCCAGTCTCAATCGCCCACCTCCCCGCTCACGTTCTCGTCTGGCCGTTGCCGTAGACGATGAACTTCTGCGTGGTCAGTTCCTCCAATCCCATGGGACCGAAGGCATGCAGTTTGGAGGTGTTGATGCCGATTTCCGCACCCAGGCCCAACTGGTTTCCGTCGTTAAACCGGGTGGAGGCATTGACGAGGACAACGGAAGAGTCCACTTCGTCCAAGAACCGTTGGGCCCGGCCATAGTCCCGGGTCACGATCGACTCCGTGTGGTTCGAACCGTAGCGATCGATGTGATCGAGCGCCTCGTCCATGGAGGCAACGATCTTTACGGCGAGAATCAAGTCATTGAACTCCGCGGGCCAGTCTTCGGGTTCGGCCGGCTTCGCATCCGGGATCATGGCAACGGTCTTGGGGCAGCCCCGGATCTCCACGCCCGCCTTTCTGAAACGCTCTACCATGGGCTGGAGAAACTCCGGGGCCACGGCTTCATGGACGAGCAAGGTCTCCATGGCATTGCAGACCGAGGGCCGCTGCACCTTGGCATTGAAACAGATGTCGAAGGCCATGTCCTTGTCCGCAAACTTGTCCACGTACACGTGGCAGACCCCTTTGTAGTGTTTCAGGACAGGAATTCTGGAGTGCTCCGTCACGTACCGGATCAGCCCTTCCCCGCCCCTCGGGATGATGACATCCACGTCCTCTTCCAGTCGCAGAAGGGCCTGAACAGCCTGCCTGTCCGTAGAGGGAATGACCTGGATCGCTTCATGGGGGAGCCCTGTTTCCTCCAGGGCTTGCTCCAGCAACCGGCCTAGAATGATGTTCGAGCGGATCGCCTCGGAGCCGCCTTTCAGAATCACGGCATTCCCGGATTTCAGGCACAGAGCGGCCGCGTCCACCGTGACGTTCGGCCTGGACTCGTAGATGAACCCGATCACGCCGAGAGGGATCCGCACCCGGCCTACCCGAAGGCCGTTGGGTCTTTTCCACATCCCGGTCACCTGGCCGACCGGGTCCGGCAAAGACGCCACTTCTCCGAGGCCGTCGGCCATGGACCGGATGGTCTTCCCATCCAGGGTCAGGCGGTCGATCAGGGCGGAACTCAGACCCAGGTCTCCGGCACTGGAGACATCTTTTTCATTTTCATTTCGGATCAGAGACTCTTTTTCGAGGAGCAGGGCGCTCATCCGCAGGAGGGCCTTGTCTTTTTCCTCTCTTCCCGCCTTTCTCAAGAGGCGCGAAGCTTGCCTCGCCCCTTTGGCCATCGTTGCAACCATCTCTTCTACTGACATACGGCTTCTTCCTCTTTCAGGCCGTTGGTGAGCACCAGGTTGTCCCGATGGACCACCTCGTCATCGTGCTTGTATCCAAGGACCTCTTCGATCTGAGACGTTTTCAGCCCCATGATTTTGCGGATGTCGCCGGCATCGTAATTGACCATGCCCACGGCTACCTCCTGCCCTTCCTGGTTCAACAGGACCACCGAGTCGCCGAGGCTGAAGACCCCCCGCACCTCCTTGATCCCGGAAGGAAGGAGGCTCTTGCCCCCTTTGACGATCGCCCTTTCCGCGCCGGCGTCGATGGTGATTTGTCCTTTGGGTGCTTTTGTAAAAGCGATCCAGCGCTTGCGGCTGCACAGGGTCACGTCTTGAGGCAGGAAAAGGGTCCCCACCTCCTCCCCCCTGAAAATGCCTTGCACCACCCCCGGTTTCAAGCCGTTGGCGATAATGGTCGGGACCCCCCCGAGCGAAGCGGTCTGGGCCGCCCTGATCTTGCTTCCCATGCCCCCGGTGCCCAGGAAACCGGGGATGGAGCCGGCGTACTGGGTAATCTCGCGGCTCACCCTCTTGACCACCGGGATGAGTTGTGCACTCTTGTGAATGCGGGGATCCTTATCGTAAAGACCATCCAGGTCTGTGAGAGAGACCAGGAGTTGAGCGTCCATGAGGCTCGTCACCATGGCGCTCAGGTTGTCGTTGTCGCCGAACTTGATTTCATCTACCACCACCGTGTCGTTCTCGTTGATGATGGGTACGATTTTCCACGCCAGAAGCGTGAAAATCGTGTTGCGTGCATTCAGGTATCGTTCCCGGTGATTGAAGTCATCCCGTGTGATGAGGATCTGGGCCACCTTTTCCCTGTGGCTCTCGAAGGCCTTTTCCCAGGCCATCATGAGGCTGGGTTGGCCCACGGCGGCCACGGCCTGTTTGCCTGAAATCGTGTCGGGCCTTTTTGCAAGCCCGATCTTCTTGAGCCCCGAGGAAATGGCCCCGGAAGAGACCAGGATGACTTCGATATTTTTTCTCCTCAGGGCGCACAGGTCGTTGGTGAGATCCCGGATGACCCTGCGGTTCAAACCGTCTTTTGCCGTGAGCACCCCGCTGCCGACCTTGACCACCACCCTCCTGGCCCCTTTCAGGAAGGCCTTTCGCAGCGCTCTGGTGCCGGTCTCAGTTTCCGCTTTCATGAAAGAATTCCCTCAGCAACATCTTTTTTACTTCCTCCAGGCCCTCACCGCTAAGCGCTGAAACGGGTATGGCGTCATAGCCTCTTTGTTCCAAGATCTCTATCACGTCTTGCACGTCCCGGTGTTCGGATGTGTAAAGATCCATCTTCGTGATCAGCACGACCCGGCGCTTTTGAGTTAGAGAGGCACTGTAGGCGCCCAGTTCGTTTTCCACTTTGTCAAAGTCATCGAGCGGGCCCTTTTGCGGCACGCCGGTAATGTCGATGAGATGAAGCAAGAGCGTCGTCCTTTCGACGTGTTTCAGAAAGTCGTGCCCCAAACCCCGGCCCTGGCTCGCACCCTCGATCAGACCGGGGATGTCTGCCACGGTTAAGGTCTTTTCATGATCGAAAACAATCACACCCAGGTTGGGGATGAGCGTCGTGAAAGGGTAATCGGCGATTTTCGGTCTTGCGGTGGTGAGACGGGAGAGAAGGGTGGATTTCCCGGCGTTGGGCAATCCGATCAGGCCGACGTGGGCGAGGGTCTTAAGGATGAACCTGAACCGCTTTTCTTCACCCGGAAGCCCGGGTTGCGCCCTGCGAGGAGCCCTGTTGGTGGAGGTAGCGAAGTGCTGATTCCCCCAACCGCCCCGGCCGCCCTCAAGGAGCAGGTACTCCTGGCTGTCCGTGACGAGGTCGGCGAAGGTCTCACCCGTGTCAGGGTCCTCGATGATCGTACCCGGAGGGACCTCAATGACAACATCCTTTCCGTCTTTTCCGCTCTGATTTTGCCCCCTGCCGGGTTGACCGTTTTGGGCTTTGAAGAGCCTTCGATAGCGGAACTCGATGAGGGAATTGAGTCTTTCCGTGGCCCTGACAATCACGTCCCCGCCGCGGCCTCCGTCACCGCCGTCCGGGCCGCCTTTGGGGATGAATCGCGCTCGTCTGAAACTGACGCATCCTCTCCCCCCGTCTCCGGATTTGGCGGTGATCAGGGCTTCATCCAAGAAATCCATAAAGCCGGCCTGACTCCCTCTCCCTTGAGGGGGGTAGAGGAATTATGAGCTGTCGGAAGAGGAGCAAAGGGCTTTTATACAGCGTAAACACTCACCTTTTTTCGGTACTTGTCGAGCCTCTCAAACGTGACCGTGCCGTCGATCTTGGCGAAGAGGGTGTAGTCCTTTCCCAGCCCCACGTTGGTTCCAGGGTGGATCTTGGTCCCCTTCTGTCGCACGAGGATATTCCCGGCCCGAACCTTCTGGCCGGCATACCTTTTCACGCCGAACCGCTGCCCGGCGCTGTCTCTGCCGTTTCTTGAGCTGCCTCCAGCCTTCTTGTGTGCCATCGTTTACGTCCTCGCTATCCGGCCACCTCGATCCCCTCGATTTTCACCAGGGAGAAAGGCTGTCTGTGGCCTTTGGTCCTGCGGAATCCCTTCCTGCGTTTGTATTTGAAAACCAGGACTTTCTTGCTCTTGTCCTGTCGTTTCAGGCGGCCCAGGACTTTCACGTTCTCCACATAGGGCTTCCCCACCTGAACGTTTTCGCCGTCCACGGTCATGAGGACCTTGTCGAAAACCACGTCATCCCCGACTTGACCCGGAAGCTTTTCCAGCATAAGATCGTCGCCCTGAGCGACCCGGTACTGTTTTCCACCCGTTTGAATCACCGCGTACATGGTTTTAGGCTCCTAAGAGATTTAAACTCATATTTATTATTTTTATTATCCCAAAAGTCAAGCCAAATTTTTCGGCTACAAGGTCTCCCCCTGTGCTTTTTTGGATGCCGGGAAGGATAGCGCGCCGGCACCACTTTTTCCTTGACAGATCGGGCAAAAGCACATAGGGCTATAGACATATAGATCACTTTAGGGACTCGACTGTATTATCAGGTGGTTATCCTCAAACTTCCTGAGCCGACCCATCCCGTTCCAGGGCGAGAGGAACTCAGCCGTGTCACGATCACTCCGTCCCCATCCGATGAAACCCAAGGCAGATGCGAGCCCCATGCATTACCGCCTTCAGCAGGAAATCCGGCGGCGGATCGAAACCGGCCGGTGGTTGCCGGGGTCGGTCATTCCCCCGGAGCGAAAGATGGCTCTGGAAAACGGCGTGAGCCTTGGGACGGTTCGAACCGCCATCCTCAATCTTGTTTCCGAGGGTTTGCTCTACAGGATTCAGGGCAAAGGCACCCTCGTGTCCGGCACCAGGATGATCAGGGAGAATATCCGCTATTATCGCTTCACCGAGGACTTCGGTAAGAGGGAAGCGGTCCCGCAATTGAGGTTTCTCGATCTGAGCAAGGCTGAAGGCCTGCCGGAGATCAGCCGCCGCCTCAAGATCGACAAGGCCCAGGAGATTTACCGGCTGAGGCGCCTTGTGCTGATATCGAGGAAGCCGGCCGTCTATTCCGTCTCCTACTTGCCATGCCGGCTTTTCACAGGGCTGGAAGACTTTCCACGATCCAGGTTCGAGAAGGTCCCGCTCTACCTTGCCCTCGAGGATCATTTCGGTCTGCCGACCCTGAGCAATTCGGAATTGATTTCCATTGTCCCGGCCCGGGCCGAAGAGGCTGCAATGCTCCGCATCGAGGAAGGAAAACCGGTTCTGGCTGTCGAGATGCTCGCTTTTACCTACCGGAACCGGCCTTACGAGTACAGAATCAGTTATTGCCTGACCGAAGGGCGCAAGCTCCTTCGCAGATACTAGCTCCCCGTCTCGGGGATGCATTCAATACAAGAAGGGAGGATTTCCTTGATGGAAAACCGATCTCTCGCAGCCGACCTCCTGATCATTGGAGGCGGAAGCGCCGGCTGCATGGCGGCGATTCGGGCGCTCGAACTGAATCCGGACCTGAAAGTCGTCATTTTTGAAAAGGCGGATATCAAGTACAGCGGTTCCATTGCCCGGGGCATGGACGCCTTGAACATTGTGGCTATTCCAAATTTCACGTCTCCTGAACTTTACCTCGAAGCGATCACCGAAGGATGCCAGGGTGTGGTGGATGGGCCGCCCAGTTACCTCATGGCGGCCCGATCTTTCGAGCTGCTCAAGAAACTCCAGAGCTGGGGCGTCTACTTTCCCACCGATGAATCGGGACGGTTCAGGACCCTCAAGTACCATGTCAAGGGCGAGTTCCAGACAGCCATGGAGGAACCCGACCTCAAGGTCATGATCTCCGCCATGGCCCTGAAAAAGGGGGCAACGGCGGTGAACCGGGTCATGGGTCTGTCCCTGCTCCAGAACGACGGACGGGCGGCAGGGGCCATAGGCCTCAATGTCCGGACCGGGGAACTGGTCATTTGTTCGGCCAAGGCCGTGATCCTCTGCGCCGGCGGCCAGGCGCGGTTTTCCCTGCCCAACTCAGGGTATCTGTACGGAACCTTCGACTACCCCGGCAACAGCGGCGACGGCTACGTCATGGCTTTTGAAGCCGGGGCCGGCTTGACGGGCATGGAGTATGCCCGCCGCACCATTCTCATCAAGGATGCCAACATTCCCTTGCTCGCCATCAGCGTCACCCGGGGCGGCCGGGTGATGGACATCTTTGACAACATCCTGATGGAGAACGAAGTCAACGAGATGCACAGGATGGAAGAGGCGGTGGCTATGGGCCACGGTCCCCTGAGAATTCAGCTCAGCCACCTGAAGCCGGAGGTCATTGAGGAGATCGAGCACATCCTCTTCAGCACCGAGCGGCCGGTGCAGGAGCGGTTTTTCAAGGGTCGCGGGATCGACTTTCGCAAGCGGGACATCGAGCTCTGGCCCACGGAAGCGCAGGTCTGCGGCGGCCACGGCATGGCCGGTGCGGTCGTCAATGCCAAGGCGGAGACGGGCGTCCCCGGCCTCTACGCGGCCGGAGACGTGGCGTGCGTCCCCAAACAACACCTCACCGGCGCCTTTGTGTTCGGTGAAGTGGCGGCCGAAGGCGCGGTGGAGTTCATTGCGGCCCAGCCGGCCGTGACGCTTGACGACGGCCATGTAAAAAGGGTGGAACAGGAGCGCAACAGGCGCTTCACCAGGGCGGGCCGGGAGATCGAGGTTCAGGAGCTGGAGTATAAAGTTCGGCGCCTGATCGGAGATTATGTCCTCTCCCCCAAGAACGAGTACAAGCTCAAGAACTGGCTGGAGTGGGCCAAACGCTTTGAGGCGGAAATGCAAGACCGGGTCCTCGTTCGCAACGGACATGAGCTGTCCAGGCTGTACGAAGTGGAAAACATCGCGCGGTGCGCCACCTTGTCGGCCCTGGCTTCGCTGGAGCGCAAGGAGAGCCGATGGGGCGATGCCCATCACCGCGTGGACTATCCTAAACGGGACGATCGGAACTATCGGTGTCACATCGTGATCCATAAGGACGCCGGGGGGGAGATCCGGTTGGGAACCAGGCCTGTTGCCGGTATGGGCGGAAAGGAGGTGGCGGCATGATCTCGGACATCAACATCTGTGTCAATCGGGACCTCTGCTTCGCCTGCGGAATCTGCGTCGAACGATGCATCATGGACAACCTTCGCCTCAGTGTGGCGCCGTGCCGCCAGAGCTGCCCCCTTCAGATGAACTGCCAGGGCTACGTTCGCCTGATCGCCCAGGGCAAGGAAAGGGAAGCGGCCCAGGAGATGCGGGACCACACGCCCTTCGGCGCCATCCTGGGACGGGTCTGCTCCCAACCCTGCGAGCCGGTGTGTGAAAGGGGCAAGGTGGACGGGCCCGTGCACATCAGAGCCTTGAAGCGCTACCTTGCCGACACCTATCCCGACATCAGCCGCAGCCTCCCGGAGCTTGAAGCGGAAACCGGGCTCAAAGCGGCCGTGGTCGGTTCCGGTCCCGCGGGCTTGTCCGCGGCCTATGAATTGCGCCGCCGAGGACACGCGGTGACGGTCTTTGAAGCGGCCCCGGAACCGGGAGGACTCCTGAGATACGGCATCCCCGCCTTCCGCCTTCCCCTTGAAGAGGTAGAGCAGGCCGTCGACATGCTGGCCCGGATGGGCGTGGCATTCAGGACGGGCACGGCTCTCGGTAAAGACAAGGAACTCTCCGAGTTGGAAAGGGGGTTTGGTGCCGTCCTTATGGCCGTTGGCGTGGGCGCGGCACGGAGACCGGACATTCCAGGACAGGATGGAGGCGTGATGCAGGGCCTCGATCTGCTGCGCAAGGTCAAGGAAGGAAGCCGGCCTGTTCCGGGCCGGTCGGTGGTGGTGATCGGGGGCGGCAACACCGCCGTGGATGCCGCGATGACCTCCAGGCTGCTTGGGGCGGAAGAGGTCCGCCTCGTGAGTCTCGAGGATCGGCCGGAGATGCCCGCCTATGCCGATGAGGTCGAGGCCGCCGTTGAAATGGGGATCTCCCTGGAACATCGATGGGGGCCAAGACGGTTCCTGCGCAACTCAAACGGGAAATTCACGGTCGAACTCTCCCGGTGTTTGTCTCTTCTGGATCGCGAAGGCCGGTTCAATCCAAGGCTGGAAGAGGCATGCGGTTACAAACTGGATGCGGACACCGTGATCCTGGCCATCGGCCAGGATCTTCAGTCCGACGGTCTTCCGAAGGACCTGCTCGACCCGGCAACCCGCCTGCTCGCCGCAGACCCCCTGACGCTTCAAAGCCGGAACAAGATCTTCGCCTGCGGGGATTGCAGCACCGGGTCGAGATCCGTGGTGGAGGCCATGGCCTCGGGCAGGGAGGCCGCCCTGTCGGCCGACCGGCTCCTGAGGGGAGACGGACTCCGGTGGGGCCGCGGGTTCTGGTCAGGCCCCTACATCAAGGACTATGAATCGGACCGGGAAAGGGCCGTAGGCGGACCCCGGGGACGACTGGAGAAGCTGGGCCGGTCTGAGCGCACCCTGACCGCGGAACTGGAACGCGTGTTGACCCCGGAGCAGGCAAAGCAGGAAGCCGAGCGGTGCCTGAGCTGCGGGAGGGCCGCCGAGATCAACCGCACCTGCTGGTACTGCCTGCCCTGCGAGATCGAATGCCCCACAAAGGCCTTGGAAGTGAGGATGCCCTATTTGGTGCGCTAGGGCCGGCTGGTGTTTCTGTGACCCAGGGAAGACGGAAGGAAAAATGAAAGGAAACTCATTTATGAACAAGGAGGTGTCTATGAAACGGATGAGGTGTTTCGATCGCAGGACGTTTAAAGGTGCGATGATCGGCGCCCTTGTAACCCTGGCCATGATACTGGGACCGGCCTTGGGGGTCGCTCCGGCCATGGCTGAAACCAAGAACATCGTTACCATGGGGATGTGGAGCTCTCCGGGCAACTCCATGCTTCCCCACTTCTATCACCTCGGGTATGCACGGGCCGTTTATCGCCTTGTTTTCAACAGTCTGCTGGAGTGGGATGAAAACTCCAACATCGTGCCCAAGATGGCCGAGTCCTACGAGGTTTCAAAAGACGGCAAGACCTACCGTTTGAAGATCAGAAAGGACGCCTACTGGCATGACGGGCAACCGGTGATCTCCAAAGATGTGGAATTCACCATCCAGTGTCTGACAGACCCCGGCTATTCCTTCATGGACTTTAATCTCGTCGCCGGCATAGCAGGGGCCAAGGCCCGGAAAGAAGGGAAGACGCAGGATCTTGCCGGGTTCAAGATCATCGATGACAAGACCTTCGAGGTGAGCACAGAGGGCGTATTCGCCCCCATGCTGGACGGCTTCACCGAGCTGCACATCATTCCCCACCATATCCTCAAAGGAATCCCGGTCAAGGAGTTGGTGAATAGTACGTTTGCAGCCAATCCGACTGTAGGCTGCGGGCCCTACAAATTTGTCAAGTATGCCACAGACCAATATGTCGAGTTCACCCGCTTCGATCGATACTACTTGGGAAGGCCTAAGATCGAAAGGGCCTTCATCCGTATTGTCAGCCCTGATACGGCCATCGCCCAATTGGAGCGAGGCGAGCTCGATCTGGTCCTGGGGCAAGGATTGGGCGACATCCCCAATATCGAAATCGAACGGGTTAAGAGGGTGCCCACCCTGGATGTCCAGACCACCTCCGGTCCATTTACCCAAGGCCTGATGCTGGTTTGCAACCAGGAGAAAATCAAGGACCTGCGGGTGCGGAAGGCTATAGCCCATGCCATCAACACATCTGGTATTGTCAACAAGATCCTGATGGGCGGCGGCTCGATCACGGCAATCCCCCGTGCCGCAGGGTACCCCTTTTACAACCAGGACATTAAGCCCTATGCGTATGACCCGGATACGGCTCGCCGACTGTTGAGCGAGGCGGGCTGGGACAAAGAGACCCCATTTCGGCTCGTGGTCCCGACAGGCAACAAAGAGCGAATGCAATGGGCAACCGTTGCCCATCAGAACCTTACGGAGATCGGCATGAAGGCCGAATTGCAGCAGATGGATATCGCCACGATGATCAAGACCCTCAGCAAGACCCCGGAAAAGCTCGACGGATTCTTTGTGGGCTTTATCAATTATATGGATCCTTACATGTATTTTCACCGGCGCTTCCATACAGAGGGCATCCCCGCAGGAAACCTGATGTATTACTCAAACCCGGAGATGGACAGACTGATCAGTGCCTCGGCCGCAACGGTCCAAAAGGAAGAACGGGCCAAGCTCTTCGATCGTATCCAGGAGATCCTTCACGATGAATTGCCTGTGGTGCCCATTGTCTGTCCCACGTCCACGATCGCGGTGAACAAACGGGTCAAGGGGGTTCATCATTCTATCCTTCACCTAACCCGGAATATTCATGAATGGGAGATTCAATAGTAGATGCCGGAGACGACAGCCCGAAGCGCTTTGAGAAAGGAGATGACGCCGCCACCTCCCAGGCGACGACCCGGGCCGGCGCCGCGGCCCGGGCTGACTCCCTTTTTCAGGGACCCGACCTCTGTCACCCTGAGCGCCTTGCTCCGCAAAACCGTGAAAATGATCCCTTTGCGGATCGAAAGAACCCATTGAACTTGCCGTCATGCATACTTTCATCTTCAGGCGTCTTCTCATCTCCATCCCGGTCATCCTGCTGATCACGATGATCATGTATCTGATCATCAACCTGGCGCCCGGGGACCCGATCGACATGCTCATAGGGCAGCAAGCCCTGACTCCGGCAGAGATAGATCGCATCAGGATCAGCCTTGGACTCAACGAGCCCATCCATCAACGCTACCTCAAGTGGCTCGGACAACTGGTCCAGGGGAATCTGGGATTTTCTTATCTGGACCATCAACCGGTCATGGATCGCATGGTGGAGCGTCTGGTTCCCACCTTTTCTTTGATGCTCTTTGTGATCCTGGTCTCCTATGCTGTCGCTGTGCCCATCGGGGTCATTTCGGCAATTCGCCAGTATACCGGGATCGACTATCTGGCTACCGCTCTTTCTTTTCTCGGAATTTCTTTCCCCAATTTTTTTTCAGGACTGGTGGGCATCTATGTCTTCTCCCTGAAACTGAATTGGTTTCCCACAGGCGGATTGGAGACGATAGGACAAGGTTTTTCCATCATGGACCGAGTGCATCACCTCCTGTTGCCGGGCTTGGTCCTCGCCTTTCGGGAGATGGGCGTCCTCGTGCGCTACACCCGATCCAGCATGCTTGACGTTATCCGCCAGGATTATGTTCGCACGGCCAGGGCCGGAGGATTGTCCGAATGGGTCGTTATCCTTCATCACGCCCTTCGCAATGCCCTCCTGCCCTTGATTACCATGCTGGGTCTGACCATCCCGCGGCTCTTTGCCGGGGTGGTCATTATCGAACAGATCTTTCAATGGCCCGGCATGGGACGGCTCGCCATCGAGGCGATTCTAAGCCGTGATTATCCTGTGCTCATGGGCCTGACCCTCTGCACCGCAGTCATGGTCCTCGTGGGGAATCTGCTGGCCGATCTCCTTTACGGATTTGCAGATCCCCGCATCCGGCTCTCGGGGAGACGATGATGCAAGACGTGGCAGACCATACGGCTCGCCTCGAAATACCCCGGCAGACTTTCCGCAGCCTGGCCTGGCGAAGATTCCTCAGACATCGACTCGCACTGGCCGGCACAGTGATCGTCGCGGTTATCGTCCTGATGGCCGTTTTCGCCCCATGGCTGGCCCCTCACGACCCCAACCATGTGGACATTTTGCTGGCCCGGGAGGGCCCTTCGTGGGGCCATCTTCTGGGATCGGACCTGGTGGGCCGGGATGTGCTGAGCCGTTTAATTTACGGTTCCCGGGTTTCCCTCTCCGTGGGATTGTTCGCCGTCACAGTTTACGTCCTGATAGGGCTGATCCTGGGCTGCGTGGCCGGGTACTTCGGCGGGTGGGTCGACATGGTTGTCAGCAGGATGGTCGATGCTGTGCTTTCCTTTCCGGTCCTGATGCTCATCCTGGTTATTGTGGGCCTGCTGGGACCCAGCCTTTTTAATATCATCCTGGTGCTCGGCTTCCTGGGATGGCCCGAGGTGGCCCGGATCGTGCGCGGCCAGACCCTGGCGGTCCGTGAGGAGCTTTACGTGCTGTCCAGCGAAGCGGCAGGGGCTCCTTCCAGTCGCATCGTCATCAAGGATATCTTGCCCAACATCATGAGCCCTGTCATTGTCAACGCGACCTTTGGCGTAGCCCGGGCCATTTTGATTGAGGCCGGGTTGAGCTTCCTCGGCATGGGGGTTCAACCTCCGACATCCTCTTGGGGGAATATGCTCAATGACGCACAGTCCCTGTCCATCCTGGAGACGATGCCCTGGATGTGGGTGCCTCCAGGGATGATGATTTTCATTGCGACGATTTCGATCAACTTCGTGGGAGACGGTCTGCGCGACGCGCTGGACCCGAAACTGAACTGATGTCCGATCTTGTCAACGAAGAAAAACCGGTCTTGTCCCTCCGCGGCTTGACCACGCACTTCAAGACCGACCTGGGAGTGGTCAAGGCGGTGGACGGCCTGGACCTCGATTTACCTGCCGGGGCCACACTCGGGATCGTGGGGGAGTCAGGGTGCGGCAAGAGCACCGTCGGTCTGTCGATCATGAAGTTGATCCCGGAGCCGCCGGGGCGAATCGCCGGCGGTGAGATTATCTTTGAAGGAGAGGACTTGACCAAACTCAGCAACCGGGAGATGCGATCAGTCCGGGGCAACAAGATATCCATGATCTTCCAGGAGCCTATGACGTCGCTGAACCCTGTGTTGCGGATCGGTGAGACCCTCTCCGAGGTCATCCGGGCTCATCAGAAAATCCCTCGAAAAGCGGCATGGGAGAAGAGTATCGAGGCCCTGGATCAGGTGCGTATTCCCTCTGCTCGTGTCCGCATCAATGATTACCCTCATGAAATGAGCGGCGGCATGAGACAACGGGTCATGATCGCCTTGGCCATCTGCTGCAATCCCACATTGATTATAGCCGACGAACCGACCACGGCACTCGATGTGACCATCCAGGCCCAGATTTTGTTCCTCTTGGGAAGGATCAAGAAAACCCTGGGGACCTCGATCATCCTGATAACCCATGATCTGGGAGTTATTGCAGAGAACACCGAAAAGGTCGCGGTCATGTATGCAGGCAGGTTGGTGGAGTACGCTGACACCGCGACCCTGTTTGACAACCCCCTGCACCCCTACACCCAGGGACTCGTGCTTACGGTGCCGAGATTGGGTGCGAGAAAAGAAAAGAAAAGCCGGCTGAACGTGATACCCGGCCTTGTTCCCAACCTGCTCGGCCTCGGTCCGGGCTGTCACTTTGCGGATCGGTGCACTCAAGTCATGGAGGTCTGCCGGAACCTGAAGCCGGAAATCTGCATCCATCATGAGAAGCATTTGGTGCGGTGCTGGAGATACGCCTGATATGGAAGAGCCGATTGTGATCTGCCGGGGCGTGAAGAAACATTACCCCCTCAAAAGAGGGGTCTTTTCGAGGACGTACGCACACGTCAGGGCGGTGCAAAACATCGACCTCTCCATGTTCAGGGGCGAAACCCTGGGGTTGGTGGGGGAAAGCGGTTGCGGAAAGAGCACCCTGGGGCGGCTGATCCTGCGGCTGGAAGAACCCACGGAAGGTGAGATTTTTTTCAATGGCCAAAACCTGACCGGACGTTCGAGGCGGCAGATGGCCGGCCTCAGGCGGGAGATGCAGATCGTGTTTCAGGACCCTTATTCTTCTTTGAATCCCCGGCAGACCATTGGAACAATCATCGGAGAGCCTTTCTTGATCCATCGCTTGGGCGGTCACAAGGAGATGACCGCCAGGGTCTACGAGCTGTTGGACCTGGTCGGGATTCCGGCCAATTGCATCAGCCGCTACCCCCACGAATTCAGCGGGGGCCAGCGGCAAAGGATCGGCATTGCTCGGGCGCTCATCCTCAATCCCCAATTGATCATCTGCGACGAACCGGTCTCCGCCCTGGATGTGTCAGTCCAGGCCCAGGTGATCAACCTTCTTGAGGACCTCCAGGAGCAATACAACCTGACCTACCTCTTTATCGCCCATGACTTGAGCGTGGTCGAACATATCAGCGACCGGGTGGCCGTCATGTACCTGGGCCAGATCGTTGAACAGGCAGAGAGCGGCCTACTCTATTCCAAGGCACAGCACCCCTACACCAAGGCCCTCATTTCCGCCTGTCCTGTTCCGGACCCCCACCTCCACAGGGAAAAGATCATTCTTCAGGGCGATGTGCCCAGCCCGGTGGACCCGCCCTCCGGCTGCTATTTTCACACGCGTTGTCCGGAGGCTATGGATCTTTGCAGCCTCGAGAGGCCTGAGATCCTGGAAAGCGAACCGGGGCATTTTGTGCGATGTTTCCGGGTAAACCCCTTATAGAGCATCTCGAGAACCGTTGAGGCGAATGATGAAACCCAAAGAAATCAAGATCACGATGCGTGACGGCGTGAACCTCCAAAGCTTTCTCTTCATGCCTCCCGGGGAAGGCCCCTTCCCTTCCCTCCTGGCCCGGTGCATGTACGGAGCGGACAGGCTGGAAGAAGAAGCGCAGGCCTGGACGGAAAAGGGCTATGCGGTCGTCCTTCAGAATGTGCGCGGCCGGCACGGCTCAGAAGGGGGACCGAGCGGCCGTGGCGACTATGCAGAGGACGGCTATGACACGATGGATTGGATGGTTGCCCAGCCATGGTGCAACAAACGGATCGGAACTTTCGGACGGTCTGCCGTAGCACGTGCCCAAGTATCGACTGCGTTCCTGGCCCATCCGGCACACCGGGCCATGGCCCCGGAGGTCCTCCCTTACGGCATAGGGAGCCGCCTTGGCGGCGCTTTCATGTTCAGCCAGATCGCTCAGTGGCTCTATTGGGCACAGAGCGGGCCTGAATTGAATCCCTATGAAGTGGTGGATTGGATGCCCAACCTCTTCAAATTGCCTGTCACCAGCGTCTTAGACGACCTCGGCGGGCCGCTGGATCTCTACCGTGAGTTCATCACGGATCCCCGGATGATTTATGGGTGGAGCACGATGGAGGACGATCAATTCAAAGTGCTCAAGGTGCCGAATCTCATGGTGACGGGGTGGTATGACCATTGTGCCACCGGTGCGATCGATTTTTTCATGCAGACCATGCGGCATGCCTCGGCGGAGCAGAAACGGAGCACCCATCTCATTGTGGGTCCGTGGGACCATGGGGTCGATGGGGATGCGGCCGGTGAATACGATTTCGGGTTCCAGGCTAAGCTCGATCATAGAGCCATCCAGGCGTCCTTTCTTGCACACCATCTGCAGGATACCCCTCTCCCGGAACCCCTGCCGCCGGTAAAGATCTTCGTCATGGGCAAAAACGTCTGGCGGGACGAAGAGGAATGGCCTCTTTCCCGCGCAAGAGAGACAAAATTCTATCTCCACAGCAACGGAGATGTACGTGGGGCATGGCTCAGGGGACGACTTTCCCGGGATGTTCCCGGCGATGAAAGCCCGGACCGCTTTACCTATGATCCAGATGATCCGGTTCCCACCTGGGGAGGGGCCAACAGTGCACCGGCCTGCGTATTGCCCATGAAACGGGGTCCCCGGGATCAGCGTATCACCCTGTATCGCCGCGATGTTCTCACCTACTACAGTGACCCGTTGGATCAACCTCTAGAGGTCACGGGGATGCTCAAGCTGGTTCTCTACGCAGCAAGTTCATCAACAGACACGGATTTCACGGCAAAGCTGATGGATGTAGCACCTGACGGGAACGCGAGACTCCTGTCGGACGGAGTAGTCCGTGCCCGGTTTCGAAATGGCCTGGATCGGCCGAAGGCCATTGAGCCGGGAAAGATCTACCCTTATGAGATCGACCTGTGGTTCACCAGCAACGAGTTTCAACCGGGACACAGCATCGGATTGGCCATATCGAGCAGCAATTTTCCGCGCATCGACCGTAACCTGAATACGGGGGGAGACAACGAGCAGGACACGGATTTTGTCGCTGCGAACCAGACCATCTTTCACAATGCTGAATACCCGTCCCATCTTGTTCTGCCGGTTGTTCCCTAACAGGCAGGCTGATTGGAATGGAAGGTTCTCCTCGGGATCGTACTGTTCGGCTGGGATGGTGACAGAGAATCACGGTAGTCAGCATTTAAGGAATGGGCTGAACAAAGGATGATGCGTTCGTAAAAAGTCGCGTTCACCCTTCGATACCTCAGGGCGAACGCTTTCGAGCCAACGTAAGTGCCTGAATTTCCGTTCGTGGTGAGGTATCGAACCATGAACGGAAAGGCGCCAGCCGACTTTTTACGAGTCCATCAAGGATGGAGTCATTATATTGTGCGCTCGCGGTCATGTTGCGAATGATGTCACGTTTTTTTGGCCATAGTAATTTCGGAGGACTCCCGTCCGCTATAGCGACGGGATAGATCAAGAAGGCTTGACGCCGGAACAGGGGTTTACTTATCCTGGTAAGACGCCTGAGTTCAGACAAGAGGAGGCAAAAGAATGGAAAAGCGTCCGTTTCAGTTCATGAACGTCCCGAAGCGATCCCAAAAGCCCAGGGACAGGGGCATCACCATGATGGTCGACTGGGGCATCGGGGTTGAGCGCCAGAAAGACATCCTGGGCATTGCAGGGGATGCCGTCGACATCGCCAAGATCGCCGTGGGGCTTTCCGGGATTATCTCCGAGAAGGTGCTCATGGAAAAGATCAGGATCTACAACGATTACCAGGTGGACGCCTTCATCGGCGGCCAGTTCCTCGAGTACGGGATTTTCCATCAGGGTCTCCCCATTGCCAAACCCTATTTCGAGGAAGCCAGGCGCCTGGGCTTCAAGGTTGTCGAAGTCTCGGACAACAATCTCACTATCGCTCCTGAAGACAAGTTCGAGCTCATCCGCATGGGGAGCCGGGACTTCGGACTCAAGATCTTGGGAGAAGTCGGCTCAAAGACGGAAATGAGCTCCCCGCAAGCCATGGTGGCCGGCATCAAGGGGTGCCTGGCCCACGGAGCCTGGAAGGTCTTCGTGGAAGGGGCCGAATTCACGGACAAGCACGATGGAACGTTGCGGGAGGATGTGATTGAAGGCGTTGCCGGAGGGGTCGACCTGAAGGACATCCTCTTCGAGCTGCCGGGCCGCTGGATCAGCAACGTGCACGGCTGCGGCATCCATGACATGGAAGTCTTCCTGGTCGACCGCTTCGGCCCGGAAGTCAACATCGCCAACGTGCAGCCCGACGAAATCCTTGAACTCGAAACCCTGCGCACCGGCGTAGGGGTGAAGCTGAAACAGTAGCCCCCATAAGATAGAAAAAATGTTCCCCCCTTTGAAAAGGGGGGCCAGGGGGGATTTTCAATGTAAGAGGAGCGATTGCACCTAAACCAAAAACCAAAAAAAGGAGGACATCTCATGAAAAAAGCGTGTATCATCCTGTTCGTCGTCGCCGTGATGTTTGGCTCGCTGTCCGGAGCCCTCTGGGCCGCAGGCAAGTACCCTGAAAAACCGATCACCTTCGTGGTCCCCTGGGGGGCCGGGGGAATGACCGATGTGAGCGCCCGGCTGCTGGCTGAAAAATTCAAGGCCGAACTCAATCAACCCGTTCTGGTCGTCAACAAGCCGGGGGCCAACGGGACGATCGGGCTCAAGTATGTGCTCGGCCAGCCAGCGGATGGATATAACATCGCCATCGGCCCCATGACCGACGCCCTGGCCAATCCCTATTTCCAGAAGACGGAATCCTTCAACTTCAACGACATCTCCTTTGCGGGCGGTTACATGCCCCAGCAGCGCGTCCTTTTCACGACCACGGACAAGCCCTACAAGACCTTTGCCGAGTTTTTGGCTTACGCAAAAAAGAACCCCGACACCATCTCGGCCGGAAGCGGAGGCTCACAGTGGGCCCTTGAGATCGTCAAATCGATCGCCGTGAAAGATGGGTTGAAACTCAAATACGTCATGTTCAAGAGCGGCGGGGAAGCTTCGACGGCCATCCTCGGAAAGCATGTCGATATCTGCGAAACAGGCTCGGGAACACCCGCCTTTCAGGCGGCCAGGGAAGGAAAACTGAATCTCATCGTAAACCTGGGCGACGACAAGGTCCCCTATTTCGATAAGGTTAAAAGCGTCAAGCAGCTCGGGTACCCTTATGCCGCGGTCGTCTACTACGGCTTCACCCTCCGGGCAGGCACCCCTGAACCTGTCCGAAAGAAAATCCAGGACACCCTCGGAAAGGTGATGAAAGATCCGGAAGTGATCGAGAAGATGTCCAAGATGGGGCTGACCCCGAAGTTCGTGACCGGGAAGCAGTACGACAAGATTGTCAGAGAAGCCGTCGGTTCGGTTCCGGAGCTGCTCAAGTACAACCAGGCCCTTCAATAGGGGTGGGGATGGGGGTTTGTCCCGGTCAATTGACCGGGACAAACAAAAAGGTTCTGCCACCATGGGCTAAACGTGATGCACCCATGGCACAGGGATCTCAGAGCTCCGGCAATCCATCAAGAACGGTGCATCAGTCACGTGATCATTGAGAGGTTCTTTTCCTCTATCGGTATCTCCCGATAGAGGAAAAATGAAGACTCCCCTCTGTGCCCTCAGTGCCTCTGTGGTGAACCTGTTTTTTCGAAGCGCCATGATTGTGCGAAAATTGTAATGATATCACACAAGGTCGGGACAATCATCTTTTATCTTGGACAGCACTGAGGAAAAAAGAAACCCAATGGATGGAAAAGGCGGGCGCAAGGAAGCGATCATTGCGTTAACCCTGCTCGGGTTCTCAGCGCTCTATTTTGTGAGCAGTTTCCGGCTGGAGATCGGAAACCTGAGGAATCCCGGGCCGGGGTTCTTGCCCATCGTCACCGGATTTTTTCTGACCCTGTGCACGGCGATCTACGTGATGCGGGTCATGCGCAAAAGCGCCGGGGAACGGAAAAGCGCCGTGCCCGGGGCCGGAAAAAATTACCGCGCCATCGGCGCCATCATAGCCGCAGGAATGCTCTATCCTCTGATCCTGGGAACGTGCAAATTTTTGATCTCCACCTTTGTCGTGACCTTCCTGATGCTCTACCTCCTGAACCCCCGGAAGCTTGTCTCCTCCTTTTTCTTGGCCCTTGCCATGGCGATCGTATCCTTCTTGACCTTTTCCCGCCTTCTGGGGGTGGGGCTTCCCATGGGACCCATAGAAATATTTTTCTTCAACATCGGAGGTTGACGAGGCCATGTGGGAAATCAGCCAGAATCTCATCACTGGATTTAACGCCGCCTTGTCGCCCATCTACATCCTTTACGCCCTTGTGGGAACGATTCTGGGGACCGTTACGGGGGTCCTCCCTGGCCTTGGCCCCCTCGGCGCCATGGCCATTCTCCTTTCCTTCACCCTGACCATGGACGACACCGGGGCCATGATCCTTTTTGCCGGCATTTATTACGGCGCCATGTACGGCGGCTCCACCACGTCCATCCTGTTGAACATTCCGGGAGAGGCCGCTTCGGTGGTGACCTGCATCGACGGCTACGAAATGTCCAAGAAAGGGCGTGCCGGGGCCGCGCTCACGGTCTCAGCCGCGGGATCCTTTATCGCCGGCACCATCAGCATCCTGGGGCTGATGTTCGCGGTCCTGTTCCTGAGCGATGTGGCGCTTCGTTTCGGTCCTGCCGAATTTCTGGCCATCGGCGTATGCGGGCTCACCCTGCTGGTCAGGCTCAGCGGAGGTTCGATCCTCCAGTCCCTGATCATGATCCTCGTGGGGATGGCCCTTGCCACGGTCGGGGTGGACTTTCTTTCGGGAATCGAGCGTTTCACCTTCGGAAACCTGCACCTGAGCCAGGGCATCGAGTTTCTCCCCGTGGCCATGGGCATCTTCGGGATTTCGGAGGTGCTGATCTCGGCCGAGGAAAAGGAATATCAGCAGAGCGTCAAGAAGGTCAAAATGAGAGAGCTCCTGCCCACCCGCCGGGAGTGGAAAAGGTCTGTTCCATCCATGTTCCGGGGCTCCTTCCTCGGGTTCCTCATCGGTCTGATCCCCGGGCCTTCTCCGGTCATCGCCACCTTTGTTTCCTACATTTCCGAGAAAAAGATCTCGAAGCATCCTGAGGAATTCGGCAGCGGCGCCATCGAAGCGGTGGCCGGCCCTGAAGCAGCGAACAACGCGGCCGTAGGAGGGGCCTATGTTCCTCTTTTCGCCCTGGGCATTCCCTTCACCCCGGCCATGGCCATGGTCCTCGGCGCCCTCATGCTCCACGGCCTGACCCCCGGGCCGAACCTGATCATCGAAAGGGCGGATCTGTTCTGGACGGTGATTGCCAGCATGTATCTCGGCAACTTCATGCTCGTGGCCCTGAACCTCCCCCTGGTCAACGTGTTCGTGAACATCCTGAGAGTCCCCAAGCACATCCTCATGCCGACCATTGTGCTCATTTGCATGATCGGGGTTTACAGCGTCAATTCCAGCCAACTGGATCTGCTCTTGCTGGCCCTTTTCGGCTTTGTCGGATACATGCTCCGCAGGGTGGGGTTTCAACCGGCCCCGCTCATTCTGGCCATGGTGATCGGGCCCATGATCGAAACCTCGCTGCGCCAGGCCTTGAACATCACCGGAGGAAGCCTCGCCGACGTCGTCTTCCGGCCCATCGGCCTGGCCATGTATATCGTCACCGCCCTTGTCTTCATCATTCCCGCGGCAATGAAAGCGCTGCGGAGGCTGAGATCCAAACCACTTCCCCGGAGGAGCAACCATGACGAATCTCTCTGAAACCAAGGCCTTGACCTTCGACGTCTTCGGCACCATCCTCGACCTGGGCGGCAGCCTCCGCCCCTTCATCGCCGGGTTTCTGAAGGACAAAAACGCAGAGGTGAGCGCGGAGCGCTTCTGGGAACATTGGCGGTATCGTCAGAGAATCGAGCAGTACCAGGACACCATCATGATGCTCGGCCACAGCGGCTATCTCGAGACTTCAAGGAGGGCCTGTGTCTATGCCCTCGCCCTTTGCGGCATCTCCGCATCGAAGGCTGAAGTTGAGGGTCTCATGTCGGCCTGGCAGGAGCTCAAGCCCTTCCCCGAAGTGGCGTCCGCCCTGCACCGCTTGAAAGACCGGTTCAAGCTGGTGGTCCTTTCCAACGGAGAAGCCGAGTTTCTCGCGCACCTCACGACCAACCGGATCGGCTATGCCTTCGACGAGGTCATTTCCGTGAATTCTTTTGGAGCTTTCAAGCCCCATCCCTCGGTCTACAGGGGAGCCGCCCGGCTGCTGGGTCTCGAGGTGGGTGCATGCATGATGATCTCGTCCAATTCCTTCGACGTGGTAGGCGCCAGGGCCTGCGGCTTCAAGGCCGCTCATGTGGACCGCTATCGGTTGCCTTACGAAGACACTCCCTTCAGGCCCCAGCTCACCGTGAGCGATTTCAACGAACTGGCGGACAAACTCTGCCCGGAGCTGTAGGCTGAATCACCTTGCAATCACGCACTCCTCTTGAAGGCCAATTGCACCTTTGCGCCTCGGCGGCCGTCGCCTTCCCTGGGTCCGATGACCGGCCGCATAGTGGGGACCGGGATCCGATTGTACATATTGGGGTATACAAAGAATCGGACGAACTCGACCGCCTGATGAAGCTTTTCAGAGTCAAGCGGTGTGTGGTGGATGCGCTACCGGAGACACGCAACGCCCGGGCATTTGCCATGCGGCATAAGGGGTTGGTGTATCTGAACTACTACAACGAGCACCAGAAGGGCTCCTACGCCTGCAATGAGAAGGAAATGATCGTTACCTGTAACCGCACGGAGAGCCTAGATGCTAGTCATAAGGATATCACCAGCGAGCGGGTGGTGCTGCCGAGGGAGTGTGATCTGGTGAGGGAGTTTGCCGACCACATGCACAATGTGGCCAAGAAGCTGGAGGAGGATGAGGAGACGGGGTCGAAGCGGTATGTGTACGTGAAGCTCGGGCCGGATCATTTCCGGCATGCGTTCAATTATGAGTGCATGGCCAGGCAGAATATGCCGAAGTGGCTGTTTCCGGAGCTGCAGTAATGGGTTGCAGCGGAAGGTTGTTTTGGTCAAAAACAATTAAACCATATTGAGCGCCCACCTCACAAGATATTTTGCGACATCGAGGCAAAAACTCTGGCCTGAGCTGTCTAAACCTAAGTCAAGATGTAGAATTCTTTGGCAAAAAGATGAAAAAGAATGTCGTGCTGAGGTAGATAGGAAGCCAATCTGTATATTGGCAGCCTGATGGCGTTCGAAAGCTTAGCATCTTCGCCACCTTACACCTACAGATGCCTCCATGAGCTTTCCAGCGAAAACGCAGTTTCAGCGGGATACATTAGGCTACGCCTTCCTTAGCAAACCACGTAATAGGAGGTCAGAATATATCGAAGCTATCTTCCGTTTAGATAGACGCCCGTTTGGGTTATACCAAAGATCGACTTCGGACGCCATTGTTACTATGCCGTAAGAAGCAACCTTATAATCGAGGGTGTTAAAGACTCCCTCTTCGACGCCTTCCTTAATGATGCTCTGAAACTTATGTTCATACTCCTTTCGCATCCCTACGATAGCCTTATAATTATCTATTGACAGTCCGCGTAACTCGTTATCAGAGATCAAGGCTTCCTCTTGTCGTTCAACATGAAAAAATATGTGCGCTCTTATTGCCTTTTCCAATTTTTCTTTGGCGCCCTTGACCCCTTTTATACTCCTATCTAGATTCATGTCCAAATCAAGCATGGTCGTCCGAAGAATATCGAAAAGTATTTCCTCCTTGTTTTGGTAGTGATAATAAATGCTCGCCATCTGAATCCCCGATGCCCGCGCGATATCTCTCATGCTAGTCGCGAAATAGCCCTTCCGGTGAAATAGCTTTATAGATGACTTTTTGATTGTTTGTTTCATTTCAGACATCAAAAGTTCTTTCCCCAGATTGAGTATTTTGTCCCGAGTGCAAGCTTTAGCCCGAAAATATAATGAACATCATATTGAGAATCTCGCAAAAGAATCTACCAAATACTCACTTATACCAAACCAATCTATTTTCTCCAACCCTTATCCTTCAGCTGCCCGCCCTGGCTGTAGTCTCTTACAAGACCGATAGCTTCTTTAACTCCTTTCTCTTTTGCTGCTTTGTAGAACGGAACACACCTAGGATTCGTTTTACTGAGAAGACCATTATAGATAGCAATCTCCTCTCCATAAAGTATCGCATTTCTAAAGCCTTGGGCATCTAGAACTCCATTGAGGCCCTGTTTTGCCACTTCAAGAGTCTCTGCTGGCAGACTTGTAAGTCTTTTAACAATCTTAGATATTTCCGACTCAATTTGTTTTGTCGGAAATGCCCGATTTATTAATCCGACCTCAGCAGCTTCTTTGCCTGATAAAATAGTCCCCAAAAAAATCATTTCTTTCGCTTTTCTCGGAAAAGTCAAACATGGAATGCAATTGTAATCTGGTGTGAAAAAGAAATCGATCTCGGGTTCCCCGATTGCCGCGTCTTCTGAAGCATAAACCAGATCCGCTCCCATAGCTAACTCGAATCCACCGCCTACACAGTAACCCTCAATAACTGAAATCGTGGGTTTTCTGCAATACCATAGTTTCGTGATTGCTGGTCCGGAAATATTTTTAACAAAATCCCGGTATGGATCAGGCAGTCCTTGAGACAAATCGTACCCCGACGAAAAATTACCTCCATTTCCTTTGATAATAACAACCCTTATATCATCATTTGTTTCGTATTTTTCAACAAGATGCACAATGGTTTTATACATCTCATTATGGAGCGCATTTTTTCTCTTTGGATTATTAAGAAGTATCCATCCTATTGCCCCATCAATTTTACTCTGTATCATTTCAGTTCTCATTGTTATCCCTTTCTTCGCGGGAGGCTCTTTTTTCTTTATTTCTTTCTCGCAGGTCCTTCTTCATGATTTTTCCTGTATTAGTCAATGGCATCTCTTTTAGAAACTCTATCTCGCGAGGATAAGCGTGGGCTTCCAGTTTCGTTTTCACAAATTCCTTAATGCTGGTTTCGAGGTCCTTATCGGCCACTATTCCTTCCTTGGGAACGATAAAGGCTTTCACAATTTCACCTCTAACCGTATCCGGAACACCGATTACCGCTACCAAAGAAACTGCGTCATGTTTCATTAATACATCCTCAACCTCTCCAGGGCCAATTCGATATCCACCACTCTCGATAAGATCATCCTTTCGCCCAGTAAACCAGAAATATCCATTATCATCTTTCATTCCGTAATCGCCTGTTCTGAACCATTCTCCTACATACTTGGCCTTCGTTGCGTCGAGATCTTTCCAATATCCTAGAAACATCACAGGGTCCGGCGCTTTGATTGCTATTTCACCGAACGTTCCCGGCTTAAGGACCTCACCGCCTTCGTTGATAATCTCGGCGATGTGCCCTGGAATAGCACGCCCCATAGACCCAGGAATAATCTCCATTATTCTTGGGCAATTGCCAATATTATAGTCACATTCTGTCTGTCCGTAATTTTCAGTGAACTGCAAGCCTAGCGCCTTATTACCCATTTCGTAGAGATCTTTTCCCATTGTTTCCCCACCCACTGTTATAGACCTAAGCTGTAAGTCAAACTTTTCACGCGGATTCTCCACTGCCAAAAGCATCATACGCAGCACTGTTGCCACTGTAAAAATCACATTTACACCATATTTCGCAATTATTTGAAACGCCTCTTCTGGATCAAACTTCCTTTTCCGGTATGCCAAAACCGGAACTCCGTAGTGCAGACAGGGAAAAAGTGAATTATATGAACCACCCATATATGCCCAATCAAGGGGTGTCCAGAACATGTCCCCCTCCTGAGGGAAGAAATCCTGACAGAATTCCACCGCCGGCAGTTCTCCCAATAGTAGCCGATGAGCATGTAAAGCTCCCTTTGGTGGACCTGTTGTACCTGATGTATAAACGATTAGCGCAGGGTCGTCTGATCTGGTCGCAGCTGCCGAAAATTCGCGACTTCCTTTTTCAATATTACACCAAAAATCCAATACTCCTTTGCCACCCTCTGAGCCAACGACAAGCACCAATTTGAGCGCTGGCAATTCTTCCTTTATTTCGAATATCTTGAATAGGTTTGCCATATCGGTAATTACAACTTTTGCTTCGCTATTTGCCAGACGGTGCTCAATAGCCAGCGGGCCAAACAAAACCAGCAGCGGCACTGCAATTGCTCCAAGCTTATATGCGGCGATGTGGGATATGACTGTTTCCGGGCACTGAGGCAAAAGGATACCTATCCGATCACCTCCCCCTACTCCATGTTCCTTTAAAGTATTCGCTAATTGATTGGATAAGTTCTTAAGTTCCCAAAATGTAAACTTCTGTTCTCGACCCTCGGAGTCTACATAGATAAGCGCAAGGTGATGCTTATTTTTCGCCCATTTATCACAAACATCCACTCCTATGTTAAACAGTTCCGGGATTCTCCATTGGAAACTTCTGTAAACCTCGTCATATGTGCTCCCCTGCAGCATTGTTTGACCACTCCTTCCAGATTTGTGACTCAAATGAACAAACTTCCGTAAAAATCTTCTTCTCGCCGTCTTTGTAGCATTTTAATCGAAACAGATCCTAAGAACAATTTCCCAAAACAGAAAAGCTGCCAGTAGCACATTCTCAAGTATCATCTGCCGTTGTGCCACGCAAAGACGATCGCCCTAAGCGATCTCACTCTGTCTTTCTCAATCCTGCAAGCCTATTCAGCATTTCATTCTCTGCCTTCTGCAGGCCCGAAATACTCCCCTTCAGAAGCAGGATTGGAATCGGATGCTTAGACTTATATAGAAACTTCCGATAAACTTGTGCTATTCCCCCGGGGTAGTAAATCATAATGAGAATCAGGAATAGGCCATACATTACCAAGTTGAGGCCAGGAAGTTCGTTCAGTGATGACCTCACCAGTTCTGTAGCACAAAGGAAAGGAATTGCGACTGCTGCTCCACCCCAAAGACTGCCCCTCCCTCCAATGTAAACGGCTACAAGAACTTCAACAGTTTTCGCTGTAGACATCACATCCGGAGTCAGAACTCCGACATAGTGGGCATAGAAACCTCCTAGCCACCCCGCAAACGCGCACGAAAGCGTAAAATTAAAGATCCTGTACCGTGTCGGATTAATCCCCGAGGTCCGAGCCGCCTCCATATTCTGTCCTATCGCTTGAAAAGCGAGCCCAATATGAGATCGAACAACCGCCTTGAGAACAATATAAGCAACTATCATCATCACCAATACTATATAAAAGTAAGGGACATTGGACGAGGTCTTCAAAAGTGTTGGACAGTTAAGACCGAGCGGGCCCTCAGTTAGAAAAACCCATTTTGTTGCTAATCCCATTAGTGCTAAACCGATAAAGAAGGTTGTAACTGCAGCAAAAATGCCCCTCAAGCGAAGAGTCAGCACGCCCGTCAGAAAGCCTAAGAGAGCCGCTGGTAAAATGCTAGCGAACAACCCTATCCAAGGCGAAAGCTCCGCTCTCACCACCAGAATAGCCGATGTGTATGCGCCGAGACCGACGAAGGCACAAAATCCGAAATTCACGATACTAATAAATCCACTTGTAAAATCGAAGGCCACAGCTTGCGCGGCCAAGAATATACCCATAGTCAACCATCGAACCAGATATTCTTGGTTAAAGGGAGGGACCACGGGCAACACGCCTAATGAGATAAGACCAAGTATGCTTAGAGGCGTAAGGCTTACCTTATCAATCACCTTCAGAAACCCTATCACTTATGCCTCCCTAGTTCTCTTGTTTTATGGTTTCTGATCACTTGTCGTGAATACCCCGGACCACACTTCCAAATATGCCAGATGGTTTGAATGTGAGGACGAGAATAATAAGAGCTGAGGGAATGACGAATCCCCACCCCTCTCCTATATACACAGTAGTAAGTATTTGGAAAAGAGCAACGATGAACGCCCCCACCGCAGCCCCAGCCACATTTCCCAATCCTGCAAGGATAACTATAAACCAGGAATTGTATAAAGGGCCTAATCCCACCGATGGATAGGAGGGATACATGAAGAGGAGACTGGCCCCTGCAAGAGCAGCTAGTCCGCAGCTTACACATAATGTAAGCATTTGGATGGAATCGAGGTTGATACCAACCATGAGAGCTCCAGCTTCATCCTGCGAAACTGCACGAATGGCTTGGCCACTCCGCGAGAATTTCATAAAAGACCAAAAGCAAATCATTGCAATGACTGAGAGAACAAACACAAAGAGTCTGTCAAAGGAGATATAGGTACCAAGAATTTCGACGCTTGGAAAATCCCAATAGCTTACTATACCCTTGAACTCGGTTCCGAAGACTAACTGGTGGCCGTTTATCATAATGATCGAGAGCCCTAAAGTGAGCAGAAAGGTATTCATGACCCACTGCTCTTGACTACGTCTTCTGAGAGGGCGAAATACCATGATTTCACACAATGCACCAGCGATGCAGCCTGCCACACAGGCTGCAAACATCCCCATAAGAGGAATTATGACTGGCAAGAGCGGGACTGAGGTTCGTAAAAGATACTCATTCAGAGTTGTGACTACATAAAAGGAAACCAGGCTTCCAATCATGAAAAACTCGCCATGGGCAAAGCTGGGTACATTCATCACACCAAAGACGAGCGCCAAGCCCATAGCCATAAGTGCCCACATTCCTCCGGTGACGATCGTGTTAACGACGATATATGGTCCCTTGTCGATGGCCGAAGCTACCATTATCACCAATGCTATAAAAATCGTAATGGCGCCGGCCGACCTTACAGCATGGTGAAATATATTAGGGACACGGTCTTCAGAGTGCGGAGTCATGATCTAACTTCTAAACCCCCAGAAAAACCTTTCTGAAATGCTCATTTCGTTCGAAACTCTCATTTGTCCCCTCCATCACGACTTTGCCTTTCTCCAAGACATATCCACGATTTGTAACTCGTAGAGCCTTTTTTACATTCTGCTCAACAAGCAAGAGAGTTACGCCGCTTCTCCTTAGGGTATCCAAAGCCTGGAAAACGTCTGCAGTCACGATGGGTGCTAAGCCAAGAGAGGGTTCATCTACCAGGAGCAAGGAAGGCGAGGACATGAGTCCCCTGGCAATGGCAAGCATTTTTCTCTCACCACCGCTCATTGTGCCCGCTATCTGTTTTTCTCTCTCCTTGAGCCGAGGAAATAGATGGAAGACGACCTCGAGGATTTCCTTCACCTGCTTTTTGTTTGGAATTGTATAAGCTCCTAGAAACAAGTTTTCCCTGACAGTCATGCCGGTAAACAGGTTAGTGTCTTCCGATATGTAACTAATTCCTTTCCGACAGATCTCGTTACCCCTCAAACCTGAGACGATTTCTCCTTTGAAAAGGATTTCTCCCTTAAAGGGAACTAGCAGTCCTGCAATAGTCTTCAGAGTTGTACTCTTGCCTGCACCGTTTGGCCCCAGGAGAGCGACATATTCTCCGGTCTCAATGCTTAGCGAGACATCCCATAAAACCTGGAGAAAACCGTAACCTGAGTCTAAGTTTTCCAGGTGAAGTAGCAATCGATCCTCCCAGCCGCAATCAGGAATAGAGCCAGATCCACCATCCTCAGATGATTCACTGCCTACTGCAATTCTGACCCAAGGTAAGCCTCTTCGACTTTGGGATCCCTGGTAACTTCTAGGGTTGACCCCTCCGCAATTTTATTACCAAACTGCATTACAACCAGTCGATCACAAAGCCCCATGATTACTTGCATGACGTGTTCTACCATAAGGATAGTTATGCCCTTTTCTCTGATTTTTCTGATGATAAACATCAAGTCGGTCAATTCACCCGAAGTAAGTCCAGCAGCCAATTCATCGAGTAGGATTAGTTTGGGGTTACTAGCGAGCGCCCTAGCAAGGTCAAGTCGCTTTAATTGAACAGTGTTGAGGGTTTCGCTTAGTGTTTCTTCCTGAGCAGGAAACTCAACAAACAAAAGTTGTTTCCGAGCGCGATCAAGACAGTTATCTGATGGTTTCTGGGTGTTGCCGAAAACAGAGGCTGTCATAACAGTTTCGAGAACCGTCATTTTTGGAAAAGGGCGGGGTATCTGGAAGGTTCGAGACAACCCAAGGTGACACATTTGCTCAGGCTTCAGGCGGGTAGTTTTCTGTCCTAGGAAGAAAACATCCCCTGAGCTAGGAGGATTAAGACCTGCAATTGCGTTTAAAAGAGTCGTCTTCCCTGCTCCATTTGGACCGATGAGCCCCAGAATTTCACCTTCCTCCACACTCATAGATATCCGATTGAGAGCTATAAGTCCCCCAAAACGCTTTGTTACTTCTCTTGTCTGCAATATTCTCATCGCCGACTCATGAACGCAATAGGCAATCCCGACTATCCTCGCTTATTTCCGCCCTTTTCTCTGGTATGTATCTATTTGAAGACAGCTTCTGTTTCCTTCATTGAGTCGGGGAAGACTACAGATCCCTTTCCTTTCATATATTGGATAACAGGAAAGTAAAAGTCGCTTTCACTAACCACAGGGTCTGGGGCTGTCTCGGCAGTCCAGCGATAACGCTTTTGTATGATGGCCCCATCCTCGGCAGTATAGTCCAGCTTTCCAGTGTTCACCTCTTCGTTGCCGATTCTGAAAAGGGAATCACTATCTATCTTCCCGTATTTCTCGAGTGTTCTTTTTGCTACCTTAAAGAAAAAGCTCACCCCGTCGTAACTTATGCCAGCGCAAGATGCACTTGGAGGGTAACCAAATTTATTTCTGAACTTTTCTGCCCATGCCTTTTGGGAAGGTGTTGAGAGCTGGGGTTGCATATCAAAAGCTCCGTCAGAGGCCGCCCCAGTAAGTTTGTACCAATCGCCAAGCCACCCCAGCCCATCTGCGATATACACCGCCTTCAATCCGATTTCACGAGATTGTTTCGCGAGAGCCGCCGCTGAAGCTGGCGCTGTCGAGCAAACGAAGAGTACGCTAACGCCTGCCTGTTTGCACTTATTCAGAAAAGGATAGAAGTCAGTTTGTGTGAGAGCGAAGTACTCCTCCGTAAATGCATTCCATCCTTTCTTAGTCATGAATTCTTTAAATTGCCCGGATATGCCCCTACCCCAGTCTGTATCCTCAGCTCCCACCGCCAAGAGTTTCTTCTCAGGTTTCCAAATTCCTTTCTCAATCGCACCGTTGAGAAAATCCGAGTATCCTAGCGCCAGTTTCACTGGAATTGGCCAACCCTTATTGATAAGATATCGTTTTTCCGGTGGTAGGGAGGCCCACTTATCCACTGTTGTCTTTCCTGCCCCAAGCGCGAAAAAATAGGGGACTTTATACCTTGCTAATATATCTTGAACCGCTGTCGACACCGAGGTGTTCCAGGCTAAAACAATCGCCTGAACACCCAGCCTTTCGATAGCTTCTGCGTAAGCATTCGTTGCCTTGCTCGGATCACCTTGGTCATCGATGAAAACTAGCTCAATCTTGTACTCGCCGATTTTTCCCCCAATTGCTTCAAGCGCCATCGTCGCGCTTGATTTCTGCTCCGCGCCGCTCTTGGCCACAGGCCCTGTTAGTGGCGCTGAAATACCAAGCTTGAAAACCTTTTCTGCTGAAAGACAGTTTCCGGCATAAACCAAAGAAAAAAAACAAACTATCGTTGTAATTATCACCCATTTGCTTCTCTGACTCCTAGCCATGAGTGCCCCCCCTTTCTTCGGTTAAACGGTTGCTAATCTGGAGCAAAGATCGTACTTTCCGCACTAGCAGTAGGCGCCCTATTGGGGCCTTTGATCACCCCCTCTCCTGCAAAGAAATGCTCAGGCATTCTAGTGTTCAAATGAGCAATCGCGCGTATAAACTGAATTGAGCACCTACCGATCGACAGATAGATGCCTGTCAGTCGTTCGGTAGATTCATACTGGAAGCTTTTTTGGGCGTTGTCAAGAAAAAAAGTCGTTCGCTTAGCAGAAATTTCTCTCTTACTCCAAGACGTGATGCTCGACAGTTGGTTCCCAACTCGATTCTCCGGAGGTTCTAAACGTTGATAACAAGTGTGGGATTAGCTGTTTGGGAAACATAGCCAGTGCAACCATAGAAATCCCGCTCATGAAAGGCCCGGGGGTGAAAGGACAATTTTCTCTAACCTTCTCTTCACAAGCATAGAAGAAGCAAAACTATGTGATCGTCCGTTCTTAATTTCAGCTAGTGGTCCATTTTCTGATAGGCCTTGCCGAGGATTGGGTACCTCTGGCGATCTATCAACGGATATTAGAGCTCTTGATTTTTTATAAATCTAATTATTTCTTGGATGTACCACATCCAGAATAAGAAGGGAGTTCACTTACTCCTCAAACCAACCTCTTCCCTATTCCCAGGAGATTTGTCATGGCCAACATAGCTAAAGTACTCAAGGATGAGATTTCGAGAATCAGCAGGAAGGAAGCCAAAAGCAGAGTTGCTCCGATCAAGAAGGCCCAAATGGCTCTCAAGAAAACTGTGGTGGCTCTTCAAACAAAAATTGCCTCCCTCGAGAAGAAGAATAGGCGGTTGGTGGCAGCGATAGAAAAAGGCAAGGAGGTATCCCCTCGCGTGTCGTCCGCGGCAACCCCAAAAGTCCGGCTGACCAGCAAGAACATCCGCAGCCTCCGGAAAAAAATGAAGCTCTCCCAAGCCGATTTCGCCGGGTTGGTGGGGGTGACTCCTCACCCAGTTTATCTGTGGGAGAACAAAGGGGGGCATCTTGGACTAAGAGAAAAGACTCTGGCAGCACTCCTTTCCATCAGCGATCTTGGGACGAAAGAGGCGAGGGAGAAGGTGGCTGCGCTGGGTGGCAAAAAGGCAGCCTAATGATTGGCCACAATCACGAGAGGTGGGGCGTTTTCTTGATAGGAGCCACCCACCACCCACCGTGCCAGATCTGAGAGATCTTATACAATGGTCCCTCAAATGGAGAAGTAGCCCTTGAAAGAATACACCGTTCGCGGCTTTGCCGATGAACACAAGGTATCTATTCCGACAGCCAGGCGATACCTTAACCGCCTCGTGAAAGACGGTAAACCTAAAGCCGGTCAGAAGCCTCTTTGGATAAACTACTATGGCAAAGACGTGAAGACAAAAAGGATGGTGACAATTTACAGGACAGGCAAAGCCGGTACCAGGGTGAAAGGATGGAAAGCCTCTTAGAGAACCGATCACCATCCGAAGAATGGGCTGAAGACTCAGCCAAACACGCCCTTGACGAGCTTTTCAAGGCAACCCAAAGATACAAGTCAACCATCGCCTTCCACGAGCTTTTGGATTTCGTCAGCCGATTCCGGTTTTATTCCTTCTTCAACTCTTTCCTGATTCATTTGCAGCGCCCAGGGGCCCATTATGTGGCTTCCCCCACCAGGTGGAAGAAAACATATCAGCGGATAGTCAAACCGAACGCCAGCCCCATAGTCATACTCCGCCCCAACGGACCCGTCATGTTTGTATTCGATTTGGGGGATGTTGAGCCTCTTCCTGGAGCCGGCAAATTACCTCCTGAGGTCACAGATCCTTTTGGACCGAGGCCAGGGAAAGGCCAAATCGGTGGTGAGCTGGATCAGACCATAGAAAAGGCAAAGCGGGACGGGATACGGGTACTTTTACAACATGCAGGAACCCAATCAGCCGGCTCCATTCAATGGGCGAAAGCGATAAACCAATCTTACCTTCACTTTTGCACAGGCAAGGACAGGCAAGGGCGCCCCAAATACCAGGAAATCAAAGCAAAGTTCGACCTTCTGGTAAACCAGTATCTGGACAAGGAAGCCAAATACGTCGCTATAGTCCACGAACTTGCGCACCTTTACTGTGGCCCTATTGGAACACCAAATAGGACGTGGTGGCCAGACAGGCAGGGATTGCCCAATGAGGTCTTAGAATTTGAAGCCGAGTCTGCCGCTTATCTACTATGTAACCGGCTTGGACTCGAGATTCCCTCTGATACTTACCTCTACAAGTATCTGGACACTAACGACCAGATCCCAGACATCAGCCTGGAGTGCATCATGAAGGCAGCGAGCCTTATAGAGACAATGGGACACAAACGCCTACCACCTAGAAGAAGCGAGTAGATTACAGCGCGATATTGATTTTTTGTAGAGGGAAGATAATATTCTCCATATCAAGTTTGGCTAAGGCTGTGATCTCCACGCGATATCTGAAGATCGCCGAATGCTTGGCAGAGCGGTCGTCTCAAGTTTTACGAATCTTAGAAATTTAGGGGCGTGCCGTTCTTCCTATAGGTGCTTTTCTCCTCAAGATTCCTTTTCCTTTGGTGCGGAGTCTGCCGCTTTTCGACCTGAAGGTGTAATGCGCCAATCTTTCTTGAAACGCTCCACAAAACCCTCTTTTTCCATAGCCGCCAAAGCACGGTGCATCATAAAAGTCCAGCGAGGACGCTTTCCTTTTGAATTCATTTCGCTGGCGGGCAAGAGTTCGGGGCCTTTCGACTCCATCTCGTGTTCTATTGTCTCTTTTCTTGCAGTGCCCCCGAGATCTCGAAGGACTTGGAGAGTCGGCCTATAGTACTTCCAGAGGGGTAACGGTTTTTCCCCTGATTGATTTGGCTGGTTTGAGGCTCGCTCAATTTCCTTCCACCGGTTACGGACGCCCTCCAGTTCCATCTCGAATTCGCCGACCTTCTTGGCTACTGATATAAGCCCTTCGACTTTAGTGTAATCCCCCTTTGAAAGCATTTTTGCCGCCTGCGCATTGATTTGCTTGAGAGCTGACTTAACCTCCCGGAGGCTTTCCTTCAAAGACCGTTCGACCTCTCGACCACCAGGAATGTGCCCCATGTCGTTTCCCCCTTCTATCAGCTTTCCTTTATCATCTGAGTAATATCAAGTGGTTTCACAAGAACATTTATGCCGTTCGGAGCTTTTCCCGTTTTAAATATTTGGGACCAGAAATCGGAATTCTGCTTGGCACCGAAAATAGTTGTGCTAAGGCCCTTGTCTACCCAGCAAGGCAATTTGCTCAGCTGCTTTAAAAAAGTTTCAATTCTGTTCCAGAGATCCTCCGGAAAAGCCTGTTGTAAGAGCCGATCTTTGTCTATCATCCGACCAGTCCATGCGAAATAGTTCTCGATTACAAGCCGCACCCAGGACAATATGTTCCCAAGTATTTCCTCTCTCGCAACTCGCCATGCCCTAAGGTGCTCTTCTGGAATCGGATCTCCATTTTGAAGTCTGCTTTCAAGCCGTCGCCCACCAATCTCCGGATTCCATTTCCCGGCGAAAAAGATCTCTGCAAATAGACTCATTATGCGCACGTTCTGTTCTCGCTCCAAGAGCCTTGGATTATCACCCCGCTCAAGACCTTCATCAATAGGACTCTCCAGCGCCTTCTTGTAAATAAACTCCTTGAAAAAGGTCCTTTCAATGGCGGCATAAGATAAAGGACGATCAGCAGATTTGCCTGCCCACTCCACAAACTCCATAAGTTTATTGTCTTTGTTGTGAGTGATGGAGTCTCTCACTGAGTCTACGATATAGCGGACCATTTCTCGGTACTCACCTTTGAAGAAGGCGACCAGGTCTTTCTCGCTAAAGGAATAGTCGTTATCGGCCAAACCTTTCATCTCATGGTATTTCTTTACCCTTTCAACATATAGGCTACTCCCAAGGTGTCGTAAAACAGCAGCGTCGAATGCAATTTGTCGAAGTTTGTCCCCTGCGTTTGTGTTCGCCTGTAAAAGGACATTAGTATCAGGCTCCACAAAAACCCGCACCGGGAGCTTATCCACACCCAGAAGAATTTGAGCTGCAGCCTTGTGTTGCCCGTCAAAGATCTTCACAGGCCCAGAGACGCCATCTGTAGGCGACCACCATGCCAATGAGACATGAAGCTGCGGGCGCTTTTTCATGAACTCCTCGATAAGAGCACGAATATTTGAGCCAATGCTTCTGGGATTTATCCTGTCATCATGATGAAGGTATTGAATTGGTAGGACAGTGAAAAAATAGTACATATCACTTAGTGGGTCCTTATGAAGAGGGCAGGAATATATCGTATTGTCACCGGTTGCTGGCAGGGAGTATTCAACGATTTTCTCATTTCTCTTCAGAGCAAGCTGAGCCTTAGCCCCACCATATTTTTTAAAAACGTGGCCTAGGTTGGCCCCCCTTTCTCCAGCCGTCCGGGCACTTTCTTGCAGCCGATCGAATTGAGCCATCCGGCGGGCAACTCGCAAATCTGCTGCCCCCTTGCTTCTATTACACGAGGCGTGTGTGAGAGCAAAATTGTTCTCGTCATCTAGCCCATATTCGGCAATCGGGTCGATGTGATCAATGTCGAGCTGACCATGATGAAGCACCAAATCTATAAGATCATCGCATATGAAGCATTTTCCTGACTGACGATTATAAAGTTTCTGCTCAAGCGCTATGCGTTCTTCCTTGCTCATTGCTGCAAGAACCTTACGTTCCCCGTCCATTAGCAATCCTCCCTTTCCCGATTTGCTCATTCATACGCGCTTCCTCAAGTGCCAAACCTTGCCGTGAGTGCCTCGAGAGTGATGTTCGTGGCGATCTCATTATGGGGAATCAGGAGGTAGCGCCATGGCTTGCCGCCACAGCTCCGCGAGTGGTTCGACGCATTCAAGCACCACTTCAGGGCCGCCTCTCTCTTTTCAAGCACGATCGGATCATCCATCTGGTTGCTGGCCTTTGGTTCGAGCATGAAGACTGCCTCCTCAGTCTCAGCCACGAAGTCGGGTTGGTATTCAAGATGGTCGGCGCCGTGGCGATAAAAGATCTGGAACTGGCCTCTGAGGGGTCTAAACCACTTGATTGCATCCCGTTCGAGGATCACGGAGAGCTGGCGTTCGGCATCCGAATCAAACTTCTGAACCGGATACAGGCAGCGCGTAAATCCTCCAAATAGATACCTCCCCATTTTACTTTTGTCCGAGGGAGAAACCCTGTAGTCCGCGGGCGGGTCTCCAACCGTCCATGTATAGGCGCTCTCTTTCAGAGGGATAAAGCCCTTTGTGACCTTCACTTCATAATCGACCGTCTCTTCCCAGTAGTGGGCCTGCATCTGTGAGTGGATAAACTGGGCGATAGGTTTCTGATAGCAGCGCAGTACCTTCCGCGTATCATCTTCTGAAAGGTAGGTCTTGAAATGTTGCACGACCTGGCCAGCCAGGGCATAGAGCAGGTCCGCATGCTCGTCGTAGGAAATGTCGTTGAAATCGACCAGGCCGCTCACCACGTAGTCCTCCATACGCGCCTCTTCCAGGCCGCCACGGCCCAGGGATAGCACTTCGAGTTGGCTGGTCCGCAGGTGCTGAATCCATAGCTCGTCCGAGACAGCCGGGTAGTTTAAGGAGTCCAACTTCAGGGTGAATGTTCTGAACCCTGACTTTACCTCGCCTTTGGGCACTACAAGGATGCGTGGGATTTGAATGCTTTCTTGGTTGACCAGATCCGTCGTTTTTGCGACGACGTCGGGGATGTCAGGTTTCTCCGTAATCCCTTCCAGTTCTAACTGCACCGGCTGATATTGTTCCTCTACCGCCTTGACGATGGCGGCCTGAATCTCCGGTTTCTTGAGATGTGTCAGGCTCGGCACCTTTTGAGGCTGGTTCCCCATCTTGCGGATCACATCCCAGGCAATCTGCGCCACTTTTCGTTCTTCCGGCTTGGCAAAAGCCGGCGCCTGGTCCTGTCCAGCCAATATGGCGCTGCCGGTTGCCTGCTGCGGCTTGAGTCCCAGTTTTGTCGCGAGGAGTGGCTGCGACACCACCGTGACCGTCTCTTGACCCAGTTCTGCCGGGTCAAGCACGACTGTCTGCAACCGGATAGGAGAATCCGGCCGGTTGGCCTCGTCGATGATCTCCTGAAATTTGTCATGGGCCACGATGTTCAGCCGGTCCACGGCCATGACCCCTGTGCGTTTCCCAAAGGGCAGGCGCAGCCCGCGGCCGATGGACTGCTCGATCAGGATGCGCGCATTGGCTGCACGAAGCGGCACGATGGTGTAAAGGTTGGTCACATCCCAGCCTTCCTTGAGCATATTGACATGGATGACGATTTCCGTCGGCTCCGTAGTCGCCTCCACCTTGAGAAGGCGCTCGATCATCTCCTCCTCTTCCTTGCCGGTCCTGCTGGAGTCCACCTGGATGATCTTTTCGCGGTAGCGGCCTTCGAAAAACGCTTCGGACTGGATCAACTGCAACAACTGGCCCGCATGGGTCGTGTCGCGGGCGATCACCAGCAGGAAGGGCTTGACGATCGGGTTGTCGGTTTCGCGGGCGTAAGTCTCCAACTCCACCTTTACGCTCTCGTGCAACCGGACACCATCTTCTAGCTTCAGACGCTCGATCTCATCATGCGACATGCCAGTGGGGTTGAAATTCTTGCGCGTCACCACTGCCGGCTCCTTCACAAAGCCGTCGGCCATTGCCCTTCCCAGCGGATAGTCGTAGATTACATTCTTGAACGGCACCGCTCCGCGGCTGGTCTCCACAAAGGGCGTGGCGGTGAGTTCCAATCCCAGGATGGGCTTTAGCTCGTTGATGGCCCGCACCCCGGCGCTCGCCCGGTAACGGTGCGATTCGTCCATCAGCAGCACCAGGTCAGGTAGACCCGCGAGGTAGTCGAAATAACTTTCCCCGATGTATTCCGAAAGGCGCTTGATACGGGGTGACTTGCCGCCGCGCACCTCGGAGTTAATCTTAGAAATGTTAAAGATGTTGACATGCACGCCCACATACGGGTCCATCCCAGGCAACAGGCGTTGCCGTCGCGACTCCTCCCGCACCCCGATCCCGCTCTCATAGGTGTCGCCGGTAATGATCGCTGGAGTTTCCGCAGCAAACTCCGCAATGCCCTTGAACACGTATTTGGGCGTGTTGGGGGTGAAATCGGTGATGAGTTTGTTGTAGATGGTCAGGTTGGGCGCCAGCACAAAGAAGTTGTTGATGCCGTGGGCGAGGTGCAGGTAGCTGATGAAAGCGCCCATCAGACGTGTCTTGCCCACCCCGGTAGCCAGCGCAAAGCACAGGGACGAAAACTCGCGCTCGAAGTCCGTAACCGTCGGAAACTCGCTTTGGATGGCTGCAAGCTGTGCCGCCGTGTCGGGGTCTTTGCAGGGGGGTGCAATCTCCGTAATGCGGTCGAGGATTTCGAGGGACCGGCGTTGAGGCGGGCGAAGACTCAATCGGCCTGCAATGGCGTTAACGTGTCGATTCATCGCTATTCCCCTTAGCGCTCTTGGCGGCTTCGCGTGAGTAAGCCCCCTTCCGACTGATGCACGTGAAGGCGCAAAGCCGCGAATGGTGTGATTTGGGGCAGTTTATGCAAATTTTGCACGAACTCCCATCCCGTTGGCTTTGAACAACCGAGGATTCCTCAGCAATTCCTTTCCGGGGAAACCCTCCCGCATTGAACAGGACGACATCCCTCGCGCCTCGGATTGGCTACGCAGTGCGTAGCCTTTTCTATCTGACCATTGCGTTTGTACATGCCTACCTTCACGAGGCATCCTCCTTGTCGAAGAGAGATATCTGACCGGGCGTTGGTGGGGCCTTGGGCAGGTTTTCCACCCGGAGGCTGTAGTCGTCGTGGCCCCATTCGCAGCGTGCAAGCACGGCCTTGGGAATTTTTTTCACCGTCAGGTTGGGGTAGCGGTCGGCACGGGAGCGAAAGGCGGTGCAGAGCACCAGGAGCGACCGATCCAGCCCCACTTCATCCGAAAGCTGTTGAAGCTGCTCATGGCTCAGGTTGGCCGTGGTGACATAAATGAAGTCCTGCTCGGTGGAATGGCCATGCTGCCAGTAGACCGAGTCGCTGGGCGCATAAGTGAATCCCTCAAGTTTGCAGAGGGCCTCGGCCAGCATGGCCGCGTTGTAGGTCTTGTTGATGACCCAGTTGCCCCACTTGTCTTTTTCCAACAGCGACGGCGCCAGCCGATAATAACGGAACCCGCCGCCACCCTTCCAGTTAACGCTCTTGGTGATGCCGCCCGGGTCGTCACCGTCGATGACCTTCTTCAGTCGCGGGATGATGTGGGTATGGCAGTGCTCACCCAACTCCACCATAATCCACCGCCGCCCCATTTTGTGGGCCACCGCGCCGGTAGTGCCGGAACCGGCGAACGAGTCGAGAACCCAGTCACCTTTGCGCGTCGTAATGCTGAAAATCCGTTTGATTAGACGCTCGGGCTTTGGTGTGCCAAAAGGCTGTTCATCCGGCACCAGCGCCTTGACCTCAGCTTTCGATGTTCGATTACTGCCAACTTCCGAATGCGGCCAAATGGTCTCTGGCGGTCGCCCTCTGAGGTTATCCGCGTAAATGCGGAAGTAAGGGGTCCATCCCTTGCGGCCTTCGACCCATTCGATTCGGTCACTTTCCTCTTCGCACTTTGCCAGACTCCAACGCCAAGCGCCGTCTGTGCCGTCCTGCCTCTTAGGGTACACGGGACTTCCATCAGGGGCGCTAAGCTTAAAGTAGAGATTGGGGCGTGATGCCCGGGAGTCGCCTTGGCCGCCCATGGCTCGGAGCGGTTTCAGATAAAACCTCCGTCCTAGCTCATCGGTCTTATCATAGTGCCGCGGCGGCTCATCCTCCGCACTGAGTCGCTGGAACTGCACCGATGCCTTGTTCCTCGCATAGACAAAAAGGAAATCGTGGCGCGACGAAAAGAATTCAGCATCCATTCGTGGGCTGTCGGATTTTTCCCAGATCACCGTACCGAGGAAGTTGTTTCGTCCAAAGAGCTCATCCATCATGACTTTGCAGTAGTGCGCTTCGTTGTCATCAAGATTAACCCAGATCGCCCCGTCCTCGGCTAGCAATCGCCGCAGAATTTCCAGTCTATCGTGCATCAACGAAAGCCAAAGCGAATGCTCGACACCATCTTCATAGTGCTCAAACGCCGACCCCGTGTTATAAGGGGGGTCAATATAGATGCATTTGATTTTCCCCGCGAACTCCTGTTCAAGCGCCTTCAACGCCAGAAGGTTGTCGCCAAAGATCAGCCGGTTTTCGAAGATATCCTTTTCTGCCATCCGATGCTTCGCGTGGTAGGACATCTCAGGGTCTTCCAGCAAAATCCGAGGCTCCAGCTTCGGTCTGTTCTCCTTGCCTATCCAGGTGAGTTCGAGTTTTTGTTTCCTATTCATGCAAGGTTTCCAATCTGTGGCGCCTTTGAAATCAGGTACTCAAACAGTTCCTTTGGATACGGCCTTCCAATTGCCTGTTGGTTCCTCTTGTAACTCACTACCGGGTCTGCGCCCAACCCATAATAGTTGATAAGAATGGCCTCCAGCAGCGGAATGGTATCAGTCTGATTTCTGAAGAGTGCGAGAGGCCCCTTTAAGTACAATCGCTTTTGCGTTTCTGTCCAATGTATTTGCCGCAACTCGTCAAATGGCACACCGAGGCTATTCCTTAGTTTTGAATCATCCAACAGTCTTGCACCCTGTTGCTCATTTTTGATTCGCTTCGCAAGTGCCCAACCCAACGCATGATTACCATGCCGATAAGAAAGACGCTCAGGCCCAACCCCCCGTCCTTCCACTGATGTTCTCGACTGCACATATCTGAGAAAACGAACTGCATTCGCAAGGCGAATAGCTGTAAGAGCCGCTGAAAAAAGCTCTTTGTATTGATCAGTCCCCGTATCAAGCAAGCGTGCCGGCTCCTTCTTCAGCCACACAACAAAACGGGGATCATTGTGGAATAGGGCCAGAGCTTGTGCTGCTTCGTCAATACCGATGCGCAGGGGGTCAGCTTTATTTTCAGCCACTTCTGCCTTATAGGCATAATGAATGCCAAGATGGGCCAATTCACGCCGCAGACGCTCCTGCTCATCATCCAAGGCAACGAAATCTGACCAAGACACTGGATTCTGATGATTTCGTGCCCGCGTTACCGACTTACCGAACTCGCCATCTGCGGATGCTTTAATAAGCGTGATTGATACCCGTGCATCAGAGATATCGGCATCATTCTTTTCTTCCAAAAAACGTGCGGCAGAGGCGATGGTTTGAGCACCATTAATAACAGAAAGCCCCCTTACCTTGAGCTTCTTTCTAATGTTTTTTGATCCTTTTGGCTCAATCTCCTGGCAAAGTACTGCCACACCATTGTTTAAGTAAAGGAATTCTTTCGGATTATCCGCAAGGGTTTGGCGAATCGAAATATTTACCTCGGTCTTGTGTCCGAGGAATGTCCGGATATTTTTATCGTAAAGTGCCTTGCCGTGCTTTTGATGAAGTTTTACTAAATCATTGAGCTGAATCAAACCGAAATAAGTTCTGCGCGGCTCAGCAACGGATGAACATTTCTGAATCCAAACATCGGCATCAACTCGCTTATAGGCCTTTGCACCTTGAAGGTCATGCACAACTCTCGAAGCATCATAGTCGATGGGGTTCTTTACGAATCGTTCCTCACCGTGCTCTTCTTCGACCAGATCTTTTATGGCCGCTGCAGCATGAGCACTGATTCCTGATCCAGTATGAGCGATTACGAGTTGAATATGGCTACAATTTTCAATTGCATCCTCGATTTCAACCAATCGATTCTGGACATTTTGATTAAAGGCTGAGAAGTCCTGCATAACAAGGTTTCTGATTCCCTGGCAAAAAGCCAGTGCCTCATCGAGGGTAAACTGCTCAGACGCCTTAAGTTTGGCTTGAACTATATATAGGGTTTCAGTGCCAGCCAAATAGTAGATGGCGTCAACACCCTGATCATCAAAATCATCCACTACGGATTTCGCCGCATCAATTGGCGAGATATCGCAAATTCGATGGAGAGCGAATGCACTAAACGCACGGGCGAGGTTCTTCCGGCGCTGTTCCTCATCTGGACGCCTTGTATCCAGTAACGGCAGGAGGTGTGGAACAAAACCGTCGGACAATGCTTTTTCTAGAAGGGTAAGATAGTGTGGCTGTAGTGGGCTCATTTGCGGCTCCATAAATGGTTGTTTTAGCTCCGATCAATACTCCAGCGAAAACTGAAAAGCTCATTAAGTGAAACGTGCTGCTGCAACTTCCCCTCGATCTGCGCGATCAATTGTCCCCGCTGTCGGTCCACCTCGTCCTGGGCGTCGAACAAGGACCGCCGCTTCTGGTTGCGCTGGGCTTCTAGGCCCTTGATCTGTCTCTGCCCTGCCAGTTTCTCCTCTAGCGTGAGCGCCGCAGTGGCTGCTCGGCGGGCCTCTTTGATCTGTCGATCCAGTTCTTTGATCTCCCGTTCCAGGCCGAGTTTGAGGTCGTCAGCCCATCCGTCGAGTTTCTCGGCTTCGGCCTCAAAAAAGCGCGCGTTGCGCTCCGAGACTGCTTTCTGGATGGCGGCTTGCCGCTTCTCGGTAATAGAATCCAAGACTTCACCATCCCTTTTGCCGGTTAGGTTGCCTGTAACCTCTCCCGGCAGACTGAGGAGACGGCTGGCGGTTTCTTCATCCAGGGTCAGGCCTTGGTCGGTGTCGGCGGCGACGATAAGGTGATCTTCGGCCTGGTCCAGGGATTCGATGGTGAAGATCGATGCGGTAAGCCAGCCGCTCTGCCCGAGGTAAGGTTCAAGGATGGAAACTTTGCCGTCGTGCCTTCCATAATCGAAACGGATTTCAGCAGGAGGCAGATCACGACCCCTGGCCCGTGCGAGCAAGGCTTCGGCCAGGGGGTGGTTCAACCGGTAGAGGTACGCTGCACCCGAACGGCGCGGCAATTCGTAGAGGCCCAGGGGTATACGATCGGCACATGAGGGGAAAGGCTGGGCAATCAACCGGAAAGTTGAGTCTCCCGAAAACTGGGCGTGTCCGTTCAACTCGTGCCGGGTGAGTTGCATCAGCAGGCGCTCAAATCGGTTCAGGTAGGCCCTGGATGCCTCATCGCGGATCTTGAGTTTCTCGCGAACCTCATCGTCGAAGTTCTCCAGCAACTTCTGCCGAGTGCTGCTCATTGCCTCGTTGATTTCCATGCTGAGCTGGAGCTGAAGCTGATCAAAGGCGGTCTGGATTTCTTCGGGCTTGCGGCAGTGCTGGTAGATTGCGGCGATACGTTTTTCGAAATCCACCCCTGATTCAATGGCGCCCAATACCTCGTCGCTGACGCCAAAGACCCCCTCGAAAAGCTTGAACTTTTCCGAAAGAAGCTGAAAAACGCGCTGGTCGGCAGCATTTTTCCGGTTCAGAAAGTTGACGACCACCACATCGTGCTGTTGGCCGTAACGGTGACAGCGGCCGATACGCTGCTCGATGCGCTGGGGATTCCATGGCAGGTCGTAATTCACGACAAGGGAGCTGAACTGGAGATTGATGCCCTCGGCCCCGGCTTCGGTAGCGATCATGATGCGGCCCTGCTCGCGGAAGTAATCCACCAGGGCTGAGCGCAGGTCTGCGGTGCGCGATCCGGTAATGCGATCCGTGCCCTTGTGCCGTTCAAACCATTCGGCATAGATCTCTCTGGATCTCTCGTCCGTGTTGGAGCCGTTGAAGAGGACAATGCCTTCGGCAAAGGGGCTGTCGGCCAGCACGCGCAGCAGATAGCTCTGGGTGCGGCGCGATTCCGTGAAAATGACGGCTTTTTGTGCTGCGCCAATCTCGGTCGCCTTGGCAAAGGCGATGTCCAGGGCCTGCAACAGGGCCTTGCCTTTTGCATTGTGCTCAATGGAGGTGGCAAGCCGGGCAAACGAATCAAGGTCGGCAACTTCCGCCTCAATGGCCGCGCGGTCGGCCTCAGAGAGCATTTCTTGTGGTTCTTCCTCAGTCCATTCCTCTGACGTCTCGTTAAGCGCCTCGTAGTCCTGATCCAACTCCTCTTCGAGGGATTCTGCAGGTTCCTCCTTTCGAAGCTTGGCCTTTAACCGGTTGGAAATCGATATAAGGGCACCCGCAATGGCGTAGGTGGAGGAGGCCAGCAGCTTTCGGAGCACCAGTGTCATCAGGGAGCGCTGGCTGGCCGGGAGGGCTTGCAGGTTATCGCGACGCAGGTAGTCCGAAACAAGGTGGTAGAGTCGGTCTTCACTCTCTTCCGGCGTGAACTCCTGCACAAGCGGCAGCCGCCTGGTATACTTGATGTAAGGCAAGACCTGGCGGCGGAGGGTCCGATGACACACCGGTGCAAGTCGTGCTTTCAGGGTTTGAAAAACCTGATTCTGATTGAGATTGGCGAACTGCTCCCGGAAGCTCTTCAGGTCACCGAAGGTGTGCTCGTCAATGAAACTCACCAACCCGAACAGCTCCAGCAGGGAATTCTGTAGAGGGGTGGCCGTGAGCAGCAACTTATCCTTGCTGGCAAGGGCTATCTTCAGGGTATTGGCGATGACGTTGGATGGCTTGTAGACGTTGCGCAGTCTGTGGGCCTCGTCGATCACCACGATATCCCACGGAATGGAATGGACGTCGCTCGCTTTGCTCCTGGCAAAATGGTAGGAACAAATGACGATCTCCGGGGCTTCAAAAGGCCGGAGCCGACCCTGCTTGCAGGCCGCATTGTAAGACTTGGACTCCAGCAAGCGGCAGGGCAAAAAGAACTTTTCGGTCAGTTCCTGATACCATTGCTTGCGAAGGTTGGACGGCGTGATGACCAGAATTCGCCGTTTGCGCTCCGCCCACTTCTGAGAAAGCACTAGCCCGGCCTCGATGGTCTTGCCTAGACCCACTTCGTCGGCCAGGAGCGCGCCTTTGGACAGGGGCGACTTGAACGCGAAGAGAGCGGCATCGATCTGATGCGGATTCAAATCGACTTGTGCGTCAACTAGCGCCGCAGTGAGCTTTTCGACGCTGTCCGGCGGGAAGCGGCGGGTCAGTTCGTGGGCGATATATTTTGCCTGGTAGTCGGTGAGGCTCAAAGTTTCGGCTTCCTTCCCTTGGTCATCCTCACGCAAAATGCATCTGTTGCGACGCCACCAAGCCCAGGGGCCGCATCTCAGCATTCAAAAACCGGGATCTTAATCCCACCTTTTGTCAGATCCAGTCAAAAGCAAAAACCCCGTCCTCATCACGAAAACGGGGTCACAGTTGCCCATCAAGTGCGGCGGATTCGCACCCTGCAGAAATCTTGCTGCCCTGGGCATGAGGCATTATGGAAATCCTTGGTAATTGGTTTCCTTTATATTAATTAGGATATTTTTATAAAAAAAGACAGTAAAGGCAAGATTTTTTGAATGATACCCCGTATGCGGCCATATTTCCATAAGTGGAAATACCTATATTCAGGGCTCAAGATGCAAGGAGCGAGGGACAAGGATCAGGAGAGTTCAGGATTAAGGGATTAGGGAAATATGGAATTAAAGAAGGAGTTCAGTAGTCGAGCCGGAGATTTCATGACAATTCGAGTCTCAAACCCCAGATATGAATCCAGACCCACAAGATATCACCCGCCCTCAGAACCGGTGATATGTCTGACATATCGATGTGAATAATCACCTTTTCACGAAGGCCGTTGAATGGGAGATGATCGAGAGGACTCCGTTCGATCGTGGGAACTCCCTTCTCCTGAAGGAGAACGACCAGAGATGCCGGTATCTTTGAGAAGAAGAAATCTCCTTTCTGTTGAAGAATTGCAAAACGAAAAAGCATCTCCCTCGAATTGTGGTATGCGCCTTGAATACCTGTATGAGGAAGGGGGTGCCTCACCCTACGATGGGATTAGATCCGTAACGGGTCTATCTATCTGGAAAAGACCAAGACGAAGAACCGAAGAGAAATCCCCGTCAACGAGGACCTGAACCGGATTTTTAAGGCGATTCGCAAAGAAGAAGGCTTGACATCGGATTGGATATTCACCTATGTTAGGGGGGAAATTGACACCCTGCCCGCTGCCCCCGTAGCTCAGGTGGATAGAGCACCAGATTCCTAATCTGGGTGCCGCGTGTTCGAGTCACGCCGGGGGCACCACCAATAAAGATGCTCTTGTAAATAGTCCCACACCGTCATTGCGAGGCGCGAAGCGCCTCTCCAGCCTCCTGCGCGCCATAGCCGCTTCGGCGCCGGTGCGAGGCGGGCAAGCGCGGCAATCCAGTGCAGAGCACTGTCCCAAGCAAAGGCGGGATAAGGGACCTTGTTAGATTCTTAAGGTTATTGAATCTTAAGCGACCTTGCTGCCCGGCGGAGGCGGACAGCCGGCAGCGTGGGTTTCGCTGCACTCAACGCATTCTACTCTCATATGGCGCTTCGGGGTCTGGCCACGGCAGCGACAAATAGAAAAGGACATGCAGGGTTCTGAGGAGCTTCCAGCAGACCCCTTCATCGAAATATCGTCCGGCGTGAATGGGTTGAGGTTGCTTCGACACGAAAATCGTGGAGAAGTTGGGAGCGAGAATGAAAGAGATCCTCGACGGATTCACGGCGCCGATCGAGAAGCTGGACATGGAGTCCTTTAAGAAAGTCCTCTTTGACTTCATCGCCGACTTGGATCAGCAAGAAGAGAAATCCTGAACTGGTGCGCGGAAGCACTTTACGCGCGAGCGGAGGGAGCGCCAGAAGCAATAACTTACCGTGGCTAATCACCCCTCACCAGCCAGGCTCCAGGCGGAATCCGATGTTCGAGATCTCTACAGTCGCCTGGTGGTGGTTGTTGTCCAGGCGGAAGATCAGGATACCAAATGCGGCATTTCCCAGGAGGCGGCATATGCCCCGGAGGAATGTCGGGAAGTTCGCCTTTGTAATACCTTCCTCCTTGATGGATAATAACCGAACCAGGTTCTCCTTCCACTATGACTGTGCCCGGCGTTGCACAGCCCATCATGACAGGCATGACCGCTGTCAAAGCCGCCATAACAGCAAGAAGTATTTTGACCCGCTGATCCATACTTCACCCCCTATATTCGAAGAAGCTGAAAGCATCTTCCGTCGTGATTTTACCTGCAAGCTATCAAAAAGGAAATCTCGAAATTTCTCAAAACCGTCTCTTCCTTGATGAGGCAACGGCAAGTTCCGCCATAGCACGAAAACGCGGGCTCCATTTCTTGCCAAAAGGGATTGGTATTGCTAAATAAAGAAATGGAGGAAGGGATATGAGCAGGCATTTATCTTCAAAAGAGACAAGAATAGGCTCCAAAGCTGGAGCCGCCGTTTCATGGTCGATCGCAGTGTATCTGGTGTGGACGCTGGCGACTTACATGCTGGAAGGCCGGATCCATCTGCTTCAGCAACCTACCGTAGCCGGCCGCTACACTTATGTCATGATCGCCAACGTACTGATCGGAACGATCGGCGCATTCTGGGTCATTCGGTCATGGCTGAATTCGAGGGTGGTAACCTTGCCCCAACTAGGCTTCAGGACCCCAAGCAGGACGGCGCTCACCACCGGGATTGCCGTCGTAATGGGGGTTGTCTATCTGTGGCTCCTGCGGCCAGCGGCCTTGTCCCCTCTGGTTTTCATAAACGGCTATGCCCAGGTGCTCACGGTTTCCATTGCCGAGGTTGCCGTCTGTTGGGTGCTGGTGGGAGCCAGCTTTGAGGCGCTGGCAAAATCGAAAGGCAAATTTCTGTCCCTGCCGGCCGGCATTGTTGCTGCGACGATCCTGTTTTCGGTCTACCACGTCGGACACAGCGCCCCGTTCAATCAAATCAAAATGATGCTCATTCTCCTGGTGCCGGGCATCGTGACAAGCCTCTTTTACTTCATGAGTCGTGAGATCTACGCTACAATTCTTTTTCATAATTTCCAGGGCACATATGGGGTTCTGAGCAATCTTGAGAATCCGGAAATCCTCAATCGTCCACTTTACCCGCTCTATTTTCTGGCGATCCTTGCTGTTGTGGCCCTCATTGCAGCCGATAGGCTTCTGGTTCGGCGAGCGTCCAGAGACGGCTGAATCGGCATCACGTCCGGCAGATGATGTTACGAAAAGACCCGTAAGCCTGCGGGTGAACCTAAACTTTGATCGGTAGCCTTCATGAAAAGCAATGTCATGCCTCTCCTGATCGGCCTGTTGGCAGCGGCACTCTTCGGCGCTGCTACTCCGGCCAGCAAGGGGCTGCTCAACTCGCTGTCAGCCTTTCAGCTCGCGGGATTACTTTATTTAGGTGCCGCCACGGGCGTCATCCCGCTGATAGCCAGAGAAGGCGGGGTGTCCGCTCCATGGAAATTACCAGGAAGGACCTTCTTCCAGCTTCTGGGAGTCATCTTCTTCGGCGGCTTCCTGGGTCCGGTTTTGTTGCTTTTGGGCCTGGAGCTTGCTTCGTCGGCATCCGTCGCGCTGTGGCTTAACCTCGAACTGGTGACGACCGTCGCCCTGGGACAACTATTCTTTCACGACCGCCTGACCAAAACGAGCGCTCTCGCCGCCGTGGGGACTCTTTCTGCCGCCGTTCTCCTCTCGGTCTCTGAGGGACTCGCAGGTCTCTATGCGGGACTGCTTGTTCTTGGCGCGTGTGTTTGCTGGGGTTTGGACAATCACTTCACAGCCCTGATTGACCGTATGTCGCCATCGCAAACAACGTTCTGGAAGGGCATGGTCGCCGGCCCCGTGAATCTTACCATCGGCCTGTGCGTGAATCCCTTTCATGCATCGGCCACGGTTATCGGCTTGGCGTTCCTGGTCGGTGCGCTTACCTATGGAATGAGCATCGTTCTCTATATCGCATCCGCCCAGCAGTTGGGGGCAACTCGAAGCCAGGTCGTCTTCTCCTCGTCTCCCTTCTTCGGAGTCTTGCTATCCGCACTTCTCCTGGGAGAATCCATTTCACTGCTTCAGGGATCGGCGATGGTCCTTATTGCCGTATCCTTGGGCGCCCTCGTGCTTGAAAAGCATGCGCATGAGCACTTGCATGCCGAGATGGAGCATGATCACTGGCACCGGCTCGACGACCAACATCATGACCATGAGGGAACCTCAGGAATCTGTATAGGCTGGCATTGCCATTGGCACGTCCACGACCCCCTGGTCCACACGCATGCCCACTGGCCCGACCTCCACCATCGACACAAACACTAACGTGCGAATCCGAACAAGAGCTGTGGGTCTGGGGTCGGGCCTAATGCCGTTAACTTAAGCATTTTTGATCAGATGTTAGTACTCGCCGTCATTCCGGCGAAAGCCGGAATCCAGGGTTTTCAGGCTTTTTTGGACCCCGGCTTTCGCCGGGGTGACGTTCTCGGCATGGAATTCTCCTTAAGTTAACAGCATTGGGTCGGGCCACGCTAACCAATCGAAATGGTTCCAGGAACAATTGACAGCAAGCTCCAAACGGGGCCTATAACCGCGTTTTTGACCCAGAAATGGCCCTCATAGAAAGAGGGACACTGTGGACAGTGCTATCTATACTGCCTTGGATTTTCCTGGAGGGATAGAGAATCGTGGATCTGAGGATTCTAAAGGATGTGAATGAGCTGTGGGGCAGGATTTACCCCTATCTTGCACGCCAGGTCATGACGCACTACGGCAGAGGAGATGGCGAGGTTTTGGAGCTTGGCCCTTTCTCCGGAGGCATATCCAGGGAACTGGCCAGGGGCTATCCCGGCCTGAATATCACGATCGCCGCACAGGAAAACGGTGTGGTCGATTATTTGCAGAAGGAGATGGAAGAAGCCGGGCTCAACCGCAGAGTGACAGTGAGATGGTCAGCGCTTGAGCCACTTGGTTTTGCCGACGGCCTGTTCGATCTGGTAATATTCAGGGGCGCCTATTTCTTCCTCGATGAGGAAGGCAGGATGCTCCGGGAAATTCATCGGGTTCTGAAACAAGCCGGCCTTGCCTTTATAGGCGGCGGCTATGGCAAGGACACGCCGCAAGCGTTGATCTATGAGATTGCCGCGGAGTCCCGGGAACTGAACGACAGGCTGGGAAGAAAAAGGGTAACCGGGGAAGAGGTCGGAAACATGGTGGATAGGGCCGGCCTGAGGAGCCACGCCCGGCTTGAAAAAGAGGGCGGCTTGTGGCTCCTCATTCACAAGCCCTGAGCACGCTTGAACGCCCGAAAATCTCAGACTGAACTATCACTGGTCCTCTGACGAAAGGTTTCTTGCAATGGGACGCCCTTGGTTTTGTGCTTTGCATTTTATCCTGAAACTGCTAGAAAATATTCATGCCGAGGAAAGCGAGGGGATGCAATCCAACGGCGCATCCTGAGAAGTCTGCACCCGGGTTTTCTTATGAAAAGAGTCTGTAAGAAAAGTACCGATTTCAAAGATGCTGAAGAATGGGACATCCTTCAGAACGTGCTCCTAACGCCTGAAGAGAGACAGAAGGCGGCAGCCGAGCTGCGACGAAGGGTGTTTGGGACCAAAAGACCCTCTATGCGAAAGTCTCGGAAGAAGAAATGAGAGCCTCCTACTTCTCGAGAGACGTTCAGGATTTCTTGAGATCCCTGATTGATTTGATCAACCGCATAAGCGGCGTAACTTTCCACGAGGCGTGGAAGCGAAAGAAAGCCATCCTAATAGAGATCGGAGGCACAGAAGTCACCATCCATCTGATCGGCCTGAAGGATTTGATCAAAAACAAAGAAGCAATAGGAAGGCCAAAAGACGTCGAGGACCTGAAATACCTGAGAAGGCAAAGAGAACAGGTTTGATTGATACCTGAAGGGACCCTTTTTAAACCTATTTGAAATCGTCAACCCTACAACTGATCCCCCACCTTTTTGACATGCGAGGGGCATTGTAGTATGAGAAACTCAGCTTAAAAAGTGATCGGTTGTTTACAATTTCTCGCTCCGGCTGCCTGCCAGCAAACCTTTAACCATGAAAGGAGGACTCACCATGAAGAAAGCTTTCTTTGTCCTCTTCACCGCCGCGTGTTCCTTCATCATGGCCATCTCTTCACTCAGCGCTGAGACTGAGATCGCCTTCTGGACTACGGAGGTGGAAAAAGAGCGCGTGGAGGTTCAGAAGAGCATCGCCGCGGACTTCACCCGCAAGAGCGCAATCCGTGTCCGCGTCATTCCCGTGGAGGAAAACCTCCTTGGTGAGCGCATCACGGCTGCCTTTGCCGCAAAGTCGATGCCGGACGTCATCTTTCATCCCATAGACTTCACCATCGGATGGGCCGAAGCCGGGATTCTTGACAGCCAGGCGGCAATGCAAGTGATCTCGGCCCTTGGCAAGGACACCTTTGCCGCAGGCCCTCTCAATCTTGTTCAGGTCGCGGATGGTTATGCCGCCGTGCCTGCAGATGGCTGGGGACAGCTCCTGCTCTACCGCAAGGATCTTTTCGCAGAGAAGAATCTGGCGGTGCCCGATCGCTGGGATACCATCCTCGCAGCGGCAAAGGCCCTCCACAATCCTCCACTTCTCTGGGGATTTGAGGCCGCTACAGACCCTAGCCAGAGTTACACCCAGCAGGTGTTCGAACACATCGCCCTTTCGAACGGCGTCAAGCTCACCACCAAAGAAGGAACACTGAACCTCGATACCCCCGAGATGGTCGAGACCCTGGAGTTCTACAAGGCTTTGTGCAAGTTCACTCCTCCGGGAAACCTTTACTGGCTTCACACCCGGATGGATTATCTCTCAGGTCGCGCGGCCATGATCATCTGGTCCCCTTTCATTCTCGATGAACTCTCCGGGCTTCGCCGCGACCAGCCCGTGGTCCCGGACATGGCCAAGGGGCAGCCGGGATTCCTTGCGAAGAATACAGGGTTTGTCACCACCATCCATGGGCCTAAAGGCGCGGCTCAGTACGGACAAACCAATTACTTCGGCATCTCCCGGGATGCAAACAGAGAGGCAGCGCAGAAGTGGGTGGAATTCCTGCTGACCGAAGGCTATCTCCGGTGGCTCGGTATGGCCGCAGAGGGCAAACTTCCGGTTCGCAAGGGAACCGTTCAGGAGCCCAACCGTTTTGTCGAGGGCTGGACGGATCTGGAATTCGGAGTCACCACCCGGGCAAAGATCTCCCAGTTCTACGGCCTGGATGTGGTAAAGACGCTCATGGCCGGTGCCGAGAGGTTCGACCGCTGGGGATTTGCGGAGGGCAAGGGGGCTCTGGTCTCAAAGATTTACGGGACCAAGGTGATTCCTGAAGTCCTGAAGCGCTTCCTGGACGGTGAGATGACGGCGAAGCAGGCTGCGGAAATGATGGATGAGAGGGTCAAGGCGTTCGAGTGATCGGGACTCACCACAGAGGCGCAGAGGGCACGGAGAAGTTCATTTTTTCCCTTGGGCGGGAGATACCGCCCAAGGGAAAGATCGCCTCAAAACCGAAAAAATAGAGGAATTCAGAAATGGCCTCATCAGTATCCTCGCTGGCCGAGAAAGAGAGCCGTCTCGCTTTCTGGATGCTGGTTCCCTCGTTTGCCGTGGTTCTTGCCTTTGTCGTGTTTCCTGTCCTGTGGAACATCTGGCTCAGTCTCAAGCCCGTCTCCCTTGCGGATCTCAGGGGAACCTCCTTGCTGCACTTCAATCTGACCCTCGACAATTTCCGAAAAGTCTTTCAGGACCCGGATTTTTCCCAGGTCCTCTCCGCCACCTTGATCTACACCTTCGGCGGCAGCATCCTTTCCATACTCCTCGGATTGGCGGCCGCCCTTCTTGTCCACACAGAATTCCCGGGAAGAGGCCTTCTCAGGGGACTTTTCATCGCTCCCTACATCGCCCCGGTCGTGGCGGTCACGTTTACGTGGAGCTTCATCCTCGACCCGCAGCTCGGCGTGTTGAACTGGCTGGCCGTCGACCAGGGGATCATCAGCCAGCCCATCCCGTTCTTTTCCCAGAGATGGATGGAACTCGACTTCCTGGGAAAGACATGGCGCTTTCCCCTCGCCCTCACGTCCGTCGTCCTCTTTGAAGGCTGGCGGTACTTCCCTTTTGCTTTCCTGTTTATCCTCGCCCGTCTCCAGAGCATTCCCGAAGAACTCTACCAGGCCGCCTCCGTGGACGGAGCGACCCCGTTGCAGCGATTCATCCACATTACCGTGCCGCAACTTGCCCCGGTTCTGGCCATCCTTTTTCTGTTCCGATTCATCTGGACCATCAACAAATTCGACGACATCTTCCTCCTCACCGGCGGGCAGGCAGGCACCAAAGTGATGACCATCAAGGTGTACGAGTACGCCTTCGGCCAGTTCAACATCGGCGCCGGTTCAGCCGTGGCCATGGTGCTGTTCGGAATTCTTCTGATTTTCATGGTGCTCTATTTTCGGGGGATCATGAAGGAAAATGCCTAAAGTGCGCTAAAGTGCCCAGAGTGCCTAAAATGCCTGAGGGCAAGGGGCGGAAAGATCGAGTGATGGAGGAATGGAATGCTAAACGCTGTACACACCTGGGATAAAGCTGAGGACCCAAGTTCACAAATCCGAAGCACGAAATCCGAAATTCGAAACAAATTCAAAACAAAAAATTCCAATGATGAAAACGAAGGACTCAGGACTCCGGCCCTGTTTTGTTTTCTGAATTTTGAACATTGGATCTTCGGCATTGTTTCGGATTTCGATATTCGGATTTCGGAATTATCAGATCGAAGTCTTCGCCAGAAGGTGTCGGTCTTTCGTAACAACGAGGATATGGGCTAGAGGGTGATGAAAAGTTGGGGAAGGGAAAGGATTGAAGAGGTCGTGATCAGGGTCATGAGGATCGTGGGGATTCTTTTCTTCCTTGTCATAGTAGGCTTCCCTTTCTACTGGATGATCGTGTCTTCCTTCAAGGCTCTGGAAGAACTCCTCATGACGCCGGCCAACCTTGGACTGGACCTCTCTAAAATCAATTTCAGGGCTTACCACGAAGTGCTTTTCGAGCATGGGTTCCTGCGATACATTGCCAACAGCGTCTATGTTTCAATCATCACCGTGGTCCTCTCTCTCCTTTTGGCAACGATCGGAGGCTACGCCGTCACAAGGCTTCACTTTCGCGGCCAGTCTCTCATGTCTTATTCCATTCTGATCATTTACATGTTCCCGGCCATCGTTCTTGTCGTTCCCCTTTACGTGGTCTTTTCGAGAATGGGACTTCGAGACTCGATCCACGTCCTCATGGTCGTTTACCTCGCCCAAACCCTTCCGGTGGCTCTCTACATGCTTCGAAGCTATTTCCAAAGCCTGCCCGTGGAAATCGAATACGCGGGGCTCACGGACGGATGCACTCGCTTCGGCGTGATCTGGCGTATTGTGCTCCCCCTTTCCGCTCCCGCGCTTGCGAGCGTTGCCCTTTACACTTTCATGATCGCATGGAACGAATTCCTTTTCGCCTTCATGTTTCTGGACACACCGGAGAAGTTCACCCTGTCCCGGGGGGTCGTGCAGCTTGCCGGAAGCGTCCATCTGTCAAAACAACTGGTCATGGCGGCTTCCGTGATGGTCACGATCCCCATCGTCATTCTTTTTCTTGCTTTTGAGCGGCACCTTGTGCGGGGGCTCACCGCCGGTGCCATGAAAGGCTGAACCATGGCATCCCTCACCATCGACGGGATCACCAAGCGCTTCGGCGGATTCACGGCCCTTTCCGATGTGACTTTTCGCGTTGAAGAAGGGACCTTCTGCGTACTGCTCGGACCTTCAGGCTGCGGCAAAAGCACGCTTCTCAACATCATCGCCGGATTGATCCCCCAGGATGCAGGCAGCGTGCTCATGGACGGTGAAGCGCTGAACCACCTCAGCCCTCGGGAAAGGGATGTGGCCATGGTGTTTCAAAGCTATGCCCTCTATCCCCACATGACCGTTGCCCAAAACCTCGGCTTCGGACTCAAAATGCGGGGAGTCTCCAAGGCCCTCATCCGGGAAAGAATCGAAGAGGTCGCGCACATGCTGGGGATCGAAGACCTTCTGGACCGCAAGCCCCGTGAACTTTCCGGCGGTCAGAGGCAGAGGGTCGCCATGGGAAGGGCTTTGGTTCGCCGGCCCAAGCTGTTCCTTTTCGATGAGCCTCTGAGCAATCTCGACGCCCGTCTTAGAGCCAACGTCAGGCTCGAACTCAAGCGAATCCACGGCAGGATCAAGGGAACGGTCATCTATGTGACCCACGATCAGGTGGAAGCCATGACCCTCGGGGACATGGTGGTGGTCATGCGGGCGGGAAGAATCCACCAAATAGGTTCCCCCGAAGCGATCTATGCGTGTCCTGCGGACCGATTCGTTGCCACCTTTATAGGGTCCCCGGAGATGAACCTGTTCAAAGGAAGGGTTACGACCGAGGGCGGCCGATATGTTTTCCGGGGGGCCGGCTTCTCCCTGGACCTCGGGGAGCACCGACTGAGCGGAGAGGAAGAGATAGAAATCGGTATACGGCCGGAAGACATGGAACTGCATCCCGAGGGAAAAACTCCTCTCGAAATCAGCGTGGAACTTGTCAGCAATATCGGCTCGGAAATCTTCGTCCACGCCCGTCTCGGGGAAGAAGCCGTCAATGTCCGTGTCCCCAAAGACACCACCCTGCAACCGGGGGACAAGGCGTCTGTGAGGGTTAACCCTGACCGGGTGCACGTATTTCAAAAGGGGAGGAGGGTAGAACCGGCGGAAGGACGGACGAAAACCCGTACGATGTAGGGGCGGGCTTCAAGCCCGCCCGCGGGAGGGGGTTGGAACCCCTCCCCTACATTATCTCGACCCAACGGGTTTTCTATTTCGGCAACCATGTCATTTGACATCCCTCATCAATCCTTCAAGAGAAAGCTCGTTTTCTGCGCTGAAAGGAATCGCCGAAGGCATCCACACATCCCCTCCAATCCGGAGTTTGCCCGAAAGGCTGAAGATCACTTTTTCCTGTCCCTGAAGACCGATCACCCCTCTGAACAGATCGACGACCGAGGAATACAAAGTCAAGGGAATGAGCGCCGTGTCATAGGCAGGGATCTCCTGATCCACCCTCGAAACATCGGTGGCAAGTCTTTTTCCGTTCATGGCCAGTTCGCAATCGATCCCTTTCACGGTGAGAGGAATGTCGTTGGTATTGAAAACCCGGAGTTGGACGAGAACAACGTTCTCCATGCCTTTCATTTCCTGGATTTTTACATCGGCGAAACTCACCCTCGGCGGTTCCAGGGTCTTGCCCAGACCGGCGCATCCAAGGCAAAGGAACAGGAAGGCAATCATCCCGATGCGCAGAAATGGTGAAGCTTTCTTCAACATGGCTATTTCTCCTGGAAAAGCACTTTCTCTCAACCCCCTCCTCGTGTCAATCTTTATTGACGGCTTTCCAAACGCTCATGGGCAATGTATCGGAGAGCCCCGGGGATGAAGATGTAGGGTCGGCCACCGTGCCGACCAAGGGCAGGCCGGGTCGCCTGCCCTACGTTTCTGTCTTCAGTTCATGCATGTCTGACGTCCTCCAGCCGCATTTGCAAGGAGCGAACAGGCAGGAGGCGGAAAGGCTTTTGGTTTTGACAGGGCAGGACCTATCTTTTATAGTGCCCCCGGAGGCACAAGAGGGTGTCGGAGGCGAATACGGATTTGGAAAAAGTGGTTGTGCACAGCCCGGGGCTCATCGAGGAATGGCGGGAGATTTTCCTCCTTGAAGAAAGCCTTCGCCTCCAGGTCCACATTCTCCTTTTCAAAGCAAAGATTCCGGCCCTCTGGGCCGTGATTCTCGGCGGCACCGGAACAGGGAAATCAACGATATTCAATGCGCTCTGCGGAAAGCCCTTGAGTGAAACGGGAATCGAACGTCCGAAGACCTCCGGCCCCATACTCTACGCCCACACGCGCTTTGATCTCGCAACAGAAATCCCCTTCACCGGAATCGAGACTGCGGCAATACCCGCTTCTCACGAGAATCCCAAACCCACGCCGGGACTGAGCGGGCGCCTCCTGGTCCTGGAGCACGACAGGGAAGACCTTTCCCACATCCTTCTCGCAGACACCCCGGATCTTGACAGCGTGGAGAAGGTCAATCGGCAGGTCGCCGAGGACCTCTACCATCTCTCCGATGCCGTGATTTTTGTCGCGAGCCAGGAGAAGTATGCCGACGAGGTTCCTCACCTTTTCCTGCGCAGGATTCTGGAGGACCAGAGGCTGTGTTACCTCATCCTCAACAAAGCGGAGGAGTCCTCGACCAAAGAAGACGTGCTCTCGACCCTGCAAGGAGCAAGGGGGTCTCTCTCCCATGACCATGTCTGGCTTTTCCCCTTTATGCCGAACCAGCCCTCCCAGGCCCTGGTCCATCACCCCATGTTCCGCGACTTTCAAGCCCTTTTCCTGAAAGAGCTGTCCAAGGCACAGATGCCGAGCCTCCGAAACAAAGCCCTTTCCCGGCGCAAGCGGACCGTTCAAGAGAAGCTGGAACGCCTTCTCGGGCTCACCGGCAAGGAACGAGGGGCGGCCCAGGCTTGGGTGCAGGACCTGCGCCGCATGGAACAGGAGAGTGCGGAGAATTTCCTCAGGGAACAAAGAGAAGCCTTTTCACTCAAGGGCCGGGATGCCCTGAAAAGGGAGATCCGGAGGCTTTTTTCCAAGTATGACGTGCTGGCCGGGCCTCGACGCATCGTCAGGGAAACCCTCCTCGCTCCCCTCCGCCTCGTCGGCATCCTTGAAAAGCAGGATGAAGGCAAGCGCAAAGAAGAGCTTCGCAAGGTCCGCCAGAAAATGGACCTCCTGCCCATCCAGGCTGCGGTGGAGAAATTCAACCGCCGCGTCTTGGAAAAACTCTCTCCCCAGGACAAGGACTCACCCCTCTTCAAGGCGCTCCGGGAACAGGGAGCCGCGCTCACGGCCGAGGAGATCAGAGACCTCGTCTGGAAGGCCCAGGATCAACTGGAGGACTGGCTGGAGAAAAGGTTCGACATTCTTTCCCGGAACCTGCCCAGGACCAAGCGGTGGGGAATCCACACCACCTCCATCCTCTGGGGCATTCTCATCGTCTCCTTCGAGATCGCCGTGGGAGGGGGATTCACCCTCATCGATGCGGTGGTGGATTCGGTCCTTGCCCCCTTTGTGACAAAAGGCACCGTGGAACTCTTCGCTTATCACGAGATCCAGAAGGTCACCCGGGAGCTGGGTGAACGATATCAGAAAGAAATGCTTTCCGTGATGGAGGCTCAAAGAGAGCGCCATGAGCGCCGCCTCCAAACCCTGTTGATGCCCGAGGAGGCCAGAGAGGCGCTGGAGGAACTGGGGAGGCAGGCCGCACAGGCCAGCGAGGAATGAAACATGACGACCACCGTCACACAGATCCGGGAAGAGCTCGATCGATTTCATGCTCTGCTTCAGGGAGACGCCCTGTTTTCTTTCTCAGATGAAGAAAAGCAATCCTCCTTGGAGCAACTCACCGAGCTCGAACAAAAACTGTCCACCATTCAAGGGAGCTTCCTCACCACCGGAATCCTGGGGGGCACAGGGGTCGGCAAATCAACCCTCATGAACGCCCTTGCAGGAACCGAAATAGCCTCCACAAGCCACAGAAGACCGCACACGGACCATGTTCTGATTTACAAACATGAAGACGTCGATACCCTGCCCGCTCTGGAAACGCAGAATCTGCCCTGGCACGTGGTCTCCCACAAAGGGGATGCGGTCAAGCATGTGCTTCTCTGCGATCTCCCCGACTTCGACAGCCTCATGGGCGAACACCGGGAAAGGGTGATCCATTTCCTTGGGCACCTGGACGTTCTGGTCTGGGTAACGTCTCTCGAGAAGTACGGCGACAGCCGGTTCTATGAATTTCTGCAAACGGTGCCCAAGGCGGAGCAGAATTTCATCTTTGTGCTGAACAAGATCGACCTCCTCTTTCAGGGAGAAAACGCGGACAAGGGCTATGAGCAGCTCAGCCGGGCTTTGACGACCTTTCAAAACCACGTTCGGGATCAGGACGTACAGGATCCCTTGATCTACGCCCTTTCCGCTCAGGGCGCGATGGGGAAAAGCGACCTTCCCCCCTGGAATCAGTTTCCGGCTTTCCGGCGCCACATCTTTCTCCAGAGAGACATGAAACAGGTCATGGCGATCAAGGCGGCGAACCTGGAGGTCGAAACGAGGAGGCTCCTTTCATCGCTCCAAAAGGAGACCGGGGATCTCGAGAAATTCCTTCGGCTTCTCGATGAAGGAGCACGGGATCTTATGAAGCAGAAAGCAGCCTGGCTTCAAGCAGGCGGGGAGTCCGTGGATTCATGGCTCGCCAATCGGTTCAGGCCCGTGATCATGGGCTACCGCAGCGATCCGACCCGGCTCGTGGGCCCGGGGTACGGCATCGCCCTCATCTTCCAGGCGGTGCAGGGACGCTCCGGCAAAGGCCTGGAGGATCCTTCGGATCTCGCCGGGTTCAAGCCTCCTGAAGCAGCCGTCCTCTCCTACCGCAAACGCTTCGAGTGGGTTGAAGAGCATCTCAGCCACGCCGTTCATCGGGAGAGCCTGGCTGCGCCCTTCGGCCGGAAAGTGAGAGAAACGATCAAGGCGGAGGAAAAATTCGACGTGCTCGGCGAGCGTTTCTTCAATGCCGTCATGTCCTTTGTCGCAAAGCCCGCTCCTGCTTTCAGGGGATTCAGGCTCTACCAGGCCCTGGTCTATGCGCTTCTTTTCGTCTTTTTTCTCCTGGCCGTGGGCGGACAGAGCGCCTGGGTTGGATTTCTGGGCGATCCGGGCGCCGGCAAGGCGCTCCAGTTGCTTGTCACCATGATACACACGATATTCAGCACCAAAGGGCTCGCCGCCCTGGGAAGCTACGCGCTCCTGAATCTTTTCCTGGGCTTTCGTTTCTATCGCCGTTATCAAGGGCTTCTTCGAAAGGCCGCTCAAAAGACGCTTGAGGGTCTGCGGCTCGCTCTATCCCGGATTTGGGAGGAGGTGCTGGATGAAGTGGTGCACGACCTCGAAGGGCTGAAGAAGGAGATGGCCTCGCGCCTGGCGACGCTCGCATCATTCCGGAAAACCTAGCCCGGGATGTTTGATCCGCCTCTGAACCCAAAGGTACTCAGAGGGTTCAGTGTAATGCCTGGGGTTTGGGGATTTCAATCAAGCGGCACTTTGAAACGACGCGTATCGGTACATCCCGGCAAGCACGTTCACGGCGTTTTCAGGCGTCTGGTAAAAGACCCCGTCATAGCGGCGGCCCGGAACAGGCCGGACCGTCCCTGACTCGCTCCTGCCGAGTGATACACCTAAGACCGGCTTTTTGTAGGTTTCCATGAGTTCGGCAATGTGGGCGACGTACCTCTCTTCGTATTCACGGACCATGGTCTCCATCTGATCGAAGAATTCTGCCGGTTTGGTAGCGTCCACTTCTCTCGTGGAGCGGATCAGCATGCGGACAAGTTCGAGGCGGCCCACGATGCCGAGGCTGATGACCGCATCGATTCCGTCCCACTTGAGGAGTTCTTCCACGGCAACAAAGGGAGCATCCTGGTCACGGGTTCCAACCAGATCCACGGGATTTCCCCGGCTCCAGAAAGGGGGAAGATGGCGGCCGATGGTCTTGATGATCCGGTCCGGGAGGGTCGGAACGACAAGCCCCTTTTCATTGCACTCGTCGGCCGTGACGACTCCCCAGCCGCCTCCGAGGGTCACGATCCCGACCCGGTTGCCTCTCGGAAGGGGCAGGGAAGAGAAACCTGCCGAGAGATCCAGCAGCTCTGAAGGCACGCTCACTTCCAGCAGGCCCGCCTGCCGGCATGCGGCCCTGAACAGAGCCAGGTTTCCACTCATGGCTCCGGTGTGTGAGGCCGAGGCAACAAGACCCGCTTCAGTGCGCCCCCCTTTCAGAAGGATCACCGGTTTGATCCGGTTGACCCTCTTAGCCACTTCATAGAAACGTCTTCCCTGGCCCAAGTTTTCCAAATAGAGAATGATGATCCGGGTCTCTTCTTCACGCTCCAGGTATTCCAGGTAATCAGGGCAGGTGATCATGGCCTCGTTCCCTGATCCCACAAAAAGAGAAACGCCCACATTCTGCTGCTCCGCCCAGTGAATAAGCTGGTTGCCCAGGTTTCCTGATTGGGAAACAAAGGCCACCGTTCCCTTTCTGGGACGGGTGTGGGTTCCTGTGGCAAACAGCCCGGTATGAGGGCACAGGATCCCCATGGTATTGGGGCCGACGAGAAGCATGCCGTTCTCACGACACACAGCCACCATGCGATTTTCGAAGACTCTTCCCGCTTCCCCGGTTTCGCTGAATCCGGAAGTGATCACCACCGCAGCCTTGACACCTTTTTCGCCGCATCCACCCAGGACGTCCACCACCGTCTCGGCCGGGGTGCAGATGACGGCGAGATCCACCGGCTCCGGAATCTCCTGGATGCTGCGGTAGACCGGCAGACCGAAAATGACTTCTTCCCTGGGGTTGACCGGGAAAACCTTGCCGCTGAATTGCCCGGCCACGATGTTACTGAATACCATCTGACCCCATTTCGCGAAAGAGGTGGAAGCGCCGATTACGGCCACGGACTTTGGATGAAAAACAGGATCAAGGTTCATCGGAAGCGTTTTATCCCCAGCGGATTTCTCCGCGCAGCAATGATCTCCTCGATTTGAAGGAAGCATCGAGCCCGGAGCCTTTTACCAGAGGGCTTTCCGGGAAGTCAAGGAAAAGGCGGGCAGGGAGTTTCGGCTGGACAATTCGTTCTTTGTGATTGAAAATGTCGCATCATGATTCTTCATAGCACAAAACGGACCATCCTTGTTGTCCTCGCCGCCATTCTCTTCCATCCTGCCTTCGGGTCCGCCTTGGCTCTCCACCCTCGAGCCGTGCATCACGAGCTTCGTGTCTCTCTGGTTCCCTCTATCGCGGGACTTTCCGGCGTCGACCGCATTCAGGTCGAACCGGGGGAGTCGGATGGGCTTGAATTCGACCTGGCAAGGAGCGCTCAAGTCAGCAGCGTGACGGTCGAAGGGTCCGCCCGATCCTTCACCCTCCGCGACGGTCGCCTCCGTATTCCTGTCCAGTCGGATGAGAAAAGCAAAATTCTTACGATGACGATCGAATACTCCGCGGTATTCGACGATCCTGTTCCGGAAATGCCTCTCAACACCGACAACCCCGGTTACGGCGTCACCGGCACGATCGCTCAAAAAGGCTGTTTTCTTCTTGAGGGGGCCGGCTGGTACCCGCGAATCCCGGGGAGCCGGCCGACCTACAGGCTCACGGTTGAAGCGCCTGAAGGGATCCTGGCCGTTTCAGCAGGGAAAAACCTGGGCCACGACACAAAAGGCGGAAAAACCACTTCGGTGTGGGAAGTGGACTTTCCCCTGGACGGACTCTCCCTGTCCGCAGGACCCTACTTCCTTAGGCAAAGGACGGTCAACGGAATCGAGGTCTCCACCTATTTTTTTTCTCAAACCCAGGATCTGTCGGAGTCCTATCTCGATGCGACAGCCAGGTACCTCGTGTTCTATGAAAACCTCATCGGCCCCTACCCTTTTTCCAAGTTCGCCGTTGTGGAGAATTTCTTCCCCACGGGATATGGGTTTCCTTCCTACACCTTGATGGGCGGCGCCGTGCTCCGGCTCCCCTTCATTCTCGAAACGAGCCTCGGCCATGAAATCGCTCACTGCTGGTGGGGCAACGGCGTGCTGGTAGACTCCCGCCTGGGGAACTGGTGCGAAGGTCTCACCACCTACCTTGCCGACTATCTCTACAAGGAAAACTCATCTGCGGAAGAAGCAAAGGAATACAGGCTTCAGATCCTGCGCAATTTTGCTGCGCTGGTGCATCCCGGAAACGACTTTCCCCTGGCCCGCTTTCAAGGCCGCTACGACCCGACCTCTCAGGCCGTGGGCTACGGCAAAGGCGCCATGGTCTTTCACATGATCAGGCGGAAGACGGGCGACAAGGCTTTCTGGGAGGCTCTCAGGGAGATATACAAAGAAAAGCGCTTTCAGCAGGCATCCTGGCGGGATTTTCAAAAGACCTTCGAGCGGCACGCTCAGTGCTCGCTCCAAGACTTCTTTGACCAGTGGATTCGCCGCGAAGGCGCACCCGTCCTTTCTCTTGACTCTGTTGCCATGGAACCCCTGGGCGGCCTCTTCAAAGTGAGAGCGTTTATTCTCCAGGACGAGCCCGTTTACGACCTGGACCTGGATGTGGTTCTCGAGTCTGAATCGCTTAGAGGTCACAAGCATGTGAGGCTTTCGGGGCCGGCAACCCTCATGGAGGCCCCTTCCTTTGGTCGTCCGCTCAGACTCCTGGTGGATCCCGAGTTCCATGTTTTCAGGGCCCTCCATCCCTCTGAAATCCCCCCCACTGTCAATTCCATCAAGAGCGCCGATTCCCTCACCATCGTTCTTTGCAAGCCATGGCAGGCAAAGGGCGAGACATTGGCGAGGACCTTGGCCCTTTCCCTGGGAGTGAAGCGTTATTGCATCGTCCACGAAGACGGTTTCAGCGAAGAGAGCGGGAACCTCTTATACGTCGGCCTTCCTGAAAAAAGCCGGTTACCCATGAATCCTTCGCAGGGATTCGACTTTGACCCAAACAAATTCGTTTTGCAGGACAGGACGTTCGAAGCGCCTTCCGACCTTTTTTTCGGCGTCTTCCACGGGTCTGAAGGCAGAGATCGCTTCGTCGCCCTTTTTTTTCCTCTCTCTTCAGGCGATTTTGAAAACGTGGCAAGAAAAATCACCCATTATGGAAAATACAGTTACCTCGCCTTCAGAGAGGACAAAAACGAAATGAAAGGGACTTGGCCGATTACGGATTCGCCGTTGATGTACACGTGGGAAAAGGAATAGTGGAATACCCTCCTTCGCCAAGGCTTCCGCCTTCGCTAAAGCTACGCCGGACAGGTCGGAGGACAGGATGGAGTGTTGGTAACCCCCGAAACGCCAACAAATCACCGATTGCGTCATTCCCCGGCTTGACCGGGGAATCCAGAAAAAGAAAGCTTTTCTGGACCCCGCCTGCGCGACTCTCGACGGATTAGGTAATTAACGAATGACAAGCGACGAGTAATAAGAAGAGAACTTTAGGCATTTTAGGCACTTTAGCTCACTTTAGGCACTTTTTAACTTGTCAACTTCCTGTAAATCTCCGGGATCTTGAAGGGGAGCTTGGATAGGTCATCGATAAACACGTAATTCGCCGCGCCGTACATGTGGGAGAGGTAGCTGTGCTCCGCCTTGTCGATGGTGATGCAGAACGGATGAATCCCCAATCTCTTTGCCTCGACAAGGGCCTGGCGAGTGTCTTCGATGCCGTAGTCTCCATGGTACCCGTCGTAGTCGTCCGGCTTGCCGTCGCTGAGGGTAACCAAAAGCCTGGTTCTTGCCTCCATCGCCGTGAGCATGCTCGTCAGATGGCGAATAGGAGGACCCAAGCGCGTGTACTCCAGGGCTTTCAAGTTCCCAATCCGCCGCTTCACGGTATCATCATAGGGTTCATCAAACCCCTTGATTTTGAAAAACTCGCAGCGCCTCCTTGTCCTGCCTGAGAAGCCGTAGATGCCGAATCGGTCTTGAAGGACCTGCATCGCCTCGCTCATGATCAGGAGGGCGGCCCTTTCCATCTCGTTGATCCAGCCGCTCGTAGAACCGCTGAGGTCAATGAGAAAAGCAGAGGCAATGTCACGCTTGTTGCGACTCAGTTTGGTAAAAACCCTTTCCGAAGGCGACAAACCGGCCCTTCGGTCCGTGAAAGCCTCCACCAGCGCATCGAAGTCCACGGCATCCCCGTCCTTCTGTCGTCTCAAGAGCATTTGCCCGCTCCGGATTCTTTCGAACTGCCTCTTAATCATGTGGATCATCCCACGGTAACGGTCAAGGGTGTCCTCTGCAAATTGAATGTCCCCGGGTGCCGCGCCGGTCTCCCTCAGGAAGGCCCATCGCTTCCTGTATCCCTGACGCCTGTAGTCCCACTCATCAAGGACGTAGATTCCTTCCCCCTGCTCCGGAAGGACGTATCCTGTGCCCTGCGCGTGCTCCGGGAGGACTTCTTCGGGCAGCCTGTAAAGAGGGCGAAAGGAATGGCCGGACATCTCATCACTCACGGCAAGATAAGCGCTGGGAATGCAGCCGAGGTCTTCGCAGATCTCTTCGATGATCTTCTGCATGCCTTCAGGGATGGGAGCAGGTTGCCCGTCGAGAAGCAAGCGGTTTGGGACATGCTGTTCCTGCTGTGTCGTCTTGAGCAGCCTCTGCTGCTCCGTCTTCGGCACATCGATTCTCACCTCGTGCGGTTCCGGGAGGTCTTGAAGAAGCTTTACGAGCTCGTGGCGAAATCTGAGCCGGGTGGATTCCCTTCTTCGCCGGCGACCCCGCTCCGCCTCATCGGGAACCAACTCCCCAAAGTAAGGCACTGTTTCAACCGCGCGGTAGGGTCCCTGCAACGCATCGATCAATTCGTAGGCCTTTGCAACCACGCCTGCCACGATTTCAACCCTCTTTCGCCCATGAGTGCATGCCGGCATGAGGTCCTTGACCCGGATCGCCGTTTCTTTTTCAGGGAGGTCTTCAAGCGCTTTCAGCGCTCCGGACAACCACCAGGTGATGAGGGCTTCGACGACCCGTGTTCTGGGAGAGAGGTCCTCAGGTTTCCCTCTCTTGAGAGCCAGTTGCTTCTTGAGTTTTCTCAGGTCGTTGTGAAGTCCGGGGAGGCTCTCCTCGATCCACGCCTCGATCCTCACCGTGTCTGCAAAAACGAAGAGATCCATGGCCAGTTTCCCATCGGGAAAGAGGTGCAGAAACCGCGAAAGATCGGAAGGCAGATCGGGAGGAACAGCAAGGCCATAGCGTTCCCTGAGGGACTTCTCCAATTCCTTCATTTCGCTCATGTTGAAATTGAAGGTTCCCAATTTGATCTGCCCGAACTTGTGGGTCACCATGACTTTGTATAGAAGGAAATTAGGATCTCTGTCCGGGTACAGGGAAACTCTGTCGGGAAGGTAGATGGTGTCGATATCCGTGTAATGACGGTCAGCTCCCTCCAGCGCGATCTCTTCCCTTCCCAGAGCGTGAAGATAGTTAAACAAGATGGCGAAGACATCCTGAAAAGACACCCCCTTTCCCCAGTGCCTTATGAACAGGGGATGCCGATCAAGGGTCACCACGAACTCCCGGGCCGCATCGAGACCCCTGGAGTCATAGATGTCCAGCGCAACGCTCACCCACCTGTCCAGGTCCTCTACCTTGATCCGCTGCAGCAAATCGGGAAACTTGAGCATGAAATGGAAAGCCAGCTCCGGCTGGACAGCGGCAAGGGTTTTGCCGTGATCCAGAATCGCGCCCTTCATGTCTTCGGAGAGACCGTCCAGGACCCTATCGAGCCCGAGTTCCTCCAGGTCCTCCTCGTAGTAAATCCGGTGGCTGGTGTAGAGGGGCAGCGGGAAGAGGAGAAGGACGGGGTTGTCCTTGTTCTTTCTTGTTTGCACGTACGCCATAGTTATCCAAGTAGGATTTCCACCACAGAGGCTCAGAGGACACAGAGAAAGAGTTTTGTTTGTCGGGAGATACCGATAGACGAAATTTAAGATCCCCTCTGTGGCCTCCGTGCCTCTGTGGTGTGATTGACTTTAGAAGACGGAACGGACCATTTCATCCATAGACAGCAGCATTTCCCGGTCGTCGCTCAGGGTGTTCGTAATCGCAACCTTGCAGGCTTCCCTGGGATCAATGCCGGATCTGATCAACTTCCCTGCATGGATGAGCAGCCTGGTGCTTGCACCTTCATCCAGTCCTCTTTCCTTGAGATTTCTCGTCATCTCCCCTAGCTTGACCAGCCTCCTGGCCACCTCATCGTCGACACCCGACTCTTGCGCCACGATCTTTGTCTCTTTCGCTTCCTCAGGATAGACGAAGTCGAGGGAAACAAAACGCTGTCGCGTGCTCGGCTTGAGATCCTTCATGATGCTCTGATATCCTGGATTGAATGAAACGATGAGCATGAACTCCGGCGGAGCCGACAGGATTTCTCCGCGTTTCTCAACGGGCAAAACGCGGCGGTCATCGGCCAGGGGGTGAATCACGACGGTCGTGTCTTTCCGGGCTTCGACGATCTCGTCGAGGTAGCAAAGGGCGCCGGCCATGACCGCTCTCGTTAGGGGGCCGTCCGTCCAAACCGTGTCGCTCCCCTGGATGAGATAGCGGCCCACAAGATCGCCTGCGGTCAAATCGTCATGGCAGGCCACGATGATGAGGGGTCGACCCAGCCGCCAGGCCATGTACTCAACGAAGCGTGTTTTACCGCACCCGGTCGGCCCTTTCAGCAGAACCGGCAAACGGTTGTAGAAAGCCTGGGTGAATACCTCCACCTCATTGAATGTGGGCAGGTAGTAGGGTTGTTCTTCAATACGGTAGTCTTCGAAGGCTCTCGATTGAATTTTCATCGTCAATCTCCGCAGTTGAGAAAAAAATATTCCCTCATTCGATGAATTCGTAAAAAGTCAAAATAGGCGTCCCCCCGGCGAAAGCCGGGGTCCAGAAGTCCTTGATTTTCCTGGATTCCGGCTTTCACCGGAATGACGAAAAAAGGGGTTTTCGGGCTTTTTACGGGACCGTCATCTTTGATGAAGTCGTAAAAAGTCGGCTGGCGCCTTTCCGTTCATGGTTCGATACCTCACCACGAACGGAAATTCAGGCACTTACATTCGCTCGAAAGCGTTCGCCCTGAGGTATCGAAGGGTGAACGCGACTTTTTACGGGACCGTCATCTTTATCTCGTAAAGTAACGCATTGGCGGGAAATAACAAGTCAGATCGCGAGGGTCAGGCCTTCTCGAGCCCAGAAGAGATCCATGTCGTGTTCGTCTGCGCCGAATCGGGTTCGATGTTTCATCCACATCTCGTCCAGGAACTTGTCGGAGTGTTGCGGATCGTGGTGAAAAATGGCGAGTTGTTTGACTCTCGCACTGAAAGCGGCTTCCAGAACCACAGGGATCGAAGAGTGGCCCCATCCGATCCGGTCGGAATATTCTTCTTCCGTGAACTGCCCATCTGCGATCAAGAGGTCCGCACCGTGAATAAACCGCAGGTATTGCTCGGCGTGGAGTTTCTCTTTTTCGGTCTTCTTTCCTTTTCCGAACATCAAGTCCAGTTCCACGTCTGTGGCAAAGACGATCCGTTTCCCGTAAACGTTGAAACCGTAACGCACCGATCCCGCGGGATGATACACCTGTTCTTCCCAGTCTATCTCGATGGGCCCGAGACGGATTCTCTCAGCACTCATTTCCTGAATGCGGATATCGGCAGTCAGGGTGGACATAGACACAGGGAAGTACTCGTAGTCCATCTGGCCCTTGAGGACCGAGGCTAAGAACATTTCCTTCTTCGAACTCCCATAGATCGTCAACCTGGTGCTTTCCCTGTAGGCCGGCTGGAAAAAAGGAAGCCCCTGGATGTGATCCCAGTGGGTATGGCTAAGGAAAAGATGGAGTGTGAGGGGAGAGCCCTTTCCGTTCGCCTCCCGCAGAAGCTCCAGCCCAAGATTTCGAATTCCTGTTCCGGCATCCACGATGATGACGGTGTCCTGGTTATGAATGCTCACACAAGGGGTATTCCCGCCGTACTTCTCAGTGATTCGGCCGGGTGTGGATATGGAACCGCGGGTACCCCAAAAAGTGACCAGCGTTTTTGTTTGGCCGGATAAGTTCATCGAGGCTGAAGCCTTTTCTCCTCGTTAAACAGGAGTTTTACACCACCGAGGTCAATTTGGTCATTGTTTCTCAAGGCGCACCGAACGATTTTTACGCCGTTGACAAAAAGCCCGTTTGTGCTTTCCAGGTCTTCGATCATGAATTCCTCGTTGTGGAAAAAAACGCGCGCATGCTTCCTGGAAACGTTTTCGACAATGAACCGAATGTCGCATTCCGGACTTCGCCCGATGACGATGTCTTTTTCTCCGAGTTCGATGACACGCTTTCTTTCCTGGGGGCTCAGGATCTGCAGATAAGCCCTCTCTCTGACCGGGACACTCTCAGGGATGTTAACCCGAACCATTTCCACGGTTGTCGTAAAGCCGTCACGTTTCTCAGCCCATTTCGTCATCTTCCCTCCTCTCAAGAAATAACATCCTCGCTCGGGCAATCTCTTTAAGAATCTTTTATTATGCATTAATATATCTGATTAATATTATTTAGTCAACATTGACATCATCCTTCCGAATGTTCGTTGACATTTTAATGATAAAATAAGTATAATTACGAATATTTAGTTTGGTTTAATAGAGGAGTCGGAGTATTGTAGCGTTGGAGTAATGGTAAGGAGAATCCGGGATAACCCATGAGAGCTCTTGTTACGGGAGGCTGCGGTTTTATCGGCAGCAATTTCGTCAGGCATCTTCTCAGCCGGTTCAGGGATGTCCAAGTCCTCAACGTGGATCTCCTCACCTATGCGGGAAATCTCGCCAATCTCGCCGATGTGGAGAAAACCTATCCGGACCGCTACACGTTCATCAAGGGCGATATCGCCGAGAAGGATGCCGTCTTCAGTTGGTTCGACGATTTCGAGATCGACTGGATCATTCATTTTGCCGCAGAGTCTCACGTGGATCGAAGCATCCTGGGGCCAGACGTTTTCGTGCGCACCAATATCCTCGGCACCTTCAACCTTCTGGAGGCGTGCCGGCGGTTCTGGACCTCGAATGAAGAGTCTCTTCTCAGGAGGCGTTTCCTCCACATTTCTACGGATGAAGTTTACGGCTCACTTCCCGAATACCAGTACTCCACGGAGATCTCCCCTTACGATCCATCCAGCCCTTATTCGGCAAGCAAGGCCGCCTCAGACCACATGGTCAAGGCCTATTTCCGGACCTTCGGACTCCCGGCCCTGATCACCCACAGCTCAAACAACTACGGCCCCTACCAGTTCCCGGAAAAGCTGATTCCCCTGATGATCCACAACGCACTGAAAGGTCGGGTATTGCCGGTGTACGGGGACGGGAGGAACGTTCGCGATTGGATTCATGTCGAGGACCACTGCAAAGCCCTTTTGGCGGTTCTTCGCAAGGGCCGGCTCGGAGAAAATTACAATATCGGAGGCCAGTCCGAGAAAGAGAATATCGAGGTCGTTTATCTTATCTGCGACTACCTCGATGAGCGCCTCGGCTTTATTGCAGGCCGGCCGAGGAAAAACCTGATCCGCTTTGTCACCGACCGGCCGGGGCATGACCGGCGGTACGCCCTGGACACAGCGAAGATCAGCGAGGAACTCCGCTGGCATCCTGTGGTTGCTTTCGAACAAGGGCTGAGGCAAACCGTCGACTGGTACCTCGATAACCAGCCATGGGTGGAAGACATCCTGGACGGAACCTACATGGAATACTACCAAAAGCAATACGGGGAGCGACTGAATGAAAGCCAGAAGTAGGACCAAGGGGATCATTCTGGCCGGCGGGCATGCGACTCGCCTTTATCCCGCCACAAAGGTGATCTCGAAGCAGCTTCTGCCCGTTTATGACAAACCCATGATCTACTATCCTCTTTCCGTTTTGATGCTGGCAGGCATGCGGGAAATCATGATCATATCCACACCGGAGGATCTTCCCTCATTCAAGAGACTGCTTGGAAGCGGAGAACAGATCGGCCTTTCCTTCGAGTATGCGGAGCAGCCTAAGCCGGAAGGACTTGCCCAGGCCTTTCTCATTGCCAGGGATTTCATCTTGGGGCACCCTTCCTGCCTGATCCTCGGAGACAATATCTTCTACGGAGACAGACTGGGAGAAACTCTGGAAAGGCTTAAAGATCCTGAAAACGGGGCCACCATTTTTGCATACTGGGTAAGGGACCCTGAGAGGTACGGAGTTGTGGTCTTCGACAGGGAGGGCAAGGTCAAAGATATTGTGGAAAAACCTAAATCCCGGATCTCCCCTTGGGCAGTCACAGGGTTGTATTTCTACGATGAAAACGTCGCTGACTACGCGGCGACCCTCAAACCTTCCAGCCGGGGGGAACTGGAAATTACGGACCTTAACCGGCTCTATCTTAAAAAACACAGCCTCAAGGTTGAAAAACTCGGGAGAGGGACTGCCTGGCTCGACACCGGAACCCATGAGTCCTTTGCCCAGGCCACCACGTTCATCCAGACCATCGAACAGCGGCAAGGCCTCAAGATCGCTTGTATCGAGGAAATCGCATTTCGCATGGGATACATTTCCAGCGACAAGCTGGCCAGGATCGCTTCCACCATGCAGCACAGCAGCTATGGCGATTACCTTCGCCTGCTCGTTGAGGATCAGGAGAAATGAGTGATGATTTTCAAGGCGTCCCCGGTATTTCCTGAAGTCCTTGTCGTTGAGCCCGACGTTCACGAGGACAAGAGGGGATTCTTCATTGAAATGTATCACCGGGATAAATTCGAAGCAGCAGGCATCAGGGAACACTTCGTCCAGGACAACCGTTCCCGATCTCGCCGGGGGACCTTGAGAGGTCTTCACTACCAAATCAGCAGGCCTCAGGGCAAACTGGTTTGGGCTCTTTCAGGGGAAATCTATGATGTGGTCGTGGACATCAGGAAGAGCTCAGCCACCTTCAGAAAGTGGTTTGGCATGGTCCTTTCGGACAAGAACAAAATTGGGCTCTACATCCCACCGGATTTTGCGCACGGATACGCCGTCCTAACCGAAGAAGCGGACTTCTTTTACAAATGCACTCATGCCTACGAGCCCAGCCTGGAGAGGTGCATCCGCTGGAACGACCCTGACCTTGGCATTGAGTGGCCGGTAGCGGATCCCATTATCTCAACCAAGGATGCAGACGCCCCCTTTTTCAAAGACGCCGAACTGCCTTCATGAGCCCAGCTTGGGCGTAATGCCCTGATGCGTTCCGGGTGTCGAATCGGCTCCACTCCTGAACAGTCCTCGACAGTGAATGAGTTTAATGGGAGAAAAAGGTTGAGGGTCCTCGTTACCGGAAACAGGGGGATGTTGGTGCAAGATCTCGTGCCCGTGCTGAAAGGTTGCGGCTATGACGTTCACTGCGCCGATAGGGAAGATCTTGATATCAGCCAAGAGGAGCATGTCCACCGAGCCGTCGAATCATGCCTGCCCAAACTTCTCATCAACTGTGCGGCCTACACAGAGGTGGACAACGCGGAAACACAGAAGGATAGAGCCTTTGCGGTCAATCGTGATGGAGCCGGATTCCTTGCAGAAGCCTGCGCAAAGCTGGAAATCCCGGTGATCCACCTGTCGACGGATTATGTTTTCGACGGTGACAAACGAAGCCCCTATCTTGAAGACGACCCTGTCAACCCTCTCAGTATTTATGGCCTCAGCAAGTGGGAAGGGGAGCAGGCGATTCGCTCACGCACAGATCAGCATATCATCATCCGGACTTCCTGGCTTTTTGGCTGCCATGGCCGGAACTTCGTCAAGACCATCATCGCCATGGCAAGAGAAAAGGACGAGCTTCGGGTCGTTTCCGATCAGGAAGGATGCCCCACCTGGACCGGTCACATGAGCAATGCCCTTGCCCTTCTTGCCGGAGAGATCTTGAGAAACAAGAAAGCCGTGCCCTGGGGAACCTACCACTACTGTGGTGTGGGCAACACCACGTGGTATGATTTTGCGCTCCGCATCACCGAGGAGGCCAAGAAGAGGGCGGAGATAAGAACCGTTCGGGTGAAGCCCATCCGGACCTCCGAATTTCCAACTCCGGCCAAAAGGCCGGCCTGGTCCGTACTCGACTGCGCCAAGATTGAGCGAACCTTTCAGATTCGCCCTCGCCCATGGCTTGAGGGCCTGCTCAAAGTGCTGGACACCTTGTTGGGTGAAAACCCGCCTAAGGTTAATTGACAAACTCGCAAAAGGTCGAAAAGCACCTGTTTTGTCATTGCGAGGCGCGAAGCTCCGTGGCAATCTCCAGGATATCCAAAGAATTACGAGATTGCTTCGCTTCGCGCGCAATGACAGTACGGGACATTATGGGAGTCCAGCTTACTTGCATGGCCAATTATTAATGGAGTCAGGAGTCAAGCCACCTGAGTTGACCAAGAGCGGCCTTGACTTTTAGAGATATTTTGAGTAGAATCACTACTCGAAAAGAGTCAAGGATGGAAAATCTTTTTGCCGGCCTCATTTCTTCTAAAACCAGGATCAAGCTCCTGGTCCGGTTCTTTTTTAATCCCATGACCCGGGCCTATCTCCGGGAGCTTGCCAAGGAATTCAATGTCTCCACCAATGCCGTTCGCGAAGAACTCAATCAGCTCACCAAGACTAACCTACTGAAATCGGAAAAGAATGGTCGAAGCGTCTATTACAAGGCCAACCAGGATCATCCCCTTTTCCCTGAACTCAAGTCCATGGTGAGCAAGGTAATCGGCCTTGATCAGGTAATTGACGGCATTGTGACCCGTTTGGGCGACCTGGAAGCGGCCTACCTCCTGGGCGATTACGCCGAGGGAAAGGATACCGGCATCATCGATCTCCTTCTTGTTGGAGATATCGACCAATACCACCTCAATGATTTGAGCAGAAAAACAGAACGATATGCTAGAAGAAAGATCCGATCGCTTGTTCTGACCAGAGATGAATACGACAAATTCCTGGCTGAGTTTCAGAGCCGTCCTCGAGTCCTGATTTGGGAAGCCAAACAGCCTCAGCCCTGAGCAATGAATGGGCTGGACGCGAGAAAACAACAGAATAGACCTAAATTCAATATATTACCTTAGCATTGCCGATGTAACGCAAGAGGCGGAGCTGTAAGCACACTAGGGGGGACATTCAAAGTCTGACTTCCAGCGAATGGAAGATTGAAACCGCAAAAGGAAATCCCAAGGAGGCGAGGGGTGGACGAAAAAACTGTTGAAACCATCGTTTTTGGTCTGGAGCCGATCGCGCTCATCATCAGAGCTGAATATGAAGAGCCTGGAATTCGCTTCTTCACGCCAGCCAATTTTTCCCAGCAAGTAGCGCTGATGAAACACCCTGCGGGGCACCAGATCTCTCCTCACGTTCACAACCTGCTGTTCAGACAAGTGATGTACACTCAAGAGGTGCTGATGATTCGACGCGGTAGAGTGAGGGTGGACCTTTATTCTTCAGCAAGAGAATTCATCACCTCCAGAGACCTTGAGGCCGGTGACCTGATTCTCTTGTGCGGCGGAGGCCACTCCATCGAGGTTCTCGAAGAAACGGTCATGGTGGAAATCAAGCAAGGTCCTTACGCCGGAGAGGGAGACAAAACCAGGTTTGAAGAACCGGAGACACGCTATGATTCCTGTGAATGAACCCTTGCTTGGCGCTCGTGAGCTTTAATATGTACCTGAATGTATTCGGACAGGGTGGATCTCCTCCTCAGGACGATTCATCGGGCAATTCGAGCAAATATGGGCCAATTACTGCGGAATGAAATAGGCATTTCTGTGAGCAACGGAACGGTGGCTCTTCAGGCTGCCGTAGCATGTCTAGGTCTTGAGCCCGGATTTCAAGTAATCATGCCCACTTTCACAATTATCTCCTATGCCATAGCCTTCATCTACAATCGGAGCGTTCCGGTCCTCGTAGCCTCTGATCCACGAACGTGGTGTATGGATCTTTCTCAAGTTGAGGTTAGAATTACGGATCGCACTCGTGCCATCATGGCTGTGCACATTTACGGTCACCCTGTAGACATGGACCCCGTGAGGGGATTGGCAGACCGCCACGGCCTTTCAATAATCGAAGCCGAAGCTTTCGGCGGTGAATATCTGGTCAACAGAGGCACGTAGATCTCAAGATGGAATTGTTGTGGGGGAATGGGCGATTTAAGTTGCTTTGGCTTTTACGCCAGTAAGGTGAAAACTATCAGAGAAGGTGGCGTGGTATTGATCAACGACCCAGTGCTCGCCGATAAAGCCCGATCTCTTAGAAACCTCTGTTTTCGGGAAGAAAGGCGCTTTTACCATACCGAGTTGGGCAACAACTTCAGGTTGACTAACCTTCAGGCTGCCATGGGACTTGCCCAGGTGGAGAGGATTGAGGGAATTATCTAGAAAAAGAGATGGATTGGGAAAGCTTACACGGAGCGACCCCAAGATATCCCCGGAATCCAGCTCCCCGTAGAAGAACCGTGGCCAGGCAAACCTTTCGGATGTACGGCCTGATATTGGACAAATCCACGGGAATGGATGCAGCTCACTTTGCAGACAAATTGAAGGCAAAGGGCATTGAGACCCGCCTTCTTTTCTCGGGATGCATGAGCAACCTGTATTTTATCTTATGCGGCTTTTCAGAGGCGAAACACACCCCGTTGCCGAAGGCATCGCACGTCAAGGTCTCTATCTCCCGTCAGGCCTGACGATCACGGAATTTCAAATAGATCAAGTCTGCGAAACGGTGACGCAGATTTTGACGAACTGATCAGCCATAGAAGGAGCAAAGAGGGGATACATGGTGAGTTCATTTAAGGCAACGGCAAAGCGGTACCTCCATAAAGCACTCGCCTTCCTTTCATCCGAGTGGGGCTTGTATGCGAAAAACTCTCCCTCCGTGAAAATAGGCCAGCGGATGCTTTACAATTTCTATCGATACGCCATCAGCCAAGGCCGGCGATTCCAGCTATCCGATACAGGGTTCCGGGTCTATTCCCAATTTGAAGAGGATGGCATCCTCCTATATATCTTCGCCGCCATCGGCGTCGAGCATAAGACATTCATCGATATAGGATCTGCGGATGGAATTAAAAGCAACTGCGCGAATTTCGCCGTTAACTTTGGTTGGACCGGCCTTTTTGTCGATAGCAATCCCATGAAAATCCAAAGAGGGAAGGCCTACTATGCAGGCAATCCCGACACAGCCCTCTACCCCCCAACATTCGTTCAGGCGCATATTCAGGCCGAAACAATCAACCAACTCATTCAAGACAATGGCTTCACCGGTGAAGTGGATCTGATGTCGATTGACATCGATGGAAACGACTACTGGGTCTGGGATGCGATTACGGTGGTCGAACCCCGGGTAGTCATCATCGAAACCCATATCGAGTTCGGAATGAACAGCATTGTAGTCCCGTATGACAAGGATTACAGGTACCCAGGAAAACACCCCGACTATCACGGCGCGTCCCCTGTGGCCATGGAGAAGCTAGCCCTGAAAAAAGGGTATCGGCTTGTCGGAGCGAACCATTACGGGTTCAACACCATTTACGTAAAGAGCGGCATCGGCGAAGATATTCTGCCTGCTGTGTCGGTTGAAAGGATCATGCAACACCCGCGCAATCGTGAGCGTCTAAGGCGCTTTGAGGCCATCAAGGACTGGGAATATATTCACGTCTGAAAAGCACAAGAAAAGGCCGGGCGACAAGAAGCAGGACGGCGCAACGCTATTTGCCATTTATGCCTGCTACTATGACTTGCTCTACAGGGATAAAGGGTATGCAAAGGAACCCGATTATGTGGCTTCTCTGATACGGAAATTCCACCCGTCAGCTAGCGCTATCCTTGGATTTGGCCCCGGAACCGACATTCACGCCAGCCTGTTCGCCCAAAAAGGCTTCACCGTCCACGGCATCGAGCGAAGCGCGGAAATGCTTGCCCGATCACAGACCCTGAGTGAAGGCCTTATTGGAAAGCAAAAACGACTGATCTTCTTCCCGGGACTTATCCGTGATATCCGTGCAAAGAAGCAATTTGACCCGGCAATCGCCATCTTTCACGTCATCAGTTACCAAACGAACAGCCAAGACGTGACGGCGGCATTCCAAACCGGCAAGCATCACCCTAAAACCGGCGCGATTTTTAGCTTCGACGTCTGGTGCGGCCCGGCGGTCTTGATAGACCGGCCGGCGTTAATATTAAACGAATGGCCAATGAAAAGATCAAAATCACGCGCATTGCCGAACCCGCGATACACCCCAATGAAAGCCGGAAGGATGTCCATTACCATGTGTTTGTGCGCGACAAGGCCACCGGCGAGGTCACGGAACTCAAGGAAACGCATGGCATGCGCTATTTTTTCAAATCTGAGATCGAGCGCATTGCGTTTCAAACGGGATTCAAATGCCCCCATGCAGAGGAGCGGCTCTCTGCAAGAACCATCGGATGTGAGACTTGGGGCGTTTGTTTTGTGTTGCAAGCTGAATGAGGAAGTTAAGGGTAATCTATGGCCCCGCCTAACTACATTATAAGGCTTTCTGAGGATCTGAAAAAGAAAGGGCTGAAAGAGAGCGCAACTCATGTGTGCCGGTCACTAACCCAGCGAACGGCCTCTCTGCAGGTTCTGCTCAAAAGAAATTATTACCTCAGAACTAAGCTACCTGCTCGCATCCAAAAAGTAAAAAGCGAATTGTCGCTCCACCCTAATAATTTTCTTCCGAACATTAGACATAGAACCTTATCTTATATCGAATCGAATCAGAAGCCGGAAATAAGCTTTGGGGCTTATTCGTACAAACCCGGCGGACCACCGATCCTTTATGCATCTTGCTACGCGGCCCTAACGCGTAAACTCTACAATGATCTTGCTGGGATTTCCAAATCATCCCGTCATGAGTGGATCAGGTATATTCAAAGCTTTCAAAAAGACGACGGGATGTTCTACGATCCGTTGATCGATATCCCGCTTGCCCGGGAAATTGACTGGTGGGGCTGGCGACACTTGACCCTGCACGCCCTGATGGCCTTGGGAGCCTTGGGAGGTCTTGCGGAGAAACGATTTGAGATCATAAGACCCTTCAAGAAGAAGGAGTCCATTTCAACTTGGCTCGAATCCAGAAACTGGCAGATTGATCCTGCTTCGGTGAGCAATGAAATTCAAAACTGTGCCGTCATGCTCCAGTACGCGAGGGATTTTCATGGGGAAGCGTGGTGTCATGATTCCCTACTGGAGATGTACGACTGGTTAGACAAAAGACAAGATCCAAAAACCGGTCTATGGGGAGAGCGTTTTGACAACAAGGTTCGCTTATCCAACGGGGTTCAAACAGGATACCATCTCTGGCTGCTCTATTTCTACGACGGTCGTCCCATTCAATATATGGATCGCATCATAGACAGTTGCCTAGCCACCCAGAATGGGTATGGCGGTTTCGGTGTGCCTTTAAATTCCAGCGCCTGCGAGGACATCGATTCCATAGACCCGCTCGTCCGGTTTTCCTCACTGACGAATCACCGAAAGCAGGATGTCCGACAGGCCCTTGAAAAGGCATTGGTTTGGATCCTTGCGAACGTCAATCCAGACGGCGGTTGGGTATTTCGCCGATGTGAAGCATTTCAATACGGCCATGACCTCATGCGAGCCAAGGCCGAGGAAAGCTCGATGTTTCCAACCTGGTTTAGAACATTAACCTTGGCCTATCTTGGGAAAGCCCTGACCCATAGGCCTATTGGCTGCCATCCGTGGACTGACTTAACCATTCCCGGCCTTCAGTTTTGGAAATAATCGATGCGCGCTATGAATCCTGAATCTGTAACCTCCAAGGCAACCCGTTCGGTGAAGTGGTCGGCCCTGATGGAGATTGTATCCAGAACGGTCTCGCCCATCATCTTCATCATCCTGGCCAGACTTCTTACTCCCGGCGATTTCGGTATCATCGCGACGGCCATGATCGCCATCAGCTTTGCACAGATATTTGGGGACGCGGGATTGAACAAAGCCCTTGTCCAAACGCGTGAAGCTCCCGAAGATGCTGCCCATGTTGTATTTTGGACGAATTTCGTTCTCGGCCTATTGATCTATTTTATTCTCTTCATCTCGGCACCCACCATTGCCCTTTTTTTCAGGAGCCCCGCGTCCGCTCCTGTCCTCCAGGTCCTGGGATTACAGATCGTCATCGCCTCCTTTTCCTCCGTTCAGCAGGCCCTGTTCGTCAGGGCTCTCAATTTCCGGGGACTTTTCTGGATTAAGCTGATCACCAGCGCAATCCCTGGATTATGCTCCATTCCCATGGCATATTTCGGATGGGGTGTCTGGGCGATTGTATCGGGTTCCCTGGTCGGCCAGGTTCTCAATTCCTATTTGTTATGGCGGCGAAGCACGTGGCGTCCAAGGTTCACCTTCAACAAAATACTGGCTGCTAAATTGTTCACTTTCGGCTCATGGGTGTTTCTGGAGGGTTTCGGTGCATGGCTCATTGTATGGGGGGATAGCCTCATCGTGGGCAGATTTCTGGGCGTCCATGATCTGGGGGTGTACCGTACAGGCTCCATGCTTGTAACAATTGTCTTCGGGCTAACCCTCAATCCCTTTCTTCCTGTCCTTTTTCCAACCCTTTCACGGCTTCAGGATGATCTTCCCGCGCTGAAAAACGCCTTTCGAAAGGTCAATCGCATCGTCATCGCCTTAGCCCTTCCGATGGGGACCGGGCTTTTGCTCGTCGGCCCGGAAACTGCAGCATTCCTTTTCGGAGAGAAATGGCAGGGGCTGGGTTTTGTGCTGGGGGTATTAGGGCTAATGCATGGAATCGCATGGCTTGTCGGCATTAACGCGGAGCTATATCGGGCTATGGGGCGACCGGAGATGAATACAAAACTCATGTACGTACAGCTCTTGTATTATCTACCTGCTTACTATGTCGCGGCGCAAAGTGGTCTTCAAGCTTTTACCATAACACGCTTGGCAGTGGCACTGGTCGCAATGCCGATCCATGTGTATCTCTGCGTCAAAATGCTGGGTGTGTACCCGTTCTATCTATGGCAAGAAGGCAAGACCATCATGCTCTCAACGCTGGCCATGGCGCTGGGCGTCTCCGCCCTGAAATGGGGAATCCTGCCTATTATTGATATGCCCTACATCTCCCTATCCCTTGCATTTCTCATAGGGGCGGGATGTTCAATCTATTTCTCCTGCCTTTGGTTTCTGGACAAGCCGTTTGTTCTCCAGACTAAGGCTACCCTGATGAGAGCCGCTGTTGCCTAGTGGTATCTCGAGAAGAAAAGGTCTGCATCCCATACCAGCGTTGAGGGAAATGGCGATAATGGATGAAAATAAGGGTTCCCCATTGAGGGGTTGGGAATATTCTTTAAAAGGCGATTACCATCGTAATCTTGACCCCAACTGGTCATATACACCAACCTACCTCCGTAAATTGCGTTTCGTGCGGAAGCAAATCCAACAACTGGGACGAGAGGTGCGGATCTTGGATGCTGGTTGTGGTGAAGGTGTTTTGGTTGAAGAATTCCGTCAGCAAGGTTTCCAGATCGAAGGCATAGATCTGAACTATGAAAGCGAAATCGTTCGGAGGGGTTCGGTTTTGGATCTGCCTTATCGCGAAGCCTCATTTGACGCTGTTCTTCTCTTGGATGTTTTTGAACATCTTGGCTACGGTGACCAACCCAGAGCTCTGTCGGAAATTCATCGTATCCTACGTCGTGGGGGGTACTTGATTGCTTCTATACCAAACCTTGCTCATTGGAACTCCCGTCTGCGGTTTGCAGTTCTAGGTCGATTGCATCGAACAGATAGCGAACTCAGGCATATTGGCGAACGTCCATTTACTGAAAACAGAAAGCTGTTGATGGAGGCAAGCTTTGTTATTGTGGAGACAAAAGGCATAACGCTCACCTTGCCCTTTGTCTATCCTGGAATTATCTGCCGCAGCCCTGCAAGGTTCCGCTGGCTGCATGATTTCCTTGAGATTTTTGCCGTGCCATCTTTAACGCTAATCGATGTGTTTGTTTGTTGTAAGGAGTAAAGCATCGCATACCAAACCTTTGGGGCAGATGTCTGTATTCTTCTAATCCTAAAGCCCGACGTGAGAAGGAGGAACCGATCGGATGTATTTGTCAGTGATTATCCCCACCAGAAATAGGTCGAGGTATCTATCAAGCGCTTTGGAATCCTTAACACGGCAAACATACCCCCGGGCTAAGTTTGAAGTAATTGTGGTTGACAATGGCTCAACAGACACCACCCAAGAGATCTGTGCATCCCTTACGAAAAAGATACCCCAACTGCGATATTTCTATGAAGGAACACCGGGTCTCCACATTGGGCGTCATCGTGGTGCCAAAGCGGCAAGGGGGCGTTTTCTGCTTTTTTTAGACGATGACACGATAGCGGATCCTGGATGGCTGGACGCGGTATGCAAAGCGTTCGAGCAGCCGGATATCGCCTTGGTGGGCGGGAAAATACTGCCTTTATGGGAGGGTGATGTCCCGGATTGGATAGATATTTTTCGGTCCAAGACCCGATACGGCTGGACGATCGGATACCTCAGTCTTTTGGACTTTGGTGACACATCTTTAGAAGCCCCTGCGGAATACATTTATGGCTGCAATTTTTCCATTCGAAAGTCAATCCTGTTTGAATGTGGGGGATTTCATCCGGATGCGATGCCCCAGGAACTGATCCGGTTTCGGGGAGACGGAGAAACCGCACTTGCTCTTCGAATCCGACAAAGTGGCTATAAGGTGCTCTATGAACCAAGGGCAACCGTTTTTCACAGAATTCCGCCCGAAAGGCTTACCATTGATTACTTTTGCAGGAGGGCCTTTAATCAGGGTATTTCCGATTCTTTCAGAGAAATCCGGCAACGGAGTGGCTTGTATGATTCGATACCGCTAAACAACAGAAGCGGGACATTAGCATTGCATATCCGGAAAACCCTTCGCCACTTTCTCATATGGAAAAAGAAGTTTCGCTCTGAGGATCATCTGCTTATGAGCCAAGTTGCGAGATCTCATGAAGAGGGAAGATCCTTTCATCAAAATGAGGTTTCACGAGATCCAGCCCTTCTTTCCTACGTGCTAAAGGAAAACTACTTCTAAACCACCCTTTTGCCCCAGAGGGCTTCAGCTTTTACTGAAATGAAAATGGAAAGGCCTAGAATCGCGATTTTTCAAGCCAATTGGCCACTTCAGTCTCAGACCCTTAACTGCATACATATGCTTGCAAACGCAGATTTTCACGTTGACTGTTTTTTTTGTAACACAACAAGCTACATTGATTTGAACATGGTCGCTAAACAACCTCAAGTCAGAATCAATGATTTCGGCGATGGCGTCGACAACAACTGCAGGAACCCGACCCCATTGAAGGGAGGCCCTTTTAGACCCCCTTTCACAGAACTTGTCTGGTCGTCAGTGGATTCTAAGATCAGTAAGCTCATGCGGCGGTGGCCTCCATCTCGATTCCTTATACCATTAAGAATAACAACGCTTGTTCCAAGCCTTGTCCAATGGCAATCGGAAAAGTTGATCCATGGTTACGAATATGTCTCGTTTATAGGGATTGAAAAAACAGGGCTTATCTGGGCTGGGCTCCTGGGAGACCGGCTCGGTGTCCCATATGTCTACTATAGCCTTGAGCTTTATACATGGGAGGCGCCCGAAGCGTGGCGCTCAACAAGAGCAATCAGAGAAACACGGGCCGAGGCAATCTTCCACCGAAAAAGCCGAGCCACAATCGTCCAGGACCAGGAGCGTGAAGAAGTATTAATAAAAGCAAACCATGTGAAGGCTACTCGCTCGTTTTATGTTCCCGTTTCCCTATTGGGGGAGCCATTCAAAGAGAAGACTTCTTTTCTGCAGGAGCGTTTTTCACTTCAACCAAGCCAAATCGTCATTCTTCAGTTCGGGCTCCTTTATGAGCGCAGGCTCTCGATTGAGTTGACCAGGGTGGCGCAGGATCTCCCCTTGAACTGTCAGATTGTTTTTCATGGATACGGTTCAGAGAAGTATATCGAGAAGATCAGGAGAAGTGATCACAGGCGGCGAATCCTCTTTTCTCTCGAGATGGTCCCCTCCCGTAGCATCCTTGAACTTATTGCTTCGGCCCATATTGGATTAGTCCTCTACGCTTCCGACACGGCCAATGATCGCCTGACTGCATTTTCATCGGAAAAAATGGCCCTTTATCTGCAATGCGGTCTCCCCATCATCGCTTTTGACTACCCTGGTTACAGGCGCCTTCTTGAAAGCTACAAATGCGGTTTTCTCATCCGCTCTTTGGAAGAACTGCCTGAAGCGATCGGAGGGATTCTCAGCTCTTATGAGGATTTCAGAGAGAATGCCTTTGCCTGTTTCGAGGCATATTATCATTACCCTAAGAATTTCGAAAAGGTGACTCGATGGCTGAAGGCGATCAACGTCTTTTGAAGGATTTGAATCCCTGCAGTCCATTGGTCTCCGTGGTAATTCCAGTCTACAACAGGAGCCACCTCGTGGGTCGGGCCATCAGCAGCGTGTTACAGCAGACGTACCCTTCTTTCGAAATCGTTGTTGTCAACGATGGTTCGACCGATTGCACCCCTAAGACGGTCGCTGATTTGGCCTCTTCGGACTCACGGGTCCGCTATTTCAGCCACCCTTGGAACAAAGGCGCCCAGGCCGCCCGCAACACAGGAATCCTTCATTCCCGGGGGGAATGGCTCGCCTTCCAGGACTCTGACGATGAATGGATGCCCGGCAAATTGGAAAAGCAAATCCACATCTTGGGGACACGGGGCTACGATCCTTTTGTTTCGATTTACACAAACGGATTACAACTTAACCATCAATCACAGGAGGTCCATTCTCTGGATTTGCCGGACATAGCGGGGAAAGAGGGATACGCCAGAATCCTCTCTCGGAGCGGACCGCTTTTTCAGGGATTGCTTGTCTCGAAATTAGCGATGGAACGGATTGGATACCTGGACGAAAACGTTCCTGCCCACCAGGAGTGGGATACCGCCATTCGCCTGGCCAGGCACTGCAGGTTCGTATACCTTCATGAGCCTCTTTTCACGTATCACGTCGAATCCGGGCACTCCCTATCAAAGAACTCCAAGCGGGATATTCAAGGATACGCCTATATCATCAATAAGTTCCGAGATCAAATTATCGATATCCTCGGCAAAACGGGTTGGGAGAAACATCACTACACTCTTGTCTCCCGCTGTTTGAATTTCGGCCTTTGGTCTGAGGCAAATCATTTTTTGAGCGCTATCCAGTCCAAACGGACGATTCGTTACTTTTTATATCGCATTTTCTGTTATTGGAGAATCAAGCCGTCCTGGATCTCAGGGCCTTTGAAGCGCTTCAAAAACCCTCGAAAAGTTGCTTTGAGCCGGGACTTCGCGACTTTTCACTAGCCCCGGTGCCGGCGATGCGGGCACAACCTCAATGAAAGGACTCCACTCTCACAAGGGGAAAAGCCATGGGTGATTTCATCCCCGTCAACGAACCTTTGCTTGACGGTAACGAAAAAAGGTACTTGAGCGAGTGTATCGACTCAGGGTGGGTCTCTTCCGACGGGCCCTTTGTAAAGAAATTCGAAAAGGCTTTCGGTGCTTACCTTGGATTGCCTCCCGGGGTTTCCGTTTGCAATGGAACAGCGGCCCTTGAAACCGCCCTGCATGCCCTGGGTGTCCAGCCGGGTGATGAAGTGATCGTGCCTTCTTTTACTATCATTTCCTGTGCCCTTGCTGCGATTCGCTTAGGCGCCAGGTGCGTCTTGGTCGATATCGACCCCGAGACCTGGTGTATGAACGTGAATGACATTGAGCGGAAAATAACGTCTCACACAAAAGTGATTATGGCCGTTCACATTTACGGTCACCCGGTTGAGATGGATCCCGTTATGGAAATCGCCGAAAAGTATTCTCTCAAGATTTTAGAAGATGCTGCCGAGGTGCATGGCGCCGAGTACTTTTCCAGGAAGAGGGGAAGCCGGTGGCTTAGATGCGGCAGCCTTGGGGATGCTGCCGCCTTTTCCTTTTACGCAAACAAGATTGTTACCACGGGTGAAGGTGGAATGGTGCTAAGCCGAGACCCTGATGTGTTGGAGAAGGCTGCCTCTTACAGAAATCTCTGTTTCAAGCCTGAAAAACGCTTTTACCACGAGGAGATCGGCTACAACTTTCGGATGACCAACCTCCAGGCAGCCGTGGGGCTTGCACAATTGGAGAGGATCAACGAGTTCGTGGCGATCAAACGTCGTCTTGGGGAGTACTATCAGCGCAGACTTTCTGAAATCCCCTGCCTGCACTTTCAAAAAGAGAAACCTTGGGCGAAGTCGGTGTACTGGATGTATGCCGTGGAACTGAATCCCACACTTGAGTTGACCGCCGAGGTTGTGATGGCCAGACTGAGGGAAAGAAAGATAGACACCCGGCCCTTTTTTCTTGGGCTCCATGCTCAGCCCGTGCTCCGAGAACTTGGAATGGTTCATGCAGAGAATTTTCCCCACACGGATGCCGCCTCGCGCTATGGCTTCTATCTGCCCTCGGGACTGACCCTGACGGAGAGCAAAATTGACCTCGTCTGTAAAGCCTTGGCTGATTCAGTGAAAGATCGTTTTTAAAGGAGGTCCACCATGGATGTTTTTGGCGATTATTCCCGATACTATGATCTACTTTATAGGGACAAGGATTACCCGGCCGAAGCGGCCTATGTGGCTCGGCTCATCAGAGAACACAACCCGCAAGCGAAATCCATTCTCGATTTGGGTTGCGGGACAGGTCGCCATGATTTTATCCTCGCTCAAATGGGCTATCGAGTGACCGGAGTGGACTTTGCTAAGGAGATGATCAATCAAGCCGTTCTTAGGCTCGCGGAACTCAAGCGATCCAATTCCTCCCTGGCTCAGAATCTGGAGTTTCATCACGGTGACATCCGTATCCTTGATCTGGGAAGGCGATTCGACGCCGTGATTTCCCTCTTCCATGTCCTGAGCTACCAGGTGACCAACACTGACGTAGAAAGGACTTTTCTGACCGTGTCTCGTCACCTTGACGCCGACGGATTGTTCCTTTTCGATTTCTGGTATGGCCCGGCTGTACTCACCGACCGGCCCGCTGTCCGGGTTAAGATGCTTGAGGACGAGCGCACGCACATCACCCGCATTGCCGAGCCCGCCATGCATGCCAGAGAAAATATCGTCGACGTAAACTACCATATTATTATTCAGGACAAGAACAGTAGGAAGGCCGAGAACCTTCATGAGTGTCACCGGATGCGCTATTTCTCGGAGCCGGAACTCCGTTGTTTTTTGTCTCGACACAACCTTGAAGTCATCGATGCCTCTGAGTTCATAACGGGGAAACCCTTGGATTTCAACACCTGGAATGCCTGCGTCAGCGCGAAGAGCAGGGTGTGATAAGCGCTCAGGCTGCCGGAACGCTTTCTACGGTTCTCCCATAAAATGGCACTTTAACGGTACTTCATGGGTCCGATTGCCTGATCCTGTGCGCAAACAGGGATGCAAACCTGAGGATCGCTATAATTGATTCCCGTCTCTTTGAGGCCGGAGAGAAGCGCGGCAATGACGGAGCCTTCATGATCAGAAAACTTCTAGGTCCCCTTGTCCTGAAGACCTTTCCTGATCTTTATTATTTTATCTCCTACTGGAGGGCGGACAGGCGGCTCTTGGACAAGGCAGCCGAAATGAATAAGCTGTTTAGCGACCTGATCCGGGACAGCTTCGGACTGCACTGTCTTCAAATCGGCGTAAGAGACAAGAAATATGCGCCCCACTGGATAAGTGTAGATTTGTACGATCATTCCGATTTCATCGATTACCATTATGACATAGAGAATCTCCAATTTGAGAATGGCATCTTCGATCTGATTGTTTGCAACGCCATTCTCGAACATGTGGAGAACCCTTACACAGCGGTCAGTGAAATGTATCGGGTCCTGAAGACGAGTGGACACATTTGGGTGGAAGTTCCCTTCAACCAGCCGTTCCACCCTTCACCGGAAGACCACTGGCGAACCACCCTATCAGGGTTAAGGATATGGATGAAGGCATTTCATGAGTGTTCCTCCGGTTTCTTCAGGATCAACAACAGCCGCATCTATAACGGCTTCTTTTTCTATGGAGAAAAGCGGCCGCAGTGAGACTGATCCTTTTTGATTCGAATCTCTTCGAAGCCGGCGGGGAAGAGCGGCTTCTGCTGGAACATGCCAGGTATCTGAGATCGAAGGGCCACGATGTCTCGGTGTTGACCGTGTTTTTTGATCCTAAAGCCCTTTTCGATAAATACACGGATATCCCGATCATCGCCCTTTCTTCTTATCATGCGCCAAGGGTAATGACCCTTGCCGAAAAAATCCGGCTAACCCTGGCTATCCGCAAACAGTTCCGCGTGTTGAAACCCGATCTTGTTTTGGGTCAGCTTGCCATTGACTGCAGTATCCTCTACCTAGCCTGTTTTTTCCCAAAGATCAGGTATGCAACTCACATCCACGGAACGATCATGTGGTTCCCGGCTGAAAGCACCAAATACTCCCTTCTTCACCGAAAGACGATGAGAGCCCTGAGGCGCGGCTGTGACGGCCACAGGCAGTTCTATCCCGAGAGCAGAAAAATGAATAGTTTTTTCGCGGTCCTCAAGCGCGAATTCGATGCCTTGCTCCAGGTTCTCGGCGTGCGAAAGGCTGAAAAGATTTTCACCCTCTCAAACCACATGGCTCACGAAATCACTCAACTCTACGGCAAACCGGCTTTTGTTTTGAAAGGTGCATACCATGAACGCATTTTCGAGCATGTTGCACATTCTTCCATCAAGCAAGATCTGCACCTTGAGAAAAGCCGCATCATCCTGAACATCAATCGGCTGGATCCCCGCAAACGCGTCGATCTTCTCATCAAGGCCTTTGCTTTGCAGGAAAAAAGAATGAGCAACACCTTCCTGGTTATCGGGGGTGAGGGTCGTGAAGCTCCCAGGCTAAAAGCCTTAACAAGGGAACTGCGACTGGAGCATGTGATCTTTTTGGGGTTTGTTCCAGAGCAGAAGCTTTTTGACTACTATGCCACCTGCGATTTGTTCGTTCATCCCAACTGGGCCGACTACGCGATTTCCGTATACGAAGTGCTCGCGATGGGTAAGAAAGTCCTATGCACCACGGAGATGGAATTTGACGAAGAACTGCTTGGCTACAGCCAGATTTTCACGGCCCTCCCCGTCCCGGAAGCCTTCGCACAGGCTTTATCGATCGCCTTGGAAGCTCCCAACGATAGTCCCATCCCTCCAACGGTCCTGAAGCGATACACTTGGGAGAATTACTTTCGGCAGATCGAGGAGCACCTCATCTCGGCCCACCGTGAAAACATGCACACGGAAAGCCCCCACCAAAAAGGCCTCTAGCATTGAGAGTCCTCCTGATCAACACTTACTACGATCCTCATGTTTTCGGTGGTGCAGAACGATCGGTCCAGGTCCTGGCCGAGGCACTTGTCAACTCAGGGACCCCGGCGGTCGTTGCTTCTATCGCTCCAAAGGGAGGATTTAAAAAACAATGGATTCAAGGCGTCGAGGTTTGCTATTTGCCATTCAAGAATCTTTACGCTCCGCTCAACCGACATTTCCTTTGCAGGCTCCTTGCGCCATTATGGCACCTTATCGACACTTACAATCCCTGGATGGCTCAGACGATCTACAGAATCATCCAATGGAGTCGTCCCGAAGTCGTTCATACTAACAATCTGAGCGGATTCTCAGTTGCCGCTTGGGGTGCGGCGAGCAGCCTGGGCCTACCTGTCGTGCACACCTTGAGAGACTATTATTTGCTCTGCCCCCGATCCACCATGTTTCACCGTAAGAGGAATTGCCCCTCCCAGTGTTGGTATTGCAGACTCTATAGCCGACTCCGACAGGAAATGACCAAAGCGGTTGCGGCCGTCGTCGGAAACAGTCGTTTTATTTTGGAGCGTCATTTGAAATCAGGGTGTTTCGAGAACGCTGGGGTCCGCGATGTCATTTTCAATGCCTTACCCGGAAATGTATCTCCTGGTTCCGATTTCGGTCCACGGCAAAAGCCTTTCCGTTTGGGATACCTTGGGAGGTTGAAGCCCAACAAGGGGCTCGAACTCCTTTTCCAGGCCATGGAGATGGTTCGGCCTGAAGAGTACCAACTTTACCTGGGCGGCAAAGACGAAATGGGACTGAGGGAAAAGAACAGACTGGGGCATGTCCATTTTCTGGGTTTCGTGAAACCCGAGGAGTTCTTCCCAAAGATCGACGTATTAGTCGTTCCTTCCCTTTGGCATGATCCTCTGCCCAGGACGATCTTTGAAGCCTATGCACACGGGATCCCTGTAATCGGCTCGAGCCGAGGAGGAATCCCCGAAGTCATCGATGAAGGCAAAACAGGGTTCATCTTCGATCCTGATCGTCCGGAAACGCTCGTAGCCTCTCTCCAGAAAGTGACTTCCGATTTAGGCAATCTAAAACGGATGAAGATGCATGCTATGGAAAAGTCAAACGCTTTCATGCCTTCCCTCATGGTTTCAAGATACCTCAGCATCTATCGGAGCGTTTTGAACTTCCGGGTCTGATCATTCGCCAGGAATGAGTGACTCCTTATCATTCTTCCACCTTCTCTCACCGATATTTCATCCTTCCGATGTCATCCGTTCCTCTTTTCCCTTAGCGATTCATAAAAAGCGCATTGATTTCTCGCTATGGCTTCCCAGGAGAACTGTCTCGCCCGGATCCTGGCCTTTGTTCCCAGGTCAGCCCTCAGCCCGTGATTTGAAATAAGGTGATCCATCGCGCTTGAGAGTTGTTTTGAGTTCCCTGCTTCGACAAGAAGACCTGTCCTGCCGTCTGCGACGGCTTCGGTGAGGCCCCAGATCTTCGTTCCAAGAACGGGTTTGGCTGCGGCATTGGCCTCCACGGCCGTGATGCCCCATCCCTCGAACCGGGAAGGCATCACCAGAAACAGGCAAGTCCGCAGGAGTTCCTTCTTCTCTGCCTCGCTGACCCTCCCCAGGTAACTGATCTTTCCTTCCATCCCGCAGTCCTGGATTTTCCCGATCAGTTTCTTCACATCGCTCTTTTTTCCGCTTCCCGCAATCCTGAGAAAAACATCCCGGGCGCGAATCCGGTAAAAGGCATCGATCAGAATGTCGAGGCCCTTCATGTACAGGTCTATTCTGCCGAGAAAAAGGATAAAGTTCTTCTCCTCCGGTGGAAGGGTGAATAAATCGTCGGAAACCCCGTTGGGGATGCTGACCACCTGCTTCCGGTCGTCGAGATTCCCGAAAAACTCCTTCACCTGACGGGTGGATGTGATGATGTTCCCGGCCGTCTTCAAGAACACTTTCTCCGCCAGGAACGGGAAAAAACCATAGAGAGGATGAATCCTGAGGGCATGGGTCCCCATGATGTGATGAATGACATTGACCACCGGCTTTCTGGTGTACAGATCGGCAAAACAGGGAGCAAAGAAAGAGCACTCGTTCACGACGATGTCGGCCTCGAGCTTTCTGATGTAAAAAGGGGCAAGCAGGGCAAAGCTCAACCTGCTCATCACATAGGATGCTTTTGTGCCCACACGCCTGTAAAAGACTCGCCCTCTCTTCTGATCTCGCGCTCCGGGGAAGTTTCCTGTCAGGACCGTGATCCGGTGTTCTTGGGACAGGTGCCTATTCACCTCGAGAACCCTCAGCGCGCCGCCTCCCCCGCACCAGGGATTCTCGACGTCATCATAAATGACATGGAGGATTTTCATGGAGCCCTTAACCTTTGTGGAGCCGGATGGTCCTGACCAGGCTTTTCATGGAGCGAAAGACCCTTCTGATTTCGTCCAGATCCCACATGTTGCTCAGGGTCTGAAGGAAAAATCTCGGTCTGAAGTAAAACTCCCGGTACGCCCTGGCCAGAATGTGCTCCAGGTCCTGTCGCTCCATGTCCAGTGTCTTCATGACAGGGCCATAGGTCATGTCGAATTCCTTGAAGCTCCGGGCAAGAAGAAGGTCGTTTTCCTTCGCATACTCGTACAACGACGTGCCGGGGTAGCCCATGCAAATAGAGAATTGAACCTGATCCGGGGAGAGTTTTTTCGCGAACCGAATGGTCTCCTCGACGCTCTCCCTTGAATCGTAGGGAAAACCGAACATAAAGCCGCCCAAAGCCTGGATGCCATGCTTCCTGACCATGCGGACCCCTTTCTCGATCTGCTCCAGGGTCAGATTCTTCCTGATCTTGTCCAGGACCTCCTGGGATCCGCTCTCCACGCCAAGCCGGATCATCTTGCATCCGCTCTTTCTCATCTCCTCAAGCATGTCATCGTCCAGGTTGTCCACCCGGCCGTTGCAGGTCCAGATCAGCCTGATTTTTTCCTCTCTCAGCCTTTGACAGAACTCGACGACCCTTTGCCGGTTCGTCGTAAAAGTCCCTTCATCGATATTAAGTTCCCTGACTCCATAAGCATCCAGCAGGTGATGAATTTCAGCGAACACGTTGTCGAGGCTTCGAAATCGTTGTTTGTGCCCGTCCATGATTTGGGGCCACAGGCAAAATGCGCAATGGTAGGGGCAGCCTCGGGAAGTCATCATGTTCATGAAGGGCTGGCGGGAATACCAGGCTTCAACATACCAGTGCCACGGGATCACCTCCCGGTCGGGGAAGGGGATTTTGTCGAGGTCTTCCTCGTATTCCCCATCCCCATTGTCGACAATCCTGCCATTATCCCGGTAGGTGATGCCTCGAACCTCCGACAGGTGACCAAGGTTCGAAACCACGGCCGTGATCTTGGTGTCGAACTCATGCCGGATGACCACGTCGACGGCAGGGCAATCTTCGAGCACCTCTTTGTGAAAATAGCTCGCATGAGGTCCGCCCACCAAGACAGCGGCGCCCGTCGCTTCTTTGAGGGCAGTGAGACTCTGATAATCCGCCTCGATCGAGGGGGTCGTGGTCTCCATGAAAACCACGTCCGGCTTTTCCTTTTTGGCCGTTTCGAGTGTTCCAGCCATGTCGAGGTCCTGAATGACGGAGTCGATATAGGATACGGAAATACCGGCCGCCTTGAGTTGAGCTGCACTGTAGGACAGGAAAAGGGGGTACTGCAGGAATTTGTCACTCCGGTGTTTGATGATCCTGTTCTGGGAACGGGTGCCGTAGCCTTTGCCCGGCCACGGCGGATTGATAATCAGAACCCTCATCGATTCACCTCTCGTTCTGTTCGTAAAAGAAGCCCACCATCTGGAGCAGGAAACTCAGTGCCAGCAGCGAGACGATCATTGGAAATTTCCGGTCCCCGAGAGACGATCGCAGGATGTTGGCGGTGGACCACAGTCTCAACGCTAGGTAGCTCCCCCTATCGCGGACTTTGGTAGAAAAAATGTAACTGCTCTGCCCTCTCCGGAACTGCCATCTCAAAAAACTTCCAAGAGAATCGCGGGCGCCGTGATAAGCCACGACATCAGGACAGAATCGGATGCTGCACCCCTCCTTTTTCAGATGATAGGCAAGAAGCGAATCTTCCCCTCCGGCGTAAGGGAAGGACTCGTCAAAGCCTCCGATTTTGTGGAAAGGAGCTTTTCGGACGGCGCAGTTGCACGAACTCAGGCTGTCTGTGAAGCCATCCTGGTCCACTTTCCAAATCTTCTCAAAACCAATGGATCCTCCCGCAGGGAATCCCAGGGCTGAAATGGAGTCTCCTAGAAAGGTCGAGGGCCTCAGAACAAGTCTTCCCATGATCGCATCCGTGTCTCTTTCCTGGAGACGATGATCCATGCGTTCCAGCCAGTTCGGCGCCACCTCGCAGTCGCTGTCCGTAAAAGCGAGGATCTCTCCCTGAGCGACCCGTGCCCCTTCGTTTCTGCAACGAGCCGGCCCTCTGTTCGTGGGCATCGGGAGAACCCTGCAGGCATAGGTTTCGGCTATCCGCACCGTCCCGTCTTGGGATCCGTCATCAACCAGGACGGTTTCGAAGTCCGTGAAACTCTGGCAGGACAGAGAAGCCAGCAGGACAGGCAGCGTCGCCGCTGCGTTGTAGGCAGGAACGATGACGGAAAATCTCATGCTTCTTTTTGTGCCATGGGGAGCAACGCTCTTCTTAGACGAACCTGTCCCCTTCGCTCCTTTCAAATCTCATTTGGGCAATCTGCTCGGAGATGAGACCCAGCATGAACACCAGGATCGATGTGGTGAATAGCAAGGCGCTCATGTTGGTGAAACGCTGATACATGACTAGCGTGAACGTGTAGTAACCGAGGCCTAAGAGGAACATGAAAAGACTGACCGGTAAGAACACCCTCATTGGAGAGTACAGCGCGCATATCTTGGTGATGATCATGAAAAATCTCACCCCGTCTCTAAAAAGCCTGACCTTGCTTTTTCCCCTGTCGCGTTTCCGGGAATGGATCGGGATATACCTGACGCTTCTGCCGCTCCGCAAGACTCCAAGCGTCATGGTTGTCGGATAAGAGTAGGTGTTGGGCAAGAGGTAGAGGAAGCTGCGTGCGATATCCGCCTTGACGGCGCGAAAGCCGGAAGTGAGATCGCGGATGGGAAACTTCGCCACATAGGAAGCAAACCGATTATACACGCCATTGCCCAAGGCGCGCCACGGAGAGGCTTGATCACCCTTGGGTCTTGCTCCCACCACCATGTCGTAGTCCGGGAAAAAGCTCAGCATCGTTTCGATGTCTTTCGGGTCATGCTGCCCGTCTCCATCCATGAACACGAGGATCTGTCCGGATGCGATCCGGATCCCGCTCTTGATCGCTGCGCCGTTTCCGATATTGTAAGGATGGCTGTAAACAAGCGCCCCGGCTTCTCTTGCCCTCGCTCCTGTTTCATCCGTCGAGCCATCGTTAATGACGATGATTTCGAAATCGGGATAAAGACCGCTAATCCCCCTGATGATCTCTCCGATCGTTTCGGCTTCGTTGAAAACCGGTATGATCACTGAAATTGACTTTTCGCTCATCTGACCTGTTTGGCCCTTTCTTCCCTCGCAGAAAGGAGTGTTTGCTTTATTTTTTGAGCCATAATTGTATTTTAATATGCAAAATTAATCAAGATAAAGCTTGTTCTAAACTTAAGACAGAAATACTATTATTATTAAACATAATTTTAGTATATTTTTTAAAAAAAATATTTAAATTGTTTAATTTTTCATCATGAAAATTATTTATGACCCATTTTGCAAAAAGGGGATCATAAACAATCAGGTGCGTTGTTCCTGAACGAGAAAGGAGGGCCTGGATGTCGCCGGGAGTTCGAGCTTCTTTGAGAATACTCTCCAGCCTTCCTTCACCATGAAAATAATTGCGGTCACAATAGTAGCCTCTGCGGCCCAGGAAAAGGAATGAAACAAGGGCATCCGCAGGAAGGTGTTCGTTGATGAACTTTATGGCCGGATATTCAGGGCGGTACCTGGTGATGTATTCCTCACGGCTCACCTTACCTGCGATATAACTGGAAGGCTGAACGGACTCGAATTGCCTCAGGACGTATTCCCCATTCAGGAACAGGGCAAGGGCCGCCGCGAAACCAATCGCCGCCGATCCGTATCTTCTGATCTTTTCCTTTTGCATGCTTCTCACAAAGACGGCCGTCTTGGCCAGGCCGAATACCGAAAGAACGACCAGGGGAGCGATAATGGGCGCAATGTACCTGATCCTGAGATCGCTCGTAAAAAACGCGATGGCAAAAAAAAGCACGGAAAAGGCCAGCATGACCTTTTTTTCAGTTTTCACCATTCGTTGATCCTGTTTCATGCGCCAAAATGCAAGCAGAGGAAACAGCAGAAGAAAGGGATTCAGTTCCCCGTCAAAGTGCTTGGGGCTTCCATCCCGTCCTGCAAAGAAGATCCTCACGGGCACAAGCGCAATCTCCCATGGCCTCTCCTGATAGACCCTTTCCCTGATCACAAAGACTCCAAGCCCCGAATCCGAATTTTCTTCCTGCTCCTCGCCGGGTCCCGAATGCGGTTTGTCCGGAGCATTGAACCAATGGTTATAGAGAGGATAAATGGGATTTTCCTTCCAATGGTAGTTTCTGATCATCCACGGCGAAAAGACGAGCATGGAAACCAAAAAGAAGATAAACGCCTGTCCGGAAGCCTTGAAGAAACCGAGCCTGGCCCCGGGATGGTACCTCGAGTAGAGTAAGGGAACAAAAAGGGTCAGAAGAAACAGCGTCACAAGGCCGTTGTATTTTGTCCCGAGCCCAAGGCCGCACAGAACCGCGGAAAGGATCAGGAACCTCCGGCGAAATCCGCTCTCAATCCACCGCAAGAAGCACACGAGAGAGGCAAAGGAAAAAAAGATGAGGCCGAGGTCGACATAGGCGGTCACGGAGAGCTTTACAATGATCGGGATGGAAAGAAAAAAAAGGGCTCCGAAAAGGGCAAACTCCCTGGAGGTCTTTCCCTGCAAGTACCGGAAAATCAGCCACGCGGTCAGCAGAGCAAAGGCGAAATGAATGAACTTTGGGATGATGTCGTTACCGAAATAGAGAGGAATGAGATAGAGAAGATCCACATTCATGGGATAGTAGGAGAAATCCATGAAGGGGATCTCGTAAATGCCTCCGTGCTTGAGATACAGCTTTGGAACGGCTAGATGATGGACGAGTTCGTCCTTTGCCACGGGAGGTACTGAGGAAAGGACGATGATCGAAGCAATCAGGGCTGAGAGTAGAATCAGGAGAATGATGGAAATGACTCTCTTGCTCATTGGTGACAATCGTGGTCGAATAGCGAAGTCCAATTGGTGTGGCACATTTTGTCTTGATGCCACCCCTCCGCGCTTTATAAGGTTGCTTGCCTGCAGGCTTTACCTTCGCACTCACCGCCCGCTTCGGGAGCGCTCTTCAAGGTTTTTGCAATTCCCTTGCTATTTTTAGCATAATTTTATATAAAATACTATTAAAAATACAACAAAAGCAGAATGGAAATGGACGTCGGTCAGACAGAGAAGATTCGCGACACCACCCTAAAACCTTGTGGAGAAATCGCTGAAACCTGGCGGGATCAATTATCTGACCGCCTACCCCTATTGATAGGCATCTCTCTGGCTGTTCTACCCCTTTTGATTTACTGGCAGGTACAGCACTTCGAGTTCATCAACCTCGATGACCCGCTCTATATCACGGAAAACCCAACGGTAAAAAAGGGCCTGACAAAGGAAGGATTCATTTGGGCGTTTGCCTTCAACGATGTGAGCTACTGGCACCCGTTGACCTGGTTGTCCCACATGCTCGATTGCGAGATCTACGGGTTGAACCCTAAAGGCCACCACTTCACGAGCCTTTTTTTTCATATGGCAAGCACCCTTCTCCTCTTCATCACCTTGAGGGGAATGACGGGGACTCTCTGGCGGAGTGCATTCGTCGCCGCTCTCTTCGCATTGCATCCTTTGAACGTGGAATCCGTGGCTTGGGCAGCAAACCGAAAAGGGGTGCTGAGCACTTTCTTCTGGATGCTCGCGCTTTGGAGTTACGCTCGATATGCCAAGAGACCCTCGTTGAGAAAATACACGGTCGTGATCACTTTATTCCTCCTTGGCCTCCTGTCCAAACCGACCGTGGTCACACTCCCTTTCGTTCTCCTCCTGCTTGACTATTGGCCGCTGGGCAGACTCTGTCCACGAAATCCCGGTCTTGTCGATCAGAAGCTTCCCGTCTCAAGCGGCGCAGAAAGGGAAGGAAAGGTTTTCCATGTAATTGCAGAAAAAATTCCTTTTATGGCTCTATCCGCGGCGACGGTCTTCATGACGTATCTCAGCTCTTCGCACAAGGGTATCCTCATAGCGCGTGAGACCCTGCCCTTGGGTTTAAGACTCGAGAATGCATTGATTTCTTACGTCAAGTATGTTTTGAAAATGATATGGCCCTCAGACCTTGCCGTGTTCTACCCGTTTCCCGAAGTTATCCCCTTCTCGCAGCTCGCAGGGGCCGCAGCATTGCTCCTTTTCATGACCGGATTCGTCCTATGGAAGATCAGGGCAGCCCCTTACCTGATTGTGGGGTGGCTTTGGTATCTTGGAACACTGGTGCCGGTTCTTGGTTTGATGCAGCATGGATTATGGCCTGCATTGGCGGATCGCTTTGCCTATATCCCGCTCATCGGGCTTTTCATCATGCTTGTCTGGGGGCTTGGCGGGCTTCGCATCAGGAAACCCCTTTGGAAAAGCCTTGCCCATGCACTGCTTGCAGCAGTGTTCCTGGGTTTTTCCACCTTATCATGGATCCAGGTCGGGTATTGGAAAAACAGCACGTCCCTACTCACCCATGCCCTCGCTGTCACAACAAACAATCACTTGGCCCATTTCAACCTGGGTGCGGCATTTCACAAACAGGGGAGAATCGATGAGGCTCTTTCGCAATACTCCAAGGCCCTCGACATCATGCCGGATAATGCCCAGTTCCATGTGAATTACGGTGCCGCCCTTCTTGCTCATGGGAATGTCGAAGATGCCATGGGCCATTTTTCAGAGGCTTTAAGGGCAGTCCCCGATTACGCTGAAGCGCACGTCAACATGGGAGAAGCCTTGTTGAAGAAAGGCATGACCGAGGAGGCGCTTTTGCACTTTCGGGAAGCCCTCAAGATCAAGGCGTTCCCCGAGGTGCACCACACTTTGGGGCTAATTCTGGCCGGTCAGCAGAAATTTGACGAGGCCTTGTACCACTATGAACAGGCACTGAATCTCAGGCCTGATTACGCTCAGGTCCACAACGATCTCGGAGTGGCCCTTTTTTCTCAAGGAAAAATCAATGAAGCCATCTCGCATTTCAAGGAGGCTCTGAGGATCAGCCCCGACTATGAGAATCCCAGGCGCAACCTTGAATTGATTCTCAAGAAGCCCATGCAATTCAATTGATTGGATAAAGGTTGCCCAATTGGGACAACCCTTTGGGATATCGCGGCCTTTCCCAGGGTCTGAAGCTCTGGGGAAACGCCCTTTCCCTCAACGCATTGCCGGACGGGAACTCCCTATGCCTTCGCACATGCCATCAGGACGCTTATTGATATTCATCGTAGCCTACAATGCGGAGTCCACCCTGGAAAAGGTGCTCCAGCGCATCCCCGCCCGGATATACAACAACTATGATTACCGCATCCTGGTTATCGACGATTCTTCCCGCGACAGCACGGTGACGTCTGCTCTTGCATTCAAGCACGCCCACCCGGAACTGAACATCGAGGTCCTGTCAAACCCTCAGAACCAGGGATATGGCGGCAATCAGAAAATAGGGTATCGATATGCCATCGACCAGGGTTTCGATGCAGTAGCCCTTCTCCATGGAGACGGGCAATACGCGCCCGAAGTGCTGGAGGAGCTGGCACTGCCGGTCATCAGAGGTGAAGCCGAGGCCGTCATGGGAACCAGAATGGCGAAGCGTTTCGAGGCGCTTCGTGGGGGTATGCCCCTCTACAAGTATATCGGGAACAAGGTCCTGACGGGTATCCAGAACCGGCTTCTCAGGACCTCTCTGAGCGAGTTTCATTCCGGCTACCGCGTCTATTCCGTGAAAGCGCTCAGTGCCGTTCCATTCGAGTACAACACCGATGATTTTCATTTCGACACGGAAATTATCCTTCAGTTTCTTCTGAAGCGGTTCCGAGTTCAAGAGATTCCTATCCCAACCTACTACGGTGACGAAATCTGCTACGTCAACGGTTTCAAATATGCCTGGAATGTCGTCAAGGCCACAATGACTTGTGAACTCAACCGGATGGGCATCTATTACGACAGGAAATTTGACATCGAGGGACCCCGCGTCTTCTACGGGTTGAAATTGGGGTATCCCTCTTCCCACACCATGGCCCTGGAAGAGGTTCACCCTGGCGCAACAGTCCTTGACGTGGGTTGCGGAGAGGGGTTGTTCGCGCACAAACTCAAAGACAAGGGCTGCCGTGTCCACGGTCTTGATAAGGCGGAAAAGCCTGATGAGACCGCATTGGACCACTACATCCGGATGGATCTGGACCACGAAAGAATCAACTTTCCCCTGGAGGGCTATGACTATGTGCTCCTCCTCGACATTATAGAACACCTCGAATCCCCGGAGGGCCTCCTGGATGAATTCAGGGCCAAAATGGGACCAAAAAAAAGTATCGCCCTGATTACCGTTCCCAACGTTGTATTTTTCCTGGTCCGGATTCGATTTCTTTTCGGCCACTTCCAGTATGGCAAACGAGGCATCCTTGACTTCACCCACCGCAGGCTTTTTACATTTACTTCGCTCAAGAGACTGCTGGAGCAGTGCGGCTACACGATCATCGACATGAAAGGCATCCCCGCGCCCTTCCCGAAAGCGATGGGAGAGAACTGGTTAAGCAGGGCTTTGCTGGCCCTGAATGCCATGCTCATCAAGGTCAGCAGGGGGCTTTTTTCCTACCAGATCTTCGCAAAGGCCGTGCCTTTGCCCACGGTCTCCGACCTCTTGGAAAGAACCAGGAATGCCTCCCATCCATTCTCAGCGCAGAAACCGCAACCATGAGAGAACCGGACTTATTGATGACGAATCCGATGCCCGCCAGAAAGGAAATGTGGAGCGAAAGCACTGTGACCCTTTGCGCAAGCGTTTTGGTATTTCTCTGCCCGCTGCTCTACTACTCCAGAGCGATCATCCCGGGTCACAGTTTTTCTCTCGCTATTTCCAACGACTTCATCCCGCTTTACTACACCTACAAGCTTTACCTTCTCGATTCGCTTGCGAACGGGCATTTCCCGCTCTGGTCCCCGGCTGAGGCGAGTGGCTATCCCTTCTATTCAAGCCCTTTCACCCAGGCTTTTTATCCTCTCAACCTGCCCCTCATCCTCTTTTATAAAATTGCAGGGGGTTATTCCGTCTTCGATCACCAGGTGTTTTCCGTCATGGGCGTGTCCATTTTCGCACTGGGTCTCTTCCTGTGGCTCAATTTGCTTGTTCCCAACCTGCGGGCCGTCCTTTTCGGCACGGTTCTCATCAGTCTGAGCTTCAAGCTGGGCGAAATCCTGCGCTTCCCCAATGCGGTTCACGCCGCCGCCTGGATGCCCTGGATTCTTTTCGGAATAACCCTTGCCGCCGCAAGAGGCCTGTACCTGCGGGGCGGCCTGATCATTTTTGCATCTTCAACAATGCTCCTCACGAGCGGCTATCCTTATTACGCTTACTATGGGCTCTTTCTGTTCCCTCCCTATGCGGTGCTGTTGTGCTTTCACGGCTCGAGACAGGCTCTTCTAACCCGAGCATCTGTCGCAGGCTTCAAGGGACAGAGGTTCCTGTTCACTCTCATCGCATCTTCCGGGGCCGCACTGGCCTTGTGCGGGCCCTATTTTATCAAGATGGGGCAGCTTCTGAGCCAGACTGCAGATCGCACCGGGTCCAATTATGACTACGCGACATTCCACAATTTCACTTTCAAAGACACGCTTGCTTCTTTTGTTTTTCCGCCGGCTGCACAGCCTGAAGGATGGTTCTACTTCGGTATGCTCGGTGTTTTTCTGCTGACTATTTACCTGGCGGCCTGCTTCGTTAACCGGACTGTTTCTCGGCAGGAAAGACTTTTCATTTTCATTGGAGGAGCATGGATTGCTCTCGTATCGGCAATCACCTATGGAAAACATTCCTTTCTTTTCGATTTCCTGTGGTCCTACATGCCAGGGTTCTCAAGCCTGCGCGTTTGGGGGCGAATGAATGTTGTCCTTCTTCCGGTTTTCGCCATGCTGTTGGCACGGGCGTACGATGTTTTCGAGAATTCCCTTCGCGGCCCAAATGCCGCGGCAACTGGGCGCCGTCGGAAATTTATTCTTTCCTCAATCTTCCTTGCCGGGACAGCCGCTTTGCTTGTCTCTCTCCAGCTATGGCTATATCTGGCCAAGTCGTACCACCACTACTGGTTGCTCCATTTCAAATATGCCCATGGCCTGGAATGGACATACATTGCTTCTACTGTTCTTTCTTTTCTCCTGCTCCTTCTTGTTTTTGCTTTAGCCATGAAGCAGCGTATCGCCTCTCCACGGTCCTTTGTCCTTCTCCTGGTCTGCTTTCTCTTCTTTGCTCTCAATGACATGCATCCTGTTGGCTCCTCCCAGTGGATGGTGAAATCCCCTCAGGCTTATGGCTCTCAGAGAAAGATATTGAATTCCCATGAACTCGTTGCAGCCTCTCTGACCACGCCGAGAACGCGGTTCTATTATACCATGACTTTCCCCGGCTTCAATGTGGGTTGGATCTGCAGTTGGTATTTTGAGCGCTACCTGGCTTTTGATGCGTCCCTTTTCCCCGACGTGAAGGACATGGTTGGGGAGGGCGGGCTCTTGCACTACGGAACCCCCATAAAGATAGACAAGAACATTCAGCCGGAGCGGGCAGCCGCCTATGCCGAACTCATGGGGCTCAGAAATGGAAAGAGGATTTTCGCTTCACAGAAGATTGACCATACCGACATTCAGGACTTTTTGTCCGACTCACGGCTGACGGAATCGACCCTGGTACCTGAAATGAAGGCAACCTTCTATGATGGGGATACCTTGACACTTGTGGTGCAAAATGTGGAACCAATCTATGTCAGCTTCATTGACAATTGGGACTCTGACTGGCAAGCGTTCGTCAACGGACAACCCACCCCTGTTCGAAAGCTCTTCAAAACATTTAAGTCTGTACGGATCAGCCCCGGCAAGAACCTGGTGACCTTTGCCTACCGTCCCTTCTCCTGACCTTTCCTGCAACACCCTTTTCTCAAGCAGGCCCCGGAAAGAACAGGACCTGTATCTTTCTCCGGAATCGTCTTCCCCCGATTGGCAAAAAAGACAGAGCCTTCCAACTAGGCTCGAAACATCCCTATAATCCAAAGGGTGTAAAAAACCGCGGCAAGGCCCAGCCACGGGGCACCCCGCGTGAATCGTCGTTTTGCATCCTCCTTCGCTCCGAACGCGCAAGGGATAAAGGCCAAAAGTGAACCCACCCATCCCAGAAAGCTAAAGGCGACCACGACGCTCCAACCCGGATTCGGACCAGGGACCTCCTGGCTCTTTTCCCAATCGGGGGCTGCCGTCTTCGCATTCTCTTGGAGTCCTCTTTGAGTCTTCTCCATTTCTTCAAGCTCATGAATTCTCTTTTCAGACGCCCTGATCCACTCCTTTCCAGGGGTGTAAAAGCTCCGAGCGCTGTAAAACCCGCCTCTTATTGCACGAAATGAAATCAAGGCCAATTTGATATCTCCATCCCGCCCGGCGCGTTCGCCGATTTCCCAAAGTCTCTTTGCCGATTTCTCGACGTATGGGTTATAGGGCGTGTACCAATGGATGGAGCGATCGAAAAATGTGATCGCCCGAATCCATTGATTCTGTTCAAAATACCTTTCTCCTTCCTCATACGCCTTCATCGAGCCGTAGAAGGCGCGTAGCCAAACCATGGCGAGAAGAAGGACGACGACCAACCCAACTGCCCTCAAGATTCTCAAGGCCTTGTCACATGTTGCATTTTTCGCAAGGAAAGCCATGAACGCCTATCCTGTGTTTCTGGTTTTCATCTCAAGAACCTGAATCGCAGGTCATCCCCTTCTAAAGCGACTGCTCGCTTGCCGAATGGTGCCACCCGGCAAAACCTAGGGGCTACATGAGACTTGTTGTTTTATGTGAAATTATATAAAATTATTTCACCGTTATCAATGCATAACCAGATTTACCCTGGATGCCCTTTTGAGGCTCTTGCATCAGGGCATCGATGAGGGAGGAGGACCTTATTTCCACGACGAACTTCAATCCTTGCAAGACATTCTTGTCGAGCTCCTGTCCACAAGGCACTGCACTCATCGCTGCAATCATTTTGGCCTTGACGTTGTTTTCTCTCTATCGCCTGTATACGGCAGGGGTCGAGCAACTCCGCACCCCCTATGATTTACTCATCGAATCCCATAATCTTGCTACGATTAAAGCCATTCAATCCGGCAAACCGATCTACGACAAAAGCTTCTATGAGGACCTGCCGTTCATCATAACCATCTACAATCCCCTTTACCACTTGCTGACGGCTTCGCTACCCCAGCATAAGGCCAATCCGTTTTTCACAGGGCGGCTCGTTTCGCTTATCGCGACGACCCTCGCCTTACTCCTTTTCATCTTTCCTGGGTATTCAAAAAAACACCCAGAACTCTTGTTGGCCTCCTTCCTGGCGATGGGGTGGATCCTCCTTATCCCGACTTTCTTCGCAGGGACCATTTATCTCCATCCTGACATGGTAGGCCTTCTTTTTTCAGGCATCGCCATTGTCGTGGTTGCAACCCGCCCCACCAGTCTTGGAATTTTTCTGGCCAGTCTATTCGGCCTCCTTGCCTTTGCCACAAAGCAGAGTTTCATTTGCGCCACGGCTGCGACATTCCTGTTCTTGGCTTTCAGCGATTTCCGAAAATCCCTCCTTTTCGCCGCCACATCGCTTTGCCTCTACGGTGCTTTTTTCATCCTCGTGCAGAAAACCTGGGGTGACGGTTACTGGTTCAGTGCTTTTATCTCGGTTTCAAAGCATCCTAACTTACTTGACCTCACCTTGCTCAGGATATGGAATTTATTCAAGGAGCCTCTGTTTAGCCTCCTTGTCATTTGTGATCTGGGAAGTATGAGTTACGTCGCGTGGAAAGACAGGAAACGGTTCAATGACTCCCCGTATCCACTGTATCTCGTTCTGACTGGGATCGTTCCCCTTTTTGCTTTAGGGAAAATAGGCGGCGAAGGAAGTTATTATGTGGAATTCATGTTCGCCTCTCTCTTATGGCTCATTTTCCTTTTGAGGCGCTTTTACAAGGAATGCGCCAGGAAAATTGTGCTCCTTTTTTTACTGCTTTACGTGATAGTCCTTGGTTTTCAACTCAATGCCGCTCAGCCTGGTGATTTCTTTTTGACTCAAGCTCGCTGGAATCGCTATTTCCATAACAGAGTTCCTGAGAGATTTAGCATAGATATTGCCGACATCAAAACCCGAAACAACAATTTCTTATTCATCAATACCCACGTCATGATCCCCTTCACTGAAAAATTGTTTTTCAATGATCCCTATAACTATTGGCTCATGTGGAATCACGGGATATTAGATCCGGAACCCATGATAAATAAAATCAACAATAAAATTTTTTCCCTTATCGCCTACAGGGGAGAGCATGACCGGTACCACATACCAGCCATGCATCCCATACCTGCCGGCCCGGCACTACTCCGAATTAACCAAGCGATAAAGGCGAACTACCGGTTATGTAAAATCGGAATGTTTTCCTACTTCACCCCTGTTGAGTAGACCTGCGCTCTTCGGATTGAACTGCTTTGCCTCTTCTCCTGAAAGGGAGAATCAACGGGATGCAAATCGCTACAGTGACCAGGGAAACGACCATGCCGATGCGAAAAGGCCACGAAACGAAAAAGAGCTTGACCTCATGGTCTCCCGACTCGACAGGGATTGCACGGAAAATATAGTTTCCGCAAAGGACTTCCGCGTCTTTCCCATTCACAAAGGCTTTCCATCCGGGATAGTACACTTCACTGAGAACCAGGTACCCCTTCCTCTCCGTGGAGACTCGAATGACCATTTTCTCCTGTTCGTATTTCAAAACCTTGCATGATGTGGTGAGCTTTTTGTCCTGATACCCTGTCCGGCCTTCGGAAAACGGTTCTTCTTCAAATACGACAAGTTCACGTGGGTCGAATTTTTCAGAGTTCATGAAGGCCAGGACCTCTGTTGATGGGACCACAACCTTATTCGGGACAACTTGAGCATACGGCACGTCACTTTTTACGGCTTCAATTTGCCCGTCCGTGACCATCTGTCGAATATTGAGCAACGCTAAAAGCCTAGCCCTTACATCATGTACGCGATGGAGGTTGACCACATGATCATCCATAGGAAGCCCCTGGCTGGACAGCACATACTCAACATATCTTCTCAACATCAGGGGATCGTAGCCGAGAACAGACGGAAATTCCCATCTTAAGCCGTCATTGGCGTGGAAAAGGGGGCTATTCGTTACCACTCTTCCAGGAACAGGACTGCTAGGAAGACGAGCGATGATATGCTCTTTCATACTTTGGCTCGGGAACGTGTAAGGTCTGACGAACTGGGAACTGAAGAGATAGATATCCACGAACACAAGCATGCAGACGAGCGTCGCGAAAAGCCGTCGGCCCATTTTTCCATAGGCCCCTACGCCGATTAAAAAAAGGGATAACAAAAAGAAAAGCAGGCTCCTGTTAATCGTGGAGCTGATTCTTTCATACATGGCGGCCATATCCACGTGGGTGACAGGGCCTTCCGCGAAACGGGCGAAAAGCTGGAAAAAGAAGGGGTAGCGGTAGACATAAAAGCCGATCGTAAAAGTGGCCAGAAGCGCCCCTGCCCCGGCCAGGAAAACGAAAAAAACCTTGTGAACTCTTAAATTCCCCTTCAGGATCTGATCCAGGCCTAAACCGGCCAAGACGGCCATCCCGAATACATACAAGAAAATGATCTGCGCGGGTATGCGAAAGCTGTTGAAGCCGGGCAGCCGGTAGATCATCGGGTAGAGAGGATTGTGCTTGCCAAGACCAAGGAACAAAGATGAAAAGACAAGAATAACAAAAAAACGGTGAAGCGCGCGAACGGCTCTCTCCTCCACTTTGACGAAAGCCAGGAAAAGGGGAAGAATCCCAACATAGCCGCAGGTCTCCCAAAAATGCCAGGGCTCCCTGCTCCGCCAGTACGTTGAGTCCACCGCATTTCCGAAGATGTCGGGCATAATGAAAGCAAGGAGTTCCTTGGGGTGCAGGGAATCGTAGGTTGCCATGGCATAGCTCACCCCTCCGGCCCGTGTGGATAACCCTGTGAACTCCAAAGTTGGAAGGACTTGAACAGCCGCGGCCGCAAAACCGACGAGCAATATCACCATCGCGCCCAACAAAAGCTTGAGCCCTAGGCGGCTGGAGCCTGCCTTCGTGAGCAAGAAACCGTAAAGGATCACAAACAAGAGGGAGGCCAGGATGGTGTAGAAGGCAATCTGCGGGAAGCCGCCCAAAATCTGGACTCCGAGCACGAGACCCGCAGCCGCAGCATCCTTGCTTTGGCACTTCTCAATGAAACGGCGGAGGAAATGAAATATCAGGGGAATCCAAATGTAGGTTTGCACGAAAGAGAGGTGTCCTGCGTAGAGATGGGCCATGAAATAGCCGTTGAATCCAAAAATAAGGGCTGAAATGAAACTCGCACTTTTGGACGCGGACAGGCCGCGCATGAAAACAACCATGAAGACGCTTCCCAGCATACAGTGAACTGCTGTCGAATACACATAGGCCTTTTCCGGAGATAAAAGATAATAAAGAATCCCTAGGGGGTAAAACATGGAGGCCTGGATGTTTGCGACAAACGGAGTGCCGGACAAGAGGTAGGGGTTCCAGAACGGCAGCGTCCCCTGGGATCTCACATGATCGTAAATGAACTTCTTCCATGGATAAAATTGAAGGATAAAGTCCGAGCCGTATAGACTCTGACCTTTGTACAAAACTTCGGAGAACCAAAGAAGTACAGCGACCCCCAGCCCGATCGCAATAAGTCCTTCAGGGATAAATGATCTTTTGCCCACCTTCACCATCTCGAGATCCACTAAAGAAAAAATATTGAACACCAGTAAATGCTTGTACTGACTGATGTCATTGAATCACAGAACCTGATAAGCTGATTTTTCTGTTTTCCTTTCATTGTTCTTTTTCCTGATCATTCAAACCAACTAAGAACGGATGAGCTGATTCGGGCACTTTGTCACCATTACAATTTCGAAAAAGCCGAAAGAGCCTAAGGCCAAACCAGACTACGACAAGAAAATTGGCGGCAGCTAATGGCATGACCCAGGGGCGGGAAGAGGGCGCTATCAAGGGAATCCCCACCGGCCACCAGAAAGGAACGGTTCGGTTCCCGCGAACCCACATGGGGGTTTTTAGGTCAAAAGGCCCAATGTCCTTCCATGGTACATCCGACCACAAATCATAGTCGATGACCATGTGCTTTAGAAGCCACCAGTTCCCCACAATGTGCGAGAACATGGGGCTGAAATTGGCAAGAGCATTCTTGCTGTACAAACTGGCATAAGAATATCTCAGGGGATTCGATGAAAGCAATTCGCTTACCACATATTTCCTGGTGTCGATAAAGCTGAAGGGATGAATGATCGAGCCAAGAACTTGAACCCCGATGGATAAGACGATGAAGGCTGTCGAGGCCATTCGATACAGACGAGATCTTCCATCCCATTTCTCAAAGAATACGCCACACGGCAAGATAAGATAGGGAATGATCACAAGGAGAAAGCGTGGCCCCCAGGCCCAATCACCGGCCCACAGGCACCACCGGGCATGGGGGAGGGTATAGACGACTGCAATACTCAGAAAAAGGAGGGTTTCCGCTTTGTTCCTGCGGAAAAATCTCTTGACCGATATACAACCCAGGAGCGCCAAAGGAGAGTAGAGAAAAAAACTCTTTCCGGGACTCAGGAAAAGACCCCAGAGGCCGACATAAAGGGGTGTGGAAAATCCCAACGCTCCCCACCCGCTGTCGTATCCGAATTGCCAAACAGCACCATATCGGATGAAATTGTGCCATGCCTGTATTCCGACAAATGCAAGATAGGGGGGGCTAAAAACCAGAAACAGGTCCCGAACCGTGGTTCTCCTTTGGCATGTTGCAAGCAGATAAAAGACCACCACCACCGCGATGGGGAGGGACATGATTTTCGTTATGAGAGCAAACCCCAAACACGCCCCTGAAGCGGCAAGCCTTGCCTTGGAGGGCTTCGCCACATAGCTGGCTGCCTCATAGACTCCCGCCAGGATTGCCACATTCAAAGTCGCCTCTGACATGAGAGACTTGGAATAGGGCCATATCATGGTCGCAAAACCATAGAGGATGCTAAGCAGGATCGAAACCCTCTTTGAATAATTGAGGCGCAGAGCCAAAAGATAAATCAGGACACAGCCAAGCGCTGAAAGGATGGAGGGACAAAGGATCAGAGCCATGAATTCCGAAACAGCATAAGCCTGGCTTTGATCGAGCCTGCCGGGCAGAGGTGGTTTGAAAAGGGCCTGATGAATGAACAGAAAGGGCACCTCGACCAGAGATTGCCCTAATCCCCATTTGGTGTAATAAAGTCCATTCCGGCCCCTCACAAGGAAGTCATCCGCCTCAGGGTCATTTGGTAACTCTCCTTCTGAAAATCCTATCTGGCCTTTTGTTGCCATTTGCTTGGCAACCCTGATCATGTAAGCCTCGTCACCCCCTTTGAACCAGCCTGCATTCGTAAAATAGTAGAAGACGACAAAAAAGAGAAAGAGCGCAAGGCCCGGCTTCTTATCGATCAAGGGGATAGGATGCCTCCAGCCAATCCGTTCATCGGTATGAGATTTTTTCATGGGCCAGAAACCCATTTAGGGTGTCAATTGGTCTTCCGGAGTCCTGAGGCCTTTTCAAAGGCCTTTCCGAGTCGTCACAGAGTTACTCTCCTAGCTTTTCCTCTATGAATTTCTTGATTTGAGGTTGATCCGGGTCAAGAGACAAAGACTTTTCCAACGCCACGCGGGACTCCTTATCCCGGCCGACCTCGTAGAGGGCAAACCCGAGATTGTTGTGGTAACCGACATTCGAGGGAGAGAGCTCAGCCGCTTTTTGAAAAAAGCGGACGCTTTTTTCATGTTCTCCCAGCTTGTGGTAAAGGTATCCCCAATTATTGTAGACACCGCTGAGATCATCATGGTGGATTAAAGCCTTCTCGAGTTCATATCGGGCGTGCTCAAAGAAGCCTTGATCGATCAAGAAAACAGCCATGTCCGAGTGGATCACATTGTCATCATAGGCGATCTCAGAAGCCTTCTGGATCTGACGTAGGCCCATCTCTCTCTGACCGGATCGAATGAGATATTCCGCCTTTTTAAAACAAAAGTAGGCGCAGACTTCCCTCGTCATGAAATCCCTGTAGAAATCGTCCGAAAAGCTCACGGACGCATAATAACTCCATGGCGTCCCTTCTTCCCCCAATCCTTTCTCCCTTGGAGATCTCTCAGAGACCCGATAAAGAACCCCGAAGGGAATAAGCTCAAAGCCTTCGTCCATCTCAATGCTGTAGGGTCCAAAGACTGCATAAAAGACTTGGGAACGTCCCCTCTCTTTGACGATCCTCTTCTCTGCATCATTTCTGCGCCGCTCCCAATTCTTTTCCCCGCGCCAAGCGTTCGGGCCCATATGCGGCAGATTGAACAAAACGTTGGCCCTGTCGTAAAGCCGCAAATCCTCTCTTGCCCTTTCCGCGACTCGAAGATAAGTCACGGGAAAAACGTAGTTGTCACCGCTCATCATCATGATGTCCCGAACCCCAGCAGTCCTGAGCACATTCCAGCCGTGATCGAAGCCTGTGTAGTTTCTGCTCTGGTTACAAAAGCAGAAATTAAAGATCAGTCCGATTGCGGGGACCATGCACCATGCTAGTTTCATCACCCTCCGGGTTCCCTCTCCGATCAACGCTGCGAGCTCAACCCTCTTCATGATCTCGGCTATCCCAGCGCCCATCAAAATCGAGAGCACCATACTTGTGGGGAGATTAAAAGCCGTAATCTTCAACGAGACCGTGTTGAGAAACACCGTGTACACAGAATCAAAGACGATCACCAGCAACCAAAATATCCGCCACCTCCACTTCGTCGTCACCCACCCCCATAGGGAAAACAGAATCATCGCCCCAAATTGGGACCCCACAAAAGAGAGCGCCTCTTTTGCACGAAACACAGAATCCCACCATGCCTTGTTCAAAACATAGATTTCTCGATGAGCTCTTCCACTTACGTGAGCGAAAAAACGATCCAGCGTGTCTGGATCCCCCCAGTGAATGGCCGCTCCAGCCTCCGTTCTGATCGGCAAATACACATAGACGGAAAGGGCAACCCCAAAGAGAACCGTCAGAATTGCAAAACGTTTTACATTCAGGAGGGCCTTTTGATCCCCGGTGAAAATCATCCATAGAACACCGGGTGCCAGCATGACCGTCTGCAGGTGATTGCCGAAACTCAACCCCGTCAAAAACACCAAAAGCGCGAGTCGTAAAAAGTTCCTCTCCTCATCCCACCAAAGCAAGATTCTCGTGAGGAGCGCCACAAAAAATGCATGCAGGGTGTAGACTTCCGCAGAAACCGTCTGAAGCCAAAACACACGACTGAACGCGAGAACCCCCGCTCCCACGAATCCAGCCAGTCGCGAACCGGTCCATTTCACGATGATCGAATAAACCAACCCTACCGTCACGACTGCGAGCCCGGCGGACAGAACGTTCATTCTGAATCCAACGTTACCCAGGGGCATGAGGCAAAAGAGCTTTCCCAAAAGACAGTACAAAGGATATCCGCTATTGTGGGGGATGCCGAGACAAAACGCCGCCGCCGCCAATTCCCCGCTATCCCCCAAATACACGGTGGGACAGACCGTGAGCAGGTAGAGCCCAAGGAGGGATGCAAGGAGCACAAAAAAATGCGGTCCAGAGTTAATCCTCTGGGAAAGCTTCCAAGCCATATTCGTCGATGAGGATCACGAGATCAGGTTGTTCCCTGTTGAGCTCCAGGGACTTGCGAATGTGGTGAGCGGCTTCCGGGACTTTGTTCGCCTTGATCAGAGCAAGGGCAAGGTTCTTGTGGTAAACCGCTTCATGGGGTCTCAGGTGGATCGCCTCTCTAAATGCCGTTGCCGCTTTGTCGTAGTCGCCCGCTTGGTAGTGATACAAACCCCAAGTGTTCTGGACAGCGCTTGGGTCCGTTTGATAGCGGGCATTTATTTCCACCTCCTCTCGCGCCTCCTTCAAGTAACCCTCCTGGGCAAACGATGAAGCGATAAGGGCGTGGATTCCGCGATCGTCATATCCGAGGGTTGAAGCGCGTTTCAAGTTTGCATAGCCATTGGCTTTGTCACCGACCATGAAGCAGTATTGCCCCAATCTGAGAAGGAAGTGGGCAGAGGCTTCTCGGTTCAGATAATCTCTGGCAAAATCATCGAAAAAACTCTCTCGTCTGTAATCCTTCCATAGGTTCACAACTTTGTAGGGATTTTTCAGTTTCTCCCTCTCGACGACTTTGTGGACGAGACCGTGAGGCATCAGTTGATACTTTCCAGGGACGCGAACGGTATTGGTCTCAAAGACGGCATAGAAAACGCCCTCTTTTTCCCTCTGTTCGATGATTTTCTTCTCAAGGATGGCCCTGAAATCATTCCAGCTACCGTAAAAGGTCAATGCTGAATCGCCTACATAGGGGATTTTGAAGACGATATCGAGACGGTCGTAAAGTCGGAGATCTTCTCTGGATCGCTCTGCCACACGGAGGTAGAGAATGGGGAAAAAGATATTGTCCCCTTCCATGAATAGGGTCGTCCCCCTGTCCACGCTGCTGAGGATGTTCTCCGCCCATTCGTAGGCTGTGTAATTCTTGTTTTGCGCCGACAGGTCATAGTGAAAGAAGAGTGCAAAGATCGGAATGAGACAACAGGCGGCTTTCAAGGCCCTCATTCTCATTCCTCCCCCATCCCAGAGGCTCTCGATCATTGCAACGCCGCGGGCTATTCCCATTCCCGCCAAAATGACCAAAACGAGCACGCTGGGCAACAGGAAGGGTGTGACTTCAAGGGATATCGTGTTGAGGAAGAGGGTGTAAAAGAAATCGAAGACGATTACCAAGACCCAAAACACCATCCACCTCGTCCCGGAGCGTAGCCATCCCCACAGGGAAAAGAATAACAGGATACCGAGTTCGGAGCCGATGGAGAAAACCGCGTCTTTTGCGCGAATCAGATATTCTGCTCCGGTCTTTGCAAAAACATAAGACTCCCGATGAGCACTTCCTGTGGCGTGGGCTATAAATCGATCCCATGTGTTCGGGTCACCCCAGTGAATGGCTGCTCCAGCCTCCGTTCTGATCGGCAAATACACGTACACTGAAAGGGCAACCACAAAGAGAGCGGTCAAAATCAGAAAACGCTTCACGTTCAACAATGCCCTTGGTTCGCCGGTAAAGACAATCCAGAGTACACCGGGTGCCAGCATGACCGTCTGCAGGTGATTGCCGAAACTCAACCCCGTCAAAAACACCAAAAACGCCAGGGAAGAGAAGGCCTTTTCCTGGTCCCACCAAAACAACACCCTCATGAGAAGGGCCACAAAAAACATATGCAGGGTATAGACTTCCGCAGAAACCGTCTGCAGCCAGAACAAGGGACTGAAAGCCAAAACTCCCGCACTGACAAATCCCGCCAACCACGAACGGGTCCATCTCGCAACCATGGAATAAACCAACCATACGGTCACTACCGCGAGACAGGTGGACAGGAGATTCATTCTGAATCCGACGTTACCCAGGGGAATGAGGCAGAAGAACTTGCCCAAAAGACAGTACAAAGGGTATCCACTGTTGTGGGGGATGCCCAGACAAAAGGCCGCCGCCGTCAATTCCCCGCTGTCCCCTAAATAGACCGTTGGACAGAGAGTGGAGAGATAGACCCCTCCCACTGCAATGAGGAAAAAGGACAAAAGATATTTTGGCCGTATCAAGCGCATTTCATAGGTCGAGCTTTTCCCGATCGTCCGCCTCGCCTCCAGGCTCGGACAGGCCGTGTCTTTTCTTGACAATGAAAAGAGGTCGCTCTTTCACCTCATCGTAGACGCGGGCGAGGTACTCCCCAAGGATCCCCACGGCAATAAGCTGCACGCCTCCCAGGAACAGGATCAGCGTCACCAGAGTCGTGAACCCCGTTTGAGCCGTTTCGATCCCCACCAACCTCTTGAACACGAAAACGCAGGCCAGCAAAAACCCCACGGCGCTGATCACGGTTCCTGACACCATCATGAGCTTGAGAGGCTTGTAGGAGAAGCTGAAGACGGCATCCAGGGCATACTTGATCAAGCGCTTGAAAGACTGCTTTGGTTCACCCCCCGACCTTTCCTGGCGATCATAGAGCACCTCTCCCTGTTCAAATCCCACCCAGGTTCGCAATCCCGGAAAGAATCGATTCTTCTCTGAAAACCCGCGAAGTTCTTTAACCGCTTGCCTGTCGAGAAGGCCAAAAATCCCTGTCTGGGCCGGGATAGGGAAATCACTGATCCATCGAAAGAGCGAGTGAAAGGCCTCGAATCCCACTCTCCTCAATCCTCTTTCTTTTCGACTGCGGCGCTGGGCCCGCACCACCCGAACCCCTTCACGCCAGCGGGCGACCAAGGCCGGAATGACTTCCGGAGGGTCCTGCAGATCACCGTCCATGAACACCACCGCATCTCCTTCGGCGTGAACAAGACCCGCTGTGATCGCCGCCTGATGACCGAAGTTGCGGGAAAGGTCAATCACCGTGAACCGCCTGTCTCTCTCCTGTTGTTCGAGCATCATGGGTAGGGATCGGTCGGCGCTTCCGTCATTCACGTAAATCACTCGCCACTGGACCCCCTCGAGGGAATCACAAACCTTTTGGAGCCTATCCCGAAGCTCTGAGAGGTTCTCCTCCTCGTTGTAAATGGGTACGACGATATCGAGTTTCAAGGCACACCCTCCTCGCTCAGCTTTTCCTGACGGCAAAGGTCCAAATGTCGTTCACGAGATAGGTGAAAACAGCGGCTACGATGATCGACAAGACATTCGCAATCAAGTAGTAGATGAGATGGGAAAACAATATCGTCAGCGCATATTGAATGAGAATGGCAACGGCACTCGCAACGAAGTACTGAGTCATCTGAATCAAAAACCCTTGCCAGATCTTCCCGATCCGATCTTTCCAGGTCCACAAACGGTTCCAGAAATAGTTGCTGAGGGTAGCGACAAAAATGGCCACGGAAAGAGAGATATGAAGGCGGGTTTCCGAAGGCTCGATCCGTCTAAAAAGATACTCCTGGTTGAGATAGAGCATGACCACGTTGATGATCGTGCCGGAAAAGCCAACGGTTCCGAACTTGATGAAACGATGCCCTAGGATCTTCCGGGCCATTGGCATATTGCCGATTCTTTGAATGAGGATCATTCGCTTCCTGCTTTTTCTTCCAGCTCATGATGACGATGATCGAGCAAGGCATAAGCTTTCTCAAGCACTTCATTCGAGGTGATGGACTTGAGGCAGACATTATCTCCGTCGCACGGCGAATTTCTGTGGTTGTATGCGGTCAAGCATGGCGAGCAGGAAACAGAGGCATAGCAATGCATTGATTTCTTGCCCAACGTCCCGTAGAGCACCGGCGTCTCCGGCCCATACAAGACCATGGCCGGCGTGGGCGTCAAAGCGGCAAAGTGCCCGGGGCCCCCGTCGTTGGTGATCAGAAGCGCAGAAAGATGGAAAAGGATCATGAGTTCCCGTACCGTTTTTGTATATCCCGTCAAGTCAATACAGTTTTCATTCTGTGCGTGGGTGATGATGTCTTCAGCCAAGCCCTTGTCAGAGGCCATCCCGATCACCCCGACGGCAAAGCCTCTCCTCAAAAGGTCCTCAGCGACAAGACGGAAGTTCTCTATCGGCCAAGCCCTGATGGGGAGCAACCCTCCACCCGGATAGAGAAGGATCAGGCTCTTAGCGGAAAGTTGGGGGAAGTTACCTTGAAAACGCCTTGTGAAGGCCTCTTTCTCTGAATCCCGGATAGGCATTTGGGGGGCACTGAAATCGGTCTCTCTCACGAGGCGCTTCACCTTGGGCTCCTGCTCGGAATCAATGGCTTCCGCCAAGTTGATGAATTGCTGGGATATGTGAAGGTAGGGGTTATAGAGAACAGGCCTGTTGATGAAGCTTCCTCGATAGAGGCCTTCCTGCGTATAAGGGTGAAACCCCACCCGGATTCCGGCTCCGCTGAGAAAAGCATAAATGCTGCTCACCCTGGAAAAAAGCTCACAATCCAGTACCACGTCTATCTTATCCTCTCTCAATCGAGAAAGGAGCCGAAGGGTGTCGATCGCCAATCCAGAGACAGATTCGCCTCTCACCGTGAGGATATTCCCGGAAGGCACCAGATCCAAGATTTCCAGGAATTCTCTGTTTCTCTCAAAGCACAAAGCATAAAGCTCGGATTCAGGAAACTTCTCCTTCAGGTGGTCGAACATGGGGATTGCAAGGACAAGACTTCCCATTTCTGAGAGAAGAATCACCAGGATCTTGGCCGGTTTCCCAGCGGGCAGGGCGGATTTTCCTCGTGACGAGATAAGAGAAAGGAATCGGCAAATCGGTTTCCCGAGAAGTTTGTCTATTTTTCGCTGGGTATTGATGTTCATCGATTTTGAAAGACTCTTTTATTGATTGCTTAAAATTATCACCCATCTTTACTTAATGTGATAGGAATAGATTATACTTTGCTTATTTTATCTAACAACTATCAAATTTTCCACCATTTTCTTCATCTCTTCTCTCATTTCGTCATTTGGTCCATATTCCAATGAGCGAGAAAACAAGGGGAGAAGCAACTCCTTAGAGAGGCAAACATCTCCACGATTCCCCTGTTTTACGATCAAGTCGATGACCTGCAGGAACAGATTTCTGTCCGCCATCAGCAGGTCCTTGATCCTCCCAGCCTCCGTCTCAGCTTCTTTTTCCATTCCTGCCCTGATGTATATCTCTGCCAGGTGGAGTTGGGGAGTGATATTCTTCGGGTTGAGGGCCAGAGCTCTCTTGAAACGATCTTCGGACGCCTCATACTGCTCCGTCTGCTTCATCGCAATACCCAAGTAAACGAGAGCCTTGCTCTCCAGCTTCTTGTCCTTCTGCGCTATGGTGAGATGACGGATCGCGGCCTCCGGATTCCAGTCCCTCAGATGGAAGAGGCCGACGTTGAGGTTCACGGAGGGGTCACTGGGACCTACCCTGAGAGCCTTGGCGAGGTATTCATTCGCCGTCCTTCTATCTCCTTCCTGATCATAGAGCGATGCAAGGTCCACGAGAGCCCAGGCCAGGTCGGGTTTCAAGGAAAGCGCTTGCTTATAGGCAGACTTTGCTTTTTCTTGCTCGCCCATTTCGCCGTACAATTTGCCGAGCTGGTAGTAGACCCCCACCGGTTCATCCTTTCGATTAAGAACCGGGCTTCCCAGAGCTTGCTGGTATTGCGAGAGTGCTTCTTGCCTTAGCCCCCTCTCGTGGTAGTAAAATCCAAGATTGTGATGAACCCTCAGTTGATCGGGTGCTTTTTGAAGCGCATCTCTCCAAAGGGTCCCCGGGGTCTTCCACGCGAAATTCCTAAGATGAGTGGAATAGCCGAAAAAGATGAGAATAGACAAACTCAAGCCTGATACGAGGACCTTGAGTGCCGGGCGTCTGACGGAAAAATCGAAAAGAGCGTTGAACGACAGCGCGAAGGGAAGGAAGAACATCATGGAAGGAACATAGTTACGGTGTTCAAAAACAAGCTCAAGGGGAAAAACACTCGATTCGACGAGATGATTCAGAAGAAAGAACATGAACGAAAAGGAAACGACGGGGGTTTTTCTTGTCCGGAGCATCAGAAAAACCACCACCCCAGCGATCGACAGGATCGACAGCAAGGTGGACGGAGGATCAAGGAGTGATCTCGATATTTCCACGGTATGGGCCACGCTGAAGCGGTGGGGTAGGGGACAAATCAAAAGGGAAACGTAAAACCATAGAATCCGGGGTTCGGTTAGCAACCGCTCAGAAAGCGAAAAAGTCCGGTCTTGATATCCTAAGAGAAAAGAAAAGATGCCCCCTTTCCAGTATTGCAGGTACATCAGGCCAAGAATAAGAACGCCAACGAATACGATGAGGATCACCCCCAGGTGATCCCGTATAGAGGCAAGGTTCCCCTTTTGAAGGACAACCATTTCGTATAACACCAGGCTCACCGGCAGCAAAACAGCATTCTCCTTGGCCCCGAAGGCCAGGACGAAACTGATCGAGCACAGACTGAAAATCAGGATCTTTGGACCTTTCCTCCGGGTGGTTCGCCCTTTGGCATATAGGTACATACTTAGGATGTAGAACAAGCCGGCAAGAGAATTCATCCTCTGAACGATGTACGTGACAGACTGAATTTGGATGGGATGAATCGACCACATCAAGGTTGCCATGAGAGCTATGAGGTACGATCTGGAGGCGTATTGACGATTGAATGGGAATGAATTCAGGGTATGATGAATAAAGAGGAAGAGGAAGATCGAAGCCAGGATATGGATGACGAGGTTCACCAGATGATAGCCACGAACGTGCAGCCCTCCAAAATAGTGATTCAGACCGAACGTGAGGCAGGCCACTGGCCGATAAATCCTGCCTGGATGACCGGGATCCGCCACGATCGTCCTTTTCAGAGCCTGCAACGATAGGTCTTCCATGTGAAGATAGTTGTTGTTTTTGATGTTTGTGATGTCGTCGAACTGCCAGGAACAATCAAGGGAATTGGAATAGACGATTAAAACAGGAATGGCGAGCAGGCACACAGTAAGAAACGCTTTTAGTCGGGGGGACAACGTAGAGGCATCGTTCGGTCCTCTCGAGGCTTCCATGGCTGATTTACCAAGCGGTTCTAGCCGGGTTTTCCGGCAGGTGATCTTTTTGTTCCTCTGATACGAGGATCCGTCAAGGAGATAAAGTCCGGAATCAATAGGACTGCCTCTGTATGAATTTTTACCCAAAAAAAGTGAACTGGTCAGGTGACCAGTTCACTTTCCTCAGGCTTATGGCCCGATCTAGTAATGCGTTACCGATCCGCCAGGTCCACCGATAGAGTAGTTCCTGTCGCCGCTGGAGTGATGAGAAGTCATGGTGTAACCAGCCGTACTGGCAGCGGGAATACCCACGGTGACCCTGTCCGACGTGTACAAACCGTAAGTAGCACCTGAGATGCCGCTAACGCTGGTTGTGTATGTCGAATGATCAACAAAATACGCCTCTTGGGCAGTCGCCGCATTCCTCAAGTCAGCCTCCGCAGCGGCGTTGTAGGATCGCTTCCTGTAAGCGGAAAACTGCGGGATCGCGATGGCCGCCAGAATACCGATGATCGCGATGACGATCATCAACTCAATCAGGGTGAAACCTTCGTTTTTTTTCATCATCTTGGATAGCATTGCCTTGTCCTCCTTTTATTTTACTATAATGACCAACGAAATTTAGTTGCCAAACCTCTTAGTAACCTTCCCTTCACCTCCTCCCCTAACTTGATTCATCCTCGAGTCGTCGAACTGTTTTCTGTTTGCTCTTTGGTACATTCAAGTCTCATGCCAGAGGAAGGGAGTGATCTTGCCAAAAAATTACATAGTAGTTTCAGTTTGTTACATTCAAAAATGGGCGCCGGCCTGAAAACCGGTCAATCATTCGTGAATAAAAAAGTCTAAGGCATGAACGTTTTTTGTCAAATCAATGCCGTTTTTCGGCAAAACGACGAAGCCATAGACCGTGAAAATTTATGCGCTGTTTTGGAGAACAAGCCGGAGGAGGCGATCATGGATGTTCTTCGCGAGCAGGAGTTCGCTCCTACATACCAAATCGGCCGGGGGAAGGAGAGGGTGGGATTGCCGCGCCCTATACAGCCGGGCTCGCAATGACGGCATCCGACCAAAGCTGTGGCGGCAAAGCCGAAACTATATAGGATAGGGCTGTCAATAAGGAGGCATGATGAGCCAGGCATGATGTCCTGAAAGGACTGCCTACTGCTTAGTGTCTACTGCTTACTTAATCGCCGGCAGCGGACAGACCGAGCTTTTCCAGGCGATAGCGGAAAGATCGCATGGTTATGCCCAACAGATGAGCCGCTCTTTGCTTTGATCCATGAGCCATCTCGAGGCTCTTGAGGATGTAATCCTTTTCGACTTCAGCAAGGACCTGATCCAGGTTGACCCCTTCCGAGGTCAGGTCCCTGCGCCGCCTGTTCTCCCTGGTCCGCTCTCTCTGGAAGTTGGAAAGGGTGAGACTTTCGGGAAGGACGATGTTGGACGCCTCGAGGGCCACACTGCGCTCGATGATATTCTCCAGCTCCCGCACATTTCCCGGGAACGTGTACTGCCGGAGAATATCCAGAGCGTAAGCGGAAATCTTCTTCACATCCTTATTCAGATCTTTGGAGTACTTTTCCAGGAAGTACTGAGCCAGCAAAGGGAGATCCCCGTCCCTCTCCCTGAGCGGTGGCATGGAGATGTGAATCACGTTTAGCCTGAAAAAAAGGTCTTCCCTGAACTTCCCGTTGATGACCTCGTTCTCCAGATCTTTGTTGGTGGCGGAAATGAATCGGACGTCTACGCTTTTCTCTTCGGTCCCGCCTACGGCCGTGAACGTCCTTTCCTGAATAACCCGCAGGAGCTTAACCTGGATGGCCGGGGTGAGTTCCCCCACCTCGTCAAGGAACACCGTTCCTCCGTCGGCCACGTCGAAAAGGCCTTCCTTGTCGGTCGTGGCGCCGGTGAAGGCTCCTTTCCGGTAGCCGAACAGCTCGCTTTCAATGAGGTTTTCCGGGATCCCGGCGCAGTTGATGACCACGAAAGGCTTTTCATTTCTCGGGCTTTGTCGATGGATGGCCTTGGCCACCAATTCTTTGCCGGTCCCGCTTTCCCCGGAAATGAACACATTGGATTTGGTCGGCCCTACCTTCTCGACAAGATCGTAAACCCGTTTCATCTGCGGGCTTTCACCCACGAGGCACCCGAAGTGAAATATGCTCTTATCCTCTTCCTCGGCTGCCGTGGGCCTGCGAGACTCCAGGGCGTCCTTGATGATTTTCTTGAAATCCCGCACCTTGAAGGGCTTGGGAATGTAGTCGTAGGCTCCTTCCCTCATGGCCTCTACAGCCGTTTCCGCGGTCGCAAAGGCGGAGATCATAATGACAATGGTATCGGGGCTCAGGGCTTTTGCCTTCTTGAGCACATCGATGCCGTCAGCGTCCTGCATCCGGATATCCGTGATGAGCAGGTCGAATTTATCCTTTTCAAGAAAGCCGAAAGCCTCCTCGCCATTTGACGCCAAGGTTACCTGGTAATTTTCCTTGTTCAGCAGGATTTCGAGGAACTCCCTCATGCTCCTCTCATCGTCGACAACAAGGACGCTGGGCTTCGATTTTTCGTTCAATTCACTCCCCCTGGTCGCCGGCAGTTGTTTCAGGGTATGACGAGAAGACCGGCCAATAGTTTTTCATGATTTGGGTTCCTAGGTCAAGCTTTAACCGCCTCCGGAGGTTTTAACCGCAAAACAAAAGACCTCCTTGCCCGCTGTGCGACAAGGAGGTCTTTGTTGCTGGGGGTTTTTCACTTTCATCGTCGCTGCATCAAGCGCTCTCTGCCGCCTCCATGCTCTTTTCTTCTTTCACTGCTTTGCTCTTGGTTTTCTCACCCTTGCCGGAAGTTTCCTTCTTTGCCTTCTTCTTGGTTTTTTTCTTGGCTCCTTCTTCGGGGAGGAGTTGGATCACAGAAATAGGCGCTCCGTCCCCCTTTCTGGTCTCCTTCTTCACAATCCTGACATAACCCCCTTGACGAGCAAGAAAACGGTCTTTTAGCTCGTCAAAGAGCCTGTGCGTCACCGATTTGTCCTTCAAAACCGCAAGGGCTTGGCGCCGAGCGTGAAGGTCCCCTCTCTTGGCAAGGGTGATCATTTTCTCAGCCAGGGGCCTCAACTCCTTTGCCTTTGCATCCGTCGTTTCGATCTGATCATGCCTGAAAAGGGAGGTCATCAGATTTGCCAGCATGGCCAGACGATGACTCGTCTCACGACTCAAGTTTCTCCCTGCTTTTCGATGTCTCATGGCCCTAACCCTTCTCTTCCTTTTCTTGATCGCCTGCCGGATCCTGTTTCTTGGGCGCCTGGAAATTTTCGAGTTTCATTCCCAGGGAAAGCCCCATCTCCTCAAGAATGCTCTTGATTTCATTCAACGATTTTCTGCCGAAGTTCTTTGTCTTCAGCATTTCCGCTTCTGATTTCTGGACCAGCTCCCCGATGTAGGTAATGTTGGCATTTTTCAAACAGTTGGCCGAGCGAACCGAGAGCTCGAGTTCAGAGACGGGCCTGAACAAGTTCTGGTTTAGCTTCTCTTCCTCATGCTCCTGCGCCATTTCTGTGGGCTCGGGCTCTTCTTCGAAGGTGATGAACGGGGCCATCTGTTCCTTCAAAATCTTCGCACTGTAGGCTACCGCGTCTTCGGGTGTCACGCTTCCATCGGTCCAGACTTCCAGGGTGAGCCGGTCATAATCGGTAATCTGCCCGACTCTTGCGTTGGTCACCACATAGTTGACTTTTTGAATGGGAGAAAAAATAGCATCGATAGGAATCTCACCGATAGACTGATCAGGGGTTTTGAGCGTCTCGACGGACACATATCCCTTCCCCATCCTCACCGCCATTTCCATGCCGAGCTTGCCTTCCTTGTTGAGCGTCGCAATATGCTGCCCGGGGTTCAGGATTTCCACCATACCGTCGGTTTTGATATCGCCCGCCGTAACCGTGCACTCCCCTTTTCTGGACAGGCGAATGAGCGCTTCCTCCGTGTCCTTCAAGCGTAACTTTATCTGCTTGAGATTCAGAATGATATCCGTGACATCCTCCCTTACTCCCGGAATGGTCGAGAATTCGTGCACCACATCCTCGAACTTCACGGATACAATCGCTGCGCCCTGTAAGGAAGAAAGCAGAATGCGCCTCAGTGCATTGCCGATCGTGATGCCGTACCCTCTTTCCAGGGGTTCGCAGACGAACTTCCCGTAGAAGCCCGTGTGCGTGTCTTCTTCGATGACAATGCTTTTCGGCTTGATCAATTCCCGCCAGTTTCTTGCTTTTAGATCTGCCAAAAATGACCTCCAATCACAACGTGGTTCGCTGCGCTCAACATTTGGAAATATGGAAGGTTGAAATACCCTTGTTCCATGGTTCCAATATTTCGTTTCATTAAGCGGCCACCCCTTGAAGCCGACTTTTTCCCCAAGGAAAAGCCACCAGAGAAGACCTACTTGGAATAGAGCTCGACGATCAGGCTTTCCTGAATGGGCATGGTCAGGTCTTCCCGATTGGGAAGGGCCTTCAGTGTCCCTAGGAATTTGTCCTTGTCAACCTCCATCCAGTTCGGAATACCTCTTCTTGCAACCGTCTCCATGGCTTCCAGGATGACCGGAACCTGGCGTTTCTTCTCCTTGATCTCCACCGCGTCTCCCACCTTCACATGGAAAGAGGGAATGTTTACTCTGCGGTTGTTCACCAAAACATGGCTGTGCCTCACCAGTTGTCTTGCCTGATCCCTGGAAGAGGCAAATCCCATCCGGTAAATCACGTTGTCAAGACGGCACTCCAAGAGGAGCAACAGGTTCGTGCCCGTGATGCCCCTTTGTTTTTCGGCAAGCTCATAGGTTCGCCGGAATTGGTTTTCCAAAAGGCCGTACATTCTTTTGACCTTCTGCTTCTCCCTCAACTGCAATTGATAGTCTGAGAGTTTTCCTCCCCGCCTCTGCCCGTGCTGGCCCGGCGGATAGGCCCTGCGTTCAAAAGCGCACTTATCTCCATAGCAGCGATCACCCTTGAGAAACAATTTCAAGTTTTCCCGCCTGCACAATCTACACGAAGCCCCGGTTTCTCTGGCCAATCCAGAACCTCCTTTTCACAATGCTTCAGTTAACTCTATGAAATCTGCATTGGCAGATTTCATCATTAGACCCTTCGCCTCTTGGGCGGACGGCACCCGTTGTGGGGGATGGGTGTGACGTCCCGGATAATACTGACCGAGAACCCGTCAATCTGAAGGGCCCTCAAGGCGGCTTCCCTTCCCACGCCGGGGCCTTTCACCCTCACTTCCGCGGTTTTCATCCCTTGTTCCATGGCCTGCTTGAGGGCATCCTGAGCCGCCATCTGGGCAGCAAAGGGGGTGCTTTTTCTGGAACCCTTGAATCCCATCTTGCCGGCGCTTGATGCGGCGATCACATTGCCGTTGCTGTCGGTCACGGTCACAATGGTATTGTTAAAGGTGGACTGAATGTGAACGATCCCGGAGGGAACGTTCTTTTTTTCCTTTTTCCCTTTGCTTGCCTTCGCTGCTCTCTTCGCCATAGCCTTTCCTTATTTCTTCTTTTTGCCCATGACCGCTCTGCGGGGGCCCTTCCTGGTTCTCGCGTTGGTGCTTGTTCTTTGACCTCTCACAGGCAACCCCTTCCTGTGCCTCAATCCCCGGTATGCCCCGAGGTCCATCAATCGCTTGATGTTCATTGACGTTTCTCTTCTCAGGTCGCCCTCGACCTTGCACTTTTCATCAATGATCTTCCTGAGGCTTGTGATCTGCCCCTCCGTCAGGTCATCGGATTTGGTGTTCCAATCCACGCCCGCTTCGGCGAGTATCTTTTGAGACAGACTTCTGCCTATGCCGTAGATGTACGTCAGGGCAACTTCCATCCTCTTTCCCTTGGGTAGATCAACTCCTGCAATCCTAGCCAATAGCTTGCTCCCTTTTTGTCATTTGTCCGTGGTCAGTGGTCATTTGCCATTTGTCAGTCGTCATTTGTCAGTGGTCCGTCGACGTCATTGTATTTTTTTTCGTCCCTGCACAACGGACAAAGGACAACGGACAATGGTCGTCCTCATCCTTGCCTTTGCTTGTGGCGGGGGTTCGAGCAAATAACCCGCACCGTGCCTTTGCGTTTAATGATTTTACACTTGTTACATATTTTCTTGACGGACGCTCTCACTTTCATGTCGATACCGACCCCCCAACGCGGCCCATGGCCGCGAAAAACCAATGTCAAAATCCAAAGCCCCAAATGAGCTCAAACCGCGATATTTTCCGGCACTGCTCATGGGTCTTCATTCGGCATGCTCACTTACTTTCCCCTGTAAGTGATCCTGCCTCGCGTCAGATCGTAAGGGGACAACTCGACGGAAACCTTATCCCCGGGTAAAATCTTGATAAAATGCATTCTCATTTTCCCGGAAATGTGGGCAAGAATGCGATGGCCGTTGTCCAGCTCTACCCTGAACATGGCGTTGGGCAGGGTCTCTACCACCGTTCCTTCAACCGAAATCACTTCCTCTTTAGCCACAAGACCCGCTTTCCCAGGAATCCCGTTGACAGCTACCGGGTTCGCCCCAGTCCCTTTCTCATGAATCCTTCATAATGCCTTGTCAACATATGCGCCTCGATCTGATTCGAGGTGTCCATTGCCACACCGACCACAATGAGCAGGGCCGTCCCGCCGAAGTAAAAAGGAACGTTGAGCTGATAGATGAGGATCTGAGGGAGAACGCAGACTGCGGATACATAGATGGCCCCTGCAAAAGTAATCCTCGTCAATACCCTGTCAATGTATTCAGCGGTGTTTCTACCCGGCCTGATCCCAGGGATAAAGCCCCCGTATTTCTTCATGTTATCGGCGACATCCACGGGATTGAAGTGGACCGCCGTGTAGAAATAGCAGAAGAATATGATAAACACGACGAAGATGAGCGTGTAAACAATGTGGTCCGGGGACAAAAACCTCACAACAATCTCCAGCCAAGGAAAAGCCTTCACATCCAGAAAATTGGCGATGGTCGCAGGGAACATGATGATCGAAGAGGCAAAAATGGGCGGAATCACGCCCGCGGTGTTGATCTTCAGGGGCAGATGGGTGCTTTGGCCGCCGTACATTCTCCGCCCCACAACCCTCTTCGCATACTGCACCGGAATTCTCCGCTGCCCTCTCTCGATAAAAACAATGACGCCGACGACGGCGATCATCAAAGCCACGATGATGGCCATAAAAAAGGGCGTGATCTCCCCGGTGCCCATCAAGCGGAACGAATTGGCCACAGCCACCGGGAAACGTGCCACGATCCCCGCAAAAATGATCAGGGAGATGCCGTTGCCGATCCCTCTTTCCGTAATCTGCTCACCGAGCCACATGAGGAAGGCCGTCCCGGCGGTCAGGGTGATCACCGCAAGGATCCTGAAACCCCATCCTCCCACGGGCACGACCATGGCGCCTCCCGGCCCGCTCATTTGCTCCAACCCGATGGCGATTCCGAAGCCCTGAACCATGCTCAAGACAACCGTGCCGTATCGGGTGTACTGAATGATTTTCTTACGCCCCTGCTCCCCCTCTTTCTTGAGTTTTTCCAGATAGGGGATAACCACGGTGAGCAGTTCCAAGATGATGGAAGCGCTGATGTAGGGCATGATGCCTAGAGCCATGACCGACATCTGGCTGAGCGCCCCGCCGGAGAACATGTCAAACAGGCCGAACAAGGTCCCCTGCCTCTCGCTGAAAAATGCGGCAAGGGCCGCACCGTCGATCCCCGGAGTGGGGATATGGCACCCCACACGATAGACCGCCAGCATCATGAGAGTGAACAGGATCCTCTTCTTCAGCTCAGGAATCTTGGGTATGTTCTGAAAACCGCCTAACATGGATCTCTTTCGCTTTCCAGGCCCGCCTGCTGTGCGACGCAGCGCCCTTACAGGAGCTCGACCGTTCCTCCCGCGGCTTCGATTTTATCCCGCGCCGTTTTGCTGACTTTGTTCACCTTGAGCGTGATCGGGTGGGAGATATCTCCCTTGCCCAGGACTTTCACGCCCGCATCCGTCTTTCTCACCAATCCAGCGTTCTTGAGATTCTCAATATCCAGCGTCGAATTCGGTTCAAAGGCTCCGAGGTCTTTCACATTCACCACCGCAATGGGCTTCTTGAAGATGTTGGTGAAGCCCCTTTTGGGAAGTCGCCTTTGGATAGGCATTTGCCCGCCTTCAAATCCCGGCGGAACACTGCCGCCCGAGCGGGCCTTCTGTCCTTTGTGCCCTCGGCACGACGTTCTCCCGTGGCCGGAGCCGAGCCCTCTTCCCACGCGTTTCATTTTGCTCTTCGAGCCCTTCGAGGGGGCAAGATCATGGATTCTCATGGCTTCTCTCACACCTCCACCTTGACCATGAAGGAAACCTTTTCAATCATCCCCCGGATGGCCGCTGTGTTCTTGAGTGTCACGGTTTTGTGCAAACGAGTCAGACCGAGTCCCTTCAAGGTCTCCCGGACTCTCTTGTTCTTTCCAATACCACTCCTGACCAGGGTCACTTTCACTGTGTTATCCATAGTCCTTTGCCCTCAGTCTCCCTTATTGCCTCAATTCCTCAACCGCTTTGCCCCTTCGGCGAGCGATGGATTCGGGATGCTTCAGGGACTCCAGGCCCTTAAGGGTCGCGCGCACCAGGTTATGAGGATTGTGTGATCCCAAGCACTTGGTCAGAATATTCTGCACACCCACCGCCTCCAAAACAGCCCTCACGGCCCCTCCTGCAATGACGCCTGTACCGGCACCGGCAGGTCTGAGCAGCACACTCCCCGCTCCCCACTTCCCGGTGATTTCGTGAGGGATCGTATCGTGGATGATCGGAACGGACTTCATGTCTTTTCTCGCTTTTTCCACGCCTTTTCGGATGGCCTCAGGAACCTCGTTCGCCTTGCCCAAGCCGAACCCGACCTTTCCTTTTCCGTCGCCCACGACCACGATCGCGCTGAAGCTGAATCGCCGGCCGCCTTTCACGACTTTGGCTACGCGGTTGATGTAGACCACTTTCTCTATAAGCTGAACTTCATCTTCTCCGTTATACAAAGCCCTCTCCCCTATCCTTGATGGTTCCATGACATCCAGTGACCATGATCCGGTTTCCGCTAAAATTCAAGCCCGTGTTCCCTGGCCGCATCGGCAAGGATCTTGACCCGGCCATGGTACAAAAAACCGTTCCTGTCGAAGACCACCGCTTTAATCCCTTTTTCCGAGGCCCGTTTTGCAATCAACTCACCGACCATGGCCGCTCCTGCCTTGTTTCCCCCTTTACCCTGCACCCCGGGGCGAATCTCCTTGGACAAGGAGGAAGCATCCACAAGCGTTCTCGCGGTGGTGTCGTCAACAACCTGGGCGTAAATATGCCTGGCGCTCTTGAAGACGGACAATCGGGGTCTTTCCGAGGTCCCTCGGACGCGCGTCCTCACCCGTTTCTTTCTTTTCATTCTTGCTGCTGATCTGCTCGTGAATTTCATAGGCTATAACCCTGCGCTTGCGTTGTTTTGTCATAGGGCCGTTTGCTTATTTCGTCCCTGTCTTCCCGGCCTTTCTTCGAATGGTCTCCTCGGCATACTTAATGCCTTTGCCCTTGTAAGGCTCAGGCTTTCTGAAGCCGCGGATCTTGGCAGCCGTTCTGCCCAGAAGCTCCTTGTCGATCCCCTTCAGGGTAATTCGCGTTTTTTCAATTTTTGCGTCCACCCCTTTGGGCAATTCAAATTGAATCGGATGGGAATAGCCCAAGTGAAAGGTTGCCGTCCTCCCGGCCAATTCCGCCCTGTAGCCGACGCCGACGATGTCGAGGACCCGTTCAAAACCTTTGCTCACCCCGTTGACCATGTTGGCAATCAGAGCTCGGTACAGGCCGTGGAGCGCGTTGGCTTTTTTCCCCGGATCTTCCACGGTCACCAGGATCTGTCCATCCTCCGTGCTGATTCGCACGGTGGGGTGGAGATTTCTCCGGAGTTCACCCAAAGGTCCTTTCAGGACCAGAACCTCGTCCTTGATCTCCACATTGACGTTCTTGGGTATTGGGATAGGCTTTTTGCCTATGCGAGACATGTTGATTTCCTCCCTTGTACAACTCGATGGGGGCTGAGGGCTTTACCACACCGAGCAGATGATCTCTCCCCCCAGCTTCAGCTTCCTCGCCTGCCTGTCCGTCATGACCCCTTTTGAGGTGGAAAGGATGCTGATGCCGTAGCCGTTCAGCACATTGGGGATGCGGTCGCTTTTGGCATAGATCCGGCAACTCGGTTTGCTGACCCTCTTCAAGCCGCCGATCACCGATTCCCCGCTTTCGTCGAACTTGAGAAAAATTCGCAAAACCCCCTGTCGCTTGTCGGGGATGACTTTGTAATTCTTGATAAAGCCTTCCGACTTCAGAATCTTCGCAATGTTGACCTTCAGCTTGGAATTCGGCATGTCCACGGTATCGAAGGACGCCTGGATGCCGTTCCTGATTCGGGTCAACATGTCAGAAATGGGATCGCTCATACTCATAGGTTCTACTCCTTGACCCTTGTTCACCAACTCGACTTGATGACGCCGGGTATTTCCCCGCTCAGAGCCTTCATCCTGAAACAGATGCGGCACATGCCAAACTTTCTAAGATAGGCCCTGGGTCTGCCGCAAATGGGACATCGGTTATACTGTCGGGCTGAGAATTTCTGCTTCCGTTTCGCTTTCGCAATCAGAGACGTCTTTGCCAAATTGACCTCCAAAAGATTAACGCCTGAAGGGCATTCCCAAGAGTTTCAGAAGAAAATAAGCTTCCGCGTCTTTTCTTGCACTCGTTACAATGGACACGTTCAACCCCCGGACCTTCTCGATCTTGTCGTACTCGATCTCCGGGAAAATGATCTGCTCCTTGATCCCCACCGTGCAATTGCCGCGACCGTCAAAGACCTTGTCCGAAAGGCCCCTGAAATCCCGGAGTCTGGGCAGGGCCACATTGAAGAGCTTGTCGAGAAAATCAAACATTTTGCCGTGCCTCAACGTGACCGTGCAACCGATGGGCATGCCTTCCCGAAGCTTGAAGCCCGCAATGGACTTCTTGGCTTTGGTGACAACCGCCTTTTGACCGGCGATGAGCGTCAGTTCTTCAACGCCTTTATCCAGGGCTTTGATGTTGTAAATCGCCTCGCCAAGGCCCATGTTGAGCACCACCTTCTGCAACTTGGGCACCGCCATGATGCTCTTGTAGCCGAATTCCTTCATCAGGGCGGGGACTGCTTCCTTTTCGTATAACTCTTTGAGCCGGGACAAAGTGAACTCCTTACCTAGCATAAATACAGGAACAAACCTTAGCGCACCACAGAGGCACAGAGCGCACGGAGAAACCTTTTGTTTGTCGGGAGATACCGACCAACAAAAGGATATCATCCCAAGAAATTCCTATAACCAATCGCTTCTTACGGAGGTTCTTTTCGTCTATCGGTATCTCCCGATAGACCAAAACCCAGTCGTCTCTCTGTGTCCTCTGTGCCTCCGTGGTGAATCCGCTTACCCAATTAACTGTCTAACAGTTCTCCACACTTCTTGCAGACTCGTACCTTGGAGCCGTCTTCCAGAATTCGCTTTCCGATCCGTGTCGGTTCGGCGCATTTGCTGCACATGATCATGAGATTGGAGATTTGCAGAGGCGCCTCTTTCTCCACAATGCCTCCTTGAGCCTGCTTGCCCCCGGGTCGGGTATGTCTCTTGACCATGTTGACCTTTTCAATCACGGCACGGCCCTTCTCTGAATTCACTTTCAGAACCGTTCCGATCTTGCCTTTTTCTTTCCCCGTAAGAACAACGACCTTGTCGTTCTTCTTAATGAGAGGATGCTTCTTCTGCACGATTTTCGCTCCCATCCAATCTGTTCTAGAGGACTTCAGGTGCCAAAGAGATAATCTTCATGAAGTTCTTGGCCCTCAGTTCCCTGGCTACAGGGCCGAAAATTCGGGTGCCCACAGGCTCATTCTGCTGGGTGATGAGAACAGCCGAATTGTCGTCAAACTTGATATAGGATCCGTCAGGTCTCGCAATCTCCTTCTTCGTCCTCACAATGACGGCTTTCATGACATCCCCTTTTTTCACCTTCGAATTGGGCATGGCTTCTTTCACGGATACGACAATCACGTCTCCCACGGTGGCATAACGTCTTCTCGTCCCGCCAAGCACCTTGATGCACTGCAAAAGCTTGGCTCCTGAGTTGTCAGCCACCCTCAGCCTGGTTTCCGTCTGGATCATGTTAAACCCTCACCGCTTCTCCGCTTTCGACTTCTTCGCCTCTCTCACGGGCCTTCTCAAGGATCTCAAAGAGCACCCATTTCTTTGTTTTGCTGATCGGTCGGGATTCGATAATCCTCACCTTGTCTCCCACCCGGCATTGGTTTTGTGGATCGTGGACCATATATTTCTTTTGCACCGTGATGTACTTATTGTAGCTCTTGTGCTTCTTGAGACGGCTGACGGAAACGACAGCCGTCTTATCCATCTTGCGATCAACCACCAAGCCCAGCAGCTTCTTCCTGACTCCCCGTTCACTCATGGCATCCTCTTTTCGCCGGCCCTCTCCGTCTCTTTGATCGTCGTCTTGACGCGAGCCAAATCCCTTCTGGTCTTCACGACCGAGGCCGTGTTCCCGAGCTGACCCGTTGCCTTCTGGAGCCTCAAATTGAACAACTCCTGGCTCAACTCCCTCTCCTTGGTCTTCAACTCTTCAACGCTCAGATCTCGCAGTTCTTTTGCCTTTGCCATCAAACTCTCCTGCTCACGAACCGGGTGGGGAACGGAAGTTTATGACCTGCAAGCCGAAAAGCCTCCTCCGCGATGCTTTCCCCAACCCCCTCCAATTCATAAAGAATCCTTCCAGGTTTGACCACCGCCACCCAGCCTTCCGGCGCGCCTTTCCCTTTGCCCATCCGTGTTTCTGCGGGTTTTTTCGTAATGGGCTTGTCGGGAAAAACCCGAATCCAGATTTTGCCTCCCCTTTTCACATGCCGGGTAATGGCAATCCTCGCCGCCTCAATCTGGTGGGCATCCATCCTGCCGCAGGTCAAGGCCTGCAGGCCGTAATCTCCGAACTCAAGCTTTGCGCCCTTGCTGATGGCCTTGCCTTTCATTCGGCCCTTCTGTTGTTTGCGGTACTTGACTTTTTTTGGACTGAGCATGGCAAATCCTAACCTTTTTTCTCGGGCAAAATCTCCCCTTTAAAAATCGCGACTTTCACCCCAACGGCCCCATAGGTAGTAAAGGCCTCTGCAAACCCGTAATCGATATCGGCCCGGATCGTCTGGAAAGGCACCCTTCCTCTTCGGTACCATTCCCGCCTGGCCATCTCTGCGCCGCCGAGCCGGCCGCTGCACGCGATTTTGATCCCCAGGGCGCCGAACCGGAGCGCTGAGCTGACGCTCTTTTTCATGGCCCGGCGGAAAGATACCCGCCGCACAAGCTGGAGGGCCACGTTCTCGGCCACCAATTGGGCGTCCACCTCCGGCTTTCTCACTTCCTGAATGTCGATGATGATGTCCCTCGTGATTTTCTTTTCCAGCTCTCTCTTGAGATTTTCGATCTCCGAGCCCTTCTTGCCGATGACGAGACCGGGCCTTGCCGTGTGGATCCTGATTCTGACCTTGTTCGCCGCCCGCTCGATCTCCGTTTTGGCGACGCCGGCCTGAGCCAGCCTTTTTTTCAGGAACTTTCTGATCTCGTGGTCTTCCAGGAGGAAACGCGCATAGTCTTTTCCTGCAAACCACCGGGAATCCCATGTTCTGTTAATTCCCAGTCTGAACCCGATTGGATTGGTCTTTTGTCCCAACCTTCACCTCCCTGAAATGCTCAAGTTCCATTTCTTGAAATGCTTTTAAGGCCTTCTTCCAGTGATTGCCGCGCCCCCTCACCCTTCCCCTCTCCCCCGCATCCGGGTGAGAGGAATGGGATGATGCCAGTTAACCTTCGTCTAAAATGACCGTTAAATGGCTGGTTCTCTTTCTGATCCTGGAGGCCCGACCCATCGCTCTCGGCTGAAATCGCTTCATGATCGGCCCCTGATCGGCATAGATCCGCTTGACGTACAGGGTATCCACATCGATCTCTTTGTTCGCTTCCGCATTCGCCACCGCGGAGTTGATCAGCTTTCTGAGAACGCGTGCGCCTCTCTTCGGGGAAAAAGAGAGCAACCGGATCGCCTCATCGACCTTTTTCCCCCTCACTTCGTCCATGATCAGCCTCATCTTTTGAGGCGAGATCCTCATGTGTCTTGCGACAGCCCTCGATTCCATTACTTCTTCGCACCTTTCAATCGGGTTTTCTTGTCCCCAGCGTGGCTGAAAAAAGTCCTGGTCGGCGCAAACTCACCCAGCTTGTGCCCCACCATATCCTCGGTAACAAACACGGGAAGAAACTTCCTTCCGTTATGAACGGCAAAGGTGAGGCCGACGAACTGCGGAAGAACGGTCGATCTCCTCGACCATGTCTTGATGATCTTCCTGCTTTGGGTTTCCAAAGCGCTTTCCACTTTCTTCATCAGGTGGTCATCGACAAAAGGTCCCTTTTTGACTGATCTCGGCAAGGTGTTTCCTCCTACTTCCTTCTCTTCACAATGAGCTTGTCGCTCGACTTGGTTACTCTTGTTTTGAATCCCTTGGTGGGAACTCCCCAGGGCGTCACGGGATGTCGACCCCCGGAAGATTTCCCTTCCCCTCCGCCGTGGGGATGGTCCACAGGGTTCATGGCGACCCCTCTCACGTGGGGTCTCCTCCCTTGCCATCGGGTCCTGCCTGCTTTGCCGATCCGGACGTTTTCGTGCTCCAGGTTTCCCACTTGCCCGATGGTGGCCTTGCATTCGAGGGAGACCATTCTCACCTCGCCGGAAGGAAGTTTGATCTGGGCGTATTTCCCCTCTTTGGCCATGAGTTGGGCATAAGAGCCCGCACCCCTCGCCAACTGCCCACCATGCCCTCGGTTGAGCTCGATATTGTGGATGGAGGTTCCCATGGGAATCTCCCGCAGGGGCAGCGAGTTGCCTGTCCTGATCTCGGAGCCGGATCCCGACACGACCTGGTCTCCCACTTTCAACCCGGCAGGAGCGATGATGTATCGTTTTTCCCCATCCGCATAGTTCAGCAGGGCAATGTTGGAGGAACGGTTCGGATCGTATTCGATGCTTGCCACCTTGGCAGGAATACCTTCTTTGTCCCTCTTGAAATCGATGATCCTGTACATCCTCTTGTGGCCTCCACCCCTGTACCTGCAGGTGATGCGGCCCAGCGCGTTCCGGCCCCCTGTCCTTTTCAAAGGCAGCAAGAGGCTTTTTTCAGGTTCATTGCGGGTGACCTCATCCTTGGTAGAGTAGGTCATGTTTCTTCGACCTGCCGAGGTCGGCTTGTATCTCTTGATCGCCATGCTTCTGTCCGCCTTTCAGCTCGCTTTACACGCCTTCGAAAAACTCGATGCGCTTTCCGGGCGCAAGCCTCACAATCGCCTTTTTCCAGTTCGGCTTTCGGCCCTTGTTCCTTCCGACTCGCCGCACTTTCCCCTGCACGTTCAGCGTCTTGACTTCCAGCACCTCTGCCTTGAACAAGGTTTCTACGGCACGACGTATCTCAATCTTGTTGGCTCGACGATCTACCTCCAGGGCAATCTGGTTGGACAGTTCCTTATGGAGATTCGCCTTCTCCGTAATCAGAGGCCGCTTGATGACTTTGAAAAGATCCATGATTAAACCAATGCCTCCTCGATCTTGGGAATGGCCGCCTGAACCAGGAAAAGATGATCGTAATTCAGAATGTCGTAGGGATTCAGTCCCTCGTACCTCATCACTTTCACCCAGGGAACATTCTTGGAGGATTTCTCCAGGTTCTCATTCTTCATTTCCGTGACAATCAGAGCTTTCCTCACGTCAAAAGCCTTCATCACAGCCGCGAAGGATTTCGTCTTCACCTCGGAAAGGTTGAAGTGATCCAGAACCACAAGCTTCTCCTCCTGCAACTTGTCCGCAAGGGCCATGCAGGTCGCTATTTTCCCCAGCTTCTTGGGAACTTTGCGCGTATATTCCCTGGGAACAGGCCCGAAGGCCACGCCACCGCCTCGGCGGGTCGGGGAGGCCGCGTTTCCCACTCGGGCCCTGCCGGTCCCTTTCTGCCTCCAAAGCTTTTTGCCGGAAAGGTTGACCTGGGAACGGGTCTTGGCAGCAGCGTTCCCCGCTCTCTGATTGAGAAGCCGGCTGACAATCACCTGGTGAAGGACATGTTTTTTCACCGGCACAGCGAAAACATCATCTCTCAGTTCTATCTGAGAGGTCTTCTCTTTCTGAAGATTGTACACATCGATGACAGCCATACCTGTTGCCTCGTCAAAAAACCTCTCGCCGGAAGGGAGAGAAATACCGCAATTCAGCGATGTTCAGTCCTAGAGCCTCGTGATCCGGACGATGCCGTTGCGGCTTCCCGGAACAGCCCCTTGCAGGGCGATGACGTCCATGTCCGGTCGAACATCGACGACCGTGAGGTTTCTCACCGTCGTCTTCTGGTCCCCCATCCGCCCGGGAAGCTTCTTGCCCTTCCAAACATGGGAAGGGTCCGAACTCGAGCCGATGGACCCCGGAACGCGGTGTGATCGGCATCCGTGGGTATCCTTGCCGCCCGAAAAACCCCAGCGTTTCACCACCCCGGCAAAACCCCGGCCCCTGCTCCGTCCGGTCACGGCCACCTTTTCGCCGATGGCAAAGACGTCGGATCGAATTTCCTGGCCCAATTCAAAGGCATCCGCCTTTTCCACGGGAATCTCTCTGAGGTGCCTGAACAACCGGTCGCCCGCTTTCTTCATGTGCCCCCGCAGAGGTTTGGTGATCCGACTCTCCTTCTGGGGATCGAACCCCACCTGGATCGCCTCGTATCCGTCTAATTCCGACGTCTTCCTCTGGATCACGACGCAAGGTTCAACCTTGACGATGGTCACGGGAATACTTTTCCCTTCTTCCAAGAAATAGCGGGTCATGCCGATCTTTTTTCCATAAAGCATTCTGACCATGGGAACCAGCTCCGTTTACAGTTTGATCTCCACATCCACGCCTGCAGCGAGGTCCAGTTTCATGAGCGCATCCACGGTCTGCTGGGTGGGCTCAAGGATATCCAGGAGACGTTTGTGCGTTCTTATTTCGAACTGCTCCCTTGACTTCTTGTCCACGTGGGGAGATCGCAGGACACAGTATCGGTTGATCACGGTGGGCAGAGGGATGGGACCTGCAACCTTGGCCCCGGTTTCCTTCGCGGTCTCGACGATCTCCATGGCAGACTGGTCCAGGAGCTTATGATCATAGGCCTTAAGCCGAATGCGGATTTTTTGGTTCTGTATCAAGGTCCTTCCCTCACTCACGAAAAGTGTGACTGCTTATTCCAGGATGTCGCTGATGACCCCGGCTCCCACCGTCCGGCCACCTTCCCGAATTGCAAACCTCAACTCCTTCTCCATCGCGATCGGCGTGATCAGGTTCACTTCCATCGTCACATTGTCCCCGGGCATCACCATCTCCACACCCTCAGGCAACGTCACCACCCCCGTCACATCCGTCGTCCGAAAATAAAACTGCGGCCGGTATCCCCCAAAAAACGGCGTGTGCCGACCCCCCTCCTCCTTCGTCAAGATATACGCCTCAGCCTTGAACTTCGTGTGCGGCGTTATCGACCCAGGGGCCGCCACCACCTGCCCCCGCTCCACATCATCCCGCTTCGTTCCCCTCAACAATACCCCAATGTTGTCTCCAGCCTGCCCCTGATCCAAGATCTTCCGGAACATCTCCACCCCGGTACACACCGTCTTCATCGTCGGCCGGATCCCAACAATCTCCACATCCTCCCCCACCTTGATGATTCCCCTCTCCACACGTCCCGTCACCACCGTCCCCCGCCCCGAGATGCTGAACACATCCTCAATCGGCATCAAAAACGGCTTCTCCACATCCCGAACCGGCTCCGGCACATACGAATCAATCGCATCCATCAACTCAAAAATACACTTCGCCTCAGCACTGTTCACATCATCACTCTCCAGCGCCTTCAGCGCACTGCCCCTCACGATCGGAATGTCATCCCCGGGAAACTCATACTTCGTCAGCAACTCCCTCAACTCCAACTCCACCAACTCAATCAACTCCGCATCATCCACCATGTCACACTTGTTCAAAAATACCACAACGCTCGGTACCCCAACCTGCCTCGCCAGCAAGATATGCTCCCTCGTCTGCGGCATCGGGCCGTCATCCGCCCCCACAACCAAAATCGCCCCGTCCATCTGCGCCGCACCCGTAATCATGTTCTTGATATAGTCCGCATGCCCAGGACAATCCACATGCGCATAATGCCGCTTGTCCGTCTCATACTCCACATGCGCCGTCGCGATCGTGATCCCCCTCGCCTTCTCCTCAGGCGCCTTGTCAATCTCGTCAAACGGCACAAACTGCGCGTAGCCCTTCTTCGCCAGGTGCTTCGTGATCGCCGCCGTCAACGTCGTCTTCCCATGATCAATATGCCCTATCGTCCCCACATTCACATGCGGCTTCTTCCTCTCAAACTTCTTCTTCGCCATCGCTTTCCTCCTTCAAGAAAATGCGGTGCTGGGACTCCATCACTCCATGGTTTTTTGCTCTACCAACGGTAGTGGGCAAAAGCCTTGTTGGCCTCAGCCATGCGGTGGGTGTCTTCCCTTTTCTTGACGGCCGCCCCCCTCCCTGCCGCCGCGTCCATCAGTTCGCCTGCCAATTTCGAGGCCATACTCTTCTCGCCTCGCGCTTTCGCAAAAGAAATGATCCATCGAAGCGCAAGGGCTTGTCCTCTCGATGCCCTCACCTCCGTGGGCACCTGGTACGTGGATCCGCCCACCCGTCTTGACCGAACCTCCACCATGGGTTTGACATTGGCCACGGCCTTTTGGAAAACGGGAAGAGGATCTTCCTTGGATTTCTGCTTGATCAAATCAAAAGCCCCGTAAAGAATGGCCTGAGCCGTGCTTTTCTTTCCCTTTCTCAGGAGGCAGCTCACGAATTTCGCAACCAGCAGGCTGCTGTATCGTGGATCAGGCGCAATTTCTCGTCTGACGATAACCCTTTTCCTCGGCATAAAGCACCCCTCTTAAATTCCCTTGGGCTTCTTGGCCCCATACTTGGACCGTCCGCGCCGCCGATCGTCCACACCCGCCGTATCCATGGTTCCCCGGATGATATGATACCTCACCCCGGGAAGATCTTTCACGCGGCCCCCGCGAATGAGAACCACCGAGTGCTCTTGCAGGTTATGGCCTACCCCGGGGATGTAGGATGTCACCTCGATGCCGTTGGTGAGCCTGACCCTTGCCACTTTTCTCAGGGCGGAATTCGGCTTCTTCGGCGTCGTCGTGTAGACCCTGACACACACCCCTCGCTTCTGCGGGGAGTTCTGCAAAGCCGGGGTTTTGTTCTTCTTCTTTGCCTGTTCCCGCTGCGTTCGAATGAGCTGGTTGATCGTTGGCATAAGCCCGTCCTCTTCGAGTTTTTCGGCTCTTCCGCTCCGGCTCAAATCCGGCGCGAGAGGAAACCTAAAAATTTTTTTTTATATTCCGTCCCGTGACCTATGTCAAGCAAATAATAGGCGGCCGTCACATATTTTCATCCGCCAGTTCAATGTCCAGGTTCCGGTAGGAAGGCAGCCCGGTACCTGCGGGGATGAGACGTCCCATAATGACGTTTTCCTTGAGGCCTTTGAGGTAATCCACCTTTCCCGCCACGGCTGCATCGGACAGGACCTTGGTCGTCTCCTGAAACGAGGCGGCTGAAATGAAGCTCTCCGTGCTGAGGGAGGCTTTGGTAATGCCCAGGAGAAGCGGTTCCGCGGTAGCCGGCTTGCCGCCGCTTTCGATCAGCTTCTGGTTCTCCTCTTCGAACCGCCATCTTTCCACGTGTTCGCCCAAAAGGAAATTGGAATCGCCCACATCCGTGACGCTCACTTGCCTCAGCATCTGTCTGACGATGACTTCAATGTGTTTGTCGTTGATGCTCACCCCCTGGAGACGATAAACCTCCTGCACTTCATCCACCAGGTACTTGGCCAAGGCTTTGATGCCCCGGATTCTCAGGATGTCGTGGGGATTGGCTGAGCCGTCCATGAGCGGCTCACCGGCTCTCACGTAGTCTCCTTCGAGGACGCTCACGTGCTTGCCCTTGGGGATCAGGTACTCCAGAGGCTCTCCGATTTCCGGGGTAATCGTGACCTTTCTCCTCCCCTTGGTGTACTGGCCGAAAGACACGGTTCCATCGATCTCAGTGAGGATGGCGTTTTCCTTCGGTTTCCTCACCTCAAAGAGCTCGGCCACCCTGGGGAGCCCCCCGGTGATGTCCTTGGTCTTGGTCGTTTCCCTGGGGATTTTGGCCAGGACCGTTCCCGGCGACACGGCGTCTCCCTCGTTCACCATGATGATCGCACCGATGGGCAAATGATAACGCGCCAAACCCTTCGACGTTCCCGGGATGACCGCGGTCCCCCCTTCGCCGTCTTTGATGGAAACCCTCGGCCGCGCATCGATTTCTCGAGATTCCACAATGACCCGGCTGATTTTGCCGGTCACTTTGTCCCGCCTCTCCTGCATGGTCACGCCGTCCAGGATGTCCCCGTATTTCACCACCCCGGACACTTCCGTCAGGATAGGGATGTTGAAGGGGTCCCACTCCGCCAGGGTCTGATTCGGTTGAATGTCTTCTCCGTCACGCACCTTGAGAACGGCTCCGTAAATGATGGGATACCTTTCAACCTCCCGGCCCCCTTTGCCCAGGATCGCGATTTCACCGTTCCGGTTCATGACCACGAGATGGCCTTCCACGTTTTGAACCGTTTTGAGATTCTGGAAAGAGACGGTTCCTCCGTTTCTGGCCTCCACCGTGGTCTGCTCCACCCTCTTGCTCGCCGTGCCTCCGATATGGAAGGTCCTCATGGTGAGCTGGGTTCCCGGCTCGCCGATAGACTGGGCCGCGATGATCCCGATGGCTTCCCCGATGTTCACTTCATGCCCGTGAGCCAGGTCTCGGCCGTAGCACTTCTTGCAGACGCCCCGTTTCGCCTGGCAGGTCAGAACGGAGCGGATCCTCGCCCTCTCGATGCCCGCGCTCTGAATTTTCATCACCCGCTCTTCGTTGATCTCGTCGTTCGTTCGGACAAGGATCTCTCCCGTGACGGGATCGTAAATGTCCTCAAGTGCGGTTCGCCCCAGGACCCGGTCTCCGACGCGCTGGATGATCTCACCGCCTTCGATGAGGGCGGACACGGAAATGCCGTCCAGGGTCCCGCAGTCCTCCTCGGTGATGACCGTGTCCTGGGCCACATCCACCAGCCTCCGGGTCAGGTAACCGGAATTGGCCGTCTTGAGAGCCGTATCGGCCAGGCCTTTTCGGGCTCCATGGGTGGAGATGAAGTACTGCAACACCGTGAGCCCCTCCCGGAAGTTCGACGTGATGGGGGTTTCAATGATCTCGCCCGAGGGCTTGGCCATCAGGCCTCGCATGCCGGCGAGCTGCCTCATCTGGTCTTTGCTGCCTCTGGCCCCCGAGTCCGACATCATGAAGATGGGGTTGAAGCTCGTGGTTCTCACCGCGGCTTCGCCCTTGCCCTTGATCTCCTCGACGGCCATCTCGCTCATCATTTCGGAGGCGATCATTTCTGTGGCCTGGGCCCAGATATCCACCACCTTGTTGTATTTTTCCCCGTCCGTGATGAGACCCGTCTTGTACTGGTCGTCGATTCGTTTCACCTCGCTCTCGGCCTTTTCGATGATCCCGGCTTTGCGGGAAGGGATGGTCATGTCTTTCATGGATATGGAAATGCCGGACAGGGTCGCGTACCGATAGCCGATGTCCTTGAGCCTGTCCGATAGAATCACCGTGGCTTTGATTCCCAGCCTCCGGTATGATTCGTTGATAAGGATGCGCAATTCCTTCTTGTTCATGACCCTGTTGAGGAGCGAGAAAGGAAGCTTTTCCGGAAGCACCTCGTACAGAAGCACCCGCCCCGTGGTGGTTTCCTGTACGGAGCCGTCGATTCTCACCTTGATCGAGGCGTGAAGGTCAAGTTCCCCTGCGTCGTGCGCGATGATCACCTCCTCGGCGCTGGAAAAAACCTTGCCTTCCCCCTTGCTCAGAGGTCTCTCCCGGGTCAGGTAGTAGATGCCCAGCACGATATCCTGACTCGGAACGATGATGGGATCCCCGTTGGCGGGGGACAGGATGTTGTTGGTGGACATCATGAGCACCCTGGCCTCGATCTGCGCTTCGATAGACAGGGGGACGTGAACGGCCATTTGGTCCCCGTCGAAATCCGCGTTGAAGGCCGTGCAAACCAGCGGGTGAAGCTGGATCGCCTTCCCTTCGATCAGGATGGGCTCGAAAGCCTGGATACCCAACCGGTGAAGCGTCGGGGCCCGGTTGAGAAGGATGCAGTACTCTCGCACCACCTCATCCAGAGCGTCCCAGACTTCAGGGGTTTCCCGTTCCACCATTTTCTTTGCCGACTTGATGGTGGTGGCGAGGCCCTTTTCGTCCAGTTTGTTGTAGATAAAGGGCTTGAAAAGTTCCAAAGCCATTTTCTTGGGAAGGCCGCACTGATGCAATCGAAGGTCGGGGCCGACCACGATGACGGAACGGCCTGAGTAGTCCACCCGTTTCCCGAGAAGGTTCTGCCTGAATCTTCCCTGCTTGCCCTTGAGCATGTCGCTCAGCGACTTGAAGGGCCGCTTGTTGGCGCCGGTCACCACCTTTCCTCGCCGCCCGTTGTCGAAGAGCACGTCCACCGCTTCCTGGAGCATTCTCTTTTCGTTTCTCACGATGATTTCGGGGGCATTGAGTTCGAGGAGCCTCTTCAGCCGGTTGTTCCGGTTGATCACCCTTCGGTATAGATCATTGAGATCCGAGGTGGCGAATCGCCCGCCGTCCAGCGGAACCAGCGGACGGAGGTCGGGGGGCAAGACCGGGATGGCGTCCAGGATGGTCCATTCCGGCCGGTTCTTGGATTCTTTGAAGGCGTCGATCACCTTCAGGCGCTTGGCCAGTTTTTTTCTCTTCGCATCGGACCGGGTGTCCAGCATTTCGGACCTGAGGCTGGCCGAGAGCACTTCCAGATCCAGCTCCCGCAACATGGCCTGAATGGCCTCTGCACCGATGCCGACCTGAAATCGCTGGCCGTACTCCTCCCTGGCCCGCCGCAACTGGTCGTCCGTGAGGAGCATCCCCTTCTGCAGGGGCGTGTCCTTGGGATCGATCACGATATAGTTTTCGAAATAGAGGACCCGTTCCAGGTCTTTCAACGTGAGGTCGAGGAGATTACCGATCTTGGAGGGAAGGCATTTCAGGAACCAGATATGGGCCACGGGAGAGGCCAGCTCGATGTGCCCCATCCGCTCCCGTCGCACCTTGGACTGGATGACTTCAACCCCGCACTTCTCGCAGACGATGCCGCGGTGCTTCATTCTCTTGTACTTCCCGCAGTTGCACTCGTAGTCCTTGATGGGGCCGAAGATCTTAGAACAGAAAAGTCCGTCCCTCTCGGGCTTAAAGGTTCGATAGTTGATGGTCTCAGGCTTCTTGACCTCACCGTGAGACCTTTCCCTGATTTTCTCAGGAGACGCCAAGGAGATCTTCACCGCATTGTAACTGGAAGGATCCTTGGGCTTTGCGAAAAAATTATACAGCTCTTCCACGCTCTTCTCCTCTTTACCTTAACCGGTTCCGGCCCTTCTTCAGAGGCCGACCTTCGCTTGCCGCCTGCCGCTCACCCTTCGACGACGCTCCCTTCGAGGGCCTCAGGACAGGCAGGGCCTGCGGCTGATCACTGATTACCCTTCGACTGCGCTCCCTTCGAGGGCCTCAGGACAGGCAGGGCCTGCGGCTGATCACTGATTACTGATCACTGATTAAGCCTGGGTGTCTTCAAAAAGCTGCACATCCAACCCCAGGGCCAACAGTTCCTTGAGCAGGACCTTGAAGGACTCCGGAAGCCCGGCTTCCAGGATGTTGTTGCCCTTGACGATCCGCTCATACATGCGGGTCCTGCCGGCCACATCATCGGACTTGACCGTCAGGAACTCCTGGAGGGAGTAAGCCGCACCATAAGCCTCCATGGCCCAGACCTCCATCTCTCCGAGCCTCTGTCCGCCGAACTGCGCTTTTCCTCCCAGAGGCTGCTGGGTGACGAGGGAGTAGGGGCCGATGGATCGCGCGTGAAGCTTGTCATCCACCAGATGGTGCAGCTTCATCACGTAGAGCACCCCGACGGTGACCTGCTGATCAAAGGGGGATCCGGTCCGGCCGTCATAAAGCACCGCCTGCCCCGTCACAGGAAGTCCGGCCTTGCTCAGGCACTTCTTGATCTCGTCCTCACTGGCCCCGTCGAACACGGGGGAGGCCATGTGGACGCCCTCCCTCATCATGACGGCGTTGTCCAGGACCTCGGCGTCATCCATGTCCTTGAAGAGGTCTTTGTACTCCTCGGCCGAGAAGATATCCGCCAGCTTCTTCTTCAGCGAGCCGAGATCCTTCATCGTGTCCAGGAGCTCCGCCACCTGTCTGCCCAACTGGCGGGAGGCCCACCCCAAATGGGCTTCCAGAACCTGGCCCACGTTCATTCTTGAGGGGACACCGAGGGGATTCAGAATAATGTCCACCGGGGTTCCATCGGCAAAGTAGGGCATGTCCTCCACGGGGAGAATTCTTGACAGGACGCCCTTGTTGCCGTGACGCCCCGCCATCTTGTCGCCTACGGCCAGTTTCCTTTTCACGGCCACGTAGACCTTCACCATCTTAATCACACCCGGGGCCAGTTCATCTCCCTGGCTGAGCCTTTCCTGGCGCTCCTCGAAGTGGGATTTGATCTGGGACACATGATGGGTGTAGCGTTGAACAATCTCCTCCATCTTTTCAATCTCATCCATGGAGGCCTTCAAATCCGCGCCGGTCCAGGCTTCCACCGGGATCTTGGCGATCTCCTCCTCGCCGATCACCTTCCGGGTGCTGCAAAGGAGCTTGCCGGACTTCTTATCCCGGAGATTCGTCTTCAGTTTCTTATCCAGAAGAAGATCTCGGAGCCTTGCCCTGGCGCTTCTTTCGATGATTTGGATTTGGTCCTGTTTATCCTTTTCCAGCCTGGCCTTTTCCTCCCGTTCGATGGCAAGGCTTCGCGGATCCTTTTCCACACCCCGTCTCGAAAAGACCTTGGTATCGATGACGATGCCTTCCACCCCCGGAGGGACTTTCAGGGACGTGTCCTTCACGTCACCGGCCTTGTCCCCGAAAATAGCCCGGAGAAGCTTCTCTTCCGGGGAAAGCTGTGTTTCCCCTTTCGGGGTGATTTTCCCGACCAGGATATCTCCGGGGCGGACATAAGCGCCAATCTTGATGATGCCGCTTTCATCCAGATACTTCAGGGCCTCTTCTCCCACGTTGGGGATATCCCGCGTGATCTCTTCCTTGCCCAGCTTGGTGTCTCGCGAGACCACTTCGAATTCCTCGATGTGGATGGAGGTGTACACATCTTCCTTCACGACCCGCTCGCTGACGATGATGGAATCCTCGAAGTTGTACCCTCCCCAGGACATGAAGGCGACCATCACGTTTCGTCCCAGGGCGAGTTCACCCATCTCCGTGGCAGGGCCGTCGGCGATGATCTGGCCTTTTTGGACCGTGTCGCCTTTGCGCACGATGGGCTTCTGATTGTAACAGGTATTTTGATTGGATCTCTGGTACTTGATGAGCTTGTGGATTTCGACTTCGTCGCTTTCCCCGGAGCTTCCCGTGGAGCGAATGACGATTCTCGAGGCATCCACGTTTTCGACCACGCCGTCCTTGCGGGCAGTGACGGAAACGCCGGAATCCCGGGCCACCACGCTTTCAACGCCGGTTCCGATGATCGGGGCTTTGGCATTCAACAGGGGAACGGCCTGACGCTGCATGTTGGATCCCATGAGCGCCCTGTTGGCGTCGTCGTGCTCCAGAAATGGGATCAGGGAGGCGGAAACGCTCACGAGCTGATCCGGTGAGACGTCCATGTATTTCACGGTTTGAACAGGAACCTTGCTCGCTTCGCCGGCGATGCGCACGGCCGCCTCTTCCCGGATAAAATTCCCTCGCTTGTCCAGGGGAGCGTTTGCCTGGGCAATGGGAAAGTCCTTTTCATCCAGGGCGGAGAGGAATTCCGTATTCCGGCTCACCCTCCCGTTTTCCGCCTGCCGGTAAGGCGTTTCGATGAAACCGAACTCATTGACTCTCGCGTAGGTGCTCAGGGAGACAATGAGGCCGATATTAGGACCCTCGGGGGTCTCGATGGGGCAAATGCGGCCGTAGTGGGTCGGATGCACGTCTCGAACTTCAAAGCCCGCCCTCTCTCTTGTCAACCCCCCGGGGCCGAGAGCACTCAATCTTCGTTTATGGGTGATTTCGGAAAGGGGATTGGTTTGATCCATGAACTGGGACAACTGGCTCGTGCCGAAGAATTCCTTCACCACCGCGGACACCGGCTTGGAGTTGATCAGGTCATGAGGCATGAGGGTCTCGACTTCCTGCAGGCTCATTCGCTCTTTGATCGCTCTTTCCATCCTTACCAGACCGATCCGGTACTGGTTCTCGAGAAGTTCACCGATCGCCCTCACCCTCCGATTCCCGAGGTTGTCGATGTCATCCACCATGGCCTCCGACGTCTTCAGGCGGATCAGCTCTTTCACGGTGGCGGTAATGTCTTCCTTCCTCAGGGTTCGCAGGTCCAACGGCACATCCAGGTTGAGCCGGTAATTCAACTTCAATCTTCCCACAGGAGACAGATCGTAGGTGGAAATGTTAAAGAAGAGGCTGTTGAAAAAGTTTTCCGCCACTTCCTGTGTAGGAGGGCTGCTGGGTCTCATTTTTCGGTAGAGCTCCAGGACGGCTTCATCGCTCTGCTCGATCTTGTCGAGAAGCATGGTGTCCCTGATGGTGGTGCTCACACCGGGCGCATCCAGGACAAGACACTCCATCTCCGTGATGCCCTTCTCCTTCATGAGGTTCAGGAGGTCGGCGGTCACGGACTGATTGCCGTTCGCCAGGATTTCCCCGGTGGACGAATCTACGAGGTCATTGGCGAGAATCCTTTCCGGCATGTTTTCCAAACGGACGGGGATGTGGGTGATCCCGGCCGACTCGATCACGCCGTGAAGCCTCTTGGTGTATTTCTCGCCCTCCTTGGCGAGAACCTTCTTGGTTTTGGGATGAACGATGTCCCTCGTGATTTTGCCGCGGAACAGGTTTTCCAGCTTGGCGGCCCGCGTCCACTCTCCGTCCTGGAAGATGAACGTCTCCGTGTCGTAAAAGGTGGACAGGATATCCTTGGAAGAATGACCCAAGGCTTTTAGAAAGGTCGTCACCGGGAATTTACGCCGCCTGTCAATCCGCACATAGAGAAGATCTTTAGGGTCGAATTCGAAATCGAGCCAGGAACCCCGGAGGGGAATGATCCGGGCGGAGTAAAGCAACTTGCCGCTCGAATGGGTCTTGCCCTTGTCGTGATCGAAAAAAACACCCGGTGACCTGTGGAGCTGGCTGACGATGACCCGCTCCGTTCCGTTGACGATAAACGTTCCCCGATCGGTCATCATGGGGATGGTGCCGAAATAGATTTCCTGTTCCTTGATATCCCGGATGCTTTTTGTCCCATTGGTCTGATCCGTATCAAAAACCAGCAATCGGACCGTGAGCTTCAGGGGCGCTTCATAGGTGAGGCCTTTGCTCAGGCACTCCTCCTCCGCGTACTTGGTGTTTTCAAACGTGTACTTGACAAACTCAAGGGAAGAAGATCCGCTGAAATCGCTGATCGGAAAAACGCTTCGAAAAGCACCCTGCAGGCCGATATCCTTCCGCTCCTCGGCGGGAACATCCTTTTGAAGGAATCGGTCATAGGAATCCCTTTGGATTTCGATCAGATTGGGGATATCGATAATTTTCTCGATTTTCCCGAAGTTCCTTCTTAACCGGTGTATGGCAAAGCCGTTTCCTTTCATCGAATCCTCTCATGGTTGGATTGTCATGCCAGGGGGGGCCTTCGGCCCTACCCAAACTCCTTGTTTTCATGGAACCCGCCAAGGCGGATTCCATGATTCAGGAAGAAACCCGGCTATTTCATCTCTACGGTGGCGCCTGCCTGCTCCAGTTGGGCCTTGACCTTTTCCGCTTCTTCCTTTGAGACGCCTTCTTTCACTTTTCCGGGCGCACCGTCCACGAGGGCCTTGGCTTCCTTGAGTCCGAGTCCGGTGATGGCCCGAACTTCTTTGATGACCTGGATCTTCTGATCCCCCGCGGAAGTAAGGATGACGTCAAATTCCGTTTTTTCCTCGGCCTCTTCCTTGGCCGCGGCCGCCGGTGCCGCCATCATGGCCACGGGTGCCGCGGCTGTGACGCCGAATTTGTCCTCCAGCTCTTTCACGAATTCCGAGAGCTCCAGGACCGTCATGTTCGAGATGAATTCAACCACGTCTTCTTTTGTAATATTTGCTGCCATGATTCTTGCAGTCCTCCGTATTCAATAGTCTGTAAGGGAAATGTATGCTTAGGCTTCACTCTTCTTGCTCTCAACGGCTTTGAGCACATTGAGGAAATTAGAGATCACCGCGTGTAGCACTCTCACCAATGATCCGGGAACGGCCTGCATGGCCGAAAGGGCTTGGGCCAGGAGCACTTCCCTGCCGGGAAGCTCGGCCAGCCTCTTGATGCCATCGTGGTCGACCACCCTGCCACGGATCTGCCCGACCTTCACTTTCAGGCGTTCCAGCTTCTTCTCTTGTTCAACGAGCACCTTGGCCGGCGCCACCACGTCCTCGTAGCTGATGGCAAGCGCGCAGGGCCCGACAAAATGCTCCTTGATCGCCGAGGTGCCGCTTTCCTTGCAAGCCAACTTCATTAAACGGTTCTTCACCACATGGAACTCCGCCTTGTTTTTTCTGAGATCCTTTCTCAAGGCGGTCATCATCTCCACGCTGAGACCCTGATAGTCGACAAGGAACGTGGCTTCAGCCTTCTTGAGTCGTTCCGCCATGTCGGCGACTAACGCTTCTTTTGCTTCTTTTTTCAACGACGAATCACCCCCTTTTCACCTTAAAACCGTTCATCATGGGGTCAAAGTCAGGGATGCAAGTCATGTCCAGATCATCCATGCTCAGTCTCGGTAGGCCCGAATCCATAGGATCCGTTTAAGCCTTCGTCCATCCCGCACACGAGCGGTTCTGGGCACCCACTGTCTTCGACTGACAATGAAATCCGCTACGCGGGTTTCATAAAAAGCCCCTTCGGGGCCTCACGCCCACGGAAGGGAAATCTCTGAAATCCGATCCTATCGGATTTCAGTAAAACGCTTACGCAAAGAGGTCTTTCACGTACCCGGGATCCACCTTGATGCCGGGTCCCATGGTTGTGGAAATCGCGATGCTTTTCAAATACGTTCCCTTGCTGGCAGGAGGCTTCAACCTCTGAATGGTGTCCATAAAGGCGCCTACATTGTCCAGGATCTTGGATGCGCCGAAGGAAACCTTCCCCATGGGGGCGTGAACAATGCCCGCCTTCTCCACTTTGAAGTCGATCTTCCCCGCCTTGATTTCTTTGACTGCTTTGGCCACATCAAACGTAACGGTCCCGAGCTTTGCATTGGGCATCATGCCTCTAGGTCCGAGAACACGACCGAGCTTGCTCACAACCGTCATCAGATCCGGCGTGGCGATGGTCTTGTCGAACTCGAGCCAGCCTTTCTGGATTTGCTCCACATACTCTTCGGAACCCGCATAATCCGCACCCGCATCCAAGGCCTCTTTCTGCTTCTCACCCTTGGCAAAGACGAGGACACGGACCGTTTTCCCCACCCCATGGGGCAGGACCACCGTGCCCCTCACCATTTGATCGGCATGCCTCGGATCAACGCCGAGCCTGACGGCGATGTCGATGGTCTCATCAAATTTGGTGTGGCTCGTATCCAGGGCCAGTTGAACCGCCTCTTGAAACGTGTATTTTCTCAGCCGGTCCACCTTGTCCATCGCTGCTTTTTGTTTTTTTCCTGTCATGACCATGTTTTTACTCTCCCCGAGAACTACCCAAGTCAACGTGAAATTCGCTTGAAGTTTGAATCAACGTTGATCCCTGACCATCCCCGTGTCCGTTGTTCCGCAGGCAGGAGAATTGTACCCTGTGGATGCTGAACACGCGACACCCCCTAAGCGAGAATCTGGATTCCCATGCTCCGCGCCGTGCCTTCGATGATTCTGATGGCCCCGTCCAGATCATTGGCATTCAAATCCTCAAATTTCAGTTTGGCGATTTCTTCAACCTGCTTTTTTGAAACCTGGCCCACCTTGTCTCGATGCGGCTCGGAGGAGCCTTTGGCAATCTTGGCAGCCTGCTTCAGGAGAACGGAAGCAGGCGGTGTCTTCGTAATAAAAGAAAATGACCTGTCCGCATAGATGGTAATGATGACAGGGATCACGGTGCCCATTTGATCCTGTGTTTTCGCGTTAAAGGACTTGCAGAATTCGGCGATATTCACGCCGTGCTGTCCCAGGGCAGGTCCAATCGGAGGCGAAGGATTGGCCTGCCCCCCTTTGACCTGAAGCTTAACCGTTGCAATGATCTTCTTCGCCATACCCCGTCCCTTTCACCTTGCGAGTCTCTTTTTTCCGTCCCGCCCGAGCGTTTCGGGCTTTGAAAGCGACACACCGCTCCCCTTCCATTTTTCTGTGAAAAGTGGAATGCAGCGGGCTGTCAAAATGTCGTCAAACCTTGTTGACCTGGATAAAATCCAACTCCACGGGCGTTGCCCGACCGAAGATCGTAATCAGCACCCGCAGTTTCTCTTTGTCCGGTTTCACCTCTTCCACGATGCCCTGGAAATTATTGAAAGGACCGTCAACGACCCGAACCTGATCCCCTTCTTCAAACTGATACTTCGGTTTCGGCTTGCTGATCCCTTCTTCCATCTGGCGGATGATGCGTTCCGCCTCCTCGTCCGGGACCGGCGCAGGCATCGTGCCCCCCCCGACAAACCCCGTCACCTTGGCGGTGCTTCGAACGGTGTGCCACGTCTCATCGCTCAGAACCATCTGAACCATGATGTAGCCGGGATAGAACTTTCTGGACGACGTCTTTTTCTGCCCCTTCTTGAGTTCAATCACCTTCTCGGTTGGAACGATGATCTTCCCGAAGAGGTTCTCCTGTCCAAGGGTTTTAATTCTTTCTTCCAGGCTCAGCTTCACCTTGTTCTCAAAACCCGAGTAGGTATGCACAATGTACCACTTTAATTCCACGTCGTTGCCCGCCGATCCAAGGAAATGCTTACGATAAAGTGTTCAGGGTTCAGAACTACCCCACAATAGCCCTGATAATCTTGATGAGCCCGAAGTCAATGACCCCCAGGAACAATGAAACCACCAGCACGAGAGCGATGACCACGGCGGTTGAGGCCAGGAGTTCCTTGCGGGTGGGCCATTTCACCTTCTTGAGTTCCATCTTCGATTCCCTCAGGAACTGGAGTGACATCTTCACGTACTTGAGAAGATTGCCTTCTCCCCCTTTTCTCTTCTCGACCTCCTTCTTGGCCACGGCGAGGTTCTTCTTCTTTTCCTCCCGAGGTGACTTTTCCTGAGAAGCCGAAGCGGTTTGAGCGGCCGGTTGTTCGACGGCCTCTTTGCCCGCTGCCCTTTTTTTTGCTCTCTGATCCGATTTGCTCATGGCTTTCGAGTGTCATCCCGCTTTTGCTTGGTCTTGCGCTCCGACCGGTGTTCAGATAAACTGGCAGGCCAGGAGGGATTCGAACCCCCAACACCCGGATTTGGAGTCCGGTGCTCTAACCGTTAGAGCTACTGGCCTGCATGGCTCATTTTGTCTCTTTATGAAGGGTATGGGTCCTGCAAAAGGGACAGTACTTTTTGAAACTCAGCTTGTCAGGCGTCTTCCTTTTGTTCTTGGTCGAGGTGTAATTCCTGTTCTTGCACTGTTCGCAAGCAAATGTAATAATGTCCCGCATAGTTATCTCCACCAGGTGCGAATCACGGTGCCGGCCAGAGGCTCTTATTCCAGGATGTCGCTGATGACCCCGGCTCCCACCGTCCGGCCACCTTCCCGAATTGCAAACCTCAACTCCTTCTCCATCGCGATCGGCGTGATCAGGTTCACTTCCATCGTCACATTGTCCCCGGGCATCACCATCTCCACACCCTCAGGCAACGTCACCACCCCCGTCACATCCGTCGTCCGAAAATAAAACTGCGGCCGGTATCCCCCAAAAAACGGCGTGTGCCGACCCCCCTCCTCCTTCGTCAAGATATACGCCTCAGCCTTGAACTTCGTGTGCGGCGTTATCGACCCAGGGGCCGCCACCACCTGCCCCCGCTCCACATCATCCCGCTTCGTTCCCCTCAACAATACCCCAATGTTGTCTCCAGCCTGCCCCTGATCCAAGATCTTCCGGAACATCTCCACCCCGGTACACACCGTCTTCATCGTCGGCCGGATCCCAACAATCTCCACATCCTCCCCCACCTTGATGATTCCCCTCTCCACACGTCCCGTCACCACCGTCCCCCGCCCCGAGATGCTGAACACATCCTCAATCGGCATCAAAAACGGCTTCTCCACATCCCGAACCGGCTCCGGCACATACGAATCAATCGCATCCATCAACTCAAAAATACACTTCGCCTCAGCACTGTTCACATCATCACTCTCCAGCGCCTTCAGCGCACTGCCCCTCACGATCGGAATGTCATCCCCGGGAAACTCATACTTCGTCAGCAACTCCCTCAACTCCAACTCCACCAACTCAATCAACTCCGCATCATCCACCATGTCACACTTGTTCAAAAATACCACAACGCTCGGTACCCCAACCTGCCTCGCCAGCAAGATATGCTCCCTCGTCTGCGGCATCGGGCCGTCATCCGCCCCCACAACCAAAATCGCCCCGTCCATCTGCGCCGCACCCGTAATCATGTTCTTGATATAGTCCGCATGCCCAGGACAATCCACATGCGCATAATGCCGCTTGTCCGTCTCATACTCCACATGCGCCGTCGCGATCGTGATCCCCCTCGCCTTCTCCTCAGGCGCCTTGTCAATCTCGTCAAACGGCACAAACTGCGCGTAGCCCTTCTTCGCCAGGTGCTTCGTGATCGCCGCCGTCAACGTCGTCTTCCCATGATCAATATGCCCTATCGTCCCCACATTCACATGCGGCTTCTTCCTCTCAAACTTCTTCTTCGCCATCGCTTTCCTCCTTCAAATTTCCAGGCGTCTTATCGCAGGTTTTGTGTGTGGAGCCCACGACCGGGATCGAACCGGTGAACCCCATCCTTACCAAGGATGTGCTCTACCTACTGAGCTACGTGGGCCCTGAATCGTAAGATATCCCAGTCTGACGGGTAACCGGCGCCAAAGAAAACGGCCATTGCGTTACCTAACCCGAAGCGCTTCATGGCCGGATGACAACGGCCGACTCCAAGTCGAGCCACCCGTTGAACGCGTTCCAGGAAGATCGTCCTTTGGAGCGGGAAACGGGATTCGAACCCGCGACCCTCAGCTTGGAAGGCTGACGCTCTAGCCAACTGAGCTATTCCCGCATCGGACAAAACGCTTTCGACTGTCCAAAACCCGGCTTATAACCGACCGCCGGACGAAGCCCTGGCCTTTTGCAACGTCCGCGCCTTCGTCAAGACTTCGGCGGACAGACTTCGCCCCCACTCAATGGCCTCTCTTTTTACGGCTTTCTATCCCCATCTATCCAGACTGGCTTGCCAGACGAAGCCTTGGCGAAGTCTGAGCCAGCCGGACGAAGCCTTGGCGAAGTCTGGTGGAGAGGGGAGGATTCGAACCTCCGAAGGCTGCGCCGGCAGATTTACAGTCTGCTCCCTTTGACCGCTCGGGAACCTCTCCATCTTCCCCCAACTGGAGCCAGCGAAGGGAATCGAACCCCCGACCCACTGATTACAAGTCAGTTGCTCTACCGTCTGAGCTACGCTGGCTTTCCTTCAAAAAGGCAAATAGTGAAGATAATTCTTGAAGAGCCTTATATCAATCTCAGTGATCGCCAGCGGATTCCCGAAATTTACGGCATTTATGGGGAATTGGACTCCATTCTAGTTTTTTCTTTCAAATTCGTAAAATTTCAAGCAAACACGCTTTTCAAAACACAGAACGTCTCATATTAAGCCTAATAAAAAAAAATGCAACCAAAATTTCTAAATCGCATTTTGGTTGACATTTCGGCAACAGTCATTTAATGATCCTGCCATAACAACTGGAGATAGACCGGGAAGTTTCTTCATTCCACATCTACTCATAATACAGCATCAGGAGGTGTTACTATGATGGCATTGGTCGGAGGATTGATTGCACTGATCCTGGGTATTATCGGAATCATCGTCTGGTGGGGATATTTCCTCAAGGCCCTTATGGCCGGCGTCCCTGTGATGCTGATCCTGGGCGGAGCTCTGGCAGCTTATCTCGGCGTGGAAGAAATCAAAGACAAAAAAACCTCCGAGAACTTTGAGACGGGAAAAGACGATCTCAAGCGAGAGGTGGATTCTCTGAAAGAAGAAATCAAAGGTCTGAAGGAAACCAAGAAGGACGAGCAACCCGAGTCCTAAATATCTGGGAGGCTCATCGCCCGCCGTGGCTTTTCACGGCCGTTTTTTGCGCGACGATGGTGATGGGCCTTCTTCTTTGTTATCCTACCGTCTCAAGTTCGCTGAAGAAGTAAGCGATTTCGAAGGTCGCCGTTTCGACACCGTCAGATCCATGGACGATGTTTCTCTCGATGTCCGTGGCAAAAGCCTTTCTAATGGTGCCTTCCTCGGCTTTGCGGAAGTCCGTCGCGCCCATCAATTTGCGGTATCTGGAAATGGCCTCATCGCCCTCGAGAGCCATGACAACGCACGGGCCTGAAGACATGAAGTCCGTGACGCTTTCATAAAAGGGTTTTCCCTCGTGGACCTTGTAGAAACCCTTTGCCTGGTCCTTCGTCATTCTAATCATTTTCATGGCGGTGATGGTCAAGTTTGCCGCTTCCAGCCGTTTGACCACCTCTCCGACCAGTTTCCTCTCCACGCCGTCCGGCTTGATAATCGCCAGAGTCCTTTCCCTCATAAGAATATATCCTCCGGAATTTTAAGACCATTGACCCTTTGATGATTATTTTGTAAAAGCTTCGTTTATAAAAAGGCCTGCATCTCGTCAAGAGATTTGTTCCAGGCCCAAAAAGCGAAAGGATCAGAATCATGGCTGAAACGAATGCTGAATCAACGCCCCGCCGGGCGGCGCGAATGGACGCGGAACATTACTTTCGATTCAACTGCGCCCCCGGGGTGAGCTGTTTTACCCTTTGCTGCCGGGATGTCAACATTCTTTTGACACCCTACGATGTGCTGCAACTCAAGAACGCCCTGGGTCTTTCCTCCGATGAATTCCTGGAAAAACACGCCATCGTTCTGAGCAAAGAAAACCAGCTCATCCCTCTCGTGTTCCTGAAAATGAGGGAAGAAGACAAGCGATGCCCATTTGTCACGGAAGAGGGCTGCACGGTTTACGAGCATCGCCCCTGGGCCTGCCGGATGTTCCCCCTGGATTCGGCCGACGACGGCACCTTCCACCTGATCACGGACAGCAGCCGCTGCAAAGGACTGGAGGCGAAAGAAACCTGGCAGATCGGGGAGTGGCTTGTGGAACAGGGCGTTGTTCCCTACGATGAGATGAATACCCTGCTCACCGGCGTCACAGCCCCTCTCAAGGCACAGAAGCTCGACATCGATAATCCCGACATTTCCAAAATGGTGTTCATGTCCCTTTACAATCTGGACAAGTTCAGGGATTTTATCTTTAAGAGCACTTTTCTCGATCGGTTTGAACTGGATCCGCTTCTCATTGAAAAAATTAATCGAAGTGATATTGAATTACTTAAATTTGCTATTGATTGGATCAAATTTGGAATTTTTGGTCAAAAGCTTTTTAAAGTCAAAGAAAAGCCGGAAAGCAAAGAGCAGGGAGCGTAGAGCATCCTCCTTCGCTGAAGCTACGGAGGACAGGCGGAGCAGGGAGCATTCCCAATGCAGTCATTGCGAGGCGCAAAGGGCCGTGGCAATCCCCTTGATTTCGTGAATGCCTCTTGCAGCGAAACCATGAAGAACGAAGACCTATTGCACAGTCTGCAGGGTGACACCTTCACCTTTTCCTGCCACAGAAACATCGAGTGTTTTACCAGGTGCTGTGCCGCCCTTCAGCTTGTGCTCACACCCTACGATATCCTCCGCCTCAAGAACCGGCTCCGGATTTCATCCGGCGAATTTCTTGAAAAACACACCCACACCCGTTTCGACAGGCACCCCCGATTCCCCATGGTGCTTCTCAAAATGACCCACGGCGGCTCTCAGGCCTGTCCCTTCGTGACCTCCGATGGCTGCACCGTTTATGAAGATAGGCCGGGTGCCTGCCGGATCTACCCTTTGGCCAGGGCGGCCCAAAAAGGAAACAACGAAAAGACGGCCAGGGAGAAGTTCTTCGTTGTGAAGGAGGAACACTGCCTCGGGTTTGGAGAGGGCCCCACCTGGACGGTGAAATCCTGGATGTCCGGCCAGGGGTTGGATGAGTACAACCGAATGAACGACCGGTGGCTGGAGATTATCAGTTCACCCCAAAGCCTGGGGCCGAAAGAGGACCATCCCAGGAAGCTTCAGATGTTCTTTATGGTTTCCTATAATCTGGACAGGTTCAGGGCTTTCCTCTTTGAAAGTCGCTTCTTTCACCTTTTCCAGATCCCCGAAGAACTCCGCAGCCGCCTTGAAAAAGACGACGTGGCACTCATGGGTTTCGGATTCGACTGGCTCAAGTTCAGCCTTTACGGTCTCCCCACCATGCAGCCCGCTCTCAGGTAAATCTTCACCGCCGAGACCGCAGAGATCGCAGAGAGGTTGATCTTTTCCGGGACCCTCCTTGACATGTCTCTTTTCAACCATAACTCTCTGCGGGCTTTGCGTGCTCTGCGGTGAAAAAGAAGGCTTATCGATCGGCGGGGCGTCTGCCGATGTACCCCGAAAGATTGCGGATCAGGGCATCCACTTCCTCGCTGTGATCGCTTAAGTGCTGTAAAATGCGATCCGACTTCGACCGCAGGACAAAGGCGTTCTTTTCATGGATCTCCCGGCCTTTGATCAAAAGCTGATGCCGATACAGATAATCGATGATGGCATCATCGGCATCCGGCGTCACCCTGAATTTCTTCAAGAGGAAATCCTGCCAGTAGCCGAATTCCTCCGGGTGCTCCAGGTGCTCTACCGGGATGTTGAGCTCATAGGCGACGGGTTCCAAAGTCCCTGGAAACAGCTTTGAGCCCCCAAGAAAATCCATGGCGTGGGCCAGTTGATGAACGAGCGTGCTCTCCTCGATGTCCGGGGAAATGGCGATGTAGAGGTTCCGGGGATCGGCATTCAACGTTTTGTGGATGTTGATGAGGACGCCGCCTTCCCCCCTCTTTGAAAAGCCGCTGCCCGCGAAGCTGAGGGCCGCGTAAGCTTCCAGATCCACCCACTTGATGCCCATGGAACTGCCTGTGAGCATCCGGATATCCAGGGCATCCGTCATCTCCTTGGACCGGCCATAGGAAACCGATGGGAGGGTCGCGATGCCCGCCCCCATTTCTTCCAGGGAGGGCTCTCCGGCCCTCTCCATAAGCAGTTCGTCTTCCCTGCCCATGTGGCACTTCTTGAATTTTTTCCCGCTGCCGCAGGGACAGGGGTCATTGCGTCCTACTTTGATCATGTTGAACCTGCGAAAATCCCCCTTCGAGCCTGTCCGGCAATTTAAGACTTTCTTGCTCCCGGCCTCTTTCCGTCGTTGCGAGCGACTGGAGGGAGCGTGGCAATCTCCTTGATTGCAGGCAGTAGTGATCAACGAGGGTCATCGGGCAGACTCCTTCGCCCCCCTTTATTAAAGGGGGGGTGGGGGGATTTAAAAGATAAAATCAGTCTTCGACAATCTGATCCTTGTGGGCGTCTTTTGACCAGGAGGGCAAAGGACCGGTGCTGCCTGTTTCAGGATTCATTCGATGTCTGTAGGATGCCTTGACGCCCTGCTCTTTCCACATAAAATCCCATCCACGGACGAAGTAGGAACACTCGTCATTGAAACAGACCCACTGAAACGCGCCACCCCACGTGGAATTCAGGGGTGTTCGCCATTTTTTCATGACAGCGCCGCAATGGGGGCACTTGGGATCGTCTTTTTCGCTCATGGTTTTCTCCTTGTGGTTTCGATCGTCGAAACCCAATATAACCATTTTTGACGAACTCGCAAAAACTCGCGCAAGTCGTGAAAAAAAGAACCAAATCTTCCAGGCTCTCGCCGGGAGATTTGGTTCTCATCTTTACGGTGTCCCTCCGTTTCAAGCCAGCATTTTCTGCTCCTTGAAGTATTCTTCCTTCACCTGGGTGAGGAAAACGACCACAGGCCTGAAAGCCAGATGGGCCCACTTGGCAAAGGGGACTTCCAGGACCAGCATGGGAACCGCCACCATGAGGTGAACGACGTAGATCACATAGGTGGGCATGGGCCAATCCATGAGCCGGGTGAAGTGGATGAGAATACCGGTCAGGGTCGTGAGTTCCAGCAGAACCAGGAACATCCAGTCCGTGCCGTGAGAATTCTTGTAGGGCGCCTTGCTCTTTTTCAGACGGCCGATGATCGCGTAGGTGGTTCCGTAAAGAAGCGCGGCAGTGGCATAGTAGCCCAAAAGCCTCATGGGGTGCCAGATCGGATAGATCACGTCCCTCTGGAATGCAATCTTGTCCCACGAAAGGCCGATCACGTGGATCCCGCCTGCAAGAAACACGGCGACCAGGAGGAATGCCGTGCTGTAACCGGTCATGATGAGAAGATGGACGACCCACTGCATTCTGTCGGAGCAGTCCCCGAATTTTTTCTGGGTGGCAAAGTGCGCCACCAGCTCCCAGGCTTTCCTGATGTAAATGGCCAGCGGCACTTTATAGAGCAAATCTCCCATGATGGACTTGGCGCACCGATAGGTGTTGCTCAAGAGGAAAAACGTGAGGATCGCGGCCATGACCAGGTCCGCAACCTCGATGGCCGGGGCCGGCCAGACGGAGTTCAGGGCTGCGTGCTCCATATTGGGGTTGCCGGCCCGGAAGATCCACAGGGCCAGGCCGACAAGAAGGCCGACAATGGCAACGGCAATGATCTCGAAGCTCTCGGAGGTGTAGAATCGCCTGGAAAAACCCGTCCAGTCGTACTTCGAGGTCAGGTAACGCCGCATGACCATCATCGCTTCGCCCGGCTCCGCTCCCCGGGGACACTGGGTCGAACAATCACCGCAGTAGTAGCATAGCCACGGCTCGGGGCTTTTCAGAATCCTGTCCGTGAGCCCGAGCTGAATGTAGCGCATGAATCTCCTGGGAAAAGAATTCTCCGGCGTGGAGAGAGGGCAAATGGCCGTGCAGTTCCCGCACTGAAAGCACTTCTTCGCATCCTTGAGACCAAAATGCTCCAGATCCTTCATCAAATTCGGATCAACCTTGACGCTCATGCTGTTTCCTCCTCATGACATTCAACTACCAACCCTTGAACGGATTGGGACCGATCTCCACGAGTTTTTCCGCGAACTCGTCCAAAAGCGCAGGGAGCTTGGGGTAATCGATGATGGACACCGTCTCGAACCGGACGCGATCGGATTCCAGGGCCAACCGGTTCAGGGTCTCCGACACCTTGCTCAACCGGATGCTCGCCAGTTCACTCCCCTTGATGAAGTGGCACTGGTAGTCGTCCCCGTGCTGGCATCCGAGAAGCAGAACGCCGTCAATGCCTTTTGACAGGGAGTCGGCGATCCAGACAAGGTTCATGGACCCCAGGCAGCGCATCGGAACCACCCGCACCCAGGGATTGTGGGTCATGCGGTGGATTCCAGCCATGTCCAGGGCCGCATACGCGTCGTTCTCGCAGGCGAGCACCACGATGCGCGGCTTCTCCTCGTCCTCCTCGGGCACGTTGATGGCCTTGACCATGCTGCCGATCATGGCCACCGAGTAATTCTTGAAGGAAATAATCCGTTCAGGACAGGCGCCCATGCAAACCCCGCATCGCCGGCATCGCGTAGGCTGGGGAAGGGGGTTGGCCTTTTCGTCTTCATTGATGGCGCCGAAGGGGCACTCCACCGTGCATCGTTTGCACTGGGTGCAGCGCTGCATCGCAAACTCGGGATAGCTCATGTCCCCTGCCCGCGGATGCACCGCGGCCCCTTGGGAGGTGAGTTCGATACACTGGATCGCCTTCATGACTGCCCCTGCGGCATCTTCCCTGCTGGACCCGATCCCCATGGGCCGATGGACACACCCGGCCGCGTAAATGCCCGTTCTCCTCGTCTCGTAAGGGAAACAGATGAAGTGGGAGTCCGGAAAATCGTACCGGAGCGCCGGCATCTCGGGACCCTGCCGGTAATCGAGGTTGAGGATCTTGGAACGCCTGATGATGTCCAGGGGCACCTCCAGATCTTCTTCTTTTTTCTCGCCCTCTTTCGCTTCCGCCAGAAGTTCCTTGCTGATGTCGGGACCGAAAGCGGTGGCCGGAACCATGCCCGTGGCGAGCACCACCATGTCCAGATTATCCAGAACGATTTTTTCGGCCGACAGCTCGTCATCCGCCTCCACCGCCAGTTGTGCGCCGTCCGCTTTGACCTCCGGGTCCTGGCATCGGATAAAGAGCACGCCCGACTCCTGGGCCTTCCTGTACAGGTCCTCCGCCTGTCCGGGCGTTCTCATCTCCTTGTAGACGATGGTCACTTCGGCCTTCGGATTCTGGCCCTTGATCCTGATCGCTTGCTTCAGCGCCGTGGTGCAGCATACCGTGGAACAATAGGGCAGGTGCCGGGGATCACGGCTCCCTGCGCACTGTAGAAAGGCGACCTTGTCGACCGGTTTTCCGTCACCGGGACGGGTCACTTCGGCTCCAAAGAACTTCTCCTCGAATTGGTTGTTGGTCACCACGTTGGGGGATGCGCCGAAGCCCAGCTTCTTGTCCAGTTTGCCGGGATCGTAAGGCTGCCACCCCGCAGCCATCACGACCGCACCGCACCGGTGCTCCACCGAGGTCCCGTTTTGCTTGATGAATACCTGGAAGACACCCGGACCACCCACGGTCTTTTCCACGTTGGCTCCGGTGTAGACCTTGATTTTCGGGTTGGAGGTGACGGCCGTGATCAAATCGGAAATAATCTGGTTATCCTTCACGTCCTTATAGGGGAAGGTGGCGATCTGGGACACCCTTTTCTGGAACCCGCCGAGTTCCGCCTCTTTTTCCACCAGCACCACCGGATACCCCGCCTTGGAGGCTTCCACGGCCGCGGTCATTCCGGTCAGACCACCTCCGACCACCAGGATGTCCCTGGAAATCTCCTGCTCGGGCTTGAAGGGAACCGGCAGCTCCATGGCCTCCACCTTGGCCAGGGCCATTCGCAGGTAATCCTCACCCATCATCTGGGTATCTTCCTCTCCCGGCTTCTGACACCAGGCCACCTGCTCGCGCAGGTTGACCCGGTCCACGATGCAGTTTTCGAAGTTGAACACATCGTACATGACCCTCGGAGAACAGGCGGCGATCACGAGGGTGTTGGCGCCCTCCTTGGCTATATCTTCCTTGATCATGGCGGCCCCTTCCTGGCTGCACAGGTTTGCATGGGTCCGGCAGATGGGAACCGAATGTTCCTCCGTAGCGATATTCACAAGCTGCTCTATGTTGAGGGCGTCTCCGATGCCGCACCCCGAGCAAACGTAGACTGCTTTCTTCTTTTCCATGGACTGTTACCTCCTCGCGATGGATTGAATGGCTTTAAGCGCTGCAGCGGTGCCGTCCTGAACCGCTTCCGCGACACCCGTCGGGGTTCTCGTGGTTCCTGCAGCGTAAATCCCGGGCTTTGCGTTCTGGGTGGCGATGAAGCCGTAGTCGTCGTAAGGAACCTGAATGGGAAGCGGGGTATCGGACGTGTTGGGTTGCATGCCCGTGGCAAGAACCACCAGGTCCACCGCAATCTCCTGCAAAGATTCCGACCTGGTGTCTTCCACTCTCAACACCAGCGCTTTGCCGGAGGGATCCTGTGTGATCTTGGCGACCTTGCCCTTAAAGAAATGGAGGTTCTCGTCCTTCTTGACCTTGTTGTAAAAGTCCTCAAGGCGGTCCGTGGCTCGGATATCGATGAAGAAGATGGTGATCTTGGCATCCGGGTACTGCTCCCGCACGTAGGTGGCTTCCTTCATGGAAGCCAGGCAGCAGATGCCCGAGCAGAAGGGCAGGTGGTTTTCGTCTCTCGATCCCGCGCACTGGACAAAGGCCACGGTCTTGGGCGGTTGGCCGTCTGAAGGCCGAAGGATCTTGCCCTGGGTGGGCCCTCCCCATGCAGCCATCCTTTCCATCATCACGTTGGTGATCACGTCCGGAAATTCGCCGAACCCGTACGTCTCAAGCTTGTGGGCATCGTAGGGTTTCCATCCCGTGGCCCATACGATGGATCCCACTTTCAGGGTCATGGTCTTGGTCTCCATGGTCAAATCAATGGCGTCGTAAGGGCAGGACGCTTTCACCTTTTGCGCCTCCCCGCTCCTGACCAGGGCGGGATCCAGGACATAACGGGCGGGAAAGGCCATGTCATGGGGCAGGTAGGCCGCCTTCCGCTTGTCCATCCCGTAGTTGAAGGCATTCTCGACTTCCATGGTGCATGCCTCGGCGCACTTGCCGCAGCAGGTGCACTTCTCGTTGACGTAGCGGGGATTCAACCGCAGGGTCACGTCGAAGTTCCCTTCCTCTCCCGCGATGCTCTCTACTTCGGCCATGGTGAAGAAGCGGATCCGCGGGTTCGCACGCATCCTTCTGAAGTTGATCTCCAGCCCGCAAAAGGGCGGACAGAGTTTAGGGAAATAGTTGTGCAACTGGGCGACTCTTCCGCCCAGATAAGGGTTCTTCTCCACGAGGTACGTGTCGTAGCCTGCCTCCGCTGCTTCGATGGCGGTGCTCAGTCCGCTGATGCCTCCACCGACCACCAGGATACTCTGGGTCTCTGTGTTTGCCATGCTCATCCTCCTCGGCTGATTGAAATAAACATTACAGAACCGTGTACTTCGGACCTCCCCCTCCCTCGGGCGGAACCCAGGTGATGTTCTCATAGGGGTCTTTGATGTCGCAGGTCTTGCAATGGACACAGTTCGAAAAATTCAGTTTCATCCGGCGATTTCCCGTTGCTTCGTCGATTTCCATTTCGTAAACGCCGGCCGGGCAAAACCTGACGCAGGGGTTCTGAAACTCCCGGGTACAACGATGGTAGCAGATCTCGAGATCCGGGATGTGGAGATGGGGCGGTTGTTTTTCTTCGTGGGTCGTGCCGGAGTAGTAGACATCCGTCTCCTTGTCCAGGGTGAGCTTGCCGTCGTACTTGATGTCGCCCTTTTCCTCGTCGGTGGGCGAGTCTTTTCCATACACGGCGGCCACCTTTTTCAGGCGCGTGAAATCCGGCTCCGTGGTAAGACGGGCCTTGAAAATCCTTCCGCCCAGCACGTACTGGAACCCCGCAATGACCATGGCCGCCCAGAGTCCTTTCTGGAAAGCCTGATGGAAATTGCGGGCCCTGTAAAGCTCATATCCCACCGAGCTCTCGCTCAGGGCCTGTCGATAGGAGGAAAGTTGTTCCTCTGAAAAATCCCCTGTGAGCAGACCCTGGAAAATCGTCTCAGCCGCAAGCATACCGGACATCATCGCACAATGGATGCCCTTGATCTTCATGCTGATGAACAGGCTGGCCGAATCCCCGACCAGCATCCCGCCGGGGAGCGTGAGCTTCGGAACGGAAAAGAATCCGCCCACCGGCGCCGTCTTGGCTCCGTACTGCACCAGCTTGCCGTCCTTGAGCAACCCGGCGACATAGGGATGGAGCTTGAATTTTTGGAACTCCCTGTGAGGATCCAGGCAGGGGTCGTGATAGTCCAGCCCGGTCAGCAGCCCGAGAGACACCTTGTTGTCTTTCATCCCGTAGATGAAGCCGCCGCCATAGGTGTCGCTCTTGAGGGGATATCCGAGGGTATGAACCACCTCTCCCGGCTGAATCCGGCCTTCCGGGATCTCCCACACCTCTTTGACGCCCACCACGTAGCTCTGGGGGTTCTTCCCCTCGTCGAGCTTGTGCTTCTTGATGAGCGTTTTCGTCAGGCTGCCCCGGGATCCTTCTCCGAAAACCGTCACCTTGGCGCGCAGGTCAATGCCCGGCTCATAATTGGATTTTTTGCTTCCGTCCGCGTCAATGCCTTTGTCTCCTGTGCGGACCCCGACGATGCGGTCTTTGTCATAGAGAACCTCGGTTCCCGCGAAGCCGGGGAACATGTACACCCCGCTCTCCTCCACGAGTTTTCCCAGCCACTCATTGAGCCTGGCAAGGGAGACCACGTAGTTGCCGTGGTTGTTGAGGGGGGGCGGCGTCATGGGAGACTTGATCTTCCCTCCCTTGGTGAGGAGGTAGACCGATTCCTTCTTGACTTCTCCCTCCAGGGGAGCGCCCTTTTGCATAAAGTCCGGAACCAGTTCTTTCAGGGCCACGGGGTCCATGACTGCGCCGGATATACCGTGGGCGCCCACATAGGCGCCTTTCTCGAGCACGGCGATCATGACTTCCTCGAGCTTTTTGCCCCGGCCCTCCCGCTCCACCTGTTCGTTGTGCTTCTGAATCAGATTGGACAGGTGAAGCGCCCCGCTCAGGCAGGCTGTCCCTCCTCCGACAAAGAGGACATCGACTTCCATGATTTCTCGCTCTTCCATTGCTCCATCCTCCATGGGATCGCTTCTTGAGAGAACTCTGCTTGATCCTCCGATGTTGCGTGGGATCTCACGAAAGCGCCGGCGCCCCACCGGGGAGAGCCCTCGATAGGGAGAGGCGTCGCTGGGCTCAGGCAGGATCGGCAGAGGACCGGGGGGCGACCTGAGATCTTCAGGCGCCTTTGCACAAGAGGTTGCTTATAGCACAAGAAAAAAATGAAGTGCAAGCCAATTCTTGCCAAAAAGAAGCCCCGGCTGCATGCTTTCGCAGCCGGGGCATCGTTCACTTCAGGTCAACCGCTATACACCGGGAATGGTCCAGATGTCTCTCTTCATCATCTTCCACTCGCCCGTACCGCGATCCCACTGGCAGTTGGCAAAGCAAAGCCAGTTCTTGTCGTCCATCTTCGGCGTGTCAGACCGGAAGTAGTAGCCCGGCCACCGGGTCTCCTCCCTGAAGAGGATGGTCCGGATGTGGGCTTCGGCCTGCCAGGTTCTCTGGATGTTCTCCCACGCCCTCGTGAGTTCGTGGGCGTTGCGGGCAGCCATTTTCTCCGAGTCTTCTTTGAGCATACTCATCAGCTCCAGACCTCTTTCGCAAAGAGCCTTGCTCGTCTTGAAAGCGGACACCACGCCGCCTGCATACTCGTCCATGAGTTTCTGGAGCCGGTGCAGGTACTGTCTCGGCATCATGTAGTTGGTGTTCACTTCCGGATCGGTGGTTTCATTCTTGTGCTTGTCCCACAGGTCCAAAGGCCTCAGGATTCGCTCTTTCAGCTTCTCCACCGCTGCCATGTCCACGTTGGGAGCCTTGCCCTTCTCGACGATGAACTTGACGGCCTGCTTGCCGGCGATTCTTCCTTCCGCATGAGAACCGGAAGAGAACTTGTGGCTGGAGGCACCTGATCCGTCACCCACCGCAAAGAGACCTTCCACCGTGGTCATGTTGGTGTAGCCCCACTTGTAGGGAGTGGGAAGGTCCTCAGGGCCGCTCACCCAGGCACCGGAAGCGCCGGAGTGGGAACCGATGAAGTAGGGTTCGCAGGCCGCGATCTCGGAGTGTTTCTCCTCCGGTTTCACGTTCTGGGAAGCCCACAGGATCGCCTGGGAGATGGTCATGTCCAGGAAGTCTTCCCATGCTTCGCTTTCCAGTTCCTTCATCTTCTTCTTGAAGGCCTTGGGGTCATCCTTGTATTGAGCTGCAATGTTCTGAATGGCCTCGGCCGTTTCCATGTACAGAGGCCCGAGACCCGCATCCACATCGATCATGCCGAGGTAGTTCCGCAGGTTGGCCGGAATCGGCTTGACCAGGCCGTAAGGCGCATAGTTCTGGAGCACTTCCTTGTGGGTCGTCATGTAATCGCCGCCTTCGGCGCTGATGGCCCGGGACTTGAACAGGAGGAACCACGCACCCACCGGTCCGTAAGCATCCTTGAACCGCACCGGGATGAAGCGCACTTCCTGGCAGGTCATTTCTGCACCCGCCTTGATCGTGAAGTAGGCGCTGGAACCCGAGTTGAAGGGAGGATACCAGGATCGGCCGAAGCCTTCGCCCACGGACCTGGGACGGAACACGTGAACCGCACCGCCCATGCCCGCGATCACGGCCTTGGCCTTGAACACGTAGAACTTGTTTTCACGGGTGCCGAATCCCACGGCGCCCGCAATCCGGTTGCCGTCAAGGAGAGGCTCGACAATGAACACCCTCTCGATGAGCTCGCCGCCCGCATCGGCAATGGCGTTCTTCGCGGCTTCGGCAATGATGATCTTGTAGGATTCGCCGTTGATCATCAACTGCCACCGGCCTTCATGAACATACTTGCCTTGCTCGTCTTTCCAGATCTTGAGACCCCATTTCTCGAACAGATGCACGGTGGAGTCTACGTGACGGGCGATGTTGTAAACCAGGTCTTCCCTGGAAATGCCCATCAGGTCCTGACGAACGTAACGAACATAATCTTCGACGGTGTTTTCGCCGTCCTTGACGCCTACATACTGGTTAATGGCCGAAAGGCCCATGGCCACGGCGCCGCTTCGATCCAAGGCCGCCTTGTCCACCAGGGTGACCTTCAGGCCTTTCTTCTTGGCCCAATAGGCCGCCTCGGTGGCGGCGCCACATGCTGAGAAACCACCCCCACAGATAAGGAGGTCGGTTTCGACGACTACAGTTTCCCAATTTGCCATCTTTTCACCTCCTTATTTTATTGTGGGGACCGCAGACAGACCCAAGGATGCCGGCTCGGTTGCCAGCGCCTGGCTGTTGAGGTCATCGTGAGTTGCATAATCACCGAGCGGTTTCGCCGATCCCTCGGGTGTTGTCCGGGTGGGGAACTTGAACCGCTTGATAGAACCGTCCCTAAACTTTACCGTCCACATAATATCCTCAGATCCTCTGAGGGGTGTCGCACTGGCCCCCATTGGGACGAAATCTGCATAGCCACGAACATCCATGGCCTGCTGAGGGCAGATCTTGACACAGCACATTCACTCCCAGCACATCTGGGGATCACGGTTGTAAGCCTTCATCTCTTTGCCGGTGACCGAACCGTCCTTGTCCAGCACCATGAGATCGTTAGGGCAGATATACATACAGGCTGTTTTATCCTGCCCCTTACAACCGTCGCATTTCTCGACGATCACATAGCTTGGCATTGTTTGACCTCCTAATGAAAGAATTTAACTATTCCTTTGTTTCTCTGAAGTTGATGATGCTCTGTAGTCTAACTCCCTTAACACCCCCTTTCTTCGAATGAATCTCGACAGTCTTTAACCCGGAGGGTTAACCCATGGCTGCTTCCCTTGAAAAGAAAGCAGTGCGGCGCCCGCGCCGACCGTTCATGGCACGGAAAGGATTCCAGCCACGGCCGGCCATCCCGAAGGGGGCGCCGTGAAATCAACGAAATGTATGGATTCACAGGCTGAAAGGCCCATGTTAGGATGAAAAGAGGGTCGGAAAATCCTTTTTGCTGTTTGGCTATCGATCGTGTATTGCTCAGAAATCGGCCGCATCCTTCTCCTTTCCCCAGGTTCTCTTGCCGTCGGCGTCCGTCAAGAGGTCTGCTTTTCTGGTATGGCGGCAATACAAACGGGCAGGCACTCGGTTGCCCTGAAGAAGGCAGTAATTTATTTCTGATTTTTGCGAAGTGTCAAGAAAAAACGATCATCCCCTGTTGTGTTTTTTGAAAACCAATACAGAGGCCGAGGATTTGCACTTCGAGTCAATGTGCTTTTTGCAAAGGACATGCCAGAAAAAGACTGATGCGTGCTTTGGGAAACACGATGATTTTAAAAGAGATGGAGACCTCCGTCCGAAATCGGGCGCCCTCAGAAGGTGTCCGTCTTTTTTACACCCTGTAAAATCCTGGCCACCAGTCATTGGTCAGTAGTCATTTGTCAGTGGAGGGACACGCAATGAACTTGATTATTCTGGGTTCGGGTACAGGGATTCCCATGGCTGATCGCGCATCGCCTTCGCTGGTCCTGGTCTCCATGCAAAGGCCGATCCTCTTTGACATGGGACCGGGGACGCTCGGGCAGCTCGCGCGAATCGGCATTTCCCATGAAACAATCGGGCATGTTTTCATCACCCATTTTCACCCGGATCACACCGCCGGCTTGGTCCACTTCCTGTTCGCCACCCGAAACCCTCCGATCCTCGCAAGGAGGGAACCCTTCACCCTGGTCGCTCCCAGGGGTTTCAAAGTCTTCCTGGAAGGTCTCATGGCCGCCTACGGGGACTGGATCAGAATTCCTGATCCGATCATGAAGGTGCAAGAACTCGATCCTGCAAACGAGGAAGGCGGGGAGTTCGAAGGGTTCCACGTCCTGTCCCGGCCCACCCCCCACACACCCCGCAGTTTGGCCTACCGGGTGACGTCATCCTCGGGGAGGAGTTTCGTGTACACGGGCGACACGGGTTATGCGCCTGAACTGGCCGATTTTGCCAGGGGCTGTGATCTGCTGATCACGGAGGCCTCTTTTCCCGAGGGGCAGGAAGTGGAAGGACACCTCACCCCTTCCCAGGCCGGCAGCCTCGCAGCCCTTGCCGGGGTGCGCAAACTCGTGCTTCTCCACTTCTACCCGGAGATCTTGCGCACGGACATCGTCTCTCAATGCCGCAAAACCTTTGACGGAGAAATCGTCTTGGGCAGAGATCGCCTGCACCTCACCGTATGACCCATGAAATCTGCGAAGCAGATTTCATACAACGCCCCTTCGGGGCTCCTAACGGTCTTCATCGCCGGGGGCCTTAACCTCTTCCCACCCGAAACGAATCGATGTCAAGGTCCCAGAGCAGGGACGGCCCTGCCAGGTTCTAGTATCACGTCTCATGAGTTCTGTGTCGTTTTTTGGCCATTCAACCTATGCGAAAATCAGATGGATTCTCTAAATTCGAATCTCGAATATCGAAATTCGAAACAAATTCGAATGATTAAAATACGAATGACCAAAACGATGGAAGCGGGCTTGGTTCCTGTTTGTTCTAGATTTTGGACATTGTCGTTTTGGCATTGTTTCGGATTTCGAATTTCGGGCTTCGAATTTCCGTGTCTGCGCGAAGTGGATCAAATATGGAACTGATTGCAAGATTTCAACTTGCCATATTTAGGTGCAAAACTTCTGTGACACGGCACTAGCCGATCCGACCGAGTAGCCCGTTCATGAAGATGAATCGGTTAGAGGAGAAGCTTTTATACCCTCAGTGAGGCAATGATCACTGTTCGATGATCAATGAATTGGATGGGTCCCTCTCCCCGGTCCGGGGAGAGGGAAGGATGAGAACTAGTTCTTCTTCACGTCACCCGTGGCTGCACCGTGGAGCTTGATTTCCACTTTCTCCTCCAGATTCTGGTAGTAATCCTGAAGGACTTTGACCACTTCGGGCCTTGAGAATTCCACGGGCAGTTCGCCGCCCTCGGACAGGGTCTTCCGGACCATGGTCCCTGAGAGAAGGAGCCTGTCGTTCTTTCCGTGAGGGCACGTCTTCATGGAAGCCATGCCTCCGCACTTGTTGCACCAGAAGGTCCAGTCGATGTTCAGATTCTGGCATTTGAGAGCACCCTTGGGGATTTCGTCAAAAATCTTCTGCGCATCGAAAGGACCGTAGTAGTCACCCACGCCCGCATGATCGCGGCCGATGATCATGTGGCTGCACCCGTAGTTCTGCCGGAACACGGCGTGGAGCAAGGCTTCCCTGGGCCCGGCATAGCGCATCTCCATGGGGTATCCGCCCTGGACCACGGTGCCTTTCACAAAGTAGTTGTCCACGAGAACCTGGATCGCCTTGACGCGCACGTCCGCCGGGATGTCGCCTGCTTTCAGCTTGCCGACGAGCTGATGGATGTAGACGCCGTCCATGACTTCCACGGCGATCTTGGCAAGAAATTCATGAGACCGGTGCATGGGATTACGCAGTTGAAGCGCGGCGATTCGCTTCCACCCGAGATCTTCGAAGATCTTCCGGGATTCGGCAGGCCGTTGGTAAAGCCCTTTGAACTGTGTCGGATAGTAGCTTTCGCTCAGGACCTTGATCGGTCCTGCCAGGTTGTATTTCCCCTGGGCCATGACCTTGGCCACGCCGGGGTGTTCCGTATCCGTGGTCCTGAAAACCGCTTTGCATTCATGCTCCTTGTCGATGCTGTATTTCTCGGTCACCTTCATGGTCGCAATGGTTGTCCCGGTCTCCTCGTCGTCCAGAGCGATCTCATCGCCTGACTTGACCTGTTCGTCATTCGTGGAGACCGTAATCGGGATCGGCCAAAAGGTGCCGTCGGCCATGAGGTATTTGTCGCAGACCCCCTGCCAGTCGGCTTTGTTCATGAAGCCGGTCAAGGGTGTGAAGGCTCCGATCCCCAGCATGATGCAGTCCGAGGCTTCCCGTGTGGTAATGGTGATGTGCTTGAGGTTCTTGGCCTTCTGGACCTCTGCCTCGAGTTGCTTTCCCTCGAGCAAGAGGGGCATGAGTTTTCCCTGTTTGCCGTGTGGCGCTATCAGATCTGACATAGATGATCCTCCTTTTAATTTCTTTTTCTTCGGCTGAAAATACTCGAATCCGCGCTGATTCCTGGAACAAACGCGTAATTTATTGGCAAACCCCGCAGGGTGTCAAGCAAAAAGAATTTCTTGTCCCTTGTTCAAAAGCACCATTGACTTGGCTTCCTTGTGCGGATAAAAAAGTTGTTTCTTGTGGGGGAATAACATGCCAAGCAAATTCAAGTCATCTGCCGTCGCTGTTCCCATCGAAGAAGCGGTGGGGCAGGTCATTGCCCATGACATGACGGAAATCAGGCCCGGGCAGTTCAAGGGGCCGGCATTCAAAAAAGGCTACATCATCCGGGAAGAGGACCTGCCTCACCTCAGACGCCTGGGCAAGGAACACGTTTACGTCCTTCGCATCGAACCCGGGGAAATCCACGAAGATGACGCCGCTCTCCGGCTCGCTACGGCCCTTGCAGGGGCCGGCGTCGTTTTCGACCCTCGCCCGTCCGAGGGTAAAATCAGCCTCAGGGCCGCTGTCAGGGGCCTCCTGAACGTGAACAGGGAAGCCCTGATCGCCTTCAACCTCGTTCCTGATCTGACCTGTTCTTCCAGGCATAGCCATTCCCTCGTGGAAAAAGGAGACATCGTTGCCGCGACCCGGGTGATTCCCTTAATCGCCGACGAAAAAGAGGTGAACGAGGGGGTTCGGATCGCCCGTGAGGCAGGCGGCGTGTTTTCCGTCAAGCAACTTGCCCATCCCCGGACCTGGATTGTCGTCACCGGCAACGAGGTCTACAACCGTCTGATCGAGGACAAGTTTGCGCCCATCCTCAGGAAGAAACTCCAGAACCTTGACTGTCCCCTGGGCCATATCTTCTTCGCTCCGGATGATCGGGGAATCATTGCCGAGCGCATCCGCGACGCGCTCGCAGGGGGCGCGGAACTCATCCTGGTCGCAGGCGGCATGAGCGTCGATCCTGACGACGTCAGCCGCTCGGCCATCCAGGATGTGGGCGCCGAAGACGTGGTGTACGGAACCCCTGTTTTGCCGGGCGCCATGCTTCTGTGCGGAAGAATCGGCCCAGTCCCGGTGCTCGGCATCCCTGCCTGCGTGCTCTTCTACAATGCCACCGTTCTCGACCTCATCCTTCCGAGAGTCCTTGCAGGGGAAGTGATTACCAGGAAGGATCTCGCCGCCATGGCCCACGGGGGCCTTTGCCTCAACTGCGAGCAGTGCCGGTACCCCGTCTGTCCTTTCGGCAAGTAAAATCAGTCATCACTGATTTACCGTCGTCTGGTGAGGATATACTGCCCGAGGATCAAAAGATCCTCTTTTGCGGGACTCTCCGGCAGGGGGTCCAGGAAGGATGCCGCTCTCTTCACATAGTCGCCTGCTGTGGAACGAATCCTCTGGATGGCTTCCGTTTCTCTCACCATGGCAATGAGGCGTCGATAATCTTCGTCGGCCGCATGCTGGTTCTTGAACAGATCCTGAAGCTCGTCTACGACGGCCTTGTCACAATCAGACAGGTAATAGATAAGCGGCAGGGTGATCTTTCCTTCCCTCAGATCCTTTCCCACAGGCTTGCCGAATTCCTCCTCGGATGAGGTGTAGTCCAGGATGTCGTCCATGAGCTGGAACGCAATCCCGAGGTTCAGCCCGAATTGGCCCAAACGATCGGCCGCGTCTTTCTGGCTTGCCATCATGGCGCCGCACCTACAGGCTGCAGAGATCAACACAGCCGTCTTGGCCGTGATGATCTCCAGGTAGTTCTCCTGGGTGACGCTCCAGTCATGGGTGTGAGACAGCTCCAGCAGTTGCCCTTCCACCATTCGCTTCAGGGTTACGCTGAGGGTCCTCATCATTTCGAGGTCGTCGCACTCGGTGCCGATGATCGTGGCCAGAGAATAAAGGTAATCCCCGCCGAGAACTGCGGCGGAATTCCCCCAGACCTGGGGCACGGAAGGCTTGTTCCTTCGAATGGCCGCGTTGTCCAGCACGTCGTCGTGGAGAAGAGAGCCGGTATGGATCAGCTCGAAGATGGTCGAAAACCGGTATATCCGCCGCTCATCGAGGCCACAAAGGATCGAGGAAAGCACGAACAGCAGGGGCCGGAGCCTCTTTCCCTGTCCCATCAGAGCATAGGAGGCGATGTCGCCTATGAGCGGGGACCGGCTCTCGACAGAGCGCTCTAACTCGGCCTGGATGGCTTCAAAATGAGGGTTGAAACGGTCGAGAAATCGTTCCATTATGACCTTTCACCGGAGCAGCGGGAGCTCTCGGCAAGATATTCTGAGACAGGGATCCCGTATCCCGTGAATAAAAAGGCAATCTAGTTTTACTAAGTCCCTGTTGTCAAAACAAAACGTTAGGAGACGATCTCTCCCACCAGGTCATAGGCATAGGCCTGCCGGATCTTCACGGGCAAGATATCCCCTGCCCGGCCTTCTCCTTTGTTGATCAGCACCTGGCCGTCCACGTCAGGGGCCATGACGGCCGTGCGACCGCTCAGCAGGAGATCAGTTTCTTCGCTCGGTCCTTCGATAAGGACCGGCAAGACCTTGCCGATCATCCTTTTGTTTTTCTTGACACAGATCCCGGCCTGCAACTGCATGAGCTTATCCATGCGTTCCGTGGCCGCCCGCTGGTCGACGGCATGGTCGAACCGGGCTGCCCTGGTTCCTTTCTCCGGGCTGTAGGCAAAGACCCCGAGATGATCGAATTCCGCCCAGGAAACAAAATCATAGAGCTCCCTGAAAGCGTCCTCCGTCTCGCCGGGAAATCCCACCATGAAGGTTGATCTCAGGCTGATAGGCCTTTTCCGCGATCTGATTCTGTCCACGAGTTGCCGAGGATTCTCTTGGTCTGAGGCCCTTCCCATGGTTTTCAAAATATCGGAGTGGACGTGCTGAAGCGGAATGTCCAGGTAAGGGCAGATCTTGTCGCAGGTCTCTATCAGTTCCAAAAGGCGTGTGGAGATGCCTTGAGGGTGCCCGTAAAGGAGTCTGATCCATTGAATGCCCTTCACGTGAACCAGTCTTTCCAGAAGCCCTTCAAGAGACGACTCGTCTCCGAGGTCCCGACCGTAAACCGTGGTGTCTTGGGCGATAAGGTTGATCTCTTTGACTCCCCTGTCTGCCATGGCCGCGACTTCGGCGAGAACCGAGGCGGGCGGCCTGCTTCGGAGAGGGCCTCGAATGGCCGGGATCGTGCAGTATGCGCACCGGTGGGAACAGCCTTCAGCGATTTTAACATAGGCCGTGTAAAACGGCGAGGATTGGATTCTGGGGGTCTCGTGAGCGGCCAAGTAAGTGGGGCGGCTGATGTAAAACGGGATATCCCCAACTCCGTTTTCATCCAGAAGACGCACAACGGCGTCAATGTCTCCTGTGCCCAGCCACCCGTCCACCTCGGGCAGTTCCTTTTTGAGCTTGTACCCGAAACGCTGAACCAGGCACCCCGTCACATAGAGTTTTCTCAGCTTGCCCGTCCTTTTCAGGTCCGCGATTTCGAGAATCATGCCTACCGACTCCTTGACCGCTGATTCGATGAATCCGCAGGTGTTGATGATCCCGATCTCCGCTTCTTCCAGGTCCGGGGCGATGACGTATCCTCCGGCTCTCAGCAAACCGAGCATGTTTTCGCTGTCCACGAGATTCTTGGCACAGCCCTGGGTGACCAGGCAGACCCTGGACCTCACGGCCGCCTTTTCAATCGTCGATCCTCTTTCAGGCATTTTCTTCTATTTTCCTGGATAGACGCTGGATCAGGGTGAGGGCGAAGTTCCTCAAAAATGGAACTTGGATGGCATCGGGTGATTTGTCGAGAAGGGTTCCGCTGATTTTCATGAGGATGCAGTCGGTCTCCGCGACAACGGTCGCTGCGCGGGATTGGCCGCTCAAGTAAGACATCTCTCCGAAGCACTCTCCCCGGCTGAGAAAAGCGATGGTTCTTGAACCTTTTTTCACCGCCACCTTGCCGCTCAAGATGATGTAAAACGTGTCGTCGATCTCCCCTTCCGCGACAAGGACTTTCCCCTTGCGGACCTTGATGATGTTGCTTGCGTTGAGTATTTCTTTGACCTGCTCCTTGCCGAAATTCTCGAAAAAAGGGACGCTGTGCACATAGTCGACGACGGTGTCAATCCTGTCTGCTTTGGCCCCTCCCTTCAATCCCCTCAAGGCGACCCTCAGGTCATAGGCAAAATCCATGGCCGACTGATAGCGCTGTTCCGGAGCCTTTGAAAGGGCTTTCTTCGCAATCTTCCATAAAATCTCCGGGACCTCCGCTCGCAACTTCTGGATCGGGAGAGGCTCCTCGTTCGTGATTTTGTACATGACGGAAAAGGTGTTTTCCCCGGAGAAGGCTTTCTCTCCTGTCAAAAGCTCGTAGAAGACGCACCCCAGCGAAAAGATGTCGCTCTTGTCTTCCACGGGCTCCTCTTTCACCTGTTCGGGCGACATGTAGCTGGGCGAGCCGATGATTCCCTTTGAACTGGTCTGCTCGGTTCTCACCTGGGCGATCCCGAAATCTGTGATCTTGACCTCACCGGTCTTGCCTAGCAGGAGGTTGGAGGGTTTGATGTCCCGGTGAACGACTCCCCGCTTATGGGCGAAATCCAGGGCATGGCAGACGGTGAAGACGATTTCAACGACCTTGCTGATGGGGAAAAGGGTGTCCTTGGTGCAGTATTTCTGCAGGGACGGACCGTCAACGTACTCCATGGTCATGTAGCAGAAGTCCTTGTACATCCCCGCATCGTAGATCGCCACGATGCCCGGGTGCACCAGCCTTCCCGCGGACTGGGCCTCCAGGAAAAACCTCTCCCGGTACTTGTCGGCCTTTTCTCCCTTCACATCCGAGGCAGGGCGGGATACCTTGATGGCCACGTGGCGATTGATGTAAGGGTCCTGGCCCAGAAAAACCACGCCCATGCTTCCCTGGCCGAGCTGCCCGATGATTTCATATCGCCCCACCGTGGTAATGTCGGAAAGATCGGCCAGGAACTGGGAATCAACCGGGCTCGCATCCTTTTCCTTCCCCAGTAGCTTCAGTTTCAGCCAGCTCGTCAGGCCGTGCTTTTTTCTGGCCTCTTCCTGATCTCTCTTATCCGGCAATCCCCTCTCCCCAGGAAATCTGCCGGGGCAGATTTCCTACAACGCCCCTGCGGGGCTTCCCTGATGACACATCATATCAGAAAGCCGACAAATTGTGCACTTCGCCGGGATCGCTCTGTTTTTCAGAGCCCGGATTCCCTGAAGAGCCTGTGCAGGTCGAGCCGGTTGACCATGTCCGTGAAAAGCTCCCCGATCACGACCTCCGCCTGTTCTGCGCCCATCAGTTCAAAGCGTTCGGCTTCGCCGGTCACGATCTGGCTGGAGAGCACACCGCCCTCCTTCACCATTTGGGCTTCGTAGGAGATGGCCACTTCCCATTTCCTGTCCACCCGATCCACGAAAAACGATTTCAGCAAAAGCACGAGCCCAACGGGAGTCGCCGCCTCCGGCGCCACCTCGATGCCCTCGTGCTTCATGCGGCTTTCCATGGCTTGTTTGAGGAGGTCCGGTGCCTGGTAAATCCCTTTCCTGATTCCCGGCCCGGCACCTTTGGCCACGGAAAGAGAGATCCCCCCCGAAGGGTCCTCGAACTCGTAGCGAGCGCCCGGCCCCAAGGTTTGCTTGTCCTTTCTCTGGTCCTCGACGGAGAGAAAAACCTTCTTGCCGGCCAACGCCCCCTGGTCCCCGGGAAGACGATAGGTCAACTGGAGGTGATGGACCGGACTGCAGGAAAGCACCAATGAAAAAAGGCCCAAGACCCATAACCACGATCTCCAGGCTTGAATTGTCTTATTCATTCATCTATCCTCCCTGTAAACCCAATGGACAACGAGAAATGCTCAATGATCACTGATCCGGTTTCGGCCAAAGCACTACATTCAACTAGGATATCCGGCGGATCCTTGTTGTGTCAAGTTTGACCTCCCAATCCGCCAAGACGGCTGAGGAATTTTTTCTTTCCTCTCAGGACAAGGCGCTCTTTCAAGCGGCCTGGCAAACCGCCCGGGCCGGCCACGGGAGTGCTTTGACCTTCTATTTGCCCGGCATGATCCGGTACGGACGTGAAAGAGGCCGCTATCCCGCGATTTCTCTAACCGGAAGCCGGTGTGATCTTTTGTGCGAGCACTGCAAGGGACGGCTCCTCGATCCCATGATCCAGATTCTTGACCCTGCCGACCTCGTTCGTGTCTCCACCCTGCTCAAAGACAAAGGGGCTCTCGGCATCCTGCTCAGCGGAGGCTCCGACACCTCCGGCAAGCTCCCCTGGGATCGGTTCTGTGGGTCCATCGCCCGGACCCATGAAGAAACGGGAATCTTCATGTCGGCCCATGTCGGGTTTCCCGATCTTGAAACGTGTCGACGATTAAAGCAGGCAGGGGTCAAACAGGCTCTGATGGATGTGATCGGAGATCGGGAGACGGCTACGCGAGTGTATCATTTGAAAAGTGAAAAGGTCGTTCTGGACGCTCTTGAAAGCATCTCCCGGAGCGGGCTTGCCTTGGCGCCTCACGTGGTTTGCGGTCTTTTGTACGGCCGGTTAAAAGGGGAAAAAAAGGCTCTGGAGATCATCAGCCGGTATAAGCCGGACGTCCTGGTCATCGTCGTCCTCTCCCCTCTGAAGGGAACGCCCATGGCCACTGCCGTGCCTCCTTCACCCCTGGAAGTGGCGCGGCTGATTGCGGAAGCCCGGCTTCTCATGCCGGAAGTCCCTATCGCCCTCGGGTGTGAAAGACCCAGGAACAGGCAGGGATGGATTCTGGAAAGCCTGGCTCTCCGGGCGGGCATAACGCGCATGGCCGTGTGGTCGGACCAGGCCATTCAGGAGGCGATCCGGTTGGGACTTCAGCCCCGCTTCCAGCCGACCTGCTGCTCGGTGCCCTTCCACGAAGATTACGCCGGGCGAACGGATCTCACCGCAGAGAACGAAGAAAGGTAAAGAAAGATCGTTCACCGATCTCTTTTCATTTTCAGCAGCCGGGCAACAAGCCTCTTCTCCGTGTTCCATTCGGGATGATCAAGGACCTCATCGAGGAGAGCGTCCAGGACGCGGCCGACTTCCGGTCCTTCGGCGATGCCCAGGACTTCCATGACCTTCCGGCCGTCCACCTTCAGATCCTGAACCCTGCAAGGAAAACCCGTCTTGAGATTGGAATGCACTCTCTCTTCGAGTTCGGAAAGCAGGCCCGTATCTTTTCCCTGAGATTCGAGGTCCGCACGGCAGAGGGAAAAAAAAGGGTTCAGGTGCTCGACACCCACCCTTCGCACCATCTGCCGAACGGCACTTTCGGTCCACGATGGGTCATAGCTCATCCTCTCCCACTGATGCGTGACCAGGTGCGTCACTTGGGAAATCAGCCGCTCGCTGAATTTCAATCGCCCCATGACCTCTTTCGTGATGCCTGCACTCTGCGGCTCCTGCCCTTTCTTGGCTTCACCGGCATCGTTGAAAAGAGCCGCAAGCCTCAGCATCGGATCCGGCGACACCCGGTCGACCGTTTCAACGAGGCGCCTGCTGACAACTTTCCTTTTACTGCCTCCTTCCATCAGTTCAGGAGCGATTTCATCGAGGAGCCCTGTCCGAACCAGGTCACGGAGGCCTCTGGAAGGTTTTTCACTTGCGAGAATCCGCGTCAGTTCGTCCCGGACCCTTTCCCTGGCTACGGTTGCGAGCAAGGGCGCCATGGCGGAGACGGCGTCGCGGGTTTTCCGCTCGATTCTGAAATCGAGTTCGCAGCGAATCCTCACCGCTCTCAAAAGGCGAAGAGGGTCTTCCCGAAAACGGTCCGCAGGAGCGCCTACGGCCCTGATCAGCCGTTGTTTCAAATCCTTGCGCCCCCCGCAGGGGTCGATGATTCTCCCGCCCTCCGGATGATAGGCCATGGCATTGATGGTGAAGTCGCGATGGGCGAGGTCATCCTCCAGGGTTGGCAATGATCCCCGGAAGGTGCTCACTTCGTAGTGCCGGCCTCTGTGCACCAGGGTCATGGTGCCGTGCTGAAGCGAAAACCGGGTGAGGCGAGGGAAAAGACCTTCCACATCCTTGGCGGATGCGGAGGTCGCCACGTCCCAGTCCGAGGCTTCCCTCCCCATGACCGTGTCTCTGACCGCGCCGCCGACCACGTATGCCTCGAAGCCCGCCCTTTCGAGGGTGTGGAGAATCGTTTTCACCATATCCGGGAGATTGATTTGTGGACGTTCCATGCAAACCGCCTCGGGCGAGATTCGATCCGGAATGGACCTTACGCGAAATATATCATATTATGAAATCTGCTTTGGCAGATTTCATCTTTAGGAGGAAGTAAAATCATGACACAATCGCTGTCCGGTATTTTTGTCGCTCTCACAACCCCTTTCGAAAAGGAGAAGGTTTCTCTTTCCAAACTCAAAACCAACATCGAGAAATACAATCGCTTCGACCTGGCGGGCTACGTGGTGCTCGGCTCCACCGGGGAAGGCATCATGATGTCCGAGAAGGAAGGTCTCGCTGCCATCGAAGCGGTACGCAACACCGCCGCAGAAGGCCGGATCGTCATTGCCGGCACGGGTGCGGCTTCCACCCATGAGACCGTGGAGTTCGCGAACAAGGCCGCTGCCGCAGGGGCGCATTACGGCCTGGTGGTTACGCCCTTCTACTACAAGGCGCAGATGACCGCCCAGGTCCTCGAGACCTATTTTCGAAGCGTTGCAGACCAGGTCAAGATTCCGATCATCATGTACACGGTGCCGAAATTCACCGGTCTCGATCTGCCCCTTCAAACCGTCCTCGCTCTGGCCGATCATCCGAACATCGCCGGGCTGAAAGATTCGTCGGGCAACCTCTCCTATGTGAGCGAGGTTCTCAAGGCATGCCCTTCCACCTTCAGCCTTCTCCAGGGGCACGGATCCCTGCTGCTTTCCGCCCTGATGCTCGGAGCCAAGGGAGGCATACTCGCCCTCGCCAACATGGCGCCGCTGGAGACGGCCGAGATTTTCAGGCTGGTTCAAGCTGGGAAAGACGAGGAGGCAAGAAGCATTCAGATGAGGGTTCTCACGGTGAACCAGAGGATTGTGGGTGGTTACGGCATCCCGGGCATCAAGTGCGCCATGGATCTCCTCGGCTACCAAGGAGGTCATCCCTGTCCACCCCTTCAGCCTGCAGCGCAGGACGTGCGGGAAGCCATCAAGAAGCTGCTCACCGACGCGCAGATCTTAAAGTGAGAAGCGGAGAATCTACACCTCGAAGCACATGTCCGCGGCCACGGCAAATACATCCAGGTCCGAACTCTTCTCTTCGACAAGGCCTTTGCAGGTTTGCACCATGGCATCGACCTGTTCATCGGTCCGGTCCTGGTTGGTATGAAATAGCCCGAGCCTCTTCACACCCGCCTCAATGGCGAGATCCAGGGCTCTCGTATAAACGGTGTGTCCCCACTGGCGGGTGGTCTCGTATTCCCGGGGGGTGAACTCGGCGTCATGAATGAGAAGATCGGCTCCTTCGCAGAAACGGCAATATTCTTCGAAGGAACGCCCGCCGGGGTGCCGGAAGTCCAGTTCATTGTCCGTAAGGAAAACAAAGCTTCCACCGTCCTCGACGAACTTGTACCCGTTCCCCTGGTTCGGATGGCTCAGGGCAATGGGGACGGCGATCAGAGAGCCCAGCTCGATGCGCTCGACGCATTCGGGTTCGTACCTGAATCGGGCTTTCAGGTCTTCATACCTCACAGGGAAATTGGGCGGGGCGAGAACTCTCGAGATCATGGTCTCCACGAACTTCTGGGCAAAGGGGCAGCCCTGGGTCCGGATCCATGTTTCCTCATGGTAGATGGGTTTGAAAAAAGGAAAGCCCATGAGATGATCCCAGTGGGCATGGGTGAAAAGAAGATCATATTCAAATCGATGTTCCTCCAGCAACCGCTTGCCGAGCCGGCGAATTCCTGTTCCCGCATCCACAATGACGATGCGACCGTCTATTGTTCTGATTTCAAGGCAGGTCGTGTCGCCGCCGTACTTGTTGTATTCCCGGCCGGAAACGGGAGTGGATCCCCTGGATCCCCAGCACCTGATGAACATATTTCCCCCAAAAGGCAGTTGTTCTTTGTCAGTCGTCCTTTGTCAGTTGTCGTTGAATATTGATGGGTTCCTAAAAACTCTTCTGATTCGTCACCCCGGCGGAAGCCGGGGTCCAGTATCTTTAGCCACTTACGAAATGCCTGGACCCCGTTTTTCAACGGGGTGACGACTTTTTGCGAAGCTGTCAATGATAAATGTTTCACTTTGTGTTACGCTCATGCGTTGCCGATGATTTTAGCATGATATTTCTTGCACGACCATAACGAAGTCCCTGGAGCAAACACAAAATGGCCTTGGTCACACTCAAATCCGGTCGCGAAAAATCCCTGCTCCGTCGCCATCCCTGGGTCTTTTCAGGAGCGATTAAAAAAGTGGAAGGGGATCCCGGGCCGGGCGAAACAATAGACGTTCTATCGAACAAAGGCGAATTTCTCTGCCGGGCGGCTTTTTCGCCCTATTCCCAGATTTCCCTGAGGGTCTGGACCTTCGATCCCCATGAAGAGGTCGGGACAGCATTCTTCCATTCAAGGCTGAAGAGAGCCTTTGATTTTCGCATGCCCTTGCTGAGTCGGGAAAGCGAAGGGGCGTGCAGGCTTGTGAACGGGGAATCCGACGGCCTCCCAGGATTGATTGTCGACAAGTACGCAGGCTTCCTGGTCTGCCAGTTTCTCAGTGCGGGCGCTGAACTCTGGCGAGAGGAAATCGTTTCCCAGCTTCGGCAAACAGTCGTCCCCCTGGGAATCTACGAGAGATCGGATGCGGAGGTGCGACTCAAGGAAGGTCTGGAACCCCGTGCCGGTCTCCTCTGGGGAGAACCGCCTCCCCCTCTGCTGGTGATCCAAGAGAAACCTTGCCGGTTCTTCGTAGACATCGAGCACGGACAAAAGACGGGTTTTTACCTCGATCAGCGGGAGAACCGCACCCTCATCTCGGAATACGCAGAAGGCGGGGAAGTCCTCAACGGTTTTTCATACACAGGGGGATTCGGGATCCATGCTCTCAAGGCAGGAGCCCGGCGGGTCTTAAATGTGGATTCTTCTCATGCGGCACTCGACCTGGCTGCTCGGAACCGGGAGCTCAACCAGATCGGTGAGGACAGGGCCGAAGCCCTTGAGGGAGACGTCTTTCAGGTCCTTCGTGAATTCCGGGACAGGCGCCGCAATTTCGACCTCATCATCCTGGATCCCCCCAAGTTCGTTGATTCCTGGCGGCAAATGGAACGCGGCAGTCGGGGCTACAAAGACATCAACCTTCTCGCTTTCAAGCTGATCAGGCCCGGAGGCATTCTTGTCACCTTTTCCTGCTCCGGTCTTGTGTCCCGGGACCTCTTTCAGATGATCGTGGCAGGCGCAGCTCTTGACGCGGGTCGCGAAGTGCAGATCGTCCGGGCTCTCACCCAGGGACCCGACCATCCCACCTCTCTTTACTTCCCTGAGGGAACTTACCTGAAAGGGCTTGTGTGCAGGGTTTACTGAGTAGGTGTTGACAAGACGACTTCCCTTTCCTATCATCCCACCGTGCGGCGGGAGTCGAGTACGGGCCGAAACCTCCTTCAGGAAAGGATACTGCGATGAGGACGGGCAAACTCCACTACGGCTGGATCGTCATCTTCATGGGCCTCTTGACCGCGATTGCAGCGCACGGTTTTGGTCGCATGGCTTACACGATTATCCTCCCGGCCATGAAAGACGGGCTGAAGTTTGATTACACTCAGCTCGGGTTGCTCGGAACCGGCAATTTCATCGGATACCTGAGCATGGCCATTATCGGCGGATTCCTCGCCGCCCGCTTCGGGACCCGCATCGTCATCACCCTCGCCCTCCTTTTGATGGGCGTGACCATGATTTTGACGGGCCTTGCCCAGTCCTTCGGCTTCGCGTTTGCCATGCGCCTGCTCACCGGTTTGGGAAATGGAGCCTCCTATGTTCCTGCCATGGCTCTGGGCTCCGCCTGGTTTGCCATAAACCGCAGGGGCTTTGCTACGGGCATCGTTTCGGGAGGGATCGGTGCCGGAACCTTTATATCCGGGCTCATCGTGCCGCCCATTCTTGTTGCATACGGGATGGAGGGGTGGCGCTATGCCTGGTACGTGCTGGGCGGCGGTGTTCTCGTCATCGCGGGTGTCGTCTTCGCCTTTGTGAGAAGCCGGCCCGAAGAGAAGGGGCTTCTTCCTGTCGGTTCCACCGAGAAGGCGCCCGAGAATCCTGTTCCCGCCTCCACGGGAAAAGTCTCATCTCTGCAATGGAGCAAGGTGTACGGCATGCCCTCTGTGTGGTATTTGGGCCTTGTCTATTTCTTTTTCGGAATGTCCTACATCATTTACATGGTCTTCTTCGCCGCCTACCTGGTCAAGGAGATGGGTTTGCCCCAGAGCTGGGCAGGAGGATTGTGGGCGACGGTCGGGTTCTTAAGTACCTTTTGCGGAATCATCTGGGGCAGCATATCGGACCGACTCGGTCGAAGCCGGGGTTGTGCTCTCGCTTACCTCGTCCTGGCTGCGTCCTACATCGTTTATGCCCTGGTGAAAATGAAGGCGGGCTTTTACGTCTCGGCGATCCTGTTCGGACTTACGGCATGGAGCATACCGACCATTATGGCCGCTGCAGCCGGCGATTTTGTGGGGCCGCGCCTTGCCCCTGCCGGCCTTGGCTTCATTACGCTTTTTTTCGGGATCGGCCAGGCCATCGGACCTGCCCTGGGAGGATATTTGGCGGATCTCACCCATTCCTTCACCGTCCCTTTTCTGGTGGCTGGAGGCATCTCGCTGGCCGGTGCTGTTTCCTCCTTGTTCCTCAAGAAGCCCGTCACCTGAGTTTCGCCTCATCGCCAAGCCTGCATGCCTTAACGCCCTGTGGCGTGCCGGTTTGAAAGGACTTGTCAAGGAAAGGCCGATTTCGTATCAGAAAGGCGATCCGACCAGAAATTCGGGCATCATGGAATTGAACACGTCGCACTTCCTGCACGTCTTCATCTTTCTGTGCCAGCTTTCCTGCACCTCTCCATGACACACCGTCCCGTTGATAAACCAACACAGAAGTCCCAACTGGAATTCCCACGCCGGGCAGTTCGTCCTGCTTTCCTTGGGGCAACTCTGGGCCGTCCAACACTTCTGCTTTTTCCCCTTTGAAGCGGAAAATTTCTGGGCGACGATAAACAGGAGCTGCCGCTCAATGTGAACGGGCACCTTTCTCCAGCCCTGCTCAAAGCTCTGAATCGCCTTCAGAGAAGTCCCGAGAAGTTGAGCCATTTGGATCTGGGTCTTTACCAGATATCGCCGGATTGCGGTGAACTCTTTTCGGTCCACTCACGGGTCTCCTTTCATAGTGAGATGAGGGCCTTCCTCCCCGAGGTACAAGGACCTCCTGAGCACGGTACGGCAAGATAGCACGCATCCGGCCCGGGCTCAAGCAAATTGACCGCCCCAAGAGCTGCCGGCCGGGCTTGACAATAATACTACCTTGTGGTATTTTTGTTTCACCATTCAAACGACCTCCTTTCTTGCGCCCTTGGGTGAAGACAGGTTCCTTTTCTCATCCAGGGGCGTCTTTCAACGACCCTTTTGGGCGGTTGTTTTTCTGCGCCCGAGGTGGTATAAAAACATTTGACTTGCATACCGCGCAGTGATAGGCAAGCGATGAACTCGATGCTCATCCTAATGGATAGATGATCGTTTTGGGTTAAATATTCATGATGTTAGCCCTCAACGGCATGAAAGGAAGGATTTCCAGGTGACGCGCTATACCACCCGCTTTTCTCTATCCGACAACGGAGGGAGGCGCTCCGGAATTGATCGAAGGCTGTTTTCTTACAGCGCCCATATCCCTGAGAGGCGTTGTGGGCAGGAACGACGGAGCGGGTCGGACCGGAGGGGTCCGTTGGACTCGGTGCGGGACAATTTGCTGAAAAAGAGCCCCGCCCTCAAGCGAAAGGCCTTGGAGCGGAGGATCGCCCTCAAAAAACTCCAACTCTGCTCTCAACCATCTTAAGTTTCATACCCAGCCCCGGTTTTAAATTCTCTGTTGATTTTTGACTTACTTTGTGTTAATTATATTTAAAATCATGGCAGGCCTACATCGCTCATGAAGACGATCAAGAGTTTATTTCTCTGGGCTTTTTTGGTTGCGTTGGTACTGGGCGCCGCGATTTCGCTCAGGCCCTACTGGAACAAGTATTGGATTCACAAAGACATGGAAACTGCGGCCATTTACGGCACCAAGAACAGCGAAGCGGCCACCATGGAGATGTTGCTCAAGAAGATGAAGCAGGAAGGATACAACTTTACAGACCAGGACTTCATCATCGACAAAGAACCAAATAAAAGGGTCACCATAACCCTCCATTACACGGATCGAATCGGCCTCTTCGGCTTTGAATTCACCAAGCTTCCCTTTACCGTCACCGCATCGGCAAGAGAAATCAAGGAATATTACTAGATGAAATCTGCCAAGGCAAATTTCATATAACGCCCCTCCGGGGCTGTCACCCCATGCTGCAACCTCTTCACCATATTCTCCTTGCATGACCTGTCTCAGCGGTTTAGTATTCCCCGAAACGGCCTCCTCCGGATGAGGCCTTTGTGCAAAATTTCCTATGCAAGAAAGGCGGGCCATGGCAAAGCATATCGGAATCGTCGCCTGCAGTGCTGAAGGCGCTGCGCTCTGTTATCGGACCATCTGCATGGAAGCCCCCGGTGTTATGGGAGAGCACTGCCATCCTGAGATCACCATGCACACCCATCCCCTGAGCGAGTATATGGTTCACATCCGATCGGGAGATTGGAAAAAGGTCGCTGAGCTCATGCTCTCCTCCGCGGACAAGGTGCATCGGGCAGGAGCGGACTTTGCCGTTTGCCCCGACAATACGATCCACCAGGCCTTTGCTTTCGTGGAGAACGCATCCCCTGTCCCCTGGCTCCATATTGCACACAGCGTGGCGGATGAAGCCCGGCGAAAGGGATTCAAAAAGCTTGCCATTCTGGGGACGAAATACCTGATGACCGGGCCGGTCTATCCCGATGCTCTCAAGAAATTCGGACTGGCCTATGAGATCCCGGATGAAAAGGCCAGGGAGCGGATTGATCACATCATTTTCACGGAGCTGGTCAACGCGGTCTTCGACGAAAAGTCGAGGCTCTACTTCAACGAGGTGATGGCGGACCTTAAAAGCCGGGGATGTGACGCAGCCGTTCTGGGATGTACCGAGATCCCTCTGCTCGTGAATCGTGAAAATTCCCCTCTCCCCACCTTGGATTCCACCCGCCTTTTGGCAAGAGCGGCTCTGAAAAAGGCCCTGGAAAAGGACTGACCATGAGAAGGAAAGAAAGAGAAATCACGGAAATTAAAGCGTTGGAAGAAATCATCGGGCGTGCTCCCCTGTGCCGGCTCGCCATGTCGGTCGAGGATCAGCCCTACGTCCTACCCCTTTGCTTCGGCTACAGACAAGGCACCCTTTACATCCACTGTGCCCAAGAGGGCATGAAGCTCGACATGGTGAGGAAGAACAACAGGGTCTGTTTTGAATGCGATGTCGATCATGAATTGGTCGCATCGGAGAGTCCCTGTGAATGGGGGATGAAAGGTCGAAGCGTCGTTGGTTTCGGCAAGGTGACCCTGATCGATGAGCCCGAAGCGAAACGCGACGCCCTCGGTGTGATCATGGAACATTACGGCGCAAGAGGACCCTTCTCGTACAAGGAAAAGGGATTCGAAAAGGCTCTGATCATGAAAGTCGAAATCGAGAGCATGACAGGAAAGAAGATAGGATAAAGAAGAATGGAGTAATGGAGTATTGGAGTACTGGAGTGTTGGAGTCATGGAAGACCGGAGGAATAATGGAATGCCGGAACAATGGAGCAGGAACCGGAAAGTAGGGAAAGGGTTCTCCTTAGACTTGCTCAGGACCCTGAGTCCCTCGACCTTGCTCGGGACCGTGAGCTGGTCGAACGGGTTCTCGAAGGGCTCCCGTTCCGCGGATCGGCACGGAGGCCGATCCCTACAAAGCCACTCGTCCGGCCAGTGCATTTTCACGGTAAAAAGCCCGAAAACAGAGGCTCGGTCATTGCGAGCCCTTCGACAGGCTCAGGGTAAACTCAGCGACCCGTCCTCCGTAGCAGGCTACTGCGGAGGGTGGAAGCGATCTCGTAACTAGACGGATATTCGTGAGATTGCCATGCTTGCCCGCCTTTGGAGGGGCGCTTCGCGCCTCGCAATGACGCTGTAGGACTTTTTACGAAGCCATCATTATTCCATCATTCCACGATTCCATCGTTTCTTTACTCCATGGTTTACTCGTAGGATGGGTTGAGCGATAGCGAAACCCATCGGAAAGGGCGGGATTATGAATACCATTCGCATCGACCTCTTCAGTGACACCATCACCAAGCCCACCGCCGAGATGAGAAAATTCATGAGCGAAGCCGAGGTGGGCGACGAACAACAGAAAGAAGATCCCACCGTGAATGCCCTTGTCGAAAAGGTCTGCGACCTTCTCGGAAAGGAAGACGCCGTTTTTCTCCCCTCGGGAACCATGTGCAACCAAATCGCTTTTCGCGTCTACTGCCGGCCCGGAGACGAGATCATCATGGATGAGACCGCCCACACAAGACATTACGAAACAGGAGGTCCTGCCGCACACAGCGGCGCCTGCATGTACCCTGTTTCGGGGAAGCGCGGGATTTTCTCCGCCTCCCAGTTGGAGGAGGCGGTTCGTCCTGAAAACAACCACCTTCCCCGGTCCAGGGTCGTGCTCATCGAGCAGACATCCAATCTGGGCGGAGGCTCTGTCTGGCCCATAGAAACGATTCAAAGCGTGTGCATCGCGGCCCATCGCCGCGGGCTGATGTGCCACATGGACGGGGCCCGCCTTTTTAACGCCGCGGTGGCCACAGGTCTTTCGGCCAAGGCCTACTGCATCGCTTTTGACTCCGTCTGGATTGACTTCTCCAAAGGCTTGGGGGCGCCGGTGGGTGCGGCACTGGCAGGATCCAAGGAATTCATTCAAGATGCCTGGCGATGGAAGCACCAGTTCGGGGGCGCCATGAGGCAGGCGGGCATCATTGCCGCAGGGGCGCTCTATAGCCTGAACCATCACGTGGAACGCCTCGCCGACGACCATGAGAACGCCAGGATTCTTTCAGAGGGTCTCGCGGAGGTGAACGGCATCGAGGTTGAACCCGTGGATACCAACCTCATCTTCTTTGATGTCTCAGGCCTCAGTGTCACAGCCGAGGCTTTCAACACCCTGCTCATGGAAAGGGGCGTCCGGGTTTCCATCCTGGGCAAAACCCGCGCCCGCGCCGTGACCCATCTGGATGTGTCGCGGGCCCAGGTTGAGGAAGCGGTCAAGATCATCCGCAACCTCTCCGACGACATCAGGAAAGGGAAGATAAGCGTTGGCTCCTGACGCCCTGCTTCTCGACCACTGGGATCTCCTGGCAAAGGGAGCGCTGAGAGGACCGGTGCTGGACCTGGCTTGCGGGGACGGACACAACGGCCTTTTTGCTGCAGAAAAAGGATGCTCCGTGATTCTTGCCGACATCTCCGAATCCGCGCTGAAAAACGCGGAAATCGCGGCACAAGGTATAAAGGGCGATGTAACGCTCTGGCAGGTGGATCTGGAAAGGGGCGATGACAATCCGCTGCAATCGGAGTCTTACGGCGTCATCATGGTCTTTCGCTACCTGCACAGGCCCCTTATGCCCTGTATCAAGAAAGCGCTGGCCCCGGGAGGCGCGCTCTTCTACGAAACCTTCACCGTTGAACAGCCCCGGTTTGGAAGACCGAAAAATCCCGACCATCTTCTCAATACCGGTGAACTTCTGGACTGGTTCAAGGAATGGACAGTCATCCACGCCTTTGAAGGAATCAAAGAACAGCCCAAGAGGGCAATCGCCCAGATTGTTTGCGTAAAGCCGGAGATGAAATCTGCTCATGCAGATTTCATCGAGGCATTTTCGCGGTAAAAGGGAGCCAACCGTGGCGGTAAAAGAAATTTTGTTGCTCGGGAATCCGAAACTATACGAGCTATCCGAACCCATCAAAGAGGGCGATTTGAAAGACCTGCCTCCTGTGGTTGCAGATCTCCACGACACCCTTTTGGGTTTCAGGAGCAAATACGGCGCCGGAAGGGCCATCGCGGCCTGCCAGATCGGTTTCGCCAAGCGGATGATCTATATGTTCATTCACGAGCCCGTGGTTTTCATCAATCCTTCTTTGGAGAATCTGAGCGAGGAGATGATCGAAGTCTGGGATGATTGCATGTGTTTTCCCGACCTGCTTGTCAAGGTCCCAAGGCACAAGCAGTGCACCATCCGGTTCAAAGATCTCGAATGGAAGGACAGGGCCATGACCTTGACGGATGACCTGTCGGAGCTCCTGCAGCACGAATATGATCACCTCGACGGGATCCTGGCCGTCTCCAGGGCAATCGATGGACAATCTTTTGCTCTCAGGAGCCAGAGGCGTTACGTGAATCATTAATCGTCTCGAAATAGTATTGACGATTTTTCCTGTAGGAGCGACCTCCCGGTCGCGATATCGCAAGCAGGAGCTTGCTCCTACAAAAATGGGCTTAAAGCGATGCGGTCTATTCATTTCAAAACAATTATGGGAAAAGGAACAAGAAGGGGCGAAACATTTTAGCTGGGATGAAGGAGGGATGATGGCGAAGCGCTACAAGCACATCGAAACGAAACTGATTCACGCAGGAGAACCGGATCCCCGCATCCTTGGAGCCGTGGCCATGCCCATCTTTCAGTCGGCCATGTTCGAATACAAGGGAGAAAAGACCTATCACGATCTCAAATACATTCGCCTGAATAACACGCCGAACCACGCGGCCCTGCACGAAAAGCTGGCGGCCCTGGAAAACGGTGAAGCGGCTCTGGTGACCGCGAGCGGCATGGCAGCCATCTCCACATCGTTGCTGGCGCTCCTCTCAGCGGGAGATCACCTCCTGGCCCAGGATTGCCTTTACGGAGGGACCCACGATTTTCTCACCCGGGATTTGCCAGGCATGGGGATCGCCTATGATTTCATCGACGGGAACGATCCGGATTCATGGAAGGCCAAGCTGCGGCCGAACACCAAGGTCATCTACGTTGAGACGTTGACGAATCCTCTCCTGCAGGTGGCCGATCTGAGGGCGGTCGTCTCCTTCGCCAAAGCCCACGGTCTGATCTCCATGGTGGACAACACCTTTGCCAGTCCGATCAATTTCCGTCCCCCTGAAATCGGCTTCGACCTTTCCCTTCACAGTTGCACCAAGTATCTGAACGGCCACTCCGATATCGTGGCAGGCGCGATCATCGGCCGGAGCCGCCTGGTGGAAGAAATCACCCGCAAGCTCAATCATCTCGGCGGCTCCCTCGACCCCCACGCCTGTTTTCTCCTGCACCGGGGCATGAAAACCCTTGCCGTGCGTATGAAGCACCAGAACGAAAGCACCTTGAAGATAGCCCGATTTCTCGACGGCCACGAAGCGGTGACGCGGGTCAACTACCCGGGTCTGGAGAATCATCCTGGACACTCTCGGGCTAAAGAGCTCTTCGACGGATTCAGCGGCATGCTCAGCTTCGAATTGAAGGGAGGGATGGAAGGGGCCGAACGTTTCATGGGAAAAACGACGCTGCCGGTGATCGCGCCCAGCCTCGGAGGCATTGAAACCCTGCTCACCCGGCCCGCCACAACTTCCCATTCCGGCATGCCCCCTGAGGAACGCCGGCGGCTCGGAATCTCGGACGGGCTCATCCGCCTGTCCGTGGGCATCGAAGCGGCCGAGGATCTGATCGCGGACTTTGCCCAGGCCCTGGAGCCTTAGATATGATTATTCGAAAGATCGGGCTGATCGGAAAGACCTACCGTCATATCGAGCGCTACGCCGAGATTCTCGGGGTCCTTTTCAAATACGGGTTCGATGACCTGATTCACAAGGCGAAGATCGAGCAGTATCTCGACTTCGGCCGGAGAGTCTTTGGCAAAGGCGACGAGAAGCTGAAAACCCTCTCCACGGCCGAAAGGCTTCGAATGGCTCTTCAGGAACTGGGGCCGACCTTCATCAAGCTGGGCCAATTGCTGAGCACCCGGGCCGATCTCCTGCCCCCCGAGTTCGTTGACGAACTGGTCAAACTCCGGGATGAGATCCCCCCTTTCCCGTTCGAGGACGCGCAGAGAATCATGCGGGTGGAACTCAAGGGTGAGATCGACGAGTTCTTCCAGCACATCGATCCCGCGCCCGTGGCCGCTGCATCGATCGCCCAGGTTCACAGGGGGCGCCTCCTGGACGGCGAAGACGTGGCCGTCAAGATCCAGCGGCCCGGCATCCGGCGAATCATCGAAGTGGATCTGGAGATTCTCCTTCACCTGGTCACCCTCATGGAAAAGCACGTGGGCGGCTGGGAGATCCAGCGCCCTACCAAAGTGGTGGAAGAGTTCGGTCGTGTCATGGGCAAGGAACTGGACTTCTCATACGAGGCGGCCAACATGGAGCGATTTGCCTCCCAGTTCCTCGACGAGCCCACGGTCTACGTGGCCAAGGTTTACAGGGAAGCGTCGACGGACCGGGTTCTGACCATGGATTATGTGGCGGGCATCAAATCTTCATCCATCCGTCAACTCAGGGCCGAGGGCTATGACCTCCCATTGATCGCCGAGCGCGGGGCCGACCTGCTCATGAAGCAGGTCTTCGTGCACGGTTTTTTTCACGGCGATCCCCATCCCGGCAACCTCCTCATCCTGCCCGAGAACGTGATCTGCTTTCTCGACCTGGGCAACATGGGTCGCCTGGACCGTGAAGGCCGTGAAAACATCGTCGACCTTGTCATGGGGATTGCGAACCGCGATCCCTCGGCCCTTGCCGAAGCCCTTCTCAGAATGACGGCATGGGACGAAGAACCGGACAGGCGAAGCCTTGAAAAGGACGCATCCGAATTCATCGACCGGCATTTTTACAGGCCCCTGAAGGAGCTGGACGTGGGAAAGCTGCTCAGCCAGTTTTTCAGGATGGCTGCCACCCATCGTCTCAGGGTGAACCCCGACTTTCTTCTCTTTGTCAAAGCCCTTTCTCTGATCGAAGGTCTCGGAAGGGAGCTCGATCCCGAATTTGACATCATTCATAAAGCAACGCCCTTTGTCGAGCAGATACACAAAGAGCGCTTCTATCCCCGCCGAATCATCGAAGACGTGATCGGCTCGAGCTCCGAGGTGATGCAGCTCCTCCGTTCCCTTCCGAGGGACCTCCAGACCCTCTTCAGACAGGCGAGAAAGGGAAAACTGAAGCTCGAGTTCGAGCATCTCGGTCTTGAACCCTTGCTCAAAACCCTGGAGCGGTTCAGCAGCCGCCTCTCTTTTGCCGTGGTTCTCGCCTCCCTTGTCATTGGTTCTTCCCTCATTATTCACTCGGGCATTCCCCCCAAGTGGCACGACATTCCCGTCATCGGCCTCGCAGGATATCTGGTGGCCGCCCTCATGGGTTTCTGGCTCCTCGTTTCCATCCTGAGACGGGGCAGAATGTAACCCACGAACGTGGTAAGAAGTGTTCAGCGTTCAGCGTTCGAGAGAAACATTTTTGGATCTAAAAGCTTTTTCCCCTCCATTCCTGACCCTTGAACCTCTGAACCCCTGAACCTCTGAACCCCTGAACCTCTGAACCCTGAACCTTCCCTCAAAACGTTGCTTGCCTCCGGACCTTTCGTTAGTATGTTATCTTTTAAAGCCCCGAAGGGGCGTTACATGAAATCTGCCTTGGCAGATTTCATCTTTGGAATGATGAAACGCAAAAAAGCAAACACCTCGGTCATCCGAATCAGGGGTGCCCGTCAAAACAACTTGAAAAACCTGGACCTCGATCTGCCCCTGAACCGGATCACCGTGATTACGGGCCTGAGCGGTTCGGGCAAGTCGTCCCTGGCCTTCGACACCCTCTATGCCGAAGGCCAGCGCCGGTACGTGGAGACTTTTTCTCCCTATGCCCGCCAGTTCATGGACCGCATGGACCGGCCTCACGTGGACCGGATCGAAAACATCCCGCCCGCCATTGCCATCGATCGAAAAGACCCTGTTCGCACCTCCCGATCCACGGTGGGCACCATGACCGAGCTGACCGACTACGTGAAGCTCCTCTATGCCAGGATCGGCCGGCTTCATTGCCGCCGGTGCGGTGAGCCGGTCATGCCCGAAACGCCGGAGCACGTCTGGAAAGCCCTTTCTCATCTAAAGGAAGGAGCAGAACTCCTCATCACCTTTCCCGGCCCGGCCGCGGGATCCCTGGAGGAGGCCAAAAAAGAGCTGGGCCGCATGGGATACACGCGCATTTTCCAGGACGGCCGGATGATTCCCCTGGAAGATTCAGCCTCGGCCGCGCCGGATCGGCCGTGGCACGTGCTGGCGGACAGGCTCGTGTTCCGGCCCTCGGACCGAAAGCGGATCATCGATTCCCTGGAGCAGGCCTTTCGTTTCGGCGGAGGAAGACTGGATGTGTGGTCCGGGTCCCAGGGCAGGGACCTTCACCGTGCTTTCACCAATCGCCTGGAGTGCGCAAAGTGCGGAATCACGTACCGCCCTCCCCTTCCCAATCTCTTTTCCTTCAACAGTCCCGTGGGCGCGTGCTCGACATGCCGGGGCTTCGGCCGCATGCTCGGCATTGATCTCGGGCTCATTATCCCGGATCCTTCCCTTTCCCTTGACCAGGGGGCCGTCAAACCCTGGGGAGGCCGCAGAGAAAACAGAATCGAATACGAGGAACTGAAGGACTTCTGCCGTCGGAGGAAGATTCCTACCCACGTGCCCTTCCAGGACCTGGCCGAAGACCAGCGGCAGGCCATCATCGAAGGAACCAAGGACTACTACGGCATCCGCGGTTTTTTTAACTGGCTCGAAACCAAGACCTACAAGATGCACGTTCGGGTCTACCTTTCCCGGTACCGCACGACCCTGACCTGTCCGGACTGCGGAGGCACACGATTCAAGGAGGACGCCCTGCTCTATCGGGTCGGCAATCTGCACATCGGTGAGGTCTATCGCCTGAGCGTGGAGGACGCAGCCCGGTTTTTCGATGCCCTTGCCGTGTCCGCCGAAGACAAGGCGGCTCACATGATTCTGGAGGAGGTGAAAAGCCGCCTCCGGTATCTGAGGGAGGTGGGGCTCGGCTATCTCACCCTGGATCGCCAGTCGCGCACGCTTTCAGGGGGTGAAGTGGAGCGGGTGGCCCTGACTGCGGCCCTGGGTTCATCCCTGGTGAACACCCTCTACGTGCTCGACGAGCCGAGCATCGGCCTCCATCCGAGGGACAACCACCGCCTCATTCGCATCCTCAAGAACCTGCGGGATCTTCAGAACACGGTGGTTATCGTGGAGCACGATCCGGAAATCATCGCTGAAAGTGATTTCATGCTCGATCTGGGGCCCGGCGCAGGCGAGGAGGGTGGCAGGGTCATGTATTTCGGCCCCACCGCCGCGGTCAGGAATTCGCTCACGGGCCGGTATCTGAAAGGCGAGATCGCCATCCCCCTGCCCCGGAAAAGAAGAAAGCCGCGGCAAACGGGGTGGCTCGAGGTCCGGGGCGCTGCGGAGCACAACCTCAAGGGAATCGACGTGCGGATTCCCCTGGGATGCTTCGTGTGCCTCACCGGTGTCTCGGGCTCGGGAAAGTCAACCCTGGCCGAGGAAATCATCTACAGGGGGATCAAGCGGGCCAAGGGAGACCCCCAGGGCGCGGCCGGCCGTCATGCAGGTATCCGCGGTCTCGATTCGATCCACGACGTGGTCCTGGTGGATCAGAGGCCCATCGGCCGCACGCCCAGGGCCAATCCTCTCACCTACGTCAAGGCCATGGACCCCGTGCGAACCCTTCTCACCCAAACGGACGAGGCCCGCAAGAAAGGGTTCGGGAAAAAGCACTTCTCCTTCAACGTGGCGGGCGGACGGTGCGAAACCTGCCAGGGAACAGGGTTCGAGAAGGTGGAAATGCAGTTCCTCTCCGACGTGTTCATCACCTGCCCGGAATGCGGAGGCAAGAGGTTCAAAGAGCCGGTTCTCGACGTTCGTTACCGGGGCAAGAACATCCACGACATCCTTTCCTTGACCATTGACCAAGCCATGGAATTTTTCGCGGATCAGGCCGCCGTTTGTTCGGCTCTCCAGCCCCTCCTGGACGTGGGGCTCGGCTACATGCGCCTGGGCCAGCCTGTCAACACCCTGTCCGGCGGAGAGGCACAACGGCTGAAGCTCTCCCAGCACCTTCGAAACAGGTCAAGCAAGCGAATCCTCTTCATCTTCGACGAACCCACCACGGGTCTTCATTTCGAGGATATCCGGCGGTTGCTCTCGGCCCTGCAAAGGCTGGTGGATCAGGGCAACACGGTCCTGGTCATCGAGCATAACATGGATGTGATCAAGACCGCGGACTGGGTCATCGACCTGGGACCCGAAGGCGGTGATGCGGGCGGACGGGTCGTGGTCGCCGGACCTCCCGAAAAGGCGGCAAAACACCCCGGGTCCCACACCGGGGCCTTTCTGAAAAAATACCTGCTCCAGCCTGCCCGGGTTAAACCCGGCCGGCCGGCTGCAAGCCCCATCTCACCCGTGTGTGAAGAACCCCGGATCACCGTGGTAGGCGCCAGGGAGCACAACCTCAAAGACTTGACCCTTTCCATCCCGAGGAAGGAGCTGGTGGTGGTGACGGGCATCTCGGGCTCGGGCAAGTCTACGCTCATCTTCGACATCCTCTTTGCAGAAGGCCAGCGCCGGTATCTGGAAAGCCTGGCCCCTTACGTGAGACAGTACGTGAGAGTTCTCGAGCGGCCCGATGTGGACTCCGTGGCCGGCCTTTCACCTACGGTGGCCATCCAGCAGCGCATCAGCCATGCCAGCGTTCGCTCCACGGTAGCCACCCTCACGGAGATTTACCACTTTCTCAGACTTCTTTACAGCAAGCTGGGCGTCCAGCACTGTCCCGGGTGCGACAGGGCCCTGAAGACGCAGACCATGGAGCAGATCATTGCGCAGGTCGGCGATCGCTTTGCCCGGGAAAAAGCCCTCCTCCTCGCCCCCAAGATCGCCGGCCGCAAGGGTTTTCACAAGGATCTCCTGGCTCGTGCGCTCAAAAAAGGATACACGGAGGCCCGCATCGACGGTCGCCTGACACCCCTCCGGGAGGGCATGGCTCTGAGTCGCTATCATGAGCACACCATTGATCTCGTTCTTGGCAGGCTGCCTTCCTCCGAGATCCACAACCTGGTCCGGCAGGCCCTCGACGAGGGGAACGGAAGCATGATTCTTCTTCCCAAGTCCGGGGCCGAGGAGATTTTCAGCCTCCGCGGACTTTGCCCCCGCTGCGGCATCGGCCTTCAGGCCCTGGACCCGCGCCTTTTTTCGTTCAACAGCAAGCAGGGGGCCTGCCCGAGATGCGACGGCTTGGGTCGACTGGGAGACGGGAACAACGGCAAGACAACGGTCTGCCCAAAATGCGGGGGCAGCCGCCTCAGGCCGGAAGCGCTCAGTGTGAAGGTGAAAGGCCGGTCCATCTGGGACATCGTCCGGCTGCCCGCGGATGCGGCCCTGGAGGCTCTCACGTCCTTTTCCTTTTCAGCCCATGAGGCGCCCGTTGCCGGGCCTGTGATGGCGGAAATCCTGATGCGCCTGGCTTTCCTGAACCGTCTCGGCCTGTCCTATTTGTCCCTGAACCGAAGCGGCGATACCCTTTCGGGAGGAGAGGCACAGCGGATTCGGCTGGCTGCGCAGCTCGGCTCGAATCTCACGGGAATCTGCTACATCCTGGACGAACCCACCATCGGCCTTCACCCCAGGGACAACCGCATACTTCTTGACGCGCTCAGGGAACTGCGGGATCGGGGAAACTCCATTCTCGTGGTCGAACATGACGAAGAAACGATCCGGGAAGCCGATCACATCATTGACCTTGGCCCCGGAGCAGGACAGGGAGGAGGCAGGGTCGTCGCTTCAGGCAAACTGAAAGACCTTCAGAAAGTCCCGGCCTCCGTGACAGGGGCCTTTTTCAACGGACACCCCCATGAAATGACTTCCCGCCTCCGGCCCTACAAAAGCCGGCCGGTCATCAGCGTCAGGGGTGCACGGGAGCACAATTTGAAAAACATGAATGTGGATTTTCCCCTGGGGTTGCTCACCTGCGTGACCGGCGTGTCCGGCTCCGGGAAATCCACCCTTCTCAAGGAAACCCTTTTCCAGGGGATTTCCCGGCTCCTCTCCAGGGGAAAGAAGAACGGAGGGCCGTGGAAAAGCATCGAGGGATGGGAAACCTTGGATCGAATCCTGGAGGTGGATCACAGCCCCATAGGATACACACCCCGCTCCGTGCCGGCTTCCTACGTGGGTTTTCTCCCGGATATTCGAAAGCTTTTTGCCATGACACCGGAAGCGAGAGCAAGGGGCTACCTGCCGGGCCGGTTCTCGTTCAACACCTCGGGCGGAAGGTGTGAAGCCTGCAAAGGCCACGGCTCCGTCAAGGTGGAGATGAGCTTCCTGCCCGACGTTTACGTCCACTGCGAGGTCTGCAACGGCAGACGGTTTAACCAGGAAACCCTGGACATCACCTTCAAGGGCAAGAACATCGCGGAAGTCCTGGACTTCACCTTCGAGGAGGCCGAGGCCTTTTTCTCCGCGGTGCCTCAGATTCGGCGGGCCTTGAAGGTGGTGTGCGACATCGGGCTGGGGTATTTGAGAATCGGCCAGCCGAGTCCGACCCTTTCAGGGGGAGAAGCGCAGCGAATCAAGCTGGCCGAGGAGCTTTCAAAAAACTCCCGGGGAAAGACGCTTTACGTCCTAGACGAGCCTACAACCGGACTGCATCTGGCGGACGTCAAGAAACTCTTGTCCGTGCTTCAGGCTCTCGTGGACCGGGGCAACACGGTCGCCGTCATTGAACACAACATGGAAGTGATCAAGGAGGCGGATTACATCATCGACCTGGGGCCTGAAGCAGGGGAGTCCGGCGGACGGGTGGTGGGCAAAGGGTCGCCGGTGGAACTGCTGGCCTTTTCCAACGGTTCCCATACCGCCCGGTATCTTCGAAAATACCTCAACCCCTGAGATCTTGATGATCCGGTACGGTTCACCCGATGAATGTTGACGGCCTCGTAAACGCTCATGACCCTTACGAGGGTCGCCCCCGCCCATGAAAATCCCCCTCGATCCCCCTTTATTAAAGGGGGATGACGAAGGAAACGAGGAAACTTCCCCCCTTTGAAAAAGGGGGGCCAGGGGGGATTTTCGCGGTAAAAAGTCCGATACCGTCATTGCGAGGAACGAAGCGCCGTGGCAATCCAGTGCAACGCACTGTCCCGAGCGCAGCGAGGGATCTCCTTATGGCGCGAAAAGATCCTTCGATCCGCCTGCGGCGGCCTCAGTACGACTTGGCTCGCAAGTCGGATTCCTTCGCTTCGCTCGTAATGACAGATCCCTCAAGAATTTCGCCGGGCGGTTGAACGTTATTTCTTGACATTGCGTACAAAAGGTTTATTTTGGAGCCTAATATAGAGTACCCGGTGCTAGTAATCGGGCCGGTTCATCCTGTAGATTGTTCCTTTTGCAAAGAGACGACCTCAGGTTTGTAACCACTATAGAATTCGTGGAGGAAAGGAGGTTCGTCCGATGGCACAAGGAATCGTGAAGTGGTTTAACGACCGCAAAGGCTTTGGGTTCATCCAGAGGGATGATGGAACGGATGTTTTCGTTCATCATTCTGCGATCACCGGAAGCGGGTTCAAGTCCCTGGCTGAAGGTGAGCAGGTCACTTTTGACGTCGAAAAAGGCCCCAAAGGTCTTGCAGCGGTCAACGTCGTGAGATCATAACGTTCGACTTTGCCGGCAAACGAAGCACCCCGCCCCATGGCGGGGTGCTTTTTTTTGGAATCGCTGTTGCCTTTCCTCACCCCGCCCTTATTGCTTGACATTAAGCGCCCAAAACGCAATAAGTTACCTCAATCGCAACGATTTTAAACGATATCTCGGAGCGGAAAGCCATGAAACTGCACGAATACCAGGCAAAAGAGCTTTTCAAGGGGTTCGGCATCCCTGTGCCCGGAGGTCGCTTGGCGCACACAGGGGACGAAGCCTTCCAGGCCGCCGGGGAACTGAAAGGGCCTCCCTGGGTCGTCAAAGCCCAGGTTCATGCGGGCGGTCGGGGTAAAGGAGGGGGTGTCAAGGTCGTCCAGACTCTCGAAGATGTAAGGAAAGCTGCCGCAGCCATCCTTGAAACTCCCCTTGTGACCAAGCAGACCGGCCCGGAAGGCCGGAAGGTTCATCAGGTTCTGGTGGAAGAAGGCGTACAGATCGACCGTGAGTTCTATCTCGCCGTGGTCGTCGATCGAGCCCGGGCGAGGCCTGTCATGATCTTCAGTCAGGCAGGAGGCATGGAGATCGAAGAGGTGGCTGCAAGAACGCCCGAGCTTGTGCTCAAACAGTTCGTTGACCCCAATACAGGCTGGATGCCCTATCAGGCGAGGACCCTGGCTTACAGTGTGGAGCCTCTGCCCGGACCGGACACCCTGAAGGACCTTATGGCCCTCATGGGAAAACTCTACAAGGCGTTCATCTCCCTCGACTGCTCCCTTGCCGAAATCAATCCCCTGGTGATCACCAGGGATGGAAAAGTGCTCGCCGTCGATGCCAAGATCAATGTGGATGACAATGCCCTGGCACGACAGAAGGAGCTTAAAGCCCTCGACGATCCAAAAGAAAAAGATCCCCTGGATGCAAAAGCGGAAGCGCACAACCTCAACTATATACGCCTGAGCGGGAATATCGGAGCCATGGTCAACGGGGCCGGACTCGCCATGGCTACCATGGATGTCATCAAGCTGGCAGGCGCGGAACCTGCGAACTTTCTCGATGTGGGCGGCGGGGCGAGCGAGGAAATGGTCACCCGGGGTCTCGAAATCATCCTTGAGGATAAGAAGGTAAAGGCCATTTTGATCAACATCTTCGGAGGCATCCTGAGGTGTGACGTCCTCGCCCGGGGCGTTCTGGCTGCGGCCGAAAAAACAGCGATCAAGGTGCCCCTGATTGTCAGGCTTGAAGGCACCAACGTGGAAGAAGGGAGAAAGATTCTTCAGGAATCGAACTTAACGTTTATGGTCGCAAAGGACATGGCGGACGCCGCGGCCATGGTCACGGAGCAGGTGAAGAGAAGTGCCTAAAGTGCGCTAAAGTGCCTAAAATGCCTAAAGTTCAAAACCAAAAAGCGGAAGACGGAATCAAGAGAATGGAGTAATGGAGTAACGGAATAATGGAATAATGGAGTAATGACGGTCTTCAATCCATCATTCCAGCATTCCAGAATTCCAGCATTCCAGAATTCCAAAGACTTCATCTCGAATGAGGAGCAGGTGAGACGATGAGCATCCTGGTTGATGAAAAGACGCGCGTTGTGGTGCAGGGGATCACAGGGAGGGAGGGAACCTTCCACACGATCCAAATGCTCAAGTACGGCACGGTTGTGGCTGCCGGCATGACACCCGGCAAGAGGGGACAGAAGGTGGAGGGTGTCCCCGTGTACAACACGATTCACGAGGCCGTGAAGTACGAAGGCGTGAATGCGTCCTGCATCTTCGTGCCTCCGCTCTTTGCCGCGGACGCCGTCATGGAGTCAGCCTCCGAAGATCTGGCCGTGATCGTCTGCATCACCGAGGGCATCCCGGCCCTGGACATGATCAAAGTGGCCGCGTTTCTGAAAGACCGGGAGAGCGTGCTCATAGGCCCCAACTGCCCCGGCATCATTTCACCCGGCAAAACCAAGGTAGGCATCATGCCCGGCCACATTCACAGGCCCGGGAGCATGGGCGTTGTTTCAAGAAGCGGCACGCTCACCTATGAGGTGGTCGATCAGTTGACCAGGGCTGGGCTGGGCCAGTCCACCTGCATCGGCATCGGGGGCGATGCCATCATCGGAACCACCTTTATCGACCATCTGAAGCGCTTCAAAAACGACCCTCAGACCGAAGGCGTCGTCCTCATCGGAGAAATCGGAGGCTCAGCCGAAGAAGAAGCCGCCGAATTCATTCACAGGGAGTTCCCAAAACCGGTGATTGCCTTCATTGCCGGCCAAACTGCCCCCCCCGACAAACGTATGGGCCATGCCGGCGCCATTATTTCCGGGGGAAAGGGCAAGGCCCAGGACAAAATCAGGGCCCTCGAAGAAGCGGGCATCACCGTGGTCCGGAACCTCGGCAGGCTCGGCGAGGCGGCTATGGAAATCATGAATCGATAGCACCTTGACTGGCCTTTCCCATGATGTTACCATCCACCAGGTTTGACGGTCTCGTAAACGCTGACTCGGTCATTGCGAGCCCTTCGACAGGCTCAGGATAAACTCCGCGAAGCCGTTCGGCCCCGAGCTCACGGCCGAGGGGCAATCTTGTAACTGGCCGGATATTAATGAGATTGCCACGGCGCTTCGCGCCTCGCAATGACGCTCTGGGACTTTTTACCGTGAAAATCCCCCCTGGCCCCCCTTTTTCAAAGGGGGGAACTTGCTCCTCTCCTTTTTGTCCTCCCCCTTTATTAAAGGGGGATCGAGGGGGATTTTTATGCGCCTCGGGCGCATTCATGGGTGGGGGGACCCCCTCCAGGTTATGAGTGTTTACGAGGCCATCAAGCTTGCACGGGGAGATTTCATAAGGCAAAGCCATGACGACCAAAATCGTTGACATGCAGGATCAGATCCAGAAAAAGAAGGAGAAAGAGCTCCTTGAAAAATATCGGGGCCGCGTGGAGACGGTCCAGAAGATGATCCAGTGTTCTTCGTGCCATTTCAGGTGCGCCATGTGCGGCGTTCAGGTCGAACCGCATCGAAGCGTGAAGTCTACTCCGGGCCTGACTTTCTGCGAAGGGTGCAGACTGGAATTTGAGGAGTACCAGGACCTGTCCAAGGGAAGAAAACAGCCGGACGTGTTCTGGCACAACGCGGAATGGCTCAACGTCTGGTCGTCCTGGTTGAGTTATCGAAGAGCGGTCGCCGCCTTCATGAACTCTCGTGAGTTCAGGTTACTCATGGAGGAAATGAAGGGCGACTCATAGGATTGGAGGTGACCCATGTTTGGCTTGGGCATGCCTGAATTAATCGTCATCCTTATTATTATCCTGATCATCTTCGGGGCCGGCAAACTCCCGGAAATCGGAAGCGGTATAGGAAAAGGGATCCGCAACTTCAAGAAAGCCACCCACGAGAAGACCGACGAGATCGGCGCTCCTGATGAAAAGAAGGGCAAGCCGGACGAAGAGACCTAAAACGGGATGTCGTCGTCCGGGATGGACACGGGCTCTTCGTCAGGGAACTTCTCTTCCGTTGTCTTGGCCGAACCTCCCTTGCCTCCGGGTGATCCGAGCATTTGCATGGTCTGCGCAACGACCTCCGTCATATAGCGCTTGTTCCCGTCACGGTCTTCCCAGCTCCGGGTCTGCAGCCTCCCTTCGATGTAAACCTGGCTGCCTTTGTGGAGATATTCGCCGCAGATCTCTCCCAGCCTGGCCCAGGCGACGACTCTGTGCCACTCCGTTTTTTCGCTCTTCTCGCCGTCCTTGCCGGTCCACTGCTCTGTCGTGGCCAGCCTTAACGTGGCCACCGCCCTCCCGCTCGGAGTGTATCTCACCTCCGGTTCCGCGCCAAGATTGCCTACAAGAATCACTTTGTTGACACTTGCCATGCCGTAACCTCCCTAGACGACTTACTTTGATGATCTCGTAAAAACTCCCACACCGTCATTGCGAGGCGCGAAGCGCCGTGGCAATCTCATGACTAGCCGACAGGTTAAGAGATTGGCACTCGGGTCACCCCCAAACTTCCCCCATGCCTCACACCAGAGATCCTGATTTCAAAAGGCTGAAACGTTCCTGAATCTCTTATCACAGTTCTTTTCAACCGATCAAGGCCTTTGGAGATTTCCGGGTTGACGACGGGGCCTCGAAAAGATAAGCTCTTGTTAATGCATTAAAAATGGCAAGGAACGAATGACAGGGATTTTGCGATGTTAAAAGTCATCCCCCTCGGGGGGCTCGGAGAAATCGGGTTAAACATGATGGTCATCGAGTACGACCGGGATATCCTGGTCGTCGATGCGGGCCTCATGTTTCCTGAGGAGTACATGCCCGGCGTGGATGTAGTCATCCCGGATGTTCAGTATCTGAGAGAAAACAGGGACAAGGTGAAAACCATACTCATTACCCACGGTCACGAAGACCACATCGGTGCCATGCCGTTCCTTCTTCGAGATTTCAACATCCCTGTTTTCGGAACCAGCTTCACCATCGAACTCATCAAGGAAAAACTCAGGGAGCACAACCTCCTGCAATCTGCCATGCTTCACAAGGTCAAGCCGGGAGAAAAGACAAACTTCGGCCCCTTTGTCGTGGAATATATCAGGGTCAACCACAGCATCCTCGACGGCGTGGGCCTGGCCATCCGCACACCGGAAGGACTTCTCATCCATTCCGGGGACTTCAAAGTTGATCAGACGCCCGTGGACGGGCGGACCACGGACCTCCCCAGGTTCGCCCATTACGGCGAGCAAGGCGTCCTCGCTCTGTTCTCGGACTCCACGAACGTGGAAAAGGAGGGTTTCACCCTCAGTGAGAAGGAGGTGACGAAGACCCTCGAAACCCTCTTTGAATCCTGCAACGGCAGGCTCATTGTCGCTGTTTTTGCATCCAACATCTCGCGGATTCAGCAGATCGTGAGGCTGGCTGCAAAGTTCGGGCGCAACGTGCATTTCAGCGGAAAGAGCATGCGCACCAACGTGAGAATCGCCAGGGAGGAAGGTCTCCTGGACGTGCCTGCGGACTTGGAGGTGTCGGAATCGGAAATCGAGGCCCTGCCTGATGACCGGCTTGCCATGATCACCACAGGAAGCCAGGGGGAGCCCTTGTCTTCGCTCACCAGGATCGCCCAGAACCGGCACAAGAGCATCAAGGTCAAAAAGGGAGACATGATCATCCTCTCCTCCCGGTTCATCCCCGGCAACGAAAAAGCCATCACCGCCATCATCAACAGCCTTTACCGCATGGGTGCGGAAGTGGTCTACGAAAAGGTGTCCCAGATCCATTCCTCGGGCCATGCCTACCAGGAAGAACTCAAACTGATGCTGAACCTGGTAAGGCCCAAGTATTTCATCCCCATTCACGGGGAATACAGGCACCTGGTCAAACACGGGCAACTGGCGGTGGCGACCGGTCTGGATGAAAGGAACATTTTACTTGTCGAGAACGGAACCCCCGTGGTTTTTGAAAAGGGCGAGGCGGGCACCGGCGACAGGGTTCATTCGGGCAGGGTTCTCGTGGACGGCAAGGGTGTGGGCGATGTGGATGAAGTCGTTCTGCGGGACCGAAGGAGAATCTCCGCGGACGGCGTGGTGATCGTCCTCCTCGCCGTAGACGAGCAATCCGGCGAAGTGACCTATGGGCCGGACATTGTGTCCAAAGGTTTTGTGTTCGAGGGTCAAGGCGCGGTGATTCTGGAAGAGGCCAAGGCCGCCGTGCTGCAAGTGGTTCTTTCCATTGAGAACCGAAAACACATGGAGTGGACCGAGGTGGCGACGGAGATCAAGCGAAATCTGAAGCGCCTTTTCCAGAACAGGATGGACAGGCGACCCCTGATCCTGCCCATCATCCTGCCGGTGTGAAGGGGCACGCTGCAAGGCACACGGCGCACGGGCCACGGGAACAAGAAAGCTTGTAACAGGTTCAGCATGTGAAAAGCTCATGGAACCATTCAAGGGTTCAAAGGTTCAAAGGTTCAGGGTTTTGGGCGTGAAAAACATCAAACTATCTGCTGTTATGGGATTCCGTCTTGCTCGTGCTTGTGGCAACTTTAAACCCAATCGGTGAAGTTGAATATCTCAAGTCTTCACCAATATTGAATGCAATCTTAAGCAGTTATAACCTTTGAACTTTGAACCTTGAACGTGGAACCCACCAGTCAGGGTCAAAGTTTTGGTTGATTCGATGCAGCAAGTTGCGTTTCTTCTGCCGTGACCCGTGCGCCGTGTATCGGAATGTTTGGAGGACTTTTCATTGGGTAATCGATCCAGGGCGGCCAACAGGACCGAAAAAGCCGGCAAACCCTTGAGAAAGGAGATTTGGGGCATCTTCTTTCTGCTCCTGGTCATCATGCTCGGGGTAAGCCTTTTCTCCTTTCATCCCGCAGACCCGGTCTTCGGTTTGAAGACCGGCCATGCCGTAAAGGCTCACAACCTCTTCGGCACGGTTGGAGCGCACCTTTCAGGCTGGATTTTCAGGATTCTAGGATTCTCCTCCTTCTGGCTCGTGGCCGTGTTCCTTGCCATGGCCGTTCTCTCCTTCCGCAACATGCCTCTTCTCTCGCCGATCAAAAGCCTTGGGGCCGTGTTGTGTCTTCTCGTTTCCTTTGCAGGAATTCTCGGCCTTTACCTGCCCAAAGAGGTGATCTACCGGGAGGGGAAGGTGCTCAGCGGCGGATTGGTCGGCTATTTTACGGCCACGTTCACCCAACGTTTTCTCAATGACTTCGGCGCCTATGTGCTCCTCTCTGCGGTCTTTGTCATCTCCCTGATGGTTTGCACCAACATCTCCTTCGGCTGGGTTTTCTCGAGAATCCATCTCTGGTTCACTCTCCTTCACAGACACGTGAAAGAGTTCATGCTGAAAAGGAGAGAGAGGAAGAGGAAGAGAAAAGTCCGCGAAGAGTTCGTGGAAAAGGAGAAGGCAAAGCCACGGCGAAAGGTGACCATCATTGAACCCAAACCCGAGCCGCCCAAGAAACCCGAACAGGAAGCGTTCCCTTTCATGAGCCTGGTCGGAGAGTTCAAGCTTCCGCCCCTGGACCTTCTCAACGACGTGCCTGAGGAAAAGGGCATAGAGATCCAGAAGGAAAGCCTGGAGCAGAACGCCCGTCGCCTCGAGCGCAAGCTGGCCGACTTCGGTGTGGAAGGCGAGGTGGTGGAGATTTTGCCCGGGCCGGTGATCACCATGTACGAGCTCAAGCCTGCGCCCGGGGTGAAGATCAGCAAGGTGGCCGGCCTTTGCGATGATCTTGCCCTCGCGCTCAGAGCGCCCAGCGTGCGTATCGTAGCCCCCATTCCGGGAAAGGCGGCCATCGGCATCGAAATCCCGAACAACCAGAGGAGCCTCGTGTACCTGCAGGAAATCCTCACCTCCCAGGCTTTCAAGACGTCGCCCCATCGCCTGACCATTGCCCTGGGCAAGGACATCACCGGCGCCCCCTTTGTCACGGACCTTGCCAAGATGCCCCATCTTCTGGTGGCCGGAGCCACGGGAACAGGCAAAAGCGTGTGCCTCAACAGCATGATCGTCAGCCTTCTCTTCAAGGCCTCGCCCGACATGGTGCGGTTCCTCATGATCGACCCCAAGAGGATCGAGCTCACCATGTACAACGACATCCCTCACCTGCTCCATCCGGTGGTCACCCAGCCCAAGGAGGCGACCCGGGCCCTCAAGTGGGCCGTGGAGGAGATGGAACGGCGATACATGCTCCTCTCGGATCGGGGGGTGAGAAACATCGAAGCCTACAATCGCAGGATCGTGAAAGAAAAGAAGCCAGCCACGCAAGACCCGTCGCGGGGAGTGGACAAGAATCTGCCCTACATTGTTGTGGTGATTGACGAGTTGGCCGACCTCATGATGACTTCATCCCGGGATGTGGAAGAGGCTATCACCCGGCTCGCTCAGATGGCGAGAGCCGCAGGCATTCATCTCATCATCGCCACCCAGAGACCTTCCGTGGACGTCCTCACAGGCATCATCAAGGCCAACTTTCCTGCCCGCATCTCCTTCCAGGTCTCATCCAGGGTGGACTCCAGGACCATCCTGGACGGCATCGGCGCCGAAAACCTCCTGGGTCAGGGCGACATGCTCTTCCTGCCTCCCGGGGTGGGCCGCATCGTGAGGATTCACGGCGCCTTCATCTCCGAGGAGGAAGTGAAAAAAATCGCGGACTTTCTCAAGACCCAGATGAGACCGGATTATGATTCAACCATCATGACCCAGGTCTCGAAGGAAGAGGACACGGAAGAGGACAATGACATTGAACTGGACGAAAAATACGAAAAAGCCGTGGAGCTGGTTATTCAAAGCGGGCAGGCATCCATCTCCATGATCCAGCGTAAACTCAGGGTAGGTTACAATCGGGCGGCCCGCATGATCGAGGCCATGGAAAAAAACGGCATCGTGGGGCCGTCGGACGGTGTCAAGCCGAGGGATGTGTACGGCCGGAGAGACCTTTAGAAGCATAACTCGTACCCTTACAAATTGGGCTGAGGGCTCTGGCGACGGCCCAGCAGAGTAAGCAGTAAGAAGTAGGCAGTATGCAGTAAAGATTATCGCCCACTGCTTACTGCTTACTACATACTGCTTACTGATCCTGAGAGACTTCCCCACGGGCCGGCTTCAGCCAAGAGTTTGTTTGTCGTCATAAAAGAAATATTTCAGCCCCGAAGGGGCGTTATATGAAATCTGCGCAGCAGATTTCATGAAAGGTATGCCGATGGTAAAATACTTCTTTACATGGGTCATCACCCTGGTGCTCATCCATTCAACGCCCTGTTATGCCCAGGATCAACTGAGCAACATCCTCGAGGGCATCAAAAAAAATTACGGGGCCCTGTCCGGTCTGACCATGAGCTACGAACGGGAGATCGTGACCAAGTCCATGGCGATGCTGGGGGATGCGGTCAAGTCGGACGTGGCCGCGGGCCGGCTTCATTTCATGCCCCCCTATTTCCTGAAAGTTCAGCAGGAGACGCCGAACCAGGAGATTCTCACCACGGACGGGAAAACCCTGTGGTGGTATATTCCCCAGAAGAATCAGGTTCACCGCTATCCCACAGAGCGGCTGGGCCCTGAGTTGCGGCTGCTGAGCGATGTCTTTCGGGGGCTCAAGGGGGTTGAAGAAGGATTCGTCGTCTCTCTGAAAGAGGAAGAGGCCTCCCAGGAGCTCAAGCTCGAGCTGACTCCGAATCCTCCGTGGCCGGACGTCACCCACATCGACCTGTACGTGAAACCGGGGGATTACCGGATTCAAAGAGTGGAGATCTTCAATATTCTGGGCGGCCTGACTCGCTTCCGGCTCGGTGACAAGATCAAGGAGGAAAGCTTCAAGGAGGATTTTTTCCGGCTCCAGATTCCGGAAGGCGCAAAGATTATAGAAGAATAAAACTGGAGGCTGGATCCTGGAGGCTGGATCCTGGATAGGTGGAGGTTCTCAAAAAACCACCCGCACCCATGAAAATCATCCCCTCTCCAACCGATTGGGGGGAGAGGGGAAGGGTGAGGGCGGCGTATTTTCGCGGCGAAAACTATCCCCCCATCATGACACGCGACAGGGTTTTGCCCACCTTTCTCAGACTTTGCAGGCTGTCCGCGGGCAGCAGGTAGTCTACATAGGGAAGGACCGTCTGCATGCCCCGGCACAGGGGCCTGTACTCCGGATCTCCTGCCAGAGGGTTCAACCACAGAACAGCGTGAACCTTGCGTGCCAGAGTCTCCATCTCTCGTTTCAGAATGTTTTTCGCCCCCAGGTCCCAGCCGTCGCTCATGATCACCGCGATGGTCCGCTTGTTGAGGTGCCTGGCCCCATACTGCTCGTTGAACTGCCGGAACGAGTCTCCGATCCTCGTCCCTCCGGACCAGTCCGGCACTGCGTCGCTGATCATGTCCAGAGCCTTGTCGAGGGAAAGCTTTCGCACGAACCGGGTGATGGGCGTGAGAGAGGTGGAGAACACATACACGTCGGCCCGCGAGCCCACACCCTTCAGCCCCATGATGAAGGGCATGACGAACCGGGCATAGCGGTCCATGGAACCGCTCACGTCCACAAGGATGACCAGCTTCTTGAGCCTCTTCCTTTTCCGCCTGTAAAACAGCTCCAGCGGGATGCCTCCGGCCTTGAGGCTCTTCTTCAGAATAAGGCGGAAGTGAATGTCCCCCGGCCTCCTGGACCGATTCCACCGCCTTGTCGCCGAGAGCCTGAATGGAAGCATCATGGTCTTCAGAATAAGCTGGGCGATCTGGATGTCTCTGCGATCGAAGCAGGACAGGTCCCTTTTCTCGAGGAGGGCTACAGGGCTGTAAAGCGCCCCTTCCAGCCTCTCTTTCTCGCTCTTCACGCCTCGATCGGCCTTCTCCTCACGGCCTGCCTCGAGCATTTTCTCCAGGATCGTGTCGTCCCGGCATTCCGGAAGACTCTCCGTCCTTCTCTCTTCCTGTCTCTCCGGTTCCTTCACCGCGCTTTGCCAGAACTCCTCAAAAAGCTCGCTGAAAACCTTCCATTCCACATCCGTGCTCACGAAATTTGCCCGCAGGACGTGGAAGAAATGCCGCCTGTCCCCTATTCCCGCCTCTTCCAGGCTGCGCAAAGCGTCCACCACGCTCGAAGAAAACACCTTGAACCCGTGCGTCTTCAGGAAGCGGGAAAAAAGGATGACTCGCTCCGTAAGCCCGGTGTTATTCATGGTTGCCGAGGTACTCCTGCCGTCTTTCGCCCAGGGACCAGACTTCTTCTTCAAACCGCTTGATGTCATCCTGGTACTTGAGGATGCACCCCAGGGTTTGCGTGACCACCTCATCATCCAAGCGGTCTCTCTCCAGGGCGATCAGCGCGCTCGCCCAGTCCAGGGTTTCCGAGATGCCCGGCTTTTTGAGGAAATCGAGGGTCCGGATATTTCTCATGAAATGAGCCACCTGCCTTGCCAGGCCTTCCTTGATCCCGGGAAGGCGGGTCATCACGATCTCGTATTCCTTTTCAAAGGAAGGGTAGTCGATCCAGTGATAGAGGCATCTTCGCTTGAGAGCATCGTGAACATCGCGGGTGCGGTTGGACGTGACCACGACCATGGGTCGCTCCTTGGCCCGCAAGGTTCCGATCTCGGGAATGGTGATCTGGAAATCCGACAGGACCTCGAGCAGGAATGCTTCGAACTCCTCATCCGACCGGTCCACCTCGTCGATGAGGAGAACCGGAGGCTTCTCATTGGTGCTCAAAATGGCCTGGAGCAGGGGCCGCTTGATCAGGAATTCCGGGCCATAGATGACCCGCTCGATTTCCTCCTTGTCTCTCTTCTCCACTTCCTCGATTTTGATGTGGAGGAGCTGTTTCGGGTAGTTCCACTCGTAGAGGGCCGCAGAGGCATCAAGACCCTCATAGCACTGGAGGCGGATCAGTTCCGTGTCGAGCAGCTTGGCCATCACCGTCCCCACTTCCGTCTTACCCACACCCGGCTCGCCTTCCAGGAAAAGAGGTTTCTGGAGCCGGTGGGCAAGGAAAATGACGGTAGCCAGGGCCCGATCCGCAATGTAGAGATTCCTGTTCAGTTCCTCCACAACCTGATCGATGGATTGAAAGTGCGCGTTTGACGTCATATATGCCTTTCCACTCCGAATCAAGAGGTGATGCTTGCAAATTAATTCAAATTCATCTGACTTTCAACCGAAACCGAAAATCGGCTGGATGACGGATGACGTAAAGTTGACAATGGCGGTCACCTCTCCGACTTGAAAGTAGGAGAGGGCAAAGACCTCTTTCAACTTCATCAAAGCCACAGGAAGAATGCCCTGGGAGGCGTCAACCCACACATGCCCGAAAAACAGGATAGGAAGAGGGGTTTTTCCATCTCAGAAGACCTTGAGGCGGGGAACACAAAGCTTGAGGCTGTGAGCCGGAGAGGCGAGGGATAGTGATCGCATGCCGGGCTATTTCTTCTTGAAAAGGGCCTCCAGGGCCTTTCTCGCTTCCTTCACTCTGGACCCCTTGCTCGCCGTTTCCGGTGAGCCCCGGAGAGCAAAGTGGTCGCACAAGTTGGCCCTCTCCTTGTCAATGATCCTTTGGGCGTGAACCTCGCGGCAGTGGTTGTACGCTTTGGGGTCATAAAACTTGCACTGCTTGCAACAGCGAAGATCCCGTTTACAGTGGGGACACGTGTCACTCCTGGTGATCTGGGCGCTGATGTCCAGAACTCCACGGCAAAAGGCGCAGTTCATCGTTTTTACCTCTTGAGTAGTCGTATCTTCCAAGTTCTTCGAGAGATGTATTGAGCTCGCGCACCGCCGACCCTTGGGGAGGTCTCTGAAGAGATCGCAACCGGAAATAGGCTCACAGGTTTCAAGCTCCCCTGGTGTACTGAAGTCATCCGCAGCGCAGGCGCATCGCCTCATCCCAAACGGAGCCGGCGCCCTTTGGGGCTACCACGAAGACGCCCTGACTTTTTGGCGCCGGTTCCAGCATCCGTAAAAGTGGTTGTGGCTCTGAAGAGACCTCCCCAAGGGTCGGCTCTAGAGGAACCTTACGTTCCGGGTTCCGTTGAAATATCGCATCAATCCAGAATCGATCACTCAGGAAGAAAGCGCGAGACGCATCTCTCTGCTCGATGAGCTTCCGTCACCAAACCTGAATGAGAAGGGTACCTGGATCACGTAGAGTGCTTGCAGGTAAAGGAAATGTTGAAAAGAACGACGCTTCTTTCTCTAGTATCACGTCTCATAAGTTCTGTGTCGTTTTTTGGCAATTCAACCTATGCGAAAATCAGATGGATTCTCTAAATTCGAATCTCGAATATCGAAATTCGAAACAAATTCGAATGATTAAAATACGAATAACCAAAACGATGGAAGCGGGCTTGGTTCCTGTTTGT
>Ga0209163_1000084_pt1 | contig 223279 bp, 178 predicted proteins | sample MTBAKSrepl2MetaG_FD_187457 | JGI IMG/M metagenome (GOLD analysis project Ga0209163, IMG submission 187457) | Enrichment culture microbial communities om Arthur Kill intertidal strait, New Jersey, USA, that are MTBE-degrading - MTBE-AKS2 (Arthur... | ecosystem: Environmental > Aquatic > Marine...
TCGCTTTCAAGCCCCCCTGCGTCCAAGGTCAGACCGAGAGTGCGCCATCGTTGTGCCACGCCCTCTTGCGTGCTTCATAACTAACTGAAATGGAAGAGGTTTCAAATTCAAGCTGTAGAAGATGGGTAATACGAATCGGTGTAACGACAAATCTGACTTGCGAAAGAAGAAAATCCGAAACTGACACGGGCGTTCTTGCCGGAACAGGAAGTGGCAGCGACCAGGGCCCGGATGCGAAGGGCTCCCTTCATTCACCGCCTTGCCGGTGCCGAGCGGACCCCACGCGCATCGCGCGCCGTCCCGGACGATGTTCCGGATGGTTCAATGCCGCGGATTACAAGGAGGTGAGGCCTTCGCGGATGGCATACTTGGTCAGCTCCGCGATGCTTTCCAACCCGAGCTTGTCCAAAATGTTCCTGCGGTGCGTTGAGATGGTTTTCGCGCTCACGCACAGATGATCGCCGATCCGTTCGTTCGACCAGCCCTCGGCAAAGAGCTGGACGATCTCTCTTTCTCTCGGAGTGAGGAGGCACGTCGCCGCCTCCTCTCCTCCAGGACCGGGAAAAGACCGGACAAAGTTCTGTACAACTATTCCGGCTACGCGGGGACACAAATGGACCTGGCCGGCGCTCACAGACCTGATCGCGCGAACGAGCTCTTCAAAGGCGCACGCCTTGAGCAGGAATCCTGATGCCCCGGCCTTGAGCATGTTCAGAACCATCCTGGGGTCGGAGTGCATGGAAACAGCCAACAACTTCACGGACGGTTCCGCTGCAGCGATCTGACGTGCGGCGTCGATGCCGTTCAGGTCAGGCATGGCGATGTCCATGATGACGAGATCCGGCTTCCGCCGCTGGACAAACAGGACAGCTTCTCGCCCGGTCTCGGCCTCCCCAACCACTTCAAAATCCGCATCCTTTTCCAGGAGAGCGCGAAATCCCTCCCGCATCAACTGATGGTCGTCGGCTATGAGGATTTTTACGCTCACGTGGCCTTGTCCTCCTCTGTCCCGATTTCCTCCAAGGGAACAAGCAGACTGATGCTCGTTCCCCGCCCGGCGGAGGAACTGATTTCGAAACTCCCTCCAAGGCACTCCAGGCGCTCCTTGAGACTGAAAAGGCCGAATCCTCCGTGCTGGCCGTATGCCTTGTCTGCCCCCTCGACATCGAAACCGATACCGTCATCGATGACTTGAATCCGCATCATGCCGCCTTCCCGCCGGGAGACCACTTTCACCGTCCGGGCGTGAGCATGCTTGACGACGTTGATGAGGAGCTCGCGCACAGCCCGGAAAAGGAGCACCTGAACTTCTTCCCCGAGCGGTTTCGGATGCTGGTCGTCACGAACATAAATGCTCAGGTGATGCGAGCGCTCCATTTGCGCTGCAAGGGAATGCAACGCCGGCACCAGGCCCAACTGGTAAAGCACCGGAGGGCTCAATTCGAATATCAGGGTTTCAATCATAGTGCCGGTCATCTCGAGACTCTTTGCGATGTCCAGGACCTCCTTGAGTACGCCCGGATCAGACACCCCTCCTTGAAGGGTTTTCAACCTGAGCTGGGCGATGGCGATGTTTTGCGCGATGGAATCATGGAGGTCCAGGGCCAGACGCCGCCGCTCTCTTTCCTCGGCCATCACGAGCTGAGAGGAGAGTAATCGAAGTGCACTCTGATACTTCTGAAATCCTGCCTTAGCCTTCTTGTGGTCCGTCAGATCATAAGCCAGTATCACCACTTCTTTGCCGTTATTATTGCCAGAAGCTGAGACCGCACTGGCTGAACACTCAAAAAAGCGGCTTCCAGCAACAGAAACAGCCTCTTTTTCATGACGGACGTTTTTCCCAGATTGCGCATCCTCGACTATGAAACATCCCTCACATTTCCTGTTTTGCTTGCACAGAACAGAATAACATTTTCTTCCGATGATGTTTGTTCCAAACTGCTCAAGACAAGTATCGTTACACCAGACGATAGTGCGTTCTTGGTCAACGAGGAAAAGAGGGTTGCGAATCGCCTGAATGATCGCGGAAAGCCTTCCCTGTGCATCCTCAAGGGCCTTTTGGATCCGTACCTCCCTGGTAACATCCCTGACAACTTCGACGGCCCCGATGATCTCTCCTTTGTCGTTTCTGACCGGCACGCCGTAATTGTCCCAGTACGTCTCCCCCACAACATTCATAGCGGGCTGGTATATCAGGCCATGCTCGGTCTCTCCCGACACGATCGCCCGAAGTGACGGACAGTCAGGGCAGGGCGTGGAGCGATTCTGATACAGTTCGTGACAAGTGTGCCCTGTCATTTCCTCCGGAGTCCTCTTGAGAATCGCGGCAGCGGCCTTGTTCGCCCAGCGTATTTTCATTCCCGTGTCAACGAGTGCCATGGAATCCACTGCGGCATCGAGCATTATCCGCATGCGAGCCAGCTCCTCCTGAAGACGCCTTTCCCGGGACGCAAGCGGTTCAGTCAGGTCAATTCCCGCGGCAAGAATATATCCGTTCCTCCCCTTCTCTATCTGACACGGCACGCACAACCAGCAGATGCATCGGCCCCCTTCCCCTTCGTAGAACCAGGCGCTTCCATGCTCTCTGGCGGCACCTCTCGTTCTGATTTCTTCGAGTGCCTCCCTGGCCTTCTCGCTATCTGGCGAAACACCAAAGAGATCCCAAATCCTCTTGCCCTGAATCTCGTCAAAAGAGAGTCCGATGAGCCTCTCGGCGGGACAATTGAGGGCGTGAACCCTTCCTTCTCCATCAAGAACCAGAAAGGGGTATCCCGCAGCCTCGACGTGTTGCATCACGAAATCCGTGCTCATTCAAGCCCCTCCAGGCTCCGGCAAGACCGGCCGGCCTCGATCTGGCTTACCGCTCAGACCAGCATCGGGCCGACATAAGAAACGCCCATCCCCAGGCGTCATACCCGGCATCCTCGTCGTGCATGTGGTTTATTGACCAACCGACCAGCGCTCCGGCGCAAATACATCCAGAACGGCACCCCGTCAAAGCCCCCGGCGTTCAGCCGTTGAGACGAATGACTTGATGAAAGCCATTTTCACCCCGTACATGGCAAAAAGACAAGAGCCTGTTTCTGATTTTTCTATTCCGAAATTCAGATTTTTGTCCAGAACAACCCCGAGTATTGTCTGAAATGCTATCAACAACCTGATTTTATGTCAATTTCATCCGGCCTGTGCGCCTTCCTGGTCCTCGATCCCGGATTCGATAAGGAGGGGGACGGGCGACGACGTCGGCTCGTATCATGCCAACATGAATATTTTCATGGACCTTGCGGGGGTCGTCATGCCTTCGGCTCGTGAAGACATCCACGATTGCCGGCGGCGAAACGGTCACTCCGGAGCCACACGCGAAGACAGCGGGCAACGAGAAGCCCTGGCCCGTTACGATGGTCTGCCCGCCATCGACACACGCGACACAGAGGACGAACGGCCGGGAAGTGTACAGGGACGACAGAACGTGGAAGACCTAAACCGCCCAAACGCAACGCCATGGAAAGGTCTGCTCTCTCCATGCGGCATCGGGCCATCGCATATCTTGGAACAGGTTGATCATGGGCACTGCCGAAGGTGGATCGCGAAGTGAAAAAGCTTGACAGAGAGGCCCACGCGGAAACGGGACGCTACGAAGAGTCGGAGGACGGCTCATCGCGATGACGACCATGAATGCCGACACTTTCAAGGGGCTGGGGCAAAGGAAGGGCTACCGCCCCATACCGCACCTGGCCGTTTTCTTTCTCCTCTCCTGGTGTCTTCCTGCCCATGGAGGGGCCTATACGGACTCCGCCCACGGCTCCGGCTCTTACGGGGTCGACCGCCAAGCCACACACACTCTTGGCTACAGTGTGGGAAACTGCGCCCACTGTCACGAGCAGCATGCCCATATCCAGGGGTCCGAACCTACTCCTGCCGGGGGGCCTGGCGCTTACCTCGCCTTCGACATGACCTATACGGATCAGGCCACGGGTTTTTGCGCAGACTGCCATACGGGACTCAGCTCACATCAAACTGCTTTTGCAAGAACGAACTACAGTTACTCGTATTGGGCCGGAGGCGCCGGCTCGCTTACATGCCCCGCCAGCATCCTTGACGCCTTCTCGTTCATCGATGAAGGCGGAAATCCTCGGCTCAACTGCAGTTCCACCTCGGGCTCATCCCACAAGCTCACGGACATCCGGAACTTTATCGACGGAAGGTGGGGCTACAACTCCGAGTCCAACCCGTGTTGCGCATGTCACGATCCGCACCGAGCCAAGAGGGATCCGCATAACGCCGCACAGCGGGGGTGGCCTGTATCCAGGCCAAACGGTCACGCAAACACTCACACATGGGAGCTCTGGGGCGACGAGGCGGGAGAAAAGATGTCAGATTATACTGCGAGCTACCAGGCTCCTTATCGCTCCGGATCCACCACCACCTTTGAACCGGACGGATCCACCACGCAAGACGGATCCAATCTCACCGACTACGTAACCTTTTGCACTGACTGCCACAATGTGGCGAACACCATATACAGTGCGGTGCTTGGCCGGAATCTGCGTCCCATAGACTGGGCCAACGAAAAACACGGAAGAGGCAGTGCAGATGGTTACATCAAAATAGACGGCCCCTACTCTTCTGTACTGGGAAAGGTTCTCGCCTGCACGGACTGCCACGAACCCCACGGGTCCCCCAACGTCACCCTGATCCGCGGCGAGGTAAACGGCGCGCAATTGTCAACAACGATCCCTTCCATCACGTCAACGGACTGCTCGCCCCGATATTCGGACATCCAAGACGAAATGAAGGCCCTCTGCAGCCGGTGCCACAACGACGATTTCGAAATGATCCACCATTCTCTTTCGAGCAACGACGCAGCGTATAACGCGAGCAGTTGTTCGAACTGCCATGAGGGCAGCGGGGGAAAACAGCCTATCAACTGCAATTGCTGCCACTTCCACGGATCTTCACGAAGCGACTGCGACTATGTTCCGACGACCAGGCTGACTTTTTAGCAAAGACGGTGCCGGGCGCCGGCGCTCCGTGCCCCAATATGGCCTTTAATTCCACACAGTCGCAGCCATCGCGATTGACCAGCACCATGACGCGCAAATCCTGCCCTTTTTCGATACGCACCCGGTCCACTTGATGCGGATCTTCGAGGGCCTTGAGCAATTTGTACTTGCTGCCGATGTAGATTATCTTGGCTAACCCTCTACAGTTGCCAAAAAGATTAATTGATATCAGCGTAATAGGGCATATCAAAACCTTCTCGGCACTACCGGGTTCTCGTTGACCGCGAAAGGGCGGGGAAAAGACTCATATCTCTCTGATCGCCGGTGGAACAGCCACTCCGACCGCCTGAAACACCTTGCCGCCAACTCCCTTGCAGTCAGTCCGGACGGCGAGCCTCTCGTTCTGCTCCTCGACAGTCACCTCCCGAATTTGCTCCCGAAAACGCGAAATTGCGCGGCAACCGCAGGGACAGCCCCGAAGGGTTGTCCGCTCGAATGACTTGCTCGCGCACCAAGCGCGAGCAAGTCGTGAGAGTCCGCTCAATTCCGGTTGTTCGCATTTCTATCCGAATTTCTTCGCGACATACACCCCGTAGCCCACGTGATCCTTGTACCTTTCATAGAGTTCGATTTCCCGTTGCTCCGCAGCCACGATCGCGCGCGCCTCTTCACTGTTTCCGTTCCGGTTCAGGAAATCCTCGAACCGGGCCTGCATGGGGCGGTAATACTGATCCAGCCAGCAATGTTCCGGTAACACGAAATACCCCACCGGCGAATAGCCGTGCTTCTCCAGAACCCTGATCTTGGCCGAGGCCACATCGATTTCGGGATATTCGCTGTCCCAATGTTTCTGGAGTTCCGGCGGTCGGGACTCCGTGATCCAAGTGATTTCGGAAGCGACCAGCAGGCCGCCCGCCTTCAGGTAGCGCCTCCAGTCCGCTACGCCCTTTTCAAAGCCGATGTTATAGATTGCACCCTCTGTCCAGATGATATTCAACTCCTCGTCGGCGAACGGCAGGTTTTCCATGGAGCAGGCAAGCGTCGAGATCCTGTCTGCCAACCCCATGCCTTCGGCCCTTTCCTCCAGCACGTCCAGAAAGTCTTGGAGGAAGTCCACTGCCGTAATCCGGGCATTCAAAAGCCGGGCAAGCAGGAACGTGGATGCCCCCGTGCCGCAGCCGATATCCGCAACCTTCAGCGGCGCAGCCCGGTCGACCATGGCCAGATTGAGAGCTTGTTCCGTTTCGGCATCCCCGCCAGGTCCCTGCCTATACCCTTGTTTGTGAAGGTCGATTAATAGTTTGTAATCATCCATGTTGCGCTCCATTTCGGGTTGTAGGGCGAACGGCGCACCTGAGCAGACGTTGGCAGACGCGTCCGCACGGCCAACGGTATGGTCGAGGCGATTGTTCGTCTATTCCAGTTTCTTCTTAGCCGGGCGGACTTCGTACAGCGCACGGTCTTCTCGAACCATGGCCGCCGTCTCGGTAGGCGCTTTCTCGAATCGGAGTTCCGCCGTAGAGAACAGGTCGGCAGTTTCCGCCTTCAAGTAGCGGGCAGCCAGACGGCAATAGTCGGGATCGATCTCGATCCCGATGCTGTTCCTTCCGTTCCGCAAAGCGGCGACCATGGTGGTGCCCGAACCGCAGAATGGATCAAGAACCGTGTCTTCCGTAAACGAGAACATCCGGACAAGGCGCGTGGCCAACTCAAGAGGATATGGGGCGGGGTGCTGCTTGGTAGATGCTCCCGTTATGTTCCAAATCTGCTGAAACCAACGGTCGAAGGTTTCCTTCTCGATTCTGCTTTCATCACGTTGCTTGTTCGTCGGTTTCCTGTACCCCCCCGGCTTGCGCTGCATCAGGATAAATTCCATGTCGTTCTTGATGATGGCATTGGGTTCGTAAGGCTTCCCAAGGAACTTCGATCCGTTCTCGACCTCGTAGGATGCGTTGGCGATCTTGTGCCAGATGATCGGGTTCAGATTGTCGAATCCGATCCGGCGACAGATAACGCAGATGTCCGCGTGAAGGGGAAAGACGAGGTGACGACCGAAGTTCCGCCGTGCGACGCAGACGTCGCCAACCACGCAAACGAGTCTTCCGCCGGGAACAAGTATGCGATAGACATGCCGCCAGACCTTCTCCAACTCGAACAGAAATGCTTCATAGTCCTGAATGTGTCCAAGCTGGTCTGGATTCTCATTGTAGCGTTTTAGATTCCAATAGGGAGGGGATGTTACCACGAGGTGAACGGAGCCATCGTCGAGGAAGGTAAGCTCTCTTGCATCGCCGTTAATGAGTCTATGAACGGTCGTTTCCATGATTTCAGGCAAAGGCGGCCACATGTGCCGCAAGGGTCTTGGCGAAACGCTCGACAGACAGGTCCGCCGCCGGCGTCGTGAAGTCCCCTTGAATTCCGTCGCTTTCGGTGGATGAGACGAACGCCGCCGCAGTATAGTGACGTTCCAGCACGAGCCTGCGGCAGAAGAGTTCGTACCGGCGCATGTACGATGCGCCCACGAACTCGGGGAACACCTGAAAATGGGGCTCCTTCACCTTGACAGGGCGGTTGGAGGACGGGCAGTCCTCCAGCATGAAGACGTAGCCGAGAAATGGCTGCGGACTGTCGAGGTATGCGCGTTCCCGATAGGCCGTCCACAAGTCCAGGGCGCTTCCCATGGCCTCTTCAGTTCGGTTGTTAAATTGTTCCCGAAGGATGGTCCAACCTGAGACTTGGCCTCGATGGCTACCAGCAACGTCTCCTCTCGAACAACGAGCAGGTCCCATTCCTGCGTGGGACGGAAATAGCCGGGCAATTCGACGGCCTTCTTCCGGAAAACAAAATGCTCGGCAACCCCGGTCGCGACGATCAGTTCCGTGAATAGGTCAATGAAGCCATCCATCTGCGCGCCGCCGGTTACGGCGCTGCGCAGTCCCTGATCAGCCTTGCCTGTCTTGAATTGCCGATCTCGCTGTCCGGTCCTGGTCTGCCAGTAGTGCGCAATGGCCTGACCGGTGCGGCGGGGCAAGTCACCGAGTATGTAACCCGGATTCATGGGAATGATGTATCAGATTCCCCTCTTTTCTTCAACAGCCCAACGGGTTCTTCAGCGGGCGCGGATCTTTGCGCTCCGCTGAAAGAGCATGGTTGGAACTATTCTGCTTTGTGGAGAATAATTTTAATATGCTTCGAAAATAGCTCGAAATCTTTGTCTGTAGTAAATATTGAAAACTTATTTCTGTTAGCCATGGCGCAAATTAAAAAATCAGTATTTGAGCCTTGTATACCTTTTGATCGGCAATGATTAAAGTACTTCGCTGCCGTAACATAATCTTCGGTGACGGCTGGGAGATCGGGGAAACTTTCAAGATGTTTTTGAAGTTTTTTGAACTGAGATTGACTGCGAATACCAGACAGGATTTCCTGCCGTATTGGTCCAATGATTTGTACGCGATGATCCTGAATCATCCGCCGAAATTCATGGACTGTAGCATTGGATTCCGGCTTGTCACGTCTTAATGCCAAGGACCATACACTGGTATCAACTATGACCTTCATGAACGGCGTCTCTGCTCTTTATAATCATATTCCGGATCGTATTCCACAGTCCCAAACATCGAGAGAATTTTTTCTTGTTCTAAATTTTGTATATATTCAATTAAAGCCTTTGAGACAGCGGCCTTTTTTGTTTTATGGCCCCCGAGCCTTACAGCCTTTTGAATAAGTTTGTCATCAATTTGTAAGTTCGTCGCCACAATTATCACCTCCTTTATGATCACATATAATATTACACATAAATTTGTGTGAATTCAAGGAGGCCAGGGCCGAGGAAGAGGCCCGCTATGACGGGAAATGAGTCCTTGCGACGAATCTCACGGAGATGACCGCCCCGGAGGTGGCCCTCAAATACAAGGAGCTCTGGCAGGTGGAGAGTAAGCCTTCACAGGGTACCGCATCTGCTTTGTTGGCTGGCACTTGAAGTACAGGGAGTACGTTGTCAAGGGACATGCCCCGTGAAAAACACCAGGCCCCATGTCGGCCACTGGGACCTTGGGGACACTCCGACTGGTGCTGGCCTGCCTGACCGCGGAAGGGCCTCCCCCGGCCCCGGCCCCAACCTTCTTCCACCCTGCGCAGGCAAAAACCCACCACAAAGACACAAAGGACGCAGAGAAAGACGACACCGACGAGACATCCAATCATCAAGAGCACAACCCGGTCTCACCACGGAGTCACAGAGGACACAGAGAAAAACGTCAACCCCAAAATTCCAATCGTCAGGGGCCGGGGTGAGGCCCTGGAGCAGGGCAGCCCCGGGTTTCGGCACCCCTGTACCAGCGGGCGAGCCGCTCGGGCTGGATCCCCAGGAGATACCCGGCGACGACTTGCTGATTGAGGAGCGTGGTCCGCAAGACACCGAGGGCCTCCCACCTGCGGGCCGAGGTCCGGACACCGGCCTGGGCCAGCCGGATCCGGCCGCGGCGGCGGAGGCGCCGCACGAACTCGAAGTCCTCCATTATCGGGATTTCGGAGAACCCGCCACATTCGCAAAAGAGGGCGCGCCGCACGAAGATCCCCTGGTCGCCGTAGGGCAGCCCGAGCAGTGAGGAGCGGAGGTTCGCGAACCGCTCCACAAGGCGGAGCCCCGGGCCCGGCCCGTCTATGCCCAGGCGGAAGGCCCCGCATGCCACCCCCTCCTCTCGGAGGATCTCCCGCACGCTTTGTTCGTAGTGAGGGGGGAGGAGGGTGTCGGCGTGGAGAAAGAGCAGGATCCCGCCCCGGGCCGCAGCGGCCCCGGCGTTCATCTGCCTCGCCCGGCCCCGGGGGGCCTGGACCACGCGGGCGCCGAGGTCCCGGGCCAGGGCTGGGGTACCGTCCGTGCTCCCGCCGTCGGCCAGGATGACCTCGACATCCCCGGCGCTGAGGGCCTGCGGGAGGGTGCGGGGCAGGACCGCCGCCTCGTCCAGGGCCGGGACGACGACGGATATGAATTCCCGGTCCTGGCGCTCCGCATCCGGCAGCGGCGGGCCCGGGCAGGCCTGCGACGCACTCACCCGCAGGCCCTGCCCTTGAAGCCGAAGAAGAGTCTCAGACCCTTTTTCACCCTGTCCGAGAAAATCTTCTTCGCAAGGACCGCCCCGGCAACCCGCTTGTTGATCTCCCCCAGGGTGGGATAGGGGTGGATCGCCGCGGCCACGGTGGCCACCTTGACCTTGCCGTTCATGGCAGCGACCCACTCCCCGAGTAGATCCCCGGCCCTGGGGCCGAGGATCTGGACCCCGAGGGGCCTCTCCTTCCCGTCGAGGATCATCTTCACGCACCCCTCAATGGCGCCCTCGGCCCGGGCCCTGTCGTTGTCCCGGAAGCGCTCGATCCAGACGGAATGCTCGACACCCGAGGCGGCGGCGCCCTTCTCGTTCATACCGATGCCCGCAAGCTCGGGGTCCGTGTAGGTGCACCAGGGCAGGAGAGAGTAATCCACCTTGCGGGGGAGATGAAAGACGGCGTTTGCCACCACCACCCCCGCCTCGTACCCTGCGGCGTGGGTAAAGAGATGGGTCCCGAGGCAGTCCCCGGCGGCATAGACATGCTTGAGACCGGTCCTGAGCCTCCTGTCCACGGCGATCCCCCCGGGGCCGGCCTGAATGCCGATGGCATCGAGCCCGAGGCCCTGAACGTTCGCCGTGCGCCCCATTGCCACCAGGAGGGCCTCCGCCTCCAGGCGCCGAACCATCCCTTCATCCCCCTGCATGAACTCCACGTGGCGGGCGTGCCCGAGATCCTTCACGCCAAGGACGCCGGCTCCGAGGTAGAAGCGCACCCCTTCCTCCGCGAGGACGTCCATGACGAGATCCGCCATGTCCCTGTCCTCCCTGCTCAGGATCTGGCTGCCCCGCTGAACCACGGACACCGAGGTCCCGAGCCGGTTGAAGGCCTGGGCCATCTCGACGGCCACGGGCCCTCCCCCGAGAATAATCATGGAGGCGGGGAGCCGGTCCAGGGAAAAGAGCTCTCTGTTGGTGAGATGCGGCGTCCGGTCCAGTCCCGGAATGGGCGGCAGGGCCGGCGAAGAACCGGTGGCCAAGACCCACTTCCCGGCGGAGAACCTCCGCCCGTCCAGTGCGACGGTGTGGGCGCCGGTGAAGGCCGGGGAGCCGAATTCCACCCTGGCACCCAGGCTGCAGAAGCGTTCCACCGAATCGTGCCTCTGGATCCCGGCGATCACCGAACGGATCCTTGCGGCCACCCGGGCGAAATCCACCGGCGGCGCTTCGATTCCGGGCAGGCCGAACCGTTCGGCGTTCCTCATGAGATGAAAGACATGGGCCGTGCGGATGAGGGTCTTGCTGGGCACGCACCCGTAGTGCAGGCAGTCCCCTCCAAGGGCCGGTTCCTTCTCGATGAGCAGGGTCTTCGCCCCGGCCTGGGCGGCCCCGGAGGCCGCCGTCAGACCGGCCGCACCCCCTCCGATGACCCCGATGTCGAAATCGTGGCGAGCCATAGCGTCCTCCTGTGAAAACCTCCGCCGGTCCTGATGCGGGCCACCCTCAGCCGCCGTCCCGCCGCCCCTTGCGGGAGAGGGCGATGAGCTTCCTGGCGACGAGGGGGAATATCCCGAGCAACACAAACGCAGCCACAAGGCGGGGGGAGAGAATCCCGGACAGGGAATCGACCCTCGAGAGCTCCCGGCCGGCATTCACATACACCAACGTCCCCGGGAGCATCCCTATCTGGGAGACCCAGAAGAAGGTCACAACCGGCATCCGGGTCAGCCCCATGACGAGATTGATCAGCCAGAACGGAAAGGCCGGGATGAGGCGCATTGTGAAGAGGTAAAAGCCTCCCTCCCGTTCGACCCCCTGGTTGACCGCGGTGAGCTTTTCACCGAACGTCTTCTGGACCCAGTCCCGGAGAAGAAAGCGGGAGACGAGAAAGGCGAGGGTGGCCCCGGTGGTGCTCGCGAAGGAGACGATGACCGTCCCTGCAAGGAGGCCGAAGAGCGCCCCGGCGGCCAGGGTCATCACGGCCGCTCCGGGCAGCGAGAGCGCGGTCACGGCCACGTACACGGCCGCGTACACCCCGATCACCGCCCCAGGATTCCGGGCGTACAGGGCTGCCAGATGTTCCTTGGAATCCCTCAGATATTGAAGGGTCAGATACTGATCCAGGCGGAAAAGCCATGCCAGGACGACGGCGACGACAATGACCGCCGCAATGACGAGCCGCTTGAGGGCCTTGCTTTTCATCGGCCTCCAGGCCTCCGCCGAATGTGTTCGCGAAACGGGACCAGCAGACGCCGGTATTTACGGATAAGGAATGGATGGAAGAGCCGACCCCGGGGCGGCTCCGCGACCAATACCTGTACGATAGATTGCCCGGAAAGGAAGGTCAAGGTGAGCCCTGAAAGTATCTCAGCCCGGCACGACGGGTGGGCTACGGAGGCCGGGGCGCCCCGACAGGACCTGCCGGCGTTCTGCCGCCGGGGTTTTCGAACCCCCCGAGGCTGCCGTATAATTCAGGGGCGAGCGGGTGCACGCCTCCGGCCGGTTCCGCCCCGTCCGGAGGCAAACCGCCGGGATCCGGCACGGGAAGGACCGAGGAGAAACGGCCATGAACATGGACATGGAAACGCTCGCTACCGGCATCCTCATCTTCTTCGCCCGGATCGCGGACGTGAGCCTCGGAACCGTCAGGACCATAAGCATCGTCCAGGGCAGGACCACCCGTGCCTTCTTCCTGGGCCTCGTGGAGGTGAGCATCTGGCTCGGGGTCCTCTCCACAGTGGTGCACGAACTGGCATCGAGCCCCGTCCTGGGCATCTTTTACGCCATCGGGTTCTCCACGGGCAACGTTGCCGGCATCATGGTGGAAAGATGGCTCGCCTCGGGCCACACAGTGCTGCGGGTGATCAGCCCCCGAGGGGGCAAGAAGATGGCCCGGAGGATCCGGGATCTCGGCTTCGCCGTGACCACCTTCGACGGGGAGGGGATGTCCGGCCCCGTCACCGAACTCTACGTGGTATGCAGGCGGCGAAACCTTGAGAACCTCGTTTCGGTCATAAAGGAGATCGAGCCCGACGCCTTCTACATCACCGAGCGAGCCGGGAGCGTGAGCAAGATGTACCGCCCGGTGATGCAGCCTCCGACGGGCTGGAGGGCGATGCTCAAGAAGAAATGACCCCGAACGCATCCCCGCCGCCCGCCGAGCGGGAGGGCATCTCCTCCATGTGCGCGATCTTCCTGCAATACCCCGCCGCGTCGAACTTCCTCTCGAGGCCCCCCGCGCTCATGTACCTGACCTTGCCGAAGACCTTCCTCTCCGCCCAGGGCCGGTCGTGCTTGCCGAAACACCAGGCCACGCCGGCGAAGGCGTTCGGGTCCCTGCCGTCCAGCTCGTACCTGTTGTTGAGGTGGAGGGCGTAACGGAAGGAGGTCTCCGGAGAGGGGGTCCATTCCAGGATCTTTTTCCCCCAGTACATCCTCATGTACCCGTGCATCTTCCCGGTCAGGATCATCTCCTTCTGGGCCGCGTTCCAGTACGGATCGTGGGTGGCCCCCCGATCGAGTTCCTCCAGGGTGTAGAGGAATTCCCGGCGGTCTCCGGCGTGGTCGCCCAGGGTCTTTCCCGCCCAGGCGGGGAGACTCTGGAAGCTGTCGTAGAACGGGTTGTAGAAGACGTAATTCACGCTCAGCTCCCGGCGCACGAGGAGCTCGTCGAGGTAGGCATCCGCCCCTGGGCCGCCGGCCTCCCGGACCTTCAAGGCGATCTCGATGGGTGAGATCTGGCCGAAGTGGAGGTACGGGCTCATGTTCGAGAGCCCGTCCACGGTGGGGTCATTCCTCTCTTCGGCGTAGGCGTCCAGACGCTCCCGCAGGAACACGGCGAGGGCGCGGCGGGCGGCCCGCGGGCCTCCCCGGAACCGGCTTCCCACCGGGACCGTCCTGTCGAGGTCGAGCGAGGCCATGAACTCCTCGACGTTCAGGGGGCCGGTGCCGCCCCGGACTTCCATCTCAAGGGAAGACCGTTCCGGGGCCCTCTCCTCCAGGGGGACAAGGTACGCCTCCAGGGCCTTCTTGAGCCTGGGCCGGAATGTGGCCGCGGAATATTCCTCCTTGGCCGAGGCCTCCCGGACCGGGACGACCACGTCGCTCTCCACCTCGATGAGCGGGCAATCGAGGGCGCGAGCCGCCTGGGCACGCCACTCTCTCTGGATCCGGAGATACCCGGCATCGACGACCACCAGGGCCGCCTTCCGCCCCAGCCGGCAGGCTCCCTCCGGCGGGGACTGCCGCCTGACCACCATCTGAATGCCCCGTTCCCGCAGGTCCTCCTCCACCTCCTTCAGGCCTTCCAGCATGAACCGGTAGTGGCGGGCGTTTGCCTCGGGGAAGCGATCGGTGAGGCCGAAGTAGACCAGAAGGGGCCTGCCGACCCTGTCCGCAGCCGTCACGGCGTACTCGAGGGCGTGGTTGCACCCGGCGCGCTGCGAGGCCTGCATCCAGTACAGGACATAGCTCCCGCGCCTCTCAGGCCTGCTGTTGAGTGGATGAATCCTCCCTGGAGGAATCGCATTCACTGCGGGTCACCTCGCTTTCTCCGGCATCGGTGTTCAGGGCGGCGTGCACCTGCCGGAGCATTTCGGCCAGGCAATAGGGCTTTTGCAAAAAAGGTATGCCTGCCGTGGGCGTCGAGACCCAGGATCCCCTCGCCGGCAGAGTCCAGGATGAGTCGGTTCTGGCGGCTCAACCGTTCGAGGGCCTGCTGGACCTGCCGACGTTCCGCCACGTCCTCCCCCGAGTTCAAGGTACCCTGAATCTCGCCGTCTCCGTCCCTGAGGACCGTGTTGTGCCAGGCGACCTACCGGGTCTCTCCGGTCCTGGTGACGACGGCGTTCTCAGCATGCTCCGCAGGCTCAAGCACCCCGGTCATCGGCTGCCGGAAGATACCGGCCACACGCCCCCTTTCCTCGGCGGGAATACATGTTCCGAACCGTCAGCCCCCAGCCGAGAGCCCGAGGGAAAAAACAGCCCAGGCGGAGCCAACACACCAAGCACGTGACGAGACGGGAATCCCGAGAATTCTCCGGCCTGAGCCAAAGCAAGAACGAGGCAGAATGCGGCGCAGCCCCACCATACAAGGCTGGTCCCTTTCCCCGACCGGAACCGCAACGCCGTCATGCAGGCGCCGAGGCTCAAGAGCAGCACAGCCGAAAACGCCAGCCAGTGTGCCACCCCGGCATCTTCTCCAACGCGGATCCCTTCCCCTTCGAAGGCCGGCCCAATTTCCTTGTCCGGCGTGAAGACCTTCCTCTCCGGGAAACCAGGCCGGGTGCGGCCCCCAGGTGAAAACGCCCCGCGTCCTCATCCCAGCATAGCAACCCTCGTTCCCCGGACGCTCCGCCGCATGGACTCGCTCCTGCCTATCAGGCCGTCCGCTCGGGAAGGCTCCACACGGTCGATCTCCAGGGCGTCCAGCCCGTCGAGTCTCCGGAGAGGGGCGAGCAGGGTTTCCCTCACCCCGAAGGTTTCAAGCCTCTCCAGAAGGGCCTGACCCCGGAGGCTTGCACCGGTCCCAGGCGGAAGGAGGCCTTCGAGGGCTGAAGCACCCGCCAGGCAGAGAAGTCCGGCCAGGGCCCCGATGATCGCCGTACTGCCACTGACGCAGGCCCACCCGGCCTTTCTGACGGCATAACGGTTTCCGTTGAAAGAGAGGGCCACGCCCCCTGCCTGGCCGACGAGATCGAGGGCCTGGGCGTCGGTGATGCTGTCCCCCACGTAGAAGACATCCGCCAGGGCGTTACCGGTCCTGGTCAGGCTGTCGAGCACCGCCTTAGCCTTCTCGCTCCCCCCGACAGGATCGACCTCCTCCAGGACCCGGCCGATCCCCATTTCGGGGATCTCTTCCCAGAAAACCGCGTCCAGCCGCTCCAGGGTCCGCAGATCCCGATCCGCCAGATCACCCCGGCCGGACGCCCTCTCCGGCCAGGAGAGAACAGGGGCCGCCAGGAGCTCTTCCACCAGGACGGCGAGCCTTCTGGATTCCCGGTCGTTTATCTCGTACCTATTCAGGTCCACGCCGGTGCAGTATACCTGATCGGGAGGAAAGCCGGTCAACCCGCAGAGGGCGTCGAGGTAGGGGCGGTAGCTGGTACTGATGATGTACGTCGGCATCAAGCCCGTGACCGTGGCGAGCATCAGCTGCGCATCCGGCAGGAGGACCAGGGTCCTGCGTGAAAACTCCTCCATCTTCGCGTTTGTAACCCCGAAGGCCTTCAGGAAGGGCAGGACGAGCCTCAGGGTGTCCCCGGCCTTGTACCCCGCCCTCTGCTCCACGTCGGCGAGATAGTCGTCGTACCTGCTCACGCGGGCGAAAAGGTCTCCCCCCCGCGGGATAAAGGCCTCGCAGAGCTCGAAGGCGTTGTCGTTCTGGGTGATCGGTCCTTCGCAGTCGATATTGAGTTGCGGCACGTTTCGCCCCCCTCCTTCCTCACGCGGCCGTTCTACACCCGGATCTCGGCCTCATCGAGGACCCTGTCGGCGAAATGGAGAACGAACTCCCGCTGCTCCGGACCGGCCATGCGGACGCAATCGCAGCGGATCCGTTGCCGGCTCCTGACGAGCATCTCGAACTTCACCCACGTATCTCCGATCTCGACGGCGGTGCAATGCGGCATGCAGGTCCGGTGTTCCCGCTGCACGGGGATGAGAATCTGTTCGGGAAGTCTGAGCCAGTAAAGTCCCGTAATATCCGAAGGCTCGCAGTATTTCTCCACGCACTCCTTCGCCCTCTTGACCTCGTGAGATCTCAGCTCGTCCACCACGTATTGCCTCATCTCAAATCTCCTTGGTATCCTGGCGCAGCCATTGGAATGGACCCGGCGGATGTTCGCCTTCGCGGCCGCCGGGATCCGAAGGATAGCCCATGATGCCCCGCCCGTACGCCACCGGGACAACGTATCCGCTCGACGCCCGGGCCGTACTCTCCGGCCTCCGGGGAGAGGACCGATTCGTGCTCCTCGAAACGGCCCGGGCAGTCGGTTTCGAGCGGACTTCCTATCTTTTCAGAAAACCCGTGAAGGTGCTCACCGCCCTCACCGCCGACGATGTGGACCCCCTCTATCGAAACATGGAGGAGGCCCTTGGGCAAGGCCATTACCTCGCGGGATGGTGGACGTACGAATGGGGCTACGCCCTCCAACCCAAGCTGCGGCACCTGATCGAGGTCCACAGACCCCGAGGGCCCCTGGTTTGGCTCGGGGTGTTCAAACCGCCCCAGGTCTGGAGCCACGGCCCCGGGGAACAAGGCAGGACCGGCGCGGCTGGGCTTGAGGCCGCCGCCTCCGCAAACCGTTTCGAGCTTGACACGGACCGGGAGACCTATCTCCGTTCGGTGAGACGGGTTCAGGACTACATCGCCCGCGGGCACACCTACCAGACCAACTACACCATCCGGGGGAGATTCCAATATACCGGAGACCCGATCGAGTTCTACCTCGGCCTCCGGGCCGGACAGGCCGTGTCCTATGCGGCCTGCATACGCGACCAGGACCGGTGGATCCTCTCCCTGTCCCCGGAGCTTTTTTTCCGGATCGGCGACGGGACCGTGGAGACGAAACCCATGAAGGGCACCGCCCGCCGCGGCCGCACCGTGGAAGAGGACGAACGGCTGGCCTCCGGCCTTGCGAGGGATCCCAAGAACCGGGCGGAAAACGTGATGATCGTGGATCTCCTGCGGAACGACCTCGGCAGGATCTGCCGGCCTGGAACAGTCCGGGTGCCGGAGATCTTCGTGGTTGAGCGCTTCGAGACCCTCTTCCAGATGACCTCCAAGGTCACCGGGGTTCTCCGCCCGGAGAAAACCTGGAAGGATGTTTTCAGCGCCCTCTTTCCCTGCGGATCCGTCACGGGTGCCCCCAAGATCCGGACCATGGAGATCATCGCCGAGGTCGAATCCACACCGAGAGGAGTCTACACCGGGGGCGTGGGATTCATTTCCCCCCGGGGCGAGGCGGCCTTCAACGTTGCCATAAGGACTGTGGTCCTGGAAGGGGGCGCGGGAGAGATCGGTCTCGGCAGCGGGATCACCGCCGACTCGGACCCTGAAGCGGAATACGACGAATGTGTGCTCAAAGGCGATTTTCTCTCCCGGCCGCGGGAGGACTTCGCCCTTATTGAAACCCTCCGATGGGAGCCGGACCGGATGAAATCGGGCGGCTACCTGCTCCTTGAGCGGCATCTGGCGAGGATCGAAAATTCGGCTCACTATTTCGGGTTCCCAGAGGAGATCGGCCGGATCAGCAAGGCGTTGTTCGAATACGCCGGAGGGCTTGACCGAGGCGGGGGGCCAAGGCGGGTCCGCCTGGTCCTTTCCCGGGACGGAAACATCCGGATCCAGTCGGCCCTCTTGGAGCATGTTCCGGAACCCGTGCCGATCGCGCTGTCTCCGGCCCGCACCAGTTCTAGGGACCCCTTTCTCTACCACAAGACCACACGCCGGGCCGTCTACGAACAGGAACACCGGCGGGGCAGGAAGCAAGGCCTTTTCGACTGCATCTTCCGCAATGAAAGGGGAGAACTCACCGAGGGGGCGGTGACCAACCTCTTCCTGGAGACGGATTGCGGCCTCGTCACCCCGCCCCTCGACTCCGGGCTCTTGAACGGCACCTTCCGGCAGGATCTCCTGGCAAGCGGCAGGGCCAGGGAGAAGACCCTTCGCGCCGAAGATCTGGAACGGGCCGGGGAGGTCTATGTGGGCAACTCCGTCCGAGGGCTCCTGAGGGCCTTTTACAGATCGACGCTCTCCCCGGGCTGAAGCACGACGAGCCTGGCGTCCCCACCGGCCCTGGCCAGCTCCTCGCGGAATTCCTCCACGGTCCCGGTCAGGGCAGGGAATGACCCGTAGTGCATGGGGACGACCCGCCCCACCTTCAAGAATCCCGCTGCGAGAGCCGCCTCCCGCGGCCCCATCACGTAATGGCTCCCGATGGGGAGCATGGCGACCTCGGGCCGGTAGATGTCACCGATCAGGGCCATGTCGCCGAAAAGGGCCGTGTCCCCTGCATGGTAAACGGTCATGCCGTCATCGAGACGAACCACAAAGCCCGCCGCCTCTCCACCGTAAAGAATCTCCTGGCCCTCCTGTATGGAGGAGCTGTGCACCGCCGGGACCATGGTGATGCGCACCCCCTTGGTGGCATAACTCCCGCCGATATTCATTCCGGTCACGTTGGGAAGCCCCCTTGCCAGGAGATACTGCTGGATTTCGTGGATCGCCACCACCTCGGTGGAGGCCGAACGCGCCATGGACTGGCAGTTGCCCAGATGGTCGCCGTGGGCGTGGGTGACGAGGATGAGGTCGGCCTCGGAGGAATCGGGCGCCGGCGGGGCCTGGGGGTTGTCCAGCCATGGATCGATCCAGAGCGAGAGCCCCTGGCTGGTTACGATCCTGAATGCGGAATGTCCGAAAAAGGTGAGTCTGTGCCTCATGGAGACACCTCCGTACCGATAGTGATGTTCATCAGCCCCCCGGAGTGTGCCCCCGGCCTGGTCAGCTGTTGCACCGGAACCCTGTTCAGGGCTTCAAGCCGGGCAGGATCTATTGACAATTTCTCGAAGATACGAACCTCGAGTTCTCTGGACTCCGCGAACAGCTCCTCGATCCTGGCCCTGCGGGCAGCGGTGGATCCATACCGGCTGACAATGTCCTCGAACCGTTCGGCCAGACCCACCACTGTTGTGTGCATCACCCTCTTGTCCGCATAGTGTACCACGTGGATCTCGTTGATGTCCGGCCTCGAACGGGTGTCTTCATCGAGGAACACATGCTGCCGCACTACCTCCGCCACGGCGGAATAGCCCAGGGAACCGAGAAGGCGGGCCCCCGTCAAGGCGTGGTCCTCCCCGGCGGCGAGGGAGGGCATCTTGGTGATGTCATGGAGGAGTCCGGCCGACTGCACCAGGGCGAGATCCAGCCGCAGTCCTGCCTCCTCGAAGCAGGAGCAGAGAAAAAGGCCTGCCTGGGCCACCCGGAGACTGTGCCCCACGATATGGGACGGCACCCTGTATTCCAGAAGAAGATCCATGCATCGGGCGCAGTCGGGAATTCTCATGGCACCAACTATGCCAAAAGCTCCAGTCTGTGACAAGTTCGTTGTAACTCAAAAGTCACAAAATTTAGAAGGAAATGGAAGAACGGCGGAGATCTCGTTCGGGGCTTCGACTGTTGAAAACCCTTCATTCGAGAGATAACTACCCAGGAAATTGAGAAAAACCACCAGGGCAAAAACGTTTATTTTCTCCGCAGGTTATATCTGTCTTCCCCAAAAAAGACAAAAAAACGGCGAGATAGTTTCTTGTTGAAAATGTGTCGCTCAACCTCGGAAAATCTCTGATCTCCTGCTTTGACAGCCATCCGGGGCTTCATTATGAATGGGCCAGTGACCGGGAGGCCTCGGAGGGAGCGTGCAGGGATGGACCGCACTTCCCGGTCCGCCAATCCACAAAACAGTACGTATTTTACATACATCGCTTGTGGTCTCGGGACCGACAAGACGGCGGCACCGATGAGTGTGAGGTTTGTGCCGCCTCTCTGGGGTCAAAGGGGGTCGTTTCGATGGAAACAGCTTGGGACCGCCTCAGGGAGGCCTTCCGATCCAGACTTTCCGCCAGCAGCTACCAGGTCTGGATCGCCCCTCTCACCCACGCGGAGACCGACGGGGACACCCTTCTTGTCCAGTGCCCCAACCAGTTCTTCGCGTCATGGGTGCAGGAGCACTATCTTCCAAAAATCGCAGACGAGCTCGCCCGCCAGGACATGCCGCTCAAGATCCGCCTAGTCCCGGAAAAATCCGATCCCGAAGGCGGCCGCGACCAGCTCCATCTGCCGAACTTTTCTCCAGAAGAGACCGTCAGGCCCAGATTCGCCGAGCGCTTCACCTTTGAGGAATTCGTGGTCGGCGAAAGCAATCGCTATGCCCACGCGGCGTGCTGGGCCACGGCGAACGAGACGGAAAACCACAGTCGGATCATCTATCTCCATTCCACCTCCGGCCTAGGGAAAAGCCATCTCTCCCAGGCTGTAGGCCGGACGTTCCTGGAGAGGAGACCCAGGGCCAGACTCTGCTATCTCACAGCCAACGACTTCACCCTGCAGGTCGTGCGAGCGATCAAGGATGGTCATCTCGATGCGCTGAAACGGCAGTATCGGGAGGAGTGCGATGTGCTGCTCCTTGAAGAGGTTCACACCCTTGCCGGTCGCGAGCGGACCCAGACCGAACTGGCCACTGCCCTGGATACCCTGCTCGACTCGGGGAAGACGGTAGTCTTCACCGGAAACCAGCTGCCACGGGAGATACCCAAGGTAAACGACCAGCTCAAGTCCAGATTCGGGTGCGGGCTGATCACCTCCATCAATCCTCCTGACCAGGACACGCGCAGGAAAATACTGATACGCAAGGCCAAGAGCCAGGGTATCGGTCTCGATGACCACGTGGCCGACTTCCTGGCCCGACATCTCCGGGGGGACATCCGGCGGATCGAAGGGGCAGTTGTGAGTCTCGTGGCAAGATCCTCCCTGCTCAGACAACCCGTCGACCTGGATCTCGCGAGAGAGGTCGTGGAAAGCCTGGTGGGCGAGCCCGATCCAGTCACTGTGGAGTCGATACGGCAGATGGTCTGCCGGCACTTCCGGCTCAGCCCGGAAGACATCCTTTCCAGGTCCCGAAAGCGGTCCATCGCCTGGCCGCGCCAGGTGGGCATGTACCTGTCCAGGCGCTGCACAGAGGCGTCCCTGGAGGACATCGGCAGGGAATTCAACCGGGACCACGCCACGGTGCTCCATTCCGTGAAACGCATCGGCGAGCAGATCGAACAGTCGGACAAACTCCGGTGCCAGATCGAATTCCTCGTGCAGCAGCTAGAAGAGCACCGCTGGCGCCGCTGACAATGCGCAGGGTCGTGATCGGCGAACTCGCCCGAATCGTTGGAGCCGGGAACGTTTCCACGGACCCTGCCGATCTCGAATGCTATTCCTACGACGCGAGCGGCCTGAGCTCCGTCCCCGGTGCCGTGGTCCTGCCCGGCTCCGTGACGGAGACGGCGGAGATTCTCACTCTGGCCGCGGCCGAGAACATCGCCGTCTTTCCGAGGGGGGCCGGAAGCGGCACCACCGGCGGATCCCTTCCGTCGCGGGAAGGCATGGTCCTGTGTCTCACACGGATGAACCGAATACTCTCCGTCAGGAAGGAGGATCTCGCCGCCGAGGTGGAACCCGGCGTGGTGACCGGCGAATTCCAGGACGCTGTCTCCGACCTTGGTCTGTTCTATCCCCCAGACCCTGCGAGTCTGCGCTTCTGCACCCTCGGGGGCAACGTGGCCACCGGGGCGGGTGGGGCCCGAGCCGTCAAATACGGAGTCACGAGGGATTACGTCATGGCGCTCACGGTGGTCCTGCCGGGAGGCGCCATCCTCGAGACCGGAGCGAAGACCGCCAAGGGCGTTGTTGGATACGACCTGACGCGGCTGATGGTGGGATCCGAAGGCACCCTCGGCATAGTCGGGCAGATCACCCTCAGGCTGATTCCCGGGCCGGAGGCCGTGGGGACCTTGCTCGCATTCTTCCCCACTGCGGCAGCGGCGTCGGAGGCCGTCCTGGCCGTTTTCGGGGAGAGGATCCTCCCGAGATGTGCCGAATTTCTGGACAGGATGAGCATAGTCTGCGTCTCGGACCAGTTTCCCGAACCGCCTCCCAGAGGAAGCGAGGCAATGCTCCTCATGGAAGTGGACGGTGGAAGGGAATCCATCGCCCCCCAGCTGGAGGCCGTCACCGGCTGCTGCGTGAGGTGTGGGGCGATCCGCGTGCACCGCGCCGGGTCCGGCAAGGAAGCCGAGGGCCTCTGGAAGGCGCGGCGCGGACTCTCCCCCGCCATCCGGCGGCTCGGTTTCCCGGACAAGGTGAGCGAGGATGTGTGCGTGCCCAGGCACGCCCTGCCGGCACTGCTCGAGAACATCGAGGAAATCGGCAGGCGAAACCGGGTGACCGTTTTGAATTTCGGGCACGCGGGCGACGGCAATCTTCACGTGAACATCCTGCTCGACCGGAGCATTGAGAACGACAGGCAACGAGGCGATGCGGCCGTGAGAGAGATCATGGCTGCTTCTCTGGCCCTTGGGGGCACCATCTCCGGAGAGCACGGAGTGGGCCTGACCAAGAGGGGCTTCATAGACATGGAGATCGCACCGAAGGGTCTGGAGATCATGGGGGCCATCAAAAGGGTGTTCGATCCGCAGAATATCCTGAACCCCGGAAAGATCTTCCCCTGAGACGGCGAGAATGCACCTGGCGAGACCGGCGCACGAAGGAGGAAAATCTGCATGGAAGACGGCACCCGCCCCGGCCTGGGGATCCAGGCCGGCCCGAAGAACATCAGGGGGCGAAACGGCCGGGCAGCGCGGGCTGCCGCATGGAGCCCGGGTGAGGTGAGCGCCCCTGACACCGGCCGAATCGCGGGACCGGAGCCGGAAAACCAGGACCGGCACTCGACTGGTCTCCCTGCCGGAAGGACTGAGCGGCGCGGACTGTCCGAGGTCTGGACCCCTGAAAAATCGGCTGAAAACGCCGGTTGCGATGGATCTGGCTGCCGCCTCGACGGACCCGTTTCACAGTGCTTCGGGGAGCTGCCCGCCGAATGCCGCCCTGCGGGCAGGCGGCATCCCCACCGCCTGCTGGCCGAGGTCGCCCGATACTCGCTCCGGCGCTCACCGACGGACTCTTTCCTGGGACAGTGTCTCGGGGCCATAGGGAGACACTTGGACGCCGGATGCGTTACGCTTCTCGAAGGCGGTCTCGAAGGCGGCGCGGAAGGTATCTCTGCGGTCTGGACGGCCCCTGACGCGACTCCACGGACCCGCGTTTCCCTGTCCGCGCCAGGGCTCCTCTCCTGCTTTTCTGGCGGGGAACCCAGACCAGGGGAGATCCTGCGCTGGAATGCAGGGGATGAACAGCAGGACACAGGGCCAGGACGGTACTTCCAGGACCGCGGGACCGCGTCTCTCCTCGCCGCGCCCCTCCATGGGCCCGACGGCCTTCTTGGACTCCTCGTCCTGGAGGAATGCCGCCGTCCACGTCCTTGGCTCGATGAGGAAGTTGACCTCATCGGGATCCTTGCGGACATTCTCGCCGGCGGAATCATCCGCCGGCGCGCCGAGGAATCGCTCCGCAGAAGCGAGACCCAGCTCCGCGCGGCCCTCGACAGCCTGCCCTTCGATTTTTTTCTCTTCGACAGCACCGGCCGTTTCCAGGTACAGAACCTCGTCAATCGGCGGAAGTGGGGGGATCTCTCCGGGAAACTCCCCGAGGACGGCCTCTGCGGCCTGGTTCCCGAAGAGGTCCGCTCGCACTGGAGCGACGGTAAGGACAGCGCCCTCGCCGGAGAGACCCTCAGGAGAGAGGTGACGTGGCGCCGCAAGGGCGGATTGTCCACCCATTACACGATCGCTGCCCCGATCCGGGCCGGCGGCGACATCCTCGGCGTCTTGGGCATGGACATGGACATTACCGAGAGAAAAGAGGCGGAGGACGCCCTGAGGGAGAGCGGGGAACGGCTGGAACTCGCCCTTGCCGGTGCCGAACTCGGTCTCTGGGACCGACAGATCGACACTGGAACGCTGGTTTTCAACAAGCGCTGGGCCGAAATGCTTGGATATGCCCCGGAGGAGATCGAGCCGCACTTCCGGGGATGGCAGCGGCTTGTCCACCCGGATGACCTCGATGCGGTCATGACGCAGCTGGATGCGCATCTCCAGGGCAAGTGCCCGTTTTACGAGACCGAATACCGGCTGCGGACCAAGTCCGGCGAGTGGAAATGGATTTTGAGCAGGGGCAAGGTCGTCAAGAGGGATCCGGACGGAAGGCCGCTGAGATTCACCGGCACGCACCTCGACATCACGGGGAGGAGACAGGCGGAGGAGGAACGGGCCGCCATGGAGGAGCGCCTGCGGGAGGCGCAACGGCTCGAGTCCGTGGGGCGGCTTGCCGGGGGAATCGCCCACGACTTCAACAATTTGCTCGCCCCCATTATCGGATACGCAGAACTCGGGATGCTCAAGCTTTCCCCGCAGGACCCCGTTTACGGCAACTTCAGCCGCATCCTGGACGCGGGCCAGCGGGCCCGGGACCTGACACGCCAGCTCCTGGCCTTCGGGCGCAGGCAGGTCCTCGAGATGAAGACCCTGAACCTCGCAGAGGAAGTCGCCCGTTTTGAACCCACGCTTCGGCGCCTGCTCCCGGAAAACATCGATATCCGGGTCCAGGGGACGGAAGAGGACTTCCGCGTCATGGCGGATCCCGCCCAGATCCAGCAGGTCCTGGTGAATCTCGCCACGCGCGCTCAGGAGGCCATGCCGGACGGGGGTACGCTCACCATCAGCACGGGCGGCGGCCGGGTCGAAGAGGCCTTCTTCAGGCCCGAGGTGCCCGTCACCGGCCCTTACGTCACCCTCACCGTCCGGGACACTGGTCCGGCCATGGATCCGTCCGCGATCAGAACCATCTTCGAGCCGTTCTCCAGCAGAAATCCCGGGGTCCGAGGAAAGGGACTGGGGCTCGCCACCGTGTACGGCATCGTGAAGCAGCATAACGGATCCGTGACGGTATCCAGCGAACCGGGGGCGGGGACCGCCTTCGCTATCCACCTGCCCTGCACCGACGGGATCGTGCAGGACGAAAACCGAGACGAGGCCGGACGGGACGAGAATGCCGGGCGGGAAATCGTGATGATCGTTGAAGACGAAGACACGGTGCGAAAACTCACCCGGGACATCCTCGCAGAACAGGGATACCACCTGATGGAGGCGCGGGGCGCCGGGGAGGCCATACGGATCGCCCGGGAGCATCAGGGTCCGATCCATCTCCTGGTCACCGACGTGGTCATGCCTGACATGAACGGACGGGAACTTTACGGGCACCTCGCCCCGGACCGCCCTGAGATGAAGGTTCTCTTCATGTCCGGATACACCGGCAACATCATCGCGCGGCACGGGGTTTTGGAACCTGGAATCGAGTTCATTCAAAAGCCCTTTTCCGTGAACGCCCTCGCACGAAAGGTACGCCAGGTGCTTTGCGGCCGGGGGCCGGAATCCGCCACAGGTTAAAGGATGGGGACTTCACGATTGCCTCGGGTGAAAGGCCGCCGTGCGGACCTGCCCCCGATCCCCTTCCTCAGAGATTGATGACCCGGCCGGAGCCCTGGTAGACTCAGGGCCTCACCTCAAGGCCGGGGGAGGAGAGACGATGAGGGTGTCTGCCATAATTGCCGCTGCCGGAATCGGGGTCCGCTTCGGCGCAGGACAACCGAAACAGTTGGTGCCTCTGGGCGAGAAACCCATCCTCAACTGGAGCCTCGAAGCCCTGTCCAGGGCGACTATGGTCCGTGAACTCGTGATCGTGGCCCCGTCCGTGGCAATGGAGGCCACAGCGGATCTGGCCGCCGGGTTCGAGGGCATCCTGCCGGTGAGGGTCGTCCCCGGGGGCCCCACGCGCCAGGACAGCGTCCGGATCGGTCTCGCTGCGGTGGACGCGGATCTGGAGTGGGTAGCGGTACACGACGCCGCGCGCCCCCTGGTGACAGTCGCCGAAATCGAATCGGTCTGTCTCATGGCCCAGGAGATCGGGGCCGCCATCCTCGCAACGCCTGTTGTGGATACCGTGAAGGAGGCTGATGACAGCGGCCTCGTGGTCCGTACCCTGGACCGCACCCGTCTCCATCTGGCACAGACGCCCCAGGTCTGCAGAAAAAAAGACCTTCTTGCCGCGTACGACCTGGCCGCGACAAAGGGCATCCGGGCCGGCGACGAGGCCGGGCTCCTGGAGGCCCTCGGGATCCCCGTGGGGATTATCACCGGCAACCGCCGGAACATCAAGATCACCTTGGAAGACGACCTGGAGCTGGCCCGCGCCCTGCTCGACATGAATCACTATGAATGACGGGCATCTCCGGATCGGCTTCGGCTTCGATGCCCATCGGCTCGTGCCGGGGCGCCCGCTGATACTGGGGGGGGTTGAAATCCCTTTTCCCTTCGGGCTTCTGGGGCATTCGGACGCCGACGTCCTCACCCACGCCCTGTGTGACGCCGTTCTTGGGGCCGCCGGTCTCGGAGACATCGGAAGACATTTCCCCGATTCGGACCCGCGGTTCACCGGAATATCGAGCCTGCTGCTCCTCGAGGAGACCATGCGGCGGATACGTTTCCTGGGATGGGACCTGGGAAACGCCGACATGACCCTGGTGGCGGAGAAGCCGAAGATCGCGCCCTACGCGGACCAAATGCTGGACAACCTCGCAAGGGCCTGCCGAACAACCCCGGACCGGATCAACATCAAGGCCACCACGACCGAGGGCATGGGCTTTTCCGGCACCGGCGCGGGCATGGCCGCTTACGCCGTGGCCGCCATCTTCAAACAAGAACCGCCGTGATCAGCGTTCCAAGGCCGCCTCGATGGGCCCGGTGAGGTCATGGGGCCCAACGAGTCTCTTTCCCGAGGCGTCGAACAGACGCCCTTCGAGAATCGAAATCTCGCCCTTTGCAAAGGCCCGCAGGGTCTGCACAATCAGGGGGAGTTCCCGCCGCATCCCCTCCCGGCGAATCGCCGCAAAGAGGGCCTGCGATTCACCCTCGGAGGCCTTGACCGCTTCGATGCCCCGGCGCCGCACCGCTTCCTCGAATTCGTCCCATAGCGATTCCCATGCGGGACCCCTGATCGCGAAGGTGCAACAGGTCACCGCAGGCCCTCTGTCCAGCTCCGGGGTCACGAGATGCATCATGACACCGGTCCGGCCCGCCCGATCCGCGAGCAGCTGCCAGATCACCTCCTGCCAGGTGCCGGCCGGCCCACCCGGAGCGGCCGGATGGAGATTGATGATCGAAAGGCGCCGGCACACCTCCGCGCTGACCACCCACATGTAGCCGGCAAGCACCGTCACGTCGGCATCAAAGCCCTCGATCCTCCGGAGAACCTCATGGTGGTACGACTCGCGCCATCTCTCCCGGTCTGCACGGCGGAGTTCGGGGAGATGGCCACGGGCCGAGTAAGTCACGACCGGGATCCCGAAGCCGCCTGCCCTATCCGCGAGCGCGTCGCTCCATCGCCCCTCACCCCGTTCCCTGGAGCAGAACACGTAGGAAATCTCTCCGGGAATCGTCCCGTCGGCAGCGGCCCGGTATACGGTTTCGAAGAGGTCGAGCGCCGCCGCGTCCCTTCCGGTCGTCCACCATCCGAATTTCCGCATGAGAACGTCCTCCTCTCCTCCCTTCTGACTTCCCGCCCGCTTCAGAAGCGTGGGCCGGATACCGGTAGAATCTATATTCTGATACACTGGCGGTCAATTGCCGGTTGAGCCGCCGATCGCCGGCCCGACCCGCCAGGGAGCGCCCCGCCATGCCTGAAGAAAGCCTCCTCCCCTTCCCCGCCGGGCTATTTCTGGGCCTGCTTCTGCTGAGCCCCTGTCCGACGGGCGCAGGGGAGGCTCTGGCCCTCGAACCCTCCGACCTGCTTGTGGTGGCCAACGAACAAGTCCCCGCAGGGATTCGGCTGGCCAAAAACTACATGGAGAAGAGAGGGGTGCCTGGAGACCGCCTCCTGGTCATTTCCGCCGGCGCTAAGGAGGAATGCGGCCGTTGCGAATACGAGGGGCGGGTGGCTCTCCCGATCCGGCGGTACCTGGAGGAGGCGGCCCGGCGCGGAAGGCCTGTGCGGTGCATCCTCACGGTCTACGGCGTCCCTCTCAGGATCGCGCCTCCAGAACCAGGCCGGAGGGAACGGATCGCGATCGAGAAACTGGAGGAAAAGCGAAAGGCCCTTGAGACCCTGTCGGACAGGGAAGACCTCCCACCGGCGTTGCGGAAGGAGTCGGCCGCGGATCTCCGCGCCGTTCACGCCCGCATCGCAGCTTTGAAAAAATGGGATCAGGGTGCCGCCCTGGACTCGGAGCTTGCCCTCGTGCGGGACGAGAACCACCGGCTGGCGGGATGGATCCCGAATCCCCTTCTCCTCGGACATGCCGGGAAGACGAACGGAAGACAGGAATTCCGTCCGATCATGGTCGCGCGCCTGGACGGACCGTCCCCGGAGACCGTGGAGCGGATGATCGACGACAGCCTCCTGGCCGAACAGACAGGGCTCAGGGGGGTTGCGTGCTTCGATGCGCGCTGGCCCGAACCGGATCGGGACGGCACCCGGGACACGGCCACGGCTTATGAACGTTACGACCTGGCGCTCCACCGTGCCGCCAGGCTGATCTCCGGCAGGGGGACCATGCCCGTGGTGATCGACGAGAGCCACGGGCTCTTCCCACCCGGGGCATGTCCTGACACCGCCCTCTACTGCGGGTGGTACAGCCTGGGGAAATACATCGATGCCTTCACATGGAGGCCGGGCGCTGTGGGATACCACATGGCGAGCTCGGAGTGCCGTACGCTCCGGCAACCCGACAGCCGCGTCTGGTGCAAGATGATGCTGGAACGGGGTGCAACCGCCACCCTTGGGCCCGTCGCCGAGCCCTACCTGCAGGCGTTTCCCCTGCCCGACATCTTCTTCGGCCTTCTCATCGACGGCCGGCTTACCCTGGCGGAATGCTACGCCCTTGCGAACCCTTTCTGGTCATGGCAGATGGTGCTCATCGGCGACCCCCTTTACAGGCCCTTTCAAAAGGGGTGGAGGGCAGACCCTTCAAACGGCTTTCCCGAACCGGACCGGCCCTGAAGCAGCCGCTTCGGGGCTGAATGCAATCCTCCGGCGCCAGGAAGGCGTCAGCCTTCACAGGGTAGGGCATCTGCTTTGTTGGCCGGCTTGAAGTACAGGGAGTACGCCTGCGTGCCCGCGGTCTCGCATCTCAAGCACACTGTGAAGGCTTCCAGTCCGGGGGAGTTGCAGCATGAGTGCCGTACTGAACCCTGTGATCAGTTACAGGAAGGCTAGGGCTGACCGGGAAACAGCGTCATGGGACAGCCCCGGGAGCCGGACTCCTCGGCCAAGAGCGCACGGATGCGTGCATCCATCAACTCCTCCACCCTTTTCAGACCGACCTCCAGAGACAGGCCGGCGCGGGCGGCGAGATTGGCCCTGAGTTCCAGCAATTCCGTATCATCGCCGCCCTCAAGGGCCGCAGAGACGGCTTCAGCCGCCTCGTAGTCACCCGATTCGAAAAGGATCTGGGCCCTCAGCGACGCAGCGCCGCCGCCGGGGCCTGGCAGCCTGTCGAGTATCTCCAGGGCCCGCGCCGCAAGGCCGGAATCCCGGAACAGGCGCGCAGCCGGAATCAGCAGGGCGGGATCCGGCTGGAGGCCGGACGCCATTAGCCAGGCGTCCTCCCAGAAGCCGAGACCAAGCTGAAATTCCATCAGGTGCAAGTATTCGGTCATATCCTGGCTCAGGCCGTGGAGCGAGGTGTCCCGGAGAACGGCGTAATAGAGATTCAGGTCGATCCCCCGCAGTTCCTTCATTTCGTCGTTCAGCCGGTAGCGGGGGTGTCGCACGGTACCAAGTTCCAGCAAGCTTTCGAGCACCACGGGAGTCAGGACCTGATGGAGTACTGCCCGGAAGGAGGCGGTGCGTCCGGCCAGATCCCGATGGCCGTAATCCCGGGGAAAAGTCACCTCGCACTCGTTCCAGTGACCCGGCCGCAGGCCCAGGAGCCCGCGCTCGAAATCCGGCAGCAGTTCTCCGTTGCCGAGAACCGCCGTCTGGAAACGGCTCACGGTGGCGGGGTGCAATGCTCCGTCGACGTACCCATGGCAGTCGAAGACCACCTTGCAGCCGGATGCCGCCGGCGCCCTGCTGTTCCGAAAGGCTACGCACGGCGAGAAGACAAGACCTTCTACCTGGGGATGCCCGGGGAAATCCCCGAGGAGGGTCTGCGCGACCCCGGCGGCGGCCTCGTACTCCTCGAGGGCGAGATATATCCTGGCCAGCAGACACCTCGCCTCGGGACGCCTGGCAAGCGCCTTCGCGTATCGGGTCAGATACCGGGCCCGCTCGAAGAGATTCCGACCCTGCAGGACGTCTTCCACGAAATCGGTGCGGTTGATCCGCCAGGCCAGGCTTGCCGCCTCCATGTCCGCATGCGGCATGGCGTCGGTTTCGTAATCCCTGCACACGCTCAGATAGGCCGGACGGGTCCATGGCCTGGGCCTGATGCCGAACCCCTCCGGGTCCTCCGTCGTTCTCGCCCCGAAGAAGAGATGGAGCTGCTGGCAGATGGAATTCCCCTCGATGGGCACTCGGTGGGTCCTGACGAATTCCATGGTCTTCATCGCATCGCCGTAGGTCTCCCCGGGCAGACCGAACATGGTGAACAACTCGACACCTATGCCTTGCTCGTGGGTCCAGCGGATCACCCGACTGAGGCGATCCACGTCGAGCTTCTTGTTGAGCCGGGCCAAAATTTCCGGACAGGCCGATTCCAATCCGAACGCCACGGTATGGGCCCCGGCCCTGCGAAGCTCGGCCAGCAGCTCGGGGGTCACCCGGTCGCACCGCATCTGGCACCAGAACCCCACCTGGGGCACGGTGCGGATCACGTCGGTGAGCAGGGCCCCGAGCCGCTCGGGCGAATGGGCGAAATTGGGATCGGCGAACCAGAAATCCCGTATGCCGCGGTCCCTGAGATGCTCCATCTCGGCAATCACTCGACCGATTGAATGAAAACGAACTCGTCGGCCCGAGGCGGCGGGAGTGTAGCAGAAGTTGCAGGGAAAAGCGCAGCCCCTGGATGTCAGAAGTATGACACTGGATTTGCCTTCGAGTCGAACCAGGTCCAGAAGATAGGGGGAGGCATAGGAGTCAAGGTCCTCCGGCCCGGGGACGGGGGCGGTTTCGACGATCTCTCCTCCCCTGCGGAAGGCAATCCCCGGCACCGAGGCCGGGTCTGACCCTTTTGCAAGGACATTTGTGATCCCGAGGGCAACCGCCTCTCCTTCACCCCGGCAGAGGCAGTCAAACTCGGACGCCTGGAGAAGTGCCTCGCCGGGCATGAAGGTCGTCTGCGGCCCGCCCAAAAGGATGAAGAGTTTCCGATCCAGGCTCCTTGCGTAACGGGCCCACAGGCGCACGCGCTCTATATTTTCCTGATAGGCGCTGAACGCAAGGACCCTGGGACGGCGGTCTTTGAGGAACCGGGCGAACTGCCCCGGACGCAGCGGCCGGTCCTTGAGATCCCCGAGAACCGACCCTGAAAAACCGTGCCCGGCCAGATGGGCAAGGATGTACGCCTCGGAGATGGGGACAGAGTCAGAGGAGGCCGCCAGAGCCCACTCGTTGACATGGACGAAGAGAATATCGTCCCGGTCACGGAAGCCGTTCCGATGCGTCGCTGCGAGAAATGAATTCTGGAGATCTCTGGATTCCATCCCTGGCTGCGCTGGGTCAGGACGCGAACCCTGCCTGTTGGAGATTCATGTCCTTCCCCCTGGCACGGTCCCGCCTCCGGCCTGGGTTCAGGATTCCTCTTCAATTAGCAGGACGTCGACCCCGCGTCAAGACGCCCTTTCAGACCCGCCTGCCGGAGGGATGAGAAGGACGATTCCCCGGAAGGGCGGATGCCCTCCTCACCGTTTCCCTGCGGCGTCCCGGGGCGGAGGAAACCACTTTTCCCCGCACCCCGGGAGGGAAAGACTCTCGAGCCAGAGGCGGCCGAAGGCCGACAGAGAAAGGGCTGCAATGCGCGTCGCGCGCACGAGGCAGCCCTCCGCATCGAATCCCCTGAAGAGGCCGTCCAGAAACCCCGCATCGAAGGCGTCGCCGGCGCCGGTATTATCGACAATTTCCGGCACACGCACTGCGGGGACACAGCACGAGTGCCTTGACGCACACAGTGTCGCGCCCTCTGCGCCCTCCTTGCAGACCAGTACAGGACCCATCGACTGCATGAACAGCGGAGAGTGTCCGCTCCCCCCCCCGACCCCGCCCCGCAGGCGGAGCCGGGCAAGGACCTCGGAGACACCCATGAAAAGACTCCCGCCGGTGAGCAAGGTGATTTCCTCCTCGGTCGCAAAGAGCAGATCCGTCCTCTGGAGAAGCGCTCCCAGAGCATCGAGGCCGCGGGCGGCATAGAGTTCCCCAGGGTCGAAGGAGAGCACCTGAGACGGTTCGAGAGCCTCGGCGAGCCGGGCCTGGGCGGCAATGCCGCCCTGTTGGACCAAGGAACTCAGGTGCAGGCACCGCGACCCGGCGAGGGTTTCGAGCACCTCCGGCGTGACGAGGTCCAGCTTACGGTCGTGAGGTGCGACGAACATGGCCCTGTCGCGCCGGCCCTCCTCGACCGCGACCACGCACAGGGCGCTGCGACCGTTGCGCCTGACCAGAGAGCAATCCACGCCCCTCATGGAATCGAGGATGAAATCCCCTTCCTCATCGTCCCCGACCACCCCAGAGAACGAGGTACGCCAGCCGATCCGCCCAAGGGCACAGACGGTATTCGCGGAAGAGCCGCCGCCGCTTCGGGCCATGAGCCTGCCGTGGCCTTCCAAAAAACGGAGAAGATCCGCTGCGGAAGCGTGATCACCTGCAATCTCCCTGCCCGGGAACATGGGAAACCCGGCCGCCCGGACGGCGGCCAGGTCAGAGACCGCGTACATTACATCAAGGTTGAGGGCACCACAGCCAAGGATGTCAACCATGTACCCCCCTTGACGCCTGGATGACTCCGCCGCCATGGATCCGATACAGACAGGCCTCCGGGGCCGCGCCTGCAAGACGCCCGGCGGTTTCCGGATGGCACGTAAAAAACAGCACCTGGTGCGTCCGCGCCACGAGGCTGATAGCCGCTACCGACTGCCCCGCACGTTTCGGGTCGAAATTCACCAGGATATCGTCCATGATCACGGGCAGAGTCTCTCCGTTCACGGCATAATTCACGATATGACCGAAACGGAGGGCGAGATAGAGCTGCTCCGCAGTGCCCCTGCTGAGTTCGTCCAGGGTTTTCCTCCGGCCGTCGTCACCCACCACCTCCACCGCATCCCCGCCGATGGGAGCGATTATCTGCCGGTACCGGCCGCCGGTGATCGTCCTGAGAAAATCGCCGGCGTCGCGGATCACCTTCGGCTGCTGCTCCTGCTCGAAACGGCTCTTTGCCCTGCGAATGAGATGCCTCGCCGCGGCATGGCGTGCCCACTCCCGCGCCAGGGCATGCATCTCTTCCAGGACCCGCGCTTCCTCTGCTCGAAGCCTGGAGACCTCGTCCGAGGAGGCCAGGCCTCTGATCTCCAGCTGCACCGCAGCCCGCCTCTCATACTCCGACTGGAGTTCGCGGCCGATCTCTTCAATCCTTCGGGAAGATTCCTCCACCTCGAGCCGGAGCATCTCCTGATCGAACCCAGGCAGACTCGCCGTCAGGCCGTTTATGTCCTGCTCCCCGGAGATACCCTTCAGGCGGGCCTCCAGCCTGTCCTTCTCCTCAAGAAAACGCCTCCTTTCCAGATACCAGCGGGCCCTCGTCCGGAATTCTTCCTCGTCGCGACTCCCACCAGCGTCCATGAGGGCTGCCAGGGCAGAACGTACATGCGTTGCTCCGCGGCGGGCCGCGTCAATCCTGTCCTCAATCCGGGTGATGTGGATCAGGAGCTGTTCTCTCCGGGCCCGATCGTTCTGGCTCCTCTTGAGGTCTTCCTCCAGGCGATCGAGGAGGGTGACGAGATCCTCCATTTCGGGCGGAGGGCGTCTCACGGAGAGAAAGAGCATCCTGGCCTGCTCGAAACAATCCTCCAAGACCTTCGCCGTCCCCTCTATCTCCCTCTGAATCCGATCTCTCTCTTCGAGAAGTCCGGCGCACTGTTCCATCATACCCAGAGCGTCGGCCGCCGTCACCGGTGAGAGGCCTGGGGGAAGGCCGCTCGACTCCAGCCATTCCTGCCACAGTCCGATCCGCCTCTGCTCCTCAGCGAGGGCCTCTGCCAGGCCCCCTGACGCAGCATCGAAGGCCCTTTCTGCCGCGGCCGCCCTTTCCGCCGCATCGATCCACCCGATCTCGGCAAGGCGGTGCTCCTGCCGCATTTCATCCCTCGCCCGGGTCCGTGCGAGAAAGCCGGCCACCTGCTCCTCCACCCGCTCGTACCCTTCCTCAATATCCCTGAAAAGTGCCGGGACAGTGCGGGCCCGCGAGACAAAGCATTCCGTCTCCTGTTCCATGCCCTCCACTTCCCCTTCAAGCTCCTCAACCCGCTGGAGCAACGTCTTCGCTGCGGCGATCTTGGAAAAAACCAGACCGGCGGTCCGAGGGCTGGTCCCTTCGGCCAGGCCAAGGCATCGCACGTGACCGGCCCATGCCTGTTCCGCCTCTTCCAGGGCCAGACGCAGCCCGTCCCGCTCTTCTTCCAAAGCCGCCGCCGCCGTCTCGCTCCGGTCGACGGACCGCCGTATCTCCTCGATTTCCCTCTGAATTCCAGTGCAGACATCACCCGCCGCCCTGGCCCTCTCGTTGCGGCGCTCCAGGCGGTCGAGTTCCTCCAGACCGGGCGGACCGCTCAGGCTGAGCATACGCCAGAGGACGGCGGCATCCTCATCGAGATCCCCCTTCCTCCGTGCGGCACCGGCGAGACGCTGCTCAAGATCGTCCATTTCGGCGGCAACCGAAACGAGACGGCGGGCTTGGATCCTCTGCCGCGACGCCCGCTCCCTCTCGCGCCAGAACAGGAAGGCGAACACGACCGCAGCCGACGCGGCACCAATCACGAGCGCTTCGGCCTTCAGTCCTGGCCGTGTCCATAAGAGTGCCGCGACGAGAGTTCCGCCGAGCACCGGAGCCAGCCAGGCCCAGAAAGCAAGAGGGCGAAGTCCAGCGGCCTCCTCCTCCAAGGCCTGCCGGTCCCGGCGGCGTTCCTCGATCCGGCCTTGGATGTGCGCCATCTCGGTATCCAGTTGTACACCCCGCACGGAAAGACGGTCCAGGGACTTGATGGCCTCCCGCTCCCGTATGAGCGATTCGGAATTCGCCGCGACCCCTCCCCCCAGACCGCGCAACTCCTCGATTTTTGCCGAGAGCCGCCCACTCGCCCTGTGGAGCGTATCGAGCTCCGCGTGCAGCCTGAGTTCAACGGCAGCAAGCCGTTGCCGGAGACCGTTCAGCCGATCCTCGAAGGCTTTTACAGTTTCCTGGGCATGTATGGAGCAGTCAAATGCATCAAGCTCCGCCTCCCCCCAGGAGGAATCGATTTCATGTATGGCCTGGACCAGATGCCTCCTGGCGTCCGCCGCCATCCTGCGCTTTTGGGGAAGATCCCTTCGAAGGGCCTGAAAGTGGACGAAATCGGCCTCGATGCACCGGATGGTCTCCGGATCCGCCTCCATGCCCGGATCCCGGAGACCGTCCATTTTTTCCCGGGCCCGCACCTCCGCGGCCCGAGCCTCCCGTTGCTCGTCCTCTTTCATCTTGAGCGCCTGTTCCGCCCGGGCCATCCGGGTACGGGCATCCTGCAGGCCTTCCTGATGGCGGACAACGGACTCCCTGGTGAAAAGCGACCGGTCGAATTCCAGGACCTTCTGTTCGGACCATTCCCTTCCCAGGCCCGCGAGAACCCTCCGTATCTCATCCTCCTCGATCTCCAAGGCCTGCTGCAGGACGGGCAACCGCGCCAGCGCGGCGGCAAAGGACTGGCGCTCCCCGGAGAGCGCCCGCAATTCCTCCTCTCGGGCGAGGAGTTCTGGGTCCACCGCGAGACATTCCTCCTGCCTCCTGAGATCATGAAGTTCCAGTTCTAAGGAAGCCACTTCTTCCTCGCGCTCCCGCAGCCTCTCTGAAAGGGCGTCGAGACGGGCCACGCCGTCCTCGGGAAAGGACTCGACCACCATGGGGAGCGCCGTGAGGCCGGCCTCCACTTCCTGCAGCACAGGCCACACCTCCAACAGCTTGAGACGGGTCTCGGCCCTGGCCCGCTCGGCCCTCCGAGTGGATTCTTCTCGCCGGAGCCCTTCGATCCTCCCTTCGGAATCGCGCAGCTCAGCGATTTTCGCCTCGTACAGGTCCCGGCACCGGGACGCCTCACCCAGGCGGCCCCGGATCTCTTCGATCTCGACGAGTTTGCGGTTCAGCGCAGGAATCGTGCCCGTGGACTTGAAGAGTTCCCCGAGACGCCGCTCGATCTCGGCCTGGGCACGGGGCAGGGCGAGTATGCCTGTGCCCGCCGCGGCGCCATAGATCGCCCCCCTCACAGCATCACTCCCCAGTGTCTCGAAGGTCTGGAGTTCGTTCAGGCTGAATGCGTACACATTTTTGAAGAGTTCCGGGGTGGTGCCACCGAACAGGACGGCCAGACCGTCCATGGGATACTCCGCTCCGGCCCCGGCGCGCACTGCCAGGATGCCCCCGCGGGGACCGGCCCGCCGCTCCACGGAGACCTCTCCAAGAGAACCGCTCTCCAGGACGACCGTGCCCCCGAGACTCCCGCCGCTGAGAACGGGGTACGGACGTTCCCTGGAGCGCCGGTCCGGAAAGCCGAAGAGGATTGATCGAAAAAACGCGAGCAGCGTAGATTTGCCTGCCTCGTTCTCCCCCAGAAAGACAACGAGACCGGAGGAGAGTCCCTTCAAGGACAGGTTGTGAAAAATGCCGAACCCGTCGATGGAGAAGCCCGTTATCCTCACTGGTCGGCGCCCTCGAGCTTGTCCAGGCAGAGAAGCTCCGCCGCGGTGAGTATCTCGTCGAGGTCCTCGTCGGTGAGGGGATCGAGGGCCCTGGCCGCCCGGCGGTGCCCCCACAATTCACCAAGGGCCTCTTCCAGTTCCTCTCTGAGGGGTCCGGCGTGCGACCCCCTGATCTCCTCGGCGTCTCTGAGGATCTGGCCCAGGAAGTCGGAGACTCGCCGGCGCTCTGCGAAATCCACCTCAGGGAGACATTCCGGCAGGATTGCCTCCACCCATACGAACGGATTCTCGGCAAGAAAAACGGTCTGAACCCTCTCCAACAACTGGTCCACGGCACCGTTTCTACGAAGTTCGCTGGAGAGCGGCCCGCGTCCTGTCAGCGATACCCTGGAGACCAGGGGAAGCCGAACGCTCCTCTCCGCCATGGATTCCACCGCCCGGACAATCGCGCGGTCCAACCTGTCAATGGTCTCGATCCCTTCGATATCAACGGTCGCAGAATCCCACCGCACCGCGTCAAGCGGGCAGAACTCGAGATCGATGTCCCCTCCCCCGCCTACGGAGACGAGGTAGCACCCGCGCTCGCCCTGTTCCCTGAAACTCCTTCCCTGTGGATTCCCAGGATACACCACGAAGGGATCCCGGTGCAGAATCCTCCGCTGGTGCACGTGCCCAAGGGCCCAGTAGTCGATGCCGCTTGAGACGAGATCCTGGACATCGCAGGGGGCGTAAGGCTCATGAGCCGTATCGCCGCCCGCATTGCAGTGGAGAAGTCCGATGGAGAACACCTCTCCTCGATCCCGGGGAAACAGCCGGGCAAGGTTCCGACACTCCCTCTGCTTCCGGTAGCTGATTCCGGATACCGCCGCTACGGTGCCCCCCTCCCTGGACACCTTCACCGTTTCCACCCCATCGCAGCCGAAGATGCGCAGGGAATCGGGCCAGTCCAGCGGGGAGGAACGGCCCACGAGAGGATCGTGGTTTCCGTAAACCACGAAGGCCCGGATGTCCCGCTCCGCCAACCTGACGATGCCGTCCCGGAAGCGCAACTGTGCCCGGACGCTCCTGTCGGCCCAGTCATACACATCACCGGCGATCACCACAAAATCCGCCTCACGAGCGAGGCAAAGGTCCACGAGCGAGGCGAAGGCGTCGAATGTCGCCTGACGCAAGGCGTCCGCGACCTGGGGATTGCGGGCGGTGATCCCCTTGAAGGGGCTGTCCAGATGGAGGTCTGCGGCGTGAACAAACGAAAAGGGAATCACGATCAGGCTGCACGACCTTGGAGGGAATGACGCGGAGAGACACGCCAAACACAGGCGTCCCTCACACCCCACCGCCCGTGCGGGCATAGCCGGCTGACGCCTGCCCCTCCTCTGCGGCCCATCACACAGCCTTGATCCTGAAAACGCACCCCGAGGCGGCCCGGGCCTGCTCGCCCGGAAATGAATGACGGGAAAATGTACCAGGAAATGCCGGCGCCCGCCACCCATGTTCCGCAGCAAGGGGTCCTGCCAGTTTGGACGAATCGATCAAAAAAAATGGGCCGTTCGGCTCGCTTCCACGCCTTCGTGCAGAGACACGAAACACACATCGGGGTACATTCAGAAAAGGCACCGGCGGGGCCTTCCCCTTGGACCTCGGGCCTGTAGCGGTAACGGGAGGCCCTGAATCCCCAGGTCAGGCCTGGGGAATCGACCCTGCCGGATGATTCAGAAACCGAAAACGCCATGGCCGGCAAGGCTGTGGGGCCTTTCCATGCCGCTGCAACGACCGAAGCGCGTACTGATCATCTTCTTCTCCTTCAGCGGACAGACCAGAAAACTGGTGAGGGCCGTTGCCAGGGGATTCGACAAGGCCGAAATCGAAACGGTCCTTGAACCCCTGGCTCCGACGCCCCCCTTCCCGTTTCCCCTGCATTCCGCCCGGAGGACGCTGCGCCTCATGTTCAGGGCGATGTTCCGGCCGCGGGTGGACATCGCGCCTCTTTCTCAGGAGGCCGGAGGGGTCTTCGACCTCGTGGTCCTTGCAGGCCCGACGTGGTCCTATAACCCGAGCGGCCCTATCCTGACCTTTCTCGACAGGGACGGGGAGAAAATTTTTCAGAACAGGCCCGTTCAGCCAGTCATTTCCTGCCGGTCGTACTGGAGGCTCCACTGGTGGTCCCTGCGAAAACGGATACAGGCGGCTTCAGGAACGGCGCTTCCTCCATGGATCTATACCCATGTCGCCAGGGAACCATGGCGGACCATAGGTGTCTTTCTCACTCTGGCCGGCAAGAATCCGAAGAAATTCCCCGTCTTGAAACTGTACTATTCCCGCTATGGGCATGGTGAAAACCAGATTCAGGACGCAGAGATGAAGGCCATGAATCTTGGAAAACAGATGCAATCTGGAAAGCCGTTCCTGTCTTGATTGGAGAACTTGACTGCGGACGCAGCGCTCTTATGTTTTCATCATACGGAGAAAGGGAGTGAGATCCAATGAAGAAGGAGGTACATTACAATGTTTGAAATAGCACCATGGAGGGCAGGTCATGAACTCAGCGCGCTGCGAAAGGAAATGGATCGGCTGTGGGAGGACTTCTTCGGGGGCCGTGAATTGATGGCTGGCGAAGGCACATGGGGCGTTGCTGTCGATGTCTCCGAAACCAAAGACGCCCTCATCATCAAGGCCGAGGTTCCCGGGTTGGATCCGAAGGATATCGAAATCAATCTCACCGGGGACATGCTCACTATAAAGGGAGAGAAAAGACAGGAGACAGAAGAAAAGGACGAAAATTATCACAGAGTGGAAACCAGATACGGGTCCTTCTCTAGGGCGCTCAGGCTCCCGGTGGCCGTCAATACCGACAAGATCGAGGCGAAATGCGACAAGGGGGTCCTCAAGATCACCCTTCCAAAAAAGGAGAGCGCGAAGCCCAAACAGATCGAGGTGAAAACGGCATAGGGAAGCGGGCAGTTCGGTACCGGTGCATTTCAGGGAGGCGGCGTAGTCCGCCGTCCCATGTTTTCATTGCAGCGCAGGTAACTGATCACAGGGTTCGGCACAGCACCAATGCTGCAATCCCCCGGACTGGAAGCCTTCACAGGGTGCTGCAGATGGAAGGCGGCGGGCACGCTTCAGGTGCCCGCCAACAAAGCAGATGCGGTACCCTGTGAAGGCTTACCAGCGCAGAGGTAGAGCGAGCGTGAACCGTGCCGGTTTCTTGACCGAGCCATGATGCGCTCTTTCGTTCGGAATCGAAAGGACGGCTCCCTCCGCCCAGCCTGACAGCGGGATCATCCGTCGAAGAGAGGCGTCGACAAATACCGTTCACCGGAATCCGGAAGGATCACCACGAAGACCTTGCGCTCCGAGTCCGGCCCCCGCGCCATGCGGAGCGCTGCGGACATGGCCGCTCCGGAGGAAATCCCCGAAACTATGCCCTCCTCCCGGGCAAGCCGCCTGGACGTCTCAAAGGCCTCCTCGTCGCTCACCTGAACAACCTCGTCCACCAGACCCATATCGAGTACGTCCGGCCTGAATCCCGCGCCGATCCCCTGTATCTTGTGGGGACCAGGGGAACCGCCGGAAAGCACCGGTGAGCCCGCCGGCTCCACCGCCACGGACCGGACGGCCTTCCCTCGATCCAGCTTGAGGAAACGGCTCACGCCGGTGATCGTGCCTCCTGTCCCCACTCCGGCTACCAGGACGTCCACGGTGCCCTCAGTATCGCGCCAGATTTCCGGTCCGGTAGTGCGAAAATGGATATCCGGATTGGCCGGATTCGCGAACTGATTCGGCATAAAATGCGCGGCCGGATTTTCCGAAACAATCTCCGCCGCCCTGACTATGGCACCCCGCATCCCCTCTCCCCCCGGCGTCAGGACCAAGTCCGCACCGAAGGCGGCCAGCATCCTGCGCCGCTCAACGCTCATAGTCTCGGGCATGGTGAGTACGAGCCTGTATCCCCGTGCGGCGCAGACGAAGGCCAGCGCAATGCCTGCATTCCCGCTCGTCGGTTCCACAACCGTGGTGCCCGCTTTCAGAAGACCACGCCTCTCCGCGTCCCAGATCATGCCGGCGCCTATGCGGCATTTCACCGAGTACGCCGGATTTCGGCCCTCGATCTTGGCCAAAATGGTGACATTGAGACCCTTGGAGAGACGGTTTATCCGCACCAAAGGCGTTCCGCCGATGCTGAGGCTGTTGTCCTCGTATATCCGTTTCATTCAGAACCTCCTGCGTGCGGTGCGGGACGGGAAACGGCCGCCGGGACAGAAAAGACGCCCTCACCATAGGGTGCGCCCTGTAGAACGTCAAGCGCATGCCCGGCGCCGCCGGAGCGGACCCGTGAATCCAGCCAGTTATTTTACGCGAACCCCATCAGGCCGGGCTTCACAAGGCCTTTCGGACTCCGGGTATCGGTCCTAAATATCGAACCGGGCATTCCCATCGCCAGGATCAATTTGACTTTGAGCCTTCAATTTCTCTCAATATGAGAATGCATGCTGGCTGGAATTCACCACGGGAGAAAGGCCGGTGATCCGCTCCATCCGTCTTACGAAACGATATCAGAAACAATTCGGCGCAATGACGCGGGCGGGCGGGGTGTCGCTTCTCGCGGCGCGAAAGGCTGCGGCGATCACCCAAGTGATCCTCGGAAGCGGCAACGATGTGAAGTCCAAAAGGACCCAGCACGGAGAACAGCGGATCAAGGGCTGCCTCAAATACGATCTCGGAAACGGATTCAGGCTCATCGGCTCGAGACAGGGCCATCGAATCTTTCTCCTGTACATCGGAACCCACGAGGAATGCGACAGATGGATTTCCAGACGACGCGATTTCGGTCCCCTGGTGCTGGAGGCCGAAGGACAAGAACTGCCCGCCCCGGATGGGGAGGAAAGGCAGGACACCCCGGCTGACGTTACGGACATGGACGACGACTACGACCGCCTGCTCCTGCAACAGGTCGACGACCGGTACCTGCGCCGGCTCTTTCGCGGCCTGTGTCGGCGCGGACAGCAATGCCTCACCCCCTGAATGTGACGGACACATCCCTTGATGCGACAGGCCGGAGAAAGGTTCTCCAGCTGCGGCCGAAACACCGGTATCACGAACGGAGATTCCGGCGTGTGAATGGGATTGACAGAAATATTAGAACTGTCTAAATTAGCAACTATGAATTTCAAGGCCCCAAACCCGAAAGACCTCGAACCCAAAGCCAGGCAGGCATCGGACCTGCTGAAAACCCTGAGCAACCCGAACCGCCTGCTTATACTCTGCCACTTGCGCAAGGGCGAAATGTCCGTGGGGGGGCTGGAACAGGTCATCGGGCTCGGCCAGTCGGCCCTGTCGCAGCACCTGGCCCGGCTCCGCAGGGATGGACTCGTGAAAACGCGGCGCCAGGCACAGGCCATCTTTTATCGGATCGAGGGCGATGCCGCGAGCCGGGTGATCGATACGCTCTACGAACTGTACTGCGGCCGGCCCGGGACAGAGGACCAGGAACGGTCGGCACAGAACCCGAAGGAGGAATAATATTCCATGGACCATCGCATGCTGAAGGACATTGAGCCGTCGGAGCTGAAAGATTGGCTGATCTCGAAGAAGGCGCTTTTGGTCGACGTCCGCGACGCTTCAGAGTACGCAAGAGAGCATATCGCCGAGGCCAGGCTGATACCCTTGAGACGGATAGGCAAGACGGATTTTTCAGACGAGCAGGCGAGAATAGGCGTGTTCCACTGCCGCACCGGCCAGCGTACCGCCCGGGCGGCCCAGGCACTCATCGCCACGGGCTTCGAAGAAGTCTATCACCTCAAAGGCGGCATCGAGGCGTGGAAGAGGGCCGGGTTTCCTACGGAGATCAATCCCAGTGCCCCCATAGAGCTGCTCCGGCAGGTGTTCATCGCCGCCGGATCTCTGGTTCTCCTCGGCGTTGTGCTCGCGACAGTGCTTTCCCCCTGGTTTCTGGGAGTAAGCGCCTTTGTCGGCACCGGCCTGATATTCGCAGGGGTGACCGGGATCTGTCCCATGTCTCGCCTGTTTGCCCTCATGCCGTGGAACAGGCGGGCCGCCGCCTGCATCCTGGATGGTGCGAGGGCGTGACCACGCGGGACACGCTGGATGCCGAACGCTCCCGGCAAGGCGACAGGGGGGACGGCGCCTCCGCTGGGCCGTCGGAATGACGGCCCAGCGGGTAACTGATCACGGGGTCCGGCACAGCCCCAATGCTGCAACTCCCCGAACTGTAAACCTTCACAGGGTTCTGCAGATGGAAGGCGGCGGGCACGCAGACGTACTCCCTGTACTTCAAGCCAACACAGCAGATGCGGTACCCTGTGAAGGCTACCCCAGCGGAGGAAAAGATCCCCTCCTCTACCGCCGGAAAAAAAGATAGGCCGCGAGTCCCATCAAGACGCAGGCGAAGACCCTCTTGAACTGGGCCGTGGACACCTGCTCCACGAGCCGCGCCCCAACCTGCGCCCCCACGATTCCCCCCAGCCCCAGGAGCACTCCGACCCGATAGTCGACGTTGGCCAGTCTATTGTGCGCGATCAGGGCGGAGACGGAAATGACGAAAATCGCCAGAAATGAGGTCCCCACTGCCTTCTGGGCAGGATAACCGAGAAAGAGCAGGAGCGGAATCATCAGAAATCCGCCTCCGAGACCGGTGAAACTCGCGCTGATCCCGACCACAATGCCGCTCGCGAGCAAGGCCGCCGCATCGAGTATCATGGTCACCGTTCCTCCACTTCAAGGGACCCCGGCGGATCGGGGGAAAACCGCCGGAAGTCCATGACCCTTCAGAGGATCTCGAACGAGGTGACCCAGAAGAAATAGCTCGACTGACTCCCCTGGGGGGTCACCATCACCCCGAGCAGATATGTCCCCTTGGGAAACAGGGCCACCGGCACCTGGCCCAGTATCCTCTCCTCCAGAGGACCGACCGTCCCGGTCAGCCAAGGCACGAGACCCTGAGATAAGGGGGCGAAGGTGTTGTCGGCACGGAGCATCAGGATCTCCTCTCCCAGGACCTCTGAATATATGCCGAAATAGCAGTCCACAGGATCGCGAAAATATCCCAGCCGCACATCGATGGTCACCTCCCCCCCGCCCGATGCCACGGGACCGAGGCCTATGGGCCGGGCCAGGGACGGATCTGAATTCACCTCAGCCCACTCCGTGGCCGGATATTCGAAGAAATCTGTGCCCGCAGGGAGCATGGTGATGACCTGGGGCGGGAAGCCAGTGAGGACGAGGGTCCTGTCCCCCAGTGAGGCCGTACCGCCCGAATCCACACGCCACTGGACCTGAACGGTGTGCACCCCCGGGGAGAGCCCATCCGCCGCAAAGGTGAAGCTCCGGATACCCTGGACGGCACCGAAGCTCAGTATTATGTCTGACGGACTTGCGGGCTGGCCGTCCACCAGGGTCCTCAGACCCATCCGCTGCGGACCGCTCACGTAGACCTCGGCGCTCACGGTGATCTGCAGGAGGCCCCCATCGGCCGTCTCCACAGCCGCGGACAGGCCCGGGACGTCTGAAAAGGCAAGGGCGGTGGTGGTCACAGCAGGCCCGCTGGGCGGCGCCGTGACGGTCAGACCGCCTCCTCCGGCGGCCTCTGGGTATGAGAAGAGAACAAGTGTCCGGTCCCCGGCAGAGGCGGTGCCCCCGCCGTCTACAGACCACTGCGTCTGCACAGTATGCACCCCGGCGGAGAGTCCGCCCGCCGTGAAGGTGTACGAATGGACCCCGGTGTCCCCAGAGGCGGCGAATACCACACTCGAAGGCGCCGCCGGCTGGCCGTCCACAAGGGTCCTCAAAAACATCCGGTGAGGGCTGCTGGCCGCGGCCTCGGCGCTGACTGTGATCGCAAGGTTGGCGTTCCCTGCCGTGACGACGCTCCCCACCATGCCCGGGATGTCGGAAAAGGCCGCCGAGGTTGTGGTGACATCAGGCCCGCTCGCCGGGGCGATCACAGAAAGTCCGCCCGTTTCCGCCACCTCGGGAGCGGCGAGGAGCGTCAGGGTCCTGTCCCCCACATAGGCTTTGCCCCCGGAGTCCACGGACCACTGTATCCTCACCTGGTGTACCCCAGCAGCAAGGGCCCCGGCGACAAAGGTGAAATCCCGGCAGAAGGCATCAGTGCCGGAGACGAAGAGCACGTCGCTCGGGGAGGCGGGCTGGCCGTCCACCAGGGCCCTGACGAACATCCTCGCGGAACCGGAGGAGGTCGACGCCTCGGCGGAAAACGCGATCCGCAGGTTGCCTCCCGCCGGTACGGCGATCTCCCCTTCCATTCCCGGGCAATCGACCCAGTCGAAGGACGTGGTGCTCTCCGCCGGCCCGCTGGGCACGGTGATCACCGAAAGCCCCGGCGCCTGCGCGAAGGCCGCTGCCGCACCACAGTGGAGCAGCGCCCATATGGCGGCAAGCGCAAGACCAGTTCCCCTGAGCCCCCTGTAGAGGTCCCACGCCGCCTTCACCTCGGACACACATCCTGTCATCCTCATGGCAGACCCTCCTTCTTCCTTTTTCCAGCAGAAATCACGGTAGAACCGTTAAGGATTGATGCGACCTGAAAGTTCGGTTTCACGGCCGAGGCCACGGACACCACGCAGCTGGACAGGAAACGGCAACCTCCGAGGTGGCTGATCCGAGCCGATCCGTGCTGCGCCTGGTGTCTAAAAACGCCCGGAAACGATCGCCGAGACAGCCGCCAGACCCGATTATTCTGCAACCGGCCAGAAAACAAGGCAAGAGATCCATAGCGTCATTACCACATTGGCCACCATCTTCACAACACCATCCGTATGCCGGACATCGCCCGCACAGGCGGAAGCTGGCGCAGGACAGCCTGCAGCGCATCGAGACCAAGGAGGGGGCCGGGAGAGGGAGGGCACCCCCCGGGAAGGGACAAGCCTTCCCCTGACTTCATTGAGAAGGACCTCTGGGATGTATCGTAAGCCTTCACAGGGTACCGCATCTGCTTTGTTGGCGGGCACTTGAAGTACAGGGAGTACGTCTGCGTGCCCGCCGCCTTGCACCTGGAGCACCCTGTGAAGGCTTCCAGTCCGGGGGATTGCAGCATTGGTGCTGTGCCGAACCCTGTGATCACTTACGGTGTATCCACAATAAAGACTGCTCCCGGATCTCCGGTACGGTGGACACCCGTTCCCGGCCGTCGATTTCCGGAGAATATGTGCTCTTGGGAGCGATTATGAGTATAGTTGGCGGCGTGACCGAATACGAGGAGTTCGGACATCCCGGACTGTCATGTCCCGTCTGACGGGGTGAAGGCCCCGCGACACGCTGTTCAAGCGGAAATTCGGCGCGGCTGCGCTCTATGAAGGAAAAAGAAACACTCTCCAAGCCCCCTCGAAGCCCGGGTCTCCCGACGGGGTGCTCGGCCTGCGGGGTGCGCTCACACCGCTCGGAGGCAAAAGCGTGCCCCGGCGTTGGGGGCGCCAGGGCATCGATAAAGGGGAGGATGTATGAATATACTATATGACAGAAAGCAAAAAGGCAACTCATTTTTTTCTACCTTACGGTTATCCCAAATCACCAACCTTCCCAGACCATCTCAGCCATGAAACGCCGCAGAAACGGAACCAAATCCCGGACAAAGCCGCCCACATCCAAGGCCAGTGCGCTTGAGACCACGCTCCTGGAAGCAACCCTTGCCCACAGAAGGAGGGATCTTAAAAGCGCCGCCCGCGGATACCGGCGCGTTCTGCAGCTCCGGCCCGAATGGGGCCAGGTCTGGAATGCCATCGCCACAGTATTCATGGATCAGGGGCACATGGAGGCAGCAACCGAGGCGCTCAATCGTGCACTTGAGGCAGCCGAACCGTATGCTCCGGCCCTATACAACCTCGGGAGGATCCGGCAACTCGCCGGCGACCTGGACGGGGCCGCCACTGCCTACGAGACCCTGATCCAGGCTCAACCCGACTTTGGCCTGGCATGGAACAACATGGGAACCATCCACCGAGAAAGGGGAAACCCCGCCGAGGGCCTCCGATGTTTCAGGAAGGCGGCCCGCCTTGCCCCGGAAGCCCCGGAGGTCTGGAACAACCTGGGTGTTGCCCTGGACGAGGAGAACCTTCTGGAGGAGGCCATGAGGGCCTATCAAGAGGCGCTCAAACTCGATCCCCTTCACATATCGGCAAATTTCAACCTGGGACTCGTTCTGCAGAAACTCGGCCGGCATGCCGACGCCGAAGCCCGCTACCGCGCCGTGCTTGACGTACGCCCGAAGGACACGGCGGCCCGCTTTATGCTCCAGAGCCTCGGATGCCTCGACGCGCCCCGTGCCGCACCGGTGGACTACGTCCGCCGCGTGTTCGATGGATGCGCCGGGAATTTCGACAGGGTCCTCGTCCACGATCTCAAGTACCGCACACCCGAAAGGCTGTTCGCCATCGTTCGGCCGCACCTCCGGCCGGGGATGACAATCCTTGACCTCGGGTGTGGCACCGGACTGGGAGCAGCCATGTACAGACCCTTCGCAAGGAGGTTCGTCGGGATGGACGCCTCGGTGAAGATGCTCGAACAGGCACGAACCAAGAAGATCTACGACGAGTTGAAAAACATGGACATGCTCGATGCATGGAACCTGGGGGAGCCCTTCGATCTGATCACCGGATCCGATGTGTTTGTCTATGTGGGCGACCTCGGGAGCGTGATCGGCCCTGCTTCGGCCGCGCTGCACCCTGGGGGTCTGCTCGCCTTTTCGGTGGAGCTGATCGGAGAAGGGCATAGGCCGTACCGGCTGCGCCCCACTGGACGTTATGCCCACTCGGCAGCCTATGTGACCGGCATCCTGTACGAGAGGGGTTTCGAAGTCCTGGAATCAGTGGAGACGGTGCTGCGGGAAGAAGGGGGAAAGCCTGTCGGCGGCCTCCTGATCGTGGCACGATGGATTCAGGACCGACTTCATGCGGGAGAAGAGACCGGCCCTCCGGCCGAAGAGGAGGATTGCCGGAAAATCAAGGCATCAGGAAGGCACGGCACCGGCGTTTCCCGGACCCAGGCGCCGCCATTCCGCCCAGAAAAGACGGCTGGAAAAGAGCAACCCTGAACCCACGGCCACGTACAGGCTCCATACCACCTGGGCAGGAAGCGGACTCCAGCGCAGCAACCGGCCGAACAGCATCATGGCCCCCACCATGAGCCAGCTCTTCAGGGAAAGGAAGCCTCCGATGCACCGCCCTCCCCCCCGGCACCCTATCCGGGAGAGCATCCTCCCGGCGGACCTGTCGAGCACCATCTTCCCTTTCAGAACGCCGAGAAAGGCGGCACCTCCGAAACAGAGGAGGCCGGCGCCGTCCAGCGACGAGAGAAAAAAGCTCGACCCAAGCCCGAGCAGATAGGCGCCGATCACAGTCCACATGAGGGCGGAGAGAAAGACGTGGGCCCGGAGCGATGCCCCCGGCTTGTGCCGGTGGAACCAGTCGAGAAGGGCGCCTCCCGTTCGCAGCATGTTCAATCTATAGAGGATCCGAGGGAATCCGTCCAGCCGCATCTTTCCCCTGCCGCCTCAGGCCACCGGAACCCGGCCTTCGTTCCTCTCGGGTCCTCTCCGGCCGGAGTCCCTCGAGAATTCTCCGCTGTCTGAGACGCTCGCTCCGGGTGCGGGCCACGGCCACCGGCCTCTTGGTGTCCCTGTCAAGACCGGTACAGTACATGGCGGTGGAGAGGGTGCCCGGGGTCGGTGTGAAATCCTGTATTTCCCCCGGGGTCAACCCAAGGGCTTTCAACGTAGAAGCCAGGGCCTCCATGTGTTCCACCCGGCATCCAGGATGGGCCGACATGAAATACGACGAAAGACGCGGACCGCAACGACGGCGCCGCATCACGGCCCGCGTCTCCTTGAGAAATGCGGGCAGGACTCCCGGCCCCCCCTTGTGCATGAGGCGGAGAACCTCCGCCTCAGTATGCTCCGGGGCTATCTTCATGAAACCCGGCACGTGCCGCTCCATGAGCCGGCCGAGAAGCCTGGGGGTACGGAGAAGAAGCTCCATCCTGAGCCCCGAGGAGACAAACACATTATCCACCCCCCTTACCGAGGAGGCGGCCTTCAGGAGCTCCAGAAAAGCGTCCCCGTCTGCATCGAGGCGGGGGCAGGGCGTGGGGAAGAAACAGTCCCTCCGGCGGCAGGCCGCCCGGGCAGTACAGGCGGTGCCGTAGAGATTCGCCGTGGGACCGCCAAGGTCAGTTACAGTGCCGCGGAAATCCGGCATGGCCCGGATCCGCATCACTTCCGCCACCACAGAATCCACGCTCCTGCAGCTGACCGCCGGCCCCTGGTGCCTTGTGATGGCGCAGAAAGAACAGTTCCCTGAGCAGCCCCGCACAATGGTCACCGAGTGGCGTATCATCCGGTATGCAGGCAAATTCACCGCGGTGGGGTGGGGGGCCCTGGTGAACGGCAGGCCGTGGAGCGCGTCGAACTCGCCAGTGTCGAGAGAGGAGGAGGCGGGATGCTGCAGGACCCAGAGCGCCTGTTGCCTCTGGAGCAATGGGACCCCGGAGCCGGACCGGGCATGACGGTCGACCTCGAGTTCGGCCTTCAAAAAGGTGGACTCATCGAGGGTTATGTCCTGCCAGGACGGAAGCAGGACAGGGGGTCGGGCGAAGGAGCGCGAACGCAGCCGGGCGTCCGCCAGGCGCTCGCAGGTTCCGGAAATGTCATCCAGGCCTCGGGAATCCTCCAGGCGCCGGGCGATCTCAAGGACCGCCCTCTCTCCCATGCCGAACACCAGAAGATCCGCCTTCGCATCCGTCAGAACCGAGGCCCGAAACTTGGCCTGCTGGTAGTCATAATGCACGAAACGCCTCAGTGAGGCCTCCAGGCCTCCCAAGACGATGACGGAGTCTCCGTAAGCCTGGCGGGCCAGCTGGGCATAGACGATGGTGGCGCGATCCGGACGCCGGCGCTGGAGTCTCGTCCGTACAGAACCGAAATAGGGATTGCCCTCAGGGGAGTACGCGTCCTGATCGCGGACCCGGGCGTTTCCCGTGTAGTTCGCCACCACGGAGTCCATGTTTCCGGCCGAGATGCCGAAAAAGAGCCGCGGCCTGCCGAACCTTCGGAAATCGTCGGCGCGGTCGTGCCGGGGCTGGGCCAAAACCGCCACGCGGTATCCGTGGGCCTCGAGCCACCTGCCTATCAGGGCCACTCCGAAGCTCGGATGGTCCACGTAGGCATCCCCCGTGACCAGCACCACGTCCGCCTGATCCCAACCGCGGTCGGCCATCTCCCGGGCCGTGGTGGGGAGCCACTGAAAGAGCGTCGAAGAATTCATAGGACCAAATGCTATTCCACCGGACGAACCCGGGCAAGGGTCCCGCCCGCGGGAGGGACCCCGGCCGTGGTTGACACTCCGGGCGTGAGAACATACATAATAAACGGAAATGCGTTTCCCGGACACCGGCCCTTCCCTGTCTCTGAACCTTTGCGGCAACCGAAGACCGACCGAGGAGGATTCACCGAATGGCAAAACAACATGAATCCTGGGACATGCTCTGTGCAGCCCTGGAACTGGAAACGAAAGAAAGGGCGTTCTACGAAAAGGCCGTCGAGGCCTGTCCCAGCGAGCTGGGGAAAGAGGTCTTCAGGATGCTCCTCGCCGAGGAAATGGACCACGCCGAGGGCATCAAGGAGATACAGGACGCCTTGGGGGCCGGAGAAGGATGGCCCGAGTCCTGCAAAATTCTCGACCGGAAGCATGAAGATCCGGGGGAGATATTCGGAAGGATCGCCCGGCAACACTCCTCGGAGATCAGTAAAGGCGCCGCCGCGCCGGATCTCCTCCAGGTCGGTGTCGATCTGGAAAGGGCCAGTATCAAATTTTACTCGGACCAGTTGAAGCAGGCCACCACCTCCACGGCAAGACAGTTCCTCGAAAAGATGGTGCAGGAGGAGAAGGGGCACCACCTGCTGCTCCTTGACATGCAGTTCTATTATTCGGACCCGGAAGGCTACTTCATGGAAAAAGAGCGCCGGGGACTCGACGGGGCCTGATCACAGTCCCTCCAGGGGACAGGCCGGACACATGGGGCTTCCCTTCCTGCAATACCTCTTGCCGAGCATCACCCAGAGGGCGTGATATTCGTTGAAGAGTGCAACGTCTGAAGGAAGGTGATCCAGAAAAAAGGCCCGCACCTCTTCGTAGTCCGCATCGTCGTTGATGAGATCGTGCCGCCTCAGAGCCCTCACGGTGTAAGCATCCACGACGAAAGTAGGCTTGTGTCCGGCGTAAAGCAGAATGCTGTCCGCAGTCTCCGGTCCGATCCCGCGGACGGTAAGGAGCTGTTCGCGAAGATCCTCGCATCTCCCCGAAAACATGGCGTCGAGGTCACCCCGGAATACCTCCAGAAGAAAAGCCACAAAATTCTGAAGACGGGCCGCCTTGATGTTGTAATAGCCTGCGGGTCTGATGAACTGCGCAAGGACCTCCCGGGGCAACTCCCCCAAAGCCAGAGGACTCAGGAGGTTCCCCTGCTTCAGGTTTTCTACGGCCTGCCTTACATTCGCCCAGCTCGTGTTCTGCGTGAGTATGGCTCCGACGCATACCTCGAAAGGGCTGTCCGCAGGCCACCACCCTTGCGGGCCGAACGCCCCCAGGAGGCGGTCGTAGATCGCCAGGAGCTGAGCACCGACGGGTCCCCGTTGGTCCCTCGCATCGCCCCGGACAGGGAGCGCCTCAGGCTGCATCGCTCGCGTGGTCAATCAAGAGTGCAGTGCGTTTCAATTCCTTCATGAGTGCCGGCGTGACAAGGTTCCTCCACGACCCCTTAAAACCTATAACCTCGAACACAGATTCCGGCAACCGGTATGTGAGGTCGGCTCCGTCGGAATAACCGCAGACGTTGGCGAGGTAGTCGCTGAGCATCACCAGAGTCACCACCTCCCGCACATGGCCGGGTACGTCCCCGTGGTTCGCGAAGGCCAGATGATGATGATACGCTATTGACGTACAGATCTCCTCGGGGAGCTTCCAGTACGTGGTGAGCAGGTAACCCAGTCGGCAGTGGTCTATGGCGTGGCGGCGATTCTCAATTTCGACCGGAAGAATCTCCTCCCGTTCCTCCTTTCCGCCTTCTCCATTGCCGTCTCTCCCGCGGTGGATTCCACGGAGGAAGAACTTCCCTACATCGTGGAGAAGGGCACAGGTGAGGACCGTCGGAGCCTTGGGATCCTGGAGGTGATTGAGATGGGTCATGAGATGCCTGGCACAGGTGGAGGAGGCTGCGGCATGCCTCCAGAGGCTCCGCATCTCCGCTTCATCGAGCCTCGCGATGGGCATCATGGAACGGGAGGTGAGCATCTGGTTCACCAGGAGCCACACCTGGCTGAACCCGAGCAGCACCACCGCCTTCTGAAGTGAAGTGATCTTCCCCCGCCCCACGGCGGCCGAATTCGCCACCCGCAGGAATCTGGCCGAGAGCACCGGGTCGGTGCCGACCAGGGACACCACTTGGCGGATCTGGACATCGGGGTCCCTCAGGAGCTGAGACAGCTCCAAAAGGGCGCTGGGCAATTCTGCGGCCTGGCGGATGAGGTCGATAAAAACCGCGTCTACCTGGGTGGGTGCGCGCTCCGGGCTCGGCAGGACACGGCTACGGCAGTCCACCACCATCATGTGCCCTCCGATTTCCTCCGGGGATTCCGGAGACGGCGGCGCCGGTCCGGAAGAGAGATCTTGCGGCTGCCGAGACTGGTGGAGAGGCTTCCCGGGACCGGCCTGGTCAACGGCTTCGGTCTGCTGGCGGAGCCAAAAAAACAGGGCGAAGGCCAAGAGACCCATGCCCGCTGCGGTGAACAACATGCCCATCACGAGGACTGACCCGCTCTCTTCCGCATCTCAGTCGCGTATCAGATAGACGTAGATCAGGACCGCCACGACCCCCGAGGCCACCCCGGCGAAAAGCGCGACGTCCCCTACCTTGAGCTCCTGGCCGCCGTGGGGGAGGGTGTAATACATGAGCACCCAGATGACGCATGCTCCGACGATGGTTGCCAGCGTCTTGACCATCCGAAAGCACAGCAGGCCACCTGCCACGACGATCGCGGATGCCACGACGTAGAGATTGCCCGCAAGGCTGAGCGGATCTACTGCCGACAAATGGGAAATGATTGACTCGTTTCTCAGATTCTCAGCGAAGGCTTTCCAGTCCACCCGGTTCCTCCATCGAGCAGCAGCTCTCCATTTACTTCATTTCACTTCTCTTTTCGGAACAGGAGAAAAATATAATGAACCCCGTCCTTTTCCCTGCGCTGCCGGGATGCTATTCTTCGGTGTCATGCCCATCACCCAGATCATATGTCTGATGATCGCCCTGGTGCTCATCGTCGGGGCGCCCACCGGCAAGACGCCCGCCCTTTCCCTCGAAACCGTGGTGCTCTTCTGGGCGATCAAGGCCCTCGGCTGGGGATTGCTCGTCTTCTGGCTCACGGGCCGGGTCCGGACGGTACAGGGCCTGTCAAGCCTCTTTGAACGGCTTCACTGGGCGTCCCTGATCCCTCTCATGGCGGATTTCTATCTCCTCGACCTCAAGACCCACCTGATCCTCGTGCCCGGGGCCGGGGCCTTCCCCACCCTGCTTGAGCTGCTTGGCCTGGCCTTCTTCGTGGTCTATCTCCTCATAAGTTGGGGCGCCCTGTGGTGGACTCTGCATCGGCGGGGCCTCACGGACTCTTCCCTCTCGGCGGATGTGGGCCTCCGGCTGCGGATGCTCCTGCCGGCGCTCATTCCTTATGTCTTCATAGCCGCCTCTGGAGACCTACTTCACCTCGTGCCCAGTCCGACCTTGCAGAGCGTGTTGAACACCCTCCAGGCCCAGATCTTCTTTTTCGTGGCGTTCGTGGGACTCCTCCTCTTCCTGGTCCCCCCCATGATCCGCGTCATCTGGGGGTGCCTGCCCGTGCCCCAAGGCGCTCTTCGGGAAGCGATGGAGGGCTTCCTGGAGCAGACAGGAATACGCTGCAGAGACATCCTCATCTGGCCCCTTGCGGGCGGGCGATCATGCACCGCTGCGGTGCTGGGTCTCATCCCCAGATTCAGATACCTTCTCATAACACCGTGTCTCATCCAGAACCTGACGCCAGGAGAGATCGAGGCGGTGCTCGCCCACGAGGTTGCGCATCTGCGCCACCGGCACCTTCTGTGGTATGTATTCTTTCTGGGTATATACAGCGTTCTCATTTACAGGCTCTTCGATCCGCTGTGGACATGGTTGCTCTCGCACCGTTACTTTCTCGAGTTCCTGATCACGCTCCAGGACAGTCCCCACGGTCTCACATCCTTCCTGGCCATAGTCCCCCTGGGGATCCTTCTGGTGCTCTATTTCAGATTCCTGATGGGTTATTTCATGCGGCACTTCGAGCGGCAGGCCGACCTGGCCGTTTTCGATGCCCAGGGCCATCCCTGGAATCTCATCAACGCACTTGAGAAGGTAGGCCTCTTGGCCGGGGGGATACGCAATCAGCCGAGCTGGCACCATTTCAGCATCGCCGAGCGTGTCTCATTCCTGGCGAAAGCCGAGGAACAGCCGCGCCTCAGACAGCGCTTCGAGCGGAGCCTGCGCCAAAAAAAGGCAATGATACTCGGCACTGCGGCAGCCATGGTCATTCTGCCGAGCTTCCTTCCTGTCCACGCCTGGCAGAGCCTGGCCCGGGGGCATTTGACGAAATTTTATATCGAGCAAGTCATGAACCGGGGACAACAGCGGCCGGAATGGTACCTGATGCTCGGACATCTGCTCGCGAAAAACAAGGAAGACGAAGAGGCCCTCAAGGCGTACGGGCACGCGCTGGAGCTGGCCCCTGAGGATGCCGAGGTGCTCAACAGCATGGCATGGTTTCTCGCCACCACAAAGGACCCGCGCCTGCGCAGACCACGCGAAGCCCTCACCTACGCCCGGGAGGCGGTCAGGCGGGATCCCGCGCCGCACATCATGGACACTCTCGCTGAAACACTTTTTGTCAATGGATACAGAGAGAAGGCCATCGCAGTGGAAAAGGAGGCCCTGGCCAGGGACCCTGCCAATGCCCGCTACTACAAAAGCCAGATCGAAAGATTCGAGCAGGGGCTTATATGGCCGCCCGCGCCGGATCCTCCTTCCGCCCGGCCTCGAGATTCTGATGCACGAGGTCCAGTATCTGCTGCACCTTGAAGGGCTTCCTCAGATAGGGCACGCCCGTCTTCCGAAAAAAATTCTGAGTCCTCTGATCGAAAATCACTCCCGTGGTATAGACGATCTTCTGGCAGTACTCCGGAGATCCCTCCATCAGATGTTCATAGAGTGCGATGCCATCGATCCCGGGCATCCGGACATCGGATATGATGAGGTCGAAGGCGCCCTTTTCCAAAAAATCGAGCGCCTGCGCGCCGTTTTCCGCATGGGCGGTCTCGAAGCCGGACAGGATTTCCCTGAGAAGGTCCGCGATCTCAAGTTCGTCCTCCACCAGCAGGATCCGTCGCCCCCGGCTGCCGAAATTGTCCGGTGCGAAACCAGGGACATCCTTCTCCGCGGCGTCCGCTGCAGGAGAAGCGGCCAGCATGATCGTAAAGGTGGTCCCCTTCCCCGGCTCGGTGCATACGTCGAGATCTCCGCCATGCTCCCTTATGATGCCGTGACAGATGCTCAGCCCCAACCCCGTTCCCCTGCCACGTTCCTTGGTGGTGAAGAACGGATCGAAGATATGGGCCTTGAGATGCGGCGCTATGCCCGGCCCGCTGTCTGAGACCGAGATCATGACATGGCCGCCGCTCTCCATCGTCTTTACGGCGATCGTCCCTCCATTTGGGAGGACTTCGTAAGCGTTTTTGAGGATATTGGCGATGACCTGTTCGATCTGATGCGCGTCGGCCATGACCGGAGGGAGAGCAGGCGCCAGGCCCAGCAACAGATCCACCTCCGCGCCGCTGAAGGATGAAGAGACCAGATCCACCGCGGCGGCCACGATCTGATTTGCGTCACAGAGGGCTCTCTGCGGCTTTTCCTGCCTCGCGAACAAGAGGAGCGATTCCACGATGCTCTTCGCCCCGATGGTAGCGCTCAGGACAGTGCAAAGACGCCGCTTCACATCCTCGCCAAGATCCATCTTCAGGACCATCTCTGTGTAGCCCAGGACGGGGGTGAGCCTGTTGTTCAGTTCGTGAGCGATCCCGGCGACCATCTCCCCCATGAGCGCCAGTCGTTCGGATTTGATGAGCTTGTCCCAGAGCAGTTTTCGATCGGTAATATCGCGGCAAATTCCGACAACGGCCCCGCCTTTGCCTTCCGCCGTGGAGGCGCTCAGCTTGAGTTCCACAGATCTTGTGTGCCCGAGAAAATCCTTGAGGGAAACCTCTTCCAGATATGAGGTATCTGAACCGGCCTCGAGGAGCTGCCTGTGGGCCTCGAAACGCCTGTTTTCGGGCATATGCACGAGATCCGAAAAACGGCATCCGATCAGCTGGGACATATCGCAGCACAGCATGCGGGCCATGGTCCGGTTGGCATGGACCACCCTGCCGTCTTTCAACACGAAATACCCGTCGTTGAGGTCTTCCACCAGCGACTGATAGCGCTGCTTGGAATACTGTATCTCGTCGACCATCTTCTGGTGCTCGAGGGCACGCATGACAACGTGTTCAAACAGGCCGAAATCAAAAGGCTTGATGACATAATCGAAAGCGCCGTGCCTCAATGCCTCGATGGCGGAATCCAGGGATGCGTGGCCTGTCATGGCGATGACTTTGGTTTTGGGGCAGTGCGCCTTACAGTAGTCCATGACGGCCCGACCGTTCCCGTCGGGGAAAACCAGGTCCGTCACCACGAGATCAAAATACTTGTCGGTGAGATTCTGTATGCCGGCCATGACCGTGCCCGCCGTGACCACCTCGTGGCCCCTATGGGCTAGGAGCACGGACAGGCTCTTGCACATGCCTTTTTCGTCGTCCAAGATGAGGATCCGCCCGGTCAACTCCTCCATCTCACTCCTCTGTCGGCCCGGCTCCGGCCTTTGATGAAAACGAAGGAGCCTCTTCCCCGAAGCATGGGAGCCGAATTTCGAAAAAGGCCCCCCACCCTTCCTTGTCCTCCAACTCGATGGTCCCCCCTGCCGCCTTGATCAGTCCATGACAGACCGAAAGACCGAGTCCGGAATTTTCTCCCCCCTTCGTGGTGACAAAAGGATCGAAAAGCCGGCATCGAACCGCCTGGGGCACCCCGGGACCGCTGTCCGCAATATCGACGCATACGGTGTGCGGACACGATTCCTGCCTGTACGCCCGAACCAGAATCCTGCCCGGCCCGGCCCCAAGGGCCTCCTCCGCATTCTTGAACAGATTGATGAACACCTGCTTCAGCGAATGATCGGAAAGACGAACGGGAGGAAGGTCCGCCTCGATCTCGGCCACCAGCGCGATCCCCTTTTTCCCCAGCGGGTCCTTCATCAACGACTCCAAGTCCTTCATGACCCTCTGGATATACCCCCCTTCGGTATGAGAAGCTTCGGCGTGGGAGCCCCCAAAATCCGCCAGCCCCCGGATGATTTCCGCGATCCTGTCGATTTCCCCGTGAATGGCCTCAATGGCCTCGCCACGCACCTCCCCCCCGGTATCCGGTAGCTGCAGGAGCTTGAGAAAGTTCTTTATGATCCCGAGCGGATTGTTGACCTCGTGCACCACCCGGCGGGCGAAATCGCCCGTGGCTCCGAGGCGTTCGGCCTGAATCACCTTTTGCTGGGCCAGCTTGAGCTCTTCGGTCCGTTCTTCGAGCTGCCGCTGAAGCCATCCCGCCCTCTGCCGACGTTCCTCCTCGAGAAGGTGCGCGAACGTGACATCCTCCACCACGACGAGCAACCGCGACGCCTCCGGCATTTTCACGGGTACCGTCTTGACGCGCAGCCAGCGCGTATGACCCGCCGGTGAAGTCCATCTCAGCTCTTCGAACTCGGACGTCCTGCCCTGCTCGGTGTCATTGAGGATCTTGTCCCGTGTCACCGTGTCCAGCCCGAGGCATTCCCAGAGATTGAACTCCTTTGGAGCGGACTGGGCCCAGCTCTGGCCCAATATGTTGCGGCCCGCAGGATTCCAGTAGGATGCCGCCCCGTGCCCGTCCACGAGCAATATGCCCACAGGGGCGGACTCCAGCACTGCAATGTTGATGGTGTGCTCCCGGGCGAAAAGCTGCCGGTAGCGGTGGCCGAGCATGATCTGGGCCATCTGCCGGGCCATCAGGAGAAGGAGTTCTCTGGACGCCTTGCGCTGCGTCCACTCGGAAGCGGGCATCGCCACCGCAACCGCACCCACACGCTCATCGCGCCAGGCGAGGGGTATTACAAGATAAGGCCCGCCCAGAAAGGTAGCGGTCTGCCTGTCGATCACCCGGGGCCCCTTGTCCTGGAAAAACTCATCGTAGTGCAGGACATCCTTCCTGACGAAAGCCTCGTCCCAGATACTCCCGGGGCTGCACGGCAAATGAATTTGGGGGGCCAGCCTGTCTTCCCTCGATCCGAGGGCCTTCAACCCGGCCAGGATGCCCGGCCGGCTGATTCTGCCCAGGAAGACGTGCCTGAAATCGAAGAGTATGCCCAGGGACCGCAAAAAGGCCTCATGGAGTTCTTCCTCATCCCTGGCGGAAAGGACTGCCTGAACGCCCCCCAAGACGAGAGAGAGGTCCAGGGCCCTGGCCCTGAGCTCACCGCGGGACCGGTTCTCGTCGGGTAAGATCTCGGGAATGGTCGCGGCCTCGGGCGGCTGTACCTGAATCCCGAGAAGACTCGCCACCGCCTCCACCTCCGAAAGGATCGACTGCTGGAGTTCGTCCAGGGTTTCCGGTGCGATCTCCAGCAAGTCCAGGGCAAAGGTCTGGAGGTCAGTCCAGTTGGTTGCGTAAGGCCTGCTCAGGAAATGACTCAATCTGTCCGCGACGAACACGATCCTCACCAGATGCAGGGCGCTGCTTACCTCGGAGACAGGGTGGTGATGAAAGCGAACGGCATCGCAGAGCAGGGGCTGAAGACGCCAGTATTCCAGAAGGTCAGCGCCGACCTGGGCATGGTCGTATCCCCAGATCTCCCGCTCCGCAGCGATCAGGGTCTGGCCATTACTCGCCGCCTGAAAGGCCTTCGCGTAATCCCCCGGGGCCTGCCGGATGAGAACGAGCTGTCCGACGTCGTGCAGGAGCCCTGCCACGAAGGCTTCTTCCGGCGACTCATAGCCGGCACGGAGCGCCAGGAAACGGCTGCATGCGGCGCTGGCGAGGGAATGCCACCAGAATGTGCCTAGGGAAAAACCCGGAACATCGGCGAGGTCGGAAAAGGCCCCGTAGACCGACAGGCTGACCGCGATGTTCTGTACGGTATGGAGACCGAGGATGACCGTGGCCTGGGACAGCGTGGCCACCCTCCGCCGGCTTCCGAAAAGGGGTGAATGGGCAAGGCGGAGGATCTCGGCGGTGAGGGCGGGATCCTTGCCGGCGATCTCGGCGATATACGCCATGGAGGACTCGTCATCATAGGTGGCCTCCAGGAGCTTCGACACCGCCTGTGGCAGGGATGGAAGAAAAGCAGCCCGGGCGAGGACCGCTGGCCCTCCCTGAGAAAACACGGTCTCGATGCCGCTGATGTGCCTGCTCACCCGTTACACATTCCCCTCTGAGCCATCATGGTCCTGATCCCGCTATCGTCAAAAATGACACTACAAAAAAATCGGGACCGGATCACGGTCATTTCTACACCTCCTCAAAGTCAAGGACAACTGAGCACCGGGGATACACATACGGGCCGCTCGTCGGGACAGGACGAAATATGCTCAAATATTGCGGTACTCCCACCGGCATAGTACATCCCCTGCAGGGAGACCGGTATATTGAATTCTAGAATAGATCAAAATTGTAACATTACGGGAGAAAGGCGGCAATTCCGCAGCGCCTTGAGGAGGCCCAGCCATGCAAACCCTGTCGCTGAAGACCGGATCGAGGACCGAGTTCGTCGATATCACCAATCAGGTCCAGGCTGGTGTTTCCGCCAGCGGCATCGAAGACGGACTGGTATACGTTTACGTTCCTCACACGACGGCTGCAGTCACCATCAATGAAGGGGCCGACCCGGCGGTGCAGAGGGACATACTGGCCATCTTCAACAGCGTTGTGCCGTCGGATTTCGGCTACCTGCACCGGGAGGGGAATTCCCCGGCGCACATCAAGACGTCTCTGGTGGGCCCAGGGGTCCTTGTGATCATCGAGGAGGGCAGACTCCGTCTTGGCACATGGCAGCGGATTTTTTTCTGTGAATTCGACGGGCCGAGGACGAGAAGCGTCTGGATCAAGGCTGTCGGCTGAATGTGCACAGGAGTTCCACGCACTACCCGGACCGACAGCGTCGAAACGGACGCCCTATCCCCGGGAAGCCGCGTGCCTTGAACCGGAGACCCTCCCTCCTGGATGGGAATGAAGCCGGAGGCCCGGAGGGGGGCGGGTCCCGACTCGCGCAAATGATCGAATAGACCGATGGTGAGAAAGAACTACGCCCGCAGCAGGGGAAGGAGGTATTTCAGCCGTATCCGTGTGCCGCAGGAAACCGGAGAGACGCCCTCCAGTTGTCTTCGCGTCCGGCCCGTGATATGAGCAGTGTAAATCGACCCCAAGGGAGGCCTCCGTTGAACAGCGTCCAGTTGCGCATACTCACCCTTCTTGCGTTCACCGGGGTTCTCCTCTGGTCCGCAGCCTGCGTGAACACCTACGAGGCGCGCGAGGGCCCGGCGGCCAGGCCGATTTCTGAGGAGACCTCTCCGCCTTTAGCAGCTGAGCAGCTCCTCCCGGAAACGATGCAAAATCCGGCTTCTGAGGAGCCTGCCTCGGTTGTGAAAGGTTCTCTCAGATCCGGCGAAACCTTCTCCCAGGCCCTCGCCAGGATGCACCTGGACCACTCTCTCGCCTCCTTGGTCATCGACGGCCTCTCCGAGGCTGTGGATTTCAGCAAATGTATGCCCGGAGATGCCTTCTGCATCACCATGGACGAGCAAGGGGACCTCATTCAATGCACCTTCGAGCGCGGCCCCTTCGAGGTATACACACTGCAACCCGGACCGGGCGATTCCGACAGACGCTACACCGTTTTCCAGCGTCCCATCGAACTGGAGCGCCATATAGTAAAGCTCTCGGGGATGATCGACACCTCCCTCTTCTCAGCCTTTGCCGACGCCGGAGCGAACGGTGTCCTCACCATGTCCTTTGCGGACATTTTCGCCTCCCGGATAGATTTCAATACCGAGACGAGGCCAGGGGACGAATTCCAGGTCCTCTGTGAAAAATACTTCAAGGACGGAGAGTTTCTGGGGTACGGCCGCATCCTCGCCGCGCGTTACAGTACAGCCAGAACAGAATTTGAGGCGTACTATTTCAAATCCTCGGGAGCGGCGAGCGGCAAGTATTACGACACCACCGGTCAGGAAATGAGGATGTCCTTCCTGCGGTCTCCCCTGCCGGCATACCGGCTGACGTCCGGCTTTTCGAACCGCCGGCTGCACCCAGTTCTGAAAATCTACCGGCCCCATCACGGAGTGGACCTGGCGGCCCCGACCGGCACTCCGGTCATGGCCGCTGCCGACGGAACCGTGACTTTCGCCGGCTGGCAGAACGGATACGGACGGATCGTGATTCTCAAGCATCCAGGCGGCTATCAGACCTACTACGGCCACCTCTCCCGCTTTGGCAAGGGGGTCGAAAGAGGTGCCAGGGTAGGGCAGAAACAGGTGATCGGCTTCGTTGGCGCAAGCGGACTGGCGACGGGGCCCCATCTGGACTATCGAGTCAGTCTCAACGGCGTATTCAGAAATCCCTTCGGAATGAAATTCACGCCCGGCTCCAGCCTGGCACCCCCGGCCCTGGAGGCCTTCCATGGCGAGCGGGACAGACTCTTGAAACTCCTCGAAACCGGGGACTCGTCTCGGGACCTTCTGGTCGAGACGAGACCTGTCCGCGGATTGCCCGATGGCTGGCTGGGTTAGGCCCTTCCTCTTCATCCTCGCTCTGGCCCTGCCGGTCCTCCCCGCAGACAGCGCCGCCGTGGGAGGACGGGAAACGGCCTCGCCCGATTGGGAAACTCTCATCCGGCGACTGGTCCGGGACGGACAGGACGAGGCCGCGGTCCGGGGTTTCTTCGCGCGTCCGGAGGCCCAGTTCGACCCAAGAGTGATGCCGCGCAAACTCGCCCACCGGGAGAGCATCCTTGACTACGGACGGTTTCTCCGGCCGGAGCGCCTGCAAAGGGCCAGGGCCTACCTGAACGAAAACCAGCAACTCATTGCCGAGATCGAAAAAGAATATTCCGTCCCGGGAGAGATCAAAGTGTCCATCCTCCTCGTGGAAACCGATCTCGGCAACTACCTCGGGGCAGGGCTTGCATTCAATATCCTTTCGAGCATGGCGCTGGCATCCGAGTTCGAGGAGGTCAGGCCCTGGCTCCCTGCCGAGCTTCTTACATCCGAAAACCGTCAGGCCTTGGAGGCGCAGCTCAAGAAAAAGTCTGAATGGGCATACAGAGAACTGGTGGCACTGATCGAGTATTGCAGGCAGAACAGAATCGATCCGCTGGCCCTGAAGGGCTCCATCTTCGGGGCCATCGGCCTGTGTCAATTCATGCCGTCGAACGCCCTCCGTTTCGGTGTCGATCACGACGATGACGGAAAAGTCGACCTCTTTTCCACAGAGGACGCCCTGGCCAGCATGGCCAACTATCTCCGACATTACGGATGGAAAGACGGCCTGGAACGGGAAGGGCAGGAAAGGGTCCTGCTCAAATACAATTACAGCCGGCCCTACGCCTCGACCGTGCTGGCCGTGGCGAAAGAGCTCGGGCGCATGGAACGTCATGAATATCCAGACAACAGTCCCGGCCAGTGAGATAACCGACCGGACAGCCCGGTTGCAAGCGCTGCTCAGGGAAAACAATATCGGACTCGCCCTTTTGCGGCAGAACGCCGACCTCTACTATTTTTCCGGGACCGTGCAGGACGGACACCTGCTCATCCCGGCGGAGGGGGAGCCGGTCTTCCTGGTCTGGAGGGTATTCGGCAGGGCCGTGGCCGAATCCCCCCTGCACAACATTCAGGCGCTTCCCGGTCTCAGCTGTCTCCCCGACATGCTCAAGGAGCACGGTTTGCGCGGGTACGATACCGTGGGGCTCGAAATGGATGTCCTCCCGGCGAGCCTGTACCTCTATTACACCCAGACGCTCTGGCCCGGGATCCCGATTCAGGATGTCACGCACCTCGTCCGCTGCGTGCGGGCCTGCAAGTCGTCCTGGGAAATCGCGCGCATAGAACAGGCCTGCGCCCAGGTTGCGGGAGTGGTGGAGGGAATTCCCGAGCTCCTCCGCCCAGATATGCTGGAGCTGGAGCTCGCGGCCGAGATCGAGTCATCGCTCCGCAAGGCCGGGCATCCTGGCTATATGCGAATGCACGGCTGGAACCAGGAATGCGGCGCGGGCCAGATTCTCACCGGTCCCGAGGGCGCAACGCCGTCCTGGACCAACACACCAGGCGGGGGGATCGGCACTACACCTGCTTATGGACAGAGCGCCGGTCTCCGCCACATCCAACCGTACGAGCCGATCAGTATTGACCTCGGAGGCTCGTCCAACGGCTACCTGTGCGACCAGACCCGCCTCTTTTGCATCGGCGGGCTTCCGGAAGACCTCGTCGCGGCCTATCAAGCGGTTCTGGAACTGCACCACCGGCTTGCGGATAGCCTCGTTCCGGGGGCGGTCTGCTCGGAAATATACGACCTGGCTGTACGGTGGATGCAGGAACGCGGTTATGGAGAATTCTTCATGGGCATTCCCCCCAGCCAGGTCAGTTTCGTAGGGCACGGCCTCGGGGTTGAAATAGACGAATACCCGTTTCTCGCGCGGAACAACCCCATGGAACTCGCCCCGGGAATGGTGGTGGCTGTGGAGCCGAAGCTCGCGCTGCCGAACAAGGGCCTCATCGGCATTGAAGACACCTATCTCGTCACCAGGGACGGCGCCCGGCGCCTCACGCTCAGTCCACAGGAACTCGTGATCTGCTGAGATGGCAGGGCGGGCAGGATGGTTCCTGCAGGAGCACGCGGTCTGCCCGGCCTGCAGGACTTACCGCCGGTCCATCGAGAACGCGGCTGCGGAACCTTGGCCCCATGTCTTGCAAATGGTATGTTCCGTTGTCGCGACTGCAGTTCCGCCGGAGGTCCCCAGATGGCTGACGTTCACGAGCAGAAGGTCCTGATCCTGGACTTTGGATCCCAGACCACCCAGCTCATCGCGCGGAGGGTCCGCGAGGCCAAGGTCTACTGCGAGATTCATCCCTTCAACATCCCTCTGGACGCGGTGCGCGCCGCGAACCCGAGCGGAATCATACTGTCGGGAGGACCCGCGAGCGTGTACGACCCCGGGGCCCCTGCAGTATCACCGGACCTGTTCAGCCTGGGGACGCCCGTCCTCGGAATCTGCTACGGCCTCCAGCTCACCACCCGCCTCCTCGGGGGAAAGGTGGAACGGAGCGACCACAGGGAATACGGTCCGGCGAAGCTCGTAGTGGACGATCCGGGCGAGTTGTTCCACGGGCTGGCCCCGGGCCCTGTGACACACCAGGTCTGGATGAGCCACGGCGACCGCATCCAGGACCTACCCCCCGGCTTTCTCGGGATCGCCAGAAGCGCATCCTGCCCCGTGGCCGCCATGAAGCACATTCAACGCCCGCTCTACGGGGTCCAGTTCCATCCCGAGGTGATGCACACGGAAATCGGCGCAGACGTCCTCTCCAACTTCCTTTTCAGGATCTGCCGGTGCGAACCCTCCTGGGACATGCAGTCCTTTGTGGAAAGGACCACCCGGGCCCTCAGGGCCAGGGTTGGCAACGACAAGGTGATCTGCGCCCTGTCCGGAGGAGTGGACTCCACCGTGACCGCCCTTCTCGTCGACAGGGCCGTGGGACATCAGCTCACGAGCGTCTTCGTCAACAACGGCCTCCTGCGGAAGAACGAGGCGGAGACGGTTCTCGCCTTCCTGGAGCAACTGGGACTCAAGGTGCACTTCGTGGACGCGAGCGGGCGGTTTCTCTCGCGGCTCGCGGGGGTCGAGGATCCGGAACAGAAACGGAAGAAGATCGGGGAAGAATTCATCCGGGTCTTCGAAGAAGAGGCCGCCCGCATCGGCGAAGTCCGCTTCCTCGCCCAGGGAACCCTCTATCCCGATGTCATAGAGAGCGTGTCATTTAAGGGACCCTCAGCGACCATCAAGAGCCATCACAACGTCGGTGGGTTGCCCGAGGTCATGCGTCTCGAACTCGTCGAACCCCTGCGCGAACTCTTCAAGGACGAGGTCCGCAAGGTCGCCAAGGAACTGGGCATGCCCGAGGAGCTCATACACCGCCATCCGTTTCCCGGCCCAGGTCTTGCCATACGCATCCTTGGAGAGGTGACCCCGGAGCGCCTGAACATACTGCGCGAGGCTGACGCCATCGTTCTGGAGGAGATGAAATCCAGCGGTTGGTACCGGAAGGTCTGGCAGTCCTTCGCCGTGCTCCTTCCCGTCAGGACAGTGGGCGTCATGGGGGACGAGCGCACGTACGACAGCGTGGTGGCCCTGCGGGTGGTGGACAGCCTCGACGCCATGACCGCGGACTGGACACGGCTCCCGGCGGACCTCCTCGGCAGGCTCGCCAACAGGATCATCAACGAGGTGCGGGGGGTGAACCGGGTCTGCTATGATATCAGCTCGAAACCGCCCGCCACCATCGAATGGGAATAGGATCCGGACGGTCTCGCGGCCCAGCGCTCCGCAGGGCCATCCCGGGGAACCCCGGACACCGGAGCGAAGTGACGCATGGGATTTGTACACCTGCACCTGCACACTGAATACAGCCTGCTGGACGGCGCCATCCGGCTGAAGGACCTCTTTCCCGCGGCCCGGCATTTCGGATATGAGGCGATCGCGCTGACGGACCACGGGAACATGTACGGCGCCCTCAATTTCTACCAGCAGGCCCTGAAGCACCAGATCAAGCCCATCCTCGGCTGCGAGGTCTACGTGGCCCCGAAGGGACGGAAAGACAGAAGCGCCCGGAGCGCCAAGGAGGCTGCCTACCACCTCATCCTCCTGGCGCAGGACAACGAGGGCTACCGGAATCTCCTCCGGCTGGTCACCCTCGCCCATTTCGAGGGTTTTTATTACAAGCCGAGAGTGGATCTCGATCTTCTCCGTGAGGCCAACAGCGGCTTGATCGCTCTTTCGGCGTGCCTCCACGGACAGATCCCCGCAGCCCTGCTGCGGGACGACAGGGAGGGAGCGCGGGCACTGGCCGAGATCTATGCAGGCATATTCGACGGGAGATTCTACCTGGAGATCCAGGAAAACGGGATCCCCGAGCAGGAACTGGTCAACCAGGGGCTCCTGGAAATCGCCGGCGCAATGGGCCTTCCCGTTGTGGCCACCAACGACTGTCATTATCTCACTGCCGAGAACGCCAAGGCCCACGACGTACTCCTGTGCATCCAGACCAACAGGACGGTGAACGAGGCCAACCGTATGCGCTTCTCCACGGACAGGCTCTATTTCACGTCCCCGGATGAGATGGCCCGACGTTTTGAAAAATACCCCGAGGCCCTTTCCATCACCGGCGAGATCGCCGATCGCTGCAATGTGGAGCTGGAGCTCGGCCGGCACCATTTCCCCCAGTACCCCCTCCCGCCGGGGGAAACCTACGACAGCCGTTTCGAGGTCCTCGCCCGGGAAGGCCTGGACAGGCGCCTGCAGGCGCTGAAAATCGCCGGTGTCGATGAGACCCCCTATCGGGAAAGGCTCGAGACCGAGATCTCTGTGATCAAGGACAAGGGCTTCGCATCGTATTTCCTGATCGTGGCGGATTTCATCAACTGGGCCAAGTCCCGGTCCATCCCGGTCGGTCCGGGGCGCGGATCCGCGGCCGGATCCCTTGTGGCGTATTCCATGGGTATCACCGACATCGATCCGGTGCGCTACGGCCTCTTCTTCGAGCGGTTTCTCAATGCGGAGCGCGAGTCCCTGCCTGATATAGACGTGGATTTCTGCATGAACAGGAGGGACGAGGTGATCCGGTACGTCGCGGAGAAATACGGCGGCGAGGATTACGTGGCCCAGATCATAACCTTCGGCCAGATGAAGGCCCGGGCCGTCATACGGGATGTGGGACGGGGACTCGGCCTCCCTTATCCCGAAGTGGACCGTATCGCCAAACTCGTGCCCGAACAGCTCCACATCACCTTGGATAAGGCGCTTGAACTCGAACCGAGGCTGGGCGAAATGGCCCGACAGGACCCGCGGATTGCCGAGCTTCTGTCCGTCGCCAGGGCACTGGAGGGCCTTCCGCGCCACGCATCCACCCATGCCGCCGGGGTCGTGATATCGGACAGGCCGATGATGGAATACCTCCCGCTCGCCAAGGGCCAGAACGGTGAGACCGTCACGCAGTTCGACATGAAGGCAGTGGAGAAGACCGGACTCATCAAGTTCGATTTTCTCGGCCTCAAGACCCTCACCGTCATCGACACCGTACTCAAACTCATCGGGGATCACATGGGAGACGAGGTGGACATCTCCCGCATCCCGCTCGACGACGAGCCGACCTACGACCTCCTATCCAGGGGCGACACCACCGGCGTCTTCCAGCTCGAGAGCTCAGGGATGAAGGACCTCCTCCGGCGGATGCGGCCCACGACATTCACAGACCTCGTCGCCCTCGTGGCCCTTTACAGGCCCGGGCCTCTGGAGAGCGGTATGGTCGAGCAGTTCGTGTCGGCAAAACACGGCGAGATCGAGGTGGAATACCTCCTGCCCGAGCTCGAACCCATCCTCCTGGAGACCTACGGGGTCATAGTCTATCAGGAACAGGTCATGAAGATCGCCCAGGTCCTTGGGGGTTACAGCCTGGGGGAAGGCGACATCCTGAGAAGGGCCATGGGCAAAAAGAAGCCCGAGGAGATGGCGGCCCAGAGGGACCGTTTCCTGGCGGGCGCCAGGCAGAGGAGCGTCCCGGAAGACAAGGCCAGAAAGCTCTTCGACCTCATGGAGAAATTCGCCGGTTACGGCTTCAACAAGAGCCATTCCGCCGCCTACGCCCTGATCGCCTACCAGACCGCCTGGCTGAAGGCCCACTACCTGGTGCCTTTTCTCGCTTCCCTCCTCTCGAACGAACTCGGAAACACCGACGGAGTGGTCAAGTTCATCGGAGAGTGCAAGGCCCGCGGCGTCGACGTTCTGCCCCCGGACATCAACTGCAGCCGGGTCGACTTCACCATCGAGGGCGCAGCCATCCGCTTCGGCCTGGCCGCGGTCAAAAACCTCGGGGCCGGGGCCATCGACGCCATCGTGCAGGCCAGACGACGGGGCGGGCCTTATTCGAGCTTCGAGGATTTTCTGTGCCGGGTGGATCTTCGAAAGGCCAACAAACGGGTGCTGGAAAGTCTCATCAAATGCGGCGCCTTCGACGCCCTCGGACACCGCAGATCGCAGCTGCTCGCAGTTCTCGATCAGGCCCTCGAACTGGGACAGTCCAGACAGAAAGACCAGGCCCTGGGCCAGATGTCTCTATTCGACGCCATGCCTGAGACCGGGTCTGAGGAAGAGGCGTGCCAGGTTCTGCAGCTCCCCGACATCCCCGATTGGTCCGACCTCGACAGGCTCGCCATGGAAAAGGACGCTCTGGGTTTCTATATCAGTGGGCACCCGCTGGATCCATACCGGGAGGCCATGGAGCGAATGTCCTCAGTCGACACAGGGACGTTGCCGGGCATCCAGGAAGGGGCACGGGTCGGTCTGGGTGGGCTCGTCCGCAGCAGAAAGGAGATCACGACCAAGAAGGGGGACCGCATGGCCTTTCTGGTCCTGGAGGATCTTCACGGGTCCGTCGAGGTGGTATGTTTCCCGGAGATCTACTCGCGGGCCAAACCCATTCTTGAAGGAGAATCCCCCCTGTGGGTGGAAGGGACCTTCAAGCGCGAGGACGACAGGGGAGGCGACAAAATCCTCGCTGAGGTCGTCGAGTCCCTGGACATTGTCTGCCGGAACCGGACGAGCGGGGTCATGATCGATCTTCAGGGTGAGCGGATCGGGCCGTCGATTCTCGTCCCGCTCAGGGATCTCCTCAGGCGCCACCAGGGACGCTACCCGGTGAGGCTCGCCATCACGCTTCCGGGTAAGGGACGGGTTTTCCTCACCCTGCCGGAGGAATTCCGGACGGACATGAGCCCCGAGTTCTCTTCGGCCATTATCGATTTGATGGGGTACGCCGGGCTGACCCTGGAATACGAACGTTCCGCAATCGAGGCGCCGGCGTAGACCCGGACGGCCTCCGGGCCAGTTCTGAGCAAAGGCCGAGGCGGCTGTCGAAGTACTCAAGGAGGACCCTTCCATGACAGTTTTTCCAGGCCCGGGGCACATGAACACCGAGCGGGCCCTTGACATCCTCCGGGAGGGGATCGACCGCTACGGCGTGGCCCAGGTGGTGGTGGCCTCCACCCGTGGAAGTACAGGTCTGGCCGCTGCGCGGCTGCTCAGGGAAACCGGCGTCAGGCTTGTCGTCGTGACCCACAACTTCGGATTCAAGGAACCGGGCGGCCACGAGATGTCCCCTGAAGCAAAGAGGGAAATCGAGGCCCTGGGGGCGAGGGTCCACACCGGAACCATGGCATTCCGGAACATCGGGACCGCGATCCGCGAGAAGCAGGGATATTGCCAGCAGGACCTGATCGCCAATACGCTCCGGCTCTTCGGTCAAGGCATCAAGGTGTGCGTGGAGATCGCCCTCATGGCCTCGGATGCGGGCCTCCTCACCCCGGACGACTGTCTCTCCGCAGCGGGCACCGCGCGCGGGGCGGATACCGTGGCCCTGATCTCGCCCGCGTCTTCCAACAGGCTCTTCGATCTCAAGGTGCGGGAGATCCTCGTCAAGCCCGCTGACTGGTAGGATCTTGACATGACCCAGACCGGAATCAAGGTCGTCTGCCAAAACCGCAAGGCCCGCCACGAGTATCTCATAGATGACACCATCGAGGCGGGTCTTGTGCTCCTCGGGCCGGAAGTGAAGTCCCTGAGGGACGGCAAGGGGAATCTCTCCGACGGATACGCCGGCTTCCACGCCGGAGAGGCGTGGCTCTACAATGTCCATATCTCACCCTATTCGCACTCCCGGTACGGTGCAGAACTGGACCCGACCAGGCCGCGCAAGCTCCTCCTCACCAGGCGCGAGATCCGCCGGTTGCTCGGGAAGATCCAGGAGCGGGGGTATACCCTGGTGCCCCTGCGGATCTACTTCAAGCACGGGCGCGCCAAGGTGGAGCTCGCCCTCGCCAAAGGGAAAAAACTCTACGACAAGCGGGAGACCGTAAAAAAGCGGGCCACAGACCGGGAGCTGAGGCGGCAGTACAAGATCGGATAGCGGCCTCGGGTGCCCGCTCCGCTGCCCCTGTTCATTGACAGGGAGGCACTGCAGATGTATATTAATTTTGCTTATGTATCCGTCCGAACGGAAGTTTTCCCGATGGGGGCGAACTGGATTCGACGGGGGTATGGAAGCTCAAGTGGCGTGCCGAGGCCCTGCAACCTCGTAAAAATGCGGGACAACTACAAAAGCCGACTCTAACTACGAGTACGCTCTGGCTGCTTAGGCAGCCGGCATCCGACCCGGCAGGTCTGCAGGCCGGCATCGGGTGACATTTCAGCAGGCTAGCGCCCGGACAGAGCTTGCGGGTTCGGGGGCGAAAATTCAGCGAGCTAGTCTGACCTGATCTTGCCCGGGTAGAAAGGGCCCAGACGAAATACCTCGACCCTGGCTACGCACGTAGAAGCTTGAGTGGAATACTTTCGGACGCGGGTTCGATTCCCGCCGCCTCCACCATTTAGAAAAGACAGACCCGTCCACTAACCGCGTCCGGTTATTGGGCGGGTTTTTCGCGTATTGTCAACGATTCACATCGTTTCAGGGTGTCGGCCCTACCGCCCCGATCACTCCCTTTTCGGGAAACTTGTCATACCCCGCTTCTCTTTTGCCTCGAAATTCTCCGCATTCTCATCCCCATTCTCCGGACCTCGTCCGGTGTCCTGCACCTGCCTGCCGCGCTGCGCTTGGCGCAGGCAGGTTTTTTCCTGCAACCGGTGCTCGGCGGGATCAAAGGCAAACTGGTTGATACTCTTAATGATTCCGTCAAACAGATCGTTGATGTCCATGGTCGGTGGCTCCTCGTTGTGGGTTCTGGCCTTACTTACCGGAGAGACGGAGAAAGTGTGGTGCATCGGCTAATTTTTTTGTGTCTGCTCCTGGACCTTACATACCGGGTGGCGGCGTGAAGTGACGGAGTGGATTTGAAATTGCTGTGTCGGACGAGAATTTCAGTAGGGATTTCAAGGTCGCGCTTGACATTTGCGGCGCCATGGATGATATATCAAGTGATAAATCGGGCGTTATGAATGGTACCGCCAGTACATTAGAAGATTCAGCAAGGAGAAATCCATTGGACGAGCAACACAGTATGGCGAGGCTGGTCCGCGAGCTTCGGGAACTTACCGGTCTGACTCAGGAAAAGTTCGCGGCCAAGCTCGGGGTGACCTTTCCCACGATCAACCGCTGGGAGAATGACCGCGCCAAGCCGTCGCCGCTGGCGCTGGAGAAGATCGAAAGCCTGCTGCGCAGCCTGGGGGACAAGGGCGAGGCCCTGCATAGAGCGTATTTCGGCAAGGAAGCTTGAGCATGGCCCAGCTTGAACACATCGAAGCCATCGAAAAACGTCTCTGGAGCGCGGCGGACACCCTGCGTGCCAACTCCAACTACGCCAACAACGAATATTTCCTGCCGGTCATGGGCCTGGTCTTTCTGCGCCATGCCTACAGCCGCTTTCTGGGTGTCAAGGACGCCATCGAAGCGGGCCTGCCCACTCGCGGCGGCAAGACCCGGCCGCTGACCAAGGAGGATTTTTCGCAGAAGAGCGCCATCTTCCTGCAGCCCAAGGCCCAGTTCGACACCCTCGTGGCCCTGCCCGACAGCGCCGACCGCGCCAAGGCGATCATCGACGCCATGGAGTCCATCGAGGCCGACTACGAGAACCTGCGCGGCGTGCTGCCCAAGAGCGAGTATCAGGAACTCGACAACGCCGTGCTCGGCCAGCTGCTGCGCACCCTCAACCCCGAGGAACTCAAACGGGTTTCCGGGGATGTGTTCGGCCGCATCTACGAATATTTCCTGACCCAGTTCGCCGATCAGAAGGCCCACGACGGCGGCGAGTTCTTCACTCTGGTGTCGCTGGTCTCGCTGATCGCCAACGTCATCGAGCCCATCTGCGGCACGGTGCTGGACCCGGCCTGCGGCTCGGGCGGGATGTTCGTGCAGAGCGCTCGGGTGGTCGAGCGGCGGCACGAGAACCCCACCGAGAAACTCACCTTCTACGGCCTGGAAAAAAACGCCACCACCATCCGCCTGGCCAAGATGAACCTGGCGGTGCACGGCCTGGAAGGCGACATCCAGAAATCGATCACCTACTACGAGGACCCGCACGAGCTACTGCGCAAGGCCGACTTCGTCATGGCCAATCCCCCCTTCAACGTGGACGAGATCGACGCCGACAAGGTCAAGAGCGATCCGCGCCTGCCCTTCGGCCTGCCCGGCGTCAACAAAAAGGGCAAGGTCAGCAACGGCAACTACGTCTGGATCAGCTATTTCTACAGCTACCTCAATGAACAGGGCCGGGCCGGTTTCGTCATGTCGTCCCAGGCCTCCAGCGCCGGGCGCGACGAGGCCAAGGTGCGCCGGAAGCTGGTGGAGACCGGCGACGTGGATATCATGGTCGCTATTCGTTCGAACTTTTTCTATACGAGAACGGTGCCTTGTGAATTATGGATGTTTGATCGGGGGAAGCCTGATTATTCGAACGAACCCTCACCCCCGGCCCCTCTCCCAGCGGGAGAGGAGGGCAAGACAAGGCATTATCGAGGTGGATATGAATTCGGCGGATTGCTTGAACGTGCCCGCGAGTTGCGCAAAAAGCAAACGCCAGCGGAACAGGTGTTGTGGGAGATGCTGCCTGACCGTCAATTATTGGGATTCAAGTTTCGCCGCCAGCATCAAGTAGGTGACTACATTCTCGACTTCTACTGCCATGAGGCGAAACTGGCTATGGAGCTCGATGGCGCAGTCCACTAGCAACGCCTGGAAAAAGACGCCAAACGGGACAGTTATCTGAAATCGCGGGAATTCAGGTTGTTCGAATTTCCAACGACACCTTGCTCAAAGAAACCGCCTCAGCTATCGAACAAATAGCCGATCTTCTCCCCTCGCCCTCTGGGAGAGGGGCCGGGGGTGAGGGTAGATTTTCCGGTCCGTTAAACCGCAAGGGCCACGTCCTCATGATAGATGCCAGAAATATCTATAGGAAAGTCACCCGGAAAATCTATGACTTTTCTCCCGAGCAAGAGCAGAACCTGCTGGCCATAGTCTGGCTCTACCGGGGCGAGACCGGGCGTTATCTCGATCTCGTGGCGGGCTACTGCCGACGCATGCTGGCCGAGGGTGCGGCCTGCTTCACAACGAGAGACGACGAAGGGGAAACGGTCGAGCCGCTGCCCAATTTCATCGCTGCGCTGGCGACCCTGCGCAGCAGTATCGAACCCTTCCTTAGGTCTTTGCCCAAGGACGCGCCCCTTACCGAACCGCTCAAGGAACTGGATGACCACATCCCGCTGTTCAAGGCGGATGTGGATTCCTTCCGACAGATCGTCAACGAACAGCAGACGGCATGGGGGCAACAGAAAACCACCAACGGCGAGCTCAAGAAAGCCGTGGACCGCCTCGCGACCCTGGCCGAGACCAGCCGCGATCTGGTCAAGCAGACCGACCTGCTCTACAAGCTCGCCTGCCGCCTGATCGAAACCTGCGATAACGAATGCGATGCCCGAGACAGCGACGCCTGGGCCGCTCGTGACATCACTCGCGCCCGCAAGGCTGCCGATGAGGCCCGCGCCCTGGCCGTGGAACAGCTCAAGCAGGTGCGCTACTTCTGGAAACAGGCCCACTGGCTCACCGAACGCTTCCCCAAAGCTGAACTGCGCGACGTGGAAGGGTTGGTCAAACTGGTGGACCGGGCCGAGATTGAGGCCAACGACTGGAGCCTGACCCCCGGCCGCTATGTCGGCGTCGCGCCCGAGGAAGAGGATGAGGATTTCGATTTTGAGGAGGCCCTGCGCGACATCCATGTGGAGTTGGAGGACTTGAACGCCGAGGCGGTGCACCTGGCCGCGACGATCAAGAAGAATTTCGAGGAGCTGGGGGTATGAGCGGATCGGATCGCAAATCGCGGGGCCGCAACCGTGAGGAAGCCCTGTTCCCCGCGCCGTCAGGCAAGAATGTGCTCCCCGCCGACTATGCAACCATGCTCGACGCGCTGAAAGAGCGCATTCGCACCGAGCGGTTGTGCGTCACGCTGGCGGCCAACGCCGCCATGGTGCAGCTCTACTGGGATATCGGCCGGGCTATTCTGGAACGTCAGCAACAGCAGGGCTGGGGCGCGAAGGTGATCGACCGGCTCTCCCATGACCTGACAACCGCCTTCCCGGATATGACCGGCCTCAGCCCGAGGAATCTGCTGTTCATGCGATCCTTCGCCGAGGCCTACCCCAATCCGGCAATAGTGAAACAGCTTGTTTCACAAATTCCCTGGGGGCACATCATCCGCATCCTGCAGAAAGTCAAAGATCCGGATGACAGGCTTTGGTATGCCCGCAAGACCATCGAAAACGGCTGGAGCCGCAACATTCTGGCGATGCAAATCGAATCCAAGGCGCACCAGCGCCAGGGCAAGGCGATCAACAATTTTGCCCTGACTCTGCCGCCGCCCGATTCCGATCTGGCCGCCCAGGTCTTCAAGGATCCCTACCTCTTCGATTTTCTTGGTACCGCCGACCCGCGCCGGGAACGCGAGGTGGAGCAGGCCCTTGTCGATCATATCCAGCATTTCCTGTTGGAGCTGGGGGCAGGTTTTGCCTTTGTCGGCCGCCAGGTCCACCTAGAGGTGGGAGACGAGGATTTCTACCTTGACCTGCTTTTCTACCACCTCAAGCTGCGATGCTACGTGGTCGTGGAGTTGAAGGCCGTGCCCTTCGACCCCGGCTTTGTCGGCAAGCTTAATCTCTACCTCTCCGCCGTGGACGACCTGCTGCGCCACCCGGACGACCAGCCCACCATCGGCCTGCTGTTGTGCAAAAGTAAAAAACAGCTCATCGTAGAATACGCCCTGCGCGGATTCAGCAAGCCCATGGGCTTTGCCGGATGGGAAACCCAACTCACCGAAACCCTGCCCGAAGAACTCAAGGGCAGCCTGCCGAGTATTGAGGAGATCGAAGCTGAACTGGCCGGGGAGGGAGAAGAATGAGGTGGGATATGTTCGTTGAATCGGAGGACCTGAAGGCCGAGGCGGTGCAACTGGCGGCGACGATCAAGAAGAATTTTGAGGAGCTGGGGGTATGAGCTGGCCAATCCAGAAACTTGAAACCGTCGCAGACTTCTGCCTTGGGAAAATGCTCGATCAAAAGAAGAATCGTGGTGAACCCCTGCCATACCTCGCGAATGTCAATGTTCGCTGGGGTGAATTTGACTTGACCGAGCTGAGGGAAATGCGGTTCGAGCAACATGAGTTGGACCGATACGGTCTTAAATATGGCGACATCGTAATGTGCGAAGGTGGAGAACCGGGGCGATGTGCGATTTGGAAAGAGCAGTGCTCCAGTATGATGATCCAGAAAGCACTTCACCGGATTCGGCCACACGATTGTTTGCGGCCAGAGTTCCTCTACTACTTTTTCCTCTATAAGGGTCGAACTGGTCATTTGGCGTCACTTTTCACCGGTTCGACTATCAAGCACCTTCCACGTGAAAAGCTTGCACTGGTTGAAGTGCCGGTGCCGCCACACTCTGCCCAGGATCAAATCGCTACGGTCCTCTCCGCCTACGACGACCTGATCGAGAACAACCGGCGGCGGATTCACTTGCTGGAGCAGGCGGCGCGGCTGCTCTACAAGGAATGGTTCGTCCACCTCCGCTTCCCCGGCCACGAACACACCCCAATAATCGACGGCGTGCCGGAGGGGTGGGAGAAGAAGCCGTTGGGTGCTATTGCGCCCCTGAAATACGGTAAAGCCCTGAAGAACGATGACCGCGTTCCTGGGCCGTTTCCGGTCTACGGCTCAAGCGGAATTGTTGGCACCCACGCAAAAGCGCTCGTACCCGGACCCACCATCATCGTCGGCCGCAAAGGTAATGTCGGCAGAGTGTACTGGTCGCCGGACGATTGTCACCCCATCGATACGGTGTACTACATCGACTCGGAATACTGCTCTTTCTTCCTCTATTATGCCCTGCAACAGATGACCTTCATCAGCACGGATGTTGCGGTTCCCGGATTGAATCGCGATTTTGCCCACAGCCGTTTGATGCTGATCGCGGAGCAGAAGATCCTTCGATTGTTCGAGGAGACGGTGTCGCCGCTGCATCAGCAGACGGAATTGTTGAAGAGGCAGAATGCATCTCTTGCCAAAGCCCGCGACCTTCTCCTGCCCAAACTGATGAACGGGGAGGTGGCGGTATGAAATCCCCATCCTTGGCCTTGTTGGGGCAGCCCCCCGTGGCTGCCCTGAATCAATTGGCAGGCACGGGCACACAACGGGCAGGCACCGGTGAACAGCGGGCAACCACGGGGGTTGCCCCTACGGCGGGAAATACGATCCCGCCATTCACCACCGCCGTTCCATCCGGTTGCAGGGATACGACTATTCCCAGGCAGGGGCATATTTCGTCACCATCTGCACCCGGAACCGGGAATGTTTGTTCGGGGAGATCGCCAATGGCGAAATGCGGTTGAATGATGCGGGGAAAATGATTCAGGCGGTTTGGGATGAAATCCCGGCCTATTATCCTGGCATCGATATCGATGCATTCATTGTCATGCCCAATCATATCCACGGTATCGTCGTGATCGTAGGGGCGGCCCCCTGTGGCCGCCCTGATTCGGCACGACCACACAACGGGCAGGCACATTCGAAAAACGGGCAGGCACAGGGGCCTGCCCCTACGGGGTTGTCATTGCCGGATGTGGTGCATCGATTCAAAACCATGACCACAAAACGATATGCCGACCGCGTGAAACAAAACGGATGGATGTCGTTTCCCGGCAAATTATGGCAGCGCAATTATTGGGAACACATCGTCCGCAATGAACCGGAATTGAACCGCATTCGGGAATACATCCACAACAACCCGGCGCAATGGGAATTGGACAAATTGCATCCATCATCCCTGTATGGGCGACCAGCCGGTCGCCCCAACGAAATCCGGGAACCGATTACCGAATATAACGTGGAGGCATGGATGGTATGAAACGATCCGACCTCCTTTCCCAAATCGCCCTCGGCGAAGACTCCACCCGCCAGTTCAAGGCGGATGTGAAGAATGCCGAGTCGCTGGCCTCGGAGATGGCGGCTTTTGCCAACATCAATGGCGGCACCATCTTTATCGGCGTGGCCGATGACGGTTCGACGCCTGGGCTTTCAGGGCAGGATGTGGCCCGCATCAATCAGCTCATCAGCAATGCGGCCAGCCACTTGGTGCGCAGCCCGCTGGCGGTGCAGACCGAAAACGTGGCGCTGGAAAACGGCTGCATTGTCATCGTGCTGACCGTGCCCAAGGGGATCGACAAACCCTATTTCGACAAGAACGGAGTGATCTGGCTCAAGGCCGGGGCTAACAAACGGCGGGTGAATTCCAAGGAGGAGCTGCGCCGCCTGTTTCAGTTCACCAACCAGTTCCATGCCGACGAGCTGCCCACCAAGGCGGGGATCGACAAGCTGGACAAGCTGCGCTTTCGCGATTTTCTGCGCGATGTTTACAAACAGGCGTACCCCGACTCCCCCGACGAGCTGACCCGGCTGCTGCAGAACATGAACCTGGCCACCGACGACGGCAGGCTGAACCTGGCCGGAGTGCTGCTCTTCGCCGAGCAGCCGGAGTGGATCGTGCCGCAATTCGTGGTCAAGGCGATCCGCTACCCAGGCAACAAGATCCACGCCACCGATTACCTCGACACCGAGGATTTTTCCGGACCGCTGCCCAAGCTCTTCGAGGGAGCGCTGGCCTTTGTCATGCGCAATTTGCACAAGGTGCAGGCCGGGCGCGGGGTGAACGCGCCGGGCCTGCCGGAGATTCCCGAGGCGGTGTTTGAGGAGCTGCTGGTCAATGCCCTGGTGCACCGTGACTATCTGGTCAGCGCCCCGATTCGCCTGTTTGTCTTTGACAACCGCATCGAGATCATCAGCCCCGGCCATCTGCCCAACAACCTGACGGTGGAGAAGATCCGGGCCGGGAACTCCAACATCCGCAACCCGATCCTGGTTTCCTACATAGCCAAGGGGCTGCTGCCCTACCACGGGCTGGGATCGGGCATCAAACGGGCGCTGGAGAAGTGGCCGGCCATCGACTTTACCGATGACCACGACGGCTGCCTGTTCACCGCTACGGTTCATGGCAAGCCGTTGGAAGAGCTGGATTTGGTTAACATCGCACCTGAAGGTGCACCGAAAAGTTCACCCAAAACCGATCCGGCGTCGAGAAAGCGTCGGGAAAGCGTCGGGAAAGCGTCGGGAAAAATCCTTGAAGCCTGTCGGGAAAAGCCTTCTGTCACCATTCCCGAGCTGGCTGAATTGATCGGCATTACCGAACGCTCCGTACAGCGGAACATTCAGAACCTGCAAAGGGATGGATTGTTGCGACGGGTCGGCGGGAGGAAGGAAGGCCACTGGGAGGTGATTGAATGACACCCAGCGCCTACACCGAAGACACCCTCGTTCAGCAGACCACCGCCGAGTACCTGGAACAGGAGCTTGGCTGGGAGTCGGTGTACGCCTACAACAACGAGGTATTCTTAGCGAACCCTCACCCCGGCCCTCTCCCAGAGGGAGAGGGAGTACAGCTTCCCGACGGAAAGATTTGTCTGGGCCTGGAATCGGACCGCGAGGTGGTGTTGACCCGCACCCTGCGGGCCAAAATCGAAGAGTTGAATCCCGGGCTGCCTGCCACGGCCTATGAAGACGCCGTCCGCCAGATCGTCACGGTCTCCGCCTCGCAGACCATGGCCGCCACCAACCGCGAGAAGTACGGGCTGATCAAGGACGGGGTGCAGGTTACCTTTCGCAATGCCAAGGGCGAACGGGTGCGCCAGCGGCTGCGGGTGTTCGACTTCAATGATCCCGAGAACAACCATTTCCTCTGCGTGCGGGAGTTGTGGGTGCGTGGCGATCTGTACCGCCGACGAGCGGATATCGTCGGATTTGTCAACGGCCTGCCGCTGTTGTTCATGGAGCTGAAGAACGTCAGCAAGGATATCCGCGCCGCCTACGAGCAGAACTTTCTGGACTACAAGGACACCGTCCCGCACCTGTTTCATCACAATGCCATGGTGGTGCTGGCCAACGGGGTGGATGCCAAGCTCGGCTCGCTCGCCAGCCGGTTCGAACATTTCCACGAGTGGAAACGGTTGGCCGAGAATCAGCCGGGCGTCGTGGCCATGGAGACGCTGCTCAAGGGTGTATGCGCGAAAGCCAATTTCCTCGATCTGGTGAAGAACTTCATCGTTTTCGACGACTCGGCCGGGGAATCGAGAAAGATCCTGGCCCGCAACCACCAGTTTCTGGGCGTCAACCGGGCCATCGATGCGGTCCGCGACAGGAAGCTCAGGAACGGCAAGCTGGGGGTGTTCTGGCATACCCAGGGTTCGGGCAAGAGCTATTCCATGGTGCTCTTTACCCGCAAGGTCCATCGCAAACTGGGTGGCAACTTCACCTTTCTGATCCTCACCGACCGCGACGACCTGGACACGCAGATATACAAGACCTTCGCCGGGTGCGGCGTGGTGGATAACGACCGCGACCCGTGCCGGGCCGCGAGCGGCGAGCATCTCGCGCAGCTGCTGGCCCAGCACAAGTCGCATGTCTTTTCGCTGATCCAGAAATTCAAGTCGCTGGACGCGACACCCTCACCCGGCCTTTGGCCACCCTCTCCCAGTGGGAGAGGGTATGAAACCGAACGCACCTTGCCCCCCTCGCCCTCTGGGAGAGGGGCTGGGGGTGAGGGTCAACAATCGCAACTGTCCATCCTTTCAAATAGGGACGACATTATCGCGATTGTTGATGAGGCTCACCGCACCCAGTACGGCACGCTGGCGCTCAACATGCGCAATGCCCTGCCCAACGCCAGCTATATCGGCTTCACCGGCACGCCGCTCTTTAAGGACGACGAGATCACCAGGCGGGTGTTCGGCGATTACGTCTCCACCTACGATTTCCAGCGGGCCGTGGAGGACAAGGCAACGGTGCCGCTCTACTACGACGCGCGTGGCGACAAGCTCGGCGTGGCGGTCGGCGATCTGAACGAGCGGATCGCCGAGAAGCTGGAAGAGTTGGAGACGGGCAATATCGATGTGGAGCAGCGCCTGGAGCAGGAGCTCAAGCGCGATTATCACATCATCACGGCCGGGAAACGCCTTGACCAGGTGGCCCGCGATTTTGTGCAGCACTACTCCACGGCGTGGGAAACCGGCAAGGTGATGCTGGTCTGCATCGATAAGATCACCTGCGTCCGCATGCACAAGCTGGTCGAGTTCTACTGGAACGAGAGAATCGGCGAGTTGGAAGCGCAGTTGCCCCAGGCCGCCGATGAGCAGGACGAACAGTACCGGCGACGTCAGATCGAGTGGATGCGGCAGACGCAGATGGCGGTGGTGGTCAGCGAGGAACAGGGCGAGGTCGAGAAGTTCTGCAAATGGGAGCTGGACATCACCCCGCACCGCCGCCTGATCAAGGAAGGCATCGACCTGCCCGAGGCGATGCGGAAACAGCCGCAGTTCCAGAACATGCAGCGGCTGTCGCTGGACGATGCGTTCAAGGCCGAGGAGCACCCGTTTCGCGTTGCCATCGTCTGTGCCATGTGGCTGACCGGCTTTGATGTCCCCAGTCTCTCCACCCTGTACCTGGACAAGCCGCTCAAGGCACACACGCTGATGCAGGCCATCGCATGGGCGAACCGGGTAAGCGAAGGAAAGAACAACGGGATGATCGTCGATTACTGCGGCATCCTCAAAAACCTGCGCAAGGCGCTGGTGACCTTTGCCGGTACCGGCGATGACGGTCGCGGTGGCGATGGCGGCGAGACCGAACCGGCCAAACCGGATGAGGAACTGCTGGCCGATCTTCGTGAAGCGATTGCCTTTGTCCGGGGGTTTCTGGAGGAGCGAAGAGCGTCTCTGGATGGGATTGTCGGGCAGACCGGATTTGCCCGAAATGCGGCAATTCTCGTGGCCAAGGAGGCGGCGAACGAAAACGACGAGACGCGCAAACGCTTTGAAGTGATGTGCCGGGCGGTGTTCTCGAAATTCAAGGCCTGTATCACCATCGAAGGCGTCAATGCTTGCCGGGACGAGTTCGACGCGATCAACATCGTCTACAAAAGCCTGCAGCAGGACCGGGAACAGGCGGATATCACAGATATCATCCGCCAGCTGCATCAGGTGGGCGATGAGGCGATTGAGACACAGACCCAACCGGCTGTTGCTGAAGAGTCGCCACCATACGATATCAGCAAGATCGATTTCGACCGGTTGCGCCGGGAATTCGAGTGCAGCCCGGCCAAGCGTACCACCGTGCAGAATCTGAAGACCGCCATCGAGCAACGCCTGCAGCGTCTGCTCCAGCAGAATCCCTTGCGGACCGATTTCCAAAGGCATTACGAGGAGATCGTCGCGGAGTACAACCGCGAGAAGGATCGGGTGACCATCGAGAAGACCTTTGAAGCGCTTCTGCAGATTATGGATGAGATGGACGATGAGGAGAGCCGCGCCGTACGGGAAGGGCTCGATGAGGAAAGTCTTGCCGTATTCGACTTGCTGAGAAAGCCGGACCTGACGTCCGGTGACATCGAACGCATCAAGGCGGTCGCCGTTGACCTGCTGGAAACGCTCAAGGCGGAAAAACTGCGGATCAATCACTGGCGCGACAAGGAATCCACCCGGGACGCGGTCCGTCTGACGATTCAGGATTATCTCTGGCGCGAGCAAACCGGGTTGCCGGAAACCTATTCAGAGGAGGACGTGCGGGACAAGACAGAGGCGGTTTTCGTGCATGTTTTCCGGGCGTACCCAACGGTGCCGTCACCCTACTACGCCAGCATGGCGTCGTAGGGAGTAACGAAGGAAGAAATGAGCTTTACACCGAACTTCACCATCACCAACCGACAGACCTCCGCGATCACCCGCATCGAACGGGCGCGGGGCTTTCTGGAGGCGGCCTGTCTGCCGTCGGGACCGCACAGGCAGGCGCAGCTCTCCGCCGACTGGGTACGCGAGGTGGGCGAACAGGCGCTGATTCTGGAGGCGCACCACACCACCCACATCGAGGGCACCCGGCTGACGCTGGACCAGGCCGAGCAGCTCTGGAAAGGCGAAGCGGTGCCGGAGGCCGACCCGGACGATGCGCGGGAGCTGCTCAACTACCGCAGCGCCTTCGAGTTTGTCTCCGAATGTCTGGACAGCGGGGGCCCGATCACCGAGGGGATGATCCGCGAGATCCACCGAAAGCTGGTGGAAGGCGTGCGTGGCGGCAGCGCCGCGCCGGGGGAATACCGGCGTATCCAGAACTACGTGGTCAACGCGGGCACCGGCCAGGTGATCTACACCCCGCCCACGGCGGTGGAAGTGCCGGTGATGATGTCGGAGCTGGTCAAGTGGCTGAACGCTGACCTAGATATCCATCCGGTGCTGGTGAGCGGCATCGCCCAGTTCCAGCTGGTGCACATTCACCCATTCCTCGACGGCAACGGCCGCGCCTCCCGGCTGCTCTCCACCCTCTGCCTCTACAAGGCCGGGTACGATTTCAAGCGGCTGTTCACCATCAGCGAATACTACGACCGCGACCGGCCGACCTTCTACAGGTCGATCCAGAGCGTGCGCGACAACGGCATGGACATGACCGTCTGGCTCGACTACTTCGTCACCGGCCTGGAAACTCAGATGGTCGAAGTGCGCGAGCGCAGCGAGCAGGTCATCCGCCGCGACGTGCTGTTGAAGCAGCACGGCCTGAACGAGCGCCAGGGTAAGGCGCTGGGCTATCTCCTCCAGCACGGCAGGCTGACTATCCAGGATTTCGAAGCCCTCTGTCCGACCGTCAACCGCCGCAGCCTGCAGCGGGACCTGAAGGGGATGCTGGATAAGGACCTGATCACCGCCGAGGGCGCGACCAATCAACTGGTCTATCGACTACCTGGGTGACTTCCGTGGTAACTTGCGACAAACTCACGACAAAACTTGTGACAGGCTCACGACACGGCTTGCGACAAAATATCGGTGCCGGTGAATACCGGGTGGCAACGCAGCTATTCGAATTTTTCGAATAGCTGGTAATGACGGCCTCGGCGTGGCAACTGTCCGGGTATTCCGGATAGTTCGGAATTTAGAGAACTGAGACCGCAACTGTTAAGCAATGCTTAACGGTTCGTCAGGAGGAAAAGCGGCGGATGAAGATTCAGTTATCCGGAAAATTCGGATAACTGCCGTCGGCGGCAAACCGGCCCATATTGAGATGGGCTCGACTTGAGGGGTGACTTGGGGGGTGAACTTGCGACTAACTCGCGATATAGGTCACGGCATGACGCTTTTGCGCGAATGAAACGACCTATTAAGCAACGATTAACAACTGTCACGGGAAGCCCACGACACGGCTTCCGACGGAGCGTCCCGCCCGCCTCACCGATTAAGTACCGACCAAGTAACCGATCAAGTAGGTTCAACCCCATTCAGGAATTGGCTTTATGGACACCGACGATCTGACTGAAATGGCTTGGGGCATTATTGTCAGCGCCTCCCGAGTCTCGGATACCCTGAAAGCCGAACTCGGCTCAATGGCCAGCCGGTTCAAAACCGAGAATGAATGGCTGCGAGGAGTTCGTTCTCATCTGGTGGAAATCTTCGAAGACCCTGCCGAGTACGTCGACTCTTGGGACCTTGAAAACACGGAAGCTGTTACGGCAACCATGATCGGCAGCTTTGCAGCGGAACTCCCTGATCGAGTGGATAGCGTTTTGTCCACGCCAATGAACAAACGAGGCTCACATTCATGGTGATTATAAAGATGCCGGAACGCATCAAACCAAGGTTCAGCCGCTATATCGGCATTGACTACTCCGGTGCGGAAACCCCGGACTCCAGCCTGAAGGGACTCCGGGTCTATGAGGCTGATCGCGAGTCTATGCCGGTAGAGCTGGAACCGCCGCCCAGCCCGCGCAAGTACTGGACCCGGCGCGGCCTGGCGGAATGGCTGGCGGAGCAGTTATCCGAGGATGAGCCGACCATCGTTGGTATCGACCACGGTTTTTCCTTTCCCCTGCGGTATTTCGAGGTTCATCACCTGGAGCCGGACTGGCCGACCTTCCTCGACGATTTCCAGAAACACTGGCCGACCGACGCCGAACACACCTACGTCGATTTCATTCGGCACGGTTCGCGGGGCGAAGGCGAAGCCCGATCCGGCAGCGCCCGCTGGCGGCGAATTACCGAGGAGCGGGCCGGGGCCAAGTCGGTCTTTCACTTCGACGTGCCTGGTTCGGTGGCCAAATCGACCCACGCCGGACTGCCTTGGCTGAGGTATCTGCGCAATCAGCTTGGGGACCGGGTCCACTTCTGGCCCTTCGACGGCTGGGAAATTCCCGCAGGCAAATCCGCGCTGGTGGAGGTGTACACGTCGCTGTGGAGCAAGGGCACTCCACGGGAGGGGCGCACCCCTGACCAGCACGACGCCTATGTCACTGCCGCCTGGCTGCGGCAGGTGGATATGAATGGTAGCCTCGGGAGATTCCTCAAGCCGGACATGCTGCCCGGCGAATACCATGTCGCCCAAGTCGAAGGGTGGATTCTCGGCGTGATGTGACGCGACAGATTATTTTAGGATAAGGAATTTTGTGAATTTTATGAGCAACTTCTCAAGGCACAGCTGGCTGTTGTCCGCCGGTTTTCCGGCGATACCGGAAAGCGCAACGACTCCATACAGAAAGGAAAATCTCAGGTTGGCATCGCAGAGGACATACTTCAGACCGCAGGCGAACCACTTGATGCCACAGAGATTCTCAAAAGGGCGAGGGAGCACTTCGACACCACAATTGACCGGGAGTCCCTGGTGTCGGCCCTTACGAAAAAAGCCAAGAAGGGTGGACGCTTCGTCCGGACCGCACCCAATACATTTACGCTGGCTCCAGAGTCCACGAAGTAAGGAAACTCAGTGCGGGTCTCCTGCCTGGCCTGGGTGCTCGTTCATTTCTGCTGTGAGATCGGCGGAGAGTGCCGGCATGGAGGAATTCCTTTGCGAAAGGTGATCGGGCGGAAGTCCTGGAACTGACCCGGTTTCTGGCTTCCGAGATCATGGCGACGCGCCTCAGATGCTCCCTGGATCAGAAGGAGACCTCGCAACTTGACAGATACGATAGGACGGCAAAGAGTGGAAAGACCTTTACCGAGAAAACGCAACGGAAGATCGATTCCACGGCAGGCCGAATCCTGCTCGTTGCAAGAAAAAAAATGAATATTCTGCACACCTCTGACTGGCACATTGGACGGACCCTGTACGGCAGGAAGCGGTACGAGGAGTTCGATGCCTTTCTGACCTGGCTGGCAGATACGATCCAGCAGAATGCAGTAGACGCCTTGCTCGTGGCGGGCGATGTCTTCGATACCAGCGCCCCGAGCAATCGTGCCCAGGAGCTGTATTACCGTTTTCTGTGCCGCGTTGCGGCGTCATCCTGTCGCCATGTTGTGGTCGTTGCGGGCAACCACGATTCCCCTTCGTTTCTCAATGCCCCAAAAGAGGTACTCAGGGCTCTCGATGTCCATGTAGTCGGCAGCGCATCTGAAAACCCGGAAGACGAGGTTCTTGTTCTTGCCGATGAACACAGATCGGCGGAGCTGATCGTCTGCGCCGTTCCCTACCTCCGGGACAGGGATATCCGCACGGCTGAATCCGGGGAAAGCATCGAGGATAAGGAGCGCAAACTGATCGAAGGCATCCGAAGCCACTATGCCGGTGTTGCGGCCGTAGCCGAACAGAAGCGCAGGGAGCTCGGGACTGAGATCCCCATCGTCGGCATGGGGCATCTTTTTACGGCCGGCGGACAAACCGTGGAAGGCGACGGCGTGCGGGAGCTGTACGTCGGCTCGCTGGCCCATGTGACTGCAGGGATCTTCCCTAAAAACTTCGATTATCTGGCCCTTGGTCATCTCCACGTCCCGCAGAAGGTGAACGGTTGCGAGGTCATGCGCTACAGCGGATCTCCTCTCCCCATGGGTTTCGGCGAGGCGAAACAGCAAAAGAGCATCTGCCTGGTTGCCCTTGATCGAAATGTGCACAACACGCGGGCAGAAGTCCAGCTTATTGACGTCCCTGTCTTTCAGAAGCTTGCGTGCATCAAGGGGAACTGGGATGGACTCTCCCGCGGGATCCTTGAGCTGTCGGCTACCGGCTCCAAGGCCTGGCTCGAGGTTGTCTATGAGGGCGACGAGATCATTGGCGACTTGCGTGAGCGTCTGGATGCAGCCGTCTCCGGCTCGAAAATGGAAATCCTGCGGGTGAAAAACAACAGGATTATCGACCGGGTGCTGGGGAACATCCATGACGACGAAACGCTGGATGATTTGAATGTGAATGATGTGTTCGAGCGCTGTCTTGCCGTCCATGACGTACCTGAAGAGCAGCGGCCGGAATTACTTCGCGCCTACCAGGAGACCGTCGCGTCTCTCTACGAAGACGATATCCGGGCGGAATAGAGAGGCCGCTGATGCGCATCCAGCAGGTAAGATTCAAGAATCTGAACTCACTGGTCGGCGAATGGAAGATCGATCTGACGCATCCGGCATTCGCCTCCGGCGGCATCTTTGCCATTACCGGTCCGACAGGTGCCGGGAAGACGACCATCCTCGATGCCATTTGTCTGGCCCTTTACGGGCGCACGCCCCGCCTCACTAAAGTCACCAAGAGCGGAAATGAGATTATGTCCCGCCAGACCGGCGACTGCTTTGCCGAGGTTACCTTTGAAACCCAGGCGGGACGCTACCGCTGCCACTGGAGTCAACACCGGGCGCGGAAGAAACCGGACGGTGAGCTTCAGGCCCCAAAACACGAGATCGCCGATGCGGACTCGGGCAAGATCTTCAAGGCAAAGATCCGGGGCGTAGCCGATCAGATAGAGGCCGCCACCGGGATGGATTTCGACCGGTTTACGCGCTCTATGCTCCTGGCCCAGGGTGGCTTTGCGGCGTTCCTGCAGGCGGCTCCCGACGACCGGGCTCCGATCCTGGAACAGATAACCGGCACGGAAATCTACAGTCAGATATCCGTCCGCGTCCACGAGCGTCGCTCCGGTGAGCGGAAAAAGCTGGAGGCCTTGCAGGCCGAGCTGGCAGGCATGCAGCTTTTGACCCTGGAGGATGAACGGCAGTTGACGGCCAGTCTGGAGCAAAAAACCCTGCAGGATGGCGAACTCAATCAACGGATCGCCGAGAAAAGCCAGGCCATCACCTGGATCGAGGGCATTGCCCGACTCGAAGAGGAGCTGAAGCAACTCGGCCGGCAAAAAGATGCATTGCAGGCCAGGATGGAGGCCTTTGCGCCCGAGCAGAAAAAGCTTGAGGCGGCAATCCGAGCGCTTGAACTTGCCGGTGACTACGCCGCCTTGACGGCCATACGCCGTGAACAGGAGACGGATCGGCGCACCCTGGGTGAATGCCGGGGATCCCTGCCCAATCGTGAAGAAGCTGCCAAGCTTGCAGAAGAAGTGATGAAGGTGGCCGCCGAACAGCTTGAAGCGAGAAAAGCAGAGCAACAAAAGGCACAGCCAGTCATTCGCAAGGTTCGAGAGCTGGACCTGAAGATCGCCGGGAAGGATGCACCCGTCAAGGCGATGAATGATTCCATCGTTGAACTTTCTACATCTCTCGATACGCTCCGAACCAAACAGGATGCCGATTCCGCTGAACTCGATAGCAAGCGCAAGGCATTGGATACATTGCTGCAACAGCTGCGAACAACCCGGGCGGACGAAGGCCTGGTTGAACACCTCACCGGGATACGGGGTCGGTTTGAGGCCCTGCAGGATCTTCACGGTAAGCTGGTTGGCAAACAGGCAGAAATCGCACAAGCCGACATCCAGCTTCAAGAGACCTCCCGTGTTTGGCAGGAACAGTCGACAAATCTTGAGAATGAAAAACGTGGCCTGGACGGCATTCAGGTGGCGCTGGATAAAAGACAGGCGGAGCTTCAGAAAGTTCTCGAGAATCGGGAGCTGGCTGACTGGCGCAAGAGCCAGTCAGCGTTGACAGCGCAGAGGGACCTGCTTGCCAGAGCCCTTGAGGCTGCCAGCAATCTGTTGAAATCGAGACATGCCGTTGATGAACTCGACACCCGAAAAGTCACACTCAGCACCGAAGAATCTGCGATGACAAAAACACTTGCGAGTCAAATCGAGAGGCAGGCCGCGCTTGAAAAGGAAGTGAACCTGCTCGAAACCCAGTTGACCTTGCTCAAGAAGATCGAGGATCTCCAAGAGGCCCGTCACCAGCTTCAGGATGGCGAACCCTGCCCATTGTGTGGCGCCAAAGAGCATCCGTTTGCAGAAGGGAATGTGCCGGTCCCGGATGAAACCCGAAGGCGTCTCGCAAGGGTCAGAAGTGACCTGAAATCGGTGACTGAGGCGATTTCCGATACGAAGGTCAACCTGGCCAAGGTGAACAAAGACCTCGAGCTGCTGGCATCTGGCCGGAAGGAACATGCCGGGAACATCGAACAAGCAAATCGCGTGATCGGCGAGGTCTGCTCAAAACTGCCGCCGTGCCTCAAATTGACTGCTTCCGACCCTGAGCTTGACGAGAAGCTCAAGGGGCTTCGGGAAGAAAATCGGCAGGCACTGGCACACGCCACGAGCACTCTGGAGGCCGCCGAGACTGCGGAGAAGGCACAGAACAGACTGCGCGAGTCGCTGGAGAAAGCCAAGGAATCGGCTGCGAAGGCCGAACGTGAAACCCAGGCCGCCGCCCACAAGAAAGAATCCGCCGGACAACTCCTTGAACTGCTGAAAAAGGAGGTGGATGAGTACCGAGATCAGCAGGACAAATCCCTCGTACCGCTGATGAAAGATGTTCAAGCATTCGGGGTGGAAACGCTTCCAGTCGAGAATTTGGATTTGGTTCTCGAACAACTGGCTTCCCGTCGCGACCAGTGGGTAGCACGTCAAGAGGAAAAGGTTGAGCTCGAAAAGAAGATCGCCGCTCTTGAAATGCGGACACGCCACCGGGCCGAACAGATTCAGGCGGCTGAAAACGCGTTCAAGAAGCAACGGGATCAGCTTGATGGCCTCCTTCGAGAACAAGAGACCCTTGTTCGTGAGCGGCAGGAAATTTTTGGAGACAGGAAGCCTGACGATGAGGAAGCATGCCTTTCTACAGCCATCGATTCTGCAGACAGGGAATTGAATGCCGCCCTCCAAAAATTGGCTGCGGCAAAACAGGAGTTCACCCAGCTCAGATCCAGGATTGCCGAACTGGAAAAGGCGATTGAGACTCGGGATATACAATTGAAATCGTTGGATGACGCCTTCTTGGCGCGGCTAAAAGAATCAGGCTTTTCCGGCGAGGAGTACTACAGGTCCGCCTGTCTGCCGGAAAACGAGCGCAAGAAACTGGCGCAGCAATCCCAGAAGCTTTCAGACGAGAAAACCGAGCTGACCTCTTCGGTCCGCGAGAAAACCAGGCTGCTGGCACTGGAACGACAGAAGCAGCTCACGGAAGAACCGCTGGATGAACTCAAAAATGCACTGGCGGTTCTGGTCACCAACCAGAAGGAACTCCAGCAGGAAATCGGTGGTATCCGGCAAAAGCTCAAGGACAACGAAAACCTGAAGCAGCGGCAACGGAAGCGGGCTCAAGCCATCGATGCTCAAAAACGCGAATGCTCAAGATGGGATCTGCTTCATGATCTGATCGGTTCCGCAGACGGAAAGAAATACCGCAACTTTGCCCAGGGGCTGACCTTTGAGGTGATGATCGGTCACGCCAATCGGCAACTGCAGAAGATGACCGACCGCTATCTGCTGATCCGTGATGATGCCCAGCCGCTCGAACTCAATGTGATCGACAACTACCAGGCAGGCGAGGTCCGTTCCACCAAGAACCTTTCCGGCGGAGAGAGCTTTATCGTCAGTCTGTCGCTGGCGCTGGGTCTGTCCAATATGGCCAGCAAAAACGTCCGGGTGGACTCACTCTTCTTGGACGAAGGATTTGGCATGCTGGACGAAGAAGCCCTGGAAACCGCCCTCGAAACCCTTGCGGGCCTGCAGCAGGACGACAAATTGATCGGCGTCATTTCCCATGTACCGGCCCTGAAAGAGCGGATCAGCACACAGATCCAGGTAACACCTCAAACCGGAGGCAGGAGCAAAATAACCGGGCCGGGTTGCGGGAGAATACCTGCCACGGCGTAACCAATTCAATTCCGGTTCGGGAACCGAAACGCCTTCCCACGGGTTCGGCTGACGCGTTGTCTCAGTCCATCGCAATGTGCCGGTTTTCCTGCGACCCCGTCACCGTCGTTCGATGACGGAAAATTGGACCCAGCGCGAAATCGAAAAAAAGAGGCGTCTTCCAAGGCCTCGAAAAAAGAGACAGAGCCCTTTCCGCACGGGCTCTGTCCTGTACTGGCCGGACGTTCGGTCCGGCCGCACCAGAACCCTCTTACCAGCTCACGGTATCGGGCCAGATGAGTGTCTCAAAGGAAAAAGTGATGTTGCATGAATAGGGAATAGAGGAATTGTCCACGAAATGGACGTTTCCCTGAACCCTCCCTTGAATAAGGCCTGGAATGATGTCCCCGTGCCGGGTCCTGAAAGGTACCCGGATCTCGAAGACCTCAAGATCAATGGGTTCAGGGAAAAAGTTCCATCGCTGCAGATGCTCATATTTCGATGTCATCACGATACCGGCCACGTCTCCTCCCCACAGGGATATGGGAACCACGTCCCACCCATCGTCCGATATCCTCAAGTGCAGAACTACGAACTGATCGCGCCGGTCCGTGGTGGTCCGGAGGGCTGTGGTGATGACAATATTGGCTGCGGTGTCATAAGCGCTTCCCACCGCGTTTCCCAGAAAAACCGCCTCGCCGGCGGTTCCTGGGGCGCCGGCGAAGGTCGGCTCCATGGGATAGATATACTGGCGGACCGCCTGGGAGGCGTCCTCTTCGGCAAACAGTGCGTCATGATAGTTCACGAATCCGTCCGCTTCATACGCCATGTCCATGTCGGCAAAAGGCTCGACTCCATACGTGCCGTCGATCAGGGGACTGTAGAGGGCAGTGACGATGCCGATGGTCCCGTTTGCAGCGGGCCATGGATAGAAAACCGAATGAAGAACGTAATCCCCGGAGCCGCCCCTGTCCTGACTCACAAAGGAGAAGGTGCTCTTTCCCACGTACACGAAATAGGTCCCGGCCGCCAGGTGCTCCGACAGAAGAAAGTTCCTTCCGTCCCCTCCGGTCCGCTCAGCGGCAAGGAGGACACCATGGGTCTCTTCATAATCGTTGCGGGCTCCTGCTGCGTTGATTTCCCGAAGCACTCCCTCGGTGTCGGTGTCCCCAGTGGTGTAGAGAACGAGGGTACCCGCGGTCTCCAGGGTGATCTGGAAGCAGTCCACATCACGCCACATGAACATCCCGCCGGCATGTCCGGACGTGTTGGAATCGGGCAGAATGACCGTGGCGTTTTCGGGTGTATTCCCGTGATCGTCCTGGGTATCTGCGAACCAATTCTTCTGGACCTTGATGCTATGCATCTGGAAAAACGCATGGACGGTTTCGCCGCTGCCGAAGACCCAGAGAAAGACCACTGCCATACCCATGATCCAGCCCCTTACCCTCTGCTGCGTGGTCATATTCATGATCCTTTCCTCCTTTTCGCTTTTTCCCTGCATTGGGAGTCGTGTGCAGGATAGCCGCGATGCGGGTACGAATCCGTGACGTACGGCATGAGTAGCGTGTGATGTTTGCACGTTCTTCGATGTCTGCAGGCGGGCAGGAGACCGGGCATTTGGTTTTGCATCAAGCCGGTCCGTGTCAGGGGCGCAGAATATGCGCAAAGGTGACGCCTGCCGTGTGTGCATTGACATCGCTCATCCCGTTGCAGTAGGAAGAGAAGAAAGAATGGTTTCCAGGACCCGTAAAAGGAGACCGCGCTTCTTCAGCCGACCGGCATGACTCTGGCGGGCTTCATGGCAGAAACACTCAAAAACACCCCCCTTTTCTCCTCCCTCACGAAGGATGAACGAGCCTGCATTGAGGCAGTCGCCGTTCCTCGGTCTTACGGACGGAATACGGTGGTGTTGAGCGAGGGCGACGAAACCGATTCCCTTTACATCATCGCCGCAGGCAGGGTGAAGGTGAGCATCAGTGACGATCAGGGGAAAGAGGTCATTCTGTCGGTACTGGGACCGGGTGACTACTTCGGGGAGATGGCGCTCCTCGACGGCGAACCCCGCTCGGCCTCTGTGGTGACCAAGGAACCTTGCCGGGTCTTTGTCATATCACCGGACAGCTTCAGGAAATTTCTCTCGAGCAAACCCGATCTCGCCTTCGCTTTGCTTCGGGGTGCGCTTCGACGCCTTCGTGAGGCAAACCGCAAGATCGAGGACCTCGCACTCAAGGACGTATACGGCCGAATCGCCAGACTTTTCACGCAGCTTGCCCGCAGCGAAGGCGAGACGCTGGTCATCACAGAAGGGCTCACTCATCAGGAGATCGCCCAAATGATCGGCGCCTCGCGGGAAATGGTCAGCCGGGTGCTCAAGGAGCTCGTCAACGGAGGGTACATCACCTCGCACCGCAGGGTCGTCACCATTCACAAAAAACTCCCCTATTCCTGGTAGGCCCGCCGATTTTCCCGGAGCGCAGCGAGCAGATGCGCGACTCTGTCCATCCGCTTTGCCAGGCTCAGTCGGTGATTCCGGGGAACGGCCCCTTCCGGGGCAGGCGGATCACCAAAGGAAGGGCCGAATCGGATTCCGCGGCGAGACAGAGTCTCCCGCCATGATCTGAAAGAATCTTGTGGGCCATCAGAAGATGGAGACCGATACGCCAGGGCTGTCCCCCCAGTTCAGGGGTGAGAGGTTCTGAAAGCCTCATGCCTTTGGACACCTCGCCCAGGACGATCTCGACCTCACCTTCCTTAGATCGCCATTCAACGGGGAGTAGTGTGCCCCCGGGGGGCCTGCGGAGTATTTCCCGAAAGATCTGAAAGAAGGCTTCCTGGACCAGTGTGGCGTCCAGGGATATCAGAAGGTCTTCGGAACGTGGGGAAAATGAAGGATGGAGGTTCGCGCGCCGCCATTCATCCTCCCATGCCTCGAAGGCGCCCTGCACAAGGCGCTTCAATGAGACTTGCCCGTGGACAGGCGGCGGCAGACCCACGAAGCGATCCACTTCCCTCATTACGCCATCCAGCCTTCGTACCTCGGCAAGAAGGGTCTCGAGCCTGGCCCCCGCCGAAGGATCCGTTTCTCTGCCGGCCATCCGTTGAAGGAGGCCCCCCAGTGCCATGAGCGGGTTGCGGATTTCATGGGCCACGGCCTGGGCGAGCCGGGCATAGGCAGCCAACCGTTCTGTCTCCATCTGCCGAAGCCTGATTTCAAGCTCGGCGTTCTCTATCGCGGAGGAGGCATAGAGGGCGACATGTGCGAGAAGATCCATGTCCTCTCCGGAAAAGGGCTTGCCATGCTCCTTGTTGACGACCTCGAGGACTCCCAGATGCCCTCCCCTCTTTGCTCTGAGCGGGACGGCCAGCAGATTCCCGGTCCGGTACCCGGATGTCTCGTCAACAGCGGGATGAAACCTCGGGTCCCTTGCGGCATCGGCCACACAAAGGCCCTCCCCTGTCCTGAACACATGGCCGGCAATGCCGGCGTCCTGAGGAATCCGGATCTCAGAGACGTCGTGGGCCACAATGGTCCAGAGTTCGCCCCTTTCCTTATCATGAAGAAAAATGCTGCTCCGGTCGGCATCAACGAGGGACCGGGCGAGGTTCATGAGTCGAAGAAGGACGCCTTCGAGCCCTTTGGTCCGGGTCAGCTCAGCCGAATGGGTAAGAAGCACCTTGAGTTTTTCGGCCATGCTGCGACCTTTTGCCGACGTGTGCCGGCTCAGGATGTCTGAACAGGCCGGCGGATATCCGCCAGGTTCAGAAATTCCATTCAATACCCGCCACGATGCGCCCTCCCTGCCAGGGGAGTTGCCGGACCTGACTGAGCTGCTGGGGGATGAACCGGAATTTCTCTCCTGTGATGTTTTCCCCCTTCAAAAACACGAGTCCCCTCTTGTCAAGAAAACTCTTTGAGACCGAAACACTGAAGACCAGGAAATCCTCCTGCTCGGGTTCTTCATATCCACTGTTCTCGTCCTGGTGCACGGCGTTCATCAGGAAACCCGCCTTGAAACCCGATGGATGAACGTACCGTAAGCCAAGGACGAGAGCATGGTCAATGCGGTGCCTCGTAGGATCTTCCAGGCGGACATCGCTGAGAGAATACGAGAAGGCCAGTCCCACACGGCCTGTGAGGACCTTTTCAAGGACCAGGACCAGCCCGTTGATCCGTTCATCCTTCCAGCGGCCGGTGCTGTCCCGTTCGAGGAAGATATCGAGGGGCAGATCCGTCGGGTAGCGGTTGTCCTGCCGAAAGAGCTTCACCCGGGTGATGGTTCCGGCGCCCCAGCGGCGGTCCCAGCCCAGACCGTAAAACCAGGTCCAGGTGCCTGGAACCGCCCCGGTCACCTTGAGAAAGCCGACCACATCTGACGGCTGCAGCCCTCCGCCGGTATAGCGAGGCTGAAGTGCCTGAAAGTACGCCGCCCGAAACGTGTCCCGAGGAAAGAAGGTCCAGACGAGACCTGCCTGGGGCAGGATCTCCTCCCGGATGAAGGCACCCCCCTCCCCTTCCCAGAGGCCGTCAATGCGTGTCCAGGAAAGGCCCATATCGAGAATGAGGTCGTCTGCTGTGTGCCAAATATCCTCGATGTAGATACGGTAATCCCGTGCGTGATTCCGGACTGCGTATCGGCCATCAAAGTTGAGAAATGGCAGATCAAACAACACCCGTTCTTCGCTGAACCAGGAAGAGTATGTGTCCTCCAGAAGGGTTCCTGCCGCCAGGCGGTGCTCCCCTATTCTCCAGAATTGCAGAAGTTCCCCTTTCCAAGTCCTGTCGTAACTGTCTGATGCCGTTTCCCCCCTATAGGACACGGGGAAATCCGCCGAAAGCACTCCATGAATTGTGCTGGTGAGGTCCGCTTCTCCCCCGTCCCCCTGGACGAGGGCCAGAAGATCCCGGCCTGCACCGTGATGCCAGCGATAACCCGCCACCCCGTACCAGAAGTCTCCGTCCGTGTCCATAACCTGAGGGTCCAGATCACCGTCGATCCAGGGACGGATGTCCTCTCGATAAGAACGGCCGGCATGGCCTAGAAAATACACTTCATGCCGGGGGTCCAGGGCAATCTTCGTCTCGCCCTCCACGAGACTGGAGCATTCGCCCGCGCCGGAGGTCGGGCCGTCGGTTGCGGCATACCGCGTGAAGACGCTGCCTGCAGCCCGGTCCGTTCCTCCTGACCACCACAGGGAGCCCTCCAGGGTCTTGTCGGAACCGCCGAGGCCCGAGGCGGTAGCCCTGAACCCGGGACGCTCGATCAGGCTCTGGTAATCCTTGTAGGAAATATACGTGTTCGCGTTGACAGGCTTCAAAAGGTTCGCCCGCCTGACATCCCCCAAGGTTCCTGCTCCAAACTGGGAGGCTGATATGGCGTCAACGGCGCGCAGGAGATACGCGCCGCTGTTGGTGGGATCGTCCAAGATGGCCAGGTCCCCTTCCATGCGGGCCCACTCGATGAGCCCCAGGTCGAACAATGCCCATCCAAGACTGACATTTTTGACGGCGCGGTCCTGGTCGAGAAGAAAGCGTGACCGCACGGGGAGGTGATTGTCATTGAGCGCGATTGCGCGCTGAAGGGCCGTGATCCCCGCCGCCGGCTGAAATGTGTCGGTGAGAAGGGTGGCCAGATAGAGATGCGGTGTTGGATCATTGGGGTCGAGCTGGACCGCTCGCCTCAATTCCACCTCAGCCTCGGACCGCTCACCCAGATCATGGAGCGCTTTCCCGAGATAGTTGTGGGGGTATGCCGCCAAAGGTTCCAGGAGACAGGCGCGCTCCATGCTGTCCAGGGCCTTTTCCGTCTCTTTGAGGCGGTACTGGGCCAGTCCCCTGCCGAGGTAGGCAGGAGCGCAGTCCCGAACTTCCTCGATTACTGAATCAAAGGCCTCCGCAGCGGCATACGGGTCGAGATCAACGAGATCCATGTAACCCCTGAGAAGGAAAACCCGAGGGTCAGGCTCGCCTGAAAAGTCCGTGAGAACCTCCCGTGCTGCCCCGATGCGGTCGAGCCCGAGAAGAAGTTCCACCGCACGGGCCAACGCAGGAACCGAGAGAGGGTCCAGTGCCACGGCACGTCGAGCCTCCGCGAGGGCCTCATCGAATCGCCCGGCCGATTGAAGCACGGTTGCCAGGGCGACTCGGGGCGCCGCTCTGGATGGCGCCATTCGGACCCCTTCCTGGGCCAGATCAAGGGCGCGGGGGACATCTGATCGAACGAGCGCTTTTATGGCCTCCTGGGCGATTTCAACGCCCCGGCGATGAGCCGGATCGGACAGGTCACGGTCTTGCGGTCCGAGGATATCAGGGGTGACCAGAAGCCATTGGACCGTGTCTTCAGGCCGCAGGAGGGTGATCACCGAAGGGGGCGTTCCCGCGGCCGCGTGTACCGCCTGGCCGCGGGAGATCACGACCTCGCCCCAACGATTGCTGCAGCGGACTTTTCCCTCCAGGACGGTCACGGAGGTGGCTTCATTATCCGTGACGGAAATGGCCATCTCGGTCCCTCGAATCCCGGCGGTCACCATGGGGGTCATGAAGACCGGCTTCGGCCCCCTGCGTTTGTTTCGAAACCAGAGTTCACCTCGGAGAAGTTTGTACAGGCCCTGAACCAGGCCCCCTTGCCCAGGCGCGTCTCCGGACCTTGTCAGACAAAAGAGCGAGCGTTCGGCAAGACGGATCTGCGATCGGTCCAGCAAAAGGAGCGCGGCCTCGGAGCCAGGCCCCACCCGAACGCAGTCCCCTTCATGGAGAGCAAGATCCACGACGGCAGGGGCCCAGGTCTCACCTTCATCGAGTGAGCAGGACACATCCCCTCGGGCCAGAACAACCCTGCCCGTCACCTCGGCGGCAAAGGCCTGCTGGCATGCGAAAACCGACAGCAGGAACCACGCCGAAACAAGAAAGGAAAGGGGCGTAAAAAACCCGGCGAGCCGCGGTTTGCCCATGGGCCGATGACCCCTTTGAGCATCGAAACCATACAGAATATTTTCAGGTACACAGACTTTCCATACCGGACTGCGCGCTATGAACATCACTGCTTCCATGGCAGGTCTCCCATGGGATCTGTTCTTTCAATGGATGGACCCGGTTGCGGGTTACGTGCAAGGCCGCGGGGGAAACCAAAATCCCATATTCCGTCCCAGGCCTGAACCCGCCCCAGCGTCCTGAGGGAAGAAATCCGCTCAAGAAAAAGGGCCGACGGGCGGTCCTCTTCCCGTATCGCAAGAACCCTCTCAAATGCCTTGGCGGCTTTATCCCAGTCCTGCCTGCGATATGCGGTGAGTCCTTCGTCAAAGGCGGACAGAACATCACTCCATGCCCCGTCTCCGGATCCCTCGAAAACGAGTTCATAAATTCTGACCGGATGCCGTTTTCCCCGCACCCTTACCAGATCGAGTTCCCTGCATGTAAAAGCGCCGTTGATAACCTGATAGGTGTTGTGGCTTATGATGATCGGAGCCCCATAGATCTTGCTGAGTCCTTCGATGCGTGACGCAAGATTCACCTCATCACCCACTACCGTGTAGTCGAACCGTTTGTCGGACCCGATATTCCCTACCACCATAAGCCCTGTATTGATACCGATCCCCATGGACAGAGATCCCGCCCCTCTGTTTTCCCAGGCCGAAGCACATTCCCCGGCACCCTCCAGCATGGCGAGGGCCGCCTTACAGGCGCACAAGGCGTGATCTTCACGTTGGAGAGGGGCTCCGAAGATGGCCATGACTCCATCCCCCATGTACTTGTCCAGGGTGCCGTGAAAGCTGAGGATGGTATCAGTCATGCGGTTCAGAAAGGTATTCAGGACGGCCACCACATCGTCCGGGGCAAGCCGTTCGGCAACGGAGGTGAATCCGCGAATGTCTGAAAACAGGACGGTAAGCTCCCGTTTCTCCCCTCCGAGTCGCAGATTTTCCGGGTGGCGGAGGATGACGTCCACGACGTCCGGTGCCACGTATCGATCGAATGCTGTCCTGAGGCGCCTCTTTGCCCGCACGGTCCCGGCGTGTCCATGGACCCCGCAGATGAGGCCACAGCCCGCAGCAGCAGCCATGGCGCCTGTCACATCGAGCACGAGATCCCATGAAAGGAACAAGAAGGAAGACACCAGACCAAGGACAAGGACCACACCCACAGTGATGCCGACCACGAGCACCGGACGTCTTCTGGCGCGGACCAGAATGGGGCCGGCAGACGCGCACAAGAACACCTGCCAGAGGGGCGATGTCTCGCAAAGTCTCGGACCGTGGGACAGGGTTGCCACAGCGCTGGCATGGATCTCGACGCCGTGCATCCTTCCCTGGCTGAACCTCGAAAAAGGCGTTGGAAAGGCGTCAGGCGGGCCTTCGACATCCACGGTGGCTGCAGAGGCGAGCCCCACCAGAACGACGGCGTCCTTAAAGACGTCGCCGGTAAGATACCTGGCAGGATCGAGGGCCTGATAGTAAGAGACCGTCCTGATGGAACCCGAAGGACCGATATAGTCGATGAGGAAGGCATTCTCCCCGTGCTCTTCCTGAATGCATCCGCAGACTTCTGCAGCACTGTACGCCAGGGTCGGAGTATCCAGCATCCCTCTCAGGCCCCGCCGGACCACCCCATCGGAGTCGGGGACGAGATTCATGAGGCCCACGGCCGAAGCGGTCTGCGCGAGAGCGCGGTGAGGCATGGTGAGCATGGATTGCGTGTAAGATTTCCGGTCTATCCAGGTTACTCCGGCACTCAGGACGACATTTCCCGCATGGGCAATCGCGGCGGCAAACTCCGCATCTTCCGAGGAGTCCGCCGACGGTTCAGCGAAGAGGATGTCAAAGGCAACGGCCTTGGCGCCATGCGCCGCGAGCCGTTCAACCAGAGATGCATGGAGCGTCACCGGCCAGGGCCAATGCAGTCCGATCTCCCGAAATGAGGGCTCATCAATTGCGACGATGACCACATCAGCGGGCGCATCCCGGACGCCCCGAAGATGGAAAAGGGAATCCAACCACCCGAACTCCACCCATGCGGCAGGCTCCGTCAACCGCCATGTCCCAAAGAGAACAACCGGAATGCACACGCCGACGAAGATATCCCGCCAAAAAGAGCTCACCGACGTCGCGACGATCCTGAAAATTCCCGCGGCTGTTCACCATGGAAACAGACGCAAGCGCCCACTGAGGCAGGACCGGGAATCGACCTGACCGTTTCAGCCTCCCTTCTCAGTGCTGCCGCACCGAAGACCTCGTGACCCTTTCGACAGGATCTTTTCGTACCAGTCGTCATTTTATTCCAGTTTGGAGGCTTCTCTTCGTCCTGTCAATGGAATGCGCGAATTATCAGGATCATAGCCTCGCACCCTGCAGCGTATACAACCTGATCCAATAAAAGACGTGCAGAGATCACAAAAAGGCGGGGGAACAGTTCACGGAACACCCTGCCCTGGGGTGGTTTCCTAGAAGACAAAGAAACATATCACCCCCAAAAAGGAGGACACGATGTCGAGCATTCGATGCATCTTTCAAAAAACCCCAGGAAAGCCCTTTCTCACTTTCATGATTCTGGTGACGGTTCTGCTCGGAACGTGGCAGACCGTCCCCGCCTGGGATCGCTGGACACTGCCGGCCGGAAAACTGCTTGTAAACGACGCAGAACCGATTTTTGAACCGAGCATCGGGCCGCAGGCCATCGACTTCAGGCCCGGGGCGAAACCGGTCGCCGACCCGCTCCCTCCGGTCCCAGCCAGACCGCAGCCCGAGTCCTCTGATCCCGCCCTTGCAATACCCGAGGGGGATCTGGTGTTTCCACAGGAATTCATGCCGTCTCTGTATGTGAATCTGGCACACATGGACGAGCGGGGCACGGTGGAGATAGCCCCCGACAGCAGCACCGTCGGAGCATTTCATTTCGAGGGTGACATCGACCGGTTCTCCGTAGAACTGGAACGGGACGGCATCCTGACCCTGTACACGGTGAGCGAGTCGGCAACCCACGGAATCCTGAGGGACAGCACCGGCGTCGTGGTCGGCGAGAGCAAAGGATTCTGTGAGGATTTTTTCATGGAAGTGCGGCTGCCCACAGGCGGTTACACCCTTGAACTGAGTAAGGCCCGCTGTATCTCTCTTCCCCAGGTGGAGGAAGGCTATTCCCGTCCAGAACACTTAAAGCAGGGTGAAACGCCCCGGATCTTCGGCTACACCCTCGTTGCCGAATTCCTCGAGAAACCGAGGCAGCGGGCCCTGGTGGTGCTCATGGAAAACGGCGGGCTTACCCTGGACCTGCCCGAGTTCACCGTCCCCATCTGTGATTTCAGCAGAGTTGACCTTCTGAACCCTCTCACATGGGGCAACGTGACGTGCCGGGATGTGGACATCCTCGAAGTCGTTGCTCAGGAGTTCCAGGAGGTCTCGGACTCTGTGATCGAGGGCGTCGCCGGTTCAGCAGTGCGGGCGGCCGCCGGGGCGCGGTACGACGAGGTTGTCATACTGGAGGACGAAGACTTCAGCATGGAAACGGTCATTGCGACACTGCGAAATCTCGCTCCTTTCTACGTGATCGACCTCCATATCCTCGCGCATGGACACTCCGGATATTTCGTGGGCCACGCCGGAACCCAATTTTTTTCCTATGAGGCCCTCTACCGGGAACTTGACGACTACCTTCGTGACGATCCGAATCAGGCCTATGCCTCGGCCCGGGATTTCATCAACGAGTTCATCGGTCCGGACAGCGCCTATCACGTATACGATGACATCTACGACTATTTCAATACCGCCTGGACAGGGTATCAAGCCGTTGGTTTCTTTGATCAGCTGAGGGGCATTCCGGATCTCTTCATCGGCGCCGTCTACCAGCAGAACTGTTACGGTTCGAGCCTCCTTGCGGCGTGGCGGGAGGCCGGAGCGGAAACCGTCAACGGAAGTCTCGAAATCAACTACATGCCCGGGTCCTATTCGCACTTCCTTGCCCTTTGGCTCGACGGTGAAACCTTCGGTGAAGCCGTTCAAAGGAGCTACGACGACCTTGCTCCCATGCACGGCTTCCTCTATCGTTTCATTGACCTCTACGACGAGGCGGACGAAAACGCCGAGAGAAATCCGCCGGAAACAGACATCTTCGGAGGCCTCTCCCCGGAGGATGAGCTGGCCTCAAGCATGATGCTCCTTGCAGGGCATGAAGGGACGAGCATCGACGACGATCTTTAAAAGACGTCCGGCCAGCATATCCTTGACGGCAGGGGCGGAAACGCCCCTGCCGCGCCTTGGAGCACATGAAAGGGAACGTCCTGAGGCCGGATCGCGCAGGCCGGCCAGGCGCCGTCAATCGTACCTGATCACGGGGTTCGGCACGGCCCCAATGCTGCAACTCCCCGGACTGCAGGCATTCACAGGGTACTGCAGATGCGCAGCGGCGGGCACGCAGGCGTAACTCCCTGAACTTCGAGTGCTCGCCAACAAAGCAGATGAGGTACCCTGTGAAGGCTTACCGTCAATCAGGTCGTGCCCGGGTGATTCTTCGCCGTAACTGTCTTCCCTCCCGGTTTCAGTTTCAGAAGTCCTTCTTGTTTTCCCGATAGCGAGAAGAAGCAAAAAAAAATCGCCAAAGGAGAACACATATGCTCGGCCACCGATGTTACGGACGAGGAGTATCGGCATTCGCGGTCTGTCTGCTGTGGTCGTTGAGTGAGGCTATGGAAGTGCCTACGGGTCAACAGATATTCTCCTATGACCCGGTTCCGTTCCCTGAGAAGGCCGATAATCCGGCGCTCGCGAAACCCATCGCTGTCGGCGATGCCGCAGAGGAAGGCGATACCCTGAACCTGAGAGTAGGGCTTGGCGCGTTTTCGGATCCGGTGGATGTCTACTTTTGTATCTGGATGCCCTCAGTCGATCCGAGCGCCTCCTATCTTCTCTTGCGCAACGGGGGATTTCAGCCTCTTGTCCAGGGGCTGGAAGCATGGAAATCTAATATCACGGGACCCGTCGAAGAAACAGTATTCAAAGATATTCCCATAGCGCTCCTTCCGCCCGGAGAATATGTCCTTTTTCTCCTGGTGACTCCGGCGGGACGCCTGGATACCTTTTCCCTGTGGACCACCCATTTCTGTGCGAGTTCTCACGTCACACGCAGCGTCGCAGGGCTGATCACAGATCTCAAGACCGGAAATGCGGTGGCCGGTGCCGAAATCACCTTGCGGGTGGATCTGAACGGGGACAGCATTTTCAGCACGCCTGATATCCTCGTGGAATACACCCAGGAGGTCTTCGTCAGCCGGACCGATGCCAGAGGGGCTTTTCTCGTCCCCCGTGTTCCCGTTGGGGACATGGCCGGACGCGCATATCCCGTCCTTGTGAGCGCTTCGGCATCTGGATATTCCGACGCGAGGCGAACCATGAGCCTCCTCGACGAAACGGCGGTCAGTCTCGAGATGATACCGAGTTCGAAAATTCTGGATGACCGCCCAGACGACGGTTTCCACGCGGATTTGACCGGTCAAATCGCTCCTGCTCGGCTGATCTCCGAGAGCAGGAACGTTCCCGGGGAAGACTCCGTACTGGTGAGCATTTCCATCGAGACTGAAGATATCCCCGCCGGGATCAGCGGACTCACCGCCGATGTGGCCTACGGTGACCCGAACGAGGTCCAGACTGCCGTCCCCGGACAGTTCAGAGCCGAAATGGCCGGTGAAGAGGACATTCTGCTCGATTCTGCTGTATATGCAGACATCGTCCTGTATGATCAGGAAGGCCGGAAAATTCTCACGAAACAAAGTCTCGATGCCCGAGGAACCGGGGATTGCGCGACCCGGGCCGCTACGGTCAAGATACTCGTCCCCCGTTCTTCATATCGGGCACTGCTCGACATGGTTCCCGACTCCGATGATCGAATAGAAATACCAATGTGGTGGTTCGATGACACGGCGCACGTATGGCGTCTTGATGAACAGTATGGATGGCTTGAAGACGCCTGGGGAGGACTGATCGGCAGAGATGCCTTTTCGGACATCCGGCTGGGGGATTTCGAGGGATCGGTATACGCTGTGAGCAGAGTCCATCATTTCACCCCATGGAATGTGGACGTGCCGGTTGGCAGCACGTTTATAGCAGGCAGTATCACCGACTCCAATGGAGATCTGCCTGAGGCAGGAGGCGCTATTGGGTACGAAATCGTCTACGGCAATGGAAACGGAGGGACATCGGGCACCACCGATCCAGCCGGAAATCTGAGTGCCCCCGCGCCGTCCAGCGGCACGGCGGATTCCTGGGAAGAGTCTTTCAAGGGGGTGAGTGTGGCCAAATTCGCCCACAAGCTCTCTGCTCACACCGACAGCGTTCTCAACGCCGATGTGGAAAGCAGACGACGTTTCTTGACCACGCTTCGCGACATCGAGCGTGCCGGCGTGTTCCCCAAGGTGAGTTCTTCCGCCTATGGGCAGGATATCCCGGATTCCCTCCAGTGGCTCATCGACAACGCGGGAAACCCGGACACTCTCTATCAGTCCGTACTGAACAATTATATGAACCAACTCAAGACCCACAGAGGCGGTCTTGTCGGTGAGGTCGGGAATATCGCCCTGGGTAACGCCCGGGACGACCTGATTTCCAGAATTCCGGTCTTCGGAAAGGTTTGGGGGTGGATCACCCATCCCGTTGTCGCCATAGGGGGAGGGGAAATCGAAGCGAACCGGATCGACTCGCTGGTGCAGCAGATCATGCTGCAGGTACGGCTGCTCGCTGATGGAGATCCGGCTTCGCAGAAACGCCTGTCTGGCCAAGTCGACGCGCTGTCTCAGATCATTCCCCGAAACATTTCTCCGAAGACCCAGACGGTGGATTCCCTCAAGCTGGAGATAGATGCGGGCCTTGCCAGACTCCTCAATCAGGAAGAGTACGCCCACTGGGCGTACCGCTCGAAGGAAGGCATCCGGGCCGGGTCCGACTGGCAGAGTGCATCACAGCCAAGGATGAACCGAGGCGGCCGATCCAGGGCCAGTATCCGGATTCCCCTGGGAGCAGGACAGTATCTCTATCCGGGGGTGTCAGACAACGGGGTCGACTGGCAGGACATCGGCATTCCCGTCCTTCAAGCATCCCCGAACGGAACTCCGGAGCGGCCTGTACGCTGGATCGGGACGGTACAAATCGATCTCGCCCGGCAGGCCACAGGGCGTCTGGTCTATGACACCGGCGCTCCGGCTCAGGAGACCAAGATCATTTCACGAAGCGGAGGTGAAGCGGTCACCGACGAACACGGGGCGTTCTCCATCGACCTGACAAAAATCGAGGACGTCCTTTTCGTACCCGGGCAATGCGAGCATCATGTTCCCGGGGGCAACCCTGACATCGACCTCGGGGATATCGTGATTCCGACCGGGAGCCCCATGCTCGGGGAAATCGTCATCGCGCCGCCCGTTCCTGTGGCCGGCGGGGGTCAGGTGACATTCGCCGTGATCGCCGAGGACCCGGAAGGCGATCCATTGACCTTTGCATGGAGGCTGACACGATGGGACCATGACGGCTATGACTGCCTGGAAATGGGCAGTTCTCAAGAATTTTCTGTTTCGCATCTCCTTCCCGGTCGGTATCGATCCGAAGTTGTCGTATCGGACGAAACACACGAAACGATTGCGGAAAAGTACTTCACCGTCGAGACCGGTCCCCCGATCATTACCGGTTTTGACGTCCCTGCCAGTGTTTCCAGGGGTGCCCGGATCGAGGTGGCCGTTACAGCCGAGGACCCCCAAGGTCTCCCGCTCACGTACCAGTGGGTCAATGCCAGTACGGAATCGGGCGGATTTTCAGACCCCACCTCTCCCAGGACAGTCTGGTACGCCCCCGTGACCGCGGATGTCGCCTCGGCACATATCAAGATGGTGGTTTCAAACGGCGTTCACTCCAGCACCCAGTCCTTCGAAGTGCTCATCGGTGACGAAAACATGCTGCCCGTATTCACTTACCTCGGTGCCACTCGAACAGCGGGCCAGTGCCCCATGGAGGTGACCTTCGACTGTATCGCGGATGATCCGGATGGCGGCGTCGAGGCTTACCTCTGGGATTTCGACGGCGACGGAGCAAACGACGACCAGACGCCTTTCTGCCGGGCGTCTCACGTTTACATGACTGAGGGAAGTTGTATTCCGAGGGTGACAGCCGTTGACAATCGCGGAGGAGAAAGTGCCGGAGAGTTTTCCGCACTCTCCGTCTCCTGTGACGCCGCAGATGGAGAGCTGACACTGACGTGCACTCCGTCTTCCGGTCCGGCCGGGGCCACCGTTGTCTTCTCGGGGCGCAACTGGCCTCCCGGTTCGGCTCTGGAAATCTCTTTTGATAACGACGTGGTGGTGCCTCATGTGACGGCAGATGCGTGGGGAAACTTTTCTGCCTCCTGGATTGTGCCCTCGGGGACTTCAGGCGGCATCAAACATGTGGTCGCAAACGTGATCGGATCCGTGACGGTGTGGACCGATACACAATTCATTGTGGAATAGGAGAACCCTGCAAATCCTGGAGATGGAATGCACGCATCACTTTCTTCCGCAGGTTCAAGGAAATCGACTTCTCCGGCGGAGTCGGACCCACCCACAAAGGAGACCCGAAGCCGAGCATCCCAAGCGCAACCCCCACAAGTACCCCGTAACTGATCACGGGGTTCGGCACAGCCCCAATGCTGCAAGTCCCCGAACTGTAAACCTTCACAGGGTGCTGCAGATGGAAGGCGGCGGGCACGCAGACGTACTCCCTGTACTTCAAGTGCCCGCCAACACAGCAGATGCGGTACCCTGTGAAGGCTTACAGTACCCCTGTCCTCACCTGCACTCACACTTGATGGGCTGCCCGCGGCCTTGGCCCGGCCGGCCCGGTGGCTTGGAGCGCATGACCCAAGTTTTTAAAAAAATGTGCGTGTCTCACGGAAACAGGACCGTCGTCCTGCCTGATCCGGGGGAACAGGCCAGCCATCCTGTCATAGAAGGCTCGATGGATCAACGTCCACGTCGAGCTTGACCCCGGAGGGCACCAGGCCGGACCGGACCTCCAGGACATCGGCGCAGAGCCCTCGCACCGCGGCAAGGGAAGGTGACTTCAGGAGGATCTGCCACCGGTACCGGTCCTTGAGCTTCGTTCTCGGGGCCGGAGCAGGTCCCATCACCTCCACGGCCCCTGCCGCCTCCCATTGTCGGCCTGGAGAAGAGGCGAGTCTTCGGGCCGTTTCGGCAGTCCTCAATGCCGTATCGGCCACAAGGACCCCATTCCGGCCCGAAAAACGCAGATTGATGAGGCGGCCGAAGGGGGGGTATCCCAGCCCGGCGCGGAGGGCGGTCTCCCTCTCGAAAAACCGTGCGTAGTCGTGGGTCCTCGCGCACTCTATGGCAAAATGGTCCGGCAGCCAGGTCTGAACGATCACCCGCCCCGGCCGTATCCCCCTTCCGGCCCGGCCAGCCACCTGGCCCAGGAGCTGAAACGTCCTTTCGGCTGCATGGTACTCGGGAAAATTGAGGGAAAGGTCTGCCCAGACGATCCCCACCAGTGTGAGGCCTGGGAAGTCGTGACCCTTGGCGACCATCTGCGTTCCGACCAGCACGTCGAGACAGCCGGAGTGGAAATCCAGAAGCACCCGCTCCATCCGCTCCCGGCTCCCCATCGCATCCCGGTCCAGGCGCGCCACCCTCGCATCCGGGAACATTGCCGCAAGATCCGCCGCAATCCTCTGGGTGCCGTATCCAGAGGTCCTCACGGCCTGACTCCGGCATCGCGGACAGAGCGGGAGGGCCGGGGACTGCAGCCCGCAGTAATGGCATTGGAGAAGGCCGTCGGGCCCTGGCCCCGCCCCCGAGGTCTTTCCAGGACGGGCCTGCTGCCCGGACCCCCGATGCCAGGTGAGACCGATATCGCACCGCGGACAGCGGAAGACGTGACCGCATGCAGGGCAGAACACGTGCGTGGCGAAACCCCTCCGGTTCAGAAACAGGAGGGCCTGCTCCCCCCGCCCGAGGGTCTCCCGGAGCCCCCGCTCCAGGATTTCAGTCATCCAGAAGGGAGGCGCGGCGGCTGAACGCCTGCGGGTCTTCTTTCCCCTGCCCCGGCGGTCTACAACATCCACATCAGGGAGGGCCCGCTCCGCCACCCTCTTCCTGAGCAGAATCAATCGGTACCTGCCCCGGAGGGCGTGGTGGTAGCTGGTAACGGCAGGGGTGGCGGAGCCCAGGATGACGGTGGCGCCAAAGAAACTGGCCCTCATCACCGCGAGGTCCCTGCCGTGATACCTGAGCTTCTCCTCCTGCTTGTACGAGGGATCGTGTTCCTCGTCCACGACGACGAGACCCAGGTCCGGCAGCGGGGCGAAGACGGCGGACCTGGTCCCAACCACGACGCGGCTCATGCCCTGCCGGATGCGGTACCACTGATCCCGGCGCTGGCCTTCGGTGAGTCCGCTGTGAAGGACGGTGATCTCATCCGGGAACCTGTCTGCGAACAGACCGACCGCCTGAGCTGTCATGGCGATCTCCGGCACAAGTATGAGTGCGCTCCTACCCCGGCTCAGGCATTCCTCGCAGGCCTGCAGGTAGACCTCCGTCTTCCCGCTCCCGGTGACGCCATGGACAAGAATGGGCCGGAACGAACCGCTGGCGACGGCATCCCGGATGCAGCGCAACGCCGCTTCCTGTTCTCCTGTGAGACTCGCGGGCCTGGAGGAATACCAGTGAGGCATCCTCGGTGGAGACCGTCTCTTCCGAGGACCGGCTCGGCGGATCAGCTCTATCCGCCGGCCGCTTGCGGAGAGAAGCCCAGGAGGCAGCGCCTCGGCGATGACCTTGCCGACAGGATAGAAATAGTAACCTGCGGTCCATTCCAGAAAAGGGAGCAGAGATTCGGGGAGAAGAGGCGTCTCGTCGAGCACCCGCTCGACGTCTCTCAACTCGGCGGACGGCGGTTTCTCAGCCACGCCCCAGACAACCCCCACCATGCGCCTCGGCCCCACCGGGATCAGAACCCGGCTTCCCGGTTGAGGTAGGGGCAGGGCTGGCGGCAACCGGTACGTGAGACCTCCCGCGATGGGGATAGGCACCCTGATGTCCAGCAAGAGGTCTTCTCGCAGGGCCCGAGACCGGACGGCGGCATTCTCCCCAGGGGCCGCGAAGCCTCCCTCAGCCATCCAGATCCGCTATCCGTCTCTTCAGGTAGGCCAGGAAGGGACCGCACATCTCATGATGCTGAAGGGCCATGTGGACCGTGGCCTTCAGATAGCCGAACCTGTCGCCTGCGTCGAATCTCCGGCCCTGAAACTCATAGGCGTAGAGCCCCTGTTCCTTCCGCAGGGAGTCCAGTGCGTCGGTGAGCTGGATCTCGTTTCCCACACCGGGAAGCGTCCTGTGGAGACAGCCGTAGATCTCTGGCCGCAGCACGTATCTTCCCACGATGGCCAGATCGGATTTCGAGGTCCCTGGGGCCGGCTTCTCGATGAGGCGGTGAACCTTGTACACGCCGTCGGCCACCTGTTCACCCTCCACGATCCCGTACCGGTGGGCCTCCTCCAGGGGGACCCGCTGGACGGCCACCACGGATTCGCTGAATCTCTCGAAGACCTTGAGCATCTGGTACACGCAGGGCACGTCGGAGTCTACGAGATCGTCCCCCAGTACCACGACGAAGGGCTCGCTTCCGACCACGGATTCGGAAACCAGCACGGCGTGGCCCAGGCCCCGTGGCTCCTTCTGCCTCACCGAGACCACCTCTATGAGGCGGGAGATGTGGCGCACCTCATTGAGGAGATCCAGCTTTCCCTTCTGGGCAAGATAGGTCTCCAGCTCGAAGCTGTAGTCAAAGTGGTCCTCGATGGCGGATTTGCCCGACGCGGTGACCAGAACGACCTCCTTGATGCCCGAGGCCACCACCTCCTCCACTATATACTGAATGGTGGGGCGGTCCACCACCGTGAGCATTTCCTTGGGGATCGCTTTGGTGGCGGGCAGGAATCGGGTCCCGAGGCCCGCCACAGGCACCACCGCTTTTTTTACCTTCATCGTCCTTCCCCCTCTTTCCTGTCCTCCCTGCGGCCAGGGATGATCAGTCCTCCAGGGTAGAAACGTCCCCGACCTCCAGACCCAGTTCCTGCGCCTTCAGGAGCCGCCGCATGATCTTCCCCGATCTCGTCTTGGGAAGCTTTCCGGTGAACTCCACGTGTTCCGGTGTGGCTATGGGCCCCAACTCGTGCCGTACATGCTTGATGATGGTCTTTCTCAAGCCCTCCGAGGGCTCCCTGCCGGCCCTGAGGACAACATAGACCTTGATGACCTCGCCCTTGATCTCATCCGGGAGCCCGATGGCGGCCGCCTCCGCCACGGCTGGATGGCTCACGAGGGCATTCTCCACGTCGGCGGTGCCGATCCTGTGGCCGGCCACGTTGAGGACGTCGTCCGACCGGCCCAGCACGGAGAAATAACCTTCCTCGTCGCACACGGCCACATCACCGGTAAAATAGCAACCGGGGATGACGTTCCAGACATCATTGTACCGCGCCGGATCTCCGTACACCGTCTGCATCATGTAAGGCAACGGCTGCCTGAGCACGAGCTTTCCGCCCTTTCCCGCGGGGACCGGATTCCCCTGGTCGTCCACCACATCCGCCAGGACGCCCGGCATAGGCTTCCCCACCCTGCCCGGCCTGTTGACCATGACCGGCATGGTCCCCAGGATGGGAGAAGCAACTTCCGTCTGCCAGAAGTTGTCCACACAGTGCCCCCTGTTCTCCAGAATGACGTTCTGGGCAAAGGCCCATGCCTCCGGATTCAAAGGCTCGCCGGCGCAGGCCAGTACCCGCAGGGTGGACCGGTCGTACTTTTCGATATGTTCCCTGCCGAAACGCATGAACATGCGCAGGGCGGTGGGCGCTGTGAACATGTTGGAGACACCGTATTTCTGGACCATCTCCCACACCACACCCTGATGCGGGAAATCCGGTGCCCCTTCTCTGATCAAAACCGTCGCTCCGGCGCAGAGCGGCCCGTAGACGATGTACGAATGACCTACGATCCAGCCGATATCCGAGGTGGACCAGTAGACATCCTTGTCCTTGACGTCAAAAAACGCCCTGGTGAGGTAATAAGTCCCCACCATGAAGCCGCCGTGGACGTGGACCACACCCTTTGGCCGGCCTGTCGTTCCGGATGTGTAAAGAATGAACAGGGGGTCCTCGGCATCCATGACCTCGGGGGGACACCTGTGAGAATGGGCCCGAAGGAGTTCCCAGAAATCCTCCTCCCATTCGTTGAGCTCGATCTTCGGCTCCTGCCGGCGGAGCACTACCACCGTCTCCACAAACTCCAGGTCTTTCAGCGCCTCGTCCACTGTGAACTTGAGCCGGACCACCTTTCCCCGCCGGTATCCCACATCCGCGCAGATCACAGCCCTCGCCCGGGAATCCTCGATTCTGGACCGGAGCGCCCCGGAGCCCATGCCGGCGTACACGACGGAATGGATCGCCCCTATCCTGGCGCAGGCGAGCATGGCGATCACCCCCTCGATGGTCAGCGGCATGTAGATGACCACCCGGTCGCCCTTCTGTATCCCCTTGGCCTTCAGGCCGTTGGCGAACTGGTTCACGCGGTCCCGGAGCTGGCCGTACGTCGCCACCTGCTCCTCCCCGTCCTCCGAGAGCCAGATGATGGCCACCTTGTTCCTCCGCCAGGACTCGGCGTGGCGGTCGAGCGCGTTGACCGTAATATTGGTCTTGCCGTTCACGAACCAGCGGTGCATGGGGATCTCGATCTCCCGGACCTTTGTCCACGGGGAGAACCATTCGAGCTCTTGGGCGATCTGACCCCAGAAGCCCTCCGGATCCCTAATGGAATACGCGTACACCGACTCGTAATCTTTGATGTATGCCTCGTCCTTGACTCGCTGAGGCGCGTCGAATTTGTCCTTGATCCGTGTCAGCGCCTCTATCTGTGCGTCAAAATTCGTTGTCACCCGAATCTCCTCCCTGCCCTGTCCGCGGGCGCATCCCTTTCTGCAATCGCAACAGCCTGTCCTCCGCCACCTGCCAGTCAACCCGCGCCAGCCAGGCATCGACGTACGCCACGGCCCTGCCTGGAAAATCCAGGCAGTACGCATGTTCAGCCGTGTCGAGAACCAGCACCGGCTTGTACCCCACCGGCCAAGAAGAATCCGTATCCAGGCCCAGGTTCCGCAGCCCCCCGCCTCCCGTGTCAATGGCCAGGACCGCCCACGCCCTGCTCGCCAGGGCCGTGGCACGGAATTGGACCCACCACTGATCGAAGGAGCCAAAGAGGTCCTTGAGGGCGGAGGCGACAGCCTCACCCGGCTGGGTGACTCCTGGGGTCAACCCCTCGAAATAGAGCTCGTGGAACGTGACTGCGTTGTGGAGTTCCGTCCAGGCGAGGACGTGGCTCCTCCAGCGGCTCTCCAGCGGATCCGCCAGGGCGAGGTCGATCCTCCTGTCCTCGCCCTCGATCTCCCGAAGCTTCTCTCTGTAGCGGTCCAGCAGGGCCAGATGTCCGCTCACGAGTTCGGCGGAGAAACCCTGAAGCGCCCCGATGAGCCAACGAAAATCCGGAGATTTTTTCAGGGCCCGAGCTTCCCCGAACTGAGAAGGTCCCGGGGCACGAGGTCCTTGTTCGGCCGAGGCCGGCCCAAACCCCACGAGTGCGGCGGCCGTCCCAGCCAGTCCGCACAGGAAGTCCCGCCGATTCACCCTACTCGAACCCATCCCTACCTTCCCTGAGCCGGCGCGGTCCCCTTCCTCCCTTGCTAACGGAGAACAGGCCGTCCGGCCGCCCCTCAGGGCGTCTTACGCGCAGAGGTCTGAAAAACAGGAATGCGGCCCGGCAGCCCTTGGACGACCGCGTGAATCGCGGCCGGACGAACTCCCCGGGGGCCGTCCTGTTCTGGCGTCCTCGGCGGCAGGGATCAACTTAACGTAAGGGCAGACAAATTCAAGGGCAATCTGCCTGGAACGGCAAACGCCGCGGAGCATAACGGGCCTGAGGGATCACAAGGCCGTCTCTTCCATCCTTGCCTTGCAATCAGAGAAAACACGATAGCCCGCCTGTTTCGCCTCCATAGCGAGCCTGAGCTTTTCCTCGAGCTTCCCCAATTCCATGGGCGAAAGGCTGAGATCCACGCCCATCGAGAAGGCCCTGAAGGAATCCAGGCTGTTTCCTCCCAAATGCACGTAAATGGCGAAACAGGCCCTGCGGACCTCCATGGGAAGTTCATTTATGTAGTCCAGTATGGCCCGAAGTTCGGCTTCCTGTTCCGGGCCTTTCTGATACAAGGCAATGAAATCGTAGAGATGGTACTTGAAACGGGATTTCACCTCCTCGGCCCCTGCCACGATCCTGATTTCACACTGCATGGCAGCGAGTCCCTTTTCCAGCTGATCCCGGGCCTGGGGCTCCGGGCAATAAATCAGGGCCGTCTTGGCACCGGCCTCGAAAAACTCAAAATGGGGACTCGGTCCCTGGGTATCCTTCCTCGCCGACGGCTGCCGCCGGCTCGGGGCGTCGATACGTATCTTCTCCTTGCATTTGGGACAGCCGAGATACGCCGAACCGGATGAGGGTATCTTCTCGTCGTCGATCCGGTACCGCTGGCCGCAGCCTGAGCAGGTAACCTCCACGATGCAACCTCCGAGGGCTCGACAGCCTCTTCAGCTGTGCGCCCAGTCCATATCAATGGCCAGACCCTCGATGTCCGATGTCTTCTGGCCCTTGCTGCTCTTGATCTGGTCGATGCCCTGGCGGACTTTGGCCCGGCTGGTAGCGTAGGCCACCGCCGTCTCCTCGTCTATCACACCCCCCTCATAGAGGGCGATGATGTGCTGATCGAATGTCTGCATTCGAAACGCCTGGCCAGAGTCGATTATTTCGTAAAAGGTCTTGCCCTCCTCCTCGCCGTTCACGATGACGTCCTTGACCCGGACGTTGTTCTGCATGATTTCGAAAATGGCGACCCGGCCGCCCTGGATCTTTGGCAGAAGCCGCTGCCCCACCACCCAGCGGAGGGAGTCGGCCAGGCGGAACCGGATCTGCCGCTCTTCCTCGGTGGTGAACATGCCCAGTATGCGGTTGATCGTGTGACCGGCATTCACAGTGTGCAGCGTGCTGAACACCAGGTGGCCGGTCTCGGCGGCATTGAGGGCGATCTCCATGGTCTCCCTGTCCCGGATCTCGCCCACGAGGACGACGTGAGGGGCCTGGCGGAGCGCGGCCCGGAGGCCGCTCGCGAATGCGTCGAAGTCCCGGCCCAGTTCCCTCTGGTTGAAGGTCGCCGCCTTGTGCGGATGAACGTATTCGATAGGATCCTCCAGGGTGATGACGTGGAGGGCATCGCTGCGGTTGATCTCGTCGAGAATTGCCGCGAGCGAAGTAGTCTTGCCCGTGCCGGTGGCGCCTGTAAACAGGACGACTCCGTTCTTTTCTCCGGCGATACCCCTGAAGCAGTCAGGCAGCCCGAGACCCTCAATGGTGGGGACCTCGCTTTCAAGAAGACGCATCACGATGCTGTACGTGCCCCTCTGGGAGAAGACGTTCACGCGGAATCGCGGACCATCCTGGAGCTGGTAGGAAAAGTCACAGGAGCCGTGACGCAATAGATCGCCGATAAGACGGCGGTTGTTGTCGATCAGGGCGAGCGAGAGCTGTTCGGTCTGGAACGGGACCAGCCTTCCGGTGGAGAGATCCACCCGTGCGGGATGGAGCCTTCCGTCCCCTGCCACCTGACAGGACCTGCCCACTGTGAAGTTGAGGTCCGAGATCCTCGGGTGGGCCTCAAGCATATCGGTGATGATGGAATCCAGGTCGGAACGCCTCATTTTCAGGCCACCTCTGTGAAATCCGCAGGCGCGGTCCGGGCAAAGGGCTTGAACTTCGCCTTGTCCACACACTTCAGATACGCCTCGTCGGCATCTATTTGTCCCTTTTCCAGGAGTTCCATTATGGCGTCATCCAGGGTCTGCATGCCGAACTTTTTCCCGGTCTGCATGGAGGACGAGACCTGATACGTCTTGCCCTCCCTGATGAGGTTCCGCACCGCAGGGGTGGCTATGAGAATCTCGAAGGCAACGCACCGGCCCTTGATGTCTATTCGCTTGAACATAGTTTGAGAAATCACGGCCCTCAGGGCGTCGGCCAGGGTGGCCCTGACCTGGGGCTGCTGGTGGGAGGGAAATATCTCGATCACCCTGTCGACCGTCTTGGCGGCGCTGATGGTATGAAGCGTGCCCATGACAAGATGCCCGGTCATCGCCGCCTCTATGGCCAAGGAGATGGTTTCGAGGTCCCGCATCTCCCCGACCAGTATGATGTCCGGATCCTCGCGGAGGGCTCCTCTCAATGCGGCACTGAAGCTCTGGGTGTGGGCGCCTACTTCACGGTGATTCACCAGGCAGCCCTTGTTTTCGTGCACGAACTCGATGGGATCCTCGATGGTGATGATGTGATCTTTCCGGTGGGTGTTCCCATGATCAATTATGGCGGCCAGGGTGGTGGACTTCCCGCTTCCCGTCGGGCCGGTCACCAGCACAAGGCCCCTGGGCAGCAGGGCCAGTTTGGTCATGACACCGGGAAGCCCCAGCTGTTCCGCCGTGAGGATCTTGCTCGGAATCTCCCGGAACACGGCCCCAACACCATTACGCTGCATGAAAAAATTGGCGCGGTAGCGGGCCAGAGACGGGATCTCGTAACCGAAATCCACGTCGCCCGTTTCTTCGAAGGTCTTGATCTTGTATTCCGGGGCGATCTCGTAGAGCATCGCCTTGAGCTCGTCGTTTTCCAGCACCTTGTATTTCACCCGCTGGAGATCGCCGCGTATCCTGAGAACCGGCGGAGAGCCCGAGGCCAGATGGAGGTCCGAGGCACCCTGTTCGTGCATCAGCTTGAAAAAGGCGTCTATCTTGGCCATAGTGGTATCGATCCTCTAGGGGGAAGCCCGTGTTCTCAACCTGACATCATTATCGGCCGACACTGGGAAAGGTTTAACCGAACTGCCGGGAGAAGGATGCGAACCGGGAAATGGGGGATATTGGAACGGGATATGCATAAAAACCAGTACCCCCTGGCCGGACGCCGCAGCTCCCCATGCAGAAAAAGCAACCGCGGTCAGGCACGGTCTCCGGTGCTGCAGAGAAACACCGCTCACCGTCAGGACGACTTTGGACGATTCGTATCATGATGTCCCAGGAACCGCCAATCATCCGCCTCGAAGGCGTGTCAAAAAGATATCCTCCGGACACCACCGCCCTGTCGAACATAAACCTCGACATCGAAAAGGGAGAATTCGTGTTCCTCACCGGACAGAGCGGATCAGGCAAGAGCACTCTTCTCCGGCTCCTGTTCTGCGCCCAGCGGCCCACCGAGGGGGATGTCTGCATCGATGGAGTGGCCCTCTCCTCCCTCTCGAACGCCCAGGTGCCCCACTTGCGTCGAAAAATCGGGGTCATTTTCCAGGACTTCAAGCTCCTGACCAGCCGCACCGTGTTCGACAACGTGGCCCTCAGTCTGGAGGTAATCGGTCTCAAGAGGGAACAGGTGGAAAAACGTGTCAAGCAGGTACTCGAGGGCGTCGGCCTGCTGGGAAAGATGCAGCGGCTCCCCCTTCAGCTCTCCGGAGGAGAGCAGCAGCGCGTGGCAATCGCCAGGGCCGTAGTCAACCGACCCCCCATCATTCTGGCCGACGAGCCCTCAGGAAATCTCGACAGGCAGAGGACGGACGAGGTTATGGTGCTCATGGAGGAACTCAACGCCCGGGGAGCGACCATCGTCTTCGCCACCCACGATGAAAGGCTGTACGAAAACACTCACAGGCGCGTGTTGCACCTCGTGAACGGCCGGGCCGAGGCGGTACGATGACCGTCGGCATTCTGACACGGCGGGCTCTGGCCGATCTCCGGCAACACTTGGGAACACAGTTCATGACCACGGTTGTGGTGAGCCTCTCGATCCTCATCTTCACCTTTTTCTCCCTAATGTATTTCAACCTCCAGCGCTTTGTGGAACGGTTCGGGACCGAACTCGGTCTGGTCATCTTCCTGGAAGAGACGACGCTTCAAGACCGGATCCCCGTGTTGTATCAGGATCTTGCCCGCCTTTCGGGCGTTGAATCCGTACGCTATGTCTCTCCGGAAGAGGCCTTCAAGAGGCTCGAGACCTATCTTCACGAGGAACGCGAGGTGCTGGCCGGGGTGGATCCGACCTTTCTGCCGGCATCCTTCGAACTCCAGGTGAACCGTGCCGTGTTCAACCTCGACCGGATCGGCCAGCTGGCAGCGGAGATCGGAGCGTGGCCCGAGATTTCCAAAGTCCAGTACGGCCAGGAGTGGATCCACCGACTCGAGGTATTTTCGAATGTCGTCCGGCTGATCGTCCTGGTGGCCGGAGTGCTGCTCCTGTTCACGGCCACTTTCGTGGTAGCGAGCACCATCAAACTCACAGTGTACGCCCGGCAGGACGAACTCGAGATACTCCGGCTGGTCGGGGCCACCAACGTATTCATCCAGGGTCCTTTCCTCATCGAAGCATTCTTGCAGGGCCTGGTCGGATCGGTCCTCGCCGTGGCATTTGTGTTTCTCTGCTACCGTTATCTCGGCGGCCTCCTCGTCCATAGCGAGGTCCTCCGGGGAGTCGCCTTCTCCTTCCTCCCCTGGTCTTACGTGGCCACCATCGTGTCGAGCAGCGTCGCCCTCTGTGTATTCGGCACGACGTTGGCCATGCGAAGATTCCTGCGCCTGTGAGAGCCTCCGCACGCCTCGCGTCCTTCCTGCTCTTGGGGGCGATGGTCCTTCAGACCCAACCCAGGGCGGAAGATGTGGTCCAGCAGGAACTCACCACCCAGCGCGAAAGACTCGAAGACCTCCGGCAGGAGATCGCGGCGCGCCAGAAGAAGGCCCGGCAGGTTGAGGCCGGAGAGCGGTCGGTTCTCCGGGAAATCCAGGAGAAAGACGACGAAATCGACCGGCAGTGGGAGCGCCTGCAGGAGACGCGGCGGGCGTGGACTGCGAAGGAGATCGACCTGGTGAGGACCCAGGAAGAATACAGGGAACAAGAAGAGGCCATGGGCGGTCTGAAGAAGCGGGTGGAACTCCGTCTCCGGACCATCAGAGAGATGGGGACCCTGGGGACGCTCAACGTGCTCTTCGCCGCCGAGACCCTTCCGGAACTCCTGGCCCGGGAGACATACCTCCGCCTCATACTCGATCGGGACAGGGAACAGCGGGACCAATACCGCGACCGGCTCCGGGATCTGGCCCTCACCGAGGCCCGACTCGAAGAGGAGAGGTTGGCCCTCAGAAAGGCGGCGGACGAAATCGAACGCCAAGGCCTGCGGCTCGAGGAACAGAAACAGGCCAAGCGTGCCTTTCTCGACGAGCTGAGGCAGCAGGGGGAAAAATATCAGGAAGTGATCGCCGAACTTCAGCGGGCGGAAAGCTCCCTCCACGCAGTCATTGTCAAGTTGACAGCAGAGGGCCGTCGGGCCGATGCCGAACGTCTCAAACGCGAGGACCAGGGGGCATTCCCTAGCCAAAAAGGCCGACTGCCTCCTCCCCTCGCCGGCCGTATCCTCAGGCCTCCCCCGCAGAAGGACCCGGGAGGCAGGACCGTGACGTCGCCTGGTGTCCTATTCGAGGCAGGATGGGGGACGGAAGTACGTGCGGTCTTTGACGGAAAGGTAGTCTATTCCGACAACCTTCCTGGATACGGAAACGTGCTGATCATAGACCATGGAAGCCAGTACTACACGCTCGTCGCCCAAGGCGCCAGATTCTTCAAGAGCAAGGGAGATCCGGTTGCGGAAGGCGAGATCATCGGCCTCGCGGGCGGCGGCCCCTGGATCCCCGAGGGCATCTATTTCGAGATTCGCCATGGAGACGCGCACGAAGATCCGCTGCGATGGCTGGACCTTCGGGGCCTCCGCACGGGCCCGTAGGCCGGCGGCGTGACAGCCGGCCGAAGCCCTGTTAGGGCAGTTCGAACCGGAAAGCGGGGAGAGTGCAGTCCCCGCCCCCGGCGGGCAGCCGTTTTTTCCCCGGAGAGATTGCCGCCCTGCCCTGGATGATTTATGGTCAGGGTCTGATCAAGGGAGACCCAAGAGAATGGAGAGATCTGTGAAATCATTCCGCCTGTGGTGTATCGGAATCGTGGCCGGGCTGCTCGTCCTGTCGGGCGGTGTCTACCAGGCACACCGGGTGTGCGCCGCCCCGAAGGACGGCACTTACGAGCAACTCAAGATTTTCGCCTCGGTACTGGACCTTGTCCAGCGAAATTACGTGGAAGAGATCGAGCCCCAGAAGATCATCTATGGGGCCATCCAGGGGATGCTCAGCTCGCTCGATCCACACTCCTCCTTCATGAAGCCCGAAGAGTACAAAGAGCTTCAAGTGGAGACCAAGGGGAGCTTCAGCGGCATCGGCATAGAGATCACCCTGCGGGACGGAATCCTGACCGTCGTGTCCCCCATCGAAGGAACTCCGGCGTATGCGGCAGGCCTGAAGGCGAACGACAAAATCCTGAAAATAGAAGGGAAATCGACCAAGAACATGACCCTTGTCGAGGCGGTGAAGCTGCTCCGGGGCCAAAAGGGGACCGAGGTGGCCATCACCATATTCCGGGAGGGCTGGAGACAGGTCAAGGACTTGAGGCTCACCAGGGACGTGATTCCCATCAAGAGCGTCCGTTCGCGGATGCTTGACGACGAATACGGGTACGTCAGGATCAGCAATTTCCAGAACAATACGTCCTTCGAACTGGAAAACGCCCTCAAGACGATCGAGAAGGAACCGAAGCTTCAGGGGCTGGTCCTTGACCTCCGCAACAATCCCGGTGGCCTTCTGGATCAAGCTGTGAAAGTAGCCGACCAGTTCATCGACAGCGGTCTAATCGTGTACACCGACGGCCGCGTCGATGAACAGAAGATGCGGTTCGAGGCGCATCCCGGCAGAACCACTCCTTCTTACCCCATAGTCGTGCTGGTCAACGAGGGCAGCGCGAGCGCCTCTGAAATCGTAGCGGGGGCCCTGCAGGACCACAGACGGGCCATTGTTCTCGGAACCCCGACCTTCGGCAAGGGCTCGGTACAGACCATCATCCCCCTGGAAGACGGTTCTGCGGTTCGAATGACCACCGCCAAGTACTACACCCCGAACGGCCGCTCCATCCAGGCCAAGGGGATCGAGCCGGATATCGACGTCCCGTTCGTTCCCAAACCGAAGAAGGAGCAGGACGACACGCCGGACGCCTTCCACTTCCTGAAAGAACGCGATCTCGAGGGACACCTCCTTGGCGAGGACGAGACGGAAACCCTGCCGGAAAAAAAGGTCCCCGACGAGGACCTCGCACCGCTGGAGGGCGGAGATGAAGCGGAAGGGCCGCCACCGACCGACAACCAGATGGACGAGGCGGTCCGGATCTTGAAGGCGTGGGGCATCTTCTCCCAGCGGGCCGGCGGATCCACCACCCAGGCCATGAGGTAACATTAGGGCCGCCGGGAATCGATTGAAACCAGCGGCAGCCACGGCGGTCCGATTCCATGGCTCGTCCCCGCAACACCCACAAGAAGGTCCGGCGCAAACCCGCGGACAAAAGCCGGTTCTCGGGCCTCCTGTGGGCCCTCATCGCCTTCTGGGGGGCTGGGGCGGTGATTGCCCTGCTGTACCTCATCCCCCTGCCCGAGACGCAGACACCGGCCGTGCGCCCCCCTTTCGAAGAGCCGCACGCGCCACCCGCCCCACCCTCCGTGCCAATTCCCAGACCCGAGGTACGGGACCGCCAGGCCCTACCCATGGCGGCCATCCTCATAGACGACATGGGCTATGATCGCCGGATCGACAACGCCTTTCTGGACATTGAGGCGCCGCTCTCATTTGCCTTTCTCCCGGAAGCACCCCATACGCGGGAGCTGGCACAGCGGGCCAGCCGAATGAAAAGGGATGTCCTGGTCCATCTTCCCCTCGAGCCTCAGAACGGGGGGATCGACGCAGGTCCCGGGGTGCTTTGTCTCTCCATGGACTTCGATCGCCTCATCGAGACGCTCCGGCGCAACCTCGATTCCGTGCCTGGTGCCGTGGGTGTGAACAACCACATGGGATCAAAGTTCACCGCTGACGTCAAGGCGATGGAGATCGTGCTCGGAGAGATCAAGCGGCGTGGCATGTTCTTCGTGGACAGCCGCACCACCAAAGATTCCGTGGCCTTCGGAACCGCGAGGTCCATGGGCATACCTGCAGCAGAACGAGCTGTTTTCCTTGATCATTCCCACGCCCCGCCGGACATCAGAAAACAGCTGCGGCGCCTTGTGGCGCAGGCGAAGGCCAGAGGATTCGCCCTGGCGATAGGACATCCCCAGCCGGAGACTCGGAAGATCCTGTACGAGGAACTCCCCAGGCTACTTAAAGAGGTGAGGCTGGTGCCGGTCCACCGGATCGTGGTTCTAGACTGAACTGCGTGCCCGCCAGCAGGACCTGGGATGCAGGGAGGCCCCAGCATGTAAGTGAGCGGAAAAAATCCTGAAACCTGATGCCCTACAAAATGCTCCAGATGGAAGGCGCAAGATTTCCGGGAAATGAAGCGTACCGGGACATATACTGCCACGACGAGGAAATCGAAGCAATGCTGCAGATGTGGTATTTTCACCTGCCCCAGGTCTCTTTTCACACAGCACACAAGAGAGGTGAACGGCATTGAAGTATGGTGAAAAAACAATACGCGGCGCCGTCCTGGAGCCTTGGGCCAACCCCTGCCCGGAACGGGATTACACCATCGAGATATCCTTTCCCGAGTTCACGTGCCTCTGCCCGAAATCCGGCTATCCCGACTTCGCCACCATCGTCATCCGCTACGTGCCCGACCGGCACATCGTGGAACTCAAATCACTCAAGCTCTACCTGAACAGTTTCAGGGACCGGGCCGTCTCCCACGAAGAGGCCGCCAACCGCATCTTTTCGGACATCGTGGAATGCATCAAACCCAGGGAAATCACGGTGACGGGGGATTTCCACCCCCGTGGGAACGTCCATACCGTCGTGAGGGTGACCGGAGGGACGCGGAACCAGACCGGATGACGGCACGGAGGACCGCGGATGCGGTCTTTTCCCGGAATAGGGTAATCATTGACGGCACTTATAAACTGAAAAACAACATTTTGATTTTGCAATACAATTGCAAAAACTCACTACTTGACAACGGTGTGAGATCCAAGGATAATCTCGGGCTTGAAGGGAGAGTAGGGGGTTTACCGTCCCTCCTGTGGCGCAGCGGTCGGGCGTCAAGAAAATCCACGATGAGGTGTCCGGAATGAGCGAAAAGGGCCAAAAGATTGAGAGTTTGATGAGTGAACTGCGGCTGTTCAAGCCCCCGCGGCAGGGCCAGAAAACGGCCCATGTCAAAAGCATGAAGGAGTACCGGGACCACTACAAGCGGTCCATGGACGATCCTGAAGGATTCTGGGAGCAGCGGGCGGAAGAGCTCGTGTCCTGGAGTCGGAAGTGGCGCACCGTCGTGAAGTCGGATTTCCACAAGCCGGAAATCCAGTGGTTCATCGGCGGGCAGCTGAATGTCTCATACAACTGCCTGGACCGGCACCTCACCGACGGCCGGCGCAACAAAGCCGCCATCATCTGGCAGGGCGAACCCGAAGACGACGTGCGTGTCTATACATACCAGATGCTCCACACGGAAGTCTGCCGGTTCGCGAATGTTCTGAAGAAAATGGGGGTGAAAAAGGGCGATAGGGTCTCGATCTATCTCCCCATGATTCCCGAGCTCGCAATCGCCATGCTCGCCTGCGCCCGCATCGGCGCCATGCACAGTGTCGTCTTCGCCGGCTTCAGCGCCGCCAGCCTCAAGAGCCGCATCCAGGACTGCAAGGCAACGATCCTCATCACTGCCGACGCAGTGCTCCGGGCGGGCCGCACCATTCCGCTCAAATCCAGTGCGGATGAGGCCCTCCAGGACTGTCCCAGCGTGGAGCACTGCATCGTGGTGCGGCGGGCCGGAAACGAGGTCGCAATGAACCCCGGCCGGGACATCTGGTGGCATGAGGCAATCGCCGCCCCCGGCATCACCGACCGTTGCGATCCGGTATCCATGGGCTCCGAAGACATCCTGTTCATCCTGTACACCAGCGGGAGCACGGGAAAACCCAAGGGAGTGATCCACACCACTGGCGGCTATCTCACCTATGCCGCCCATACCACCCAGTGGGTCTTCGATCTGAAAGACGACGATGTGTTCTGGTGCACAGCGGACATCGGCTGGATCACCGGCCATACCTACATCGTTTACGGTCCCCTCTGTTTGGGGGGAACGTCCATCATGTTCGAGGGCGTCCCCTCCTATCCGGCCCCTGACCGCTTCTGGAGGATCGTGGAGAAATTCAAGGTGAACATCTTCTACACGGCGCCCACGGTCATCCGCGCCCTGATGAGAGAAGGCACCCAGTGGACCGAAAAACACGATCTGTCCACCCTCCGCCTGCTCGGTACGGTGGGTGAGCCCATCAATCCCGAGGCCTGGATGTGGTATCACCAAAACATCGGCAAAGGAAACCTCCCCATTGTGGATACATGGTGGCAGACGGAAAATGGAGGAATCCTCATCTCCCCACTCCCCTACGTCACGCCGCTCAAGCCCGGCTCCGCCACCCTGCCCCTCCCCGGTGTGGATGCCGCCATCGTGCGCGGAGACGGCTCTCCGGCCACCGCCAACGAGGGTGGCCACCTCGTCATCAGACGCCCCTGGCCGGGCATGCTCCGGGGAGTGTTCGGAGACCCTGAGCGTTTCAAGTCCACCTATTTCCAGCACTTCCCCGGCATGTACGAGTCTGGGGATGGATCAAGGAGGGACGAAGACGGCTACTTCTGGATCATGGGCCGTCTCGACGACGTGATCAACGTATCCGGGCACCGGCTGGGCACCGCGGAGATCGAATCCGCCCTAGTTGCCCACCCCGCGGTGGCCGAGGCGGCGGTGGTCGGAATGCCCCATCCCATCAAAGGCCAGACCATCTACGCCTATGTGAGCCTGAAGGCAGGCGTACCGGAGAGCGAGGAACTCCGCCGGGATCTGCGCGTCCATGTGCGCAAGGAAATCGGCCCCATAGCTTCTCCGGAATACATACAGTTTGCCAGCGGGCTCCCAAAAACCAGAAGCGGCAAGATCATGCGCCGCATCCTGCGCAAGATAGCGGCCGGGAGTGTGGAGGAATTCGGTGACACCTCCACCCTGGCGGATCCGTCTGTGATCGAGGCCCTCATAGAGGGGAAAGCCACCCTCATGAAGACCTGACTCCTGGCGAAAGCACCCGCAACTGGAAATCCCGAATCAGGACCGGAGACCACAGTGCCGCGCGGTCTCCGGCCCGACCACATTTGAGGCCCCCCACATGATCGCCCTGAACAAGAACGAGGTCCACCCGAGTTCCCCTGACATCTGTCTCGACTTCCTGAGACACACCATCCCCTTCAACGAACTCGACGAGGACACCCGGAAGGAACTGATCCAGGGCCGGTGCATCGTGGACTTTTTCCCCAAGGGCACGATGATCTTCAAGCAGGACGAAACCGAGGTGGAATATCTTTACCTCATCCAACGAGGGGGGGTGAAGATCTATCTCAAGGACTCCAACGGGAACATTACCCTCAAGGATCTCAGGGGGGAGGGGGCCTATATCGGCGCCTTTCCAATCATTCAAGGGACCAAGGCGAATTTGAACGTGGAGACCGTGGAGGATACGTTCTGTTTCCTGGTTCCGAAGGAGGCCTTTCTCCGGCTCATCCAGTCCCAGCCGAAATTCGCCCAGTACTATCTCAAAAGCTTCTCGGAGAAATTCATCCGTACCGCATACGCGGAACTCCGCCAGCAGAAGGTCATGCCCAGGACCGAAAGCGCCCTCTACCTCTTCAGCGTGCCGGTCGGAGACCTCATCAAGCGCAGCCCTGAGATCATCGCCGGCTCTGAGAGCATTCAGCAGGCCGCAAGGCGGATGGCCGATCTCCAGATCGGGTCCCTCCTGGTGCGGGATCCTGCCGGGAACGTGGTGGGAATCGTCACGGACAAGGACCTCCGGACCAAGGTGGTGGCCCAGGGCCTTGATTACCTGGAACCCATCGAAAAGGTCATGGCCGCTCCGGTGCAGACCATTTCCTCCCACGAGGTCTGTTTCAACGCGCTGCTCAAGATGATGTCGAAACAGATCCACCACCTTGTGGTGGAGCGGCAGGGGCAGATCGCCGGCGTGATCACCGCCCACGACGTCATGGTGCTCCAGGGAAGCTCTCCCCTGTATCTCTTCCGCGAGATCGTGGCCCAGCGGCGGATCGAAGGCCTGTATCCCCTTTCCCAGAAGGTCCCTCTCGTAGTGCGCAACCTCATCGAAGAGGGGGCCAAGGCCAACAACATCACCAGGATGATCACCATCCTGAACGACCATATCCTGGACAGGCTCCTCACCCTGCTCCAGGCCGAGATCGGCACCCCTCCGGCCCCGTATTGCTGGCTCGTCATGGGAAGCGAAGGCCGAAAGGAACAGACCTTCAGGACTGATCAGGACAACGCCCTTCTCTATCAGGACCCTGCCGATGACCGGGAACGAAAATTGGCCGAAGAGTACTTCAAGGAGTTCGGGGCCAAGGCCATAGAACATCTGGTGGCCTGCGGCTACCCCCGCTGTCCGGGGGACATCATGGCTTCAAATCCCAGGTGGTGCAAACCGTACTCGGTCTGGAAGGGATATTTCGACAGGTGGACATACACCCCCGAACCTGCGGAAGTCCTGCACGCCACCATCTTTTTCGATTTCCGTCCAGGCTTCGGCCGGATGGAACTCGGCACGAGGCTCCGGGACCATCTGACCCAACAATGCCAGCGGCAGCAGATCTTCCTGTATCACCTGGCCCGGGACTGTCTTGAGAGCCGCCCCCCACTTTCGTTCTTCCGAAACTTCATCGTGGAGAAGGACGGCGAACACAAGAACCGTCTCGACCTGAAGACAAGCGGTTTGGTTCCCTTCGTGGACTTTGCGCGTCTCTTCGCCCTCAGGCACGGCGTCAAGGAGACCAACACCCTCGGGCGCCTGCAGCTTCTGGCGGAGCAGGACCACATTTCCCTGGATCTCTGCAAGGACACCAGCGAGGCCTATGAGTTCCAGATGCAGCTCCGGTTCGTCCACCAGCTCCGCATGATGGAAGAGGGCAAACAACCCAACAACTACATCAACCCCGCGGACCTGTCGGACATCGAAAAGCGCACACTCAAGGAATCCTTTGCGGTCATCGGCCGGATGCAGTCCTTCATCCGGGACATTTTCCCGCTGCGGTAGCACATCCCGGCGGCAGGGAAGGAGACCGGCCTTTTGGAAATGCTGAACCCTTGGAGCTGGTTTACGAGGAAAAAGCACCCGGTACTCGCGGCCAATCAGGCGGCCTTCCGGCATTTTGATCAATCGCGCCCGGTCGCCTCGTACGATTTCGTGGTTTTCGACACGGAACTCACCGGTCTCAATCCCAGAAGGGACGAGATCGTTTCCATCGGCGCGGTCCGCATACGCAGCCTCCGCCTGTCGGCAGGAGAAAATTTCCACGTCTACGTCAGGCCTCGAAGGGAGCTTCCCAAAAACAGCACCCTCATTCACCAGATCACCCCGCAGCAGATCGAAAATGCCCCTCTCCTGCCGGAGGTTCTTCCTGATTTCGTGAAGTTCTGCAACGGCGCCCTTCTCGTGGGTCACTATGTCGGACTTGACATCGGTTTCGTGAACAGGGCTGCGAAGACCTGCATGGGGGGCAAACTTGCCAATCCCTGCGTGGACACGATGCGCCTCGCCCAGGTATTCAAGGAGGAGCGGTGGGGAAATTTCTACGACCAATTCAATTATGGGGTGTCGTACAACCTCAGGGATCTGGCCCGTGAATACGATCTCCCCGTATTCGATCGACACGATGCCCTCCAGGATGCCCTCCAGACTGCCTACCTGTTTCTCTTCCTTGTGAAAAAACTCCGAAGCGGCGGGATAACCACCCTCAGGGAACTCTATCTGGCAGGGAGGAGCTGGCGGTGGGTCTTTTGATCCAATATGCTGATACCAAACCTTTTTCTGAGCTACGGCACATGAAAATTATGTTGACAAAACAGTGCAACCCATTATGATTCCGCACCCATCTCACGAAAGGAGGAAAACATGAAAAAAAGCTTGGAGGAATACTGGCGAAAAAACCTGACGTTCATGACGGTTCTGCTGGTCATCTGGGCGGTAGTGTCGTACGGCTTCGGCATCATCTTCGTGAAGCCTCTGAACGCCTTCCACATAGGAGGATTCCCCTTGGGTTTCTGGTTCGCCCAGCAGGGTTCCATCTACGTGTTCGTCGCCCTGATCTTCATTTATTACGTGTACATGAACAGGCTTGATCGGAAATACGACGTCCACGAGTAGACCTCGTGGGAAGAGATTTCACCGCCGCAGAGGGGAAAAAGGAGTAATCATATGTCGATCCTGACTTGGACCTACATCATGGTGGGGCTGACCTTCGGCCTCTACCTCACCATCGCCTGGATTTCCAGGGTGAGGGACACCAAAGGATTTTACGTGGCCGGCGGAGGGGTGCCTGCCATCGCAAACGGCATGGCCACCGCCGCCGACTGGATGAGCGCAGCCTCGTTCATATCCATGGCAGGCCTCATCTCGTTCCTGGGATACACGGGTTCGATCTATCTCATGGGCTGGACCGGAGGCTACGTGCTTCTGGCCCTGCTTCTCGCGCCGTACCTCCGGAAATTCGGCAAGTACACCGTGCCAGACTTCGTGGGTGACCGCTATTATTCCGACACTGCCAGGGTGGTAGCTCTGATCTGCGCCATCTTCGTCTCGCTCACGTACGTCGCCGGCCAGATGCGCGGTGTGGGAATCGTGTTCAGCCGATTCCTGGAGGTGGATGTGAACACCGGCGTCCTCATCGGCATGGCCATCGTCTTTGTCTATGCCGGCCTCGGGGGCATGAAGGGCATCACCTGGACCCAGGTGGCCCAGTACAGCGTACTCATCGTCGCCTACCTCATCCCGGCCGTGGCCATCTCAAGCAAGATCACCGGGATCCCCATCCCCCAGCTCGGCTTCGGCAGCCAGCTGACCGTGGGTCACGACGCGGGCAAGTACCTCCTGGATACCCTGGACGCCCTGAACAAAGACCTCGGCTTTGCCGAATACACAGCCGCCTTTGTTCCCGGGGCCAAGTCCATGCTTGACGTCTTCTGCATCACGCTGGCCCTCATGGTGGGCACCGCCGGCCTGCCCCACGTGATCATCCGTTTCTACACGGTGCCGAGCGTACGCGCAGCCAGGCTCAGTGCAGGATACGCCCTCCTGTTCATCGCCATCCTGTACACCACCGCCCCGGCGGTGGCATCCTTCGCCCGCTACAACATGATCGACACCCTCAACAACACCGCCTACCAGCAGGCCCCATCCTGGTTCAAAAACTGGGAAAAAACAGGGCTCGTGGCGTGGGTGGACAAGAACAACGACGGCATGATCCAGTACAGCTCCGGCGCCCCTGTCGAGGGAAAGCCGTCCTTTGTCGACACACCCGGCCCCCTGGGCCAGCGCATGATGACCAACACCCCCACGAGCAACGCGAACGAACTCTTCATCGACCGCGACATTATGGTGTTGGCCAATCCAGAGATCGCCGGCCTCCCCGCCTGGGTCATCGCCCTGGTGGCGGCCGGAGGCCTGGCCGCAGCCCTCTCTACTGCATCGGGGCTGCTCCTGGTCATCGCCTCCTCCATCTCGCACGACCTCTACTACCGCATGATCAACAGGAAGGCGACCGAGCAGCAGAGACTCCTCCTCGGGCGTATCATGATCGGCGTCGCGGTCTGCGTCGCCGGCTACTTCGGAATTCACCCGCCGGGCTTCGTAGCCCAGGTGGTGGCTTTCGCCTTCGGGCTGGCGGCCTCGTCCTTTTTCCCCATCATAGTGCTTGGGATCTTCTCTAAACGGACCAACCGGGAAGGGGCCATCTGCGGCATGGCTGCGGGTATCATCTTTACGGCGTTCTACATCATCCAGGTGAAATTCATGAATGTACAGCCCTGGCTCCTGGGTATCAGCGCAGAGGGTATCGGGACCGTGGGAATGCTGGTCAACTTCGCCGTGACCATGACGGTCTCGTCCGTCACCAAGGCGCCCCCGAGAGAGATTCAGGATCTTGTGGATTCCGTCCGCACCCCGCGGGGTGCCGGGGCCGCTGTGGACCACTGACCGGAAAAGTATCAACCCCTATCCTTGCAGAGCGCGCGCCCCGGTGCGCGCTCTTTTTTCTTGTCCTTTCCCATCACCGCCCCTTCTGGTATGAAAAAGGCAGGGACTCCGCCCTTGGCCGGATCGAGTTTCATCCCAAGGAGGAACGAAACGATGAATGCATCTCCGAGTTTTCTCAACGGCAGGCGCTGCCTCCTGTTGGTCGTTGACCCCCAGGAAGGCCTCATGAAGGCGATAGAGAAAGCCGACCGCGTCGTCCGGAACTGCTGCCTGATGATCCACTGCGCCCGCACCATGGACATCCCCATTCTCGCCACGACCCAATACAGAAAGGGTCTCGGACCCCTCGTCCCCGAGATCGGAGACCTCCTTGCCGGGGTCCCCATACTGGACAAGACGGAATTCAACGCCTTTGCCAACCCTGGGCTCCAAGAGGCGTGCGCCGGATTGCCGACCTCCATCGACACCGTCCTTCTCGTTGGGGTGGAGGCGCACATCTGCATCCACCAGACCGCCTTGGGGGCCCTCATACGGGGCTGGCGGCCCTGGGTGGTGGGAGATGCGGTGAGCTCCCGCGAAAAACGGAACGCGAAGGCCGCTCTCCGAAGGATGGAGACCCTGGGGGCAGCCGTGGGTCCGGCAGAGATGGCGGTGTACGAACTCCTGGAACGGGCAGGGACCACGGCCTTCAAGACCATGCTCCCGCATCTGAAATAAGAACGCTGAACGGCCAAACCGTCGGTGCCCAAAAAACATGGAAACCCTTGTACCCTGGACGCTGACCGGCCTGAGCATCATCGGCGCCGTTCTCAACGTGAAGAAACGCCGGTCGGGTTTCGCTGTGTACACAGTAGCCAACGTGGGCTGGATCGCCGTGGACCTCTGGTATGGCATCTACGCCCAGGCCGCCCTCTTCGTGGTCTTCACCGGCCTGTCCGCCTGGGGTTGGATTGAATGGGGAAGAAACAGATGGATTCATCCATGAAGCCCCCCTTCGAGACATTCGAGCACGGGGCGGACATCGGGGTCCGAGGACGGGGCAAGACCAGAGCCGAGGCATTCGAGAACGGGGCGCGGGCCATGGCAGCCCTCATGGTCGAGGATCTGGATACTGTGCGGCCGGAAACCTGCGCGGAAATCGCCTGCGATTCCTACGACGAGGGAGGCCTGTTCACTGCATGGCTCAATGCCGTCCTCGCCCGGGGTGACATGCTGGGGCTCCTTTTCCGGGACTTCCAGGTGAAATTCGACGGACTCCGTATCAACGGCAAGGCCTTCGGCGAGGCTTTCGACCCCACCCGTCACGCAAGGGGGGTGGAGGTCAAGGGTGCCACATTTACCGAACTCTCCGTCGCCGAGGAAAACGGGACATGGGTGGCCCAGTGCGTGGTGGATGTCTGAAATGGCGACCCCTTGCGACAGCCGGCCCGGCCCGACCGGGATCGCAGGCGGCAGCCTCAACCAAAAGGCCCTGCAGGAGGACATCCTCGTCTGGTTCGCCGCCAATAGGCGCGATCTTCCTTGGCGCCGGGAGAACTCCCCTTACGCTGTCTGGATCTCGGAGATCATGCTCCAGCAGACCCAGGTGAAACGAGTGATCGATCGTTTCGTCGCCTGGATGCGATGTTTTCCCGCAATCCCAATGCTCGCCGCCGCCTCCGAGGACGATGTCCTCAAGGCGTGGGAGGGCCTCGGCTACTACAGCCGGGCACGCAACATCCACCGGACCGCAAGGGTCCTGGTACGAGACTTCGGGGGCGAATTTCCAGAAGACTACCAGAAGATCCGGACGTTCCCCGGAATCGGCCGCTACACCGCCGGGGCCATCCTGAGTCTGGCCTTCGGCAGGGACTACCCCGCGGTGGACGGCAACATCCGCCGCCTCTTCGCCCGCCTGTACGACATCGACACCCCCATCAGTGAGGAGGCGGCGCAGAAGGAGATATGGCAGCGGGCCAGGGATCTCATACCTGAGGGACGGGCCAGGGACTTCAACCAGGCCCTCATGGAACTGGGGGCCCTGGTTTGCTTGCCGCGCCGGGCCGGATGCCAGAGGTGCCCCGTCCTGTCACACTGCCGCAGCCACGGACTTGGCGTGGTCCAACAGAGACCTGTCCAGGGAAGGCGCCGGGCCACTGTGGTCGTGGAGAGCGTCACCGGGATCCTCCTGGATGGCGGCCTGGTTCTGATCCGTCGCCGGCCCGCCGGGGCCCTCTGGGGCGATCTCTGGGAATTTCCGGGAGCAAGGATCGCGTCCGGAGAGGACCCGGAGGAGGCCCTGGCGCGGGAATTCCGTGACTCCCTGGGCATCGAGATCGCCACTCGGGGCTGGATCACAGACATCCGGCACAGCTACACGAACCACCGCGCAACCCGACACTGCTTCCTGTGCGCCATGACCGGCATCGCCCCGGGCCAGGCCGCCGTCTCCCGGGCCCGCTGGGAGGATCCTCGGCATCTGGATTCCCTTCCCTTCCCGGCCCCTCTCCGGAGGTTGATCCGCCACATGGACGGGTGGGGCCTGTGGCAGGGCCGGGGACCCTCGGAGCGAAAGGGCCTTTCTTGACAAACACCCCCGGATGCATAGGCTGAAGACAAGAGGGCGGGAGAGATCGAATGCGCCCAGGGCGAAGTGAAGGGGCGGTTTGATCCCGGCCTCGCGAAAAGTGCGGACGGCAAGAGGGCATGGCCGGCTGCAGAACCGTGGCCAGGGGGCGCCATGGAACTCAAAAAGCTGAAACAACACGGGGAGTGCCACTGGGAAATCCCTCGACAGGGGGCGATGCGGGTCCCTGCCTTCGTTTACGGCGACCGGAATCTCGTCTCGGAGATGGATGAGAAGGTCTTCGAGCAGCTCACCAACGTGGCCTGCCTCCCGGGCATCGTCCGGGGAGCAATGGCCATGCCCGACGCGCACTGGGGTTACGGATTCCCCATCGGCGGCGTGGCTGCCTTCGATCCCGAGGACGGGGGGGTGATCTCGGTCGGAGGGGTGGGCTACGACATCTCGTGCGGGGTCCGCACCCTCCACACGGGCATGGCCAGGGAGGACATAGTCCCGCACATCGAGACCCTGATCGAAAGGCTCTTCAAGGCCGTCCCGGCTGGCGTCGGATCCGAGGGAAAGCTCCGGCTTTCCCCGGCCAACCTCGACGACGTCCTCGTGGAGGGGGCGCGGTGGGCGGTGTCCGAAGGATACGGCATTCCCGAGGACCTTGCACACACCGAGGAAGAAGGGCGGCTTGCCGGGGCGGATCCCTCCTGCGTATCCGATACCGCCAAAAGCCGCCAACACAGACAGGTCGGCACCCTGGGTTCCGGAAATCACTACCTCGAGGTCCAGTACGTTGAGGAAATCTATCATCCCTCGGCTGCCCGCGCCCTGGGCCTTGAGAAAAACTTGGTTGTAGTTGCCATACATTGCGGATCCCGGGCCTTGGGGCACCAAATCGGAACCGACTATCTCCAGGTCCTGGGAAAGGCGGCCGCCAGATACCGGATCCCCATCCGTGAACGGGAGCTTGTATGCGCCCCGATAAATTCCCCGGAAGGCAGCCGTTACTACCGGGCAATGGCCTGCGGCGTGAACTGCGCCTTGGCCAACAGGCAGGTGATCACCCACCTCGTCCGGGAGGTCTTCTCCGATGTGTTTCCCCAGGCCCGAATCCGCACCCTGTACGATATCAGCCACAACACGTGCAAGATCGAAGAACACGTGGTGGAAGGAAAAAAAAGTCGGCTGTACGTCCACCGCAAGGGCGCCACTAGGGCCTTCGGCCCGGGAAGGCCTGAGATCCCTGCAGTCTTCAGGGACATGGGACAACCCGTGCTTATCGGGGGGACCATGGGAACATGCTCGTACATCCTGGTGGGGCAGGAGAGCGGCGAGGCCCTTGCCTGGGGGTCGGCCTGCCACGGCGCGGGCCGGAGCATGAGTAGGAAGGCCGCGCTCAAACGCTGGAAGGGCGCGAAGGTCTTGTCGGATCTGGCGGGCCGGGGCATTCTCGTACGGGCCGCCAGCATCCGGGGGGCAGCTGAAGAGGCCCCCGAGGCCTACAAGGACGTGCGCGTGGTGGTGGATGCCACCCATAGGGCCGGGCTCGCGGCGAAGGTGGCGTTGCTGCGGCCAATGGCCTGCATCAAGGGATAGGCGGCACCCCTTGCAGCAACCGTTGGAGATGGATCTTCAGCAGGGGGTCTCTCTCCTCTTCCGCCCACCTGCGGAGATCCTCGACGGTATCGACGTCGAAGAGCGTAGGGGCCAGGGCGGTCGCGAACCCCAAGGCCTGCGCCCTGGCCAGGGTCGCGGCGAAGACTCCCCTGCCGCCCCATCCGGGGTCTTCAAAGAGAGCCCTCCAGCGGGAAAGACCTGCGCGGAGTCCGATCAGATAATAGCCGCCGTCGTCCGAGGGCCCCAGCACGAGATCCGCACCCCCCAGGGCGCGGAAGGCCTTCTCCAGGATCTCCCGCCCGAGAAAAGGGACATCGGTCCCCGCCAAAACCACCTCCAGGCAGCCGGTATCAAAGGCCCAGGCGATGCAGCCGGACATCCGGGCCCCAAGACCCCCGCCGGGCTGAGACCGCACCTCGAATGGGGCAGCCTCCGGCGCGACTGCCGCCAGGCCCGCCAGACCCTGCTCACAATCCGCCAGGGCGAGAATCCGCCGGGCAGGCACACACGCCGCCTCGGACAGACTTCGCCTCAGCATCAGGGTGAAGCAGGCCAGGGCGCTCTCCTCTCCGATATGGGCGGCAAGCCGTGTCTTGACACTTCCCAGCCTGGGGACCCGCGCAAAGACGAGCAGCGCCCGGCGCCCCGCAATGGACGTTGGCGGCCTGCAGCGTGGAAATGTCACCATATTGTCACAAGTTTGTCACAAACCAAAGGTAGAGTTCACGTCGTCTGGATTCTGTACGCAGGGAAGCTGAATCTCAATAAAGTCGCGGACCTGGTGGAGCTGTCCTGCAAGGGGCCGGGGGCGGGGACCGGCGGCGAAGGCAGATACCGCAGGCGTCGTTTCCGCCACGGCACGCCGAGGGGGGACCCCGATGGGAGCAGACCAAAAAACCCGGACAGTCACCACACGTACGAGGAGGTTTTCCATGGCAGCAAACAGCAAGAGGGGACACACCATTTCCTTGATGGCCTGGTTTCTCGGGGCATTGATACTCTGCCTGGCCGGGTACAGCAAGCCCGAGGCCCTCGCCGCCGAAACGACCCGGGACCCCCTGATCGAGGTCCTGATCAGGAAGGGCATCCTCACGGAACAGGAGGCCCGCCAGATCGAGGCGGAGGCGAATGCACTGGAAAAGGAACGGGAGAAGCGGGTAGCGGAGCAGATTGACAAGAAGGGACCTGCCTTACCCAAAGGGCTCAAGGATGTGAGCGTTGGCATGCTGGCCTACGTGGACTACTCCAACGGCCAGAAGGCCCTGTCCGGCGACCGGGAGGACAGTTTCAACGACTTCCGGCTCACCCGCGGATACCTCATAGTGAAAAAACAACTCCTGCCGTGGATGGGCTTTCGGATCACCCCCGACATCCACCAAGACGACACCGGGGATTACAAGCTCCGCCTCAAGTACCTTTACGCCGAATTCAAGGCCCAGGATCTCGGGTTCTTCACTGGCATAAAGTCCGAGGTTGGGATGGGGCACATCCCCTGGCTCGACTTTGAGGAACACATCAACCCCTATCGCTGCCAAGGAACAATGCCCATAGAACGGGCCGGGACGTTCAACAGCGCGGACCTCGGGATCGGCGTCATGGGGTACCTGGGCGGGAGACTTGAGAATGCCGAGGAGAGGACCGGCAGCCACTACTACGACGGGAGGTTGGGGAGCTGGCACGTCGGAGTGTATAACGGGTCCGGTTACCACGCATCGGAAAAAAACAACGACAAGGTCCTTGAAGGCCGCCTCACTCTGCGTCCCCTGCCGAATATTGCACCCGGTCTCCAGGTGAGCTACTTCGGCCTCACAGGCCAGGGAAACAAGGAATACGGCGGGGATTATCCAGACTACACGGTCAACCTCGGTATGTTGAGTTACCAGCACCCCTGGCTGACCCTCACGGCCCAATATTTCACCACGAAGGGAAACGCCAAGGGCGACTGGGTCGACGCCAGGGGCGAGGCAATTGATACTGCCGGCTACTCCTTCTTCGGCGATTTCAAGCTTCCGGTCGCGGAGAAGAGGCTCTCGCTCTTCGGGCGCTGGGACCACTTCGACGCCGACGACAAAGATAAGATCGCCGAGAAAACCGAGTACGACCTGTACATGGCCGGCCTTGCTTACGACGTTTATCAGGGCAACATCGTCCTCCTCTCGTACGAGACCACTGACTACGACGAGGATTTCGGGAACTCCAAGGGGAAGACGCCCGTGGCGGATAATGATCTGGGCGACGAACGAAAGGTGCAGGTTGTGTATCAGATCAAGTTTTAGCGCAGTTCAGAGAGGTGGCGCAGCCGAAACCGGTCCGGACAGGCCCATGCAGCGGGATCCGGCTATACAACAGCTCAGGGATGCATCGAGGTTGTGAGCGACGATCTCCCTCCCGGCAGACGCAATACCGCTTCTGCAGCCTGCGATGAGACGGGCCGTTGACAGGCAATGGAGCGTGCAGGGCAAGTAGACTGGCTGACTCGCTTGCCCTGCGCTATTTTTCCGGGGGGCCAAGTCCTATGACTGAAAAGCGCATCCTCATCGTCGAAGACGAACAGGACATCGCGGATCTCATCCGCTTCAATCTGGAACGGGCCGGATTCCAGGCCTTGGTCCTTCTGGAGGGGAGGCACCTCCTGACCCACGTGAGGCAGTTCAAGCCCGACCTCATCCTGCTGGACCTGATGCTCCCGGACGTGGATGGTCTCGATCTCTGCCGCAGGCTGCGGCTCGATCCCGCCCTCGCCGTCATCCCCGTGGTCATGGTTACGGCCAAGGGCTCCGAGACAGACCGGATCGTCGGCCTGGAACTCGGGGCCGACGACTACATCGTCAAGCCCTTCAGTCCCAGGGAACTCGTCCTCAGGATCAAGGCCGTCATCTCCCGGGTGTATCCGGAGAAGGAAACCAATGCCAGGGAGCATCTGCACAAGGGCCCCATTGAGATCGACGTCCCGAAACACACAGTCAGAGTGCAGGGGGATGCGGTCAACCTGACTGCAACCGAATTCAGGCTCCTTCACGAACTCATGTCCAAGCCGGGAAAGGTACGAACCCGGGAGGCTCTCCTCAGGCAGGTATGGGGATATTCCTTCGACGGGTATGCGCGGACTGTGGACACCCACGTGCGGCGTCTCCGGAAAAAACTCGGTCACGGTGCGGAACTTCTGGAAACTGTCCGGGGAGTGGGATACCGCTTCAAGGACGATCTCTAGTGGAACTCCTGCTGCCCGTCGCCGGCGGCCTCTTGCTGGGCATCCTCCTCGGATCCGCTTGGGCCTGGAGGCGGGGCGGCGCCTCCCGCCCAGGGATTCCCCCTGGTTCGCCTGCCGAAAACCCGCCCAGCCGGCAGAACCTCGATGAGGCCGGCGCCCGAGAATTGACCGTTACCCCGCCGGCTGACCTGCATCCAGCAGAAGTCTCCATAAAAACAGACTGCCAGGCCGTGCTGGAAGCCCTGGAGGAAGGGGTGCTTGTTCTGGACGCCGCCGGCGCTATCGAGGAGGTCAATCCGGCCTTGCTAAGCATCCTGCAGGCCCAGGGGACTCCCCCGCATTGGCGAGGAAAGGTCCCCCTGGAACTCTTCCGGATCCCGGCCGTTCAGGAGGCCATCGACAGGATGAAATCCGCAAGCGTTCCCGGCGAAGGGACCATGGTGGCGAGACACGCCTCCCGGGTCCTGGGGGTAAGGGTCTGCCCGTTGGGATGCCGGCACGCCGGCTCTCCCACTCTCCCAACGTCCCACCGCGTACTGGTTGTCTGGAAGGACCTCACGCCGCTCTACAGGACGGAGAAGGCGGGCCGCGACCTCGTGGCGAACGTAGCCCACCAGCTCCGCACCCCCCTCACCTCTATCAAGGGATATTCGGAAACTCTGCTCGACGGCGCCCTGGAAAACCAGGAACTGGCCATCCGCTTCCTGCAGATCATCCTGAGGAACGCAGACCGGCTCACGGCCTTAGTCCGGGACGTCCTGACCCTGGCCCGCATTGAAGGGGACAAGGAGACCGCCTCCACTGAGCCAGTGAATCTGAACGACATTGTGGCCAGCGCCATGGAAGCCCTGGCGCCTCTGGCGGAAAAAAGGGGAGTGCGCCTTACCGAGACCTTCCCGGAACACCCCGTGGTCGTCTCTGGAAATGCGCTCGACATCGAGCAGGCCTGTTTCAACCTCCTTGACAACGCGGTCAAATACACCGCCCGGGACACCGTGGTCCGGGTCGACCTGAGGGAGGAAAAGGGCGAGGCGATCTTCACAGTCACAGACCAGGGCATCGGGATCCCGAGGGAGGAGCACGAACGGATCTTCGAGCGGTTCTCCCGCCTCGACACGGAGCAGTCCCGGGAGGTCCCCGGAACAGGCCTCGGACTCGCCATCGTCAAGGAGGTGGTTGCTGCTCACGGCGGGCGGGTTCGTGTCCAGAGCATGTGGGGCAAGGGGGCCACCTTTTCCATCGCCCTCCCCCTGGCCCGGGAGGCCCGGGGGGGCTAAGAGACCCCCAGCACCGTCACAGCCACGGTTCTGGTACGGGGACGGTTATCGTGATTGATCGCCACCACCTGCTGCCAGGTGCCCAGGGCCAGCCTGCCGCCCCGGACCGGCAGGGCCACGGATGGTCCCATGATGGCCGCCTGCACATGACTGTGACCGTTGCCGTCGTGCCAGGCGAGTTCGTGCTTGTAAGCCGCACCCGGCGGGGCCAGCCTGTTGACGGCCTCTCCAAGGTCCGCCACCACGCCGGGCTCGTACTCGATCGTGGTCAGGGAACCGGTGGACCCAATGGCTGTGGCGTGGAGCGTGCCGGTGGACACCCCGCTCGCCTCGATCAAGGCCTGCAGCCTCTCCGTGATGTCCAGGATCGCCGGTCCCGCCCCCATGGACAGGCGGAAATCCCCCACAAAGACGAGGCAGGGTGTCAGGTCCACCGGTCCGCGCCCCATCGCCGGCCCGTACTAATAGGCCTCTTCATAGGCCAGATCCTTCCCCGAGACCTTGTGCCGGAAGGTCACGTAGACCCACGCCTGATAAAGGATCACCACCGGGACCATCACCAGGGCCACCGCCAGCATGATCTTCAACGTGAGGGGGCTTGACGCGGAGTTGAAGGCCGTGAGGCTGTAGGCCGGATCGATCTTGGACGGAAACAGGTTCGGATAGAGGCCGGTGACGCCGAAAAGGGTGACGCCCAGGATGGTGAGACTCGATGCGAACCAGGCCTTCCACAGTGAACCCCCCAGCAGAAACGTCCTGGTGAGCAGGAGCGCGGCCACCGCGACGCCGGGGATGACGAACAGCGCGGGACGGGCGAGAAAGTTCCTGTAGAGCGGCGTTACGAACCAGCTGTACACCAGGAACGCCACCGCTATAGCCAGGACGGCCGGCCAGAGGCGGCCTGCCGCGGCCACCGCGCGGAAATGGATGGCGCCCTCGCTCTTGACGGCCAGCCACAGGGCCCCGTGATACAGGAAGAGCAGGACGAAAAGCACGCCTCCGGCGATGCCGTAAGGATTCAGCAGGGTGAGGAGGTTCCCGTGGAAGACCCCTTCGCCGTCGATGGGGATCCCCTGGAAGATGTTGGCAAAGGCCACCCCGAAGAGGAGGGCGGGGACAAAACTCCCCACGGTCATGCCCGCATCCCACAACCCGCGCCAGGCCGGGCTGTCCAATTTGCCCCGGAACTCCAGGGACACACCACGGATGATGAGGCCGAACAGGATGAGAAGGAGGGGGGTGTAGAGGGAGCTGAACATCACCGCGTAGGTCACGGGGAAGGCGGCGAAGGTCGCCCCTCCTGCGGTGACGAGCCACACCTGGTTGCCGTCCCAGACAGGCCCCATGGAATTGTAGATGATGCGGCGCTCGTCATCGTTCGCGGCCAGAAAAGGCATGAGGATGCCGAGGCCGAGATCGAACCCGTCGAGCATGAAGTACACCGCCCAGAGAACGCCCCAGAGCACGAACCAGATGGTCTCCAACATGGCGCAGAATCCTCCTCTTTCCTAGCGTTTCCGGGCCACCGGTTCCGGGCCCTTTCTGGCGTACTTCACCAGGAGAAAGAAATCCGCCAGCCCCAGAAGGGTGTACAGGACAATGAACGCGGCGAGGGATACCGCGACCTGGCCCGTCGCCAGGGGCGAGACCGCGTCCGCGGTCTTCATGATGCCGTAGACGATCCAAGGCTGTCGGCCGACCTCGGCCACCACCCAGCCCGCCTCGAGGGCGATGTACGGAAGCGGGATGCAGAACAGGAGGAGCCTGAGCAGGCCGGGGTGCGACTCGATGGTCCCTCGCCGCAGCCACGCCAACAGGCTCACCCCGACGAACAGGAACCCGAGACCGACCATGATCCTGAAGGAAAGGAACGTGAGGGTGACCGGGGGCCGTTCATCCTTGGGGAAGGCCTTGAGGCCTTTCACCTCTGCGGACGGCGTGTGGAAGGCCAGCATGCTCAGCATGCCGGGGATGGGCGCGATCTCAACACTGTTGCGTTCGTTGGCGGGATCCGGGATGAGAAAGGCGTACATCGGGGCGTAGGTCGTGGTCTCCCACAGGGACTCCATGGCAGCGAGCTTGGTAGGCTGGGTCTCCGCCACCTCGGCTCCGTGCATGTGGCCCTGGACCACCTCGAACAGGGAAAAGGCCAGAGCGAAGGCGGCGGCCATACTGAAGGACTTCTTGAAAAACCGCGTCTCGTTTCCCCTGAGGAGATGCCACGCGCATACCCCCATGACAAAGAACCCGGCGAGGATGTACGCGCCGGCCACGGTGTGCATGAACTCCAGAACCGCGAACCGGTTCGTGATCACGGCCACAAAGTCTTCGAGTTCCGCCCGGCCGTTTCGGATCACATAGCCCACCGGATGCTGCATCCAGCCGTTTGCGATGAGGATCCACAGGGCCGAGATGTTGGAGCCGATGGCCACGAGCCAGATAGATGCGGCGTGCAGCGCAGGCGATACCCGGTTCCAACCGAAGATCCATACGCCGAGGAAGATCGACTCCAGAAAGAATGCCACCGTCGCCTCAATGGCAAGGAGCGAACCGAAGATGTCCCCGACGTATTTTGAATACTCCGACCAGTTCGTGCCAAACTGGAACTCCAGGGTGATCCCGGTGACGACTCCCAGGGCGAAATTGATGAGGAAGAGCTTCCCCCAGAACTTCGCCGCCCTCTTGTAGTCCTCGTCCCCGGTCCTCACGTACACCGTCTCCATGACGGCCACAAGGATCGAAAGGCCGAGGGTGAGGGGTACAAAGAGGAAATGAAACATCGTGGCCGCAGCGAACTGCAGGCGGGACAACATCAGGACATCCATGCGCGCTCCCTCCTCGTCTCATCCTTGCTCAACCGCTCAGCAACAGGCACTCCGCCTCCCTCGCCCTGCGGCCGGCCCGTGGCCTGCGCTGTCCGGAACGACATCACGGTCCCGATCCCCCAAGGACGGACGGATCGCCGCACCGTGCACGGCAACGGGCAGCCGCCTCGGCGGCGAAGGCACCCACCGCCCCGGTGCGCTGCTCCAAGGGGCCGAGCCTGAGGACGGCGCCGGCCGGATCGGCCGACAGGGCCTCCAGTGCCCGGCAGTCCTCCGCCTCCCCCACCCAGGCAAGGGCCAGGGCCGCCAGGGCTCTGGCGGCCGGGTCCGCATCCTCCAGATACGGTCTGATGTGCCGGGCGCAGTCAAGCCCCCTGAAGAGTCCCGGCCGCGTCCGGGCGAGTCTGGCCACACCCCAGAGCGCCCCCCTGCGCAGAGGACTGTACTCGAGATAGTTGGCGTCCTTCCTGATGTAGGAGAAGAGAATCCGGGTGTATTCCTCGGCCAGGCCCCCATGCCCGGCCATGGCCTCCGCCATGGCCTCGGGGGCGCCCCATCCGATCCCCCCGGACTCGTCGTTCAGACTCCACATCAGGCGGCGCATCACCACCCTCGCCGCCTCCATGTCCTCTCCGGCCAGGCGGGCCACAGTATGGCCGAGGGCCGCAACCGCCATCCAGCGCACCCGTTCGTCGCCGGTGTACAGGGCGGGAATGACCGCGCTCGCAACCCTGCGCGCGGGGATTTCGCCGAGCGCCTCCAAAACCGCGTCGATGTCGCCACCGGCCAGAAGGCGGCGGATCCGGCCCCGCAGGGCCCCGGGCCCCTCCCGCCGCGCCATCTGCCCTGGTCCGGATTCCACCGTCAGTCGACGGCCTCCATGATCCGGCCGCAGCAGTAAGGAATGGCCTGCCGGGCCTTGACTGCCTTGTACTTGTTGCACACCGCGCAGAGGTACGTGGCGTCGGCGGGCGCCATCGCCTCGGAGAGTTCCGTCCTCCCTCCTGCAACGCCCTCGATAACGAACCTGGCAAGGTTCTCCTTCGCCGGGATGTACTCTCCAATGGGGACAAGCTTCTTGTTCTCCCGAAGGCAGTCGACCACGACCCGCCACAGGACCTCCATGGATGCCGTCTCCTGGGGGCTCTCGGGCAGGAGCTCCACCACGTTGCGGTCAATCCGGATCTTCATGGCGCGCCTCCTCGCGTTCCCCGGCAGCGCTCACGCCACAGCGGCCTTGACGGCCTGGCCGATGCGTCCGCCCATCTCCACACACTCCTTGAGGCCTGCATGCTCCGGCACGTACTTGATCCGGATCCCAGGCTCGGCGACCTCGAACTTCATCTCCTCCATAACGCCGTTGATCAGCTTGACGGCCTCGCCGCTCCACCCGTAGGACCCGAAGGCGGCGCCGATCTTGCCACCAGGCTTGAGTCCCTTCATGTACGTCAACAGGGCGGCCATCCTGGGGAGCATCCCGTTGTTCAGGGTGGATGAGCCGAACACCAGGGCTTTGGCGTCCAGGGCCTCGGCGATGACGTCGCTCCGGTGGTTCACCTTGAGATCCAGAACCTTGACGCTGACCCCTTCCCGGACGATGCCGTCGGCCACCGCCTTGGCCATGCGCTCCGTGCTCTGCCACATGGTGTCGAAGACGACCAGGGCCTTTCGAGCCGCCCTGTGCTGGGACCACCCGTCATAGGCCGAGAGAATGTCCCCCACCCTGGACCGCCATATAAGACCGTGGTCCGGGGCGATCATATCGATTTCCATGCCGGATTTCCGCACATTTTCCAGGAGTTTGCGGACCACAGGCGAGTAAAGCCAAAGAATGTTGGAGTAGTACTTGGCGGCGTGGGCCATCAGTTCCGAGACATCCACCTCGTCGTCGAAACGTTCGCTGGTGGCCCAGTGCTGTCCGAAAGCGTCGCTGGAGATGAGCAACTTCTCCGCCGGGAGGTAAGAGAACATGCTGTCGGGCCAGTGGAGCATCCGCGTCTCCATGAACTTGACGGTTCTCCTGCCCAGACTGATCTCCTGACCCGTCCCCACGACCTCCAGAGGCCAGTCCTTCCGGTGGAAGTGGTCGTGGATATTCTTCTGCCCCATGGAGGAACAGAACACCTTCTCCGGCTTCACCCGCTCGATGATCTCTGGCAGGGACCCGGAATGGTCCATCTCCACGTGATTCACCACGATGTAGTCTATCCTGGCCGGATCGATCACGGAGCTGATTCGGTGGAGAAGTTCGCCCCGTTTGTCCTTCTTGACCGTGTCGAACAGGGTGATCTTCTCGTCCATCACGAGATAGGCGTTGTATGTGGTACCCTTGTACGTCGAGTAGCCGTGGAAATCCCTGAGGCTCCAGTCCACGGCGCCCACCCAGTATATGTCCTTTTTGATCTCCGTCACCTGCATGTCTTCATCCTCCATTGTCATCGGGCCTGAGCTGCGTCCTGGATCACCCGAATCCTCTCCACACCCCGGCCGAATGCCGCGCACCCGGATGGCCCGAAGGGCCACCACGGGTGCAGCAGCCCACTAGGACCGTTTTCTCCGGCGCCGCAGGGCTCTACTCCACCTCTTGCGGGACCCCGGGCTTGCCGGCCAGCTTATTCCGGTTCGAACTGATCCTTGCTGGCCCCGCAGACAGGGCATACCCAGTCGTCCGGGATCTTCTCGAAGGGGGTCCCCGGGGCGATGCCGCCGTCCGGATCCCCCACCTCTGGATCGTACACATACCCACAGACGCTGCAAACGTACCTTTTCACCGCACTTTCCTCCGCCACGGCACCGGACTTCTTACCGACAGGGGCCGCCTGTCCAGCGGTCCGCTCCGAATCCCCCGCACGTTGCTCCTCGAGCACGGAGCCGGGGCCAGCCAGGGGCCGGAACATCTTTTTCCCCGCCCCGCACACGGGACATCTCCAGTCATCCGGCAGATCCTCGAATTTCGTGCCCTTGGGGATCTTGCCCTTCCGGTCACCCTTATCCGGATCATAGATATACCCGCAGTTCAGGGTCTGACACTGCCACATATCTTCAGGTCGCGACATGCCGCCTCCTTTATGGTGCCCGCCCGGATCCTTCACCCTTCCGCAGAGACAGGGGGAGGGGTGAAGGTGCGCTGGCCCAGTTCCTTATCCACCATGAACAGACCGCCCGCCGTCTCCCCGGCGAGCTTCAGCCTCTGCACCACGGCGCCCACAGACGCCTCTTCCTCCACCTGTTCAGTGACGAACCACTGGAGAAAGATCTGGGTTGCGTGATCCCGCTGGGCCATGGCCAGATCCATGAGGTCGTTGATGAGACCCGTCACGAGCCCCTCGTGCCTAAGCGCGTGGTGGAAGGCCGCAAGGGGGGACTCCCAGTCCGTCCTGGGGCCTTCGATCGGCTCCAGAAGGACCCGGCCTCCCCGTTCAGCCACGAAGTCATAGATCTTCATGGCATGGAGGATCTCCTCCTGGGTCTGTGCCCGCATCCACGCGGCACACCCTGTCAGGTCCACCGCATGAAAATAGGCCGCCATGGAGAGATAGAGATAAGCGGATGACAGTTCGGCATTGATCTGCCTGTTCAGCGCCGCCTCCATCTTTTCGTTCAGCATGATCCTTCACCCCTTGATCCGCGCGGGCTGCCAAGCCGGGGCTCGCAGGCGTCCGGGCAGAAGAAGTCTCCGAACATCAACTGTCCTTGGCCGCCATGAGAAAGTGGAGCCAGTCCACCATCTGCTGGAGGTTTTTGGACAGATACCAGCGGCCTTCGGCAAAGACCCCGTAGTCCGCACCACCCATGGCCGAGGCAAACCTGGTGGAATTGGCGAAAAAGAGCCACTCCTCCACCCACATCTTCTCGATGGCCTCGTTGAAGATGCTGTCGTTCTGGGCGAGCCCTTTTGCCGCACCGGTCTCCCACGCTTTGAGGAGCACCTGGGTGGCGGCGAGGGTCATGGCGTTGGTGGTCTCGACCGCCTTGTCGATCTTCTGGTAATGGCCGTCCACCCACTGCCTGCTGTGGCAGGTCAGGCAGAGGCCTTGCATGGTAGCCCGTCTCGCCTGCTGCTCGCCGGCATCGATGAGGTATTCCGCCGCGGGCTCCCCTGTGAGCTCGGTGGGGAGCGGCAGCCCCGCCTTGTTCCTGATGACGGTGGTGTCGGCACTCTTCGGATGGGCATGGGCATAGACCACCCCGAAGAGGCGCCAGCCGCTCCGGTCGTTCATCTGATGGGTGCGCTTCACAAGCACCTCGCCCTCTTCCGTCACCACGAGACTGGCGTGACACGCGGCGCACGTGGGGGCGGTGAAGTCCTTCCCAACGGCCCAAGGCACCGCGTCGAAGTCCCACTTGTCCTTGAGCGAGGTGTAGAGGTTGCCGTGCCTGCTCACCGAATACACCTTGTAGGCCGGCACATCCGGACCCTTGTGGCATTCCGAACAGGTAGCGGGCTTGCGGGCCACGGCGATGGAGAAGCCGTGGCGCATGTGGCAGGCAGAGCAGGAACCCGCGCTCCCGTCCGGGTTGATTCGCCCCACCCCGGCGTTGGGCCATCCGGTGAGCACGGGAAAGGCCATCTCGCCCATGGCGGTCTCCCTGGCCCTGATCTCCTTCACAACCACCTCGGTGCCGTGGCAATAAAGGCATGAATCCGCCTCGGTGAGGGGATCCACGGCCCCGAGGTGAGCGGCGGCGCCGTCGAAAGTCTGGACGGCGTTGGCGGAGTCCATGAGCGTCTGGAATACCCCGTTGCCCTTGAGATTCGTGTAGGCGTTCGCCATGAGGTTCCGGCCGTATTCATCCACCTCGACGGGATGGCATCCGGCGCAGTCCCTGGGGGTTACCACCACGTGGACGCTGTATCCGTTGTGTTCAAAGCTGTCCTTGTGAGAATCAGCATTTGCCGTGTGGCACTCCGCGCACCCGACCGTGGTTTCCCCGATCCCCTGCGGGGCCTCTGCCGCGGACACCCTTCTTTCCAGGCCCGGCTTCTTCAGCGCCTCGTCGAAGGTGACGCCCGCATGACGGCTCTTCTTCCAGTCGGCCACGATCCCCGGGGTAACCATAGCGTGGCAGCCGATACACGCCTCGGTCGCATCGCTCACGCCGCCCGCGGCGCCTGCGGAGCCCGCCGCGGAAAGGGACGCGGCCCCGATGAACACGACGATCCCCCACAACCAATCCGCCATCTTCATCCTTTTCATCTCAACATCTCCTCCTCGCAAAGGCACGGCCGTGGGGGGGTGCCGCCAGGCAGCCGCCGAGGCCCCGCCCCGCCGCACCCCCTTCCAGATCCGTCGCAGACCCAGGGCTCATTCCACCAGGAGCGTGATTCCAGCCGCATTCACCAAGAGCGGGGCGTATTCCCCGGCCGGCATTCCCAGGTACTCACCCACCGAACTGGGCACCTGGCTGTAGAACAGCCTCGCCTCGATTTCGACTGGGCCCGACGCAGCATCTTCCGGCACCTTCCAAGTGTAGGTCTCGATCTTTGTCTCCCTGGGACCGATGCGGTAGTCTACCTTCGTGTTCTCCGCGGTGTACCACTGGCATATGGTCATCCGGCCCATGGGATCGAAAAAGGGATGGCGGAAAATCCTGGAGCCGTCCGGGACGTTACCGTCGCGTTTCACCCCGGGGAATCCGGCGTTCCCCATGATTTCACCCATTGCCTGGTAGGCCAGGACGCCGGAATCCGCAATGGTGAATTCCTCGCCGGGGAACCCCTTCCGGTCCACGGGCAGGGAGAAGCTTTTGCCCTGGGAGTCCGTGGCCCTGACCTCAATCCAGAGCATCCGCTCCTCGGTGGAGCCCGAGGGCACGGAATGGCCGGCCTTTCCGTTGAAGAGCTGGATCTGGATCACGGCGTTGGAACCCTTCCGGACCGCAGAATTCTGGGTATAGACGGCGACATCCACGGCCCCGGCGAGCTTGCTCTGGAAATGGGACCCATGGAAGTTGTGATGTGCCACGTCCTGCCGTTCCTTTCCTCCCATGGCCGATCTGCCCGGAGCACGGTACATGTGGCAGTCCTGGCAGCGAGTCCCCTCCTTGGCGTAGGGACCGGCCTTCCACTCCCGATAGGTCGCCTTGACCCAGGCGCCGTAAGGGCTCTGCTCGTCATGACATGTGGCGCAGAGTTCGGGACTCGCGGTGAACTCGGAATACCGAACCCCGTGGGCCGGGGATTTCGCGTCGGCCCGCTGTCCCAGTTTCACCCTCCCCGGCTCGATGATGTAACTGCCGTTATATGGAACCGCCTCCGAGCTTCCCGTAATCGTATGGCAGATGTCGCAGCTCACCCCCTCGTTGGCCCTGGTCCCTTCCGAAGCCGGTTTGGGAGGGATGTCCCCGGCGAGAAAGGCCAAGGGGGCGTGGCACGCGATGCATCCGGCCTTCACACCGGAGACTTTCTCAAGGGCCAGGGCCTGGGGCAGGGCCAATTTGAAGTACTCGATCTGGTCCCATTCGTGGGTGAAGGCCTGCGACATCAGGCTCTGCTCCCATTCGTCGAAGAGCTCCCGATGACAGGCCTTGCAACTACCCGGCTTCTGGAAGTCGTCGTAGGAGAACTTCCCCATCTCCGCCGCCGCGGCGGCTATGGGCACGGCCGCCAGGACCAGGAAAAGCCAACCGCAACCGATCGCTTCTCGTCTCATCGCACACATCCTCCTCGTTCGATTCGCAGCGAACACCAACCGGGGCCCCCACGGCCCCGGGCAACTGATTTCCGGACGGGAAAAACCGGGGTTCACCCCGCGTGCCTGGCGAGATAGCTTGACACCCCCTCCGCGGTAGGTATCATGGCCTCCTCGCCCGGCCTCCAATTCGCAGGACAGACCTCCCCATGGGCCTCATGGAACTGGAGGGCGTCAAGGATCCTGACGGCCTCGTCGACGCTCCTGCCGAGCGGCAGATCGTTCACCAGCTGGTGGCGCACGACACCGTCCCTGTCGATGAGAAAAAGCCCCCTGAGAGCGATCCCCTCGTCAAGGAGAACGCCGTACGCCCTGGAAATCCCCTTGTTGAGGTCAGACACCAGAGGATACTGGACGTTCCCGATACCCCCGCTGTTCAACGGGGTGTTCTTCCACGCCAGGTGCGTGAAATGAGAGTCCACTGACACCCCGAGCACCTCGCATTCCCGCTTCCTGAACTCAACCAGCTTCTTGTCGAAGGCCAGGATCTCCGAAGGGCAGACAAAGGTGAAATCCAGGGGATAGAAGAACAAGAGCACGTACCTCCCCCGGTACGACGCAAGCGACAACTCGTGAAAGCTGTTGTCAGGCATCACCGCCTGGGCCCGAAAATCCGGCGCTTCCTTCGTGACGAGCGTACACATGGAGATTCCTCCTCCTTCCGTTGAAGATTCGCCTCTGTCCATTCCCCCACGGACAGGCACGCCGGCGGCCGCATCGCCGACAATCGTGCCCCGCACTTCCTCGCCGGACGTCTGATAAAAAAATCCCTTTCGGTGTGGTCAAGCCAGGGCTCATTCAGGCCGGACAAACCCCTTTTCTGCCCCGGTCTCCCGGCCAGTCCGCCCTTCTCTCGCCTGACAGCCAGGGCAAACGCCGTCAAACTCCAAACGGTGATTCAGTACCCTGTATCCCCCTGCGTCCACATGCACCGCTTCCAGGCCTTCGAGACCCTCGGTCCGCACATCGTCCACTCTCCCACACCGTACGCACCTGATATGACAATGGTTTTTTGGCTCTCCGTCAAAACGCTTCTGCCTCCCCCCCGTCTCCAGTTTCTGGATGACCCCCTCCTGAGAGAGGACCTCCAAGTTCCGGTAGACTGTGGCCAGGCTGATTCTGGGGAGCTGCGCCTTCACCCTCTGGTAAAGCTCGTCCGCAGTCGGATGGCTCGTCATCGATCGCAACTCGTCCAAAATAATCTGGCGCTGATGGGTCAGCCGCCGGGTTCCTTGTTCCACGGGAAATACCTCATATACGATTATTAAGAATGATTATTGTGTACCTTCTGTCTTCATGTCAAGGGAAAAATGTCACCCTGCGAAAACCTTCCAGAACCCGACTCTCATTGACCCGCACCAGGCCTGGTGGTAATAGGTGGTCACCTGCCGGGCCGCTCTCCCGGCCCGGCGTGAAAGCCGCACTCCAGACCCCGGGAGGTACCGACCATGATCGTGATCATGAAACCGGACATAGACCCCAGCGGACCAGAGATGACCATGCTTCTTGACTACCTGCGTCAGTTTCCCGACGTCAAGACGCGGGCGTCCGGGATCCGGGGGGCAAGCCGGGTAGTCACTGAGATCTACCTCATCGGTCCAACCCACCACGTCCCGCAAGAGACTATCGAGCGTATGGCTGGAGTGGAAAAGGTGGTCCGAGTCTCCAGCAAGTACCGACTTCTCGGCCGCCACGGCGGCCAGCTCGGCCAGCTCGGTTTTGAATACAACGGCCTTACCTTCGACCAGGACAGCCTGCATACCTTCATCGGGCCCTGCGCCGTAGATACGCCCGAGCACGTGGAGACCATCTTCCGCAATCTCCAGCGGGTGGGCATCACCACCTCCCGCATGGGGGCCTACAAGCCCAGGACCAGCCCGTACGACTTCCAGGGCCACGGCCGGACGTGCCTGCCTTGGCTCTTTGAAATGGCAGGAAAATACGGCATCAAGGTAATCGCCATGGAGGTGCTCAGAGAAGTGCACATCCAGGAGATAGATCAAGCGCTGGAGGAGGCCGGCAGGCCCACAGGGGTGATGCTCCAAGTCGGGACCAGAAACGCCCAGAACTTCGAGCTCCTCAAGGCCGTCGGGTCTCAGCAGCAATATCCGGTACTGTACAAACGGGGCATGGGCCTGTCCCTGGAGGAGTCCCTGAATGCCTGCGAGTACATTGCCAGCGAGGGGAACAGAAACATCGTGTTCTGCCTCCGGGGGGTGAAGACGCGGCTCGGGGACCCGCACCGCAACTTGGTCGACTTCTCCCACGTCCCTGTGGTCAAGCGCCTGACACGGCTGCCCGTCTGCGTCGACCCCACCCATTCCGTGGGCGCCAAGGAGCGGGCCACCGACGGCCTGCTGGACATCTTCCACGCCTCGGCCCAGGGGGTTGTCGCCGGGGCCAACATGATCCTGGTGGAATTTCACCCGAGGCCTGAACTCGCCCTGTGCGACGGGCCGCAGGCCCTGACAATGCAGGAGATGGACCATTTCCTGGCCGACATGGAGATCGTCCGGAAGGCTTACCAGGAACGCCGGGCTCTGGCCGCCCGGCAACTCTTCCGGGAATGGCACCCCGAGCAGACCGCAGCCGTGTGAGCTGGACCGGCGAAAGCGGCCCCGGTCCTCCCGACCGGAGGCGACGGCGGTGGAGCCCCGCCCTCATGCGCATACACGTCCTTACGCATGTACCCTTCGAAGGCCCTGCAGCTCTTGCCGACTGGGCCGCGGACCGCGGGCACGGGATGGCCCAAACCGCCGTTTTCACCGGCGCGCCACTGCCTGCCCCTGGGGATTTCGATTGGTTGGTGATAATGGGGGGCCCTATGGGTGTCGGGGATGAAGACCGTTTCCCCTGGCTCCTCCAGGAAAAGCGCCTGCTGGAGCGGACCCTTCGGGAAGGAAAGACAGTCCTTGGGATCTGCCTCGGGGCCCAGCTCCTCGCCGACTGCCTCGGGGCCCCGGTCTTTCGGAACCCTTCGAGGGAAATCGGCTGGTTTCCGGTCTCTCTCACGCCCAAAGGAGCCCGGCATCCTCTCTTCAACGGACTCGATGCTGCCTTCGACGCTTTTCACTGGCATGGAGACACCTTCGGAATCCCGGCGGGCGCCTTGCACGTCGCGCGCTCCGAGGCGTGCATGAACCAGGCATTCGTCTGGGAGGAGCGGGCCGTCGCGCTCCAATTCCACCTCGAATCCACTCCGCAAAGCGTGGAGGACCTCGCGGTGAACTCCGCGGACGATCTCGTCGAGGCTGGACCCAGTGTCCAAGGTCTGGAACAAATTCTCGATCCCCAAGGGCGGTTCCCCGCCCTCAGGAAGACCCTTTACACGCTGCTCGATGCCATGTGTTGCAATTCCCCGCTTCCCTGAGCTCCACCCGCGTGAGTCGGCAGGACGGCCCGAATCCCGACGCATCTTGCTGGATGCGCAGTCAATACGGGGGGCTGCACCGAGGCAACATCAGGTCATAACCAGGTTTTTTGCGAAGAAAGCGCGAGCCCCGGTGCCTTGGATGCGGTGGATGTAAATTGCGTGCCGGGAGCGGCGATGATCGGTGCCGCCGCCGCTCTCGGAGGGTAAGCCTTCACAGGGTACCGCATCTGCTGTGTTGGCGGGCACTTGAAGTACAGGGAGTACGTCTGCGTGCCCGCCGTCTCGCATCTGCAGCACCCTGCGAAGGCTTCCAGTCCGGGGGAGTTGCAGCATTCGTGCTGTGCGAACCCTGTGAGCAGTTACCTCGGAGGATCTCGGCTATGGTGCTACCGATCCTGCATTTTGCGGAAATTCCAGAGGCATGATCCGCCGGAACCAGATGTCGCTCCCCTCGAAGTGGGTCGGATTGTCGGGATCAAGCGGCTCCAGCTCCTGCAGCCATGTGCCGTAGAAGCGCGAGCCGTCCGGGGTCATGCGGATCTGGACCTCGCCCTGCTCGGGGTCTCCCTTGGCAATGTAGCCCCAGCGGTAGACGGTTTCGCCGGCGTAGTTTCCTTCGCTGTCGGGGTTGACCTCCCACGCGTCCAGCGCAAAGGTCTCGCCCCGGTCCCGGGTGAATGTATAGAACAGGTCCATCGGGGCCGGCCCCTCCTGCTCGCCGGTCACCGGGTCCTTTTTCGGGTTCGTAGCCGTGCCGTACGCCAGGTAGACGACGTCGGAGTTGAAGATGTCCTCGGGGCGGGCGGACACGACGCCCGCGGCATCGACAATTTTCCCGGCCGGGGGCGCGACGATGCGCGGTTCGATCACGCTCGTCTTGGCGTTGGGCAACTGGGTCATGTTGCGCGCCTGCTCGAATTCTCCAGGAGCGTAAAAGGTGCAGACTTCCACCTTGACGATGTGGCCGTCGGGCTCGTAGACGAACTGGATATCCTCCCCCTCGCCGGTCGTCTGCTTGAAGATCTGGCAGTGCTCGACACCGACGCCCGCGGGGTCCGTGGTCCAGGTCTGGCCGCCGTCGAAGGACCGGCGCACGAAGAAGTCGTACCTGTCGTTGCCGTTTCGGGTCGCGGCCCAGTTCGGCGTGTACGAGTAGCCCATCATCACGAAATCGCCGCGCATCGCACCGCGGTGCGCCCGGGCGTCCTCGTAGGGGTTGGTGAAGGAGGGGTCATCCAGGTTGTCCGCCGTCTGCTCCCACGCCACCACCTTGACGGCGCCGTACGGATCCTCGCTCGTCGGGTCTCCCTGGCTGGGGGTGGTCACGGTGGGCGTCACGGTGCTCATGTTCTGGGCGCCGGCGATGCAGACCTGACTCCCGTCGGGGGCGGCCATCCGCTCGTCGCAGACGATGTTCGAAAACCGGTACGGATTGCCGGTCTGACCGGCCGGCACGACGACGCGCCGCAGCATGATGTCGGAGGGGCGCCCGGAGCCTAACTTGCCCTCCTTGTAGACGATGAGCATGATGGTCTTTGAAGCGCCGATGGCGCTCTTGCCCTGCAGGATGAAGCGGGCGCGGCGCGCGTTTTCGTACGCCAACTGCGGCCGGCCGAGGTAGTCGAGGATCTGGGCTCCGGTCTCGTCGGTCAGATAGAGGACGTTGCCCTCCGCATCGCGCTCCGGCAGATTGACGATATTGCCGGCGCTGACCAAGTCGGGATTCTGAAAATCGAAACTGTGGTAGATGACGTTTTTGCCCTGTTCGCTCAGATAGACGTCGCTACCCTCGCCGGTGCCGTCCTCGGGGTGCTCTCCGGTGCCGGAGGTGTCGGGGGGGCCTGCACCGGCGCCCTTAGTCTCCTCGTAATTGACGATGGCCCAGGCGCTCACGGTGCCGTCGGCCTTGGTGTAGGGCTGCAGGAATATGTTGGGGCGGGAGGCCCCGGTGTCGCCGTCGAGCAGGCGCCCGTCTTCGGTAATGCAGACGCGTTTCGTTTCATCCTGCTGGTTGACGAACTCGTAGAAGTCATCGCACAGGCCGGGGATCATGTAGCCGTAACGGTGGGTGCCGTCTCCTCCGCCGCTGGCGGCGTTTTCGTTGGGTACCGGGATCCAGTTGCCTTCGCCGTCGGAGACCGGGTACCCGTCCTCGCCCAATTCAACCATCAGATTGTCGGTGTTGACCACATCGTTGTCGGATATGCGCACCGGAAGCGACATCGGCACCAGGGCCTTGGGCCGGCCGACGATGTCGTGCTGGGGGTCGCCGCCCGACACGAAATTCGCATCGACCTTGGCAAAATCCCCCAGGGTGATGAAGCTGTACCAGATGTCGGTCTTGTGGTTTGTCGTGGCGCCGCTCCAGCCTTCACCGGGGCCGAGGAACTTGCCCGGCCGTAAACCCGCCGGGTCCTCCTGCCAGATCAGGCCCATGCCGGCGCCAGCGCCGCCGCCGAGGAAGAGTTGCAGGGCGTCGCGCCGGCCGGAGGTCAGGCGTTCAGGCTTGAACCACACGATGTCGCCCACGTAGTCGCCGAGTCCGTTGTTCACGTTTTGCTGGTTGGCGACAACCCCCCGGGCCACCCAGACGCAACTGTAAGGCACTTCCCCGACCTCGGGGAAACCGTCCGCGGTGTAGTCGTGTGAGCGCTGCGGGCCCGCCACGCCCCAGATGTCGTCTTCCCAGTAGGGATCGTCGTACGTGTAGTCGTCTTCCGTATTGATGGCGTAGCGCGGTCTGCCGCCGTTGCAGAACTTGCTTGACCAGGCAACCAGGATATTGTTTCCCTGGACCTGCATCACCGGCTTCCTGGTGCCGCCGTAGAACGGTTCGCCGTCGGCGAGGGTGAAAGAGGAGCGGTCCCCCGAACGGGAGAGATTCATGCGTTTCCATGTGTTGCCGTCATCGCGCGATACCGCCGCCCAAACATCGGGTGCGCCGGTGGTGGGGTCCTCGTCGGTATAGGTGACGATCAACGGTTTGGCCTCCTCGACGCTCCGGATGAAATTGCCTTCCTCGTCGTAATATTCGATGACCGCGGGCTCGCCGTTGGCCTTGAAGGCCGGGAACCAGACACGCATGTCGTTCATCTTGGCCTTGGCGCTTGCCAGCATCGGAGTCTTGGAAATGTTCTTGCGGAACATTACGGAAGAGAGCGCGTCCTCGAGATGCGCCTTGGCCTCCTCGGCGGAGACCACGACCAGGCTGAGGCCTGCCAGGGCGGCCTGGCTGGCTGCCTCGACAATGATCCGCTCGATCCGGCCGCTGTCGGTGAAATCGAAGCGATTCAACCCGAGCGCCCCCATGGCTCTTTCCAGGGCCGCGACTACCTCGGGGGTGATGAGGATCCTGTCTCTCGGGTTGCCGTCCACGTCGAGGCTCTGGAGCAGGCGGGCCATGTTGATGACTTCAACGCTATCTGTATCGGCCATTTCGAACAGGTCGAGGGGCGAGATCCGGTGGGCGGCCACGGTGCTTCCGAGCGTATACGGCCCGATCGACAGCCAGACCCGTTCATCGGGGAAGTAGTCGTAGGCGCCCGCCTCGTCCGTGGTGCCTTCATGGGTCGGGGTGACGAAGGAGAGGCCGCCGACCGGCGAATCGGTGAAATGGCCGCGCTTCGGGTGTGTCAGAAGGTAGCTGAACCACCACCCTTTGCCGACCCCTTCAAAATCCTCGTACAGGGCAGGGTCAACAGCCTCGTCCTCCATGGAGGAGCCCATGCCCGTGTAGGCCCAGGCGACGCCCTGATCAACAACAGTCCCCTGCTCGTCAACCTTCACCATGCTGACGTGCATGGCGATATTCTGCAGCCGCAGGTCGGCGTACGGGAGGCCCCATTTGAAGCCAAGATCGTCCTCCAGGTCGATGACCAGCATGTAATCCCCGTCGTCATGGGCGTACTCATCTTGAAAATTGAACCTGCCCGGCGTGAGGCTGCCCGTCCTGGTGGCGGGGACAGGCTCGTTCCCGACATAGATCTGCACGTTACGAAGCTCCCAGGTCTGCGCCGGGGAAATGCGGATCTGGAACTTCTCAGCCGTATTCCAAAAACCGGCCACGCCGACCCGCTCCAAGGTCTGAGTGATCAGGGGTGCCTGGCACAAACCCGGCCCTCCTGGTTGTGCGGCATCGGCTGATGACCGGAATAGGAATAGTGTCGCGACGACCAACGCCATGCAGACGCACATTTTCACCATAACGACCTCCTCTGATGATTGTAGTTTCCGGCCTGCTTCCACTCGGAAACTCCTTACAAACCGATTCTGTAAGGTACGCTTTCTGAAAAAGAAATCGGCAGCGCGGCTGTCTTCAGAGGGGAACGGGGAAGACCCGCGGCTTTCCGCGCCCTTTTTGCAATAGGGTTGGCTTTTCGGATTCCGGGTGGTTGTGGACTTCCATCCCGGTATGCTTAGAATACGTACTAATTACTCAACGTTGTTTTCATGACTGAGTCCAGGTCAATCAGGATTGATTCGTACCGTTCTTTATATAGTCTGCACGCGATTTAGCAATATACATGCCAGTACGTAGTTCAAAACCTTTAAACTAATAGGAGATTTTTGCTATAATAACTCCTGATCGATTGTTATCGAAGAACCGACTTTCCATGAATTTGGAAAAACTTTTCTCAGTAGTAAATAATATTTCAAATAACAATCATTTGCATGAAAAATATTATTCTTACCCATGACAGATCCAGACGTCGGGCCGTCCGGCAGTGTAAGGTGTGGACAAAGTGGCGAAACGCGTCCACCTGACACAAAAATGCGGTTCATGGACAGTTGCTGACGTGAGGGATAATCGAAGGCGCACCTTCACATTGAGAGAGTATTCGTCTTCAGTCATCTGGAATTTGTTCCTGATTACTGCAGGGGCACTGATCTTCGCCCTTGGTCTCAAGGGCATTGCGCTGCACCACAAATTCATTTCAGGAGGACTCTTCGGGACGGCCCTTCTGATCAACTATTTGACCAGCTTACTTTCTCCAGGCATTTTGTACTTTATCCTCAATATTCCAATCTTCATAGTTGGATGGCTTTATGTGAGCAGAAGATTTTTTTTCTACAGTCTGTATGCTATGGTCGTGACATCTTTGGCCTTTGACACAATAGACTACAAATTCGACATACATAATCAGCTTTATGCCGCTGTTGCATGCGGAGTGATCTCCGGAGCAGGTACCGGCATCATTCTCAGATCCCTCGGATCAAACGGCGGTCTTGATGTCATTGCAGTCATCCTGAATCAAAAATTGAATTTAGGCATAGGGAAATTCTTTTTCTTTTATAACTGCTTTCTTTTCAGCTATAGTTTTTTTTATATTGAAAGAGATCTTGTTATTGTATCTTTGATTATGGTCTTCATAGCATCATTAATGGTTGATTATGTGCTGGCTTTGTTCAGCCGAAGAAAAGTCTGCTTCATTATATCGAGCGAACCGGATCTGATCGCCCGGGAGATCCTGCACTCGCTTCACCGCGGCGCCACCTTTCTCAAGGGCCAGGGTGCCTACACCGGCAAGGACAGGACCATTGTGATGGCGGTCATCGACAATATACAGCTCAAGAAACTCGAGGAGATAGTCTTCGGAATCGATCCGGAGTCCCTGTTCATTGTGGAAAACACCTTCAGCGTCCTCGGATCGAGCTTTTCCAGAAGAAAGCTCTACTGACGACCCGCCCTCTGACCTGGGCTCTGAACTCCGCGTCGTAAAGACCGAGCCGGAGAAGCCCTTCTCCCGTAACTGATCACAGGGTTCGGCACCACCAATGCTGCAACTCCCCGGACTGGAAGCCTTCACAGGGTGCTGCAGATCCAAGACGGCGGGCACGCAGACGTACTCCCCCCTGTACTTCAAGTGCCCGCCAACACAGCAGATGCGGTACCCTGTGAAGGCTTACGTCTGAACCCTTCTGTGCCGTCAGAAAAAGGAATAGTGCTTTCGAACAGCCTTCTTCACATTCCAGACACACTCCAAACCCTTCGGAAAAACCACGAAGTCCCCAGCGGCGAAGGACACGTCCCCCGAAGGCGTCTTGACGGTCACCTCGCCTTCCAACAGGTAACAGGACTCCTCCTGGTCATACTGCCAGTCGAAGGTCGAAGGTTCACACTCCCAAATCGGCCAATCCTTGACGGCCAAATCTTCAAGTCTTTCTGCGGTTGGCCTTTCGATACGGATCTTCATCGTCACGGCGGACACCTCCTCTTCCTTGCGGAACGAATGCAAACCGCTTCACGGCCCAACATTTCGATCGACCACTGTGCCCATTCGAAACCATCTGCACGCCCGAAGGGCCTCACCGGTTCTCTCCCGCGGCCTGCAAACTGATGCGCCGACCAGAGGGGTTCGGGAAAACCTCAATCGGCGGGCACAGGCCGGCATCCAGGCCGCAGGCGTGAAAAAGTCGCCGAGTGCATACCATGTTTCGCAGTTATGAGAGTATACCCTCCAGGGAAAATCCGGGCCAGATACTCACCGTGATCCCTCTTGAAGTTCCTCTCAAGCACGAGGCCAGGAAAAGGCGGCCTTGGAGGGTGGAAAAGGGCAGAACCGTTCCACGCTTGGAGGGCGCCGCCTTGATGAGCGGGGTCTCGATCGGAAGACAGGCAGGATGAGCGAGGAGGGACTACAGGGAACACACCTGAAGTCATCAAGCGAAAAAGCGCCTGGACGACATTCTGAAAAAAAAATCCCGCATGACTGCGTTCCAGCCGTGCTTCGCTATTGACAGAAAAAGGCGATCAATGTCACAATTGCGGCGGGAGCGATAATCTCAATTTTTTGGGAGGGCAAATCGTGTACAAGACTGAGTTGATCAAAAACGCGGCAGAAAAGACCAACCTTTCCACAGGCCAGATCAAAGATGCGTTGCAGAACATCCTGGAGAGCATCAGTTCGGCCCTGGCCAGAGGAGAAAAGGTGACGCTTGTGGGTTTTGGAACCTTTTCTGTCCAAGAGCGCGCAGCCAGAAAGGGCACCAACCCCAACACCGGCAAACCCATAGAGATTCCAAAACGCAAGGCAGTCCGTTTCAAGCCCGGCGGCGATCTGGTGAGGACCATCGACCCCAAGAGAAAACCGGCGAAGCAAAAAAAGACAAGAGGCAAAAAAAAGGCCGGAAAGGCCTAGGAATGCTCCTCCGGTTGTCCGGGGGTACATCTCGCTCCCGCACAGATCTCTGTACCGGCTTCACCGGGGTGGGAGGAGCCGGAATTCGGCTGACGAAAGAAAAATCTGCGCCCCCGGCCGGTGATGACCAGTGGCGGGCTTACTCCGGATAGGGTGTGTGGCGTGAGTCTCTTCTTGATCTTCCTTCGGGATTGTCGGCATCTGTTTTCGGCGCCCCCTCGCGCCTTTTAGGGTAACCCTGCGCCACCCTTGGTCCTCAGGTTTTTGGAGCCACTTCGAAGGATTCCGCCTCCCCTGCCCGGGGTGGAAGCACGACGTGGGCCTGCGCCGAACCGGCTTTGCTCAAGAGGGCGCCTGGGAAATGCCCCCTGCTCCCCTATTTCGGTATGGCCTCACGTATTGCAAGATGCCTTCAGATCCCGCGGGGCAGGTGTACTTACAGATGCGTGTATACCCGGGCGACGCAACGGGATCACGCCTGCCCTCGCCCCCAGGCAGTCATCCCGTGCCGAAAGACGGCGCCCCTCAGTCAAGCATGTGCAAGACGATCTCCTGACCGGGATAGATGGCCTCACGGACTTTCACGTTGTTCCATGCACAGACGTCCTCCAGTTGCACTCCATGGCGGATCGCAATCCCTGTCAACGTGTCGCCCTTGCGGACCAGGTAACGGACTGTCTGCGGTTCCGGATTCGCTCTCTCCCATTCCCGGAGGACCGAAACGAATCGTTCCCTGGATTCCGCCGGGACCCTGATCAGGTGAACCCCCCTGGGTAATTCCTTGCCCACCATCCACGGGTTGAGTTCGACGAGGCTGCGGAACGAAGTGCCCGCTGCCCGGGCCACTGCGGAGAGAGGCAACTGCCGCCGATCGACCTCCAGCGTCACCTTGGCGGTGGGCCTGGATCCGTAAAGGCGAGCCTGTGCCAAATCGATGCCGTATGACTCGGGGTTCTCGATGATCAATTTCGCGGCGACAGCACGAAAAACGTAACGTTCCGTTTCTCTCGGCAATCTGAGTCCAAAAAAGGTGTTTTCATCTTGGATTTCCAGCGCCTTGACTACCCGATTCCGCCCTGCATTGTACGCCGCAAGTGCCAGGGTCCAGGAGCCGAATTCGCTCTTCAGTTCGGCCAGGTGTCCGAGGGCAGCGCGGGTGGCCAGTTCCCAGTCTCTCCTCTCGTCCTTCCAGGAAGTCCGGTCCAGTCCGCACGCGGAACCCGTGCTACTCATGAACTGCCACGGCCCGGTGGCACTGGCCGGACTCACCGCATCCGCCCGAAGATTGCTCTCGATTACCGCGACGTACTTGAGGTCTCGAGGGAGTCCCAATTCCTGTGAAATCTCTTCAACCAACGGGAAATAACGGGCGCTCCTCTTGAACCAGAGCGTGGTGGAGACGGGGCTGCCCAAGATCACCACCATCTCTGTGTCCAAACGTTCCCACACATCGTCTCGGTCAATGGGGATGGATTCTCCACAGAATTCGACCTTTGCAGGAAGCGGAATCTGGAGCAGCCGCGTGATCCCGGCCCCCTGCTCCATGCCCGGAGCGGGGGACGCAGTCAAGAAAAAGAGACACACCCAAGCGGCGCGGAACTTCATCGTCAACCTCCCATGTCCTGACTGTAATTCTCCTATCGACAGCCGTTTTGGATCCCTTGACGGCCATGACCGGGAACGGTCAGAACCCGTTGCCGGGCCGGCCCCGGTTCATGGAACACGCCCGGCATCAACGCTGTGTTTCCCCTTGGAAGGAACGCCGGTGAAATCGAGCTTGTCGGGTGCGACGGCGCCGCCCGAAATGATGAAAGACATCGCCTCATCCAGGGTCCAGTCCGTGGAGATAAGCTTCTCAACGGGCACGATCTCGAGATATCCAGAGGTGGGATTCGGTGTGGTCGGAACGTACACCGCAGCCAAGGCCCGGCCGGTCCGGTCGTCGGTGAGAATCCGCGTCACGAGACCCACCGTCTTCATGTCAGGAGAGGGGAACTCGATCAAGACGACCCGGTGGACCCGGTCGGGCTTCTGCTGCAGGGCGATCAGGAGTTTCTTGGTGGAACCGTATATGGTCTGGACGAAAGGTATCCTCTGCATGAGAGAATCGAAAACAGCGATGGAGCGTTTCCCCACCACCAGGGTCGCGGCCCATCCCAGCATATACAGGGCCCCGAGGGTGAGTATCACGGCAAGGCTGGACTGAAACCACGGGGCCAGAAGCCATTGCGCAACGGACGGCGCATATGCAAGCAAACCCCTGGCAAGGGCCCTGACCCACGGCATTCCAAAATTGGACAGCCGACCGAGAATGAATTCAAAGATGAGCCACGTCACCCAGATTGGCACGGCGGTCAGGATACCGGCCAGAAGGTATCCCTGGGCCCGCGAGACGAAACGCTTGGAAGTCTCTCCCGTCATGGTTCAATCCCACCAAACGTCGCGATACCGACCGGAAGAGAATTCCTCGCAGAGCATGCGTAACGTGGCAGACGCCGTCCTTGCTTTCTCTTCACGAAAGGATCCCCTAGATCGGAATGAACAGGGCCGGCGGAGAGCGTCGCCCTGAATTCCTGAAATCGCCCTGAGCACCCGGAACCTCCGGCCGGACTGGGAATGGGTGCACACACAGAATCATGTCGTGCGGCGTCGCCCGTTCCTTGGCACTGACGGTATGCCTGCCCGGATGAAGTGTCAACAGCACGCCATTGCCGCCCGGCTTTCGATGCAGGCCCCTCTAACACAGATCTCATCGGATGTTCCGCCTGGGCAGGCCTCCCACATGAAGCATGTTGGCGGCAATTTCTTCCACGGACGTCTTGGTGCTGTTCAGAAAGGGGATGCCTTCCTGGCGGTAAAGGGCCTCTGCCTGTCGCACCTCTCTCTGACACTGCCGGAGCGACGCATAGCGACTTTCCGGATACCTTTTGGACCGTATGTCGTGCAACCGTTCCGGGGCGATCGACAGGCCGAAGAGCCGCCCTCTGTGGCTTCGAAGGATCTCGGGAAGACCTGGCCCTCTGAGATCTTCCTCGGTGAGCGGATAGTTGGCGGCATGGATCCCATAATGGAGAGCCAGGTACAGGCAGGTAGGGGTCTTGCCCGATCGGGAGACTCCTATGACGACCACATCGGCGCGGCCATAACCCTGAGTCGATGCGCCGTCGTCGTTTCCCAGGGCGAAATTCACCGCCTCGATCCGCGCGATGTAACTCGCATGATCGATAAGGGCGTGGGACCGTCCCACTGTATGCTGTGATTTCACCTCGAGTTTCTGTTCGAGAGTATGGATGAAGGTGTCATAAAAGTCAAAAAATATCCCCCTGCTCGATGCCAAAAGATGGCGGACGTGTGGATCGATCAGGGTACTGAACACCAGGGGCGGAGTGCCTTTACGCACGGCGCTTCCGTTTATCCTGGCCACCGCCTCCAGGGCCTTTTTCTGTGAATCGACGAAGGGAAGGCTTATTTCCTCCATGGTGACTCCGTCGAACTGTGAGAGCAGACTGTGCCCCAGGGTCTCGACTGTGATCCCTGTCCGGTCGGAGACAAAAAACACGGTGCGGCGCCGGGACGCGCGGGATACGCCTCCCACTATGCAGCGCACCCTTCCTGGAGCCCCGGGAAGGGGCCCGGCCGCCGTTCCACATGCATGTGATTCCTTCTCCTCTCTTCTCCCAGCAACGGTTTCCCATTTTGGCTCTGGGCATGCCTACTTGTCAATGCCCGTTCGCCGATCGGGACCGATTTTGATAGCAAAGGAACCGAGGCGTGACAGCTGGCGGATCTTCGCGTCGGAACGCACGCGGCGGACAGCCATCGAGACCGTCCTCGTGCGGTCCAGCGGCATGGGAAGACCGCAGAACCGCGGAAAGAGGCACAGAAAAAGTGCTGGTGTGCAGTAGCCCGCGAAGGATCTGAGCCAGCGGTCTGTTCAGAGCCGGGACATGAAAATTTCAAGCCGGTCCTCGGCAGATACAAGGACGGAAACCGACCTCCCAAGGCGACTCTTGACGTTTCATGATCCAGAGAGCACGCGATCCGGGGGCGAGGAGCGTAAGCCTTCACAGGGTAAAGCATCTGCTGTGTTGGCGGGCACTTGAAGTACAGGGAGTACGTCTGCGTTTCCATCTGCAGCACCCTGTGAAGGTTTGCAGTTCGGGGAGTTGCAGCATTGGGGCTGTGCCGAACCCCGTGATCAGTTACCGAGGACCAGCTCATGATCTTTACCGGAAGTCTGCACCCCGGATGTTCGAACGGTCCGCAGGATTATGGGACATCCCCGCGGGTGGGCAGCCCGTCGAAGGCCCCTTCAGCGGAAGAGGAGGCTGAGGCCACAATGGCCTCGACGCATTCTTGCTGTGCCGGCGTCATGTCGATAAATTCGACACCCATCAACCATAAAATACCCCTCTTCCGCCGCCACCGCACACGACCGGTCAACTTGACCTCGGGATTGCCGGGGAAAAAGAGACACACGCGCCTGCCGGCAGGGGAAAACGACATAACCTCGAGGCGGACCCCGCCCATGCTCACATCCGCACAAAACTCGATATTCGCCGGAGACGGAACGTCCGGGCCCGAGCACCCCACGAGGGACTCAAGCGGCGATCTCACATGCCGGCGTCGTTCCGGCGAATGCGTCCTTTTCACATTGTTTCCCCCTGACAGAGGCCTGAATCGGCTCACGACAAAAGGATGTCCGCTCCCGGAGTCCGAGAAAAGGCCCGTTGCGATTGCCCGCATCGGGATAAAAAAACCCTCGACAGGTTTCAGGAACCTCTCGAGGGCAATCATGGCCCTGGCTTCTCCACCACTTATCATTGAATTTCCACGGACCAACGGGCTTTGTCAACACGAATTCTCAAAATTTCGGCCGGGACGGCCTCATCAAAGACCAGCGGGGCCGCGGACCGCCAGGCCCGATCATCCTGTCGACCGGTCCTTACCGGGGAGAGGGTGTGGTGGTGAATCAATGCGCTCGGTGCGTTAGGCCGGCGTAAACCCCACAGGCCTCTTCGCTGCGCCGAAACTCATTTACTCAAAGCGGAAACGGTGAGAGGGTGATGACAATGGATGAACAGATTTGACCACCTTATGGCCAAATCTGACAAGACGCTACTCGGCCTGCTGGCTACATGAGAAGGGCTCTGTAGAGCCGATCATAGCAGCCCACCAGCAGCCACAGGGCCCGCCGCGTCCGGCGCCTTTGGCTGAGACAGGCCATCTTGATGACCGGAGAAAACAGATGGAGCGGGGAAAGGTGGTGCGCCACAAGATCGCGCCAATTTCTGTGACAGTGCGAACGTGTCATTGTGACCTGCATATTTGCAATCGCAATGCCAAAAACTGCAATTCCAGTGATCCCCGCCGAAGGACGCTCCCGCCAGCCCTTGCGTCGTTCCCGTCGGGCCTGCCTCACTCGCCCGCCGAAGGCTTCCATGCCTGTGTGCAGAATGTCATTCGCAGCCCCCCTGGATGGCTGCGGGAGGAATGACGTTCTGTTCCCGATCTGTGTTGCGGCAAAGGTGAGCAAGAAAGCCCTGCGAAACCTGGTGAGCTTGCCTGGAGGCGCAGGGCACGAATGAACGCAGGACACGAAGGCTGATCCCGGGAAATAGGACCAGAAGGGCAGATATTCCGCTCTGTTTCTTGCTCAAAAACTTGTGTATCCTTACATTCACAGAGTGATCTTCGCCTCAGGCGCACAAAATCTGACATTCATGGACAAGAATCGTCATGGACTCCTGTGCAATGATTCGAATGCGCCAGTAAAGACACGCCGGATCGCCAATAGGCCTCCGGGACAAAGCCGGCGGGCGGGGGGGATACGAATCGCACCCTGTTCACCCGGGCGCCGGGCATGGCCAGCAGGGATCCGAAGAACATCTCGGCAGTGCCGTGCATGCCGCTGCATGAATTTTGCCTGTCTCCGGCCTCAAAGCGGACACAGGATGCCGGGGGGACACCGAGAGCCGGAAGCAACACGGAAAAAGAGACCGGCGAGGATAAAGAGGCCTTTGAACAGGGCGGATTGCGGACCCTGACGGACCGAGAGGAATACGTTCCATGATGCAGGACTCGGGCTACGAGGCATTCGAAAAACGGATAAAGGAGCTGGAACGGGAGGCCAGGGAATGCGCCCTGGCAAAGGCCGCTCTCGAGGAGAGCGAGGAGAAGTTCAGGGCGCTCACCGCTTCTGCCACAGACGCCATCATAACCATGGACGACCAGGGAGCCATCTGCTACTGGAACGAGGCTGCAGAGCAGATCTTCGGCCATCCGGCCCGGGACGTACTGGGCACAGAACTGCATCTGCTCCTCGCCCCTCCGCAGTATCACGAGACCTACCGAAAGGGCCTGGCAGAGTTCCGGAAGACCGGCCTGGGTACCGCGGTGGGGAAGACCATGGAACTCGTGGCGGTGCGGAAGGACGGCAGCACCTTTCCCATCGAGCTCTCGGTGTCGGCCGCCAAAATCGAGGGACGCTGGCACGCCACGGGCATCGTGAGGGACATCACCGAGAGGCGGGAGGCGGAGAATGCGCTCAGGAACGCTCGAGACGAACTGGAACAGCGCGTTGCGAAACGCACAGAGGAACTCACACGGATCAACGAACAACTCAAGAGAGAGATCGCCGAGCGCAACCGGGTCCAGGATGCACTCAGGGAGAGCGAGGAACGATACCGGCGGATCATCGGCGCCGTCACCGATTACATCTTCACCGTGCGCATTCAGGACGGCAGACCGGTGGAAACAATCCACGGGGCCACATGCGTGGCGGTGACCGGCTATTCCGCTGAAGAATATGCAGGCAATCCGTATCTCTGGATACTGATGGTCTACGAGGAAGACCGCCCCGCTGTGGAGGAACAGGCCAGGCTCGTTCTCCAGGGCCGAGATCCCTATCCCATCGAACACCGCATCATACGCAAGGACGGTGCCATGCGCTGGGTGCGGAATACGCTTGTGCCGCACTATCACCAGGATGGCCGCCTCCTCGCCTACGACGGCGTGCTCAGCGACATTACCAAAAGGAAAGAGGCGGAGGACGCCAAGGTCAGGCTGGAAGCCCAGCTTCTCCAAGCCCAGAAGATGGAAGCCATAGGGACCCTCGCAGGGGGAATCGCTCATGATTTCAACAATCTTCTCATGGGAATCCAGGGAAACGTATCCTTGATGCTTCTCGATACCAACCCCGACTCCCCCCATTGCGAACGTCTCAAGAGGATCCAGGACCAGATCAAGAGCGGGGCGAAACTTACTTCTCAGCTCCTGGGTTACGCCCGGAAAGGGCGTTATGTCGTGGAATCAATTGATCTCAACCATCTGGTTCGCGAAACCTCGGAAACCTTCGCCCGCACCCGGAAGCAGATCAGCATCCACAAAGATTTCGCTGAAAATCTCTTCATGGTGGAAGTGGACCAGGGCCAGATAGAGCAGGTCCTCATGAATCTCTTCGTCAATGCAGCCGATGCCATGCCGGCGGGCGGAATCCTTTCCCTGCAGACCAGGAACGTAACCCACGGCGACATTCAGGGTAAACTATACAATCCCAAACCCGGAAACTACGTACAGCTCAACGTCGCCGACACGGGCACGGGGATAGACCAGGAGATCCAAGGCCGAATTTTCGAGCCCTTCTTCACCACGAAGGAGATGGGACGCGGCACCGGTCTCGGCCTGGCGTCAGCGTACGGCATCATCAAGGGCCATGGCGGTTACATTGAGATGGAATCAGAAAAGGGGCGCGGCACCACCTTTCGAATATTCCTCCCCGCAACGACCCGAAAGGTGGAGACGTCGGCGGCGGAGTTGGACCTTATCGTCGCCGGCGCCGAGGAGACGATTCTCTTGGTCGATGATGAGGACCTCATCCGAGAAGTGGGAAAGGAACTTCTTGATGAAATGGGCTACCACGTCCTCACAGCAAAGGACGGGCGCGAGGCCATCCAGGTCTACAGCGAACACCAGGAGGAGATTGACCTCGTTCTGCTGGATATAGTGATGCCCAACATGGGGGGAAGCGAAACCTTCGACAGGCTCAGAGCGATCAATCCTGAGATACGCGTTCTCCTCTCGAGCGGTTTCAGTATCGACAGCGAGGCAGGCCGCATATTAAGGCGGGGCTGCAACGGTTTCATTCAGAAGCCGTACAGGGCCGACGAGCTTTCAAAAAAAATTCAGGAAGTCATCCGTACACGTTAGCCGCTGACGAGACGCTGGGCAGCCATTGCAGGTCAGCAGCAGGCTAGCGACGAATCCCTGCAGGCCGTTCTCCATTGAAACCGGAACGGTTCCGGTCCGGCAAGCCCTCCATGGACGGCAAGTCATTCCAGGCGCTCAAACAGGTCCAGCCCGGTGCTCAATAGCTCTGACAGCCGGTCGCGGCTTCCCTGCGACACGACATCCTTCGCGACCGCGAACTTCATCTGGACCGATGGCGTCACTCTGAAAACTGCGGACGCCAGAGTCGTTTCGGGCGACACAGGACAGTGATAAGCTTTGGTTCATACCGGGTAGCGGGACGAAGCGCGTACGCCTCTGCGGGTTCGAAATGAGATCAGTTGAGGTTGCGAAACAGACGGCCGAGGTCACGAAGAGAAAAGGACATGGAGACTCGCTTCGGCCGTAGTTGCATGCCGGGAATGGAGGTGAGAGAAGAGAACGCCTCCGGCTCTACGGCGCAGACGACGGCAGGCCGGTATGCACAATTCAGCCCGGGTGAGACTCGGGTCGATCCACTCCCCCGGCTGGTTTACCACGCCGGGACTTCCGCCAGTAGGGAGAGAAGGATCGCCTGCCTTCTTCTGCAGGAGCGCCCCCCGAAACGAGAAAGGCCCTATGTTTTCTCAAGGAGGAATTTTGAGACATACTAAAGACTCGTTTCGGGGGACTTGGCAGACCCAATTCCATACGCTCGCATCTCTGCCGCTGCGAAGTCGCCGATCCTTCCCGCCTCGGCACCACAGGGCGCCTGGCACAGACCTCCAGCTGGCCGCAATACATGCCTCAATTACGAGCATATGATCATTATAGGGCTTTCAAGGCCAGTGTCAATACATTTATTTTTTCCTGTGCGTCTTTTTCAAGCAGTCAAGGCGGGGCAGCTTCGTGCCGGGAAGATTTCTTTTGGCCAATTGAGCCCTGGGACGGAGTGCTGAACCCCCTTGCCTTTCGCATACCCGGTCCGTACCATCACACAAAGAAAGGGGACGGCGCTCGGTGAAACCAGCAGGCTGCAAGATCTTTTTTCACTCACCCGAACTGGACCGGTACCGGTATCCACCAGAATGCCCCTTCGACACATCCAGGGCGGGGCAGACATGGAAGCTTCTCCGTTCCATGGGCCTCTTGAGCGGTCAGGACAGGAAGGTCTTATCTCCCCGGCCCCTGCGCCGCTTGGAGATTGAACAATTTCACACTGCGGCCTATCTGGATGTCCTGCAGAAAGCCGATCGCGGATCTCTTGACCTTCGGGGGCTCCGCATGGGGCTCGGCACCGCAGACTGCCCGATCTTCGAGGGTATGTATGAATATGCGGCACTCGCCGCAGGCGCCACTTTCGCCGGGGCGACAGCGCTCCTGAGCGGCGAGGCCTCCGTCGCCTTCAATCCATCCGGCGGCTACCACCATGCGCAACCCGACCGAGCGGCCGGTTTCTGTTATATCAACGACGTGGTCCTCGGGTGCATGGCCCTGGCCAAACAGGACATGAAGGTACTGTTCGTGGATGTGGACTGCCACCACGCCGATGGAGTCCAGAACGCCTTTTACCGCCGCCGAGATGTGATGACCATTTCCCTGCATGAAAGCGGAAGGACTCTCTTCCCCGGCACGGGCTTCGAAGACGAGACAGGGGAAGGTGAGGGAACGGGGTTCAATGTCAACGTACCCCTCCCGATGGGCACTCACGACGAGGCATACCTCATGGCCTTCAAACAGGTGGTTTTCCCCCTGGCTCAGGCCTATGATCCTGATTTCCTGGTGTTGGAGCTCGGGGCTGACGCCCTGGCTGGTGACCCTCTCACCCATCTGAATCTCACGAACAACGCGTATGCCGATGTCATCTCTATGCTGCTCCGGTTCGAACGGCCGATTCTTGTCACCGGGGGCGGAGGGTATCACGTGCAAAACACGGTCAGGGCGTGGGCCCTTGCCTGGACTGTCCTGTGCGGCGATTCCGGAGTGACCGACCCCAGCGTCGGCATGGGCGGTGTAATGCTCGAGAGCATGGACTGGGTGGGTGGCCTAAGAGACCGAGTCACCGTGCCGCCCCGGAATGAACGGGCTGGGATTGAAAGGACCGTTCAGGCTACGATCGTGAAGTTACAGGAGACCCTGTTCCCCATACACGGTCTGATACCCCCCTGATTCCAGGCGGTGTCCCCAGGCGCCCCCGCTGCGGCATCTCGAGATCCGACAGGGCATTGCCCCCTTGGGCGAACTCTAAGATCCCCCGCACCCCTCCTCATCCTCCGCGGCATGCCCGGTTCGGAACAACCCCGACCCGACAACCACCATACAAATTTCTAATGAGATTCCAAGTTGTTGCCGAAAATGAGATCAAGGGAGGCGGACCGTCCGGGCGCAATTCAGACCAGGGGGTCACGGCGCAGAATGGCCACAGCCGGGGCAGCCAAGGTTTTCCTGCCGGATGCACATATATGACCTTTGAGGGAAATTTATTGGCACGATTCTTGATTTATGAACGACCGAAGCCCGGGCATTCCGCGTCATTTCCCTGTGACCGCCTCGGCTGTCAAACCCTCGGAAGATGTTCTGATCTTCAGGGCGGCAGAGAAGAACACGGGTCGATGAACCACATGTCCGGTTTTGGGAGAGGATCATGAAGAATCGTGTGGAGAAACGAAAAAATCTCAGACACAAGCTGGAAGCAACGGGATGCGTGAAGACACTTGACCCGAGGAACCCTGTCAGCCTGGAAGGCCCTACCCGGGATCTCAGCATGAAGGGTGTCTACGTATATACGGACTTCAAACTCCCCGTGGGGACGCCGTGTGAAATTCAACTCCTTCTCCTCAACTCCACATCGAATCTCACCCTGTGGATACGCGGGGAAGTGATCCGAGCGGACGAGGAGGGCATGGCCTTCACTTTCCAGAAAATACACATGGATGACCTGTCCTTTTTCAAGACCTTCCTTGACTACAACTCGGGGAGACATGAAACGATCACCCGCGAATTCCACATGTGCAGAACTGCCGACGGTTTTGTTTGGGAATAGCCTCCAAAGGACGAGACTGATACGATTGGGGGAGTCGGCCGTCTCGAGACGGAAAGCGGCCATACGGCGAAATACTCCATTGCCGCAGTCCCGCTGACCACCTGAAGCCTTCGGCAAGCCTTTCCACGAAGCCTGTCGGTCTTTCGCCGTCCCGAGGGGCCGAATCTGTCCGGACCTTGTTGAAGCCGTCACCCAAGTCGGATCGGGCTTGACGGCGCATCCGTTCCGAAAACCTCGAAACTACCATCTCCGTGCCCGGGCTGGTCAGAAGCGGCCAGTCTCCTGGTCAGATCTGGCCAGTCTGCCTCCCTGAATTCTCGCCCTGCGGACCGGCTGATCATGCACAGCGGTAGAGCCGGTCACGACTGCATCCAGTAAGCCTCTGGCATATCCGAAGCCAGGGCCAGCGAACCATCCGCCCCTCCAAAGAGCGGATCCTGTACACATTCCACCCTGCAAGGGCCGTAATCCTTGAGGATCCCTTCCAAATACTCCCGCAGTCCCCGGAGCTGACTTCCACCCCCTGCCAGAACGATATTGTTGCGGATCCTGTCCTGGTATTCCGGATCGAACTTGGCGATCATCTCGAGGACGGTCTCCACAACCGCTGGCAGGATGCTTTCACAGGCCCGCTTCAGCTCGTCCGTGATGTCGTGGGCGGTGGGCCTGCCGGCCACCGGAATCTCCACCTCAACGGAACCGGTGGCCTTCCCCACGAACCCGTGCCATTCCTTGAATCGGCGCACCATGTTCAGATTGAAATCCGCGTTGGGATACCGCTCGCGCAGCATGTTGTAGAGCTGTTGGTCGATATAATCCCCGGCGGTAAGAACGGTCCTCTGGTCCTCCTCTGTGGGAACGGTGCCGTGCATGATGCAGAAATCGATGGTACCGGCTCCGATATCGATGACCATGGCGTTGTCTAGGGTATTCAGCCCGTACGCCACGGCAAAGGGCTCGGAAACCACCATGAGAGCATGGACATACTCCGACGCCGCCCGCTTGATGGCAGCTTTGTTGACCTTGAAGGACTCGGCGGGAACCCCCACCACCGCGCGCACTTCGGAGGTGTCCTTTGCCTTCACTAGCTCGATAAGGTGGTGAATCAATTCCTTCACGGCCTCCTCGTCCCTGGTCGTGCCTTCCTTGATCACACCTCTTTCAAGGGGCCGGTACAGGTCCAGGGACAGCCGGTGTGCCAGAGCCTCCTCACCGAACAGGATGGATTTCCCGACGACTTTTCGGGCTATGAAGTCCTTCGGCCAGCCCACAAAGCTGTCGATCCATTTCTTTTTGCCGTTGTTTGCTGAAATGGCACTCCGTGACGTGCCGAGATCGATGCCGACAACAAGGCTCTCTTTAACCGCCGATTTCTGGACCATGTTCGTCCTCCCCTCTCACATGCATTTGCCGCCGGGCCAAATAGGTGATGAGCCCCTCTTCCAGAAAAGAGGCAACCCTCTCTCGATATTCCGGGGTATTCAGCTTCCGCTCTTCCTCGTCGTTGGTGATGCAGGAGATTTCTGCCAGGACACTGGGAGAATCAACTCCTAACAAAACGATGAAAGGCGCAATTTTTACACCAACGTCACGCACATCTCTATCATATTTCTGAATATTGGTGAAGAGGCTGCGCTGAATGGACCACGCAAGCTGGACGGATTCCTGGCGCTTCAATGTGTCGCCGATTTTCTGGATCACCGTCCTGAAGTCGTTGATGGGAAACTCAGAACCCTTGTTCTCCTGCTCGGCGAGACTCATGGTCTCGGCATCGGCAGGAGGACCGAAATAGTATGTCTCGATGACATTCAAAGGCCTCTGCGGAAGAGAGTTGACGTGAAGAGAGACGAAGATGTCCGCATGAGCGGAGTTGGCAAATTTCACCCTTTCGGCCAGGGAGACCGAGCAGTCCCTGTCCCTGGTCAGAAGGACCCTGTAACGTCCTGACCTCGACAGGCGGTCCCTGAGCCTCAAGGCGATGTCCAGGGTGACGTCCTTCTCCTGGGTGCCGTTTGCCCCTATAGCCCCCGGATCGTGTCCGCCATGGCCGGGATCGATGACTATGGTCCTGACATCCAGTCCGAAGATCGAGGTCAGCCGGCAGTCTTCACCTGAGAGAAGAAGACGGTAATCAAGGTACCGCCCGGGCGGTGCGTGAATGAGATCCCCCCCTCCGGTAGCGTCCCAGCCTGAGAGGAGCTCGTTGAGGTGATCCTGAGGAGCGAAGGCGACAGGCCGGGAAGGATCTGCGGACTGCGTGCCGGCGGCAATGTCATAGGAAAGGCGTGCCTCGGGCACCCATTCCGGCGAGCGGCCGGCCTCGAGGGCGACCAGGAGGGAGGCGACGACCGTACAGACGAGGACTAAGCCGGCACGATATCTCCACTTCCGGTCCAGAGCCGCCCAACCATGCCTGGCAGCAGACGGCCGTCCGTGGGGCATGCCCATGTTCTCTTCATAAATCCCCTTGAGAATCGCACTTTTGAGCTCCACCTTTCTGGCTTTCCGAGAGAGCATGGGCCTCGTCCGTCCGGGAGATCAGAAGCTACCGCAGCATGCAGAAGATAACGGCGGGCATAGACTAAACACCGGAACCGCGTAGCGCAACCACCCGGCGCCGCCTGGGCGTGCCGTTACCTTACGGGGTCGGTGACGGCTCGACGGCACAGGTGGAGGGTCCTCTCCCACCTCATGCTGAAAGGAACACTATGCAAAAACTCTGCCCCCGGTCAGTCAGGAAGAAGGGATGGAGATCGCGCCGGCGCCCTCCAAACGGCACGCCCACTCACACCGGGCCGTCCGCTCTGCCCACGGCAAGCGGGCTGCGGCAGGCCGTTGAGACCAGTGCCCAAAACCTAAACTTGCCGCCGTGCTGTGCCAGACGCGACTCCAGGCATACGGCTGACAGGAAACGTCAAAAAATTGTCAAAATAACCTTCCCAGGACGTTTTTTCGCGAAATGGGTTTCAACCGGACATCGCTCTCGTTGTTTCAACTCCCTGTATACCGAATCCTCGAATGGCGGTGAATCAAGGGGCCGCGGCCTCTTCTCCGGTAAGGACCCTGCCTTCGTGAGGTCGGCGCACCATCTCTGAGAGAACGCTGTATAAGGAGCCCTTCAGGCTGAACCGCTCCACTGAGGGTGAAGAGGGTACGGAAGGAAGACAGCCCCCTCCGGCCACCAGGCATCCCTGCACCGAAGGGCTTCCGAAGGATTGCCGAGGCAACCGCCCCAGGTTATCATTCGACATCGCACCGGCCATTTCCATCGGTATCGCTCCAGAATTCCATGGCCCTGTTGTCCCAGACCTGCCGCAACGGCCTTTCCCGCCCTAGGGCCTCTCGAACGGCTGCAAGGCCGTGCACGCCTCGGCTCATACGTGACGGGGAGCTGCTGGGTGAATTTAAGCTCCACGAGATCAAGACAGGGCTTCCGGAGAACGGAGGAGTTCCCCGCAACGGGGAAGGGGACTGCGAAACATGCACATCCCGTCCGAACAGACTGAGGACCGAGGCCGCACGCAGCAACGTCAGCTGCCGGGAAGCGGCCTCGGGCACGCGACACCGCGGTGCAGCCTGCTGCCCGCCCCTTCCGGTTTGTCGGGCCGGCCAGAATCAGCGGGTGCCTTGCATGGAGACACGCTGAATCCGCACATGTCCAGCCGGACGAAAGGAAAACCCCAATGGCAAGACAGTCCAGGGATCCCACTTCCGGCCGAGGCTTCAGGCTCTTCCGCCTGGCCGGTATAGATGTCCGCATTCACCCCTCGTGGGTGATCATCTTCGCCCTGCTTTTCTGGAGTATTTCCGGAGGATACTTACCCAGAGCGCATCCGGACCATGGTGCCGCTGCCTACTGGATCTCCGGCCTTGCCGCCACAATCCTCTTTTTTCTGTCCCTTCTCATCCATGAATTCGCCCACTCCCTGGTGGCGAAGAGCGCTGGCATCACGGTGCCGGAAATCATCCTCTTCGCATTGGGCGGGATCTCGCGCCCATCGAAGGAAGCCGGAGACCCGCGGACCGAAATCCGGATCGCGGCTGCCGGTCCCCTCAGCAGTTTCGTCCTTGCCGGGGTATTCTGGGGACTTGCGAAACTCACCGGCGGAGACCGCGGCCTCGCCACGGCTGTCCTGGGATATCTGGCGTGGGTGAACGTGGCCTTGGGAATCTTCAACCTTGTGCCTGGATTCCCTCTCGACGGGGGCAGAGTACTCCGGGCTGTGCTCTGGTGGAAGACCGGCTCCCTCCATAAAGCCACAAAACGGGCGGCTGACATGGGAAAGGCTGTGGCCATCGGCCTCGTAGTCCTGGGAACCCTCCAGATCTTTTGGGGAGGTCCGATCGGCGGCCTGTGGATGATTTTCATTGGGTTTTTCCTCATGGCGGTTGCGGAAGGAAGTTATCAGCAGACACTGCTGCGAAGGCTTATAGCTGACGTACCGGTGCGGGACGTGATGGTCGAGCAAGTGGTGTCGGTCCCCCCGGATGCCACAGCGCGGGAACTCGTCACCCGTTATTTCCTCCATTACGGGTACAAAGGGTTCCCCGTGACCAAAGACGGCCGGGTGATCGGTATGGTGGCCCTTGACAACATAAAGGCGCTGGACGAGGAGGCCCTCGACCGAACTTCAGTGGGCCAGATCATGCTCGACCTCGACGAAACCGATCAGATCACTCCCGACATGTCCCTGTCAGCGGTCTTCAGAAAGATGAACCGACAGGGAAGTCAACGCCTCGTGGTCATGGACCAAGGACAAATGGTCGGCCTGATCACCAAGACCGGCCTTTATCGTTTCCTCAAGATCAAGAAACTGCTCGATCATTGAATTTTTGTAGGCCGTAGCCGGATGGCTGACAGGGAGGCCCGGCCAGAGGCGGCCGGGGTCGCGAGATCGGCGGCAGGCGCCGCCTTTCAAGGTGAATCCAGAACGAACGGACAACGCACCTCCATTCCAGCGGAATTCCCCCGCACCCCCTGCGCCGGAATCGCAGAAAGGTGATAAGGGCAAACGGTCCGGCAACAACGTCGGATCGAAATGTTACAATTAAGAAAAAAGGACCCAAAAGTATGGCCAGAGAAGAATGTCCAGTGGGAGTCGTCGGCCTCGGAGTGATGGGCCGCAACTTCGCGCTGAATATGGCGGATCACGGTTTCCCCGTGGCTGTGTACAACCGGACCCATGAAGGAACCCTGCAATTCATGGAGGAGGTCGGAGGCAGGAGAATCCGCCCCGGATATACCCCGGCGGAGTTCCTGGCGTGCCTGCGTCGGCCCCGGGCTGTGATCTTCATGGTCCCGGCGGGACCGGCGGTAGATTCGGTCATAAACCAATTCCGCCCGCTGCTTGCGGCTGGCGACCTCCTCATCGACAGCGGCAACTCCCACTTCAGCGATACGGACAGGCGAATGGAATCCCTGGATGCGGAAGAGATTCTCTTTATGGGAATGGGGATAAGTGGCGGCGAGTCCGGCGCCCGCCATGGCCCGAGCCTCATGCCCGGTGGGCCGGTGGAGGGCTTCGAGCGGATTCGGCCCATCCTCGAGGCGGTGGCCGCACATGTCGATGGAGACGCCTGTGTGACCCATCTCGGGCCTGGTTCGGCAGGACATTACGTCAAGATGGTCCACAACGGAATCGAATACGGCCTGCAACAGCTCATCGCCGAGACCTACGATCTCATGAGGCGGGGTCTCGGCCTAAACAACGACGATCTCCACGAGGTGTATGCCCGCTGGAACCGGGATGAACTCGCCTCCTATCTGATCGGGATCACCGCGGACATCTTCCGCCGGACCGATGAGAGAACCGGGGGCCGGCTGGTCGACGTGATCCTGGACGTGGCCCGGCAAAAAGGGACGGGCATGTGGACCTCCCGGGACGCCATGGACCTCAGGGTGCCCGTACCGACTATCGATCTGGCCGTCAGCATGCGATGCCTCTCCGAGATGCGAGGCGAACGGAGGAGAGCCGCAGGGAACCTTCCCGGGCCGCCACTGCGCCCTGCAGTCGACCGGGACGAATGTATCAAAAAGATCGAGAACAGCCTCTTCGCCGCCTTCCTGATCACCTATGCCCAGGGCCTGTCCCTCCTTCGCCGGGCTTCCGATGCCCGCGGTTACGGTCTCGACCTGGAGGCAGTAGCCAGAATATGGCGGGGCGGCTGCATCATCCGGGCTGCGCTGCTCGAGGATTTGCGCGCGGCATTTCAGGAAGATCCCTCTCTCCCCAGCATCCTCCATGATTCCCGAATCGGCCGCGAGGTCTCAATCCGGCTGGGAGACTTGCGCCGGCTTGTTTCCATGGCCGTCCAGTGGGGTATACCAGTTCCGGCCCTGATGACATCTCTCGCCTATTTCGACGCCTTCCGAACCGAACGTCTCCCCGCCAATCTCATCCAGGCCCAGCGGGACTACTTCGGCGCTCACACATACGAACGTCTCGATGCCGATGGGAGCTTTCACACCGAATGGCAAGTGAAATGACGGAGTCACATGAAGCCGCTGCGGCGACCGGTCGCCGCAGCGGCATGGAGCCAGTTCAGGATCCGGCAGGGTCCTCCACCTCGCCTCCCCCGCCAGCATCGAGCAAGACGGTCAGGGCCTCCCTCACCCTGTCGAATTCCCCATCAATGCGCGCCATCAGCCTGGCCGCATCCTCCGTGGATCCGTTGCGGCCGATCATCTCCATGTCCTTGCACAGTCCAGCGAAGAGGTCAGCGCCGAGATTTCCGCTGCTGGACTTGAGACTGTGTGCCGCTTCCTTGATGTCCTGGGCGGCCTTCGCCGCCACCGCATCCCGAAGACGCTGCATGAGCTTCGGTGCCTCTGCGAGATAGACGGCTATCACCCTTGAGAGGATATCGGGCTGACCCTGAACCTGAAGGGCACGGATACCGTCCAGAAACTCGCTATTCAAAACCTGCTGGTCGTTCCCGTCCGGTACCGCCCCCTGAAGGTGGTCCAGGGTCTCTCCCCCGGCGCGGTCGACGGATCCTGCCGCCTGTCCGCGAAACACGAATTGGGTGTTCGAACCTTCGTACCGGAGCCACTTTTCCGTCACGTCCTGAAGTTGCTCCTTCTTGAAGGGCTTGCTCACGTAGTCGTCCATCCCTGCCCCCAGGCACCTCTCCTTGTCCCCTTCCAGCGCATGGGCGGTCAGGGCGATGATGGGGGTGTGAGTGCCCAGGCGCAGAATTCCCTCGTACTCCCTTATCCTCCGAGTGGCCTCGAATCCGTCCATGACCGGCATCTGGCAATCCATGAAAATCAGGTCGAAGCTCTGCCCCATGACTTCCTTGAGTGCCTCGTGACCGTTCTCTGCCACATGCACCCGAAGACCAAGCCTCTTCAGCATGGTGCGCCCGACCTCCTGATTGACCTTGTTGTCTTCCACAAGAAGAGCGGTGCCGAAAATCTTCTTCTCAGAATCCGGCAGGCTGTACCGGGTAAAGATACGGTTCGACTCACCGTCATCCGCCGCCCCCATGACCGTGGAAAGGCAATTGTAAAGATCGGACTGCCGCACCGGTTTGGTGAGATAGGCAAGGATGCCTGCCTGGCGGGCCATTTGCGCGTCACCCCGCATGCCCACCGAGGTCAGCATGACCAGCCTGACAGATCGCATCAGCGGATCAGACTTTATCCTCTGGGCCAGTTCCAGCCCGTCCATGACCGGCATGTGAAAGTCGAGAATGGCCAGATCGAAGGGATTGCCCCGGGAGGCTGCTGCCCGGAGGAGCTCAAGGGCCTCGAATCCCCCCTCGGTACCGGTATAATGTGCCTGCCAGGACCTGAGCTGATGTTCCAGGACGATTCTGTTGGTGGCGTTGTCGTCCACCACGAGGACCCGAAGCCCCGTGAGCTCGATGCGGGGGGTGATTCGAGGCCGCACTGCCCGTCCCCCCTCCAATTCCACCACGAACGAGAAGTCCGATCCCACCCCGGGTTCGCTCTGAACTCCGATTTGGCCGTTCATCATCTCCACGAGTTCCTTTGAGATGGCGAGACCGAGGCCGGTACCGCCGAAACGTCTCGTCGTGGATCCGTCCACCTGGACAAAGGGGCGGAAGAGGCCTGCAATCTCGTCCCGGGAAAGGCCGATGCCCGTATCCCGTATGGAGAAGTGCACGCGCTCCCTTCCTTCCTTCGGCCCCAGGGATCGCACCTGCAATACAACTTCGCCCCGGACGGTAAATTTTATGGCGTTCCCTACGAGATTGATGAGAATCTGGCGCAGGCGCCCTGGGTCTCCGACCAGGGCCATCGGGACATCCTGTTCAATGAGGACCGCTAGCTCGAGATTCTTCGAATGGGCCCGGGTTGCCAGAAGTTCCGCCACATCCTCCACCAGATCTCGGAGATCGAAGTCGATGGTCTCGAGTTCCAGTTTTCCTGCCTCGATCTTGGAAAAATCAAGGATGTCATTGATGATGTTGAGCAGGGCCTCTCCGGAATTGCGGATCTGCACGGCGAAACGCTGCTGCTCATCGGTCAGGCCGCTGTCAAGAAGCAGTTCGGACATGCCGAGGACTCCATTCATAGGGGTCCGAATCTCATGGCTCATCATGGCCAAAAACTCACTCTTGGCCTTGTTGGCGGACTCCGCCAGTTTCTTCGCCCTGGCCAGCTCGTCGATGACCTCCCCTATCTGGCGGTCCCGCTCCTGAATCTCGGAGAGCATCCTGTTGAAGCCGTCGATCAGGACGCCGATCTCATCGTCGCTCTCCTTCCTCGCCCTCACTGAATAATTTTTCTCCCTGGAGACCTTCTTCATCTCCTCCGTCAAGGACAGGATAGGTTCGGAAATGATACGCCGGAGATGGGCCGAAAAGAGGTAAGCGACGAGGGCTGATGCTATCATGATAGCGACGACGAGCACGATCGACCATCGGATGTTGGCATAAAATGCGCTGAGGTCCGAGCGGAGATGGACCATTCCCACCGGTTTGTCGTTGAGAAGGATGGACTGCGAGACGTCCACATACCGGCTGGTGAAACGATACGTGTTCCGCCCTGTACCCATGGAGCCGCCTTCGGGACCGCCGGAGCACACTCCGGAGGGCTCACCTTCAGGCGAATTCGATCCATTCTCCCCTGTCTCTCTGGTGTACGTCGCAAGGACGTCGGGGCCCGCACAGATGGTGGCGGCAATGATGTGTGGTTCGCCCCTGAGCGCCGAAAGGGTTTCAGACGCGGTATCGGCGTCCAGAAAGGCCACTGAGGCGGTGCTGTTGCTCCCGATGATCCGGGCCAGGATGGTGAGATTTTGTACGAGATTCTCTCGGAAAAGCCGAATTTCGTTGGTCATGAAGCCCGCAGAGGTGAGCAGAAGGACCGCGCTGCATGTCACCATGATGATCATGGTGAGTTTGCGCTCGATGGGAACGTTGTGAAACCAGGACATTATTCTCCCTCCGGTGCCGGAACCGTATTCACTATTTCCGAGAGTTTCAGCAGCTTCGAGCTGATTCCCAGGTGGGCGCGCCGTGCCGCCCCTAGGTTGATGACGACCCGCACGCGGTTACCGTCGCGGCCGAGATTGATCATGCCGCCCTCGCGGGCGAAACCAGGGAAGTCTCCGACGGTCAGGATCGATTTCTCCCCGAGTTGGGCCAGGATGTCACGCAGGCGGTGCCTGAGAGAGTCGCTGATGAAGAGGACGTGGCACGACGGAACAGTGTCCCCAGAATCGACACGGTGGATGGCCACTTTTCTTCCCTTGACGGTAGCCCCCTTGACCACCCTGTCTAGAACGGAGCCGAACGGATCCTTGCCCAGCACACAGATGTCGATGGGGCTGTCCGGGTCCGGAAAGGCCCGGGGCGGCCACGCAACGAAACTGGGAATCCGCAACAGAAAGACGGCCTTCACCTGATATTCCGAGAAAGGTTCCGGCCGCGCGGGAATGTCTGTAACGAGGCAGAACCACGCGAGCAAGAGCATACAGCCAAGCCACGCCTTCGGAATCTGGAGACCACCGTGGCGCTCACAGGCCCGGTATTTCGTCAACGGTCTCCTCACGCCATCCCCGCTCCAGACGATTCCACCGGCCCACTCGACGCCGCCTCCGACAGGAGCGCTCTGAGGGGACGGCCGCGCCCTCATTCGCCCCCTGATCCCATCGAAAGGGCCGGACTGCAAGCCGGGAGAAAGAGGGGTAATTCATGAACCGCTCCCATCCTGCCGTGAATGTACTCCAGGGCGGCGCTGAAAGCATCCGCCGCCCCACTGGACCCAGGGAACGTGAGACCGCAGGGCAATCTTTTCCCCGGGCACGGCAACCGGAGTGCCCCGAGACTGGGGCACACGCCCGGATATCCTTCCTATCGGCTGCATTACGACCGCGAGTGAACCGCACTTTTGCCGGCGGCCGTGTCCCGCATGCTCTCCGCCGGCCCGGGACGACGCGGGTTATTGGCTGCAGAAAGATTGACGTCCTCGCGATGCCGGCAGGCGCGTCTATACGAATGGGGCCGGATTCCGGTCTCTACGCATGGATCGAAATTCAGCGGGCGGGCGCCCAGGCGGGGCATAGATTTCGCCGAAGCGTAAGGCGAGCCCCGGACATCAAGGGCGTCAGCGAAGTCACTGACGAGTTCAGCACCCTGGTACCCCGGGCCAGGGTGGAACTGACCGCGAAGACCCGTGGCGTCATGGAGGCTCTCGCCAGGAAGGCGCCGGAGGAAAGCATCGCGATGCGCCAAAAAAGACCTGATCAGCCTGACTTCAAGGCAGTTCTTGGTGGTGAACGTCTCAGGGTGAAAACGAAACTGCTCCTGAATATATCAGCCCCGACGGCAGGCATGGGAAGAAACAAAATCCATTGCCTGCCCTTTGTTTTCCCGGCTTCCGTGCGACCGGTGTTCCGACCCTGACCCATCGCTGGCCCCCCATGAACGCGTGCCTGACCGGAAAAAATCCTTGACGCCCTGATCATTTTACTGCATGAAACGGACTGTGGCCGTGTTTGGGCGGAGCAGGAAGTGGGGGGCGGAGGTCACCCTATGAAGAACAAATGCCCCAGTGAGGGACCAGGCCCTTCCAATCTCCACTGTCCTTGGCGGTCGTGGTGCCTTGACACCGCGATTTCCGGGGGCTGGAGGGCCCTGTCCTGCGCCCTGTGCCCCCATGAAAACCTGAGGGTGTTCGACCGGGGTGACGTGGATGGATGCAAACTTCTCGTGGCGGCTCTGATCGGCCGGGAAGGCTCCCGGGGAAGTCTCGGCAGGCTGTAGCTCCGGCCCGCACAACGGCATGCAAAGCCACGACTGTCCCTCCGTCTCTCCGGCACGATATCCACAACGGAGCCGGACTCAACAGACTTCAAGACCCCGTGCGGCGCCGAGAAAACAACCTATTGACCAGGGTCCCCCTCGCCATGGATCTTCGTTCCCCCGCCTTGGAGTGCGCCCAAAATGATCTGGTAGGCCCTGGCGACCCTGTCGGCGTCCGCCGCCAGCTCCGAAAGAGAGGTCTTGCTCCGGCGCTCGATCAGCTTGATGACAAGCTGAGTGGCGATATCCCTGTTGTGCGCCAGCATTTTTGTGTACCTCCGGATATCGGCGACCGACGGCAGACGCTGGCCAGCGCGTGGAGTCGCCACTGAAAAATGTTGCAGCGAAGTAATCTTCGCCTGCTGCAATTTTCGCAGACAGACCGACACCCCGTCAATAACCCGCGCGCACGGCCTCGTGAGGCGTCACTTGTGCTGTGGAAACCCGGGCCAGGCGCCACACAAACGGATCCATTCAGGGGGTGACGAGGGTCCATACCTCCTGCAGGGTCTTCCGCCTGCATTCAGGACAATAACTGTGAGAGACCATGATCCCCTCCCTGTCCAAGAGGAACCCCTCGATGGAAATCCAGCGGCTCTCTTCGGCGCCCCTGTCCGTCTCACAGCGGACCTTCTTGCACACGGCGCACATGGGGAGGATGTGCCCGTAACCGCCCTTCGTTTTCACCCTCTTTGGTCGATCCCTGTCGAGACAGATGGAAATGCGCAGAAGCAGATCATCCACGTCATACGGCTTGAGCAGATAGTCGTCCGCACCAAGACGCAAGGCGTCGATGGCCGAATCGAGATCCGCATAGCCGGTCACAATCATGACGTAGAGGGCCGGGTCGATGTCCTTGGCCGCCTTCAGGACCTGGAGACCATCGACATCATCCATCACCAGATCTGTCATGACAAGATTGTAGCGTCCCTCCCTGAGCTTTGCGATGGCCTTCCGGCCGCCGCTTGCGAAAGCGACCTCGTAGCCCTCGTGGGTGAGATTCATCCCGAGACTCTTGAGAAACATCTCCTCGTCATCAACCACCAAGATCGATTTCATACCCATCTGAAATCCACGCTCCGCGAGCGGAATTTGGAGAGCGCCCCAACCCAGACCGCGCTCCTCAGAAAAAAAACTTCAAGTTCACCTGCACGTTCCCGCCACCCGGGCCTCTGAAGGCGGTCAGGACCGGTAGGCCCATCCCCCTGCAAATCTGCCCCGCAGCGTTGAATAATTAGAGAAAAATACACCGCACTGCCCGGGGCGGATCCGGCCCCGGCTTCTCCCCCTCATCCCCCTCTTTGACGCACCCAGGGGAAAAACATCGTATACTCGGAAAAGTAGATCAACACGGCGGAAATCCACCCTCCACCCCGAAACCGAACCCAAAAACTTCCGGGAGAGCCCAATGCGCCGCATATCACAGATTATGGACAAATACAAGACCATGGGCACCGTAAAGCTCAAACTTTCACAGCTTGGGGCATCTCCATGACGAAATTCACGGAAGAGACGGACGAGACAAAACCCATGGGGCTCGACGGCTGGAGGCATGCCATCGAGCCCCATCAAATGGAGGTAAATAGGGTCTTGATCCTCTCTAACACAACCCTGCTCAAAAAGTCAAACCGAAACAGGAAGTTATGAGATACAATACCATGAGGAGACCCATGGTGAATTGCATAACGATTTTGACTCACCCGCAGAACACCGTCCCCATGGCGGACGCAGCAAACCTTACCCCGCCGCTCGGGCACGCCGATTGAGCCAGCCACAGCGACGGGCGAGAAAATGGCCGCAGTTGACATGATGGAAGGCCCGGCAGATCTCGGGACGGGCCAGGTATGTGGAGCAACAGGCCTTCGCCTCTCCCACGCGCACCAGAAACGGACACGCGAGAAGATGACCTTCTCCCGGGTCATCGGCCCGCAGGCCTCGCAGACCAGCAAGGCGCGGTGGCAGATGCTGGAGACGGCAGCGGGGGTTTAGGCGGACACATGCCGTGCGCAGGAAATCTGCCAGTCGGTCCCTCTCCCGACCGGTATGAACGCCATCTCGATACAGGACTGGCCACAACAATCACACCAGGATCCGTGGTCTGCAGTCCCCTGACCCGCGGCGGCCAGGCATTGTGCGTTGACTTCCAGGAAACCGTGGCGCATGAGATACGCAGTAAGCCCTCACAGGGTTATTGTTGAACCGCGGTAACTGATCACAGGGTTCGGCACAGCACTCATGCTGCCACTCCCCCGGACTGGAAGCCTTCACAGGGTGCTGCAGATGAGAGACGGCGGGCACGCAGACGTACTCCCTGTACTTCAAGTGCCCGCCAGCAAAGAAGATGCGGTACCCTGTGAAGGCATACGATACGCATAGTGGATCTGCATGCCCGAAACACAATTGGCCCAGCGAGCAGCTCCCACGGCACCAAGGGGTCCAGCCACCCCCATCGCTGTCTCTGCACGTCTCCGAGGCAGTACTCGTCAAGATCGTCAAGGAGGGCCAGATCCCGGCATAGATCCGGGCGAGTCCGTTCCACAAAACCGCCCCACAGCCTGTGCCCGATGTCGCGGGAGCAGGCATGGGGTGGGATTGACATGGGCCGTTGCTCGACGGGCGGCCCCTCCACCTAGGCCGCTTCGAATCACTCCGGATGTCGGAGGATCACGGTGAAAAGACTCTCCAATTCCCTTACGCCCGGCTAGCGATTCTGTCTAATCAGCGGCAAGACCGGAAAAAGCGGAGGCACTCTTGAGCTGCACCTCCGCTCCACCGGGCAGGAAGCGGTCAGCGAAGCCCCCCTCACATACGGAAAGAGGTTCCTACAGGCTGAGAGGAAACACGCCCCTCCTTGAGAACTCAGGCCAGCAGACGGCGCCTTGGAGCATCGGAGGGCGCCTCCGCAAAACGTGTGCCTCCGCCAAACCTTGCGGCAGACACCGCCACCACCGCCGCGGACTGTATTCACACTATCCCACCGCCACAGGGTCTTCCACACTCCGGTGGTCTTCGAACCACTTGATTTCCACTTCCAGGCTGTGCTGTCTGCCTTTCTCTCTCTTGTCTTCTTCTTCAACCTCCAATTCCAGGATCAGACCTTGAGGAATCTGTAATGAGAAAGCATTCTCTCCGTGAGACAGCGCAACCTTGCCCTGCAATATCATGTCAGCGAGCTGATGCAAGTATGCGCCCACTTCCGAGCGGCTCTTCCGCTCTTCGCTTTTGAATAATTTCGTTTCTTTCCCCATTTCCCGCCTCCCTTTTCCGACATTTTCTGATTCAGCATACCCCGCCGTAACGAAATCCACCTGATACGTTCCTTCTTCTCTATAGCATCATCGATGTGTTCGCCGCAATTCTGGCAGCTATACCTCCCATTTCTCGTTCCAACGAAAAAGGGCGCACGGCGAAAAAATGCCGCACAAACTTCTTTTCGCTCCTCCGATCCTCAGGAAGGCATATCCCGCGCCCCCTTACGCCTCTTCCCATAAAGCAAGGCCGACCGCGACTATCCACAGGGGACGCGGAGAAACACCGCGTGACCGCCTCGACGTCTTCTTTCAATCGCCCCCTTCCCCGCGCCTCTGGTTGCAGTCAAACCTTCCGCTCCTTTTCTCTATTTGTTACATTCCACCCCCGAGGGAAAATTCAGAAACGCCGTTTTCATTATGGAGGGAACCATGCGTCTCATCACCTGCATCGCCGGCTTCCTTGCCGCCCTCTGCGTCGGTACCGCCCCATGGGCCGCTCCTGCGGTGGACTTTACCGATCCCTCCCTCCATGACCGTTACGATCACGTGCGTCTGCCCCTCGACCGCCAGGTGAGCTTTTTCCACGATCTCCGGGAAGAGTGCAGGCTCAACGTCGCGGTGGACGGATACGTTCATCTCGCCAGCGAACAGGCGTTCACCGCCGGGGCAGGGGCGCTCCTGATATTCGACACATCAAGGCTCCCGGCTGTCTTCGATCTCGCCACGCTCGAGCTGGTCGTCGCCTGGCCGGCAGACTTTGACGGACCGGCGGTGAATCTCGAGATCTTCGAGGTGGCGGAACCGTGGACCAGCATCGGTGACCTCTGTGGGGTGTATCTTATGGCAGATCCGGATGTGAGGCTCGATTTCGAGGTCTGGGAGCCGCCGTTCTGTCGCCGCGACCCCCTCGAATTGACAACAGGGCTGGTCGAGGCCGTGACATTCCTCGCTGCAATGGGCGAGGACGCCGGCGGGACGCGGCAGGTCCTCAAGGCGAATATCACGGACCTCGTACGCCGATGGGCCGTTCAGAACACCGGACTCTTTCTCCGGCTGGCCCCGACCCTTGATGCAGGAGGACGCACTGTGGACGCCTTCACTTTCTACGGCACCGGTGCAGCCTACGCGCCATTGCGTCCATCGGTGAACATCGTCGTCCTCGAAGGCACCGGCGCAAGCGCATGCCCTGACGGAATCTGCGACGTGGAAGAGGAGGCCGCCTGCCCTGAGGACTGCGCCCTCCCGGCCGACGGCACGGGTCCCACAGTGACACTCTCCTTCTCGCCCGATGTCACCCGAACCGCCTTGGGCCAGGAGATCACCGTCTCAGCGGAGGCCGCGGATCCGAGCGGGATCACCGGTGTCTCCGTGGTCAACCCCTCGACAAAGAGGGTATTTTGCTCCGAAACCGGAACGCACTGCGAGACTGTCCTCTCCACCACCGCCCTGGGATACGGCGAACACAGTTTTTGCGCCCGGGCGAGGGATGCCGCGGAAAACCTGGCGGAAACGTGCCGGACCCTGCGGGTTGTGGGCTCCGGAGTGCCCCCGGCTGTCTCGCTTGCCGTGACCCCTTCGGATCCTCGACCCGGAGACCCCCTCCTGCTCCACATCGAGGCCGCTGACCCCCACGAGGGACTCGCCTTCGGCTCGGTGACGGTCCAGTGGGACGGACAACCCTATTTTCAAGAAACATATACGGACCTGCAGGGGGCCCCTACCTGGTCCAGAGATCTCGCCGTACCTCTCTGCACCTGGGGCGGTGCCGGCGGGCTGGACGACGAGAGTCTCGCTATCAGCGTCTCTGTCACCGACAGGGAGCTCTCGACATCTCAGGCCGCCGAGGCACTGCAGGTCCTGCGGCCGGTCCAGACCCTGGCCGGCTTCAAGGACGCCAACAAGGGGGCACTTCTCTACTTCGACCAGTATGCCCTGACCTTCGGCGACAGGGTATATGCCTCTATAACGGCCTGCGACCAGGCCCCCGGAATATCGATCCCTGGATGCCACCAGACGTCGGGCTGTCGCTGCTACTCCCTGACCCCGTATTCCGTTGCGGCAAAGCCGGGAGTGAAAATGGCGCGCTGGGTACACGCTCTTGTTCAAGACGCCGCGGGCGGGTCATGGACGCCGTATCTCGGGGCTGCGGACTTCAACGAGCTCGGATTGCCGGATCCCCTCTCCTTCCTCTTCTATCCCCTTTATCATGGAGCCGGGGCGGCCGGCCAGTGCACCGGGTTCACCACCGCCTCTCAAGGCCTCCTGACCGAGAGGCTCGATCCGGCCGAGGTGAACCCCTTCTCCCCTGAAGCCTCCATCGGGAGATGGGATTACTCCGATGCCGGATTCTTCCTCGGCCACCGCCAGGGCATGGTGATCTCCTCGGAGTTCATCCGCTGCGTTCTCGAGTCCCGTGCGGAATCCGCGGGTGACATCATCTCCGACATCAAAGAGGCACAGGAGACGGGGACCCGCGACGGCATCTCGATCCTGGGCTTCCCGATCGAGGGAGGCACCGAGACGCTCGGGCACACCATGCTCGTGGATCACGTCCGGGATCTGGGCAAGGGCCGTTACCGGATCTCAGTCTACGACCCGGACCGGCCGGTTCTGAGCACCCAAGGAGATCAAGCCCTGTTCGATCCGCTCCTGGATTACTGCAGCGTAGACACCTTTCCCTTCGTCCTGTTGGACACGGCCAACGGCGCCTTCGAGTTCATCACCGCCGCCGGGGACCTCTGGGTCGACAGACCGGGGGCCGGAAACGGAACGCCGGCACTGGACGCCAGCTGGCTCACGCGCCTTCCGGCAGACCTTCTTCTGAAGGACACCTACACTCTGCCGGCCGCTCCTGAGGGGCTTGCGGTTCTGGTATTCCTAAACGCCGACGGGATCGTTGAGGATGCCGCCGGCCACCGTCTCGGGACCGGCTTCGACCCGACCGCCCCCCCCATCCCGGGAGGGATGACGTTCGCGCTCCCGGGAGGAAACGCGGGCCCCGTAGTCATCGCCTACCCCGTCGCCACCGAGGTGACTGTGGAGGTCACCGGGAATCCGGATGAGAGCCATTTCTTCGGAATCCTCTGGGGCCAAAGGGCCGGTGCGGTGCTCCTGGGCGAAGCTGGCGCTAGTTCAAACTTCCGCCTCCGCCCCGGCCGACGCCTCGACATGGAGGTGAATTCTGGAGGCCATGGGTCCCTCCACGTCTTCGGCCGGCAACTCGTCTCGCTTGCCGATTTCGCAGGTCTGAACCCGACGGCCGCCGGGGCCGGGGCGACCTCGGTTGAAATCGACCGCGTGTACACACTTCGCGGGGCACTTGGCGACGAGCCGCTGGTCGTCGCCATCGGCGAAGAGGGCCTGCTCAACATCTCGAGCCGGACGGAAAGACCCGTGCAGGTCCATGCCCTCACGAACGATCTCACAATCACGTCCGGGCCGGAAGGGAACGCCGTGATCGAACCCAAGGGCGATGAACGGGACATCCTTCTCACCGCCGCTGACATGAGCCTGTTTCTGGACAGAAACTCCCGAACCGAAGAAGGTGAGTTGCGCCTCTTCCCCCAGGGCGCGCCGGTCCTGAGCCCCTGGACCTCAGGGACCGCGATTCCAGTGACGGCGAGCCGCGCACTTCTTGCCCCCAGGCTCGACCTCTCCGGACTGGACGTCGAAGGTGACTGGCAGGCCTACCTGGCCCTGGCCGACGGAGGAAAACTCTACTTCAAGGAAGCAGACGGGGCCTGGAGGGAATTCAAGGGAGGCGCGCCCCCCTCCTTTGCAACCCTGTCCCGGCCGGCGGGGGAAGCGGAGTTCCCCATTGCTGGAGAGATGGATCTCACTGGCCTCAAGGGGCATTCGCTGGAGATGTATCTGGGTATTGCCAAAGGCCCTGACCTGAGCGGCCTGATCTGGGCCCATTGCACCATGGCCTTCAACTGAGGCGGGGCTTTCACTGATCGCCGGAGCCCCGCCTCAGAATAGTCCGAAACAGACCCGTTCGTTCACGCTAAAGTGATCCCGTCGCTCCGCCCGGCTCAGCCCTTGGAGACCTTCTCGTAGGGCCAGGCCAGGAGGCCTCCGTCCATGAACCGTACCCTGGCCGGATCGAAACCCTTCTCGAGGAGAATCCTGGATGCCTCGTAGCCCCGCAGCGACACCAGGCAGAACGGCACGATCTCCTTGCCTTCCGGCAGTTCGCCCGCCCTTTCCCGGAGCTTCCCAAGGGGGATGTGGACCACGTTTTCATAAGGGAGCCGCAGGGCCTCCACCTCTTTCGGTGTCCGGACATCGAGAAGCACGAAGTCCTCACCTGACGTGACCTTTCCCTTCACCTCGGCCGGCGAGTAGGCCCGGGCTACCCCGGCCATCTTATTCTGCACGATGTTGGCGGCCACGATGATGTTGTCCACCGCGGGAGAGAAGGGAGGGGCATAGGCCATGTCCACATTCGCCAGATCCGCCACTGTCCCGCCCATGGTGAGGACCGCCGCCACTGTATCCAGCCTGGAGAGGGCGTCTCCGGGCCCGAGGATCTGTGCCCCGAGGACCCTCCCCGAGTACGCCTCGGCCACGAGTTTGATGTGGATCGCCTTCTTTTCCCTGATGTAATGGGGTTTGTCCCCGCCGGGATTGAGGGCGGTGACCACCTCGTAGCCCTCGGCGCGCGCCTCGCGCTCGCTGAGACCCGTACGCCCCACGTTGAATCCCAGCACGCGGCAGATCCCGGTGCCGGAGACCCCGGGGAAGGTGCTCTTCCAGCCCGCGAGGTTTTCCCCGATGACCCTGCCGTGCTTGTTGGCGGTGGAGCCCAGGGCGGCGTACAGGGGGCGGCCCGTCACCAGATGGCGGTTCTCCACACAGTCGCCACCGGCGAAAATGGACGGATCCGAGGTCCGCAGGAATGAATCCACCTTGATGCCGAAACGGCCCACGGCAAGGCCGGCATTCACCGCGAGATCCACATTGGGCCGAAAACCGATGGCCAGGATGGCCAGATCGGCCTCGAGGGAGGTCTTCTCCGTGACCACCCGGGCCAGCCGGCCATTCCCGTCGTCCTCGAACCGAACCAGCCCGTCCCCGAAGTGCAGGCGCACCCCCTTGGCCTCCAGATGCTTCTTCAACGGCACCGCCATTTCCTCGTCCAGGAGCGCAGGGAGCGGGTACCCAAGTTTTTCTACAACATGGACCTCGAAACCCCCTTTGAGAAGAGCCTCGACGCACTCGAGCCCGATGAGGCCTGCCCCGACGATCACCGCCCGCCGGGAAGACGCTCCTTCCATGGCGGCCTTTATGGCGCTTCCGTCGGCCATGGTCTTGAGACAGTGCACCCCGTCCAGGTCGATCCCGGGCAGTGCAGGCCGCACAGGCCGGCTCCCCGTTGCGAGAACCAGGGTATCGTAAGGAATATCCTCCTCTCTGCCGGAACCGTGGTCCTTCACCCGAACCGTCTTCGCCGCCCTGTCAAGGGAGACAGCCTCGGTACGAATCCGGACATCGAACCCCTTGACGGCCCGGAAGAAATTCACGTCCCTGGGCACGCCCACCGGCGTCGAAACAAGCTCGGCGAGATCCGCCACCTGTCCCTCCAGATAAAAGGGAAGGCCGCAGGCGCCGTAGGAAATCTCCTCGCCCCTCTCCACGAGAGTGATCTCACGATCAGGATCGAGCCGCCTGAGCCGGGCCGCCGCCTTTGGTCCGCAGGCCACCCCTCCGATTACCACTGTCTTCTTGGCCATCTTCCATCTCCTCCGTATTGCTGGTCTTCCCTACACACAACTCGACACCCGGACGGAACCGCACCGCCGATCAAACAAAAAAATAGCATCAATGTTGCCGCAAACGCAAGTAAAATTCGGCATTCTGAACGATACGAAAAGATCGTACGCTCAAAAAAACCTTGACAAGCATCCGGGGCAGCCCTACTTTGAAATCGATCCGGCAGGACCACCGACACCAGAACCGGATACCAAAAAGGAGAATCTGTGCCATGAAAATCGCTGTCAGTGCGGCCGGGAAGGACATCAGCGCCGCGATAGACCCCAGATTCGGCAGGGCCCGCTATTTCGTCCTCGTGGATTCGGACTCGGGCGCTGTCACGAACGTAATCGATAACTCGGCCGGCATGAACGCTGCTCAAGGAGCGGGCATACAGGCCGCAGCATCGGTGGCCCAGGCAGGAGCAGGTGCCGTGCTCACAGGGCATGTAGGGCCCAAGGCCTTCGCGGTCCTCCAGGCCGCAGGAATCAAGATAATATCCAACATGAGCGGCACGGTGGAAGACGCCGTGAACCGATTCAAAACAGGAAACCTCTCCTCGGACACGGGGCCCAGCAGCGATGCCCACCAGGGCCTTGCCCAAGGCCCTCCGGGCACGGGACGGGGGATGGGCGGTCCTGGCCGAAGGGCCGGAGGTCAAGGTATGGGAATGTGCCGGAACCAGGGCGGCCAGGGCATGGGAGGGCCAGGTAGCGGCCGCGGCGGATCCCGAAACCAGTAAAAGATGGTTAACCCTTTCGGGAACAGGGCCGGACCCAAACCTGCGGCGGATGGGGGCCCCTTCAAGCTGGCCGTGGCGAGCGGAAAGGGCGGCACGGGAAAGACCACCGTAGCCGTGAGCCTCGCCCTGTCCGCCCGGGGGCCGGTTCAACTTTTGGACTGTGACGTGGAGGAACCCAACGCCCATCTCTTTCTAAGGCCGGTGATCGAAAAACAGAGCAGGTGCACCCTCGTCGTCCCTGAATTGCGGGAGGAGCGGTGCACATACTGCGGCAAGTGCCGGGACATATGCCGGTTCAACAGCATCACGGTTTTCGGAACCACCGCCATGACCTTTCCCGAACTCTGCCATTCGTGCGGGGGCTGCTTCCTCGTCTGCCCTGAAGACGCGCTGAGCCAGCGGGAGCGAGAGGTGGGTACTGTAGAAGAAGGGAGGGCTGGGGCCGTCAACTTCGTGCACGGCCGTCTTCGGGTGGGCGAGGCCATGGCACCGCCGCTCATCAAGGCCGTCAGGCGAAGGACCGCATCCCAGGGCCTGGTCGTCCTGGATGCCCCGCCGGGAACCTCATGTCCGGTGATCGCCGCGGTCAGCGGTGCAGATTATGCCATTCTCGTCACCGAGCCCACGCCTTTCGGACTCCACGACCTCCAGCTCGCGGTTGCCGTCCTGCGCAAACTGAAAATTCCCTGCGGCGTGGTCCTCAACCGGGCTGGAATCGGCGATGACAAGGTGGAGGAATGGTGCGGTTCGGAGGGCATTGCCGTGCACCTGCGGATCCCCTTCGACCGTCGCGTCGCCGAGGCGTACGCCAGAGGCGAACCCCTGGTAGCGAGCCGGCCGGATATGCGGGGGCTCTTCGAGGACCTTCTTGGGAAGATCGAGCCATGAAGGAAATTGTTATCCTGAGCGGGAAGGGTGGCACGGGGAAGACCAGCTTCGTGGCGTCTCTTGCCGCCCTCGCCCAGGACAAAGTTCTCGCCGACTGCGATGTTGACGCAGCCGATTTGCACCTGCTTCTGGTTCCTGGAACCAGGCGGGAATTTCCCTTCTGGTCCGGGGTCAAGGCCGCAATCCGCCCGGAGCAGTGCAACGGGTGCGGCACCTGCGCCGAGGTCTGCCAGTTCGAGGCCGTGGAGGTCGACGGGACGGCCCGGATCGACCCCCTGGCCTGCGAGGGCTGCGGCGTCTGCGCCCATTTCTGTCCAGAGGGAGCCATCGCCCTGGAGGAGAATCTTTGCGGCGCATGGTTCATCTCGGAAACCGCCCATGGACCCATGATCCACGCCCGATTGGGCATCGGCGAAGAAAACTCCGGCAAGCTGGTGACCCTGGTAAAACGGGAGGCGCGCCGCCTTGCCGAGGAACGCGGAGCGAGGTGGGTGCTGGTGGACGGGCCGCCCGGCATCGGCTGCCCGGTGATCGCGTCCCTTTCAGGCGCCGATCTCGTGCTGGTGGTCACCGAGCCGTCTGGTGCCGGACTCCATGATCTCGCCCGCCTGCTGGACCTGACCGATCACTTCGAGATCCCCGCATGCGTATGTGTGAACAAGTGGGATCTCAACGCGGACTGTGCCCGGCAGATTGAAGTCGCGTGCGCGGAACGAGGCGTGCCTGTCCTCGACAGGGTCCCTTTCGATCCCGCGGTGGTCTCGAGCCTTGTGGCAGCGACTCCGATTGTGGAGTACGATGACGGACCGACTGCCAGAGCCCTGCGCCGGATCTGGCCAAAACTGGAAGGTCTGGCGCTGGAATCGCGGCGGAATAGCAATGAAAGCGCGCGGAGGCACGAGACGTGAGCAAGACCAAAGAAACCCCCGGCACCAACCCTGTCCTGAGCCAGCAGGACATGAAAATCCGGGAGAAGCTTCAGCAGATCGACCACAAAATCATGGTCATGAGCGGCAAGGGTGGAGTCGGCAAAAGCACGGTGTCCATCAACCTGGCGGTGGGGCTGTCCCTCGAGAATTTCTACGTGGGGTTGCTGGACGTGGATCTTCATGGTCCGAACATCCCGAAGATGTTGGGTGTGGAGCGTGGAGAACTCCAGCGCAGACCTGACGGCACCGTGGGTCCGGTGTACTACTCGCCGAATCTCAAGTTCATGTCGGTGGAACCTCTCCTGCCGGAAAAAGACTCGGCCGTGATGTGGCGGGGTCCGCTCAAGATGTCCGCCATCCGGCAGTTCATCTATGACATTGAATGGGGCAAGCTCGATTATCTCGTAATAGACGCTCCGCCGGGCACCGGGGATGAGCCCATGACCGTGGCTCAGATCATCCCGGACGCCTATGCCATAGTGGTCACAACTCCCCAGGAAGTATCGCTCTTGGACGTGCGCAAGTCCCTGAACTTCTGCAAGCAGGTCAAGATGCCGGTCCTGGGCATCGTGGAGAACATGAGCGGCATGATATGCCCCCACTGCGGCAAGGCGGTGGACATCTTCAAGCGGGGCGGAGGCGAGAAACTGTCGGAGGAACTGGAAATCCCCTTTCTTGGGAGGATACCGGTGGACCCGAGGATCGTGACCACCGGAGACGCGGGGCATCCCCTCATATCCGCATACCCCGGCAGCCATACGGCAGAAGCCTTTGAAAAGGTCGTCCGAAATGCCATCAATGTGACCCACATGATGGCCGCCGAGAAAACTGAAAATCAGTGAGGCCGGCCGGGATGGCCGCCCCAGCAAAGATATTGGAGGATATTACAAATGAAAATAGCGGTCCCCATCGAATCGGGAAGACTTTCAGGACACTTCGGACACGCGTCCCACTTCGCGTTCGTGCGGCTGGAAGAAGGCCGGGTCGTGGACACCGAGATCCTTGTACCTCCACCCCACGAGCCGGGCTCGCTGCCCAGATGGCTCGGAGATCTCAAGACAACGCACGTGATATGCGCAGGCATCGGAGGGCGGGCGGTGGACCTGCTGCGGGCGGCCGGGGTCGAGGTGATCACCGGCGTCCAGGGCACGGATCCTGCCCACGCCGTGGAAGATTTCCTGGCCGGCAGGCTCTCCGGAATAACCCAGGGGACATGCAAGGGACACGACCAGGGGCCCGAGGGGTCCGGGCACCAGTGTAAGCACTAAAAAGGCAGGTGAAGCGATGCCAATATACGAATACGAATGCGGGGCCTGTGGTGCCGTGCGCGAGGTCCTTGTCTTCTCAAGCCAAGTTGATGTGCGGTGCCCGGCGTGCGGGTCCCCCCGCGTCAGGAAGTTGATGTCTGCAGCCTCGTCCTTGACCGGCCGGCCCGTGACCTCCATGCCCGGCTCCAGGGACACCGGCTGCTGCGGAATGAGACCGGGCGAGGCCCCGAACTGCGCCGGCCCCGGTTCCTGCTGCGGAAAGACCTGAGGCTTCGCCCTGTCCTGACACAAGCGGAGGGACGGAAATTCCGCAGGCCGCCCCTTGGAGAAGGGGGTCGCCGACCCCTTGCGCGCGGACAAAAAGGCAGGTATCAGGGTACGTGCAACCGGAATGTCCGAACCTGCCTGCCGAGGATGCCTGCCTGAGAGACCGACTCGACTCTCTTTACGCCGTATACAACCGCCGCGACTATGTGCACCCTGACCCGATCGAGGTCCTCTACGGATACGAGGAGCCTCTGGACAGGGAAATCGCCGCCCTGGTGGCTTCGTCTCTGGCCTACGGCAGGGTGAAACAGATATTGAGGAGCGTGACGCAGGCCCTCGGCAGGATGCCGAGCCCCGGCCGCTTTCTCAGCAGCGCAGACCTGCCCGAACTTCAGGACACCTTCGCGGACTTCCGGCACCGCTTCACCTCGGGGTCTGAACTCGCCCGTCTCCTGTATGGAATCCGCCGCATTCTCGAGACCCACGGCACGCTGGAGAGCGCGTTCCTGAAATGCACCTCCCCTGGGGACGAAACGGCAGCCCCGGCCCTTGCCCGTTTTGCCCGGGCACTCCGGGTACTCACCGGCAAGACCTGCAGCCCGCTTTTTCCCGATCCCGCCCGAGGGAGCGCCTGCAAGCGGAGTTTTCTCTTTCTCCGATGGATGGTACGCCGGGACGACGTCGATCCCGGGGTGTGGCAAAATATCCCCGCCTCCAGGCTGGTCGTCCCCCTCGACACCCACATGTTCCGGATCGCCGCCGGCCTTGGCTTCACCCGGCGCCGCCAGCCCGACCTCAGGACCGCCCTCGAAATCACGGCCCATTTCAGAGCCATGGCCCCGGAGGACCCGGTGAAATACGATTTCGCCCTCACCCGCTTCGGCATCCGCTCCGGTCTGAACCGCGAAGGACTGATGAGAGCACTTGCGCAACCCGCGGGCCGCCCTTGAATCGCCCGCCCCCGTTCCAGAATCCCCTCGCCGATGTGCTGGGTACCCTGCGTGATACGGCATCCTCTCTGCAGCCGGATTTCTCCGTCGCCGGGCGGCTCGCCACCTTCCTCCCTGGCGAAAAGGCTCGGTGCCGACAGGAGGGCACGGGTGTCATTTCGGCCCTCGATGCATCCCACCACGGAAGCCCCCTGCCGCCGGGTCCCTGGGGGATCATTCAGGCAATGACCGCCCTGTCCGTCGGCCCTTACAATACCGCATGGGGCGGCAACAGTACCCAAACCCAAGGATGCCGTTCCCCGGAGCACCGGTGCGAATTCATTGTCCCGCCGTCTCTCATCCTCGGTCTCCTCGTTGCCAAAATCTTCTCGATGCTTGTCCTGCGGAACTTTTTTGGTAGAGTCCTTGAAGGAAGAACGGGGGCAAAGCTGCTCCTGATCTGCCTTGGGATCAAAGTCTACGCCTGTGCCACGGCCGCGGCATCCGTGGCGGCAGTAACGGCCAGGGGAGTCTCGGCCTGGACCGCGCTCCAGTCCCTCATACCGGCCACCCCCGCCAACGCTCCAGCGGTCGCCGACGGGATGATTCCTCTGACAGTAAAACAGTTTTCAAATATGGCCCGTCTGGCCGTGCCCCTGCGGCCGACGGTCCGGCGCCTGGAAGGAATGGGCGCACTGTATTGACAAGAAACGAATGTGGGGACCAGGGCCGGGACGGCCCCAAGGGAGGATATGCATGTATACGGACAAAGCGGCTGAAAATCTGACGCAGGAACTCGAAAACGTCATCAAGACCAAATTGGGCGGGCTTTTCGAGCGTTACGGGCTGGACCTCGATATCCTGCTCACCCCCCTCAAATGGAAACCCCTAATATTGGTCATCGGGAACTATTCCTCAGGAAAGTCCACATTCATCAACGAATGTCTCAACACAGAAATCCAGCGTACCGGCCAGGCCCCTACTGACGACGCCTTTACAGTCATCACCGGCACAGAGCCGGGAGGGCAGGCGGAACAGCTCCCAGGAAGCACCGTGGTGAGCGACGAACGCCTCCCATTCAATACCCTTCGCAGGTTCGGGGAGAGCCTCATCGCACACCTGCGGATGAAAAAGATCGATTCGCATCTGCTGGCGAATCTTGCCATCATCGACACGCCGGGGATGCTCGACTCCGTGACCGAAAAGGATCGGGGCTACGACTACCTCGGCGTCGTGGGAGAACTCGCCAGACTGGCCGACGTGATCATTCTCATGTTCGATCCCCACAAGGCCGGGACCATCAAGGAGACCTACCAGGTCATCCGGAGCACACTGCCCGGGACCACCGGCGAGGACCGCATCTTTTATGTGATGAACCGCATCGACGAATGTGACAATGTGGCCGATCTGGTGCGGTCTTACGGAACTCTGTGCTGGAACCTCTCCCAGATGACCGGCCGCAAGGACATGCCCCGGATCTTTCTCACCTTCGCCCCGCAGGAGGGCAGAACCGTGCCGAACGTCGAGGTATTCGCCCGCGAACGGGAAGAGCTGAAAAAGGCCCTGACCTCGGCGCCGAGGATGCGCCTATCCCATATACTGCAAAAGGTCGATCTGGTGGTGCGGGAACTGGGTCTCCAACTGGAGGCCCTGTCCACTTTCCGGAACGGCTTCCGCACCAGACTCAGGACGGTGTTCAGGGTCGGAGGGATCACCTCAGCCCTTGTCTTCCTTTTCGGGGACCTCGTCCTCAAACTTTTCACCGGCTACCCGCAGACCACCTTGACCGAGGCCCTGCTTCAAGGGGGCGCCACACCGGAAAACCTCGTGCTTCCGGCTATCGGCGCCATGCTCGTCGCTGCCGGCGCCTCTCTTTACGTGCAACGGGTGGTCTTCCCCGCTCAAAAAAAGGCAGCCCTGGCGAATCTGGATGCGCTGGTCACCTTCGACTCCGCTTACAAGAGGGATCTGTGGGAACGTGTCCGCGTCCGGGTCCAGGCGATAATCACCGACCAGGCGCGCCGCCAGTTCTGGATTGGCCACGGCAGGAATCTCGCCAGGGTGCAAAGGTTTCTCGAAAAGGACCTCGCCGGCTTCTACGAGCGCATCCAGATCACCTGACCGGCCGGTCCGCAGAAGGCAGAGGGCTGCATCTTGACAGAGGCCCCGCACCCCTCCTAAATGGAGGCGACGTTTTACGGTCGTGGAAAGGTATCTTCACGAGGACGCTTGCGCCGTTACGGAGGGTCTTGTATGTCGGGGCATTCGAAGTGGAGCACCATCAAGCACAAAAAAGGCGCCCAGGACGCCAGGCGGGGCCGAATCTTCACCAAGATCATCAGGGAAATTATGGTGGCGGCCCGCATGGGGGGAGGTGACCCGGGAAGCAACCCCCGGCTCCGCAGCGCCGTCGCCGCTGCCAAGGCGGAAAACATGCCCAAGGACAATATAGAGAGGGCCATCAAGAAGGGGACGGGCGAGCTGGAAGGGGTCGCTTACGAGGAAATCGCTTACGAAGGCTACGGCCCAGGCGGCGTCGCTGTCCTCGTGGAGGCCCTGACCGACAACCGTCAGCGCACGGTGGCCGATGTACGGTATATCTTCAGCAAACGTGGAGGGAGCCTGGGCGAACCAGGCAGCGTGGCCTGGATGTTCGAAAAAAAAGGGCTTATCAGGGTGGACAAGGCGGGCATAGATGAGGAGACGATGATGCAGGCCGCCCTGGATGCCGGTGCGGACGACTTGCGGGACGAGGACACAGAATGGGAGGTGCAGACCGCCCCGGAGGCCTTCGAGAGAATCCGGGAGGCTGTCGAGGCCAAAGGCATCCCGATCCTCTCAGCGGAAATCACCATGGTCCCCAGCAGCACCGTCCCTGTCCATGACGAGCAACAGGCTGCCCAGATCCTCAAACTCATGGATGCCCTCGAGGACAACGACGACGTCCAGCGGGTACACGCCAACTTCGACATCCCGGACGACCTCATGGAAAAGGTCGGCTGAACGTGGATCCAGAACGGAAGCGGATTCTCGGTATCGATCCTGGTTCAAGAGCAGCCGGGTACGGGGTCGTGACCCTGGATGGCGAGCGGACGAGCTTCGTCGCAGCAGGGGTCATCCGGGTACGCCCGGATATGCCGCTGGCCCTTCGGCTTGAGAGGCTCTACGGCGGACTCATGGAGGTGATTGCCCTGCACCGGCCCACCGTGTCGGCGGTGGAAGAGGTCTTCCAGGCGGTGAACACGCGCTCCGCCCTGACACTCGGCCACGGCAGGGGAGCGCTGATTCTGGCCGCAGTCCACGGGGGGCTGAAGGTCTACGAATACTCTCCCACGAGAGTCAAACAGGCCGTAGTGGGATACGGGCGGGCGGAGAAAACTCAGGTCCAACACATGGTCAGCGTGCTTCTCAACATGCCTGAGCACCCGGCTCAGGATGCGGCGGACGCCTTGGCTGTGGCGATCTGCCACGCCCATTCCTCCGCAGGAAAAAACTTCCTGGCATCATGCCGGAGGGTCGGCTGATGATCGGCTACGTCCGGGGCAGGCTCCAGAGCGTCCGAGAACGGGGCGTGCTTTTGGATGTGAATGGGGTGGGCTACGAAGTGTGGATGCCGGTGAGCTGCCTGGCCAGACTCCCGGCGCTGGGCCAAGAGGTCACAGCCTTCACTCACCTGGTGTGGAAAGAGGAAGCCGTCTCCCTGTATGGTTTCGACCAGCCGCAGACCAGAGACATGTTCCGGGTGCTCATCGAGGTCTCGGGCGTGGGGCCAAGACTGGCGCTGAATGTCCTCTCCGCCCTCAGCACGGAGGAACTGCTCCAGACCCTGGCCCGGGGGGAGACTGGAAAACTTCAGGCCGTCCACGGGGTGGGAAAGAAGACTGCGGCCCGTCTCTGCGTGGACCTCAGGGAATGGGCCACCCTGATGGTGACAGGCACACAAGGGCCTGCCGGCGAGGAAAGATTCCAGTCCGGAGAACAGGATCTCGCCACCTTGTGGGACGACGCCAACTCCGCCCTCGTCCACCTGGGTTACAGGCCGGGTGAGGCCAAGGGGGCACTGGCCCGCGCCTTTGCAGCCTTGGGGGAAGACGCCGGCCTTGAAAAACTGGTGAAGCATGCCCTCCAGGGCCTGGCGAAAGAAAGGCGCGAGCGGCCATGACGGAAGAGGGATTCAGCCGCAAGGAGCGCCAACCGGAGCTCGCCCCGGACCCCATGCCCGAGGACCAGGCGACAGAGCCGGGATTGAGGCCACGGTCCCTTGCAGAATACGTAGGCCAGGAGGAGATGAAGGCCGGCCTTGAGGTATTCATCCAGGCGGCCCGAGACCGGGGCGAGGCCCTAGACCACGTACTGCTTCACGGCCATCCCGGGCTCGGCAAGACCACCCTCGCCCACATCATCGCCGCTGAACTCGGCGTCGGATTCCGTTCCACCTCCGGACCGGTAATCGAGCGGCCGGGAGATCTCGCTGCCATCCTGACCAACCTCCAGCGGGGCGACGTACTGTTCATCGACGAGATCCACCGCCTCAGTCCGGTGGTGGAGGAAATACTCTATCCTGCCATGGAGGACTTCCAGTTGGATCTCGTAATCGGCCAGGGCCCGAGCGCAAGGACCATCAAAATCGATCTGCCTCGCTTCACCCTGATAGGGGCCACCACACGGGCCGGCCTCTTGTCTCCCCCGCTTCGAGATCGCTTCGGAGTGGTGCTCCGCGTGGATTTTTACCAGGACGACGAACTCTGTCGGATAGTCCACCGGTCGGCACGGATCATGGACATCCCGGTGGATCCAAACGGGGCCATGGAGATCGCAAGGAGGTCCCGGGGAACCCCCCGGATATCCAACAGGCTCCTCCGGAGGGTCCGGGACTACGCCCAGGTCAGGGCGGGGGGCCGGATCTCCCTGGAGGTCGCGGACGAGGCGCTGCGTCTGCTTGATGTTGATCAGCAAGGACTCGACCGCATGGACCGGCACATCCTCCTCACCATCATGGACAGATTCGACGGAGGGCCCGTGGGACTGGATACCCTCGCCACTTCGGTGGGGGAAGAAAAAGGCACCCTGGAGGACGTCCATGAGCCCTTTCTCATACAGCGGGGATACCTGCACAGGACCCCCAGGGGCAGAGTCGCAACGAACCTGGCGTACATCCATCTGGGTCGTACTCGCCGCTGAGATCGAGGAGAGGGGCAAAGGCTCTCGTGAGACACAGCACCGGATCCTTGCGTCTGAACAGCTCCGCCTCCGAGTGAACCCGGACAATCTCGGTTTCGAGTGCATCAGAGATCTCCAGGCTGGAAAGCGGGAGTTCTTCGCACAGAAAAGGGCGTTACATGCCCTGCCCTTCGGGCTCCAGATGGACCACCCTGACTTCGACGTCTATGTTGCCGGCGATCAGGAGACAGGACACCAAGAGATCGCCCGGCCCGGACGGCGTGTACACCGAGGATTCCCTCTTCGCAGCAGTGGACGCGAGGCTTGAGAGACTCGCCGAGGATGCCAGGCGTTTCGCCCGGGAAGGCGAGGGCGACCTGGGTGTGTCCCGGCCGGACATGGGGAGGATGAGCCGGAGAAACGGTTCCACGCACACCGTGACCGGTCCTTCTGGATCAGACCTGCATCCTGCAGTACGGACCGACGAGCGTCATGACTCGCCTGGCCGTTTCCTCCCCCATGGTCTCTTCCTCATCCACCACCACGGCCGCTCCCGCTGCCTGGAACGCCTGGACATGGATATGGTACCTGGCCCTGACCACCACGGGAACGACTGAGGCCATGTCCCGCACCTGGCGGATGGTGAGCAAGGAGGAAGCTGGGTCCGGGATGGTCACGACCAGGGCCCTGGCGTTCAGGATCCCTGCTTCGAGGAGGATTTCCCTGCGGCATGCGTCTCCGAAGAGGAATGTGGTATTCGAGACCGTCCTCCCTCCAGCGAGGGCCGCGTTCAGGTCAATCACTACAACGGCGATCCCGCACTCCCCGAGGGCACTGACCACCTTCTGGCCCACCGGGCCGAAACCAACCACGATGACGTGCTCCACCGGGGTTGGCCTGTGCCCTTCCGGCAGAGTACCGAGTTCGGCAGGACCGGCCTTCCCCATCCAGGCCGCCGCTCTGCCGGCCACCGCCATGAGATACGGCGTCAAGGCCATGGAGAAGACAGCCACCGCCACCACCAACTTGAAGACATCGGGGGCGCAGACTCCCTGGTCCAGGGCCACCTTGATCAGGACGAAAGCGAACTCTCCCACATTAGCGAGGGCCAGGCCAGCGAGCATTCCTATGGCAGCCGAATGCCTGAAGAGAAAAACGACCAGGAAGGCCACGACCGCCTTGATGACCAGAACGGCACCAAGAACGGCCAGGACGAGAAAGACATGCACCGCGATCCAGCCAAAATCCGCCACCATGCCGATCGAAGTGAAGAAAAGGGTCAAAAAGAAGGCCTGAAAGGAGATGAGGTCCGCCCTCATCTGGTGAGCGAAATACCCCTCGCCGAGCATCATCCCGGCCAGGAAGGCGCCCAGGGTCGGCGAGAGTCCAAGGGTATGTGCCCCGAGGGCGCTTCCAAGGGCAATGAGAAGGGAGAGGGCGACGAGATGCTCGCGGCTCCTGTGCATCGCAGCCTGAGGGAAAAAACGCGGCAGGACCGACCGGGTGAGCATCAGGAGTGTCACAACGAGAATCCCCGTCTTCGCGGCTGCTCCGAGAAACTTCAGGGCGATCTCAGGAAGCCTGGCGTCGGCCTCCAGTGAACCAACCATCAGCAGGAGGACCACCACGGCAACATCTTGGAAGAGCAGGATGGCCGTACAGGCCCTGCCGTACGCACTGTCCATCTCGCTCCTGTCCATGAGGATGCGAATCACCACGGCCGTGGAACTGAGGGCCACCGCCGACCCCAAAATCAGCGCCTCTCCGAAGGGCCTGCCCATTCCCACCGCAGCCATACCGACGAGGAGCAGGGTCAGGCCCACCTGGAGTCCGCCGCCGAGCGCGGCGAGGAGCCCGAAGGCCTTGAGACGGTTCCAAGAAAACTCGAGACCGATGAGAAAGAGAAGCAGTACCACCCCGATCTCAGACAGGGTCTCCGCCACCTCGATCTCGATGACGCCGAGACCTCCCGGCCCGAGAACCATTCCGACCAGCATATAGCCGGTCACTGGGCTCTGGCGCACACGCTCGAAGGCCACCCCAGCGATCAACGCCGCCGCCAGGACACCCAGTATGTCACCTGTGTATCCCCACAGTTCCATAATTTTCTTCCCTCACTCGATAGCGGAAAACCTGCCGAGGCGCGTCCGCCGGCCTCCACCGGCGCCGCCCCCCTTGCGCCGCAGGGTGCACAACGGATGCAATGGGCCTCCTGGCGGAATGCCGACAGCCTAACAAAAGACCGCATCCATGGAAACTTCCCCCCCTGCAGAGAGCCCGGTCCTTGGGACATCCTTGACGCGCGCTCCGGAATCGCAGATATTCTCTGGAATGGGAGAAACGGCCATGGGCGGAGAGAAACATCCCGGCCTGGATGCAGTCCGGGACGAACACACCAGACGCCTTTTCGAGATGTATAAGGAAAAAAACGGGGCCTTCCACAAGACCATGACCCTCCTCACCGGCTTCGCCCTGGCCTTTCTCTTCCTGGTCCTGCTCCCCTACTTCTCCATCCAGACCAGAATGGCCGGCGTGTCCGCCCGCCTGGGAGCCCTCGCCCCGGAACTGGAGACAGTGGGCAGGGAAATGAAGACCTTCCGGCAGGCCCACGAAGGCATCCGTGAACTCGGGAGTCGTATCGCCAGCGGGCCTGGGGAGCTGCGTGAGTTCCTCATGAGAATCGGTGACGGATCCGAGGATGGCCCCTGGCAGACCGCTCAACAGACCGATTTCTGTCTCTCGGTTCCCGGAGAGGAACGGCTCAACTGCCGTGTCGCGCAATGGCTCCAGGGCGAGTTCGACCGATACCGCGGGATCCTTCAGGATAAAGTGGTCGGCCCACTTGAGGAACGGAGACGGGGGAGCGCCGCACCCGTGGATGTCTCCGCCATGAAGCAGGGCCTGCGCACGCTGGAGGACAGACTGCGGCAGAAGGCGGCCGAGAATCCTGAATTCTGGAGGACCTTCTCGGGAAAAGAGGCCTTTTTCTCCGAGATGGGAGAGACATTCGACCTGGCCTGGAGAGAATACGGCGATATCATCGAGGGCGAAGGAAAGCGGCTTGGTAGCCAGATCGAGACGATGCAAGCAGAGAGGGGAGCCCTCGAAAAGACTCGCATCGCCCTGCAGGCTGAAGAAGAACGCATTTCAGGCCGGATCCATGAAATCGAATCCCCCTTGGGGAAGCTCCCCGTGGGCCTGGAGGAATCCGTGGCTGTTTTCCCCGTCCTCCTGGCCATCGGATATTTCGTGGCTGTCTCCAGACTCATCGAGACCCTGCGCCTGAGAAGGGCTTTCCGGAAGCTCTATCAGGAGAAAGATCCTGATCGGAAAGTCATCACTGACGAACAGGTGGCTCTGGTGGCCCCTGTCTTCATCGATTCCCTAAACCCGCACCAGAACCGGCTGGTACAGGGATTCCTGCTCCTGATCCCCTTCCTGGCGTTCCTCGCTGCCTGCACTGCAGTGATCTCAGGATGGCGCCTGCATGGAAAGACCGCTGTTATTGAACCGCTGGGACCGGACGGCTGGATCGTTTTGTATTTTGGCAGTTTCGCAGTCTTTCTGGCCTGTACAGCCGCCGTTTTTCGCGAGGCGGTTCAAAACCGGAAATGAGAAACAGGGACAGCAAGACCGGCCGCGCCGGTGTGTGCGACCGGCGCGTCGACCCGGCCCACGGAATCCCCGTAGGCGGGAAAATGCCGGAAAGAGGAGGACCGATGGCGCGCGTTGAGAGCCGGGAAGGGCCTGGAGAACTTGTGCTCGCAGCCGGAGGAATCGTGGAGAGACACGAACGCGGCTGCGTGAGGATCGCCGCCGTCTACCGCGAGCGATACGGCGGGGAATGGAGTCTCCCTAAGGGAAAGCAGGAACCCGGCGAGAGCATCGAGAATACAGCTCTCCGGGAGGTCGAGGAGGAAACGGGCTGCCCGGTCCGCCTTACCGGTTTCGCAGGCTGTACGCACTACCGCCACGGCAATGTCCCGAAGGTCGTGCTTTACTGGCGGATGGTCCTGGCTGGCCCCTGCGCCTTCAGACCATCGGAGGAGGTCCGGGCCGTCGGCTGGCTCACGCCCGAAGAGGCGGAGGTGCGCCTCGCCCATTCCGACGAAATCGACCTTCTCAAAAAGATTTATGGCCTGAGCGCACGGCCCTGAGCCCCCCTTTTTTCATGAAGACCCCCACTGTGCCGGGCCAGAGAGTGAAGAACTCGATCTCCCCCGGGGGAAAATTATCTCTTTCTTTCCGATCAGGAAGGCGCCCCCGGACCACGGGGCGCTGAGAAACCATTCCGCAGCCTGCCGGCCCTGTTGCCGCAGTGGTAGAGGAACGCCAGATAACGGCAGAGGATGAAATCCCGGCCCGGGGGAAAAGGAACACGCTGGTGAAGTTGCTCTGGAGGAACTTCACCTATTCCTGAATCCTGGAGGAGAAGCGCCAGCCCCCCTCCACAGACAGAAACCAGCGCTCGATGACCCCGAGGGGCACCTCCCGATAGAAGAACGCACTCAGACACGCCGGAGAATGCATCCTGGCCCATACCCCACGGCGGGCGACCCGTCTTCTGTACTTTCTCCACTGGAGGTCGGAGACCGGCGCAGGCCTCCTGCCGAAAGTCGTCAAGGCGCACGGAACGGCCCTCTTTTTCGCAAGAGAAAGAGGCCGGGGATGATTCCCCGGCATCTTCCAGTCGTCCGGATCGCCTAGCCGGCCATGGCCTTCTCCAGCGGAGGCACCATCTCCTTCTTTCGGCTCATTACCCCGGGAAGCCAAACGGAACGGCCGTCGAGGGCCTTTCCAAAGGCCTTTTGGACCACTGAGGCGTCGTCGGTGGCCGCAAGAAGCTCGGTTCCCTCCTGCATAATGTCGGTGAGCATCAAGAAGACGCTGTGGCGGTTCCCTTCAGCCTTGACCTTCTGAACCTCGGCGTAGAGGGCCTCCTTCATGTCGGCCACGAGATCCAGAGAAACGAGTTCAAGCTGCCCTATGCCTACGGTCTTGCCGCTCATGTTGAAATCCTTGTAGTCCCGGAAAAGGAGATCCCTGGGCGGGACGCCGGCCACAGCGCTCTTGGCCTTGGCCAGCTCCATGCCCCAAGGCATGATGTCGTCAATGTAAGCCAGGTTGGCAAGGGATGCCGCCACCTCTTTGTCGAACTTCGTGCAGGTTGCCGACTTGAAGAGCACCGTGTCGCTCAGGATGGCCGAGAGCATCAGTCCGGCCACCCTACTGTCCAAGGGCTGCTCATAGATATGTTTGTACATCCAGTAAAGCACAGTGGCTGTACAGCCCACCGGCATGGACCAGAATACGATCGGACTCGGGGTCGTGACCTCGCCGATTTTGTGATGGTCCACCACCCCGAGCAACTCGCCCTTGTCCCAGTTGTCCGGGGCCTGCTTGAGATCGCTGTGGTCGACCAGCATGTACTTCAAGCCCGTGGCATCGGTCCGGAGTTCCGGCTCTGGAAAACCGAATTTCTCGATCACCAGCTTGGTCTCCGGGTTCAACTCCCCCTGCCTGCAGGGGATCGCATCGACCCCCATGAGTTTCTGGAGTTCCGCCAGGGCTATGGCCGATGTGACGGAATCCGTGTCCGGGCTCTTGTGGCCGAAGATATAAACCGCCATGTCCAGTGTCCTCCTCAATCATCATTTGGGATGGATGAGACAACGCCGCCTCTTCCTTGGCCGGCCATTTGCTGGCATCAGTTTTTCTCTTAGCACAGGAGGGATTCTCTGCCAAGCAAGCGATACGCACATACGCACTGACTGGCTATTCCGCAGGCGGGGATGAGGCTTGAGGGGCCTACCCGACAGGTCAGCCGAAGGTTTCGTGATCCAGACACAGCGACCTCAAAACATCGAAATAGATGGAAGCTGCGCGGCAGACCTGCCCGAAGGACACCGATTCATCCGGGGTGTGGGCCTCCTCCAGACGGCCGCAACCTAAAATGATCGGCTTCACACCCGCCGCCCAGATGAGGTTGGCGTCGGAATGGCTGCGGAACACCTGAGGGGCCCAAAGAAGGGAATGCCGGGAAAAGACATCCCTGAGTACCTGCACCAGAAACCCCTTTTCCGGAAGCTGGTAGCCGGAATGCACCGTGGTGAACCGCAACGTGGCGCCGGAGACAGTATCTTCTTCCTGCCGCCGGAGAATGACCTCTTCGAGTTCAAGCATGATGTCGCCCACCGGTGCCGTTGGCGGCAGGTGCAGGTCGAGCCAGGTGTCACATCTTTCCGGAACGGCGAACCCAGCCTGGGCACTAGTCAATTCGCGGATGTTGTAGATCACATCGGGGCGTCTGCCCTCGAGATACTCTAAAACCGTCAGAAGGAGATGAAGCATGGCCTGGATCGGGTTCGCCCCCCGGTCGGCCAGGGAGGCGTGCATCCTCTTGCCCGACGTAGAAATCCCCACCTCCAGATAGCCGAAATGCCCGAGGCACGGGACCAGATCGGTGGGCTCTCCGACTATGGCCCATGGAAAGTGGAACTCCTTGACGAGCCGCTGAGCACCGTCGCCGTCCCACTCTTCCCCCACCACCAGGGCCAGGGCCGCGGGAATCCGCGAATAGCCCGCTTCCCAGACGGAGCGATAGGCCTCCACCATGGCCGCACACCCCCCCTTCATGTCAGCGGTCCCGAGGCCGGTCACCCGGTCTCCGTCCTGGCCGAATCCGTAGTCTTCCAGATCGTAGGCAGCCACGGTGTCCACGTGACCGATGAGGGCCAGCCTGATATCGGTCTCCGGCGGGGCCACAACAAGGTTATATCGGTGGTCGTCCACGGGCTGCCGGACCACCGGAAGTCCGTGCCGCCTGAGGTACGAATAGAGGTAATCGAGAATCTCCTCCTCCTTGCCGGTAGGGCTGTAGATGTCAACAAGGCGCCGGAGAAGCCGGCGCAGGCGGTCCGGCTTGACGCCCGGAAGGAGCGGCTCAGGCATCGCCCGCCGCGGCAGGACGGGCGGGAGTCCGGCCGTTGGCCTTGCGCACCCTGAAAGTCCGCTGGGCTGCAGCGAGGTTGAGGCTGAGATAGATGTGCTCTTGGGGATTTCCAAATCCCATCTTCCGAAAAAACTTGAGGGCGGGCAGATTGTCGGCCTCCGAATCAACCAGCAGCATCCGGACCCTTTCTTCGAGCATCCGCTCCTTGAACTCATGGAAAAGCCTTGATGCGATGCCCTGCCCCCGAAAAGCCGGATCCACCCCGAACCACACGAGATACCCGTATTTCCAGGCGGAGCGACTCTTCTCGATGGTGGTCCCTGTGGCGAATCCAACGATCTGATCGTCGGCTTCGGCCACCAGGCACAATTCCGGATCCCCTTGGTAAAGGCTGAGTATCTCGTACTCGTCCCAAGTGCGATAGAGATTGGGGACCTCTCGAGCGGTAAAAAGCTTTTCACCCAGATGAAACACCGCGCCCAGGTCGTCGATCTCCATCTCGCGAATCGTCACATTCAATCGTCTCTTCTTCCTCTCCAGATCGTCATGCGGATCCATGGAATCCGACTTCAGCGCCTCCTTTTCGATGGGGATTGCAGGGATTATAAATGATACCTCGGCGGATTTCATGAATCCCTTCATTGCCGGGACCGGACGGCACCTTACCCGGAAGAGATTCCGGGCCTCGGGAGAGAAACGCCGCAGCGGCTGTTGACTGCCGCCTGACCGAGCGCGTAGGATGGGGCCGATTATCGTACCCGACAATCCGGCGCGCACTCCGCTGCTCCCCGGACGAGGAGACGAGGCGTATGCCCCCATGGCTCTGGACTGTCGTCATCCTGACCGGATCCCTCTTCACCCTCCAGCTTGCCCGGGTGCTCTCCACCGTATTGCTCCTTCCCGTCACGAAAGGAGCGATGTACGTCACCACCTCACGGGTACGGATCGAGACCTTCTTGGATGCAGTGCCCATGAAAGCCGGACAGATGCTCGTGGATCTGGGTTGCGGGGATGGACGGGTTCTGCGCCATGCCCGGCGTCGGTATGGGACCCGGGGGGTGGGTTACGAACTCAATCCCTTTGCATACGTGAAGGCGAAGATCCAGTGTCTCGGAATGCGGGGGGTGGAGATCCGGAGGCAAAATTTTTGGGCAGCGAACCTGTCCGAGGCGGACGTGGTCTTCTGCTACCTCTTTCCAGACGTGATGGGGCCCCTTGCGTGCAAACTCCGATCAGATCTCCGGCCCGGAAGCACAGTGGTCTCCTGCAACTTCGAACTGCCCGGCTTCGTTCCGGTCAAAGTCCTGAGGCCTGACAGTCCTCTGCACAATGAGCCCATTTACATATACAGGGCGGATGGGAATTACCTGGACGTCGGGACCGCTGGAAAAACGGCAGCGCCGCAGGGAAAAGGCAATGTGTGACGGGGTGGGGACAACAAGAGGCAGCTCGATCCTCACGACTCTGGCGGCGGTGGTGATCATCGCAGCGGGGATGAAGGAGGCCGTGCCGATCCTGGTCCCGTTCCTCCTCTCGGTCTTCATCGCCATCATCTGCGCCCCTCCCCTCCTCTGGCTCACGACGAAGGGCTTGCCGAAGACGGCGGCCCTCCTCCTGGTAATGGCAGGAATCCTCGCCGCCGGTTTGCTCGTGGGCACCTTGGCGGGCGCGTCCCTGCGCGATTTTTATCAGACCCTACCCGAGTACCAGCTGCGGCTCCGGGAAGAGACCTCACACCTCCTGGCGTGGATAGAGCGCCGGGGAATAAACATCGCCGATCTCGGCCTGATACGTCCGACGGATCCGGGGACCGCCATGCAGCTTGTCGCCAGCGTACTCACCGGCCTCGGTGGAGTGCTCACCAACGCCTTTTTCATCTTTCTCACCGTGATCTTCATGCTCCTCGAGGCATCGGCAGTGCCGGCCAAGCTCAGGGCGATCCTCCCAGAGCCGGATCGTACTCTGGAATACTGCGATCGGTTTCTGGGGAACGTGAAGCGGTACATGGCCATCAAGACATGGATCAGTATCGGCACGGGCGCCGCGGTCGCAGCATTGCTCTGGATTCTGGGGGTGGATTATCCCCTCCTTTGGGGGACAGTGGCCTTCCTCTTCAACTTTGTCCCGAACATCGGTTCGATCCTCGCATCAATCCCCCCGGTGCTCCTCGCCTTTGTTCAGTTCGGAGGGACCAGAGCACTTCTGGCCGCCGCGGGATGCGCCGTTGTCAATTTCATCATGGGAAACGTCATCGAGCCCAGGACAATGGGACGCGGCGTGGGCCTGTCACCCCTCGTGATATTCCTCTCCCTGGTCTTCTGGGGCTGGATCCTCGGCCCTGTCGGGATGCTGCTGTCCGTCCCCCTCACCATGACGGTGAAAATCGCCCTGGAAAGCGGCGAGAATACCCGCTGGCTGGCGGTACTCCTCGGGCCCGAGGCCTCCCAGCCAAGGCCGAAGGAAGCCCCACGTCCGCCAGCCCAGGATTTGCCTCTGTGAGTTATTCGGCGTTGTTTCGATTTCCTCGTCATAGCGGATAACGCCCAACTACTCTTCATTTTTTGAAAATCTCGCGCCTTGCGACCTACGCATTTTGGGCGGCATCAACTTTCAGGGTTTTTTACATTTCAATCAGGAATCATCCGCGGGAAGGCCTTTCCCCGTGCCCTGCTGGTGGCCGGCGGCGCGGCCTGCGAGAACCTTACCCTTTCCCCCCGAGGGAAATGCCCGGCTGGCGAGCAGGCGGAGATCACTCCACAGGTCCTCGCTGCCTAAGAAGGCTATGATGACCCTCTTGCCGTCCCGTTCGAAGCATCCGACATATGTACGCCTCGCCGCCGAGGTGTATCCAGTCTTTCCTCCACGGGCTCCGGGGATCTGCCAGAGAGCCTTGTTATGATTCCTCACTGTGGTGTGGCATGCCATGGTCCGCCGGCACTGCAAAATGGATGAAAGTCGAGGATCCTCCATAGCGGCCCGGAGGATGATGGCGAGATCGTAGGGAGTGGTGTACTGGCCCTTGGCGGTCAGGCCCGTGGCATTGCGGCAGAAGGTATCACAGGCACCGAGACGCCTGGCCAACTCGGTCATGCGCCGGGCGAAGGCGCCCTCGGTGCCCGCCACGCCCTCGGCCAGGGCCACTGCAGCGTCGTTTGCGGAATGGAGCAGCGTGGCGTTGAGGAGATCCCAGGCCCGGTACTTCTTTCCCGGGCGGAGATAGATTTTTGAACGGGGCCGCGAGGCGGCGTTCCTGCTCACACGGAGGAATTCGTCGCCCGTGACCTCTTCCAGAGCCACCATCGCAGCGAGCACCTTGATCGTGCTCGCGGGTTGCCCGCGCCACTGGGGCTTGCGCGCAAACAGCAGCTCACCTGTGTCGGCGTCCATCACCACGGCAGCCGTTGCGGTGAGACTGTCAATTCCCCCTCTCCGCTCATGCACCTTCCCGGCGGGCGCCCGCTGCTCCACCCCCTCGCGGACCTTCTGCGTCTTCTCGGCCGAAAGGCCGTGGCCCTTCGCCCAGCCATGCGACAAGGCCGCATCCAGAACCATCAAAAGGGCAAAAAAAAGAAGACACGCGCGGCCGGCGTGTCGATAAAATGTCATCCCGGTGGACTTCACCGTCAGAAACATGGCTTCCCCCCTGTCCTTGACAGGCATTTCACGCCCTTTTCGCCGTTGTGGCGCATGCCAATGCAATCAGCACGCCAGACCGGGATTGAGAACCGACGGCGAGGCTCTAGTCCCAACGCACCAGCACCACGGCGCCGTAAGGAGGCACTGGGACGCCATCGATGTGGTACGCAGGCCAACCGCCTCTGGTCTTCACCGGATACCCTCCCAGATTGAATTCGGGCCAGCTCGTGTTCGCCAGTTCCTGATAGAGGCCGGAGACTCCAACATCGTAATGGTCCCATGAACCGCCCTTGAAATTGAGCACGATCAAATACTTGCCGTTGTCCCGGACGAATGCGGCCACGCCGTTGTCGTCGTGGAGGTGCGTGATCCGTATGTCACCCCAGGCGAACCGTCCGAGATCCCCGCTGCGGATGTCGAACATCCTGCGGAACCAGCGCCGCACCTTATCCCTCCCCGGATGGGTCTCATAGGTTCCAATGGGAATCCTGTCATCCCACCAGGTTGAGCCGGTGCCCGGATCGAGCGCCGCCAGCGCACCGTCGTCCTGCCCGAACTGCAATGACTCGCCGCCCTCCAGCCCCATGAACACCATGGGGATGCCTCTGGCCAACACCGCCCCGGCGGCGGCAAGCTGGCACATCTCCCAGCCCTTGCCATCCCGGCCCGTCCGGGCGATCCTCCTGTCCTCGTTTCCGACCTCGTCGTGGGACTCCGCATAGACGACGGCGTCCTGCCAGCCGTCGCCGAAATCAGTGAAAACCCCGTAGAACCTGTTCAGATGCCCGCCGGTGAGGACGGATTTGAAGTTGTCATGAAACGGATCGGCCCACTGGGAGTCGAATGGGCCGTGCCAGTCCCCTCCCCACTGGTGTCCAACATTTTCCCGGGTGATTTCCCAGGTATTGGGCAATTCCTCGGCGATCAGGAGGATGCCCGGATCAAATGCCTTCACCTTGGCCCGGATCTCCCTCAGAAAATTCCAGCCGCCACCGGAACCGCGCACGCGTATATTGCCGTCGTGCCCGTTGTGGATGGGACGGGTGAAGTCGAAACGGAATCCGTCTATGTGATATTCCCTGGCCAGGTACAGGACGTTCTGGACGAAAAAGTGGCGGGCCACGTCGTTGTCGAAATTCACCATGGGGCCCCAGACCGTGTCTCCGTCGTAGTATGTGCCGCGTGATATGTCCTCCTGTGCGATCTCCCACAGGATATTGTCCCCAGAGCCTCCGTGGTTGAAGACAAGGTCCAGTATAACGGCGATCCCGTTCTGATGGGCGGTGTCGACAAGGCGTTTCAGATCGTCGGGCGTCCCGTAGGAAGATTCCACCGCATAGAAGAAGGACGGATTGTACCCCCAGCTGAAGTCCCCTGGGAACTCGTTCACCGGAAGGAGCTGAATGGCGGTGACGTGGAGGTTGTTAATGAAGTCGTTGTGCCCGCTGTTGTTCAGTTCTTCCGTCACCTGGGCGAGAGGCGCCAACGATCCGTTCCTGTCGGTGAACCGCAGAGGGTGCACCTGATAAATCATGTAGTACTCCCAGCCAGGACGCACCCACGAGCGGTCGTGCCAAACATATTCCGAATCAAGGACGACGCGGGAACTCCGGGAGAGATCCGAACTCTCCACCCACCGGGCCGCCGGGTCCTGGCGCCGCTGGTCTCCGACGCCGGGCTCCGTCACGATGAAGTTGTACCTGTCGCCAGCCTTGGGCGGCCGGAGAAACGAAGAATCTGTGCCCTTAAACCACCAGAACTTCCCATCCGGCGTCCGCGTAAGATCGACCGCGCCAGCGTCCCAATCCGTGAACTCACCCGCCAGCCGCACCCTGCTCGCGGATGGCTTCACATGGATGATGGCGTACCACGTCGCACCCTCTCTGTAAAACCCCGGGGACCTGATCCAGACTGCATGCGGATCGGAATCGAGCCATGCCTCGGCGAGTGAAGACTGCGGCGGGGCAAAACCGCAGAGAAGAAACGTCAGAGTGACCGAACCGGCGATGCTCCTGAATCGAATCACATGCACCTCCTCGCAGCCGGAATGGTTCGCAGCCGCCTGCAGTCGCACACGGGGCACAGACACATGATTCACCTGCTGGACGATGTATAGGGGAACCACCACGACGAATAGCAGGACAGCGCGGGGCAGTCAAGCGCCATGACGCAAGAACAGCCCGATGAATCCTTTGAAAATTTGGTTTGACATCCGGGATGCACTTGTGAAACTATTTCTTTTAAAAGGCCGGGTATCGAGGGCGGCGACAACCCGCAGCCGAAAACGATCTCGAAAAGCCTTCGGCCGGCTGGCGGGGAGCAATCGGGCCGATGGAAGGTGCAATCATGCTCCAGCGCTCTCCCTGCAATCCTTTCATGCATCCCTCCCTTTGTTGCGGTCCGGGCACCTGTCTCCCGACCGGCCATCCACCAGGCTGAAATCGAACAGGCTGCCTTTCCAGCCGCATCGAAAACCGCCACCGCCGAAGGCCCGGAGCACCGAAACCTGTACTATGTACAAGGATTGGATCGCCCGAAAGTCCACGGTCAGCAACGCCCTCCGCAAAACGCTCGGCCAGCGCCTCCAGCACGAGTTCCGAAGAAGGGACTTGAGCGCCGATGACGTGTCGGAAGCTACAGGCATCCCTCTCGGTACCGTGAACCGTCTCCTCCACGGGGAAGCAAAGTTTTCGATCCAGTTCCTTTTCCCCGTGGCCCGGCACCTCGGGATCAGTCCGTCCCGGCTGCTGTCTGCCGACTACGTCCCGTTCAAATCCTGGATGGACAACCTGTCCCCGAGGGGCTGGCTGCTCCAAGGAATCCTGGAGGAGTTCTTCTGGGCCACCCACCGGCTGCTGCCGCGTCCGGTAAACGTCACTCCGCCATGGACCCCTGAACTCTGTGATGAGCACTCCGCGCAAAAGGAGGCCGCCGCCCTTGGAGAATGGCTGTACGACCGCTGGCAGGCGGGGCCCGAAGAGATCGCCAGACAATTGCGGCTCCCCGTCATCGTCTTTCGGACCGTCTTTGACATCCAGGCATCCCTCCTGACCACGAGGGAACGGGCGGCAATCTGCCTGAATACGGCGAGGCCCGAAGGCTGGACCCGTTTCGTCCTCGCTCACCAGCTGTGCCATTTCATCTTCCACCGCCACAGAGACCTCACGGTGGACACCACCCGGACCATGGCGGTCCGCTCCTGCTCGGGACGCAACAAAAACGAGTACCTTGCAAATCTCAGTGCAAAACAACTCCTGTTTCTCTGCGGTGAGCCGGACAGCGTCGGCATTGAGGAACTCATCTCGGAACAGCGCCGGCACTTTCTGGAACTGTTCCGCCGACATTCGGCGGAACTGTCCGAAGAGGTGATACGCTGCGGCCTCAAGATGCTGTTCGGAGAGGTCTGTTGACAAGTCTGAAGCGACTGAACATCGGGCCGGCATCCCCGCGTGATCCCTCCCGGCAGCGTGCTCGCCGTGATCATCCGGACCAGCCTGCAGGCCGCTCTCCACCCGATTTCAGTGCGGTCATCAACCACCCCTCTTCAACTGGCCGGCCACGGCCTCTGTGGCCCTAGCCACTGCCTCCGGGTCGCCCAGGTAGTACCTGCGGACCGGACTGAGATCGTCCTCCAGCTCATACACGAGGGGAATGCCGGTGGGGATGTTCAGCCCGACGATATCGGCTTCCGAGATCTTGTCCAGGAACTTGACAAGGGCGCGGAGGCTGTTTCCATGGGCTGCGATGATCACCCGCTGGCCTGCCCGCACCGCCGGTTCGACGTGCCGGCGCCAGTAGGGGATGAAACGCTCCACCGTGTCCTTGAGGCATTCAGTCAGGGGGAGCTCCTCGGGCCTCAGACCCGCGTACCTCGGGTCCTTGCCGGGATGTCGGGGGTCGCCCGGATCGAGTGCTGGAGGGGGTACGTCGTAACTGCGGCGCCAGATCTGCACCTGTTCCGCTCCATGCCGCTTGACGGTCTCCACCTTGTCGAGGCCTTGGAGCGCCCCGTAGTGCCTCTCGTTGAGACGCCAACTCCTGGAAACTGGAATCCACATGAGGTCCATCTCTTCCATCACGATCCAGAGGGTCTTGATGGCCCTCTTTAGCACGGAAGTATGGGCCACGTCGAAGAGAAATCCCTCCCTTTTCAAAACCCTCCCGGCCTCGGCGGCCTCCTGCTCGCCCCTTTCGGAGAGATTCACGTCAGTCCAGCCGGTAAACCGATTCTCCCTGTTCCAGAGACTCTCACCGTGCCGCAGCAGCACCAACCGTTTCATGATTCCACCTCCTAGAAGATCGTCTCATTGGTGACGCAGCCCAAACGCCGAGGAGACAGGCAATCCTGCGGCCGGCACCCCTGCCCTCTCCCGCAATCCGCTTGGCTGGCAGACCCCGGCCGTCAAGCGCCGCCCGGTCGAGATTTCGAGGAAGGACCCTCACCCGGGGGCATCAGGACCCTCGTCGTGTTGTGCGCCCAGGGCAAGGAGATGCGTCCTGAGATTGGCCCCGCTGCGGCTGATGCAGAATTTTTTCCGGAGATTCCTGCGGTCGAAGTGCACAGCGCTCGGGCTGACCCCAGGGAATGACGGCGATCTCCTCGCTGCTCTTCCCCCCTTGATCAAGGTCGCCACCCGGATCTCCTGAGGCGTGAAGAAGACGTTGCTCGCGGCGATCCTGTGGACAAAAGGGGCGACGATCTGGCCGATGTTCACCTCCAGGACTTCCATGCGCGCCCGCTCCCTGGCACCTGTCCTGCCACGCTTCAGTTTCTGCACGTAGGGAAGCACCAACTCTTTCACGTTGGTGAGGATGCGGCTCTCGATCTCCACCCTGTCTTGGTCCCGGCGACGCAGGAGGACATTGAGGGCGACGTTCATCTCCTCGAGGTGCCTCTTTTGCTCCAGAAGCTCGGCCTCCTTTCGCCTCAGCCTTTCCTCCGCGCTCTTAACCGGGGTGATGTCCTCATGGCTCAAAATCGCTACCGCCGGACCCAGGCAGTTCAATTTCACCGCCCTCAGGTAGAACCACCGTTCCCGATCCGGGCCGTGGCACGGATAGTCCACTACGAACTCGTCTTGCCGGCCGGCGATTATTTCCCTGATGGCCTGGGCCACGCGCCTGGCCTCGATCCCCTCCGCTCCCTCAGTGGCGTCGCACACGGCGAAATAATTCATGCCCAGAAAACCGGCCTGCTCCCCAAGGCCGTTCGCCCTGCCAAATTCCCGCCAGGCATGGTTCGTCTCCAGGATGACACCCTGATGGTCCAGGATTGCAATATACGCCGAGAGTGAATTGAGGCAGTCCCGTCCAGTCCTTCGAGAACGCCATTCATCCCGGATCCGCCGGAAGCAAGGCCTTGCTTCACTTTGCCCTACGTATGCGGGCGGCTTTCCCAGAAAGCCGTGCAGCTCCGCTCGACCTCAGTGAGAGTTTTCCCCTGCTATTATCTTGCGAAAAAACTCCGATTGTGTCCAGGATGAGCATCCTTAGTTTTGAGCCATACAACCAGAAGCGACTCGGCACAAGTCGCTCAACATAAAAACGAGGAGATTCACCATGGTCGATTATAACGAGTTGGTATGGATCTACGACAAGGACCGAGAATACGCATGCCCTGCGGAGGCCGTATAGGTGCGGGTCAATGCGAAAAAGGAACTCGGCGAGTTGGAGAAAAAGAAATGCCTCGACGTGGAGGAGACCGTCGGAACCGAGAGATGGTAAGGACCAGCAGCGGAGAACGGGCCGCACCGGCGGCGGGTGCCGCCCGTTCGTCTTTACCGGGACCGTCAGCGCGACCCTCCGCCAGAATCAATCCCAACCGCAAAAATTTTCTGCTTGATCCGGGCAATACTTAAAAGAAGACTGTGTCTTGAAACGGCACATGAGAGATCGGCCAGGTTGCGCTATACGAACCGCTTGCAACGCAATCCGCACTGATTTCCGAGGCAACACTTGCCCATCCACCGTTCTTCCCCTCAGCCCAATGGGTTCAACTACCCGTTCCATGCGACTTGCGGCGAAATTCCATATGAACAGGCAGGCCGGCGCGGAGCAATGTCACAGAGACGACTCCTCCGCTGTCCAGGACCATCGCAAGCCGCCAGGCCGTGGCGAACCACTCCCAGGACTGAAGTGGATCGAAGACCGGCACCTCGCCGTCAATCAGGACGACGACGTCGCCGTCGAGGATACGCAGTCTCCGAAGGATCGAGTCCCGCCTGATGCCGTGGATCAGGAGCATGCTCGCCCTGCCGTCCGGGCCGGCGATCAGTGTGCTGGAGGCCTTCTCCAGCTCAGGCGACCAGGTCCGGGGGTCGGTGATGGAGCCGTAGAGCGCCTCCGAGATCTCATGCCGTAGGCGGATCACAAGCGCGGCCCGCTCCGGAGGGATCCCTTGGAGCCGAAGCCTCCGCACGATGTCCGCGCGAAGATCTCCCCAGTCGATTTCGGAACGATCCTGCCGGAACCGCGGGGACGAATGGTCCGATTCGGGCGCGGTTGCCGGATCCGAAATACAAACCCCTCCAGCCGATCCCTCTCCTATGAAGGCCCGGCTATAGCCGGACGCGAGCGCCAAGTCTGCGGCAGAAAGGAAGACAAAAAAGGCGACGGCCGGGATACAACCCAGGTATTTCCATCGATTACCGTCTCTCATGCCGATCATGGTACCATCGCGGCGGCGACCCGCAAGTTCCCCCATGGCCGGATCCATCTTCACTTGAGAGCGCGGCCGGATCTGGCCGTTCCATACATCCGGAAATGACACACCCCTGGGCGTGATACGCATTCGGCGTCTGCCGCGTCGCCCCCAGGCAACACGTCGTACCGGGCAGCCGTCGGCCCTCGCAGCAGCGCGGCATGCTGCAGGGGGGACACGGCCTGGAGCGGCACGTTTCCGTCATCAATAACCTCTTCTGCCGGCCTCCGGCGGACACGCTGTCGAGTAGACGCTCCTGAAAAATTTCAGGAGGTTTTGTGCTCGGTCAGGGGCGGGTGGTATCCCCGACGCCAGTCCATTCCCGGCCAGGGGCACCCTCGACCGTCAGGCCTGTTTCTCCCGCTTGAGTGCGCCCGGTGAACAATGCCGAGAAACGGCCGAGAGGCACCCTTTGTGCAGAAACATCAATAAGTTCGCAAAGGCGGAGATGAGATCTACCCCGAGGGCTTGATGGGCCTCTGAGCGCAGCGGCGGTCCGCACGCCCGCAGAGACCGGTAATCGGGTGTGGACATCGGAAAGACGAGCTGTTTGGGGGTGGAATTTGACAGGAGGAAAGGCCGGAAGGCCGGGCCGCCGGAAGGCACTGGAGCATCACAGGGGCGCAGCGGAGTGGAAGAGGAGAGAAAAAAATTTTGTGCTGACAATAAAAACTTTTTTTAAAGCCCTTCGATATTTTTTCCGACACAGAAGTGTAGAGAGACACTACGTCCAAAATCCAGGAAGGCGGGCTTTCCGGGTACGAAACAGGAGGAACAGGGTCATGAAGCTCACATGGTACACGGTTTTCCGGACCACACTGATGGTGTTCGCACTGACAGGATGGCTCTTGCCGAACACGGCCGAAGCAAAGGTCGTGGGGCAGTGCGCCCTCTGTCACACCATGCACAACAGCCAGGACGGGGCAACGGTGAACGCCTCCGGCCCGCAGCCGGCCCTCATCAGCATCGGCTCGGGATGTGTCGGGTGCCATACCGGAACCAACACATCGAATATCGGAACCCCCACCCAGCCCACCCCGTACGTCACGGATACCTCGGCCCCCACGTATAACGCAACGGGCACCGAGGGGGACACCACCACCCTGGCCGGCGGCTCCTTCTACTGGGTGACCAACACCGCCGACTCCATGGGCCACAACGTCGTGGGCATCAAGGCCGCAGACGGCGCGATCGGCCTCGACCCCCCGGGATGGAGCAACAGCGCCCTCTTCCAGGCGAACGACGCCGGCATCAAGGTGAATAACGGCGGCGCGACCTGGGCCAACCAGCTCACCTGCGCCGGGACCTACGGATGCCACGGGACCCGGGGCACGACCGGGGTCGTTGACGACTTCGGGGGTGTCTCAGGCGCCCATCATGCCGACGACTCGACCATAGACGGGAGCACCGTCGCGAAAAGTTTTCGTTTCCTCATAGGGATCGTGGGACTTGAGGACAAAGCCGCTGGCGTGAACAAGTGGGAGTTTCATCCCACGGCCACCAACCACAACCAGTACAAAGGCGTGGACAAGGCGGACGACTCCACCGTCGCGGACAGCAGCACCATCAGCTACTTCTGCGCCGAATGCCACGGGCTCTTCCACAGCGGCGCGGGCGACGACGGGGCGGATAACCCGGATACCGTGGGCGCACCATGGATCCGCCACCCCACTGACTACGACATGGGGAATGTCAAGACCAAGGCCGACTATGCCGGATACAACGGCGGCGGGGCGACCCCTGCGTACAGTGCGGTGGCGCCGGTGGGAAGCGCCGACGTTACCGCGGTGAAAGCCACGGTCTATGCCGCCGCGGACGACGCTATCGTAACATGCATCTCCTGTCACCGGGCCCACGGGACCCCCTATGCCGATCTGCTCCGCTGGGACTACAGCGGCATGGTGGCCGGAAATGGTGCGGGTAACGAAGGCTGCTTCGTCTGCCACAGCACCAAGGACTAGACCCGATGAGAGGCAGGGGCTTCGTGCCCTCCAGCTCCCGAGAAGGAGTGAGAGGGCACCGGCTCCCCCATATGGACCCGATTCTTCTCAATTCCGCCGTCCCTGCGGCATGAACCCGGCCCGTCCCTCCATGCTCCACCTGCCCGGTCCTGACATCCCATCAGGTCCGGGCATACTTTTGCTGATCGTGGCCGCACCCCACCCCCTCCGTTCATAGCCCGCATCCAGCGCGGCGGGCCTGAGCCTTGGCTGGACACGATCGCAGCCTCCGGCAGCCCCACTGCCAGAACGTTGCCACACCTGGGGCGGCGAACAATACCCGGCTTGATTTACTCCTCTCAGTGCGGCGGGGCACAGCGCGCGCCGTTCCACAAGGGCAGGACCCGCGGCAAATCTATCTCCCCACAGCCCTGGGCCGGCAGCGGCGGGGCAGACCGGTCGATTCACGCCCCGACAGCCCTGAGGACCTCCTTCATGAAGGCCGGGATATCGCCCGGCTCCCTCGAGGTGATGAGGTTTCCATCCACCAATACCTCCCTGTCTTCGTAGTGCGCTCCGGCCGCGTCGAGTTCCCGGGCAACGGTTCGGTAGCACGTGGCCAGGCGCCCTTGAAGCAACCCGGCCGAGACCAGTATCTGGGGCCCGTGGCAGATGGCTGCAATCGGACGCCCCGCGCCGGCGAACGCCCGCGCGATATCCAGCGCCTCGGGGATGAGGCGGAGGGCCGACGGCGCCTTCCCCCCGGGCAGGAGGAGGAGCCGGTACGCCGACGGCTCAACGTCGCGCAGGGCGAGGTTTGCCGCCACGGTGTACCCGTGCTTGCCTTTCACCTGCCCCCATTCGGGCGCGGCGACATCCACCTGAAAACCCGCTTCCTGGAGCCGATACCTCGGGCAGAGAAGTTCCGTGTCCTCAAAACCGTCCGCAGTCATGATCAAAACCTTCATGCCACCATCCTTCCCGGCAATCGCCGTTCGAAACACATTTTCCGACGAATAGCCCTCGGGGTCAAATGAGGGCACGAGTACTCTCGAGACGATCCGGGGCGTCCCCCTCTGAAACCTGGTCCGTGCCGGGAAATCGAAAAGGCCCTCCGTCGGGTACAAAGATCATTTGTGGACCGCCCTTGTCGGCAAACCGTCCGGACCGGGTCAGCCGGCCGTGGTCCCGGAGCCCATCGAGGCTGCGGAACTTCGAAAACTATGAATCGGTGGAGATACCAGCCCTGATACAGCCCGGTAGGCTGTGACCACTACCGCCGGAGAGAAAGTGCCCCTTTCGAATCGCTCAGACCACGTGGGTAGGTCGGGCGGTTCGGTCTCTCTGAAGTACCAGAACGCAAGGACCTTATGGGTAATTAGAATCATCATCCACAACGACCGGCTACACCCACTCCACCTATCACGTCTCGCACAAAGATATCATCCGCAGCGAATTCATCATAACTGTAGTCCGTCCGATACACGCATATCCCCCTGCTGAATTCTCCGAGAGCAAGAACGACTAAAACGACCGACAGACAGCAAAAGGGCGAACATGGCACCGTCAACGAATAGGAACCGAAGCCACGACAGCACCATTCCCTTGGAATTGGTGGGCCTTTTTGACCAGGCGCTTTCCCTCCGGCCCGGCCAGATGCGGTACCCCGTGAAGGATTACGCAAGTCCAACTCCAGCCGTCTGTTGGCCCAGTTCGTTCTCTGATTCCCCTGCGCCCGGCTCGCCCCTCGCTATCGTTCGAGAACAACGCGAACGAAGGTGCCTGTGTCGATCTCGAATTGGCCAGTAGCGAGTATACGGGGCGGGCGGTTGCGTTCGTGGCTTCGGGGAGTTGGTCCACTCTTGTAGCGCATCGGCGATTCGCCCTCATAGACGCTGACGTGCACGTGGCGGGGATCATTTTCTGGGTGCCGGATCAGCCATCCGCCGGGGGGCACCTGAGAACTCAGTTCCCTGCAGTTTCCCGGCGGCGGTTGTTGACCGGGCGCCTCCCCCGGGTACCAGATGCGGCATTCTCCCGGCGGAGGGTAATGGCCCTTCGGGATGTCCAAGTGCTTATATCCGTGCCGCTCAAAGTAGGAGGCGTCTTCTCCTTCGTGGCGCAGTTGTTCATGGAAGCCACCTTCCTTGCCTTTCCCAGATTCGTCCTTGCCTTTGTCCCCAAGCGCAGTGTCGCAGGAGATCACCAGAGCTACCGAAAGGCCTAACAATATCGTCCTTTTCATCCTCACCTCTCTTTTCTTGCTGGGCCAACTGAAAGATCAAAGACGTCTGCCTATTGATATCAACGGCCCCATGGGGCCATTGTGGACCGCCCGAAAAGATCCTACAGTGCCCCTTTCCAAAAAATTATATGGCATTCCGAGTCCATCCGTCAATTTTCTCCCGTCTTCTAGGCGACTTGGAGTAGTCTATAAAAAAAGAGAATCCGCTCTCCGTCGAAATAAAAAAGCGAGGGGCGCTTTGTGGGGCAGGCGACTGGGAAACCTTGGGCATCGAGAACGTCCTCCACCCGCCCGACGTACCGTGAGGGGAATCGTGGAATATGAGACTAAGTGGGATTGGGCGGGAATGGGTGGGATTGGCCGTGATTATTGGGGTTTCGTGGAATCGGAGGCGAATCGGACGTGAGACTAAGTTGGAAACTTTTGGCCAGGTTTACAACTGATTTTGAGACAAGTTCCGGACGAATCAGGCGGCCAGTTTCCGGGCAAACCAAATGACCTTTCCGAGTACGTCCAGAGCCTCGGCGTCCACTTCATAGGGCGGGTATTGGAGGTTCACGCTCAGGACCCTCACGCGCCCTCCGGGGAGGATGTCCAGCCGCTTTATGGAGACCGTTCCGCCCGTCCTGATGGCGTAAACGTCGCCCGGGTGTATCATTCTCCTCGATGCGTCGATCATCACCGTGTCGCCATTCTGAATCGTTGGCGCCATGCTGTCCCCGCGCACATTCATGAGCACCAGGCTCTTCGGAGAGGTAGTAATGGTGTGGATCCAGTCCTTGCGGAAGGCCAGGAACCCCGCCACATCCTCCTCGTAGACCCAGGTCCCTCCACCCGCCGAAAGCTCCACCCCAACGAACGGGATTAGGTCGAAATCGTCGCATCTGGAACCCGGCAATGGCCTGTCCAGGTCCTTCGCCCACTTGGGGCCGAGGCCCGTGGCGAGCCATTCGATGGAAACGCCCGCCGCCGCCGCGATCCTCGCCAGGTTTATCGCTGAGGGCATGGAACCAGCTATGTATTTCCTGATGAGGCTTTCGCCTATGCCGCATCGCCTTGCAAAATCGGCCACGCTGGTGCTTGAAAGACACTCTTTTATGCGTCCCGGCAGTTCCGATTCCGCCTCCGAGAATCGGAACCGAATCGGAACTGGTTCCGATTTTCGGTTAACAGACTGTTTTATTTCATTTTTTTGCATTGCACAGCCTTTTGTGGATACCCGCAAATCGGAACCGAGAATCGGAACCGAATCGCACCTGAGTGTTGACATCGCCGCATAGTGCCGATAATATATTCATACTGTGGAGGTTATCACGGGATGGCACCTCAAGGGAAGAGGACAGAAAAAACTGCCGAAATCGCCTTACGATTGCGATCAAGGGGCTACCACTCCATATCACGGTGGGCAGAATCCAGAGGCTATCGCCCCGGAACTGTCCTGAATGCTGTTAATTTTTGGTGGGGCACCGAAAAAACGCCGCACGGCGGCATAGCCCGTATGATCATGCGGGACCTCCAAAAAACAATCGGGGAGGGCACGGCATGAAACAGTGGTTTTCGCCTCAAGATCTGGCAGCCATGAAGCTGGCTGGGTGGCCCGCGTCCGATCGTGGGTGGAGGAAGTGGGCCAAAAAAAATTTGCCTGCTATCAGGAATAAAGTGCGTGGCAAGGGCGCGGAAATCGCCTTTTCTTCCTTGCCGCCCGCCCTCCAAGTCGCGATCAGGGCGGCCACATCCCCAGGCGAACTCGCATCGATCCCCCCCGAGGCCGGAGGCTGCCCCGGTCAGGAAGCCTGCAACGCCGCCGCCATCGTCATCGAGGAGGCCCGCAAGGAGGCCGCATCCATCCCTCCTGCCTCTCCCCGCGCCCTTTCCTCCCCGTCCGTCGCCGGCAAGGTCCAGATCGTGGCCGAGGCGGCCCTGCCGCCCCACGGCTGGGGCAAAGGCCTCT